>ENA-OWPI01000016-OWPI01000016.1-marine-metagenome-genome-assembly--contig:-NODE-16-length-233095-cov-11.832339_pt1 | contig 233095 bp, 172 predicted proteins | sample MGYA00238138_ERZ651775 | MGnify/ENA primary metagenome ERZ651775 (study PRJEB26906, sample SAMN06265043) | marine metagenome | isolation source: Helgoland LTER site | place: Germany:Helgoland, sampling... | reverse complement strand
TCTCTTCGATCTGAAACTTCTTCTTCAAATCTTCCACGCGAGATGATCTCTTTATCAACTTTCTCGTCTCCGTATTCACCTCGTACAAGAATTTGATATCAGTCCCATTCAATCTCGGAAGAATGTGTTGGAAACAAATATCGTCGTTCTTCACGATCAAACTCCACAAATCTCTCTCCCCCATCCGCCTTTTCTGCGCTCGCGTCGTCACTCCAGACATGATGAGATGCTTTCCGTTTTTTTTATCTCGACATTAAAACAGCTTCTTCTTCTCTTTCTTCTCTCTCTCTTAGTGTCTTTGAACTGACGATTGTTTTTTCCAAGAAAAAAACAGCCGTTTTGACGAAAATCTCTTCATTTTGGTGAAAAGACAGATCCAACACCACATGCACCACATGCACTACTTCTAATAATACTAATAATAACATGAGACGGAAGAATCCACATCCGCAGCGCGCGGTGAACGCGAGGACGGTTTTGAAGGTGTCGTATTTGGATGCGAGAGATAAAGAAGAAGAAGAAGTGGAAGAAGAAGAAGAGCAACCAACACCGGTGTTGTGTTTGAAGATTCCTGACGAGGACGAAGTCGTTTTTGAAGTCGAGCAAAAGGAGATACGAAAAGAAACGACGACGACGAAGAGAGGGAAGAGGAAGAGAGGGCACGAGTGCGATGTTTGCGAGAAGGTGTTTGTTACTTCATCCAATTTGGTCAGACACATGCGTATCCACACGAACGAGAAACCGTACGAGTGTGATTTTTGCGATAAAGCTTTTCGTGATTCTGGTACTTTGAAAAAGCACATGCGTATTCACACGAACGAGAAACCGTACGAATGTGATGTGTGCGAGAAGCGTTTTCGTTATTCTCACGTTTTACAAAGGCACATGCGTATTCACACGAACGAGAAACCGTACGAATGTGATGTTTGCGAGAAAAGTTTTCGTCAACTCGGTCATTTGAAAAGCCACAAGCGTATGCACACGAACGAGAAACCGTACGAATGCCACGTGTGCGAGAAGAGGTATCGTAGTGGTAGTGGTTTAAAGTACCACGTGCGCACTCAACATTAACTCTTTTAAAGTCCAAGTTTACATACACATACATAACCATACGAATGCCGCGCGTGCGAGAAGAGGTATCGTCACGCGAGTAGTTTAAAGTACCACGTGCGTACTCGACATTAACTCTTTTAAAGTCCAAGTTTACATACACATACACACACCAGTACAGCAAAATACCTCGTTTCTCACAAAACAAAAAAAGACTGCTTCTTTGCGAAAATTTCAAAATCAGCACAAAAAAAGTTCTCGAAAGAGTTGCTCACAATCTTGAAAGAGAGAGAGAAAATGACGGCTTCTTCTGGGAGGAGGAGGTCTTCGCGAGTCGTCGCGTCGTCATCAGCGGCAGCTGTTCCCTCCCGTCGTCGTCCTCCTCCCGTTTTGGCGGCTTCGTCGACAAAGGTATTAAAAAAAGCAAAGACGACGATTGGAAAGAAGAAATCCACGGTGGCACAAAAAGTGACGTCGTCGTTAGATTCCATCCAAACGCCGAATATTCCCTCTGGTGGTCGAAAGAACAACAACAAAAAGCGCAATTATCATCTCGACAACGATTCGTCGTTGAAGTCTTCTCCGACGTCGACGATTGAAACGACGACGAATACCGGTGGTGGCAGACGATTATCCGCCGCGCACGTTTTAAAGGATGACGACGACGATTTCGAGAATGATTACTCGAAAAAGGAGACCAAAACGAACAAAAAAGCGAGAAAGACGAAGGAGGAGGAAACGACGAGCGACAAAAAGAAAGAAGAAGAAGACCAAGGATCGATAATAACAGACGAGAAGAACGAAGGTGGACGAGAGTTATTTTTAACGGCGTACGAGAAAGAACGAGAAATCAGATTGCAAAAGAACCGAGCGCGGATGGAAGCTTTGAACATTCGGCAGTTGGCGTCGGAGATGATGACGACGACGGAGAGGCAACAAAGAGGAACGACCGGACCGTCGCAGCGAGGCTTGAGGAAGAAAGAGAAGAAGGCGAAAGAGCCAGTCGTGCTGAGGAGGAGCGGGAGACGAACCGGAGGGGTGGCTGAGTTAGCCGGCGGGATCGATCAGGAGAGGAGAGACGGGTCGATTGTTTTGGCGGACGGGAGGATGATTACGCAAGGGTCCGGCGGTTTGGAAACGAGAGAAGAAGAGAAGAAGAAAGGCGCCGGCGAGGCGATTCTTTCTTTGACCGTGACTGCGAACGAAAAGACGAAAACGGTGAAAGTTGAACTGAGTTCGAAGTTTATTTCAAAGTGCGAGAGCACGAAAGGAGACGACGAATCGGACGCGAAGTTTATCGAGTATCTTCATCGAACGACGAGAGGAATCAAGACGACAAAAACGAAGACGAATACGACGAGTTTAAAATCGCTCTTGAGCGCGAAAACTTTGGATTTGAAAGAAGACGACGTCGCCAAGTGCACGGAGAGAGCCGTGACGCACGCGGATTTTCATCCGTCCACGTCGGAAATCATCTTAGCCTCTGGCGATAAAGATGGGAACGTTTCGTTGTGGAGAGTGGACGACGAGGACGAGGACACGCACGGCGTCTATTGTTTCAAGCCGCACTCGCAATACGTCTCGCACGTTAAATTTGGAAACGGGAACGGCATCATCGGATCCAACTTGTTGAGTTGCGCGTACGACGGACACGTGTGGATGTTAGACAGCGAACGCGGGGAGTTTTTGGAACTCTTCTCCGGCGCCGAACACGACATTGAATTCGCGTCCATGGAAACCAATGTCGATGGCAACGTCATCTACGGCGGCGATAACGACGGCATGTTGAACTTGATCGATTTACGAGCGAGCACAAAGAAACTCGCAGCTCAATTCGCGCTCGGAGAGAAGCGAATCAATACGGTGTCGTTCAATACGAACGATTTATTCTCCATCGCGACGTCTTCGGCCATGCGCAAAGGTGGCGGCGAAATCTGCGTCTGGGATTTAAGAAAGGTGTGCGGTATTTCGAGCAGTACTAAACAACAAAAACCCGTGCACCAATTACTGCACAAAAAATCCACGCAAAGCGCGTATTGGAATCCAGACGGGAAGCGACTGTTAACCACGTGCTACGACGACTGCGTCCGCGTGTGGAACCCGTCCGTCTCGTCCTCGAAACCGGAAGTATCCATTCGACACAACACGCAAACCGGTCGATGGGTGCTCCCGTTCCGCGCGAAATGGGTCGGCGACGACGGCATCGCCGTCGGAAGCATGAAGAGAGAAGTTGAAATCTTCGACGCGCAGTCGGGAAAACGCGGCCTGCGTCTGCACAGCCCAGAGTTGATGACGGCTATTCCTTCCCGAGTGGCCGTGCACCCGACCGCAAATATCGTCGCCGGGTGCACCAGTTCCGGCAGATGCCACATCTACCGTTAATAATACACACACACGTATACATAGAACAACAACCTTGTAAATAGAACAAAAAGCTGCTCATATTAAATGAAAAATCGAGTGATGTGAAAAAAATGTTTGACTGGAAACCAACAGGAACCACCAAATTCGACCACGTGGAGGAAAAGGAGAAGTTTTTCGACGGTGCATTTTATCCATTTCGAATAGTTTTGTCGCTTTTTGTCTCCTCCACATCGAGGTTTTATATTGGGGAGGTTATTCCTTTGAATTTCCCCATAACTTCTCTGAGAGTTTCCCCGAAGCACGTTATCACGAGAGGACACGCGCACATTAAAAGAACAGCAGGAGTAGCATCGTCATCATCACATCATCATCATCATCATGCGCACGTTTGCGGTGAACTTTGTCAAAACGCCGTGCTCGACGTCAAATCGAAATGTGCTTCCCCATCGTCACGGGAAACAACAACCTTCTTGGACGCCGACGGACACGAAGAACGACAGAAACAACAACAACAACAGTACTACGGGGAAACGAGGGTCGATTTCAATCGTCCCTCGCTCAGATAACGGCGCGTACCCGCACACGTTATCCACGGCGATTAAAGATCCAATCACCCCGCACGGGCCTCGCTTTTACGAGTACGGCGGGTTTGACATCGACCCAGAGTTGCAACACAATCGCAAGGCGTACATAAACGAACGCATCGACGTGGTCACGAAACATTTTCCGAACGCGATCGGGATGGATGATTTCTTATTTCGCACGGAAGTTATGCTTCGAAGATTTGGGTTTACCGCGGATAACAGCATCGCGTTGACGTCGTTGTGTCGAGACGAAATCACGTTTCCGCTCAAGACGGCTATTCACGACATTTTCGGGTACTCGTTGGACGTGGACGGTTTGGGCGGGGTGATTACCGCCGGGACGACCGGGTTGGGAGCGGGCTTTTCGCACGCGCCGATTGATTTTGCCACTGGGAGAGAGAGGTACGTTCTGTTTGCGTTGCCTCACATCGCGATCGATGCGGAAGGGAAGATTGGATCGGTCATTCGAAGCGGTCGGGCGCAGCAGTCGTGCGCCTGCGGGGCTTTGGTCAAAATGCAACCGATGTTTAAGCAATATAAAGAAGGGACGTTGAACAGAGAGAGCGAGGAGACGTGTTGGCACGACCCGTTAGATCCGGAGTTTTCTATTTTAACCAATAGAATGATGAAAGCTATAGATAAAGAGGATATTCCGGATAAAGGTTTGGGTCTCGTCGAGGTCACAAAGTTGGCGAATAGAGTTATCCAAAGCGACATGGCGGATTTAATCGAGAAAACCGTGGACGTGGAGAAAGCGGATTACGCCGTCATTACTGGCATTCAAATTCACTCCACGAGAGTCGCGAAATCGAAGGTGTGGCACCCACACTTGGAATTTATCGCGCCGACGAGCATGTACATCGTCAACAACGGGATCAAACACACGATGGATATCATGGGCATCGATCCGCCGACGCCGAGGCAATTGTTTAAAATCGGAGCCGGGGAAGTTATTTACGAGTTACCGAAACCCAAAGGAGGCGGATGGTTTTAGACGAGAGCGAACGACTGATACTTTTTATTATATTAATCTTCATCATATCATACAAAAAGTGGTACCAAATGATTACATCTATCTCTAAATTCTCAACCGGCGAGTAACGAGAGCAGACCGCCGCCCATACTCTGCGCGCCGTCCATCACGTGCGTGTACCAATTCAACATGATTGTTTTTCTGGCACCTTTCGATTTCCCCACAACATTTTCCACGGAATGAAACGACGATCGCGTCACCGGAAACGCGTACGCTGTGTTCGCGACAAACGCCATCTTCTTTTCGCACGGCGCCGATCCGTCAATTTTGTCTCTCAGTTTGTGTTGCTCCGGAGTATGCAAACACGTGCCGTACGTATACACCGAACTTTCCTCGTTCGCATCTTGCGGTAAATACAACTGAAACGTTAAAATTTTCTTCCTGTTATCCGGATGCGTTCCTATGCTAAATCCTCCGGCGTCGCTTTGTACGCGAAAATCTCTCGACGCCGGTTTCTTACTAATCTTAAACTTCATAAACAACGCCAACTTCACGCTCGGCGAGTACAACGCTTTCGTCGCTCTCTCCCAGACTTTCTTCGCTCTCAATACTTTCCCCCACTTCTTCTCGTCTCTCAGTTTCAAAATATCAAACGCGGAACACTTGTACCTCTTATCCGCGTCTTTCCTCCCGACTTGCCCGGCGTTCGCTCTCTGGTCTTTCATCAACGCGTACGCCGGAGGGAAATACGCGTTCATATCGTCGTATAAATCTTCCGGTAAAATGTCGCAGAAATATGCCGATTTAAACGGGTCTTTGTTTAAAGTCGCTTCGTGGATCGCGTTGACTATGTGTTTCACGTCTTTCCTCGCGTCGTATTGATATAACATCGAAGAAGACGATGCATCTTTACTATTACTACTAAATCCTGAGGATTTTTCCACTCCTAAAGAAGCTGCTCCATCCTCCTCCGTTTTGCTTCGATTACAGTGAATAAAATACTCGTTCGGATCAAAATCTCCTCCTTTCTTCGATATTGGCACGTGCTCCTTCGCCACGTTTTCGTCGTACTGTCGTTCTTTCGCTTTCCTCTTCTTCTTTATCGTCAAAGTCGTCGTCCTTCTCTCGTCCTCTTGGTGTTCCAATTCCGTTACGAATAATCCATTTTTATCGCCGATGGTATTCGTAGTAGTAGTACTAGTAAAGACGATGAACCCACCGAAAACAACGACCAACAAAAACAAGAGCAATAACAGCAGCGCGAACTTCCTTTTCTGCGTCGAATTTCGGCTTTGTTGCGAGAGTGTGTGAGGAGCAGTCGCGTGCATTTGTATCTAAAAGAATGAAGACATTTTTCCAATTTGCTCCACTAAAAAGCGCTAGAAACACGATGCCGGAAGAACACGATAAAGACCATCTTTCGAAAGAACAAAAGAGGAAGAAAATGCTCGCGCACATCTCCCAGCGCGTCCACGCGTCCTCGCCTTTACCGAAAAACAACGGAGAGAGAAAGTTGCAAACGAAGTTGGATGCGCTGATGCATCGACTGCAAGACGAAACGGTCTCGGAAACGAATCTGGTGGACCTTTTAACGGAATACGCGCTGACGTTGCAAGAACAAGCGGAACAGTTCAAAGAAGAAGAAGAAAACGGAGACGTGGTGGAAGGGTTGCACGCGAAAGCGTGCGTCGCGTACGAGTTCGCGTCCAAATGGAAAGAAAGGTATACGATTTACTACAACTGGGCGATAGCGGTTGGCGACCGCGCGCGAGTGTTGGAAAGGAAAAGACCGGAGGAAGCGAGGGTATTGTGGCGAGAGGCGTGCGAGAAGTACGAAAAAGCGGTGGCAGTTGGAATGGAGCGGTCGTATTTGAGAGGAAAAGGAGAAGGAGGCGAGATGGTGACCTCGATGAGCGTATCGCGAGCGTTGAATAACCACGGGTTGGCGTTGCGACAGAGAGCGATGTTGATGACGGATTCGGAGACAGAGGAGTCTACCGAGAGTAAATCGAAATGCTTGAGCGAAGCGATTCTGAAATTTCGAAGGGCAATTCGCATTTCACCTGATTTCCATCGAGCGGCGTATAATTTAGGCACGGTGGAGTTCGCTCGAGGTCAGATGGAACGCGCCGCGGTGTACGTTTTTTCGGCGTTGGCGATGGTGACTTCTGCGTTGCCGTCTTCGTCGGAAACGGAAAACGCGAAAGTAGTCTACTCGCAAAGCGCACAGTTAGTCGAAACCGCGTTGCCGGACACGCAATGCGGCGACGATTCTCTCTTCGCTGGAAACGTTTGGTTCGCCGGCGGCGTAGGAGGAAAGCGAGGCGGAGAAGTAGCGAACAAAAGACGAACGACGATAACCGATTTCGATTGGGCGCGACGTCGCTTCGCCGTCTGCGCATCTGCTTTCAAAACCGTCGACTCCGCGCAAACATTTCGCATCAAGAGTGAATCCGGAGATTACGTGCCTTCACGAAACGACGCGTGGGGCGACGACGCAGCTCCGGATACTCATTTCAACGTCAATCTCCCCATGCTTTCCGTCGAGTCGTGCGAACCGATTTCGGACATCTCGCGTCCGCCAAACTGTTTCGCTTTCCTCCTCTCCGTCCGAGATGATTTGGAACACGCAGAAAAAGAAGAAAACGATGATAAAGATTCTCCACATGCGGTCGTCCGTCACTACCGCTTCGCCTGCGAAACCGAATCCGAGCGAGACGTCTGGGTGGACGCGATCGCGCTCCTCGCCTCGTTGGCTAAAAGAGGAAAATCGGAACACTTAAAGTCTTGCTTGTTGAGCTTGAAAACGAAGCGCAAGAAAAGAGTTGGATTCGTTTAGTTTAGATTAGAGAGAGAAATAGATAGAGTTAGAGGATTGTATTTTAGCGCAAAAATGTTACTTTAAAGCTTCACTCTCGTTTTGACACGTCGGAAAAAAAAAGACATTTCAAACCAATTCAAACGCTTCATTCTTTTTGCGGCGGTTTAAACCGTCGACACAACACGAGCAGATACGATGCAAGAAACGAAAGAACAGACGACGATTCAAACGACGGGGGGGAAGAAAAAAGGCGCGCTGTCGTCCGCGCTCACCCAGTCTTTGATAAACTCTGATGCTTCCTCTTTGGCCCCGATTTGTACCACAACGGGTGGGTTTGGGAACGATATCACTACGACTACTCTTGATGATTCAGACGACATGCAAAAGCGAATAGGCATCCCCATTCACAAGCGAACGAACAATTACGGCGACTCTTCGCGAGGCAGACACGGGCGGGAATATTTCGACGACGAGGAATTACACGGGAAAAGCATAGGGAGGCAACACGGGAGTTATAACTACATCGAAAAGTTCGCGGACGTGAACGATATCGAAGCGATGGGATCGCCGACGAGTAAAATGATGATGAATGGGAGTAGCAACAACAGAGATCATAACAGCTATTTATTAAGACGACAGAATAGCGCTGGTGGTGGGGGTGGGGGGGGTGGGGAGAGCACTTCGGTAGGCGCTCGAACGATACCGCAAGTTCACATGTACGCGGAGTCGAACGCGATTCCTATTTCGCGGTCGTTTGAGAATTTAGAAGTTGGGCCGATGGGGTTGTGCGGGTCGCCGTCGGCAAATGCTGGCGGGCAACCGAGTTCGCCGGTTATTGTAGTGCACACGAAAGAGATGGACGAGGACGCCGGGAACGTCGGGATGGCGGGAGGACGAAATCGATCGAGAAGTTTCTCGTCTTTACTGTTGTTGGAGGCGCAAGAGATTCGGGCGGGAAACAGTCCGAGACATAGTCGCTTGAGCGGAGCTGAATGAAGGAGTACCGTAACTTAGCTTTTGTGTATTCTTGTGTAATTTGATGTATTGTTTTAGTATTATTTGGATGCGGTTGTCGCTAATAGATCTGTCATAACTTTTAATCGAGCCTGAACCGCGGCTAACTGTTCGCTCAACTCTTTCGCCTCAGCTTGCGCCTTTTCCACCACATCCGGTCGAGCTTTGCTCAAGAAAGCCTCCGAGTTCAATCGTCCGTTCAAACCGTTCAAATCTTTTTCCAACTTTTCGGCTTGTTTCTTCAACCGTTTAGACTCTTTCGCTGGATCCGCTAAGCCGGCTAAGGATAAGAATACTTCCACGCCATCGGCGACGATGGCGTTGACGTAATCGGACGGGTTTTGCTCGCAATCGGCAGGAGCTGAAGACGCGACCGTGGTCGACGCCGGGTCTAATCTCGCCAACGAGCACAAGACGGCCACTTCGCTTTGCAAATCGGAAAGCAACGCCGAGGAATCTTTAACGACAATCGTGCAATTTTCTATTTTCTTCGCCGGTTCGACGTTGTATTCTGCTCGCGCGTTTCGAATTTTTGTGACGACACTTCTCAGTGTTTCGTACGATTGTTCCGCGGCATCATCTTTCTTCTGGTCGGTTTCCGGCCACGATTGCGAGATTAACAAATCGCCCGAATGCGGCAACGCCTGCCAAATCTCCTCCGTGACGTAAGGTACAAACGGGTGTAACAGTCTCAAAATGCTATCGCACGCGTATAAAGTTACCGCCAACGCGCGTTTCTTCCCTTCTGGATCGTCTTTGTTGTTGAATTTAGTTTTAATAGACTCGATGAACCAATCCGCGAAATCATCGTAGAAGAACCCGTAGGCGTTGCGACCGGCGATGCCGAAATCGTACTTGTCCAAAGATTTCGTCACTTGATCGACGGTTTGGTGCAATTTGGAGATGATCCATCGCTCGGAAAGCGATAAGGACGAAGTATCCGAAGATGCAATCGTTTCGGACATTTTTTGAATCTCTATGCGCTCGTCGTCGCTCAATTCTTCCATGGCGAACAAGACGAATTTACCGGCGTTCCAAACTTTGTTCGTGAAATTTCTGTTGCTCTTCAATCGTTCCAAACTCAAGTTCAAGTCTTGTCCGGGACTGGTACCAGTCGCCAAGGTGAATCGTAAAGCGTCGCATCCGACGTCACCGATAACTCCCAACGGGTCGACGACGTTGCCTAACGATTTCGACATCTTTCTTCCTTGTTCGTCTCGAACTAAACCGTGTAAATACACCGTGTGAAACGGCAACTTACCCGTCATGCCGTAGGACATCATGATCATTCTCGCCACCCAAAAGAACAAAATATCGTGTCCAGTTTCCAACACAGACCCTGGAAAATACTTCCTGAAATCTGGAGCGTTTTCATCTGGCCAACCCATGGTTGAAAACGGCCACAAACCGCTCGAAAACCACGTGTCCAACACGTCTTCGTCTCGGTACAAAATAATCTCCTCGCCGTATTTCGCCTCGGCTTGGGCTCGTGCATCTTTGTCGTTCTTCGCCACGACGTACTTCTTCGACGCGCCTTTACCTTCGCCTTTCTTTGCATTCTGTAAATCTTCTATGCTATCGTGAACGTACCACACCGGGATGCGATGACCCCACCACAATTGTCTGGAGATGCACCAATCCTTGCAATCGCTCAGCCAGGTCTCGTAAACTTTCTCGAAACGTTTAGGGACAATCGTCAACTCGCCTGTTTTCAAGGCGTTCAGCGCTGGCGTGGACATAGTTTCCATCTTGCAAAACCACTGCTCGGACACCATGGGTTCGATGACCTCGCCGCCTCTTTGCGATCGCGGCACTCTCGTTTCGTAATCTTCCTTCTTAATCGCCAAGCCATCTTTTTCCAAATCTTCCCATATTTTCACGCGGCACTCGGCGCGATCTAAACCAGCGTACGCTTGCGCGTTCGCACTCATCGTCCCGTCTTTGTTCATGATGTTGATAAATTCCAAATCGCGTTTTTTACCCATGTCGTAATCGTTCGGGTCGTGCGCCGGCGTAATTTTCAACGCGCCCGTACCGAATTCCATGTCGACGTAGTCGTCAGCGATGACTGGAATTTTCCTCCCGTTCGTTCCAGGAACGACGCAGAATTTGCCGACGAAATCCTTATATCTCGGATCTTCTGGGTGCACGGCCACGGCGGTATCCCCGACGATCGTTTCCGGTCTCGTCGTGGCAACCGGTAAAAACTTCGTGTTATCCTCCTCGTATCCTTCCAACGGGTACTTGAAGTGAAACAAAAATCCGGGTTCATCGCTATACTCCACCTCTAAATCCGACACCGCTGTTTGTAATTTTGGCGCCCAGTTCACCATGTACGACCCTCTGTAAATCAATTTTTGTTCGTGTAATCGACTGAACGCTTCCAAAACGCCTTCGCTTAAGTTATCGTCCAAGGTGAATCGCTCGCGACTCCAGTCGCAACTCGCGCCTAAACGTTTAATCTGATTTTGAATCCTATCCCCGTACTCTTTCTTCCACTTCCACGTTCTCTTCTCGAACTCCTCTCTCCCAACACCAATCCTCGACAGACCTTCGCTTTCCAGTTGCCTCTCCACGACAAGCTGCGTCGCGATCCCAGCGTGATCCGTCCCCGGCAACCACAACGTCGGATGTCCTCGCATCCGCATCGATCGACTCATCACGTCTTGAATCGTCACAAACATCGCGTGACCCATGTGTAACGCTCCAGTCACGTTCGGTGGTGGCATCGGAATCGTAAACGGTTCCTTCTCGTCGTTCGGTTTCGGTTTAAACGCGCCGGATTGTTCCCATCTTTTATATAAAGGTTCCTCCACGTCCGTGTGCTCGAAATTTTTAGGCAAATCGCCGTGTTTTTTCCCCGGCGACACCCCAGCAGCAGCGGCGGCGACGGTAGTCAACCCCACCCTTCGATAATTGCGCGTCGAGGCGATGACGATGCCTCGCGTTCGCACGGTCGCTTTCATCATCATCGCCGCCGCAGGAGCAACCTGTCGATAGGGGGGAGTTTTTGCGCTTTTCGTCGCCGTCACATTGATTCGCCGCAAAACCTGCGCGCGCTTAGTACGCAACATCGTCGCCTTCCGACTCGAACGATAACAAGAAGCAGACGATGACGAAGACGAAGACGACGAAGCGATGGAACCTTCCGCTCTGTTGATGAGAGTGACCACCGTAGCGTTCAGTAGCGTCATGCAAATTTAGATAAAGTGCGTGTGTGAATAAATACTTTTGCTCGTGGTGGTGGTGAATGGAGGATGGAGAATGTGTGAAATAACCCTCGATTGAGGTTTTTTAATTTTTGATTTGAATGCGTGTGGTGAAAGAAATTTTTACTTCTGATTATGTGTGTGTGTGCCGTTATCACTACAACGAGTAGTAAACGCGCGAGAGAGAGGAGAATTCGGCTCAGGTTTTCTTTTGTAATCACCGAATCTTCATCTTCAAGCTTCTGTTTTGTTACATCATCGCCGAACCCTCTTTCTCTGCCCGGCGCGTACGAGCTGTTGTTGTCGTCGTCGACGCGTTTACTTTCTGTTCAAAGTTTGTTCTTCTTCTCCCTCTTCTTTTTCGTCTGCATCAGTGGACGGCGAAGGCGCCGGCGCGAGGCCCAAGGCAACGTCCAAATTCTCAATTGGGTCGTATCCCAAGAGAATTGATGCGAGATTTTTTCTGACGACGTCGTCGGCGATCGTTCCCGGTCCGTTTAACTCGAACAACGCTCTGATCGCGTCTCGTAACGCGTCTTTTTGCGCGTCGTCTAAGACGCCGTCGCCGTCGAAGGGTAAGAGTACCGTGTCGATAACGTGAATTATGCCGTTACAGGCAATCAAGTCCGGTTTGATGATGGTACCTTCCGAACCAAGCGCTCGGACGGTGATGTTTTCCGGGTTCGCCTCAATCTTCAACGGCATGACTTCACCGAGAGCGTCTCTCAAATATCGATACGGACCTTCCAACGCTCGCAACTCTGCTTCCGTCAAGTTCGACTCAGGAACCGCGTGGTGCGCGATCAATCGCGCCTCGTACTCGTCTTCGCCCCAAAGCTCCGAGACGAACTCTTCGAACCGATCGTACCCAGACCAGTCCACGAGATCTTGAATAGCCTCATCGGACGGCGCGAATAACGTGTCCGATCTTGAATACGATTTCAACGCGTCCGTCACTTTCGGATACCGCAAACTGACGTTAAAAAACCTCGATAACTCTGGCGTCTGAGCGAGGATTTCGTACATGGTGTTGTTCTCCGGACAAGAGGGAGCATCCGTTTGTTCGACCAAGTTCTGCGTCTCTCGGATATCTCTCTCTCCGTCTTGGAGAAGTTTTCTCCCGTACGCGTTATACGCCAACCTCGAGGAAAAACGTACACCAGAAGGTCTCCGCGCGCCTGTTTTTGAGTACGAGCCGTACAGTTTCGCTTCGCACGAGGAGAAGATGCCGAGAAGCGCGAGGAAAAGGAGGATAATCATGGATGCTATACTCTTTTTTTTTGTATCTAAAAACTCGTGTTTGTGAGGATTTTTGAAAAGAGTAAAAAATACGACTGGGAAGCGCCAGAAAAAAAAAACATATCTATCTCTGTTTAACAAAACAAAAACAGTACGCGATGATGTTTACGACGTGGACGGGGACAACGGCGACGACGTTATGCGCGAGGACGACTTTGAGGAGGAGGACGGGAACGGCGCAGAAGAAGGTGACGACGAAAAGAAGAGGAGCATCGAGGAGAAAATCGTCGTCTGTTAAATTTTTTTGCTTGAAGAAAACAGCCGAGCTCGACGTGGCCACGGGCATAGGCATCGAGAAACTCAGATCATCAACGACGAGCGATGGAAGAAGCGGCGGCAAAGTCGTTGGCGCATCGACGACGATGCGACGACATTTTCCTCCCCCCATGCATTATTCGTCCGAGTACACGCCCGGGATGAGTGTCGTTGGAGGGGTGTTCTTGGCCACGAGTTTGGTGACGAAGTATTTGACAACGGGCGAGGCGATTGGAGTGTCTGGTTTGCACCGACATCTTCGAAAACCGGCGTTTTTGCTGGGGTTGTTGGTAGGGACGCACGTGCTCTTGAATTACGCGTTGGACGTGAGTTATTTACTTCCCGACGGCGGCTTTCAGTCGGTACAAAACGCAGCGCGGATAGGTTTTGCCGGTCTGTGCGTTGGCGTCGGATCGGCGTGCGCCGGCGGATGCACTTCTGGGCACGCGTTGAGCGGCGTCGCGAGACTCTCGAAGAGAAGTTTAGTGGCCGCGAGCATATTTGTGATTGTTGGCATGATCACCGCGAGCGTTTTCGATACCGCGGGTGCGATGGATGTGATGTTGATGATTCCTGGAAAAAGGACGTGGGACTTGGAACTTTTTTTCGAGAAGATGTTTTACAACGCGGATATAATCGAGCCGTGGGTTGCGACAGTGTGCTACGCGGTATTCGTCAAGGCGAAAACTGCGTTGACTTTCGTGTTGATCGCGCTTCCAGTCGGATCGATCGTCGCCGGTTTGTACGCGTACTACCAGTATATCAATGGTAATGATCCATGGGAAGAAAATTTTGAACGTTTGCGGACGATAAGAGAGACAGAAACGCCAGAAGAGAAAAAACAACGCCTTTTGGACGAAACGTTTCACGTTAAGAACGAAGAAGAAAGGCCACCTCCCGTACGTGATATCATATCGCGGGGAGCTTTCATTTTGTGCGCCCTCGCGTGTGGATTTTTTGCCATCGCAGCCGCAGAAGCCGAGAGTGCTTTTCACACGTCTAAACTACTCTTGATTTGGCTTTCTAGTTTAGCGTTTTATGCCATCGTTACGCTTGTTGGTGTGTATGGAAAAAATAAACGCCTTCGCGCGTGTACGAAATTCCTCGCGAAAGCGGTTTCGGGATCTTTGTTTGGACTGGCGCTTTGTGTCGGCGGGATGACCGATCCGGCGAAAGTATCCGCCTTTCTCTCCGTGAACAAAAAGACGTTCGATCCGAGTTTACTCGTCTTTCTTTTCGTCGCGTTGGCTTTCGCGATACCGATTTTTGCATACATAAAAGGTTGGAAAGCCTGGAATGTGTTAGAGGAAAAGTACCAAGACGAAGGCTTGCGAATGAAGCGCTCGTTCTTTGGAGACGAGCTCGCGCAGCCTGATAAACCAAACGAACCTTTCGAGTGGAGAATTTTAGTCGGTGCCTCGATCTTTGGGTTGGGATGGGGTCTCGCCGCGTTGTGCCCTGGTCCCATGTACGTCAATTTTTCCGCCGCCTTATTCGACGGTTCCCTTCAATTCGATAAAGGCATCGGTCTCTTCTTTGCGACGTTCATCGCTGGGCAAACAATGTTTCGAACTCTCGCGCACGCGTTGAATATTGACGGTAAGATAAACTCAACGATTGTTATGGAAGAAAATAAGGAAACGCTCGCGCGCTTGGATAAAGCCGACTCGCTCGAAGAGCTTCGCCGTTTGCTCTCGAAAGCGCTTGGGAGCTCCGAAGACGCCGTCGTGAAAACTGTGGCGTATTCCGAAGGCGATCGCTCCGTTATCCCTTTAACGAACGATGACGACGTGCTCGTGATGTACGCGACTTGGGAATCAGAAAAGACAGGTCGAGATCGTAAAGCGCGTTTGAGGTTTTATGTGGACAAGAGCGAGGAGGAGGAGAAGACGTCGTCGCCTTCGAAAGAGGCGAAGCGCATGGCGCCGCATGGCGCCGAGAAGAAGTAATAAACTTATTCTTGCCATGGTTTTAATAAATATAAATGGAGTTTACATACATGTTTTACATTACATATAGATCTTAGTGTCCTAGTGCAGTAGTAGTTTACTCGCTCAAAATACGAGATAGGAGTCATCGAGCTCGACGCTCAAATCATTCAAATCCACGTTTTCCGGCATATTGGTGAGAGACAAAATTTCCTCGTCGTCGTCGCCGAAAGCGTTCGCATTGAAGAGAGGATGTTCGTTTGCAACCGTCGTCGGAGAGCCGTTACTGGATCCACCGTTCGCATTCGCCGAATCAGCCGCGATTGCTCTGTTTATCTTCTCAACCTCGTGAGCGCGGAGTAAATCCTTGAGCGAATTTGATTTCGTGAGTTTCAAACCGAGCGGCAACTGTGGCGCCGGGCCGCCTCCGGCGGCAAAGTTTTGTTGTCCACCTTGTTGGTACAACGCGGGCGAGCTGCCACTTCCGTTGGGATTTTGATAGTGCAAATGCGAACCGTGATGATGCTGTTGATGATGTGGATGATACGGATGCGCCCTGTGCACCGGAGACCCGTTCAATCCAGTCGTCGTCGGAAACTGCGGCATCGACTCAACGCGATGGAGATGACCTTGCTGCTGATTATGTTGAGGATACTGCTGATACTGTTGCATGTGAGGAGGCACGTGGTGGTATTGCTGTTGCTGCTGATACTGAACGTGATGTTGCTGTTGCTGAGGCGGATGTTGGTAATATACGACGCGTCCGGTTTGATCAATATAGGATCCGTGCTGTGGTTGTTGTTGATGTTGTTGATGATGATGATAATAATACTGTTGTTGATGATGATAATGGTGGTCACCCGGGCCCGGTGCGGGGAGGATGTGCGCCGGTTTGATCGCCAGACGTCGCTGCTGCACTTTTGACTTCGATATTTTTGCGCGTTGCGCTTTCGGCAAGATACCCACGTGTTGTTGTAACGAAGGCATGCGAGCCATTGGATTGTGCGGTTGCTGCGGCTGCTGTTGCGGCTGTTCTTGCGGTTGCAGCGGCTGTTGTTGCGGCTGCTGATACTGAACGTGCTGCTGCTGCGGCTGCTGTGGCTGGAACTGTGACTGTTGGTACTGAACATGTTGCTGCGGCTGCTGCTGGTACTGTTGTTGCATCGAATGTTGTTGCTGGTGATGTTGCTGATGCTGCTGATGCATCGATTGTTGCTGTTGCGGGTGCAAAGGAACTAACTGATCAAGTCGATGGAGTTGATCGAAAGACGAGCTAAGTTGGGCGTTCGAGGCCGCCGCGCTCCATGCTCTGTTCCCAAACTTGCGTTGCGATCGTTTACCTTTCGTCTTTGAGGGCACTTTAACAACTGCTCCGCTAAATTCGTAGCTGTTGTTGTTAATGTCGTTGTTACCGCTACCATCGGTCTTATTGATAGCCTCTTCGCTCCCCGACGCCTTCAGCGGCATCATGGTATCTTCGCTCGAGTCATCAGAACCGTTGTGTCTGTTCTGTTCTGCCCTGATCGTCGTTGGTCCTAAAATCCTCTTATTGCAGGGCATAACTCCCGACCGCCTCAAAACTTCCGCCATTTTCACGTTTCCGGAATCTCTCAACATGTTTCGAACGCAGTGCTGCCATAAATTTGCCGAGTTTTGTCGAGCTAAAGGAATGCGAATCACGTCGCACACGCCCTCTCGGATGGCGCGAATGACAACGTCCTCTTCCTGTTGCTTCGTCGCGGCGTCTTCCTCATCGCTATTGTTAGTATTGTTGCTACTATTTTCGTTTTCGTCGTTGGTGATGGCGACGGCGGCGGCGGCGGTGGTGGTGGTGGTGGTGGTGGTGGCGGTAGTCACGTCGGCGTCGATTTTATTACTGTTATCCGCTACCGGCGAGGACGACGACGTCAAATGAATCGCTTCTAAACGATCCATGGCGTTTCCTTCTGCCTTTGCGACTAATGCTTTTGCTTCTTTTTCCGCCTTATCTGCGTCTTCGTCTCTTTGCATCAACACCACTGGAACTTTCGCGCACAATTTCCTCAAAGTCGTCTTAATCTTTGCTTTCTTCTTCTCGATGTTCGTCGTGCTCCCGCCGCCGCTGTTATCGGACCGCGGTGGACTCTTATTACTCGCGTCGTCTGAATCGTCGTCGTCGTCGCCATTCCTATTCTTCGCTTCTCCGTTACCGTTGTTCAAAACCTCAAAGCTCTTTTCGTCCTTCTTTTTCTCCCGCGCATCCGTCTCTTCCCTCAGCGCCAGCCGCATCATCCTTCCGTCCAGTAAAGCCACGTCAAAGGTTTCCTTCGACGCATCTTCCACGCACTTTTCCAGCGATTCCGATCGCGTGACTGTTCGTTTAACGAGCAAATGAATGAGGTGTTTTTAATAGAAAAGGAGAAGAAAAAAGTGTGTCAATTTATTATAGCGCATACGCTCGCGCAAAGAGAGAGAGAGTTACAGGGAGAGATCGTCCTCGTCACCCACTGAGAATATCTTCTCGTCCATATCCAGAAATGATCAGATCTGATCTGCGGTAAACTCCGACCACCTTCCCGCGCGTACGTATGAATGTGAGATGTTCTCACCGCCTTGGAAACGTTCACGGACCATCCTTGCTTCTGGGGAACCTTTCTGTCCGTTTCGAGCGCGAATATGCTCATCTTTATCGCGGGAAAGCGACGCGATGATGATGATGATGAAACGAGCGGAAAAATCCAAAAAGCACGAGCGCGCGTAACCGAAATTTATAATCTAAAAATCCGCTTCGTAAACGCGCGCGTAACGACCACACGCGACGAGACGATGCGCTCACCTTCGTAACACAAGGATTCTAACACTTCTTTACTCTCCGAAAACGTCGTTTCGTCTTCCGTGACGAGGACAACCTGATGATGAGAGAACGGATATATTTGATGGTCAGAGATTGATTTTTAAACGCGGGGGGAGCAGTCCCCTCTCTCTCGATGAGACGATGATGAAGCGGAGAAAAAAAGAAACGCACCTTTAAACCTTTCGGGAACCCGGGTCGTAAACTTCGCACGAACGTCATCACGTCCGCGCCGCCCATGGCGATTGCAGACCGCGCGCCGGGCATGTTGTGTTCTTTATCTGTGTGTTATAGTGTGTGTTCGTGCGGCTCGTCTTGGAGACTCTGGTGGGAGAGTTTATCTGAAAACTTTTCGAAAGAGGCGAACGCTCTCTCCGTAGAACGAAAAATACTCTCAAAACGAGAAGATATTTCATGCGTCTCGTGACTGGATATGTGTTTCGAGAGATCTTTCCGTCAGAGAAGGCGTGGTATTGGTGCAGAAAGCAGCAGGCAAACAACACAATAAAGAAGAGAGTTGTTTGTTCTTTCTTTACTCGTTTGGGGAAAAGAAACGCCTCCTTTTCGTGGCTCTGTTTGTTTTGTCCTCAGAGAGAGAGAAGAATACACACGCATATAAAATGAGGACGACGTCGTGCACCACCACCACTTCCTACGCGTCGTGTTCTTTCCGCGTTCGACGGAAGAGGACTTCGACGAAAAGAAAATCGATTCGATTTTTCTCGACGGTATCGTCTTCGTCATCTTTCGAAAGAGATGACGACGACGACGCCGTGGCGACGATGGAGCGGAAAAGCAGCGGCGAGACGTCGACGTCCTCCTCTTTTACGATGACGACAACGAGCGTCACTTTGAGAGAAGAAGAAGAAACAAAAGCGGTGAAAACGTTCAAGATGAGACAAGGCAGGCACGCTTCGTTTTCGGCGAAAAAATCCGGCACGGTGCACGTGCTCGAGGTGTCGGATCCTTCGAGAGGGTTACGAGAATACATGAGCTTACCGGCGACGTCGTACTCTACTTTAGACGGAGAAACGGTGAAACGAATAGACGACTGCACGTTCGAGTGCACGCTAGGGACGCTCTCATTTCTTGGGTTTAAGATTACGCCGACGGTCACGGCGAAGGTGGACGTGAGGCCGAACGGCGCGGGGCCGATGATTTCAGTCGAAGAGGCGACGATTTCGGGGAGTAAGATTGTGGAAGATGCGAACGAACAGTTTCAGTTGAGTTCGGTGAACGACGTGTCGTGGTTTGATTCCGCGACGGAGGAGTTTCCGAACCAGAAAACGATTCAATCGGATACGACGGTGAGCGTGTATTTGATCGTGCCGAGGTGGTTTCCGTTTACGGTGAAGAGCACGGAGAGGACCGGGAGGTTTGTCGTGAATCAAGTGGTTGGTCAAGTTGTTCCGAGATTTTTGAAACAGTTGAAAGCGGATTACGAGGTGTGGAGTTTAGGGGACGATTCGAGGAAAGCCGTGTGTGAGGGCGGGTTGTTTGACGTCGATCAATCGAAAAGCAATCCGGAGATGTGCGACGTATCTTCAAAGGAAGAAGACGAACAGGATTGAGAGATCGTTAGTATTTTTCACGAAAGTGAATTTAAGATGTTTTAATATTGACATTATTATTATTTGCGGCAGCGGCGTGTGCATTGTAAAACTTGAATAATAATAAGGTGTCGTTACGTTCTTTCTTCTTCTTTAACTTCTTCGACGATATCGACCGCGGCGTTGACCGCGTCCAATCGCGACCAGTTTCCGTGCTTGTCGACTTCAAACGACGCCGCGCTCGTACTAATATTCTTGTTCTCCCCATCAATTTTTTGAACGAGATACAACGCATATATAAAACTCAGCCTACGAAAGGCGAGCGAGGAAACGTAGAGGATGTACGCTTGGAAAACGAGCATGCAACTATCCGCGATCGCTTCTACTCTCGATTTTTGAAACGCTTCTCCTCCCATGGAATATAAACTCGCGTACGCTTTCGACCAAAACAAAAGAGCAAACAAATTACACACCTGTTCCGCGTGATTCACAGACGATACCGTCTGTTCGCGCACCTGGTTTGCCGTTTGTCTCAAAAGTATCGCGTGTAACACGCATAAAACCGCGTTGCCTATAAACTCTACTTTTCGTCTCGAAATCATAACCGCGATAAAATACGCCGAAGAAACTAACGGCGCGTACGCGAGCGTCTTCAAACGTCTCCGCTTTTCGGCGCAGTCCTCGGTTTCCGCTAACGAACAGTCGCGTTCCATCGCATCGCTCGCGGGAACGAATATCGATTCAAAGTAATCGATCGCTTTTACGAGCATTTATATTTTCAAGTGTATTATTATTCGCGAGAGAAGGAAGAAAAAAGAAAACAAAGGAGAGAGAGAGAGAGATCTGAGCGTTTTTTTTCTTTTTGGCTCAGAAACCTAACAACGTAGTGCTAATCAAAAGTTCACGCGCGCACTCCGCGCGCCATGAATTCATATAATCCACCAGTTACCTTGTCATCATCATCGCCAAGAAGAAACGAGAACTCTCATTCGTGACTCGCTCTCTCTCTCTCTCTGTGTTCACTCTCTCTCTCTCTCTGTGTTCTTGTTGTTGTTGTTGTTTGTTTTCACTTTTCACCCACAAAAGTGGGCGTTAGATACAAAAATAAAAACTCTCTTCCCTCCTCTCTCTCTCTCGTTGTTGGACGAAAGTTTACGCTCATCATCGGCTCAAATTCCTACGTGCTACAGTTGTGTAATCAAAGGACTCCACGAGTACTTCATAACGGTAGAGACCTGTTTTTTTGTCATCATCGCCGCGCGTTGTCTCTTCTTCGTCCATACGAGAGAGAGAGAGAGAGAGAGAGAGAGAGAGAGAAAAAGAAAGAAAGAGAAGAGCGCGCAAAAACGCGACGAAAATTTTGTATCTACAAAATACGCGAAACGTGGAAAAAAAACAAGTCGTTGCTACTGCTTTTCTGCCGCGACTCGAGAGAGAGAGAGAGAGATAGGCTCAGAAACACGTTGCATAATCACGCAGTTTTCTGTCATACTTCGACGTTTACTTATTTTGCATTTTTGTTGATCATCATCGCCTACTAAAGGGCGATCGATTTTAAAACGAGAGCAGAGAGAGAGCGCAGACTGAGGTTTATAAAAAAGAAGACTTTTCGCAGACGAGAGAAAAAGTACAAAAAACAAAAAAAAACATCAAAAAACACTTGAAAGTAAGTATTGAGCGCTCGGGGAGCTTCCACGAAGGAGTAGTTAAGCCCACGAACAAATGCTTTTCACCGGATATAGGAAAACTGAGTGTGCGTGAGTACACAATTATCCGGACGACTTTGTACACGAGTGAAAACACTTACGGTGATTAATGTGTAGATTGGAGTTTGAAGTGTAAAGGGAAAAAAAGAGCATGCCTCGTCGTCGTCCTCCTCTCTCCTTCCTCCTCCTCCTCTCTTTCCTCTTCGTCTCTCTCGTCTTCTTCTCCAACAAAAGCGAGAATAAGAGGCATACTCTCGAAGATTTCGCGTTTGAAACATCGCAAGAACTTTTCAGCGGGACGTGGAGAAACGTCGTCGCCTTTGATTCCAAATCCATCCGAGAGAGGAAAGAGCGATTGGCGAACGTGTTTCATTTAGGGAACGCGGACGATTTTGCGAGGAAGAGAAGAGAGGGAGAGGAAAGGGAAGAAGAGGAGGAGAAGGTGTCGGTGCCTTTGTTGACAACGAACCGGGCGGAGACGAGGAGTAGCGACGACGACGACGACGGCAACGCGCGTTGATAGATTTAGAAAGAAAGAGTAGAGTATTAGGGGATTATGTGTTAGATGTTTTTAGATATTTCAATGTTTCTCTCTCTCACTCTCTCTCTCTCTCGTCTTCAGTGCGTATATAAACGAAGTTTTTTGTGCGTCCGTAAGCTCTTTTTACTTACTTGCCTGGGCGAGTGATCGAGCGCATCCAAGACGCGCGCGCGCGCGCTTGATTTCTTTCTCACGCGAAAGGCGCGCTCGATCGACCACCGACGATGGCGTTCGTAACGTTCACGGCAACAATCGCTCCGACGAGAACTCCAGCTGCTTTCAAAAGGTTCTTATCTTCCTCGGATAAACCATTTTTAAACGCTTTCGCCCTCCTCCATAAGTCTCGAAAGCGTCTTCTCGCGTCTCGCGTGAACCTTCGCCACGCGGCCGGCGCCGCGCGGCGAAGGTCTACCGCCGCTTTTCGTGCGTTGCGCAAGAACGCGCGCACTTCTGTTCTCAACGCTTCCAGGAATGATTTCTTCCTCTCTTTCTTCTTTTCTTCCCTTTCGTCTCTCTCGTCAGAAGAAGAATGCTTCGAATCTTCGCCCAAGTCCGAAAACTCTTCTATTTCCGAACCACCACTCTGATCCTCCGTTCTTCTCCTTCCTTTCGTCGTCGTCGTTGTTTTCTCCGAGACGACGTTTTCTTCTCCTTCGTTTTTTACTGTCCTCGTCGCAACGGTACCCCCAATCTCCAGCGACGCCGGCGGCGAGAGCGACAGTAGTCCTCCTTTCTTCCTCCTCAAAGTCTCCTCTTCGCTCTCGCTCTTCTCCTCCCGCATCGTCCGTTCGTTCTCGTCCTCGCCGCTCGCTTCCGATTTTTCCATCACGTCCCAAGACGACTCTTCCTCTTCCTCTTCCTCTTTAATATCTTCGGTAAAAAAAGTTTCCTCTTTCATGTCTTCTTCGTGGCCCTCTTCTTCTTCTGACGACGGCAAAGTTTCCTCCTTCTTTATTTCTTTGTCTTCTGCGCCTTCTTTATCGTCACTTGTTGCGCGTCTTCTTCTTCTCGGCTTTACGCCTTCTTCTTCTTTCTCGGACATCTTACGTGCGCCCTCACGTTGTGTGGGAGTTACTCGTATTTTTTGCTTTTAAAAAAACTCACAAATATTTTTACCTCTTTCCTCTCTGCTCGTGTTGTTGTTGAGAAGCGCTTCGAACGAACTCGCGAGCAGCTCGCGTGACTGTCCTGAAATATATAACACAATTGCTTCTCGATGCGTCTGATCGAGTTAGATATGTATATAATTGCGTTTTAGTACGTTTGGTATTTCATGCGTTTATGAGAGTGTTTTGACTCGTATTTTTTGGTAAAAACCACACTCTTTTCCACACAAAAAACAAACAATAAAACGATGAGAAGAGCATCGTCGTTGTTGGAGAAAACCTCTCGTCGTAGCAGCATTAGCGGTAGTAATAATAATAGTAATAATACTTTAGCAGTAGCTCGTCAAAGCGCTAATGCTTTCTTCTCGGGCAGAAATGGTTTTGGTTTTGGAGAGAGGCGCGCGATATCTTTTCTTCTTCAGAAGAGAAATGGCGATTGGAAAACACCTAATAATAATAATAATAATACTAATAATACGAACGCGTCGTACGCGACGAAAGGTCGGGGCCAATCCGCGCCGAAAGGGTTTACTCCACCGGCCGCGATGGCGGCGAAAGCGACGTCGAATAATATCAACTTTAACCCGTTTCAATCGAGCTCGAACGCACTCGCGGAACCGTATCGAGGGAGGAGGAAAATGCCGAGCTCGATGACGAAAATACCTCGATATTTATACGATATCGGCTTGAACAAAGCGAAGGACATATATTGCACGTCGAAAGTGACATCGGCAATTAAAGGGTTCGATTTAAACATGTTTAAGAGAGATGCGTCGATATTGTACGAGGAGATATCGAGAGCGATTGCGAATAACAATTTGTCCAGTTGTCGCCGAGACGTGAGCGATAAAGTGATGCAAGAGTTGAAGCAAGAGCAGAAAAGAAGGACGAAGAACGGGTGGTCGAGGATTCGGTGGAATTTGAGCGAAAAAGGGGTGGAGAACGTTTCCGTGGTGCAAGGACGGATGATGGCGACCAGTCAGGACTTGACCAACGCGTTCGCGCAGTTTACGGTGAGGTTCGAGAGCAGGCAAGAGTTTGGCGCGTACGACGACAACGACCGGTTAGTCGCCGGGGATTCCGAGGAGGTTGGGGCAAATTTGAAGGTTGTAGATCATTGGGTGTTTGAGAGAGGTATAGGACCAATTCACAAGACGAATTCGAGGTGGCGGTTGTGCGCGAGACTGATCGTAGAGGAGTGATTTTTGAATGGGAAGATGAATTTTCTTGCATACGCGTGGGTGCGCGTGTGTGATTTAGGAGTGTATATTAATTGATACTATGATCTCATATAACATGTATTCATTTTCAACCAATCGTCGTCTCTAAGTTAATATCAATCCTTGATAGTAAATGCGGAATGCTACTCGCCACGGCTCCAAACTTCTCGGCGTTGTCGTACAACTCGAAAATCGGTACCGCCACCAACTTGCTCGTCTTTGGCACCGCAAAGTAACACTTCTCCGGCAACTCCACTAAAAACACCTCCAACGTTTCTTTCGGTTTCGTAACGTGCGGTGGCAAATACGGGTACATTTGCGGCTCGAATCCTATCCTGTACCACGTGGACAACTGATCTAAAATGTCAAACGAGGCTCTCAAATTCGCCTCGTTCGATTCGTTCGGCGCGGCTAATTTGTTCGCTAACTTTCTCTTCAACCCTTCCGTGGTCCCTTCCCCGGCTCTTAACCTCCCACCAGGTAACCGAAACGTGCTCGTACTCGCGGAAAAGTGCTGCCCAGGTCTGTCCCACTGCGACGCCGGCTTTCCGTCCGCCGTTCGCTGCTGCGCGCCCGGAGGCAACGTCGATTCTTGCAACAACAAGACGTGCGGACACCCGTGCTGATTCACCACGCACACGCCAGCCACGGACCGTCTCGCAATCCCTCCGCTTTTTTCGTACTGCTCTCGAATCCTTCTTAATCTCGCATCTTTCGCGTTACTTTTTTCCTCCTCTTCTCCTCCTTCTCCGCCTTCTTTCTTCTTCACCACTTTTACGCCAAACGTGTAATTCCCCAACGAATGCACGTTCAATCGTTTCGATTTGGACAGTATCCCTCGCATGGAGGCCATTTGTTGTCGCAGTAAATCATCGTCATCCATCGCGTTCGGATGACCACGACCACCCGCGCCTCCCAAAGCGCCTTCTCCGTGCTCCTCTCCTTCTTTCTCCTCTCCTCCATTAACAACACCTTCATCAAACATTCCCCCTGCATCATCATCATCATTGCCGTCTTCCTCTAACGCCTTCTCGTGCGCTTTGATGTCCTCGAATTCAAAGTCTTCATCCTCCGAATCCTCATTTTCGTCACCACCACCACCATCGTCGTCGTTTTTGCTGCTCATTTGTTGTCTTCTTCTTCTTCTTTAATGAAGCCTCTTCTTTGTTGTCTTCTTCGCGTTGTCTTCTTTGTGGCAATCGCTTTTCCTTCTAAAGTTTTGTCTGCAATTAGGTTTTAACACCCTAAATTTTCGATTTCAAAATGTGCCTCTCAAAAAAAAGGGAAAAAGCGACAAAAAACAACTCCCTGCGCGCGCTCGAGACACGCTACTTTCGGGGAACGACAACGCCCGAAGAAAGACTCGCGATGACGACGACGACGACGATTCGGAGGATTCAGACCCCCTCGTTGTCGTCGTCGTCTTCATTTTTTTTGCGGAGGAGGAGTAGGAGAAGGAAGAGAGGAGGGAGACAGCAACAACAACAACAGAATAACAATTCGTTGGTCGTAACGGCAACATTCGTCTCGAGTCGCGGGCGCTTTGTTGTTGCGAGAACTGACGAATGCGCGTCGTCCTCGTCTGTTGGCGAGAGTAGTGTTGCGAGTAAAAGGCTGCCTTCTTCAAGAAGAAGGCGCGTTTTGATGAGCCCCCCGGCGAAAGCGGCGTCGATAACGCCGTCGGATGATTACTTGGACGGGGAACGTTTAAATTTTTACGCAACGACCAAAACGACGAAAAACGCTCCCGACGACTGGTTGAATGCGAGCGAGAAGCGAAAGAGGAACATTTTACTCCCTTCCTCTTCTTTGGAGGAAGAAGACGCGGACGACGACATCTACCAACTCACGAGAGAAGACGAGAGTGTGCACGAGGAAATGTGGCTGGAAATTATGGAAATAGTGGCGACGTTTGGCACCATCGGCGGCGGCATCGCCGCCGTCGCGCTCGGCGAAGTGTACTTGTGTTCGCTCGTCATCGTGTTACCGATACTGGCGTTTTCGTTGAAGAAAAAGAGGGAGACGAAAGTGAGAGAGAAGACGCGGATGCGATTGATGCAGTTGAAAGAAGAGTTGATGGTGGTGACGAGGAATAAGACGACCAATGCGACCGTGATGAACTTATCCTCGCAGTTGCAAAAGAAGAACATGGTCGCGCTCGAGTTTGCCATTCAAAGAGCTTTGAAAGAAGATGGCGCGGAGTTCAGCAAGAAAATTGACGCTCGATTAGACGCGCTGGAAAGGGCGATGCAAAGAGCCGCGGAGAAGCAAGCGGCGAGTCAACGAGATTCCGGTGCCGTGGCTGGGATGTTAGCCAGGGACGTCGCGGATGCTAGGATTGACCAGAGAGAGAATTTTAAAAAAATGTACCGCGAGTTGGAAGAGGCGACCAAGTTATCGATGACGGAAAACGAACGAACGAGGCAACAGGTCCAGAAAGAGTTGGAAACGTTGTGGGAGCTGGTGGAAAACGTGGAGAGGGAGATTTCCGGGGTCAGCGACGGCGTTGGAGAGCGGTTGACGATGATTTTAGAGGCAAGAGCGGCGGAACAGAAAAGGTTGAGAGAAGAAGAGGAAGAAGAAACGGAGAAGAAGAATCCGTTTGAGAACAAAGCGATTGCTGAATTCGCGTTTTCCGAGGAGTTGCAAAACAGAGTGGATGAGATTGCAAAGCTCGCAGACGCGGTGCAACGCGTGAAAGAAGCCATCGACGCCAGAAACGAGGCTGAGCTCGGGAACGAGCTGATTTCAAAGATGGACGAGAGTCAGTGGCAAGCGCTCGGTTTGCGATTTGACGCGCTCTCGGAAATGGCAGAAACGACCGCCGAGCGAGTGGTTTCGGAAATCAGTGAATCGATCGAAAAAAAGAGAGGAGTGTTTTTGAGCGATGATGATAGCGGTGATGCGAACGCTGCGATGATCAATGCGATGAAAATGGGCGCGAACAAAATCATCGCCGCCAAGGAGAAGGAAGAGTCGTATTATTCGTTAGATCTGGACGATGATAGCGTGGACGATATGAACGAATCGAAAACCGGATTTGAGCGCGCGTTGCGACGAACGGGAAGCGTTGAAATGGTTGCAGAAACTGTGAAAGCCAGTAGTGATGAAGATAGCAGGCGAAGGCAAGAGCCATCGGCGTCCATGCAGACGAGGATGGCGATGCAACAACCGACGACGTCCACATCGGAAACAAATAGTAATAGCAACAACAACAGCAAAGAATCATTTAGCAGCAGCGTCACTAGCGATGCTCCGATAAACGCCCAGCCTGGCGTAACGAAAGAAAGCGCGTTCGAAAACATGCAAGCGATGCTCAGAACGGAAGAAGTAGAGGAAGATATCTTCGACCCGTTCGCCGGAATAGCGGCGTCCGCGTCGGAAGAGTCTTCAGAAGTCACCGCGAGTGCGATTAGCGAAATAGTCACCGACATAGCAGATGCCAAGAAGCAAGTAGATCAGAAAGCCCAAGAACCGATCGCGTTGGCATCGTCGTCGTCGTCGTCGTCGTTCGACGAGAAAATCGCTTCGGGTTTAGAAAGCTTACGCCAAGGCCGCAAGCTCGCGCGAGCGGCTGAAGACGAATCGGCGAAACCTGCGGTATCTTTGGAAAACCTCATGTCCGCGGAAGAGTGTTTTGCGAACGCCGCCAATGACTTTGTCGTCGCCGTAGAAGTAGAACCGAGCGCAGTTTCAGCGAAAGGGAATCTGGGCAACGCGCTTCTCGCTCGAGGCGTCGCGTTGCGAGCTTTACGAGATGCCACCGCCGAACGCGTGTTTGGTTCTTCGTCGAAAAAAGGTGCATTTGGCGGTTTAAGTGAAGAAGACGTGCGCTTCTACGGCGAAACCGCCGAGGACGCGCTCGTGGATGCCGGCAAATACTTTCGAGCCGTCGCCGTCGAAGACCGCACAGCAGCGGCGGCTGCGGATGAAAATGAGCAACAAGCCTCTACTTCTTCATCGTCGTCGGTTGCCGTAATCGTAGCGCTCATCGCCTGGGGACGAGCGTTATCGCAACGCGGTGCGCTCGTCCGCGATGACGCCGAAGTTTTCAATTTATACGATTCCGAGGAGGAGGAAGACGAATCTGTCATTACGAGTAACTTGGCGGACGCCTCGAAGTTGTTCCTCGCCGCGGCGGAAAAGCACCGAGCGGCTATCGAAAAATGTGCCTCGGCTGAAGAAGAACAAGGAGACGCTAAGAAAACCAGCGCCGCCAAAACGCTCATCCAATCCAGACGCATCGAAGCCTACTGTCGCTGGGGCGAAGCCCTAGAGTCTGCCGCAGAGTGCGAGTTCGCACTCGGAAGCGGTAAAGAACGCGAACTTTGGACGGCGGCGAGCGGAGCGTACGGTGAGAGCGAACGCCTCGGTGAAGAAAGCGGCGCCGCCACTGCCGGCGTCGAAAGGTGTGAAGCAAAGCTCGGCGAAGATTTCGAATAATAAAGTATGAACCGGAGGCGACTACCTAAGCACCGTAGATTTTCTGTGTTAATTAATATTACTAAACTAATCCTAGAATCAGTTTTTCAACTGGATCCATGATCTTAACGCGCCTTTTGGATGGCACGCCGCCTTTCTCAACCGCCAACTCGCGTAATGCCGCAGCCGCAGCTTTGGCCGTCTTACTTGCCCCTGAGCGGATAAACACCGCGGGCCAACCCATCGGGGCATCCGCGGTCACCCATGTCCCGCTCCCACTACTTTCCTCGTCGTCGCCACTTTTTTTCTTTCTTACCGCCGACGTCGATATCGGCGCTAAAATGGTTGTCCACGCGTCCATCCACACGTCTTCGCGAGGTAAATAACAATGCACTCTCGACGTTTTACGATCCAAAACCGGCGCGATCAACAAGTCCCGTCCGAGTAAAAACTGCGAGGTCAAATCACTCGCTACTTCGTCGTAGGTGTAGTGAATGAACATCATTCGCGTCATAGGTAAACCGACGTTTTCCGCCTCGCGCATAGCTTCGCGTTTGTATTCGAGCAACGCAATGTGCATGGACGTGCACCACGCTAAATGCGCAATAATCTCCTCGTCGTCCCATACTTGCGCGTTGTGGTGTGGTCTGTTTCCTTGGTGTGAACGATACACAGCGTCTGAAAACGCATTCAATTCCATCCATCGCATCAGCAATTCTTTCGATCGGTGTCGCCCCGGCGTCGCCGTGTACCCGCCGATATCCGAATGACTCAAAGTCAAACCGCTTAAACCGCCGGTTAATATGCCATTCAGCGCGGATTTAATGCCGTCTCGATTATCCCAACTCACGAGTTGGTCGCCAACCCACTGAACGCTCGTAAATGACGGCGTCAATAAACTCGCCGATCTCGTCCAGAAAAATCCCGTTTTCTCCAAGCCGGCGCGTCGCAGAGCGCGTTTTTGAATCCTCGCCCAATCTTCCGGGTACCGGTTGTGCGTTAAAATTGGTAACTCTCCAGATTTCAGAGTTGCATCGAACGGTAAATATTCTCCAAAATCTGCCATGAACGCTTTCGCTTTTGTCGCGACGAGCATATCGACGATGACATTTTCGATCCAACGCACGCACTCCGGGTTGGTTAAATCCAACAAGGAAAACGTAACCCCTGGTTCACTCACGAAACCGTACCCTTCGCCTTTCTTGTTCTTGATGAAGTACCCATTCTCTAAAGCAAAACGGTATAAATCTCCGTGATGGTCTTTCGAGTCCATCAAAAACGGATTCACGTACGTTGCCAAGTGTGTGCCTTTCTTTTCAAACTCCTCGCGCAACGCGTGCCAATCCGTGTATAAATCTTCATCGAGTTTCCAGTTCCACCAGACGCGTTCGATGCCGATGCTCGTGTTTCGAAATCCCGACCAATCTTGTAACCAAAACCCGGCTATTTTCACCCCGCCATCGGTTAGCTGTTTTTCGATGCGTCTGACTTTACTTGGACCGCCAGTCATACCGACGATGACGCCTCGCATCGCCCATTCCGGTAACGGTTTAATGCGTCCAGAATATTCCGTGTACGCTTGTAATACGCCCGGAATATCTATCGCTGCGATGATTTGACCGCAAACTATGCCGGTAGGCGCAACCACGTGCACGCTGATTGCGTTTTCCTCCGTAAAATCAAACTCAGAATACGTGTAATTGGTGAGAAAAAACGATCGCGCCTTCGAGGTGACGTAATGTGGAATCGCCGAGTAGGTTGTCCACCAATCGCCGCTGGAACCTTTAAATAGGAGCTCCGCGGTCGCAGAAATCGGTTGCTTCCCTCTCCCTACGCCTTGTTCGCCAGTTATGATTGGCACTCTCCTACCTGTGTGTTCGATCGATGTGTATTGTTCACCTAATCCATACACTCGCTCGCGCTTCTCCACCGCGTGCGTCAAAATCAAATGGTTCAAGTTCACCATCCTCCGATTCCTCCTCGGGGATCTTTGCACGCCCGGAACGATTTCGTCCCAAATAATCGTGAATCCAATTCTATCATCGCTTCTGGATGCAAGCGCGACGGAATATGACGCTCTCAATTTCGCGTTTGCTTTCTGCTTCGCTAACTCAATTTCCGATTCTTGGTCGTCCGAGAAGAGCGCGTGGTACATTTTACTTCGTCGTTCGTAAAATGTGTTCACGAAGTGGTCAATCCAGGCGTCCTCTTTCACCACCGTCCCTTTGATGACTATGCACTCCACTAATTCTACGTTACTATTGCTATTCTGACTATTCCCATTATTACCACTACCACTACTACTACTACTACTACTACTACCGCTACTATCGACTTCAATCAACGCGACGCCTCCGCCGCCGTCGTCTTTGTCCTCCTCCTCAACATCCGTCGTCCTCGTCTTCCTCTCCACCCTCCCGTCGTAATGCACCTCGCACGTCTTCCTTTCCATACTATCGATCGTCTGTACCGTCGTTCTCAACTTATCTAAAACCTGTATCCTAAAATGCCCGTGGATCAACTGGTGCACTTTAATCGGCCCGCTCGCGAGCGTTAAAAACGGTCTCTTGGAGATGGACGACCACGTTTCCGTGATTGGACACAAGCGCTGCCGGAAACAAAACTTGGCTCTCTTGTGCGTGATTTTCAGCGTTTGCTCCGTGTTTTGCCACTGCGTCGTAAAGAAGATAGAAGAAGAGTCGTGCGAACGATATCGTCGGGTCAGTAAACGCTGAATATGTGATGATGAATGTGTGCGCGCAAAGAAGAAGAAGAAGAAATTTTTAATCCGAAAACTCTCTCACCTGGACGGTAAATTTCCCAACATCAAACCTCACATCCCCCAAATCCGAAGCCACCCTCCCTTCCTCTGAAATCTTATGATACGTCTTATCCACGTACGGCGCGATGATAAATATGATCGCCAACACGAACGCGGAGGAGAATATTGGAATTTTCGGTCGGTAGAGTTGCGTCCGGACGAGTTTGATGGCGCGTTTGATGGGGGATTTCGGGGGTCCAATTTTCCCCAATTTTGTGTTTCCTCCTCCTTTTCCTCGTTCTTCTTTTGCTGTTGAAGAGCGAGGACCTCGTCGCGGTGGCGTCGAAGGTGGCGTGCTCTCCTCTTCTTCTAATTTGCGTCGGCGTCGCGCCGTTGATGGTGGCATGATGTGATTGATGTTTACGTGTGTGTTGTAAGTGTTGTGTGCGTTTTTTTTGAAGCATATGACTCGACAAAAGAAAAACTCTACAAAAATTTCTCATCTGAAAGCGAAGACGTTGAACAACATGGACCCTTTCAAATGCTCCGGTTGCTCGACAATTACCCGCGGAAACTTTCCTCTCGATTTTAACAAAGCGACGACGTCTTGAACTCCGGTTTTATCCTCCTTATCGTGGACTTCTACGACGATCGTTTCGATGTGTGCAAAATCTTCCTCGAGTATGCCGCGAAGGACGGAGAGCTCGTATCTCTCCACGTCGATTTTTAAGAGGTTGATTTTTTTCTTCTTCTTGTCGTTGTTGTTCTCGTTCGTTTCGTCTTTGAAGATGGCGTTGGATAAAGTCACGCACGGAACGGTTTCAATTCTTTTCCCTCGCGATAACCACTTCACGACGAAGAAACAGATGGATTTAATAAACGCAGACTTGACGAAAAACAGATTCTTCTCCAAGACGAACCTCGCGAATGTTTTCAACATCAGAAACGTCGGCGCGTGTTTTATAATCAACGCCACGGCGTATTCGACGACATTTGCGAGCGTCTCTTTCTCGTCTTCAATCGCCGTCGACCACCCTGCAGCGTTTGGAAACGACGTAAACGAGATTGAATCTTCTTCCCCGTCGCCGACGGCTTCGTTCGCCAAACGCAACGATACGTTCGGATCGTCCTTAAACTTCCTCTCCAAGTTGCGCTTCAACGCTTTGTACGTTTCCGGTGACGGTTCGAACGCGTATAATATGCACTTTCTGTTATTTTGTGACTTTTTTTTCAGCGCTTCCAACGCGAACAATCCGATGTTTGCGCCCACGTCGACAATCACCGTAACAGCTTCTTCTCCTCCCGTTAGGGGTTGTTCTGCACCTTGAATCAGATACAAATCATCCGTCGATATCTCATCGAATAAAAACTTCACGTCCAGCTCTGACACGTAATCAATCAACACGTTATCCGGTAACAGAGCTTGTTTTTCTTTTCTGTTCAGCGTTACGGTCTTCTTCTTCTTTTTCTGCTGCTGCTGCTCGCGCTGCTTCTCAAAGCCCGACGATGCACACGCACCACCCCTGATGGATTTCATCTTCCGCTGACTGAAGCCAAAACCAGCATCATCATCCTTCTTGCGGCAATGATGATGATACTGGTAATGAGAAAGAGAAGACGAGAGTGCCATCATCATCCTCATCGTTGATTTCAGAGGTGTCGTCGTATTCTTTCGCGTCGTTTACGTCGTCGTCGTATCATCATCATCATCATCCTGTTGGGTTTGAAGCGCTTGCACACCCCTAACTGTCTTTTTCTCTCTTACTAAACGATTAGGGTTTGAAACCCTAAGCTTGATTTTGAATACATTTAAAAACAGAAGAACAACGACAGAAGAGAACACGCTTTCGCGCGCGCATTAAAAACAATCGGAGAAGAAGAGAGAGTAAGAGAAGCGCAGATCTCTTCGTAAAGTATTTTTAAGCGCAGTAGAGCGCGAGGTTTGTTGTTGAAGAAGAGGTTTTGAAACAACAACAACAACCGAGAGACAAAGAGAGAAAGAGAGATCTTCGTCAGAGAGAGAAATCTTTGTTTGCGCGAAAGTGTTAAAGAGATAATGGCGATGACTTTAGACGAGGAGGACAAAATCGAAGAAGAGACTCCTCCTAACGATGAAAACAACACGAACGCGTGCCGTTGGCAAGACGTGCCGTTGATTCCTCAGCTCGTTGGTACCGTGTCACCGTGTTCGTGGTACTCGGAAAAAGATGGGTGCATTTACTCCTGGGGAGGACAGAGCGGCGAAGGCGAGGAAGCCTCGAGGGAGGAGATGAAGGTTTTGGACTTGGTCGGTGCGTGCGTTTCTTTCGCTTTTCCTGCTTTTGCGCGTTTGTACTGATTGCTCACGTTTTTTATATCTTTCTCTTTATTATTGCGCTTCCAACTACAGGCGGCGAATTCGCGCATTGGACGTTTCACGTGGAAAACAGCCCGAACCCGGACGCGTTTCCGTCGTTTTGCGCGAGAGAATTGAAGACGAGCAGCCGCAAGAAGACGACGACGAAGAAGAAGAATGAAAAAGAGGAAGAAGACGAGGTCTTGACGTTTTTGTCCGGCGGTGCGGAAGAAGGGGAGAACGGCGGTGCCGGTGACGACCATCATCCGTCGACGAGTGGTAGTAAAACCGTCGCGCGAACGTACGACTCCGCGTTGAAAAAATGGACCATTTTGGAGCCAGCGGCAGATAGGAAGATCAACGCGGTACCTGACGAAAGGTTTGGCGCGTCGTCGACCTTCATTAGCGATCAGAAGGTGGTGCAGTTTGGAGGAGTGAAGAAACGCATTCCGCCTTTGAAACCCAAGCGCATATGTGGCCCGCACCTCATTAAGGAGAGCGATCTCCCTACGGAACATGAAGCTGCGATGAAGAAACAGAACGCCGCGTATACGAATGAGACGTACATTTTCGATTTCAAATCCAACACTTGGAATCACGTGAGGGTGCCAGTAAGGAAATGTCCTCCAGCTCGAGCGTTTGCGAGTTTAATCTCTGTTACGGATGACGTTGCGTTTCTCTTTGGCGGCGTAGATGCTGCCGGCAGGTGCTTCAACGACGTCTGGAAGTTTGACTTTAAGAACAAAAACGAGCCATGGAAAGAAATTCTTGCGGAGAAAGAGGCACACGAAATGATTCCACCGAGAATGTTGCACGCCGTCTGCGCGCTTCCCGACGGCGATGGTATGCTTGTCGTTGGTGGGAGAGGCAGTAAGAACGAATGCCTCGGCGATGCGTGGATCTTCTCGTGCGAATTTAGCGTTTGGCAAAAGTTACCGGAATACATGTCACCGAAGATGGGAGTATTTGGTGCAAGGCTCGTTCCAGCTCGATCGGCGGTGTTTCGAATCGGTGGCGCGTTTGCAGATGAGGTAGAAGGGAATCAAGTCATGATTGAAGAATCGAACGTTACGGGCACGAATACCGCCGCCTCTTCGCAAAAAAAGAAGAAGAAATCAAAAGTCTCTGCGGTGGAGTTATCGACAACTAATTCAGGCGCGTCATTTTTTGCCGGTGCTGGGTTAACGCACGGCAACGAACTCACGAACCCAGAGTTATTTGACGATGATGATAAAAAAGAAAATTTGTGGGACGACGTGTTCCCGCTGAAAGACTGCTGGGACGCAGATGCCGCCGCCCTGACGACGGATCTTAAAACCAGGAAAAAGAAGAAATCGGCTGGCGGCGACATGAAGCTGCCAAGTGTTAGTATTACCCCGACGAAGACGAAAAAGGATCTATCGATTTCTACGAAAAAGTCTACCGAAGTGCAGCCTTCGTTGGAACAGAGCAGCGGCCGCGAAAACGCGAACAACGTGACATCCATCGCGACGACAGAAACGCCACGAGCCGGAGTCCGGTCCGCGTTTGAGCCCGTCAAAGGTTCGCAAGCGTTTAAAGTGGACGGTAGATCTGCTCCACCGCCGGCGGCGCCCGTCGCCAACTGCGAGTTCTGTGTCGTTGAATTCAAAGGCAAGACGAGAAATCAAATGTTGATGAAGCACCGAGAGGAGTGTTCGAAAAACCCGAAGAACATCATCGGCGAAGCGACCGAAAAGATTGCCTTATCATTCTCAAAAGCCGACCGGCTTTTAGGCTTGCCCAAGCTGAAGGTGCAAAAATCTGCCGCCCCGAAATCCCACGGCGGCGATTTGCCCAGCTTGAGTCCGCGCGCCAGTCGAGAAGAAGTGCTCGTCCCGGGCGTGCGTCCAGCACCTTCGGACGACGAGGACGAGGATAAAGTCAACGCGGTCAAGAAGAAAAAGATGAAGAAACAACCTTCCAAGCTCGGGCGATCGAGTTCGTCTCAGATGAAAGTTGCCTCGGCCGGGAGCGGCGAGGTCGGAGGCAAAAGCAGCGGAGGAGATGCGCCGAACAACAACGCCGCTGCGGCCGCCGCGGGAGCAAAGAAGAACGAAGAAAAGGAAAAAGCGACAACGACGACGCCTGCAAACAACGAGAAGAGCATGCCACCCAAAAAGAGAAAGTTGGCCGAAGACGGGGCTACGCAAAAGAACGAGACGACGGAAGAGGAGAGAGAGGCGTTGAGGAACGAAGAATGCTACCAAAGGGTGATGCAGAGAAGCGTGAACTTGCCCAGATTGCATAACGCATCTGGAGCCTTGACGGTCTCAGAAGCAGATTTGATGAAATCGTTTGCACAACTGGCTAATATGAAAGAAGACGCGTTCAAAATAATGGACAACAAGATGAAGGCGGAGGAGAAAGAGATTTGGGACGGAGCGGCGAAACACCTGGCGAATGCAATGCAGAGCAAAGATTACGACAAACTCTTCAAAGAGCTGAGTACTAACGGCACAACAACAACAACCTCTCCATACAAAAAGGCGAAAGGAGGAGGAAAACTTCCAGCGATTGGTTCGAAAGTCGATTCTTCCAAGAGTAAAATTACGGGCACTTTTGACGCCGGGTACTTCGTAGAGCTCGTCATCGACGGCAAGAAATGCTCGGGGATTGCATTTTCACCAGTTTTGAAAACGACCACCATTGGCGGGAAACAATAGCAGAATCAATAGCAGCAAGTGTTATATAAAGCACGCATATACAGCAGCATACGTATTAGTATAGTATTCGTAGTATATCTTGTCCGCATTAACAAAATAAGGGAGAAACTAACCGCCTCGTAACTTTCGTGAGTACTCTCAGATCCTTCTCCGCGAAGAATATAGGTAAAACGTACGTCGCGAAAACAATTATCAATATGAACAAAAAAGGATAAAACGTAGCCACGGGTAACACAGTATTCTTATCGAAATCTGTCGAACGCGATACTGTAAAGACGACCGCAAAGGATAGTATTTGCAAAATCGTGTACGCGTTGATTACGCCCAGACGCACGAAACGGAAACTCTCTTCCGCTCGGTGGTTCACTTGCTCTCTTTGCGTAAACATGAGAAGGAACCGTTTCCATATATCGTTATCTTCTAAGGACGTGTAACCCATGTAGAGTAAAAAACCGGATATCGCTGCTACAGGTATTTCTCCATATAACGCGTGACGAAAAACCCATAAGGAAAGTAAACGAAGCAAACTCGCGCATAAGTTCGTAAATCTTCCGTTTTCTGTGGCTGAAATAATATGCGTTTTTGCCACGTAATCTTCTTGATACTCGACGCTCAAACTCGAAATTCTCGCGTGGATGGGCGAGTGCGGTAAAGATGGTATAGCGATTGGAAGGCCGAACAAACCTTGCAACGCGTTTATAACCCCGACGATAAAGTAATCGTAATGATACGATTTACCTTTCTTAAGCTTATTCTCCGGTCGGTTCGAAAGAACCGCTGAGATTTGGCTCTCAAAAAATACTTGCACTGCGAGTGATACGCCGCAAAAGCAAGCGACGAGTACTGATTTTGGATTATCTTTCATCTCGGAATACCTTGCGGGCGTATATGTTGGCCACATTGTGCCACTCAGTTTGTACCTCTCGTCATGGACTCGATCGACCGGCACGTCTGGCGCGATGTAGCTCACGCCCGTAAATACCAATAAACCAATCGCCGGCGCCAAATCGGATAAGACTTTCCGTATCGTCGTCTTTAGAAACGGACTCGTTTTAATTGATTGTATTTTTCTACTCAAGGTGAACGTTCCAATGTGTAAAATGAAATACTTGAGAAACTCGGAAACTGTTTCCGCGCTTTGCATGCCTTTGTTGCGCATGGCGTTTATCGATGAATACATGAAAATAACCGCGACGAACATTCGCAGGCATTCGGCAAAGAATCTTCCAACGTATTTAATCAGCGACGCACCAGAAAAAGAGGCAAAGAGCATAGACGATAAGCCAGAGACCAGGGCGACGATGGAATAGAACGTTACCATGTGCGCGTTCAATCGAGACGCGGTTATCCTCACGACTTGAAGAAACGCTAACGTTGGACCGGTTATCCGAAATACTAACGCGGATTGCCCACCAAACAACGAAAATGCCACATTTGCCAAAGCTTCGGAGGTTAGAAAGCTCTCCAGGCCAATGCGTTCGTCGGAGTCGATGGTAAAAACCAAACCCACCGCCAAACAAGGAACCGTAGTGTTGAAGAAGAGCCAGACGATTGTGTTCAAAGCTCGAAAAAATGTAGGCGCGTCTTTAAAGGCGTCCGCGAAATCGCTCCAATAACGTTTCTTAACGACGCGATGAAAATCATCCGAGATTCGTGCGAAAAAGGAAATATTTGAGCAGCACCGTCGTTGTATTGCTTTTCTCTGTTCTCTGTCTGCTTCCTCTTCTATTAAAGTTGTTTCGAGAAGTGAAAACGTTCGTTCTTGAGGTTGTCCGTTTCCATCGTCGTCGCCTCCGTGACGATACAAGAAACGACACATAGCCTCTCGAAATTCGCTCACAGATCCCGCAGCGAGTGCTTCGAAGTAAAACTCTTCGTCGCTAAAGAGAGTGGCAATAGTCCCACTCGTGGCGAGTGCGTTTTTTGTTTGTTTGTGCATAGCGTAAGCATCCGTGATGACCAAGACGACGAATTTATACCCGTTCCTATTATTATTATTATTATTATTGAAAGGAAGGGGAGAAAACGAAACTTTCAACCACTCTTTTGCGCGCGCGATGATAACCAGCCTTGCCGATTTCAACACGCACGTTTTTGCGGAAACAGGGATTATGAGCGCCCCGTTACTTTGTACAGAAGCGGTTGCGACAGACGAATTCATCGCGTCGTCCAAGAAAATCGAAGAGATCAACGCCGCGGATTCATCGCTGCTGTTATCATCAAAATGCGTCTTAGCTTTCTCGACCATTTTCTTCACCACATCTCGCAACGTCTTTATGCTCGTTTTCTCCGCGGATTCGCCTTCACCAGTCTCCGCCGCCGCCTCCGATGCCACGTTCTCATCATCCACATCTAACAAAAGCACCGCGTCTAACTTCTCCGACCGCGATCTCGCCTCTACCAACCTCATCCTCCCACCATCATCATCTTCTCCCAAACCAACTCTCGATATAAACTTCAAATCGTTCGCCGCCGACCGTTCTTTCCGTAAATCTTTCTTTTGTAACCTCGCGAACACGCGATAGAAAATCATCTGCTCTCCCGCTTCTCCTCCTTCCTCTTGGACGCTTTCCTCTGCAATTAAACCACTCCTGCTACTGTTCGAAGAATCCTCCGTAACAGAGATATTCTGGTCATCGTCTACGCTCTCCTGCGTGAACCGCCTCTTGATCGGAGACGTCATCGCCAGCACCACGTGATTGGAAGCAGCAGCGTTTCGGAGTTCTCCGTCGTCGTCTCTTTTCTCTTCCTTCTCGGCTGTTGTTGTCTCGAGGACGAGTAGGTTTTCGTCTTTTGTTCTCGTTTTTAAACCCTCTTTGTCTTCTTCTTTTCCTTTCGTTCTCTCCTCGCCTCTCTTCTCTTCTCCTCCTTTTTCTTCTTCTGCTTCTTTGTCCTCCATCGCGTCGTCTTCGTCGTCGTCGACAGAAGAAGACATCGATTGTTGGTGTTCCTCGTTTTTTAAACCGCTTTTCGCGTATTTTTTACTCTTCTTGAAAATATGTCTAGGGTTTTATTAGGGGTTGAAAACCTAGCAGACCCTAAACCCTTAACGTTTTTTTTATATTAGGGGAGTTTTTGCAAAAAACACCACTTAATAATACGTGATGCAGCTCCTTCCTCCGATCGCGTCGAGAACCTCCTCCTCTTTCTCTGCCTCCTCCAGCTGCTCTCACGAGCGACGACGACGAGAGCATTCTTTTTTGAGAGCGGTTGTTCGATTTTGCAGTCAAAGTTCTCCTTCTCTTTCTTCTTCTTCTTCTTTTTTTCGAACATCATCATCATCAATTTCATCATCGACGCTTAGGAGGAAGAGGACGCGAAGAAGCGAGAGAACAAAAATCAGCGCAGGTTTATTCGGGCAATCGAAAGAAGAAAAGATCGTGGAACAATACTTGAACTCAAAAGAAGGCCACGAGGCGATTTTAAAGGCGAAACGAGAAGGGAAATCGAAGAAAGAGTTACTCAAAATGCACAAAAGAGATATCGTCCGGTTGTACACACAAACCAAAGATATGAAGCTCCCGTTCCATATCATTTCGCAAAGTCAACGCCTGGTCTTCGCGAGCTTCCTCAACGCCGTCATCGACATTCCAATCCTAAACGAAGCCACGGAACAAATTATTTTCATGAAAGCGGTGGATGTCATCGCGGACGCGATCGAACGCCAGTTGGAAAAGATGGGGAGCAAAGCCTTCTTCGAAGGCGTGACGGACGCCGGCGAGTCGAGAGTCGACGTGTGGGTGGTGGCCACGGCGACGAAGATTAACGAGAAAATAGATATTCCAGTTTTGAACGAAAAGCAAGAGCAAGAGGCGATCGAGTTCGTGTTACACGCCATGGCGGAAAGATTTTTGGCCAGTCAAGGGAAAACCATCGCCGAGAAGAAGGGGAAAGGGAAGATGTTTGGTTTCATCTGATTTTCATCTGATGATAGTTGTTGTAACTGTATCACATCGAAAAAAGCTGCCATAAATTTTCACACGTTCCCGAGAAAAATTCTAAATAAGAGTAAGAATGTGTCGTCGAGTGCAGTGTTCCAAGTGCGACAAACCAACCTGGTGAGATTATTCTTTCGCGTGCCGTTATTCGTTTTAATCCGTCTTCTCGTTTCCTTTCTGTATATCTCTCTCTATCTATCTATCTTTCCTTCAAAATGTCTCATGTCTTTCCCGGTAAAAATTCTGATGAACATTTTCAACACGTAGGGCTGGATGTGGGATGCACATCGAAACCGCCTTAGCCGGGGTTAAAGAAGAAGACAGATGCAAATGCGAGCGAGGCTCGGTGTTCGGGTCCTTGCTCGGTAAAGGGAAGTAGCACATTTCGTGAGCGGACGTGTTGTGGTTACGTTTAGAAATTAGAAGTGTGTTTCTTACGTGAGATTCTCACGTCATGCTATCGTTATACCTCTCTGTTCAAAAACTCTCCGCTACGCGCTGCGCTAATTCTATGTCTACGATAATCGTCTTTAAATACGAGCATTATCATTATTATTAGTAGTATCTTCTTTGTCGTCGATGTGGTCGTCGTGGCTGTCATCAAACTTCCCGGCTTTATCGAAGCTCGCGCAAAACTGGTCGTGTACTTCTCTCACCGGCTTTAAGACGCCTTTCGCGATAGTCGCGGCTGGGATGAGATTTTTACACCCCTGCGGATGGCATTCGGAACACCACTGTTCGGGAAATAAACCGATATCGTTTATGGAGTGCTCGAACTGTTTTGTTTTCGCGCGGTCGGTGAAACCACCGAACGCGTCTCGAGTGGTTTCGAGTTTAATTACTAACGGTAATCGGTTGGAGAGTTTTGAGATTTCCAGCTCTGTCGCGTGCGTCGGGATGGCGAACGAAGAAGCGCCGTGTTGTTGTTCTTCTTCCTTTCCGCCGCCAACTTTCAAGGTTGGGAATTCGCCGCGCATGATTTTTACGCTCTCTGGAGCCGCGCCTAAAGGTTTGATGTTCACTCCGTTCACTTTCGCCTCTCGCGCGAGTTTTGACGGCGAAACGAAATGGTCCAAAGGACACGTTCCCGGAATGTGGTTGCTATCGCGACTGCCCGGATAGTGACACTGAAAGGTGAAGATGTTATCGTGACCGCCCCAGACTTTATCGCACCAACACGGCATCGGCGGGATCAATAGCGTTCGCTTCAACGAAGCTGCGACGGCCATAGCGTTCGCCAAGGCTTTAATGTGTCCAGAACCGGCGACGAGATGGTCGGTGATAGAGGGCGTGTCGTGCGAAGAGATGGCGCCGTGGTCGTCGACGGCGTCGTCGTCCCATAAGTGAGCGGAAGCGTCAAACGTGATAAACTTTTCTTCTCTTTCTTCTTCAGGGACGCGCCACAGTCCAGCTTCCATGAACCTCCATTTTTTTGCATCGCCAGAACTGCCGTCAAAAGTATACGTCGCGTGTACCGCAAACGGCGTCTTCTTTTCCTTCTCGTGAAATTTTTGCACCATGTACACGTGACCGGGATTAAACTTCGCCACTGGAAACACTCCTAACAACGTGTCCCCTTCCGCGGCGACCAAGACGCGCTTGTTCTCCTTCGGCCCGAGAGTTCGCGTTCCATCCATGCGCATCACCTCCAAACCAGGCCACGCGTTTTCTTTCCTCGACATCGCGTTGAACACCTGTTGATCGCTGGTTAATCGATGAAACCTTCCATCCGTCGCGCTCAAATGCAAGTTCCATTGCTTCGCCCATTGAATCCCACCTTTCGTGTGTCTCAAAAACACAATCCCGGTGTTAAAGACGCCTCCTTTGGCGTAATTCCCACCGTCTCTCTCGTCCGACGTCGGCGATAAATTATCGCTCGACACAATCACGTCGGCGGCTTTCAACTCTTCACACCCGTCGATATCGAACGATAAATTCTCCACCACTTTCCCGTCTTCGCTCACCTTCTCGCATTTCAAGTACTCCTCGGGATTCTTCAACCAAACGACGTCCGCGTCAGACATGACGACATCAAACCCAAACTCGAGTAAACTCGTCGCGTGCGAAATGCGCATCTTTGCAAAATTCTTCCACGCCTTCGAGGCGTGCGAACTTCCTTGCGCTTCCAAGTGGTGGTCCACGCGATAGGTAAACGCCTGTCCTTCGCCACCGTGCGATTCGTCCCCAACTGTTTTCTTCAAAATCTCGAACGCGTCGTCGTCTAAAGCACCAATCAACGTCGTCATCCCAATCGCTTTCGCCCACAAGATGAAATTCACCGCTAACTCTATGTGATGCGAGTTTGCGAACGACACCACCACCGCGCTGCCGCGATGTAAGCCCATGCGATTGACGACTTCGATCAACTCATCCGGAGCGTTTGGAAAGGACATTTTATCCACCCGAACTTTACTTTGCGAGTGAAATTTCCTCTCCATTTCTGCCGTCACCGGTGGTGGCGAAACATTCGGCGGCGGAGGGAAATCCGGCAAGGGCGGCACATTTTCCTCCTCCTCGCTACGGGTGGTGGTTCTCTCGACATCATCATCATCAAATCGCAACTCTCCTAACGGCGGCACGTACTTCTTCCTATCACTACTCCTATCCTCCCATCTACCATTATTACCAACCTCGTCGTCGTCGTCCTCGCGAGGAATGATGATGTCGTCGTAATCCTCGTGATTCTTCGGCGTCCCGCCTACCGGTAAGTGATTCCTCTTCTCGTGAGACTTCGGGACTCGAAATGTCATCCGTCGCATCCACGCGTACTTCTCCGTCTTTTGCAACTGGTCCACGTAGAGGAACAGGAAAAATCCAATAACAGTGACCGATAAAGAACGACGGACGAGTTTCTTCTTCAAAAGCGAAGTCGTGGTCGCGCTCGAGGAGGCGAAGTCCCTCATCTTTTCTTTCTATTATCCTAAAAGGAGTGTTTACCCGAAAGTGAGGACGAAAAGTGCGGCTTTTTCTCGCGTTCTCGTTTTTCCGAAATGAATGAAGAAAAATACACGGACGCTCTTCATCTTCATGTTCTCGCATTATCCTCGCAAAATCTCCTCGGCTCTTCTCCTGGCGACGTTTGCACACTTTTTCTCTAAATCTCGAAACCACGTTTCAAACGAATCTCTCAATCCAAAGCGACTTTTCTCGATCAACTTGGAGACGACGGCGACGACGCCTTTGAGTTCGCGAAGTTCTTTCACCGCGTTTGAGTGTTCGGTTTTTTTTGTTTTGATTTGTTCGAGGAGTTTACGCTCGTGGATCGCGCGTTCGGAGAAGGAGAATTCGGAGGATGGATTTAAGCGCGACGCTTCTTTTTGTATTCGAGTGGATTGGATGGATTGACGGAGGTTGGCGAAGTCGAGTTTGAGTTGGAGGACGCGATCGCGGACGAGAGCGGCGACGGCGAGGGTGGAGGATTTTTTTTGCTCGTTGGTGGTTATCGCTTGGGAAAGAGAGAGGACGTGCGAGGAAGAAGAGGATAGGAACGCGGAGAAAGCGAGCTTTTTGTCGAGGAGAAGGGAGCGATGGTAGTCGAGGTCGAAGTTTTCTGCGTCGTCGTCGAGAAGAGGATTCGCGGGATTTGGATTTTCCGCTGCTTGGATCTGTTCGCGCGCGTCGTTCATGTCGGCATCATGCTCACCAACGCCGTTGTCGTCGTCGTCGTCGTCGTCGTCGCTTGTTTCAGCAGTATTATCATCATCATCATCACCTCCTTCCTCTTCTTCTTCTTCTTCTTCTTCTTCTTCTTCTTCTTCTTCTTTCCGTTCAATAGAGAGAGCAGTAACTTGAGAAGGTTTCAAACTTGCACTTTTACCATCATCATCATCATCATCATCATCATCATCATCACCGCATGTAACTAAAACCTTCCTCTCTAAGATTGCGTACGCTTCTTTCAGCGCGTTTAGTTCTTCTATTAGACGGGCGTTCTCTGCTCGTAAACGTTTAATCACCAACTCAGGGACGATTTCTTGGTTTACGTGATACTCGTTCGTGACGCACGATACGCGTTGCGCAAATCTGCACGTCGCCACGTTTTCAGTTAATTGCGCTTCGTCGTGCGAACACGTCGCAATCATGACGGTGTTACAGTTACCTCCGAGCGAATCTCGAAGCATGCATGTTACTATTGAATTCCGATACGGCACGTGATACGTAGCGTTGGCGTCGTTTTTTCTTCGTCGAAGTAGTTGTTGCTCTTGCAAAGCGACGATGACTCGTTCGAGATAGTGCAAGGATAAGTTAATATGCTTAGCTTCTGTGAGCACGGAACCGTCTATTTTTGTTTTTGAGACTCGTTCGGAACCAGCGAGATCGACAATGTTCAACTTTGCTCTTTGTAGAGTATCGTCGCCGGACGTTCGTTTCTCGATCGTGATTGTGAACACGCAATGGGAACGACTCGATGCTAAGTTTAGCGGCGTTTCAGCAACTGCGCGATTCGCATCGCCGGCAAAGAGTAAATCCATCGCTTCTTCTTCGCTGCAAATTCTATGCGTGGATATGCCTTTCAAATGGAACGTTTTCTTTTCGTCTTCTTGAAGATAAACTCGAGGTAAATGAAGTTGATGTTGTTGTTGTTGTTGTTGCTGGTTTCTCGATGACGATGGTTCTAGATCGATGCGATTGTTGCCAATTTCCCTCGACACTTGAAACATTTCTGCTTCGTTCGTATCATCATCTTTAGCATTGACATCATCATCATCATTATTATTACCATCGCGTGAACATTCCTCGACGCCTCCCCGCGAAAACATAGACGACATGTTCAAATCATGCCTCCCTAACAAATCGTACGCTTGCTCGTTATACACCTCCACGTACTCGCACGTCGCGTCAAACGTGACCACTTTGTTCCCGTTTTTCTCCTCTTCCTTTCTCTTTCTCTTCTCCATCTCTCGAAATACCGTTTCTAAACTCCTCGGAATTATTCCTCGATTCTCAAACGCGCCGTCGTTCCCGCCGGTGATCGTATGCGTCTTCCCGGACCCGGTTTGCCCGTACGCGAATATCGTTCCGTTGACGCCATCTAAACAGTTCAAAACGACGTTTCTCGCGCACACATCGAAAGTATCTTCCTGCGACGCGTTTTCGTCCAAGATTTCATCGAAGAAGGTAAACATCTGACTTCCTCTCTTCGCGTATTTTTTACTCGCAGCAGCAGCAGAAGCATTCTCCTTCTCCTCGTCCTCCTGTTCGTCCTCCTCGCAGTCGAACGATACCATCTTTTTCTTTTCATCGTCGTCGTCTCCTCCGTTTCGTTCTTCCACGCGCACTCGTTTCGAGAGATGATCGTGAGATGGCTTCAATCGAAGATACACCGCTATTCTTTTGCTCTTTTTTTTCTCGTCTTTTTCTTCTTCTTCTTCGTCTCGGTCGTCGTCTGAATCGTCACTCCTCCCAGCGAAAGAAGAAGAAGAAGAAGACTCTCTCTCTTCGTCCGCAACAGGAGGAGGAGGAGGAGTAATAATAGTATTCGCATCGTCTGTCATCGCTGTAAAGCGAAAGAGATGCTATTCGTGTAACAACAGTGTGGCTGTTTTCAGTCAAACTTTTTCTTTGCCTTCCGGTCGTATTTTTTGACTTTTTCTCTCTCTCTCTCTTTACTTGATGAAACGCTAATACATCAAAGGCGCAAAAGACGACGGGGATGATATATTTTAGTACGTTGTTCTAAATACTCTCTCTCTCTCTTCTCTGTTGTTACAAAATGCTACGGATGATGTGTGTATTTATTGTTAGTCATTTAAAATCCGAGTCTCAATCTGACGATGATATTGCGAACCCGATTATATACGCAATCGTCAAAAGCGGGGTCCGCCGACGCCGTCCCAAAACAACTTTTCGGACGTCAACATTAATTAATTCTTCGCGATCCCGGTTGGATTCTCCGCTTTTTCAATCTCAATCTCGTGCGAAAACTCCCACGGTTTCCACTCTCGCATCTTTGGAATCAGCTCCAACTCGTCTCTCGCTTGCACCGCTAACTCTTCGATTTGCCCAGCCGCGATCGTCTCTTCAATTTCGCTCACCGTTTTCCCACTTAACGTCACTTTCTTTCGGTGCTTGTACATTTCTTCCACGACTGTTCTGTACGCCGCGTTCTCCGGCACGAACTGGATCTTTTCCAGGACTTGGTCGCATAAATTCGCGTACGTGTTTATCGGGTCGTTCATCACCGGTAAACCGACTAAACCGGTGGTTTTTTTAATGGATTCATTCGCATGATTTGTATTCGTAAAAGGTACGCACGCGCTCGTCCTCAAAAAACGAAATAAAGTCGCTTTTGTCGTATTCGTTGATATCGTCGTCGTCGTCGCGAAGCGAGAGGAGAGCGCTCTTTTCAACGACCGAGAGAAAGAGCGCATCATTTTTTTGTGTGTTCTATTCTCAGAAAGACGATGATGATGAAGATGATGTGGTTGTGTTTTTGAGCGACGAAAAATGAAGGAACAGGAACAAATCGATTGATGAAAAAAAAAAAAATTCTTTCGAAAAAATTTCAAAAAACCAAAAACTTTTTGCTCACTTTTTCTTACAAAACACACACACTGTGAGAGCGCTTTGTACTACTACTAAAACGACTCGTAAGAATAAGAGCACGAATAAAATGTCGAGCAGCAGCGACGAGGAGGAAGAAGACGAGGAAGAAGACCAGCGAGAAGAATCGGAGGAGGAGGAGGAAGAAGAAGATTCGGATTCGGAGTACCGTCATTCCCAGGATGATGATGGTGAAAATTTCATCCGGGAACAAAACGTGAAAGCGTTGCGAGATGGCCTTCCGCTCTCGAAAATTCGATACGCGTCGGTTCTGAGCAATTTAAAACCTCCGGAACCAGACGAGGTTATTTTGAAGAGACACTTTGCGCCGCTCGTTCCCGGTGGGGCGTTGCAAACGGGTACGTTTTTAGTGTGTTTGCTTGTATGCTTTCTCTTTCGCGCGTTCGGAGGAGGGGAGTCGATTTTGGATTTTTGAACGATTCTTTTTCGTCCGTCGTCCAAAGAGAAGAGTTTTTTGGGTGCCCACTTTTGAAAAAAAAAGCACATCATCTCTTTCTCTCTCTGTTTCTTCTCTGTTCGTCGTTATTGCGTTTATACGACATTTCAGTTCTGACGATTCTATTTCGAAAACGTTTTCTTTTTCTGTCACACAGCTGGGTTACAAAGAGCGATTCTCGCTCGGAAAATATTCATCCCGTTCGGATCGAAGCTCAAAGTCGAGTTGCCGAGAATTATCCCGTCCGACGCGGACGCGGAAGATATCGTGCTCCCAGAAGGCGTCGAAGAGTTGGTGTTGTGGCAAGACGAGGATAAGGAAAGAGAAGAGGCGAAGAGTTCGTTACCTGCGGTGAAAGTGGATAACATGTTGACCAGGTGGTTGCGACCGCATCAACGGGAAGGGGTGTCGTTTTTGTACGAGTGCGTGATGGGTTTGCGCGGGTTTGAAGGCGCCGGTTGTATCTTAGCCGACGATATGGGTTTAGGGAAGACGCTGCAAGCGATTGCTTTGATGTGGACTTTGTTGAACACGAGCATCGAGGAAGATCAAAAACCGACGGTGAAAAAAGTGGTCATTGTCTGTCCGACGTCGTTGGTGGCGAACTGGGACGCGGAGTGCATAAAATGGTTGAAAGGGAAAGTGAAGACGACGCCGATTTGCGGAGACTCGAGAGCGGACGCGGAAAGCGCGGTGAAGATGTTCTTAGCGCCACAGTCCAGATCACAAGTCTTAATTGTTTCCTACGAAACGTTTCGAATATATCACGAACGATTTACCACGGAAAGTTCGTGTCAGTTGGTCATTTGCGACGAGGCGCACAGATTGAAAAACGGCGAGACGTTGACGAACCAAGCTTTGGCCAAGATGGCGTGTAAACGACGCATCATGCTTTCCGGAACGCCGATGCAAAACCACTTGGACGAGTTTTATAGCATGGTGTCGTTTTGTAACCCTGGGATTTTAGGCACGACGAAGGAGTTCGCGAAGAAATACGAGCGACCAATTTTAGCCGGGAGAGAACCATACGCCACGGACGCCGAGTTGGCAAAAGCGAACGAACGAAACGAAATGTTGAGCGTTATCGTGAACAAGTTCATCTTGAGAAGAACGAACACAATTTTATCCAAGCACTTACCCCCGAAAGTGATTGAAATCGTGTGTTGTAAGACGACGCCTCTGCAAAGATCGATTTACGAACACTTATTGTCCGAGAAGGCGAGAATCGCGCAGAAAACCGGGAAACAGATGGACGTTTTGGCGTGCATCACGGCTTTGAAAAAGCTGTGCAATCACCCGAAATTGATTTTTGATGCCATTCGGGAAAAGAAGTACGCCGGGAAAACCGATGGTGGGAACGCGATCGACGATAATTTGACGCCGTATTTCCACGGTTTGTACGACGGCGGCGGCTCGGGAAGAGGCGGTCGAGCGGGCGGGCAGATGTGCGAAGGGTGGGAATGGCACGGCGGAAAATTCGCCGTTTTAGCTCGATTGTTGCACCAGTTACGCACGGAAACGAGCGATCGGATCGTGATTATCTCCAACTACACGCAAACGCTAGATTTGGTGGAAATTTTGTGCCGTCAAAACAACTACCCGTCCTTGCGCTTAGACGGAGGGACGAGTATTAACAAAAGACAGAAACTCGTCAACGCGTTCAACGATTTGACGAACAACGAGTTTATTTTTTTGCTCTCTTCCAAAGCTGGTGGGTGTGGTATTAACTTAGTCGGTGGGAACCGGCTGGTGTTATTTGACCCGGACTGGAACCCGGCGAACGATAAGCAAGCCGCGGCGAGATGTTGGCGAGACGGTCAAAAGAAAAAGTGCTACGAGTACCGATTTCTTTCCTCGGGGACGATCGAGGAGAAGGTGTTCCAAAGACAATTGGCGAAGCAAGCGCTAACGAGCGTTGTCGATGGGCGAGGATCAGGTTTAGAGCAAATGTCGATGACGACGGAGGATTTGCAGCAGTTGTTTTCTTTGGACGTGGAGTGTCCGAGCGATACGCACAGAACGTGCGATTGTACGCGATGTCCCGACGTTCATCGCAAGATTGAAGAAAATACGACGACGACGATGATGAATCACAGCAGCATTTCGAGCGAGGATAACGCGATTGGTGGTGGTGTGAACGACCCTTTACCGGAAGAAAAGCAATTGGAGGACTTCGACGAAGCGAAACTGAACACTTGGGCGCACCATTATCGCATGTCGCACGTCCCCGACGCGCAGTTACGCAAAGCTGCCGGCGAAGACGTGACGTTTGTTTTCTCGCTCGAAGTCGACGGCGCGAGGATTGCAGAGATGCAAGAAAGAGCGTTAGCGTTGGCGGAGAAGAAGAGGAAAGAGAATCCTGTCGTTGCAAATAAAGACAGAGAGGAAGAGGAGGAAGACGATAGCGACAGCGATAGCGACAGCGACGGTTCATCATCGCTATCGTCATCATCGTCTCTTACAGACGACGAGAAAGAAGAAAGAGAAGAAGTAAACGAAGAAGAAGAAACAGTAACTGTCACGAAAAAGAAGGCGAAAGCGTTGAAAGACGTGAGCTCGAACGAAATGGAAACACGCATTGCGATTACAAAAACTTTGACTGCCACCGAGAAGAAGAAAAATACGCCGACTCCCTCCAGCGGTTGCGGAAGGCAAACGTCGTCATCGGCCAAGCGCCACAAAGCAGCGATTAGTGACGACGACGAAGACGACGACGAGGAGGACGAAGAGGAGGAAAAGAGCTATGATGCACACGAGGAACAACACGACAAAGAAGAAGAGGAACTCGCCCCTCCTCTAAAGAACGAGAAGACGAACGAGAAAAAAACGATGACGAGGAAGAATATCCGCAAGTCAAAGGATGATCCAAATACTTGCGTCAACTGTAACAATAAATCCGACAAGAAAGAAATGGTCCCGTGCGCTGGTTGCGAGAGAAAATTTCATTGGTTTTGCAACGATCCGCCGATGAGTAAAAAGCCAACGAAAAGGAGTCATCCAACGGGTTGGTTCTGCAAGGATTGCAACGAAGACGGAAAGAAAGACGATGAAGAAGAAGAAGAAAAAGAAGATAATGATAAAGATAAAGATGATGACGATGAAGAAGAAGAACTCGCTCTCACCGCGGAACCGGCGAAAAAAAGGAAAGTGTTATCGGATGATATGATTATCGTCTTGGACGACTCAGAGGAGGAGGAGGAGGAAGAAGAATATCGAGAAGAATCTGAATCTGAAGAAGATGACGATGATCAAGTTCCCGACTCTGAAGACGACGATTAATAATATACACTGGAAGAACGTTGTTATATATATAAAGTTATTAAAAAGAACAAAACACTCTCACTCGCTCACTCTTTCTCTCTCTCTCTCTCTTTATCGCATCTGAGCTTCCGCCGCTTCGCTCACGACTGGCAAATTCACGTACCTCCCCGTCGCGCACCCGACCGCACACAACGCGAACGCCACGACCAACCCTACCCAAATAACGTTATACATCCACTTCGACAAGAAATACGGAATAGTTATGCCTAAAATCTCCCTCGAAAACAAAGATTCCAACAACCCCGGAAATATCAACACAATGTCCAACAGTATCGCCTGCATTCCGTTAAAGCGACAAAACCTGCTCAAGTTTTGGTTCCTCGCCACGCCTAAATACGCGGCAAAAAACGGAATCAAATTCCCAAGAGGTAACGTGGCTACAATTTTCACGATAGGTAAGAGCGGTTGCAACATAATTATCGCCGCCGGAAACGCCGCGAAGAAGTATCGCGAGTATCTTAGGCCGGATATCAACGGGAGCAAGTACGGGAGAAACGCCACCACTCGGTCCGAGACTGGAACTAAGGACGTGCCGCCGCCGCCAGCTTTCGTCTGAACCACCACCATTCTTTTGTTGAGCGTCGTCGTCGTCCTCGTCGTCTCGAACATCGATCGAGACGAAGAAGAAGGAGAAGAGAGAGAACAACAACACGCCGCCGTCGATGATGAATTCTTTGAATTCATCTTAAAGGTTTGTTGTCTTTCTCTTTCTCTTCCTCTTCCAATTCGCTCCAAGCGCGTTTGGGGGAGAAGGAAACGACATCTCCTCCTTAAATCCTTTTGGAGAGAGGAAGAAGAATCCACCACGAAAGTTGTTCTGTTCGTCGTCGTCGAAAGCATTTTTTCTATTACATATACAATTGAAGTGAAGACGAAAGAAAAAATTTCCAAAGCGGTTACTTGTCTGACTTGACTGTCTGACTGTTGTTGTTCCAAAAAAGAAAAAGAAGAGAGTCTCTTTCGCACCAAACGGCGGCGAAGAAAGTGTTCTTTTGAGTATTCGTTGAGTATGTGATGTTAATGTATGTACAACAGGACTATGAGAGAGAGCTAATGTTGAGTGCACATGTGGTACCTTAAACTTTGAGCGTAACGATACCTCTTCTCGCACACATGGCATTCAAACGGTTTCTCGTTCGTGTGAATACGCATGTGGTATCTCAAAGTACCAGATTGACGAAAACGCTTCTCGCACACATCACACTCGTACGGTTTCTCGTTCGTGTGAATACGCATGTGGTTTTTCAAATGACCAGATTCACGAAAAGCTTTATCGCACACATCGCATTCGTACGGTTTCTCGTTCGTGTGAATACGCATGTGGGTTTTCAAATTATCAGATCGAGTAAACACCTTCTCGCAAACATCGCACTCGTGCCCTCTCTTTCTCTTCACTCCTTTAGCGTCTTTCCGCGTCTGATTTTGCTCCACGACATCGTCACACGGCACGCACATAATCTTCCGCAATTGCTCTACGTCGTCGCCTTCTCCCTCTTCTTCTTCTTCTTCTTTTTGTATCTGATTTTGATTTGCCTCGAGATCATCCTCCTCGTCAGGAATCCTCGAACACAACACCAAAGGTTCTTCTTCTTCCTCCACTTCTTCTTCTTTATCTCTCGCCACCTTCAAAACCGTCCTCGCGTTCACCGCGCGTTTAGGATGTGGATTCTTTCTTCGTCCCATGGTATTATCAGTGTGCGAGACTTTAAAAGAGAGTCGTGCGAGGTTGAAGAATAACGTATTATCGCATGTGTGATGTGATCAGAGCGTCTCAGAAAAGTATTGTTTAGGGTTTACATCATCACTTACAAACCCTAAACATGAGAAAACGCAAGCCGCGGGCATTTCGTCGAAGCACACGAGGAGAGAAGTCGCGAAAGATTCTCACGCGCGCGCTTCTTCAGAAAGAGAAGATACGAGAGAGACAGAGAGACAGAGAGGAATAATGAACACGATGTCCTCTTCCTCTTCCTCTTACGGAACAGCTCATACGAACACGAACAAACACAACGAACGAGAAGCGTTGTTGTTCGAATCCAATCGGGACGATGATGTCCAAAAGACGAAGAAAACATCATCTTCGCTCATCGCGAACGTGTTACTGAACCGAAAGACGCTCGCTTTGGGCGCTTTAGCGTTCGTCTCCGTCGGCGCGTTAACCGCCGTCAAGTCTTCTCGCGGTGGTGGTAGTTCCTCGTTCGCGACGTTAGGCGGAGCGAAAGATACCTTGCCCCATTCGTTCAGCGAGCTCGGGAAAAAAGCATCTTCCGCTCCTTTGGGTTTAAGAAAGAAAAATTCTTCGATGGAGAAGGTGGGATTACTCGGCGCCATGGACGTCCACGCGTGGCCGGACCCTTTCGAAGAAGTCCAACGAGTCGCGCAGGAAGAGGCGCCGGCGGTTGAAGAAGAAGCGACAAAAGAAGAAGAAGTAAAACAACAACCAGATTACGAGGAAATTCAAGCCGCGGAACAACAACAACAACCGGTTGCCGAGGCGGTTGTAGAAGAAGTCCCCACGACAAACGTGATGGAAACGGCCAACCCGCAGTGGGTGAACACGAACGCGTTGGCAGTGCAGCAACAAGCGAACATCGCGGCGCAGGTTGGCGCGTCCGGGATCGTCGCGTCGGCGGTGGCCATCGATCCGCAAACGGGGCAGCCGTTTGCCACGCCGGCGGATGGAGGCGCCTCGTTGTCGCAAAGTTTGAACACGGATTTATCGAAACCGCCGGCGAGTTGGCCGGTGGATATGGAGAGTGGCGTGCAGTGCAACCCGATCATTGGGTGCGTCGCGGGCGTGCCGTATCCGGGCATCGGGTGTTGCGAAACCGCGACGTTGACGCCGGAGGATGTGGCGCCGACGCAGACGCAACAACAAGTGCCGGTGAACCCGTACCAGTATCCGATCGCTGGTGCGGTGACCACGCAACCCGCCGCGGCGCTTCCGTATCAACAACAACCGCAACAAGTCTATCAACAACAACAACCAGTACAACAACAACAAGCGCAAGATCCGTACGCCGCGTACCAGCAACAATTACAAGCCGCGCCGGGGGCGTACGCCACCGTCGCCGCTGCGGCGACTGGTAGTATCGCGCAACCAGGGGCGGAAATCAACCCTGTTGGCGAGAACGGTTTACCGGAGTGTAACGTCGCCGAAGATTGCGTCGCCGGCGTTCCGATTCCGGGCATCGGCTGCTGCAACGAAGCCGAAAAGGCGTTGATCATTGCCGACGCGCAAAGTAGACAACAAATTGACCCGGTGACGGGCGTCCCGTGTAACACGGACGCGAATTGCGTCGCCGGTGTCCCGATTCCAGGCATTGGTTGCTGCGAGTCTGCGCAAGCGATGGTTGGTTCCCAAGAGCAACAAACGCAATTCTATCAGCAACAACAACAAATTCCGGGCCAATACGTTGGCGTCCCGCAAGCTGTGGATCCATCCACATTGCCGGCGGCGTTCGCCCCGGGCGTCAACCCGTTCGCATCGGCCGTTATCACCGCTGAAAATGCGCAACCGCAAATGTTGAACCAAATTGATCCGGTTACCGGCCAAGCGTGCAACCCGAACCCGGGCTGCGTCGCCGGCGTCCCGATCCCGGGCGTTGGGTGCTGCACCGGTACCGCCTCGCGAATGATTCCAGGCTCGCCGCTCGTCGACGCTGCGACTGGTTTACCGTTAGTTAATCAAAATCCAGTCGATCCGGCGACGGGAAAACCGCTCTTCATGAAGGCGTGCGACGCCACGCCTACGTGCGTGGCGGGCGTCCCGACCGCGGGAGTGGACTCGTGCTGTAAACAAGGCGAATGCGACCCGTCCCCGACTTGCACCGCCGGTGGCTTAGAACCAGGAGTAAACAACTGTTGCCACGTTTGCGATGGGAACCCGGAATGCCAAGTTGGCTCTGAGTTCCCGGGCATCGACACGTGCTGCAAACCGCCGCCCCCGCCGGATTACGACGGCACGCCGGGTAACTGCGACGCGAACCCGTCCTGCCAACCGGGCGTTCCGGACCTGGGGAAGAACACGTGTTGCCCCGACAACGCGGCCTGCGACACGACGCCTGAGTGCATCCCAGGTGGTACCGTCCCAGGTGTCGATACGTGCTGTGCGGACACGTGCTTGGTGAAGCAAAAAGTCCAACAAACAGAGTTGGGCACCAGCGAAGTCGAAACGAAGAAACAAAATCCATGGAAAGGCTGTAACCCGGACCCGAAGTGCCTCCCAGGCATTGACATCCCAGGCGTGGACAACTGCTGCAAAAACTGCGAACCAGGCGTCCCGACCCCGGGCGTGGACGATTGCACCGTCGCCCGAAAGCGCATGTGGGCTCGATCCATGCGACGAAACGGCATGAAAAACGACCAAATCAACGAAGTCATCCAAAAAGAATCTAAACACATAGAGCAAACGGCCGAGGAGAAGGAACAACAACGACAGCAAATGATGTTAGAGTTGAAAAATCGAATCAAAGAAGAAATGGCGAGAAAAGAGGATCTGTTGAAGACGAAAAAAGCGCAGGCGAGATCGAGCGCGAGAGCGAGCGCGAGAGCCAGTCGAGGGAGCACCGCCGCCTAAATATAAAGTAAAAGAAGTCGTATTATCCTACAAGAGCGAGAACAAGATGAAGAAAACCGCCAACAATTTTATATTATACATATATTTATTCATTATTATTATCAGTATCATACTATTTTGCACGTAAAAGAACATGCTGTGGAGGAAAAAACTGTATTAAATGTGAGCACAAACAGGAGAAAAAATTAGTGGCTAAAATCGATCTGCCTTTTTACCAAAAAGCAGTCACTCGCACTAATCTTTTTCCTCCTCATTCTGACGCACACTTTACACCTACACCTTTACCACAAAAAATAATCATGTTCTCCGCTACTACCGCGCACACGACGTTTACCGCGTCCATCGTCGCTTTGAGACCGACGACGAAGACCACCTCGAAGAGGTCGGCGACTTTTGTTGTGCGTTTTATAATTCTTTTTGCATTTTTGTTTCCCGTGTGACGGCACAACAGATTCCCGAGACGTCATCATTTCATTCTCGTTTTGATTAGAGAGAAATACTGTGCACGCGAGATGGTTTCTCTCTGTCTCGCGCGGGAAGTCTCTTTAGCTCTCTCTCTTTAGCTCTCTCTCGGCTTTTACTGACAGCATTTTCTTTCTCTCTCTCTTTTGAACGCATGTTGTGACTATTATTATTATTATTATTATTATTATATCACCAAAACAGACGAGAGCGGAACAAATGAACCAAGAGATGTCCGGCGGCGAACTCGGTTTGGGCGAGCTCGAAGACATCATGGACATGGCGGACGGAGGGTCCCCGATCCCAGGCTTTGTCAAAGATATGGACATCCCGGAGTTGACGAAAGCGTTTGAAATTTTGGGCTCCACGGAAACGTCCTTGGGCGAAGCTTTGTTCGTCGAAAAGTACGGCGAAACTTTGTTCAGACAGTCCGGGTGGACGCCGACCGCGGAATTGATCAACGGTCGATGCGCGCAAATTGGCTTCGTGTTGGCGCTGTTGAACACTTTCAACGCGGACGTGTTGACGGGCATCTCCACGCACCCGATCTTGGTCGCGTTGACGGTTGCCGGCATTGCCGGTGCCTCCATCGTCCCGGTCGTCGAACCGCAAGGGTACTTCCCGTCCGCGTTGAAGGACGGCGTCATGGGCGTGTACAAGGGGGCCAAGTTGGACGAGAAGTTCACGCCAACTGCCGAAATGGTTAACGGCAGAGCCGCCATGGTCGGCATGGCTGTCTTTTTGTTGACCGCGACCATCTTCTAAACCCAAGTTGGACCAAGTTGGTACATATACATAAAGTTCGGTGACCAAAAATGGTAGTTCGGTGAAATACACAAAGGTATATATATCGAGAGTATATCATAGAAAGAGAGAGAATTAGTTCCAAAGAGGAAAATTTACTTATACTTAGAAAACAAAACCATAACTACTATATCATAACTATTTGTTTAATCCGTCTTCAACGGCATCGTCTCCTTTCTAATCCCATCTTTATTCATCACAAACAACTCCACCGCGTCTCCGGTATAAATGTCTCTCTCTCCAGCCGTGGCAAAACAATCTTTAATCAAATCAATCGCCTCTTCTTCGCTCAACGGCGTCGCGCTACTCACCGCCGGCAACACCAACGGACTGACCGTTTTCAACTGATTATCCAACACCGGCATAATCAACTGCTGCCCACTCCCTTGACAGGAATAATTCGTCCTCTCGTAACTCCCGACCGCATCGTACGTAAACACCGCCCCTTTACCTTCCGCATCTAAACCAGCCACGATGTTGAACGCGTAATACGGAAAAAACCTTCGCATGTACAGCGTATTCGAAAGCATCTGCGCAAACGCCACGCACCCGATGGGTTTGTTATTCGCAAACTGATACTGATCGCACCTCCCTTTCAACAACTTCTTCAACGTCGCCGCGTCTGCCATAAACCCAGCCGACGCCATCAACGTTTTCGGGGACATTTCGTCCACTTTCGTATACTGCCTCGTCATGATCGAATACCCCGTGCTCATCCTCGTATCGGCTGCGCAAATCACGTAATCCTCCCCGGCAACAGCCATAACCGTGCCTCCGTTGTTATCGTACGGCGACCACGTCGCGTGTTGTTTCGTGTGGTTCCCGTGATAACTCGACGGGTTGAAATTGTTCTCCCCGACCGCGTCGTACGTCTCCATCTTTGTCTTCTATTTGTCTACTCTTCTTTGCCGTTATTGGATGAGATCGCTTATTAGTTAGAGAAAAAACTCTCTCAAACTCTCTCTCTTTCTTCTCTCACGCTCAAAAACACCTCGCGCGATGAGAGCGCGACAACAAAAGCAGTAACTCTTTTCCTCTCTCTCTTTATTCTTCTTCTTCTTTGGCTTCTTATATTCTTCTCTTCGTCGTCAAAGATCCACCAAAAGAGTGACGAAAACGTTTTTTCTCCTTTCTCTCTTTTTTCTAAACCCTAATTCTTGATGAAACCCTAGATTTTAAATTTTATTTTTTCTCTCTCGAGAGCTCGTGGAAAAGAACAAAAAGACAGACAAAACGACGACACAAACACATTCTTACTCCTTTCTTTCGAAAGAAGAAGACGCACAACCAGAAGATGGCGATCGAAATGGACCTGTTCCGCTCGGAGGAGATGGAACTGGTCCAACTGATCATCCCCGCGGAAGCCGCGCACGACACGGTGCAAACTTTAGGTTCGGTTGGTTTAGTCGCGTTTCGAGATTTGAATAAAGATAAATCGGCGTTTCAGAAAACGTACGCGAATCAGGTGAAACGGTGCGACGAGATGCTGAGGAAGTTAAGGTTTTTTACCGAGCACATGAATAAAGCGGGGATTACGATACGGAAAGAGATTGGTGATGGTAGTGGTGGTGGTTACGGTGGGAGGTTTAACAGTAACGAGGAGGAGACAGACGGGTACGGACGAGAGAACAACAACAACAACAGAGTCATTTCGATCGACGAGCTCGAACACACGCTGGACGTGTTATCGGAAGAAGTCTCTCAGTTATCCGCCAACACGGAAAAGCTGAGACGATCGCACGGAGAGCTGGTGGAATTGCAGTTGGTTTTAGAGAAAGCGGGCGGGTTTTTCGAGGAAGCGCGGTCGGACGCGAATAGGCACCAGGACGAGGAAGATTCGTTGAGGATGATGCGAAGGGAAAACGCGCGACAGGACGAGGAGAGTTTGTTATCGAGTTCGTTTCGAAGCGAAATCGATGACGAAGGATTAGGAAACGGGGGGTCGCCGTCGCGAATGACTCGACGAACTGGGTCGTTTATCGATCAAAATCATCCGGATCACGACGTTGAGAGGAACGACGCTTCCATGGGCGGCGTCGCGGCGAGCGCGAGGTTGGGATTTATTACCGGAACGATCAACACGGAGAAAGTGCACGCGTTCGAGCGCGTTTTGTTTCGCGCGACGAGAGGAAACGTGTTTTTGAAGTTGGCGAACATCGACGGGCACGTGGAAGAGCCGACGACGGGGGAGAAGACGTTTAAGACGGTGTACGTGGTTTTTTTCGCCGGCGAGAGGGCGAGGAATAAGATTGTGAAAATTTGCGAAGGGTTCAACGCGAACAGGTACCCGTTTCCGGAAGACTTCACGAGACAGAGGCAAATGAACGCGGAGTGTTCGGGGAGATTGGTCGAGTTACGGTCGACGTTAGAGGCGAGCATACGACACAGAGATCGAACGTTGAGTAAAGTCGCGAAAGATTTGTGGTTCTGGTTTACCCTGGTGAGAAGAGAGAAGGCGACGTATCACGCGATGAACATGTTTTCGATCGACGTGACGAGGAAATGTTTAGTCGCCGAAGGGTGGTGTCCAACTTCTGCGAAGAGCAGAGTCTCGGAGGCAGTGGTAATAGCCAATCGAAACTCGTCGGCATCCGTCGGAACGATTTTCGCGTCCATCTCGCACAAAGGTCAAACGCCACCGACGTACTACCGCACCACAAAGTGGACAAACGTGTTTCAACAAATCGTCGAAGCGTACGGGGTTGCGAGATATCGCGAAGTGAACCCGACGGTTATGACGATCGTAACGTTTCCATTTCTGTTCGCGGTTATGTTTGGCGATTTCGGCCACGGTATTATAATGCTCGCGTTTGCAATCTACATGGTCCTTAAGGAAAGACAAATCTCGGAAAAACCAATGGGCGAAATCTTCTCGATGGTATTTCACGCGCGGTATTGTATTTTGGTAATGGCGGCGTTTTCCGTGTATACGGGCGTTCTGTATAACGAGTGCTTTTCTGTGCCGATGAAAATATTCGGCGCTTCGAAGTACGTATGCGACCCGATCGATCCGACGAAAGATACCACGTGCGATTCACAATACACCACTGGTTTAGTCTCGCGAGATGATTCCGCGTATCCGTTTGGTGTCGACCCGGTTTGGCACGGAACTCGGTCAGAACTTCCGTTTTTGAATTCTCTGAAGATGAAAATGTCCATCTTGTTAGGCGTGACGCAAATGATGGTTGGGATTTTCATGTCGCTTTTGAATCAATTGAAAGACGGTGATTGGCTGTCCGTGTATTGCGAATTTATCCCTCAAGTTGTCTTCTTGGGCGGATTATTTGGATACCTTTCGTTCCTGATCGTTTTGAAATGGATTACCCCCGGGTGTACCGCGGATTTGTACCACGTAATGATTTACATGTTCTTAGCGCCCGGCAACGTCGATTGCATGGGCGAAGGACCAGGAGGAAGCGCCGGGTGCCCTGAGAACAAAATGTTCCCAGGCCAAGGCGGATTGCAGTTGTTGATTTTGTTTGGTTGTTTCGTCGCGGTGCCGGTCATGCTGTTCCCGAAACCAATCATTTTAAAAAGACGACACGAACAAAAAAGCCGAGGCGGCACGTACGTTCGTTTGGACGAAAACGACGGCGACGGCATGCAACAATTGAACAGCTCGGAAGAGTTAAGATCCCTCGGTGGAAACAGCAGTAATAATAACAACAGTAGCGGCGACGACCACGGTCATGGCGATGGAGAGTTTGATTTTGGAGACGTTTTAGTCCACCAAATGATCCACACGATTGAATTCGTCCTAGGCGCAATTTCCAACACGGCGAGTTATTTGCGTCTTTGGGCGCTTTCCTTAGCGCACGCGCAACTCTCTGCGGTTTTTTGGGATCGATGTCTCATGGCAGCAGTTGAGAGTGGATCCATAGTTGCCATCGTCATTGGATTTGGCGTGTGGTTAGGCGCGACGTTAGGCGTCTTGTTAGGTATGGAGAGTTTGAGCGCGTTTTTGCACGCCTTACGTTTGCACTGGGTGGAATACCAAAACAAATTCTACAAAGGCGACGGTATAAAGTTTACCCCGTTAGAGTTCACGTCGTTGACGGGAATGCCAGAGGAGGCGAGCTAAAGAAAGAGATGCAACGACGTACTAGTAATAATAATCACTTCAAAATCAATGTTTTAATTAATCTGAAAGAAGATGAGAGAGACACATACACGCATAAACTATTTAAATCATCGAGCGCGTTCTGCGCAAATTCTTTGGAAGTCTCGTTTCGTTCTTTCTCGCCTCATATGCGCTTCTCATCCTGGCAACCTGGTGCATCGAAACGGAGTTTTTCGAGAGATTTTCGAGAAAAGAGCACATGGAGTCTCGCGCGACGACCAGCGCGAAGAAAGTCGACGCCGCTCGATTCGTTCGAATGCGGTCGTCTTCGATTGTAAAATCTTCAGTTTCAAAGAAAGCGACGTTAGATGCAATCATCAAAACAAAGAATGAAAGAATCACGACAGTTTTTACCACGATTTCGTGGAGAATTGCGGTGTTCTCTGCACAGTACTCCTTCGCCGCGTCGTCGAGGATTGCTTTGAAGCGAAAAGAAAATCCAGAGTAAATAATCTCTTCGATTCCATCGTGTATTTTTTTACCGAAAGCGACTGTTTTATAAAACATTTTTCGTTCGGTGAAGATGCTCCATATCCACGTTTTAGTGTACGCTAAGTCTACTAGGACGCACAGAAAAATTGGAGCGAACACGGAGACGATAAAAGCCGTCGAGTCGATGAATATGCTTTGTGCGTTTATAGCCGCGATCAAAATCAGCGAGAGGATCATCGCAGAGAACGCCAGGAATGTTGCTCGATTATTACTATCCAAGATTCTTTCCATGCTAGGCAGGATACCTTTGCGACAACAGCGTAGCAGACGATAGCACGCGGTTTCAATCTTCGCGACAGGTTCGGCATACATCTCATCATCTCTTTCTTCTCTTTCCGCCCGTTCTCGAGAAAAAAAGGTTTTCGCGAGCTCGCTACCGAAGTTTTTTTCCGTGAGTAAAGAAGCAAACGTGCCAATGTACGAAACACCGGTACCGCGTTGCGTATTTGCAAAGACGACGCGCGTATTTTTCTTCAACAAAACGAGATCGTTTGTGGTAAAAACGCACGTTTTCGAGGCGAAAAAGTGTGCTATTTTCGGGTCTGAAACGATCGACGCCGGTGGATTTCTAAGAAAGACAAAGTGTCTTCCGGACACTAACGCTCTCCCTACGCCAATGCTATCGATATTATGCAAAAGCGTCGTTTTGTTACGTTTTCGCGGCGTGGTGTTGAACAATACGCCAACGTTATATACGTCGAGGTCTTTTTCCTTCTTTGTCCTTTTATTATTTCTCTCCGTCGGCGTCGAAGGCAAAATTTCACTCCGCGTCATCGCAGTTCCGCCGGGTGTCATCATCAAAGACGTCAACAATCCGTTTGCTATCTTTGCTCTCAAGTTGATTTCATTTGAAGCATCATCGACGTCTTCTTCTTCTTCTTCTTTGGTAAACGCGAGGATGTTGTTTAAAACCTCTTCCTTTGAGAAACACAAGAAACGAGGACACGTTTTCCCCTCGGTGATATATACCATCCCTTCCTTGATATGATGATCCGTAAAGGTTGGAGGAAAATAGCGATCGAAGTAGTCGTTGATGTTGCTACTGCCACTGCTGTATTTTTTATTGTGAATAATCTGATGAGTGCCGTCGACGATCCGATCGAAGAGTTGGTCGCGATATTTACCGACGATGTATATTTCATCGCCCGGCGAGTTTGCGAAAGCGCCCACGGCAATTTTAGGAATCGTTTGTTGTTCGTTATCGTCGCAGACGTATTGCAGCCAAGATCTTCTTCTTCTGTGTTTCATGACAAATCGCGCGATAAAGAAGCGTCTCTCGAATATCTCTAACATTAAAATTGCGGTAACGTACACCCCCTGCCACGCTTCGCCTTTGCTCGCGGAAAGCGCCAAAATCGCCGCGCACGCGACCATAAAACTCGCGCTGAGAAGTACTTCACCGACGCTTTCCTTCTTTATGATCTTCGCTCTCGCGATATCTACCATTTTCTTAATCGTAAGGTATTCATCGTCGTCTGTATCATTTTTCTTCACCATCGCCAAAGAGACGAACGTTTCGCACCATCTCCTTTTTTTCAACTTCTCTTCTCTCCAACTCTCAATCGCTCTCACCAAAGCCTCCACTGCGCTCGTCAAAAACAACCAAAGCGACATCATCCCATCATCCGACGTCCTCTCCTCGTCGCCAAACACTTTTTCCTCGACGTACTTTCGCAACAACCACGCGCCAATCAGTAATCGCGCGGAAAATTTCAGCAGCAGAAACAACACTTCCATCGTCTCGTTTTTATCTCGCATATTTTTTTATCGCATGTGTGATGCAATCATCATTTGTAAGAGAAAAAAAAAAGTTTTCTCAAGATCTCAAACATTCACATCATCGCGTAATAAGGACATCATCATCATCGAGAGCAGTAACACAACTCGCTCCGATTACTTTTGGCGCGAAGAAAATTCGGTAAAAGCAGCTCGATGTGAAACAACAAGCAAGCGTTTCCGTGTCCGAGCCAAAATTGAAGAAGAGACGTTCACATGTCAGAGATATGTATATATAATATTAATGTAAACAACTCGAAAAAAAAACATCGGAAAAGCGAACAACCAAAACAACCAAAAAATCCTTCATCTGTCTGTGCACCTTTAAAAAAAACAAGCAATTTTCACACAAAAAAGAAGTGTCCTTTTCCTCAAAGAAGAAGAGAACGAGCGACGCAATTATTTTATCAACAACACACACACAAAGACAACAACAACAACAACAAGAACGAGAAGAGCGACGACTTTATAACAACAGAATAATAATAAAATGACGACGGCACACCGCGCGACCTGGTACACCGCTCGAGGGCACGAAGAACAAGGCGGCGCGAGAGTTTTTGCACCGTCGAAAATGCGGTCGAAATTAGACGCCCCGGGAATGTTGACCATGAAGACGAGGTGGAAAACGAAAGAGGAAGAAGAGATGGAAAGTTTACGAACGAACAACAACACTAACAACGAAGATGAAAAGATGACGACGATGCGAATGAAGTTATTGGAGAAAGAGAGAGCGCACTTTCGGAAGAAGAAGATGGAACGGCAGATTATGGGGAGCGAAAAGGAGGAGGAAGAAGAAGGAGAAGATCAGCGAGGGAACACCAACAGATTAAGAATAGAGGCGGGAACGACGCGAAGCGCGTTTCAAGCCAACCCGGAGGACGCGGACGACGACGATTCTGAGAACGAAGGAGATAACTCAGACGACGACGGTGAAAAGAAGAATTCAGACGACGAGGGAAACGAGTCAGATTCCGACGACGACGAGTCAGATTCCGACGACGACGCGGCGGCGCTGATGGAAGAACTCGAACGCATCAAAGCGCAACGCGCTTTGGAAAACGAACGAAAAGAACGCGAGCGAGAACATCTCGAAGAGATGGAGCAAAGAGACGAGTTAAAAATGGGCAACCCTTTGTTAAGAGATGAAATGACGGACGCGAACGACGGCGGCGCAGGCAAAAAGAAATCATCAGCCACTTTAAAGCGACGATGGGACGACGACACCGTCTTTCGAAACCAAGCGCGGGACGAGCCGAAACGGGAGAAGAGATTCGTCAACGATACCATACGAAGCGATTTCCACAAGAGGTTTTTGAACCGGTACATCAAATAATTCATAGTTTAGAGAAAAGAGAGGATTTGTAAGAGTGTATTCTCGTCGTAAAACCCATCCATCGTTTACCATCATCGTCTTCATCGGATTGACATCGTCCTTATGAATACCCATCGGGGAAAAGAGAATTCAATTCGCTTCGTCACAAAAACAACGCATCTCATACACATAAGAAGAAAGAATACTCTGCTACGAATACTAATGTTGTTCTCTGCGGCTGCCGTTCGCACGTCCTCGCACGTACTCTCTCGCTGCTCCTCGCACGGGGTGAGGTCGTTTTTGCGTCATCAATCGTCGTGTTCCTCTTCTTCTTTCTCTCAGCGCGTTGCCGCCAAAATCCATCCTCGTCGTCACAATCGTCATCGCGCAAAGTCTTTCTCAGCGGCGGCGGCATCCGGAGGTGAAAAAGAAGTCGCGAAAGGCGACCGGGTTGAAATCCATTACGTCGGCACTTTAGAATCCGACGGAACTGAGTTCGACTCTTCGAGAGAGAGAGGCGCACCGTTGCCGTTTACCGTCGGCCAAGGGCAGATGATAAAAGGGTTCGACGACGGCGTTTTAGGGATGAAAATCGGGGAAATGAAGACGCTGGTGTTACCACCTTCAATGGCGTACGGGGACGTCTCGCCGGAAAACGTTCTGAGAGTCCCGAAAAAAGACGTCGTGGACGCGATCGGGGCAGAGGAGTGCGTGATTGGCGCGAAGTTAATGGTTGGTCAAGGGATGCCGGCGACGATTACGGAAATCACGGAGGAGGAAATCGCGTTGGACGCGAACCATCCGTTAGCCGGGCAGACGTTGAAGTTTGAAGTGGAGTTGATGGATTTACAACGAACGGAAGTGAAACACAACGATAAGTTCAAGTGTTTTTTTGAGATTGATTTAGACGGTGAGCCGAGCGGGAGAATCGTGATGGAGTTGAGAGGGGACGTCGCGCCGAAGACGTGCGAGAACTTTCGAGCGTTGTGCACCGGCGAAGCTGGTTTTGGATACGAAGGATCTCCGTTCCACAGAGTTATTCCGGGGTTTATGTGCCAAGGCGGTGATTTTACCAACCAAAACGGGACCGGGGGTAAATCCATCTTCGGGAACAAGTTCGAGGACGAAAACTTTGTGTTGAAGCACGAAGGCGCGGGAACGTTGTCCATGGCCAACGCCGGGCCGAACACGAACGGTTCTCAATTTTTCTTGTGCACGGGAGAGACGCAATGGTTGGACGGTAAGCACGTCGTTTTCGGTAAAGTTGTCGAAGGCATGGACGTCGTGGCGGCGATTGAAGCCGTCGGTTCGCAAAGCGGAAAGACGAGCAAAAAAGTTACCGTGAGAGCGTCCGGGGAATGCTAAAGAATAATAAAAGGAGGAGGAGAGAGAAAAGGAAAGTGTTTACGTGTCTTTTGTAGTTGGTCATTATTTAATACAATATATATTTAAGCTCTATATACTCATGGTAGTACAGTTGTTGTTGTTGTTGTTGATATTGTCACTTGTTTGCAGCGGCGTTGGCGGCGAAGGCTACGGGGTTTCCTAATTCGACGTTGTCGCTACCGGTGTTGTTCGTCGCGTTCGCGTCCTCGTCTTCGTCCTCGTTTTGTAATCTCGAAAACGCCGCCCGTCCTACTCCTACTCCACCACCACCACTACCTACACCACCGCCGCCTGCACCGCCACTGCCACCAATTGGTCGCCCACCAAACGTCGGTCGCATAAAGCCGTATTCCACTTTATCCCAGGTATCGAAGAAGAAATATTTCACTTTTGTAAAATTCCGCGACCAGTGGTTGAACCCGCCTCCCATCGCCGCTCTTTCAGCGTCTTGAATCGCACGCATTTCCGCTCTCATGACTGGGTCGTTCGCAATTTCCCCGTCGTTGTCGTCGTCGTCGTAATCCCCTCGATCGAATGCGTTCGAATGACTCACGTCGTCCGGGTCGTGCAACTTCCATTTTTGCATCAAAGGTAAACACGCGCCGCCGAGGCCCAACGTGGAAATCACGCAAATCACTAACGTCGCAGTTTCTATCGCCGGCGATCCTCTCACGTTCGCCGATGGGTTCGTCGAAGGCATCGCCAACGCTAAAGCATACGCTACCGCACCGCGTAAACCACACGCCGCGTGCATTTTTTGAATATTCTCCGGAATCTTCTCCGTGCGCACCTCGTTGGCGACTTTGGACAACGGGAAAATGTTCGCGAAGCGCGAGGCTAACGCCAACGGAAACCCGAATAAAATCATACCAACGTCAAAAACGTGAGGAGCAGTGGCGACTTGTAAACCTAAATACGCGAAAACGAACGTTTCCGATAAAAATGCAATCGCTTCGAACGATTTAAAAACCGCCACTTTCGCCTCCGCGCCGACGTTGTGGTACGAGTAATGCGCGTTGCCAATCCCGGTGAAAAAGATGCTCATAATCCCAGAACACCCGACATTTTCCGCGATGACGTAGGAGAAATATCCATCTAATAATAACAAAGCAAACGTATACGCGGTTCCGTTATACGACGCGGCGACGTGTACCCCCGGGTCGTTCAAACCCAACCGCTTCGTCGTAAACGCGCACACCAAGGCGCACAAAATCCCAATCGTCATCGACCCAATGCTCACGCCTATGAACTGAAATATCACCGTGAAGAACGTTTTAATGGTGAAATCTACGGAGTAAAACTTCTCCAGCGTCCTAAACAACACCACCGCCACGGCATCGTTCAACACCGACTCGCCAAACACCAAATTATACAACAGCGGAGGCGCCTTCACGTCCGCGAATACGCTCAACGTCGCCACCGGATCCGTCGCCGATATCAACGTCCCGTACATCAAACACTCTAAAAACCTGTTCGACCCCAAATGCTTCTTCGATATAATCCCTATTAAAGTCAAAAACCACGTCCCTAACCCGAACACGAACGCGCTAATCACCGTCCCTACAAACGCGAATAAAGATATCGTCCAAAAATCTTGAAAGAAATTTTTCCTTTGCAAGTTCAATCCCGCGGAGTAAATAATGATGGGTAAAAACCCGTAAAAGAACGCGTTCGGTGAGAACATGAACAGTCGATCGACTTTATCGTGCATGGTGGAATTGATTATCGCTCCAGAGATCATCCCGATGCATAAGGACGCTCCCGACGGTTGTAAATACGTCCAGTTGAATCTCTGAATCAGGAACGAGACGATGATGCACGCGCTGAACATAAACGTCGCCGCCTGTATTTTTTTACCATAATATATAACACAGAACACATAACACAGAGAGAGAGCGCAAAGAAAGAGGTCAGAAAACTTTGTAATGAGAGCGTTTATGCACAAAGCGCTGCGAAGAAGTAAACGAAGAAGAAGAAAAAAACGGTTGCCTAATCCTCCTCTCCTCTCACTCGCACATAAAAGCACACGAACACGTATAAAATAAATACACATTCAATTCGTACCAGCATGGCGAACGAGGCGATCGCTTCATCGATGGATTTCTTTTCCACTCGATCCGCCGTCGCGCTATTTTCGTCTTCGGAAGAAGACATCATCTCTCTCTCTTCTGCACTCTCTCTTCTCAAAGAGTCTTCGTAAAGTCTTCTTTGCGTTCTTAGTCTTCTTTCAAAATGATGAATTTTTTCTAGAGCGAGACGTGCAAAAAAAGACGAGAATTTGTGTCTTTGAAAAAAAATTCTTGTGTCTCTCTCTTTTCTTTTTTCACTCTTCTTTTTAATGCTTTTTGTTTTTTGCTTCTTTTTTGCTCTCAAAAAGCTGCTTTTTTTCTCTTCTTTTTGCTCTTCCAGTCTGCTTTTTTTCTCTTCTTTTTGCTTTTTGCCAAGTCTTTTGCCCCTCACACACGAAAAAATCTCGAACTCTTTTCTCTCGCAACACACACAAAACTCTCTTTTTTTTTACGTCACATTTTTTAAAAATTTACAAGCACTTCTCTTCTGTTGTTGTTGCTCTTCTTCTGTTGCGAGAGAGTACGAGCGGGGTACACGAAGGAGACTTTGAGGTGATGACGACGGCGGCAGACTTGGTGGCGAGCGCGTTCGAGACGTTTTTTAGCAGCAGTGGTGCTACTTTTGATGTCGTGACGTACAGAACTTTGAGTCGAAAATTCGCGCTCACGGCACGCGCGGGGAAACGATTGCTGTGGACGATTTTAAACGCGATGCCACGAGAGGAGAGGGAGAAGTGGACGTGCGTCGTGTGCGTTTCGCGTGAGAGAAGGGTAGAGTTGAAACGTTTGGAAGAAGAAGAAGGAAAGAATAATGCGTTCGAAGGAGAAGAAGATGTGGCGGTGTACGCTTTAGTGAGGAAAAGAGAAGAGGAAAACGTGTTGGAACAGTTAGTTCGAGAGGAAGAGAAGGAGACGAAAATGCAATTGGACTCAGAAGAGGATGTATCTTGGATGTTGAAACACGGCGCGTTTGCAAAATCAGACGTGGCGAAGAGGTTACCGAGAGGGAAGAAGTTTACTTCCTCTGGCGCGACGACGACAAAAAGCGCGGCGGAACAGAAGAAGCCGGCGGCGAGCGCGGCGACGGCGAAGAAACCGAGCGCCACCGGGCCTAAGAGCGGCAACATCGCGAGCATGTTTGGCGGCACCGGGAAGAAAACGGTCGCGAAACCGAAGGAACCGGCGGTGGCGAAGAAGAAAACGACGCCAAAGAAGAAAACTCCGGAAAAGAAGAAGGCTAAAACGCCGACGCCGAAGAAGAAAGCGCCGGCGGCGACGAACGCGGATGCGATGATTGAACACGAAGAAGGGGATTCAGATTCGGATGATTTAGGAGGCGGTGGAAGGGGGAACCGGCGATTGTCCGGCGGGAAACGCGCGTTTGTCGACGACGAGGAAGAAGAAGAAGAAGAAGAAGAGGAAGAGCCGGCGACAACGCCGGTGAAAAAAATGAAGAAAAGTGATGAAGATAGCGAACCGCCAAGTCCTGAGATTATCGATAAAGAGCCCGAGGAAGAAGAGACGCCGCGACGCCGGTCGACGAGAAGTACGCCGTCCAAAGCGGCACCGACGCCAAAGTCGAGCTCGAAGAAAGAGAAACCGTTGAGTAAGAAAGCGCAGAAAGATATCGTCAAAGCGAGGAAAGCAAGAATGCAGAAGAAAGTGATCGAGGAGATGGACGACGAAACAGGAGAGGAGTTGATGCGGACAATTTTTGTCGATCCGACAACGAATGAGGAGTGTAACGAAGACGGGACGTTAAAAGCCAAATAGCTAATCAATACAAAATATATATAGTACATGCGCTATAATTCTACTTTACTAATTCGTCTTCGCGTTCGTCTCGTTTGCTTTTCCGAAGTTGTATCGTCTTCTTCAGCGACGCCGGCTAAGTCGCACGCAACGGCTCTACTATTCAACGGTTGCAGCGAAATATCATCGAAAAGAGCCGCACGTGGACGCCATCTTCGCATACACACGAGTGTTATCGAAGCGATTCGCTTCTCTTCGTCAATAACGGCAATACTTCGCGACCACTCGCTACTTTCCGGGAAATTTGCCGATACGCCGTACTTCTTCGTGCCGTCGGAAAATTCAACATCCGCGTGTAAGGAAAAGTCAGCCGACTTCTCGAACGTATCGAGGAGTTCAACGTCGTCGTCTTTTGATGCGTCGATGATAACTTTTGCCCACCCAGAGAGAACGAGAGGTTCGGCTTCGAGCTGATTGACTTCTATTCTTTGCCACGCGCCGCTTACGAGAGTTGACCCGGCGGTGTCCTCCGTTAACATCTCTTCGTTACCTGGGACGAGTATCGCGCCATCTACAGGTTTGAAACCTCCTTCACCGTGCACGTGCCAGTTATCTTGTGAAGACAAAGGGGCGGCATCAAAGGTGCCGTCTGCGACGTATTCTGTCTCAGTAGTACTACCGTAAGTTAAAGTTTTGCAGAGCACTTTCAAAGCGACTTTGCCTAACGCGGCATCCGCCCCTCCGCCTCCATCCTCTTTCCGCAAAGTTCGCACTGTTTTCTCCATCGCTTCGTATTCTTTGCGCATTGTTTTTGAAAACGTGGCGAGCTGAACGAGTTCTTCGCCGAGCGGTGCAAATCCTCTCAAAGGACCGGTAAATTGAATATCTTCGTACGGGTCGGAAGAGGAAGCATCAGCCTCCTTTTGCTTTGACATACTCTTCGCGTGCGTTCGATACTTATACAACGCGGGCGCCGGGACGGTGACGAGCTTCAAACCCGAGCTCGATGCTTTGGCGAGAATCTCCCAATCTTGCAAAGAATACGAGGTATCTTTCGCGAAACCTTCGAGACTTGTAAACGCGGACTTTCTCCACAAGGCATTCGCGTCTCCGAATACATTTTCAAAAATACCGGGAAACAACGCGTTCCCGAGAGGATGATACGAGCCGACGACAACGTTCGTCCCGTTCGCTGCGGTTACGAAAAATTCGTTCGACGCCGTGACGACGTCAGCTTTCGTGTGCACTAACACTCGGAGCATCGTTTCAATTTCGTTCGTTTCGGCTAAGTTATCGTCGTCGGAGAATAAAACGTACTCGGTTTTTTCGGAGAGTTTTGAACATCCGAAATTCCTCGCCTCGCCGAGATATTTCCCCGGTTTCGCTATTTTCACAATTTTCACGCTTTTAAGAGTATCGTCCTTCTTCCTGGAATGCACGAACTGTTCCAATCGTTTCACGTGCGCTTCCTCCGAACCGTCGTCTACTATAACGATTTCAACCTTGCGATGCGTTTGTTGCAACAAAGCCTCCACGGCTTTCTCGCAATACTCCGGTCGATTTTTGTGCGTCATCACCACACCTACGAGCGATTCGTCCGCGAACGAGCTCCCCATTTCTCTCGCCATTCTAATCTCCGTCGCGCTGTTCCTTCTCTTCTCTCTGATTTCTCGCAATCTTCTCTCGAACGACGTTACCTCAATCGTCTCCGCGCGTTTCCTCGATTCCATTCGCATCCACTGCGCCTCCATATCGTCCAGCATTTTTTCGCTCCTCGTACTACTCTCGCTACTATTATCGTCCTCCTCCTCAACATCGTCATCACCATTAACATCGTCATCATCAGCAGCAGCATCAGCACTATGATTATTTCCACCAAATCCGACTCCAGTAATCGTTGCAAACGACACGTCGTCGAATAAACTCTCCGTCGCGCCGCCTCGCGTTTCTTTCCCAATCGCAGCGAAATACATCAACGCTTCCGAATCGTCCTCGACGAACGCGTACACTTCTTCCTCCTTCTCCTCTTCTCCTTCTCCTCCTCCTCTTCTTCTGCGTTCTCTCCTCTCCCTGATCCATTGACTCACCCGTACCGATAACGCGCGCGTTCGAGGTCCACCGATCGGTGGTTTGTTTTCATCTTCTCTTCTCGGCAACGTCGCGTACTCGAACGAGAGCATCATCGTTTCTCCCGTCGTCGTCTGAATCGTCGTCTGAATCGTATTCTTTGTCTTCTTTGTCTTCTCGCGCTCTCGCCGCCGCTCTTCGTTTTTCCTCTCCTCTTCTTCTTCTGATGCTAAAACTCTTCGCTTCAACAGTTCGCACCGGTCGTTTCTATCGTCCGCGGCGAATAAAATCGTCACAACACTCGATCTACTTCTCTCTTCACTCGTTTTGGTATTCTCTCGCAATGCTGTTCGAATTTGTCGCGCTCTCGCGTCGATTCCCGCGCAGTCTTTCCTCCGATTGCCGTTGAGAATCACGACGAGATTTTCACCGCTCGGAACTCCATTCGTCCTCGTTTCTCTCGTCGTTTGTGCCGAAGAAGACGCGAACACGCGACAGAAAACGACGACAAAAACGAGGAAGCAAAAGAGTTTGAAGGAGAGGAGACGAAGTTTAAAAGTCGTCGCATTCGTCGTCATCGCAACAAAGCGCGAGAGAGAATGTTATGAAGCAAATTCGCTCAACTTTTTCCTCAGACTTAACGAACTCTAAACTCAACGCTCTTTGCTTTAAACGCGAGCAAAACGTATGCGTTTATCAATACCTATACAAACTCTCCAACGACGATGATGATGATATGTGGTGATGGTGATATCGCCGTCGTCGATTGTGATGATGATGATGATGAGACAACCCCGGCTGCATTCTTGCGACGCATCGAAACGCCGTGCGCGTACACCGCGATGCGATGCGAGTTTATGAATAACAACGGCGAAAAAGGTACCGTCGCGATAGAAAGAATCGATTTCCACGCGAAGAGAGTATTCGCGAGCTTAAGCGAGGAGAAACGAACCGGGTGTTTGTTCGAAAACCATTGGCAAAAGTGCAGAGACGCTCTGGAAAAGGTGACGAGGACTGCTTTTCTCAAACGCCAAAACGCGGGTTTTAAGAAAGGGAGGTACATGGCGACGATTGCAATCGAAGACGATCGAGACGAAAAGAAAATGAACGTGCACGCGTTATTGACGCCGTTAATAACAACGCGTAAAGATGAGAAAAAAGGAGACGAAGAGGTGACGGCGCTCGATCGATACGCGTTACTTCGAGGCGCGCCGAGAGAGCGACCGCACGCGAAGCACACGGAGTGGGTGAAAAAGAGGGAAGGGTTAGAGATTGAGAGGAATGAATGGAACGCGAGAGAAGACGTTAAAGAAACGAGGCGGAAGAGGACGTTTGTGGAGTGCGTGTTGAGTAAACGAACAACGGGAAGCGGTAGCGCTCTTCAGGAGGAGGATTTTCAGATTTGCGAAGGATTGACGACAAACGTGTTCGTATTAAAACGGGATGATGCGCATTCGAGCGGCGGCAGCAGCGGTGGTTTGATACTCCAAACGGCACCAGACGCGGACGTACTACTCGGCGTCGCTCGTCGTGCCATCTTGGACGCTTTTCCTTCTTCGAAAAACGATTCCGAAGAAGACGAGAATTGCAAAGACGCAAAAATCCGCCTCTCCTTGACCCATCCTCTCTGGTCCGAACGCGAGACGTGGATCGCCTTATTCACCGTCAACTGCGTCGTCGGCGCGAAACTCTACCACGGCATCGTCAACTCGTACACGGGAGAGGAGGTGAACTTTCCACCTCTTCCAATCATCAAAGAATCCGGAGTTGAAGGACGAGAAAAAGGACTCTCTTTCCTCTTCCGAACCGCCTTCTCTTCTTCCTCTCAAAAGTCCTCGTTCCCGTTCGACCTGTTCGAATAAATGTTAAATAAACGCATAGAAATAGAAAGTACCTGTAGTATAGTTTAAATATATAGTAGTGTTTATTATAAAACGCGTGTTATGAATACTGTAGTTGTCGTTTTAATAAAGCGACTTACTTATTCGTATGAAAACTCTCATCCTCCCGCACGAGGAGAGAAAGACAAAGGACAAAGGAGAGGACAAAAAGCAAAAAAATTCAAATTCATAAAATTCAAAAACACTCGAGTTTCTTAAAAAACCGAGAAAAAAGCTGCCATTGAGGAGACTTTTTCACCACAAAAGAACAAGAGAAGAAGACGCATTCATCATTGCGCGCGCGCACATAATAACACAACAATGTCACCTTTGACGACACCGTTTTTAGCGAAGAAGAAGGAGAAGAAAGTATTGCGTTTTGTGCCTTCTGGCAATACGAATGCTACTCATAATGGTACTAAAAAAGGATGTTCGAAGTGTCGGTACGCGATTCGAGGATGCCGACGATGCGTTGAAAATTTCATCACGTACAGCGAAGAGAAGAAGAAGAAATTTAAAAAGGCAGAGACGATTCAGACGACGACTTTAAAACAGACGAAGGAGAAGACAAAGAGAAAGGCTTCGATCGCGTCCTCGTCTGAAAAGAAGAAGAAGGTAAAGAAGACCACGGAAGAGGAGGAGGAAAAGGAGACGAAAAAGAAGACGAAGAAGAAGAGAGAGACTGTAAAACCGAGGACGATTTCGCCCCCAAAATCATCAGCATCTTCACCATTGAAGGATGAGAGGAAGAAAAACGACGACGACGACGAGAAAAAAGATGACTTTGATGAGGAAAAACAGAAGAAGACTCCTGAAACGACCACCTTTGCGACGAGAGCAGCGGATGATGATGAGACGCGAACGATGCTGCCGGTGGAAATGCAATCACCGATCATCGGTCGACGCGAATACATAATAGACGCGGAGGATACGAATACTAAAGAGGAAGAAGAAGAAGAAGAAGAACCGCCGTCGACGTTGAAGAGAGCGTTGCACAAATCGCTCTTCTTCTTTGACCAACAGGCGGAGGAGGAAGAGAAGGAAGAGAAGGAAGTCGCGAGAACGCCTTTGAAACCGGTGCAACCTTCATCGCTCGTCGTAAAAGTCGCGGAGCGAAAGCAACTTTTGGCGGTGTCTCCTGGAACGCTCCGGACTGCAAACGAAAGCGTGTGGTGGGAGACGGAAAAGGAAGAGGAGGAGGAGGAAAACCCGGAGCAGATGAAACACAGACTGCGTCGAGAGGCTTTAGATCAAAGAGAGAAAGAGGAGAGTCGAGACGCTCGAGAGAAATACAAAAACGCGGAGGCGTTTGAAACGACGAAATCGAAGTTATCCTTCGACTGCGAAGACCCGAGTTACGATTTCTTATCCGCGGTCCCGGAGTACAACAACGATCCGTTTCAAACCGTTCTGAGTCGTTTGCAGGACACGTCGCCGTCGAAACACGCGCCACCGCCACCACCGGTCGTCCTCGCCCTCGGAGGAAAAGGAGGAGGAGGAGACGAGGAGACGAAAAAAAGAGACGCGCTGTGCCAGCTTCGTACGTTAAGTACTCTAACGAACAAACAACAACAACAACAACAACAACAACAACAACAACAACAACAACAACAACACATCATTAGCAGAGAACAAACGCTCGCCGTCTTGATGCAGCAGCGACAGTTGACGGAGCAGAGAGGAGAGTATATAGCAAACACAGGAGGAGGAGGAAAAGGAGGAAAAGGAGCTCCCTTTTCCTATTAGCCAGTTGTTTTTGAATGAAACGCATTTTTCATCTCGAATGAAATTTTTCTCTTTTTCGTCTCTCCTTCACAAAGAAAAGTTGGGTTTTCGGACAAGAGACAACTGCTTTTCACGCAAACTTCATTATACACACATCAATATATTGTTGTTTGAAAGATGGCACCGACGAAGAAGGGTACGTTCTTGTTTCGTTAAACAGATATATATATACTGATTCGGAATCTGCTTGGATATGCGCGCGGATAACTTCGCGTCGTCCTTTTTTTTGTCTCCTTCGTAAGCGCGTAGTACATTTGGGACTTATTCGTCGCGTTCTCTAAAATTGCGGGCTCTGCGCAATCGATTTAGGCTCGGAAAAACCTCTCGCGACCGTTCAATGAGACCAAAGACTGACGGATATCCTTTAACTTTAATTCATTCAACAGACGAAAAAGTGAGCAAAGCGGCCAAAGCGGCCAAGTACGTGAAGAAGGGCGCGAAAGGGAAGCTTCTCAAGAAGCGATTTTCGCCAACGTTTCACCGACCGAGAACGTTGAAAAATGCGCGCGCGCCAAAGTACCCGAGAGTTTCGGTGCCGCCGCCGCAAAAGCTCGATCAATTCCAGGTACGCAACAGTTGTTTCACGCGATGGTAGCATTAGAATCAGGAGGGAGGAATCGCGAAAGGGTGAACCAGACTGGTTTACGACGCGCATTTTTCGATGGGGCTTTCGCACTCTCAGTTTGTACTGGACGAAGGCTCCTCCTCGTTTACTTTCTCTCTCGGAGCCGCCAACCACCTTTCCGCTCTCGCTTTCGATCTGAACTAACCCATCGTTCTCTTCTCTCTCTCACTTTCGTAAACAGGTGTTGAAGTTTCCGTTGACGACTGAATCCGCAAACCAAAAAATCGAAGAGAACAACACGTTGGTCTTCATCGTCGACGCCAGAGCGACGAAGGTCCAAATCAAAGCGGCTGTGAACAGAATGTACGACATCAAGTGTGAGAAGGTGAACACGTTGATTCGTCCGGACGGCCAAAAGAAGGCGTACGTTCGCTTGACTGCGGACTACGACGCTTTGGACGTTGCGAACAAGATTGGCATCATCTAATCAGAGAGTAATTTTTTAGTCAGGCGGGTGTGCGGAGAGATTTACGTAAATAGAAACCTATTATAGCTTTGTGTGATGAGCGCGTCGAGAGTGAAGACTGCGCTTCTAATTTAGTCTGAGGAGGTCCTTGTTCGGTTAGAACTTAAAATCGTTGTGTAATATTGATATTTAATGTGATCGAAACATAAGAAAAAACAACAACAACACTTGTGTTTTGTTATTTCAATCAGCAGCAGAGAATGAATTTTTGCCTCGAAAACGAGGAAAAAAATGTTATCTCGAAACCACCAAAATACGCGAAGTATTATTTCGACGCGCATACTATGCCACCGTTTTAGCTCCGGAGCATGTCGCATCCGCATCGGCAGCATCCGCAACTCACGGTTTTTCCCGCGATACAAACGTCTCTCGTCGTTTCGAAGAAGAACAAAATTCGCGCGGGCGTCGCTCTTCCCCATCTGAACACCAACACCATCGGTTTGACGCAACGAGAAGAGGAGGAAAAAGAAAACTCACCGAACACGCAGTCGCTGTTGCTGGGGGCGTTTGCTGCGGTCGAACATAAGGATGACGAGGACGAGGACGTCGACGATTTCCTCAAGAATAAGTACGACGAGGAGGAGGAGGAAGAGGAAGAGGAAGATACGAACGGATGCTTCGCGTCGCTCGGAAACTTGGAGGAGGAAGAGGAGGAGGAGTACGAGGCAAGAGGAGGAGAGAAAGAGTCGTCTTTCTTACAGTTTTTGAAAACGAGCGGTTTTGGAAACGTCAGTCCAATCGCACCTCCTCTAGATGACAAGTATAACAACTACGACACGAAGACTGCGCACACGACGTGGTCGTCGGAATCGAACGACGAGTTTGGGTTTCCTATATCGTTGGCCGCGCCGGAGGCGATGACGAGAGAAAGTTCGATGAACGATTTTTCGCATCTGTTTGGCAATTACGAAAAGACACACAAAGACGTGCTGGATGCCATCGAAAAGGAGCGAAGTGCAATGGACCAAATGCAATTGATTTTGACGCAACCACCGCAACCACCGCCACAACCAACGTTAGTGCGAACTTTGAACGATGGAATATCGGCGCCGCCCGCGATGCCGCCGCAGATGGAAAATGTCGTCATGAAAAGAAGACCAGGTCGGCCGAGGAAATTATTTCCTTCGATAAAGAAAAGCAACACACCAAAGAAGAGAAAGAAGAGTAACAAGGACGACGAGGACGGTGAAGTTCTCGTTGAAACTCGAGAGGGAAATCTTTCGCCGGATTTGGACGTTCAACTTCTGGCATCGAGGAACCGCGAATCTTCGTTAAACGCCGTTAACGACGCCGTTGGTAATAATGACAGCAGTAAAAACAACAACAAAAGTGTTTCAAGAGAATCAAAAAAGTCTGCTCGTTCAACGAGTAAGTTTCGAGGCGTCACGCATCACTGCCGAACCGGACGGTGGGAAGCGCACATCTGGCAAGATGGGAAACAAATTTACCTCGGCGGTTTCGACGGCGAAGAACAGGCGGCGCTTGCTTACGATATTGCAGCGGTTAAATGTAGAGGAATTTCTGCGATTACGAATTTTGATAGATCGAATTATTCTCGAGAACTCGCGAGTTTGCAGCAGGTGAACGAAAGAGAGCTCATACTTTCTCTTCGTCGCCAATCGAAAGGCCCCGGTGGAGTGACGAAAAAATCTTCCAGCAAGTTCCGAGGAGTTACAAAACATCAGAAAGGAAAATGGGAAGCACGAATCGGTCAATTAGTCGGTAAGAAATATAAATATCTCGGTTTGCACGAAACCGAGGATGCCGCTGCCATGGCATACGACGAAGAAGCCGTTCGTTTGAAAGGTTTTGACGCTGTGACAAATTTCGATATTAGCGAGTACGCGGACGTGTTAGCCGAGCACCATACGAATAAGATGAAAGAAGCTGTCGCTTTGAAAGAGAAGTACGCGGCCAGATGTACCGCAGTAAGCGTACCTATGGGGTCGTTAAACCCTTCTCCTCACGAACTTCCAAACACCTCCGAGCGAAGAGTGACGACGAGATCATCTGCAGCTACCACGAATACGGTACAAAAACGAAGGACGACGACGACGACGATCGCGAGCAACACGAAGAAACAAAGAGAACTCGTACCGCACGTGCTTGGTCCTGCGGCGGCGACGACGCCAAGTACAAACGCTTTAAACGCGGTGAAGTTCTTTTTCAACAACAGTAAACCACAAACGCGGGAAGAAAAAGAAGATGAAGACGAAGATGAAAAATATAATCAAGACGAAGAAGTCGATGAAGACGACGCTTTCGAATACGGGACAACGGATAATATGCATCAAAGCCGAGATATGTGATTATGTTATACCAATATATTAAATACTTTTAAATCTTACGTTGCAACGCAAGCGCACACGCGTACTCCTCTTTTACATCTCCCTTTCGCTGCGCGCCCCGTAATATCTCTCTCGCCCCTCCTCTTTTCTCGCTCTCGCTTTTTCTCTCCCTCTCTCTCTCTCTTTCTAATATAATATACCCTCATCTCTCCCCGTCTCTCTCTTTCTCCTTCTCTCTCTCTCTCTTTCACGCGCGCGTTAAAATATATATATGTATGTGCTCTTTTTCTTCAGTGTTTTATGATATATTTAGTTGCCCGCTTTTTGCTTAGCTAATCTCGCGAGAGTCTTGAAAGACTCGACTTGGACCAAAACCAACGGCGAGAACAACACCAAGCACACGGCAATCAACTTGCCGCTGCCGCCTTCCTTGGCAGCCGCCGGGGCCGGCGCCGCTTTCGCGGCTGGCGCAGCCTTCTCCTTACCAGCGCCCGGGGACGGCAAAGACGGCAAGGAGAACGACGGCAAGGAAAACCCGCCGCCACTTTCCTTCGGCGCCGCGGCTTCCTTCTTCGCCTTCTTACCGCCTTTGGCTAAACTCTTCGTCTTTGGCGCTTGTTGGACGATCGCTCTTTTCTGGGTGTACTCCGCCAACAACGCATCCGCGGCAGCCTTGGAATCACCCGCGGCGAATTGGGCGATTTCAGACGCCGCAAACGCCGGTTGCGCGAGCATGGACACGGACAACACGGTCGCGACGGCGGCTTGTTGCAAGGAAGACGAAGATCTCTTTTCTTCCGTCTCCTCCTTTTGGGCCGAGCATCGGAGGATGGATTTGGAGGAGGATTTCACCTTCTTGGCTTTGTGAACGACAACTTTTTGCGTCGTGCCGACGATGTTTGAAGATTGCGCGACAGAAAACATTAGGTTTTGTTGGATGCTTAGTTTGTGATACTTTTTAAATCGGAGAACAACGGGGTGCTGTTGCTGCTTTTATGTGAAGATAGATATTGTAAACCCAAATCAAGCGATGGAAAAATTGGATTATCTTCCCTGCGGATAACCTTCTGAGATGAAAAATCAAAGGGCAAACAAAGGGCGAAAAACACACCAAAAAATACTCGAGATACTCGTGAAGGGTTTAAGGATCAAAATCATTTCCATCGCTTTTTTGTTGTTTTACGAAATTTGAAATAAAATACACGCATTGAAATCGAACAAGTACTTAGTACTTCAGAGGCGACGGCTGCTTGTTGCTCTTGCCGCCAGTGCTCTTGTTGACGACCGGGGGCGTCCCGCTGAACGCGTTTCCGTCGAAGTGTTCATTTTTCATGGCTTCTAAGCTGGCGACGATGTCCACGAACTTTGGACGTTCTTTACTATTTTCTTTCCAACAGTTTTTCATCAACGTTTCCCAACCGTCGCAGGGAGGGTCGATATCGACGGTGACTTGCGCGTCCTTAGTCGCCGCGCGATACGGTCCCGTTCGAGGCGATAAAGCGTCGTCGCCAGGGACGGTTGGACGAAGTTGGTGCATCATGAGTCCGCCGTACAAGGCGTACTCGTCTAAACCGTAGTGCGGTAATTGAGACGTCCAGAGCTCCCACATGACGATGGCGAACGAATACACGTCTGCGCTTTCCGTCACTTTATCTGGACTGCGCAAGACTTCTGGCGCGGTCCAAGGCAACGTGCCTCGTCGAGAGTTGACGCCTGATACGAACGAGGCTTGCGAACGACGTCGTTTGGATAAACCAAAATCGCACACTTTACACACTAATCGTCGACCTCTCACCGCGGCTAACACGTTGTCGGATTTTAAATCGAAATGGACGAACCGTTTCGCGTGCAAGTACTCCATTCCTCTCGCGACGTCTAAGCAGAGCTGCAGACGCGTTTTGGCGTCTAAGCGAGAACGAGTGGCGGTTGAAGCGGCAACTTTCGCGAGTAATTCAGCCTGTAAAGCTACGTCACCGTTTGCTTTCTTAACCGCGTCTTGTCTCGCCGCCTCGCGATCTTTCGCGCGTTCGCGCTCTTTCGCCAAGACTCTTTGTAACGATCCTCCGCTCAGAAATTCTTCGACGATACCTGGACGATCGCCATCGGTCACGACACCGAAAATAGAGACGACGTTTGGATGGCTTAAAGTCGCCAACGTCTCAGCCTCGCGCAAAAAGTGTTCGTGTTGTTCTTCCTTTTCTTTTCTTTTCTTCTCTTTGTGCATGTTGTCCATATCGTCCATGTTTTTCTTCGCGTTATTTCGGCGACGGGATTTATCATCCTTAAAATCGTCGTCATCATTATCAGCGTCATCATTATCAGCGTCATCATCGCCGCTATTACTATTGCTAATAAACTCTTCGTCTTCAAAGATGTTATCTAACCCGTCGCGACCGTGACGTTTTGGAGAACCAGGGGGCGAAAATACAAACTCGCGATTGATAAATTTCACCGCAACCTCCGCGCCTCGCCATACCGCTGCATAGACTTCACCGAAAGCACCACCGCCTAAGCGCGCGCCTAAGGTAAGGTCTGATCTCGGAATAATTTGCAATCCTCCGTGACTTCTGGGCGACTTTGAAGGTTCGATGCTTAGAGACGGCGACCCGTTCCTCGTTTGAGTTTCGTCGATTGCGCCGTTGCTGGCGTCTTCAAACGGCGTCGTCGTCGTCCTCGTTGCTACTGTTGTCGTCGCGTTATTGTTCTCTGCTACTTGTTGTTGTTGTTGTTGTTGTTGTTCTCCTTGTTGTTGTTGTTTATTGCTATTTTCATCTCTGTTCGCGTCCAGTTCCATCGCAGTGCGATTATTCGACCCGTACATGTTCGTCGCCTTCTCGACGACGTATATTTTCAACTTCTTTCTCGAATCAACCGCGTGTACCGTCTCCCATTCCTCCATCATCGTCTCCACGTCGTCGTCGTTCTTCACCGATATGACGTGATCGCCATCCGGATACAAAATCTGCACGTTGTTCCTCTTCGTCGGCTCTTCTTCTTCGACAATCTTCGTCTTCATTTCCTCGAACGTCGCGTTTCGCATCAAGGACACGATCCTCGTCTCGCCGCCTAAATACTCTTTCCCGGTGCCCCGATCGACTAAGAATCCGCCACTAAACACCATCGCTTTTATCTTCACCGTCCTGTCCACTTGTTGTTGTTGTTTGTTTTTCTTCTTCGTGCTCGTCACCACGTCTGCTTCCGTATCTGACGTGCTCGGCGTCGCCGCGCTCCCGACCGCGCTTCCCGCCGTGCTCGTCTGTGGTTGGTTTTGGAGCATAGAATTCAACTCTCCTCCCGAGCCTCTTCGACTCCCCCCGCCGATATTGATCGCTAACAGCGCGTGTGAAGCGTCTAAAATTTTATCGTCCAAGTCGATGTCGTAGGAGAGGTTCTCGATTTCTCGCGAGTTTGTTCGTCGGTGGGATCCTCGGGAGCGCAAGGAATCCTCGGTTAAATTCATCCGGCGGTCCTCGGGGAGTTTTCCTTTGATGCCGTCTAACGCGTTCTTCGACTTCTTCGATATTCCAGAGTTGGAGGGACCGGAGTCTCTGTTGGTGGTCGAGTTCGAGCTCATCTCTTTGTTGTCTTCTTCGTTGGGAGATTTGTTGCTTCCCCGGACTAACGCTTTGATGCGGTCCCGAAAGAGAAAGGCACCCGCGGCAACGGCGGAAAGCGCGCCTTGTTCAACCAGCCACTGGGCACTCCCGACCGTTCTTCTTAGATGCCAGGAGGAGAGAGGAGAAAAGAGAACGACAGAGACGCGCTCTGAGGGTGGTGCGTATCAATAATAATGAAAATTAATTAACTAAAGAGAGGAAGGCGGAAAGAAGGAAAAAAGAGAGTCTCAGAGAGAGCGTGTGCCGCCAATGTATCTGCCCAAAGTGCCTTAGAAAGAGAGAATGAGGAGCAAAAAGGAAGCGAAAACTACTGTTTGGTATAAATTTGAATAATAATAATAATAATAATAATAATAATACTCGGAGAAAGAGTACGCGAGTACTCGCAACCTAATAAATAATAATTACCTTTTCGCGTTTTGCGCGAGAGATGAAACGCTCCTGGCAATCTTCTGAACGCGATCTTCGCTCATTGTGACTCTCGCTTCGACTAACGCTAAGGTTTGGGTCAACACGTCGAGTTGACCGACGGCGCGTCGTAAGGTTTGGGCGAGTTCCGCGTATTCCGAAGCCGACGAGAAAGAAGAAGAAGGTTGGATTTTTTGCTTCGTCGTCGTGAAAGATGTCCCATCATCGAAAGGAGGTGGTCTGGTGGTGGTGATTTTGGTGGTAGGCGTCGGCGGCGGTGGTGGTGGTGGGCGTCTCCTTCTCGTGTACGTTTTGTTCTCTTCGCGTTCTTCTTCGTTTTCTACTTGGTATTTTTTGTCGTGCGTTTGTTTTTCCGCGAGCACGACGTTTTCGAACGAGCGGTTAAACCCGCTTTTCCAAAGCGTGACGATACCGTCGCTACCACCGCACGCAAATGTGCTTCCATCTGCAGTAAACGCCGCGCAATTTACAGAACCCTCGTGCGCTTTGAGCGTCCACGCGCAGCGTTGGTCTCGAAAATCCCAAATTTTCGTCGAGCCGTCCGCGGAGGTCGTCGCCAGAAAGTCTCCAGCCGGGTGCCACTGCACGTCCGTTATCGCATCTCGATGTGAATAGACGTACGAATCGATCGTAGATTCGAATATTTTGCGTCGCGAACGCGTGTCGTATACTCTTAAACCACCATTAGAGTCGCCGACGGCAATGGAAGTTCCAGCCGATGGCCTCAGAGCGACGCACCGCGGCGTCGAAGAAGAAACGTCGTGATCCTCTCCTTTCCTTCGATCAATTTCAACGCCTCCAGCGCATACGTCCCATAATCGCCACGTTTTATCGTCCGAAACCGAACACGCGATCGTTCCATCGCTCGTAATCACCGCTTGCCGAATCCAATTGGAATGTCCTTTCAAAGAGAGTTTAAACTTTGGCGAAACCGACGGGTTGGACGCGTCCCACAGTTTGCACAATTTATCGTCCGAGGCGGATAATAAAAGCCGGTCGCTATCGCTGTATTGCAACGAACGAATCGCACCCGAGTGTGCCGATCTCAAAACCACCGACTTTCCTTCCCTGTTGTGTTTGAAGAGGAATAAGAGATGAGAGACGTTTTGTGAGCATAAATTTGCCTCTTCGCGTGTCCGGTCAACAAACAACAACACAAACAGAAAAAAATACGACAAGAAGAGAAAGAAACGAACGAAAACATACGCGGTCGCTTTCCAAACCCGTATAGATCGATCTAAACCCGCGCTGGCGACTCTCCCGCCTTCGCCTTCTCTCTCCGTGTGCGCTAACGCGAGCACGTCTCTCTCGTGCCCGAGAAATCGCACCGGTCTTTTCCTATTCTTTAGTAAAGCATAAGCTCCTTGTCCTCCTCCTCCTCCTGATCTTTCTCCTCCGACGTGCCAGAACATAATCGACCCGTCTCCCGTGCTCGCGGAAAAAATATACCGCTTGCTGTGCGGGGCGAACGCGAGAGAAGTTATCGCGTTGTTTCGGTGTCCTCCTTTTAACGATTGGAGCAAATACGGGTCGTCTGCGGATCCTCCTGATCCTCCTCCTGATCCTCCTCCCGTGTGAAAGACTGTCATTTTCTCGAGCGATGCGCGCGAAAGAGTAATAAAGCGTGCGAGAGTTTTTCTTCGCTTTAAACAAGAACACGACGACTATACGCGACAACGACCTGACGCCTCTTTTTTTGTTTTTTTTGTCGCGCGATCGTCGCGTATTTTTCTGTTGACCCAACCGCAAGGACTCAAAGACCAACTTCATCGGAAGAAAGCAGAAGAGACCACTGCAGAGAAAAACACAAAAAATTCAAAAAAACAAAAATTTTGTTGTTACGCGAGAGATAGTTCCCGCACCATCATCATCATCATCATCGTCATCATCAAACGTAGCAGCAGCAGGAGCGAAGAGAAAGGAAGAGAAAGAGAGAGAAATCTATCATCTCTGTTTCGTTAGTAGTATTAGATCGCGCGCCACCAACACCCACCAGAGACAACGAGCGCTGACTATTCAACGACAACAAATTAACAACAACAAAACTTGAAAATCATCACATCATCAAAAATGTTTTCGAAGCGAGGAGGCCAACAATCGACGTCTTCGTCGGAGGATTTACTCCGAACGCAAATTCGCGCGCAGGCGAGAGAAATAGCATCCCTGCAGAGAGGTTTAGTCGAACTGAGAAGAGAAAACGCGAAATTATCGGACATGGATAAGAGGCCTCTGATGGAGAAATTTAAAGACAACGTGAAGCAACTCGGGAGAGACACCGAGTGGTTCAAATTGACAAAAATCGACGAGGAAATCACGGTGAACACGTATCGTTCAAAAACGGACGCGAAATTTAACCTGATTAAACAACCAGCGACGGTTTCCGCGACGTTTCCGGAGTTACAGAACGCGAAGATAACGTTGGAAACGTCGTCGGCGTTACCTGTGAGAGTAGAGTTGAATTCGCAACCGTTCAGAAGGGAAATTTTATCGGTAAAGGCGAAATTTGATTTGGAACGACTGTTCAATTTGAACAACGGTCCGACGCTGGTCGTGCAACCGACGCCGTCGGCGTTTAAATTGAATCGAGAAACAAAATGGAATCCGACGTTAGAAAAAGAGATGGAAATAGACAACGTGCACGTTGTTGGGAAATATACTATTGTGAACGATTCGGTGTCGTTAGATCACGTGGACTTTGAGGCGACGACGACGCATAAAGACTACGGACAGTTTCGGTTGAAGAAAGTATCGCACCACACGATGATGGAAGAGACGAAAGATGTGGACGCGGACGGGTATTGGCAGTTGAAATGGAAGATGATGGGGAAACATGGAATCACGTTGACCGGAGACGCGACGACAAAGGATGGTGGGGAAGTTGAAGCGAGAGTGAAGAAGCACTTTTCGAAGAAAATCCACGCTTCGGTGGGAGGCAAAGCCATGGCTCAAGAAGTAGACGCGACGATTGGGTATCAGTTTATCGACGAATTAGCGGGTTGGGAGGTTATCGCTAAGAGTGTAGCGACGAGAGATGGCGTGCAGAACCCAGAGTTTCTATTAAACCACGCCTGGGAGTTCAAGACTGAAAATGTTTGATACGCTTTTGCTCTCGCGCAGTTATGCCAAAAAGTTTATATTTATTCTTTACCTTTACTAAAGCAAGCGCTCTACGATTTAAATAATACGTGTGTATGTGATGTGAATTGCAGCTGTTGTTACAAAATGACGACGAGTGTGATACCACGATTTCTGGTGGGTATCGCTGTCGTCGTTGTTCCTCCTCAACCTCCTCAATCTAATACGATTGCTTCCTGGCTGTCGTTACTTTGTTGCGCGACGCGTTTCTTTTTCGCGCTGTTTCTGTTATTCACAGGCGACGCGGCGCGCTTTCTATTTGCGGATGATGGTTTCGCTCGGAATAAAGACGGTGGCGATGGTGATTGTTGCGATTCTATTAGATCCAAATCAATCACGTTGTCTTTCGTCGCGGCTTCTATCCTTCTCTTCGCTTCCGCCGCTTCGCGTTCTCTCTTTGCTCGCCTTTCTGCTCTAAGCTTACCGGCGTTCGGATTCGGTTTCTCCCCTGACGATGCTAAATCAATCACGACTGCTTCGCCAGGTTTTTCGTTGTTCTTGTTATTGTCGTTATTCCTCATTTGCGGTTGTTCATGTCGCCCTTTCTCGCGAAAATCTTCCAAGGATGCTTTTATCGCCGCGTCTTTATCTCGCTGGTACTTTGCTTCCAAATCGCGAATTTTCTTCATCGCTCCAAACGCGTCGTTAATTCTGCCTAGCCTTTTCTGCTTATCTTCCCTTTGTTTCACTCGTTCTTCTTCCAGTGCTTGCCGTCTGCGTGCTTCTTCTATCCGTTGCTGCTCTCGCTGACGTTGACGCCCAGGTGCGTGGTCCATGATACCAAACATCATACCTAGAATATCTAAAGGATTATGGCCATGTTCCGCAGGGATATCGTCCTCCATACCGTGTGCTCTGCCACCCGCGCGGGCGTTCTTTTTCTTATGCGGCTTATTTCTGCTTTTCTTTAACGCAACGAGTGACTTTTGAACATCCTTCTTAGTAAGGTTCAAATCTTTCAACTCCTTCTCCAACGCGTCCAACACTTCCGTCACGAACTTTTCCTCCTTGAGCTCGAAATAAGACGTCAAATCCCTCAATCTTCTCAGTCGTTGCGACTCGTCAAACGCTGCGGGACTTCCATACGTTCCTGGAGGATGACCTCTGTTGTTTACCGTCGACTTGTTCTTCTGCGCCCACTTTGTGACTTGCTTCCCTAACTCGCACCCGCCGATGTGCGCGTGCGCGTCCCTACCACAATCCGCCAAACAATACGCGCAAAACCCAGCCTGACATCTCGCACATCTTAAGGCAAAACATCCATCAAAATCTACGAACGCTTGTTCGCACCTCGGGCAACTCAACGTCAAAACTTTCTCAATCACGTGTTCCTTCGCCAACCGTAACTTCTCCTCCGCCGAACTCGTCTCCATCGCCCTTTTTTTCTCCCTCGCCAACCGCTCCTCGAAGTCTTTCTCCACTTGCACTACGATCTGTTTCTCTTTCAGCGCTAATTTTTGCCTATTGTATTCGTTAAATGTTTCCGCCTGGCAGAACCGAGCAACGTCGCGATCGTCAAACGCTTTCGCCGGGCACCGTTGCTCCTTCGGCACCGCCTCGGAGAACATCGGACACATGATGTTCCCGTTTCGTTTTTCTCGCTCCCTAATGTGTCGTTTCCGAGAGGAAGAGAGCAAGAGAAGGAAAAGCAGAGTTTTAGGCTCGTCAGTTTATGCGCGACGATACAAAAGTTCGCGCAAAGAGCGAAGAAGAAGAAGAAGAAGGCTGCAAATGTGAGCACGCGAAAAAGATCTTTTTTTTAAACGACAGTCGAACGAACAAAAAAGGAGAAGAGGAGACACCCGTTGATGATGGATGAGAACAACGCGCTTTCGTTCTCTCTCTCTCTCTTCTAAACGTTTTCCACACGTAATGAATCGTAAAAAAACGAAACGAACGTACCCGGCGCCTTTCGCGGTTTCCACTTTCACGTGCTCGTTGAAGCATTCCGCGCACGTCACGTGTCCACTCGCGCATTCAATCACCTCGCAATCCCCCAACTCGGTCTCGTCGGAATAGCAAACGCAACACCGCATATTCTTTCCTCTTTTCTTTTTCTTAAGTCCTCTTTTGCGATTTTGAGAGATTGAAACAAACCTCTCTTCTCTCTCTCTCTCTCTCTCTATCTCGCGTTTCGCGTCTCTTTCGATGGAGAGATGAAACTAAAAAGAGAGAGAGAGAGAAGATGTTTCTTCTTCTTCGGTAAAATGGTCAGAATTTTTATGACGCGACAACACAGAAGAGAGAAAAACAAAATCACCTAAAAATACTTGATTGTAATCACAACGCGCAATATAAATAATTTTCACACACAACAACGTTTACTACTAAGTCTGCTCTCAGGTGTACGTACTATTATAAGCGAATTTTAGGACCTTTTGGACCTCCACTTCCTTTTTTACCGCCTCCTTTCTTCTTCTTATCTTTGGTAAAAGTAGGGACCGCCGCGGGACCTTCTCCGGGAATCCATTCGCCGCCCATAACGAATTCCCTTCGTTCTTGTTTCATAAACTTTTTACCACCACCACCACCGCCGCTTTTATTATTCGTCGTAGTATTTCCTTCATCTTCTTCTGATCCTTCCTCCACTTCTAAAAGTTCTCTCGCTTTTTCTCTTTTATTTCGTCGAGAGATGTCGGCGTCGGGCAACGCGTATTGGAAAGCTTCGGAGAAGAGCGCGGTGCACCCAGCCCCTGTGCTCGCGCTGGCCAACTTCAAAACGTTACTCGAGCGTTTGATGAATTTCAACTCTCGTTCGAGCAGGAACATTCTTTTGCAAAGTTCTTCGGTTCGAACCATATCGGTTTTGTTTAAAACGACGTGAACTGGAACTTTACCGTATTTGGAGAGGTAGGAGAGCATCTCGCGATCGGATTTTTTCGGTCCGTGTCGAGAATCGATGACGACGAATATGCATTTCAGATTCGGTCTCGTGGTTAAGTACTCGTCCATTAAGCGATTCCAGGTTTCTACCATGCTCTCATCGGCAAAAGCAAAGCCGTATCCAGGTAAATCGACCACCCGTAAACGCGAATCGATGTCGTAAAAGTTTAAACTTTTCGTCTTCCCTGGCGTATCGCTCGACCTCGCCGCCGCCGATAAAGTAATAGCGTTAATCAAACTCGATTTACCGACATTTGAGCGCCCACAAAAAGCTACTTCGGGTACTTCCACGGTCACGTCCATCCCGTTTTCGTCTTTTCTTCTCACTTCCGTGCTCGGCATTTCCTCGATCCTCTTCGAAGCGGCGGCGATGAATTTCGTATTCCTCTTCTTCGTCCTCCCGAGTAAATCTTTATGCGCCTCTGGGACGACGCCATACAACACGTATTTCCTTAACGTCGGGTTCACGTTCAATTCTGCGGCCGCTTCTGCCTGGCCACCTTCCGAAGCCGCTTTACTCGCCCGATTTCTCAATATTCTCGCCCTCTTCCCCGCCTCCGATAACGACACGCACGCCTCCAACTCTTCGATCTGTTTCCGATGTTTATTCGTCACCGGTAACGCTCTAAATTTCCCTCTGTTGCTCATCCGATTGTCTTTATTATCCACGATTTCATCGATTAATCGTTCCATTTTTTGTAAGTCTATTTGCGATATCGTGCTTCGCAACGGAACTCCGGAATACTCATCCCCTTCGCCTTCTCCTTCTTTTTCTCCTTCTTCGCCGCCTTTCTCGCCAGCACCAGCACTCCTCTCCGCGCCGTCGCCGTTCTCGAAGAAATGAGCGCTGCTTTTGAAATTTCCACCTGTCCGAGCTTCTCTTTCCTCCTCGTCCACCGACGACGAAGACGACGAAGAAGAGGAAGAAGTCTTTTCACCATCGTCAAAGAATCCCCTCCTCGCCGCCACCACGAATTGGTTCTGTTGTTGCCGCCCAAGTCTTCTTCTCTCAAAAGAAGAAGAAGAAGAAGAATTAGATGGAAAAAAGGTGGTCGTGAATCTCGCTAATAATAAACATTTATTATTATTATTATTATTATTATTACATCCACGCGACGAATAAGACGTGCAAGCGAATCCGCTCGAGACGCGTCTAGCGATGATATTTTGCGCCATTTTTGAGTGAAGGAGTGTTGTTTGTTTTGAGGAAAAATTCATAAAATTCTTGTGTTTTGAGCTTGCATGGAAAACGAGACAAAAAGGAGAATACATTTACCTACCTCACCTAAAACATCATTTAGCGCGCAAACACAACACACACGAAAGAAAGAAAGAAAGAAAGAAAGAGAGACGGAAAGAATACAGAGTTTATTATTAGATTCCACGATATATATATATATATATAACATGCACGCGATGATGACACCACGCTTTTCATGCCAAGGAGTACACCCCGCGAGGAGGACGAGCTTTGTATCTTCGATGGTGTTGTTAGGGGTTGATGAACATTGGACGACGCGGAGTAATAACAGACGTTCTATTAGTTCTCAACGGAGGAAAAGAAACGGAAAGAATGCCATTTCGAGCAGTAACAGCAGCAGCAATAACAATAGCAGCAATAACGGCGAGGACGACGATAGAATAGTCAACGAGGAGGAAGAGCGATATAAAATGGAAACCAAATCTAGAGCAAACAAACTGAGAGCTAAAGTTATCAAACAATATCTCGGCGCGATGGGTGAAAAAACGAACGATTGCTTCGATAAGGAAGACTTAGTCGAACGGTTGACGCGAGCGTGGATGGCAAAGAGTCAAAACTCTGTGCGCGTGCCTTTGCGAAGAGTCGCCGGGGTACCCGGAAATCCGAGAGCGGGCTATTGTTTGGTCACGCTCAACGTAAAAACCGAGGACGAGGACGGTGAACGGTTTTGCGATTTTCTCATCGACAGCGGCGCGACCGTCGCGTTGGTGTCGCCGGAGTTGAGGAAGATGATGGGGAAGTTTGCCGAGGACGGCGCCGCGTTGAAAGGGTTAGGGGCGATGGGGGAAACGATCCGGCAAAAAGTAGTCATCAAGAATCCTTCGTTAGGGGCGGTTGAAATACCAGAGTTGGACGCTGTGGTTACGGATTTACGAAGTACCGGGCTACCGCCCGTCGTCGGTGGACTTTTAGGTTTGGATTTTCTCAAGCGCTTTGAAGTTGAGTTTGATTTCGATAAGGAGATTATCGTGTTTCATCCAAAAGGGAGCGCGATTACGGGCGTGTGCGATGTATCCGAATTAATTAAGATTAGATTGAAAACGCACCCTACCGGTTTGCAATTGGCGCCTATTTCTTTGAATAACTGCGCGCCATTTGACGCGATTATTGATATGGGCTCGTTGTTTTCCGTGATTAATTGGAAAGCGTCGGAAAGAGCTGGTGTGACGAAAGATTCGCCGGATTTGGACAATAGCGGGGTGATCTCGAATGACGTGACGGGAGCGCAGATGGGTCTGGCGATTGGTAAGTTTAATTTGAGAGTACTCGGCGAAGGAGGTAATTCTGATCTTTCTCACGATTTAGAATCGACGTACAAAGGCGCCGCGTGCGTTGGAGACTTACCTGCATTCGAAACGCTGGGCGCGAAGAACGAACCGTTCGCGACGATAGGTATGGACGTGATTGGAAGAAAGAGACTCGTTCTGGATATGTATAATCACAGAATCTACTTGAGTCCAGGCGAATGAATGATGAACGGCGTGCAATAACGTATAAATTATGGTTATGAAATAATATTTTAGAGAGAAAAACCTTCGCCTTTTTGCGGAATGCCTGGCGCGTCCGCTTCCAGACCGGCGAATAACTCGTCCCAGGTCTCGCCTCTTCTTCCTCTCGGCCCCATCTGCCGCTCGCCGTCCGTTTCTTTATTCGCGTTCGACGCGAATACTTCCGCCATCGGTTTTCCCGTATCTCGGTAATAGAGTTCAAACGTCGCGTTTTTCGCGTCGTCTCTTTTTAAACACTCGACACACACCGCCGCGACGTCTTCTCTCGAAACGCGCCCGCTTACATCATCGCCTTGGTTCAATTCGCACGCCGACACTCCTCTCGGCGGATCTTCAGTCAATCCACCCGGTCTGACAATCGTATAAAAGTCGTCCTCTCGTTCGTAATACAAGGCGCGCACCGCGTCTTCGCCTTCGATTTTTGCACGCATGATACCTCCGAACAAGTTCAAGAATATGTACACCGGAGAGTACGGTTTACTCACCGCGCCCGACGTCACGACGACGTATCTCTTCACAGATTTCGAACTCAAACACGCTCTGGCCACTTTTATGCACCCATCTCTGTCGATTTCTTGAGGCGATCCCCCGTCTTTACTCGAACTCGCCGCGAAAATCACCGATTCCGCGCCGTCGATGGCGTTCGTAATCTCCGCCATGGACGACGTCACCGAACACTGCTTCGTCGTCACTCTCCCTCTCGCCTCTTCTTTAATATCCGAAGTCAGAGATGGAAAACTCCCGTTCCGAGTTGCCGCGACGACGTCCCACCCGTTCTCGGCCGCGTATTTCACGCACCGTTTCCCCGTTTTCCCGTTCGCTCCAATCACCACAATTTGGCCTTCGCCTCCTTTTGCTAAGACAGCGTTCGCACCTCTCCTCCTCCGAGTTTTAGAAGATGATGACGACGACGACGACGACATCTTTTTTCGACCACCAAAAACACCGTCATCAAAACGACCCACCCGCGCGGTGGCACAAAAAGAAGAACTCGCAGAAGAAGAACTCGCGGTAGACGCAATCATCATCGTTTGAGACGGACGAACGCAAAGTTGTGAAAGAGAAGAAAAGAGAGGGAAAGGAGAGCGTCGTTTGATGACGTGCAAAAATAAAATGAGGAGAGCGCGAGTTGAGATTTTTTCCTTATGAGAGTGCGAGTAGTTTTCAGCCATGAAAAAGAAAAACTGAGCACCTCCTCCTCACAAAAAAGAAGCGCAATACAAGAAGAGAAAGAGAGAGACTTAAAACGATGATGAATATGATGATGAGAAATACACCTTTGCTCCTCCTCCAATCGACATCATCATCATCGACGCGCAGTACTGATGATAAGTACGGAAAACCCTCATTTCGACGACGAGGAGGCGTTTCTACCCAAGCCATGGCCGCCGGGACGACGACGACGACGACGATGGAAAATGATGACAAAATCGAAACGTCATCATCATCATCATCATCATCATCGTCTCCCCAAAAACAACAAGAACAAAGCACGATTAACGTCTTCGTCGATGCCGCCGTTCGCTCGGGGCGAGGAAGAAGCGAAGAAGATGAAAAGAAAGTCACTTTGGAAGAGATTTTAGGCATATCCAGTGGTGGACCTCCGCGGTTTTTCAGTCCACTCGTGGAGGAGGAGGAGGAGGAGGAAGACGTCGTCGTGGAAAAGAAACGAGAAAAAAGAGAGAAGAAACCATTGATGATTTACTTACCCGGATTAGACGGCACGGGATTCAGCGCATCTTCGCAATTCGCCACGTTATCGAAAGAGTTTGATTTGGTGTGCCTGAACATCCCGTCGAACGATCGTTCGGACGTGTTTGAAATCGTGGACATCGTGCGAGCGTTTATCGAACGAGCGAAGGAAGAACATCCGGAAAGGGAGGTGCAGTTGATCGGGGAGAGCATGGGAGGCGCGATGTCTTTGTTCGTGTGCTTGAAACACCCAGAGTTGGTGACGAGAGCGACGGTGGTGAATCCGGCGTCGTCGTTTGATAGGAGCGTGTGGCCGTCCGTCGGGCCTTTGTTGCCTCAGATTCCGGAAAATTTGTACGCCGGGTTGCCGTTTGCGCTTTCGCCGGTACTCATAGATCCCATTCGATTAGCGACAGAAGCCGTGGAACTTGGAAATTTGAGCGAAACTTTAGAAAAGATGACGGCGATGTTACCGGCGTTGGGATCATTGGCGACCATTATTCCCAGAGATACGTTGAAACACCGTTTACAAATATTAGCGGACGCGTGCGCGTACATCAACGAAAATGACGGCGAAAAGTTGAAGAACGCGCGAGTGCCAGTATTAGTCGTGGCGAGTACGAACGATTTGCTCATTCCTTCGAACGAAGAAGCGCCTCGATTGCAAAAACTCATGGGCACAAAAAAATGCAAGATAGAAATCTTAGAAGGCGCGTCGCACGCGGCGTTGCAAGAGAAAGGCATGGATATCGTTCATTTGATGAAACGCCACGATTGGATCTCGAGGCCGGTGGAGGACGAGAATCGATTATCCAGAGACCCCACGTTCACGCCTCCGAGCGAGTCGCAAATTGAAAAGGCGCGAGACGGGTTACAGTTTTTGCGATCAGTGCACTCGCCGGTGTTCTTTTCGACCAGAGAACGCGACGGACAAGTCATCAACGGCTTGGACGCCGTGCCGACGTGGAGAGGCACCGGGAACCGTCCAGTTTTATTGGTCGGTAACCACCAAACGTTCGCGCCTGATTTAGGTTTTCTCGTGGATGAGTTTTTGAAACAAAAGAACGTGTGCGTCCGAGGACTTGCTCATCCGGTCGTCTCGAGAGATAATGGGAACGGCACGGGTGCCATGCAAACCGAAGATGACGACGAAGAGGAAAACCCGTTGGAGAAGCAACTCCGAGAGGCGACGAAAAATACGCCGTTTGCGCAATTCATGCCCGAATCGAAAGAAGAAAAGCGACGTCAACGTCGAGCCGGTGTCCCGAACGGAGGTCCGTTTGGTGGCGGTAACTTTTCTGATTTCGGCGCCGTGCCCGTTTCCGGGAAGAACTTTTACAAGCTTTTGAAGGCGAACGAAACCGTTTTACTCTTCCCTGGCGGCGTTCGAGAAGCGTTCAAACGTAAAAATGAAAAGTACCAGTTATTTTGGCCGTCGAAACCGGAGTTTGTGAAAATGGCGATTCGATTCAACGCTATTATTGTTCCGTTTGCGGCAGTTGGTGCGGAGGACTCGTTCGATATCGTCATGGACGCTGAAGATATGTTGTCTAACCCAATTCTCGGGGACCGCGTGAAAGCGCAAATGGAAAAAGTGCCGAAAGCGAGGCAGTTTGATTCTCGAGAAACCGAAGATAACATGAAACCAGAATCGTTCGTGCAACCAGTACTCGTACCGACTACACCGCAAAGGTTTTACTTTCGTTTCATGAAACCGATCGATACAAATGGGATGGACCGAAACGACGAAGAAGCAGTGAAAAGGATTTACGCCGAGACAAAGATGAGCGTAGAAGACGGCATCGAGTATCTCAAAGAACGACGCGAGAGCGACCCGTTCAAAGACGTCGCGCCGAGAGTCTTATACGAATCAGCCGCGAAAAAACAAGCGCCTACATTTGTGCCGTATTAGTTCGAATTATTAGAGATAGTGTTTAGAAACCTAATGTGTACAGTAAGTAATGTTCTTTTGAATGCTCTAAAATAAATAGCTCATTTGAACAAATTCACAACTCGACTAACAATTTTTGATGATGATGGGTTTTTATTTAATACTTCTTACTTTTTGTTCGCCCCCTCGGCGGCGAAAGCTTTCGTTTTATTCGCGTGCTCTTGAATCTTAAACTGCGTCATCGTATTTAACATTTCAGGCGTGGCAGCCCCGTCGTCGCTTCCGTGCGCGGAGGATTGGACCGAGGCCATCAACTTTGAAATTTCACGACCGCTAAAGCCAACCGTTTTCTTCGCCACGTCTCTTAAATGTTCCTCCGTGACGCCGTTGACCGGAACCGGACGATCCGGAATTTTACCAAACCCGAGCGTTTTCATAATGCCGCCTAGAAACGTCCTCGATGGTTGCTCGTCCCCTGGATCTGCTCCACGAACGATGAGTTTATCGAAGTATTGCTTCACCAAACGAAAGCGAGTTTCTTCGTCAGGCAACGCGAATTCCATGGTCTCGTCCACGCGATCTAAAACCGCCGAATCTAAGTCCTCCGGTCGGTTCGTCGCCATTACTAAAGTCACGTCTCTGCTCATTTCCCCAGTTCTATACAACAACGCGTTTAACGCCGATCTGGTCTCTTGCGAGGCGACGTTCCCACCTCTTTTCGCTAAAAACGCATCCGCTTCGTCGATGAATAACAACAAACCTTTGCGCGAAGTGCCGGCCCAATCGAACATCTCGTGAATTTTCGTCACGGCGGACGCCCCTAACGGCGCCACGTCCCCGCCAGTCATTAAAGCGTAATCCAAACCAGAGTGTCTCGCTAATCGTTTCGCTGCCATCGTTTTCCCGGTTCCCGGTGGTCCATACAGCAAGATGTTTCTGAACGGTGCCTTCCTCGCTCTGGTATTCGCCGTCGCCGTCGCCAACTGTTTCACTCGCGTTTCCATCGATTTTTCCAACTGGACGTCGCCTAAAATGTTTGCGCCGGCCGATTGCGGTTTCCAAAACGCCCCTCTCGACGTCTCTCGAATCAAACTCGGTTGTCCCAAATACTTTTCCAGCTGCTTAAACCCAAACTTTGCGCCTTCGCGAGACGAATACACCCCAGCCGCTAACACGGACAAACCGCCAACCAACATGGTCATCTGTTGCGGATTCGAAAGCAACTCCGTGGCGCCTCTCCCGAAATACACCATACCTTCTTGCACAACTTTAATCGCTTTCGTCGTTTCCGCTTCAACCTTTGCCAACATTTGCCTACGAATCACGTCTTCGTTCTGTCGATTTTCCAACGTCCTCCCTTCCGCCTCGGCGATTGCTTTTGCTCGCATGTTCTCCTGTTCCAATTTAGCTTTAAACTCCTCCGTCGCTCTTTTTTCCATTTGAATCTTCCTTTCCGTATCTCGTCTCAACGCCTCCGCTCGTTCCGCCGCTTGCTCTTGCATCTTCACCAACTCCGCGTTCCTCGCTCGAGCGGCTTCGTTTTCCCCTTGTTGCCGTTTCCTCGCCAACTCGTCCTCGTACTGTTTCAACTGCGCGTTCTGTTCCGCTCTTTGCGTTTCCAACTTCCTCTGCTGTTCCCACATCACTTTTTCTCTCTCCGTCGCGTGCTGTGCGGCCACCGCGTTCATCCTCGCCTCTTCCGCCTTCGCCTCCGTTTGTTTCGTCACCTCTTGCTTCCCAGATAAGTCGATCACGTTCTTCGCGTACGGAGACTTGTTGATTTCTCTCAGCGCTTTCGCGCCTCGCTCTAACGCTTCCGGGTCAAACGCCGCGTTTTGAGATTTATTCGACCCTCCTTCGGACGAAGAAGTACTCCCTCCCCGAGCTCCTCCTCCTAAAAAAGGCATCCGTTTTGTTGTTTTCCCCGATGATGATGATGATGATGACGATTCATCAGCGCATTCCGCCGTGGAAAAAAGAACGTTATACTTTCTCGCAAAATCTCTCATCTTCCCCACAGAAGAAGAAGACGATGATGAAGAATGAGTACCACCGCTAATGTCGGTAGTATCATCGCGACGACTGCCCATCCTGCTGTTTGTTGTTAATTTAGATAGAGAAATGTGTTTTTGTGGGGATTGATTGAAAGAAACACGTGTGTGTTTTCTGGCGGCGGTCTGGCTTCAAAAGCAGCTCAAAAAAGGAAAAAAACTCTTCCGTGTCTCAAAATGAATGATTTTTGTCTCCTCTTTTTTGCATTTGTCCCCCCTCATTCATCATCACGCTATATAACAAACACAAAACACTAATGGTCGCAAAAGAAGAAGAAGAAGTAGAGGCGGAGTGGATCTCCGGGGACGAGTTGGAGTTATTCGAAGGAAAATCAAATTGGGTGGACGCGTCGAAGCACGGATGTTTGTCGAAACTTTTAAGCGCCGCCGAGTTCGGCAACGCTGATTTTTGTTCGGAAGCTTTGAGAGATATCGAAGACGAATTTGTAAACGCGAAAGGGGACGATGGAGATACGAGTTTACATTTAGCGTGTTTGTACGGACACGTGGACGTGGTGAAGGTTTTGTTGAGCGATGAGAGAGTCGATGTGAACGCGAGGGATGACGACGATGGAACGAGTTTGGCGGATGCGTCGGCGAGTGGATTTCACGAAATCGTTGCATTGCTTCTCGCGAAGAAAGGGATAGAAGTGAATTTGAAAGACTCGGACGGAGAAACCGCGCTAGATTGCGCGATACGAGGGGAACACGAGAAGTGCGCGGAATTGTTGAAAGCAGCTGGAGGGAAGGAAGGCGAGTTGTGATGATGATGATGACATTATTAAAGTAGCGCGTTTTTAGTAAAAGTGTGCGTTGTTAGCCAAGCGAAACTATAAGTAGTATGTATATTAGATTAAATTAAACGACGTCTATGACGTCTTCTATCGACTTTTCGTTCACGTCGTCCTCGCGAATATTATCCTCTTCTTCGCTCGCGTTCTCGTTGTTCTCGTCGCTCTCTTCATTATCACTATTTTCTCCGTCTTTTGGCGCGTCCATGGAGATTTCTAAAAGTTCCTCTCGCGCTTTCTCCACCTTCCCGGGTAACTCGACGACGGCGAGCTTAATGCCGGATTGCGTCACCGCGCGCCTACCACCGTGTCGAGTAACTGAATACGCAACGAGTAGCCGACACCCATCTTGCGCGATTGTCGGGTAATTAAAGTGTAAACCAGGACTAGAGTCTTCTAAGAGTTGTAACTTCGACCATTTGTGACCGTCCGAGGAGAGCGCGACGGAGAGTTTCCTTCGAACGCCACTCATGGCATCATTATATGCGAGCGCGAGAGATCCTCCTAAATTTGTCGGTGCGCCTTTCGAACTTTCCAATCGAATTAGATTAACTTTCGAGTTTGGATTCGGAACGCTCGTTCGTTCGGCGTTCGACCACGATTTACCTCCGTCTTTTGAAATTTGCTTGTATAAATATTTCTCGCCGGAACGATGGAGCAACAACAAATCTTTCGTGTCACCAACCTCCGCGACGGTACCTTCAATGAGCCAACGCACGCCTCTCGCTCTGTACGAACCAACGACTGACCAGGATTTGCCTTGATCTTTTGAGAGCAAAACGCCCGCGGACGTTCTCGTTCCTTTCGAGACGCTCGGTTTACACGTGTTGGAATGCGGTGATTCTCGCCACATCGGTAGTACCCAATACCCGGTAGGTTCGTGCACCGCGAGCTGATTAGAAACCAGTTTCGGAAGATGATTGGATTCTGCCGCTTGCGTCAAGATGGTTTTTGGTGCGCTCCACTGAATGCCGTCTAAAGATTTAATGACTTGAATGTCCCCTCCCGGCGCGTATTTCACTTTACCGTGACCGGCATTTTTTCTGCAACTCGTCGACGCGGCGTAGAACAACCACGCGACGCCGGTGTTTGGATCCTTGTGCCAAACAGGGCCCCATACAGCCGCTGTAGATGGTGTCACGGGAATTGGAATCACCATCGGTGGCGTCCACGTCCCAGTCGGGTCGTCCGCGAAGGAAATAACAATCTTCTGCCCGAACGCACCTTCGAAGGAATTGGACGCTTGCCACGTCGCCGCCCATTTCCACGGTGAGTTTTTCGGCGCCTCGCCAATCATCACCATGTGGCCGTACTTGAAACTCCCTCCATTTCTGAATAAAAACGATTGTTTCAACACGATATTCTTCTTCGCCTCCTTCGAGCCGCATCCATTCTTGTACCCGCCTTTGGCGATGTACGCTTCGGAGACGCCGATAGGATCGGGGATCTCCTTGGAGTGTCCGTCGACGTACACTTTACCTTTAAAATGCTTAATTAACGCCTTTTGCGTTTTCACTCGATCGTCGTCGACGATCAAGTCGTCTAGTATAACTTTTATCGGCGCGTTCGACGAGGATATCGCGTTGCTACTTATTGTGCTATTCTCAAACTCTCCTTCTTCGTGGTTATGGTACTCCGTATCCAGAATCTCGTTTGCCTTACCGTCACCTTCTCCCTCGTGGTTATTATCCTCGTCCTCGTCCCCGGGTTCGTCCTCGTCGTCCTGACGGAATCCTAAAATACTCTCCGCGTATTCGTGTCCAGGTATGTGTTCCCACACGTCGTGCATCGCGTGTCCAAACGCACTCATCATGCCCATATTATTAGCATTATCATCATCGTTATCATCGTTACGCTCTAATTCTATTTCGTTTCCTTTTGGTTTTCTGTGCGTCTCTTCCATGCTCGCAACTTCTTCGTTCGATAAGGAAGACGACGACGATGATGGATGTACCACTTTCTTTTGTTTGTGTTGAAGGCCGTGCGCTCGACTGTTTCGAGACTCGAGGAACTCGTTGGTATTCACGGGAGCGTGATGGGTGGAATACACGCGAGTCGAAGCCACGGTTAAGAGGTACAACGAAACGAGCAAGATGAAGAAGGTGGCGAAAGCGCGTCGCGCACTTTTCTTGCTCGCCGCAGACATCTTTTTTCGTGCGTGTGTGGGTGGATGGGGAAGAACTGAGGAAGCATTGGGTGATATCTTTCTTTAAAATACACGCGCGCGTATCGCACTATCGATTAAAACTAAAAATGCATTTCAACTAATCTCATTCACTCTTCCTCTCGTTTTTCAACGACAGATTTACTATTTGTTTTTATTTTCTCGCGCGTTTGGTAGCAGCGCTCGTGGGTGCCTTACTTGGTACGGCTCGCTTCTTCGTCGTCGCCGGTTTCTTCTTGTCCTCCGTCTTTGTTTTCTCCTTCTTTGGCTTTTTACCCACAGGCGCGGTCTCGTTGACCTCCACGAACGCGTCAACGTTCGCATCGTCGTCGTCTGCAAAAGCACCGTCCTCCTCTCCGCCGACGACATCCGCTTTGTTTGCTCTTTCAAAGACGAGGTCGTCTTTAAAACCGTACCTGGCGTAGCCGTCCGTTTCCGCCGCGCGATCGATGGTCAATTTGTCTGGAGAGATGTCTTTATCCGTATCTTCAAAGACGTAATCGTCTTCGTATAATATCGATTTGAGCGAGCTTGCTGCATCATCGGTGTCATCTTCGGACCCACTTAATTCGCCGTCATGATATTGAGTGTAATTGGAGAAGAAGGATCGAAAATTTGCTCGAGTAGGAGCCTCAATCGTGCAGCCTCGTTTTCGAGCACTTTCAACGAGCGCACCCCAATTTGGATCCGTCATCATGGCTTTCGCGTTTCCTAGAACAAACATGGAGCATTTAGCGCGCGTTAAGCCGACATTTATGCGACGTTCGTCCGCGACGAAGCCTAATACATTACGTCTGCTTTTGGTATTAGCATTCGAAGCTTTTTTCGAGATTTGAAACATATCGTTCAAGGGCGCGCGCACGAGCGAGAAAATGACGACGTCCTTCTCGCTTCCTTGAGAGTTATCGATGGATAACACCTCAACGATACGACCGTAGTTGTGCATTCCACCAAACTTTCTCTCAAGTTTGCGACGAATCATCGAAACTTGCGCCCGATACGGAGAAATGATGGCAATTTTTGGACCTTCTCTTTTCAGTACTGGATTCGCTTTCAACAGCTGATGCGCAAGCTCGACGGCAAAAGTCGCTTCTTCTTCGTTTACCCAGGAAAAGCCACTCGACGAAGACTCTTCTTTTCCATGCTGCACGTCGTAAAATACAAAAGGCTTGTATAATTTACACTCGTGCCATTCTCGATAGTTTTGCGTTAAAAGTCCTGGTCCATCGCGCAACTCGCCGCCGTAGAATTGATCCGAGGGAAACTCTCTAATTTCTGGAAGCATTCTGTATTGCGTCGACAACTTGTGCACCGGATATGCTGAATCCATGAGTCTTTTAAACAAGGATTGCTCGTAGTTGTTCTTGGCGCACTCTCGAGAAAGTACTGTGGCCGGTAACTGCGCCGGGTCACCAACTAAGTAGACTTGTTTCGCCTTAATTTCCGTCAATGGAATCAATATCGATGGCTCTACCGCTTGCGCGGCTTCATCTACGATGATGACGTCAAACTTTGTCTTCATCCTACGGAAAATTTCAGACCCGGCAGCGGACAACGTCGTGCACACGATTTTAGCCTCGTCTAATATGATTCGTCTGAAGCGTCTGTTATCCTGGAAGGAACCGAATTTCTTGAGACCTTTTTCATCTTTACCTCCGCCACCGCTGAAATACTCTTTTCCGTAGTCTTGTTTTATGCGCTCTTCAATGAGCCTTTCTAAACTTACATTCGCCACGTCTTTTCGGAAATTGCCGCCGACACGCACGATGCTAGGCTTATAAGACTTCCCGTGTTCATCGAGTAATTCCTTACGCAAAATTCTACGGACAATTTCATCAACGGCTGAATTTGAAGGCGCGCAAACTAAAATTTTCGATCGTCTGGATATGCTAGGTCCCATGAGTTCGATTGGAATAGTGCTCGAGGGAGCGGTGTGGCCCCTTCTCTGGTTTTCAATATTGGCACTGTTCTTGTTTCCGTCGTTGGTTCCGTTGTTTTCTTCGTCATCGTCCGAAGTGTCGCCTAAATCGATGTTCGGCAAGCAATCTCTTGGATTAGTTATTCCAAACAACCACGGTTGCGCCTTCATCCTCATCGCGAGCTTTTCTTCCTCGGTGATTGTACTTTTCTTTTTGTTGTTCCAATCATCTCCTCGGTTTGCGACGTGATTGCGATTTATCGGTTGCGCTGCTAAAATCACCGATAAAAGGGAAATAATCGTGGTGGTTTTCCCCGTCCCCGGTGGTCCTTGAATTAACACGAGCGGATTTTCTTTCGTGAGCGCCGTAGTCGTCGCAATTTTGAGCTGCGATTGATCTGACCTTCCTTTTGCTTTCATCGCGTCCGATAAATCTTTCGGGATTTCCCAGCTCGGTTGATATTGCCGCTGTTGCTTATGCTGCTGCTCTTTCTTCTGCTTTTTCGTTACGTTCGCGTTACTAACGGTTGTGTTATCGCTATTATTGCTCGCATCCAGGATCAAATCAGCGAATGGAATAGAAGAAACTTCTTGCACGGCGAGCCACTCCCGTCGCGCCGTGCTCATATTGCACACGCGCGTCAAGTGCCACGAGTGGTTGTTACTCAATAACTTAGCTCGAATATTCGCGAGTCTCTCGTTATCTTCGTCCAACGCATCTTTAGTGCTATTCGTCTGTCGCTGTTGCTGTTGCCCAGATTTTTTCTTCTGTATCATCGGTGGCGAAAACAAGCGCACTTTCACTTCCGTATCGCTCACTCTCCCTTGGCAAAACGCGAAGCAATAATCCACGCCTTTTTCAATCTTCTCGTCTTCGGAGACCGAGTTCAGCTTGGAGAGGAAGAGTAAATCGTTCTCGTTGAACTGTTCGCACTGTTGCTGCGTTTCGAACGACGCGACGGCGGTGTACAAACACATCTTCAACGTCTTTTCCTTTTGCTCCTCGTCTTTTTTATTCTTCTCGATGGTGGTTGAGCTTTTCGTCGTCGTCGCCGCCGCCGCGGTGGTGGTGGTGGTGGCGGCGTTTTTAGAGGACAACGCGTTCACGCGCACGGCGCACTTCTCGCACACGACCGTCGCGCTGCCGTTCCCGTCTCCTTTCAAAACGATCGCTTTCGCTTCCTCCAACAAGAACGAAGAGAAGCACTGGATGTATTCTTTCGCGTTGGAAAAGCGCAAAGGGATCGGTTTCAACGAAGAAGAGGGAGTTTTGGTGACAGTCTTTTTAGCGGTATTACTTTGTTGATACGCACTCATGCTCTCAGCGTAGATTTTATAGTAATCCCAGGCGAGGATTTGGGTGAGGAACGGGGCGAACGCGCCGAGGGTGTCGTCGCCGTCGTCGTCGTCGCCGACGCCGCCGCTCATTTTGAGATGAGGGCTGAACGCTTTTTTTTTGACGAAAATAAAGAAAATTACAAAGAGGAGGAAAGAAGAAAACACGAGCGAGCGCGAACTATGGTATTACATCCGAGGCTGTGTAAACGCTCTCGCACCCACGAGGGATGCGCCCAATCTCACTCTCTCTCTTTTGTTGTTCGTGTTTTTGTTCGTGTTGTTCTTGTTGTCGTACCTTTGGTTTAACCTTGGAAATGAAATCCGATCCGTCGGCGCGACACTCTTCAAGCAGAACGCCCTTCTCTGGATGTACGGTTAACATCCAACACTCTTTGCTGACCTCTTGGTCTCCTTCGTCTTCTTCTCCATCATCTTTTTTTTCCGTTTCTTCTTCTTTTTCTTCTTTTGACTCTCCTCTTTCTTCGTCTTCTTTTTTCTCCACCGCTGCTTCTGCTTTGGCTTCGTGCCACTTAAAATACCCAGGCGGAAAGTCTTCGGAATTTAGTCTCACCCAATCGCCTCGTCTCGCATCGACGCGAATAATCTCGTCGCAATGTTTACCTCCTATCGTATGCGCGTCTAATTTTGGTCTTATTCGAACAGGAACCCACGATTTAGAGACGACTCGAAACGTTCTCGGCCGGCTGTAGTCGATGGTCACCATGTGCTCGTGATCCAGCAAATCGCTAGCTTCCTTTGTCGCCAAGACTTGATTGACTGCCGGTAGCGTGTGCGAACCTCTCATGAACTTTAACAGGTCACCAAATTCAGGGTGCGTGGTGAGCATCCAACCGAGCGTTTTCAGATTGTCCTTCTTCTCTTCTTTCTTCTTGAATTTCACTTGATCTTCTTCTTCTTCTTCTTCTTCTTCGTCCAAAATTTCAAGCCAATCGCCGTGCTTTGAAACGGCAACGACCTTTTCACCTTTCTTTTTCACCCCACGAAGCGATGAATCGATGTGTGGTTGCATTCTCACCGGAACGCGAGCGTACGAAACTAACCACTCTTGTCTCAATTCACCGCGTTTTGCCCTTTTCGTCAGCAAATGCCACGACTCCTCGTTCCCGTTTAACGCCGAATCGATTCGTCCAATGAAACTCGCATGCGTTGAATTTGTTCTGTCCCCGTGATTATTTTTTTCTTCAAACGCGTCTCGTTCAAACGCGGTCCCGCCAACTGCAAAACCTTGTAATCCTAAGAATTGGTGTTCCAACGGAGTCACTCGTTTCGAGTTCCTCTCCACGTGTTCGACTAAATCGTTCAAGTCCAACTTCATTCTTTTTGTTTTTCCTTTTCTTTTTTTGTGATTTGTGAGCGTTTTTTTTTATCAACAAAGCTTTTTTGTTTCTCCTCCTGCTCTCTCTCTCTACAAAATCTGCTCGTCGTCCTAAATATGGGACGACGACCAACGAATAAGAAACAAAAGGCAACGAAGAAGAAGACGGATTCTTCTGTTTCTCCTCCTCCTCCTCCTTCGACTCTTCTTTCCGTCGTACCGGATTTCGGCGATCAAAAGAAGAAGACGAAGAAGAAGAGAAAAGAACGAGAAGAAGAAGAAGAAGAAGAAGAATTCGCGCCGGCGGTAAAAACGACCACAACAACTGTCCTCCCTTCCACCAAGAACAGAAAACAACGCAGAGCGGAAGCGAAGCTCGCGACGGAGAAGGGAGAGAAAGATGAAGGAATTAAAGAAGATGATGAATCACAACAACAACAAAAGGAGGAAGAGGAGGAGAAGAAGAAAGAAGATGAAAAGGAATTGACGCCTCCTCGAGAGGTGGACGTGGAACACGAGGGCGAAAATACCACCGTTCGCGAGATTTTACGTTTGCCGAGATATTTCGATGATGACTTTGAAGCGGCTGCCATGCGGTGTTTTCGGTGCGGTAAAGGTGGTCACCGCGAGTTTGAGTGCACGTTACCGGCGAAGCAAAAGCCGTGTCACTTGTGCGGTGATTTTGACCATCAAGCGAGAGACTGCCCGAAAGGTTTATGTTTCAACTGTTTGACGCCGGGACACAGGTCGAGAGATTGCGAGGAAAGGAGAGGTATTGGAAGAGACCAGCAGTCTCTGTGTTGTTTGAGGTGCGGGAGATCTGGACACGTCGTAGAAAAGTGCATGTTTACGTTTTCAGAGGCTGATTTGAAGCGCATGCCGTGTTACGTGTGTGGAGAGTTCGGGCACTTGTGTTGCGCGCCACAAGATTCGCAACCTCCCGGAAAACTAAGTTGCGTGAAATGCGGCGGCGAAGGACACGTGGAGAGTACGTGTAGACATTCGAACTTCCGAAGGTCTCAAGGCGGTTTCGAATGTTTTAATTGTGGTGGTCCACATTTAGCGAGAGAGTGTCCCAATTCGAGACTCTCGGGCGGAGCCGCATCGCGATATTCACCTTCGCATTTAGGCATCAAAGGAGGTGGTGGATGGGGCGGAACGGGTAGCAGTGGAAATAATAGCATGAGTAGATTAGGTAGTGGTGGTGGTGGTGGTGGTGGTGGTGGAATGTACGGTGGAGGAGGAGGAGGAACGTTCTTTGGAGGAGGAGGAGGGCGATTTACGCCTAAAACATTCCCGAATGTACCACCGAGATTCCAAGGGCGCATTGATACCTCCAACTCGGTGCCACCACCGTCCGGCAAGTACCATAAATTCGATTAGAACATATAGATAGTTGTCTGTAAATTATCTCTCTTATTAAAAAAGGATTAATAGTATGTGCTTGTGTCTCTCTATCTCACTCTTTAAAAATGTTTATCGATACCATCTCTCACTCTCTCTCTCTCTCTCTCTCTCTTTCCCTCAAACGAACGAAAGAATCCCGCCGTATCTTTGTCTCTCTCTATTTCTCTGTCTCTCTCATTAATTCTCTGAATGAATAATACCTCCTATCGCTTTACGAACATTGATGAATTTACCCAGTAATACCATGTTCGGTTTCGAATTCGCCAATCGCCTTCTTCGCGACGTCTGTCGACAAATCTTCCGGCTTCTCCCACGTCAATTCAGTGTCTTTAAAACCGGCCCAGCGGACCAAGTACTCTTTGCGTCCAGCTTCTGGATACGCGATACCGATGATGGTGTCGACTTCAGGCTCAGCCTTTGCTTCCGCCTTTGCCTTCTTTTTTGGATGGTGCTCAGGTCCGATCGGGACGTGCTCCCACTGCCCGTTTTCCTTTTTAACGTAATCCTTGCACTTCTCAATTTTTCGTCGAGACATCGCGTTCTTCACGCCAGCTTCGCTCGCATCGAGCGCTTTGCACAGCTCGTGTAAAGTGTGCGATCTTGCGGTTTGCTTCGTCAAAAACTGTGTGCAAAAAAAAATAGTCAGTCAGTGTATATTCCAAGAGAAAAAGAAGCGAGTTTCTCTTTCTTTCTTCTTTCTTCGACTCGTTTGCGCGCTCAGCTGCAAGCATTCATCACTCTTGGTCCGTGACCTTTCAAACGAATTTTCTCAACGCATTTGTCATCATCGCGCGCAAAGAAGAAGAAGAAAGTGTCCACCTTTATTGCGCGCGCTTTGTTTTCTCCGAGAAGGAAAATACGCGGAAGTCGTGCGACGAGCGATTCAAAATTCAAACGCGATTCAAAATTCAAACCCGAAGAGGAGAACTAAAGGGGACAAAAACAAAAAACAAAACTTACCGAATAATCGATGTGCTTGTGCGCGTGCGCAGGAACTTCCTCCGCCGCTGGCGGTTGCTCTGATTTTTGAGACATGTTTTGCGCGTTGTTGTGTGTGTTTAAAGTGTGTGTGGTAGAAAAAGTGTGTGGTTTTGTTGTGTGTTGGTTTTCTTTTTGTTTTTTTTGTTTTTTTGGAGAGAAAAGAGCGAGGGGGGGTGCTCAAAATTCTCTCTCTCCGAGCCTTCTCACAGAATCAGATTCGTTTTCGCCCAAAAAAATCCGAAAAAACGTATCTAACCAATCGAGCCTTCACGTCACTTTTTGTTATTGAACCGTCGCGCGCGCTCACAAACGCTCCTTTTGAACACGCGCGAAAACACACGCACAAAAAAAAGAAGCAGAGAGACGCTCGATTGCCTGCGCTTTAAAACTGTATCTTCTGAGGTAACTGCGAGATCGCCTTTTAAGAAGTGAAAGAGAGAGAGAGAGGTTAAATTAAAAAAATGGGACCGAAAAAGTCGCCATCGAGAAAATCGAAATCGAAAGAACCAACGCCCGATCCGCCGAGCGGGTTAGGAGATGTGGATAACACTAATAATAAAGGAGGAGGAGACGATGGAAAAGATGAAGATGCGGGAGGGAAAGTTTCGTCCCCAAAAGGTGGAAAAAAAACCGTAGAAATGATACAAAACGAAATAGCAATGTTAGAGAAGCAAGCGTACGATACGAAATCGAAGCTCTTGAACGAGTCGCAATTTTCCGAGCTTCTTGGATTGCAAAGCGAAGACGAGCCTGAATTTATTGACGAAATTATAGAGATGTACACCGCAGACGCTCGATCAATGTTAGACGAATTGAAGACTCTGTATAGCGCAAAAGACAAAGAGATTGACTTTGATGTCATTCGCGGGACTTTGCACAAATTAAAAGGGTCCTCGTCGACGTTTGGCGCGGATGGAGTGACAGAGATGTGCGACCAGCTTCGCGAGCTGTGCATCGAGAAAAACGTGAAAGACGCGAGGGAGGGGCCCAACTCGTTGGTTGAGCTCGAGAAGAGAGTGGAGATTTTGGCAGAATTTTTGACAAAGTACATGGAGAAGCTGAAAGAGCTCGCGGCTGCGAAGAATCAATCTTGAATCCATTCGTCATCATTCTTTTGATATTCTTTTTATTGGTATGTGTGTGTGTATGTGTGTGTATAGTAATTTAGCTCGAGAACCAAGGACAACAACAAGCCAACATTTTTTTTGTTTGCCGGTGTAATTCTACAAATAAACTACATGGAAACAACAACTACGTTAAATACATTAAGACGAGCGAAAGCTCGCGTTTAAGCTAGAAAGGAGCGAAACTGCCGGTTCAACCTTTTCAGATATCGTTCGACGATCGTACGATCCTTTTTGCATAGCTAAAGAGTGACCCATGTAAATCGCCAGCGCCTCCAGTTCTTTTTCGCTGGCGTTTGTTCTTCTCAAATGCGTGACAATCATATCACGAACCAAGTGCGGATTGGTTCGTTTTCCCGTCAGTCTCATGGACGTGGATGTAAACAGCCTATAAATTCCAGCATCGTTGAACGGTTGCCCATTCTTTCTCGAAAACAAAAAATCGTGCTGCGGCTTTAAATGCTCCCTATAGTTGTTCACAAAATTTTCCAAGTGCGGGTACAAATCCGGAGCAATCACCAACGGTGGACGAACGCCGTAGTCTTTCCCTGTTTTGTAGTCATTTGGCCCGTGTTTAATAATCCATCTCGCTTCTTTCTCGTCTTCTTTCTCTTCTCGAATTAAAGTCTTTCCTATGCGCAACTCTCTCAAAGTGCGCTGACGATCGGGAACACACGACAAAATGGCAAAAATCAAATATCTTTGCATGCTCCATGCGATAGCACTTTGCGATCTTTTGTGACTCGTGACGTAATTCAGGGCCATTTCATCTTTTAATATATCGCATACTTGGAGGTAGTCCCCCCAATCGAGCCATTTCAATTTCTCGTTCGACATGAGAGGAGATTTGGACGCTCTGCTTTTGGCATCTTTGGCGAGTCTTCGCAACTCTTTGATGAGAGGAATATCTTGATAAGGCAAAGCATCTTCACCGGGTTGAAATTTCGATTTAGCGCCGTACATAAACTTTGCAGCAGCTATGCAACTTCTCGTGATGAGCAATTCGTAGTTTGCCGAGATGCCTCTTTCTACGGTGAGATATTGTAAGTAATCGAACGTCACATCCGCGGCGCTTGCTTTCATGCTCGGGAAAAGCATCGAGAGCGATTTCAAATCTTCGACTTTGTATTCTTTCTCTTTCACGAGCCAACCGCAGATACCTCGTATGTGCTCTTCGTATTTGTTCGCCGTGACGTTTGCAATTGGTGCTTCCTGAGGCCCAAGTCGTCGTCGAGTGAGGAACGTTTTCATTTTCGAGAGTTCTTTTTGTAACGAGTTTGGGAGATCGGAAAAGCTCAGACGATAATTTTCCAGCTGCGAGTTTCTTTGCGTCACTCGCACGCCGTCGCACAGAACTCCCGTGCGTATTCTCCGTTTCATTCGTTTTAGTGTTCTTTTTTTAACCGGTGATTGTAGTGGTGATGATGAAGAAGATGATGTGCTGCTGTTTTCGTTCTCTTCGTTTTCCTCCAATATGTGCACCTTCAATTTTACCGCTTCTTCTTCCTTTCCTTCCTCTTCTTTTCGTCGTTGCCGTTCCGCTTGTTTCATTCTTTTCTTTTCCAGGATCATTTCTTCTCTTTCAGTCGCCGCGGCTAACTTCTCCTTTTCTTCTCTGTACTCTTTTTCTCTCTCCATTTTCCTTTCCTCTCTCGCCTTTTTCCTCTCTTCTCTTTGCACTTCTTTCTCTTCCTCCTCGGTCCAGATTCCCAATTTCTCTCTCAACGCCCTCGCTAAATCTTTCTTATCAACTCCGATAGTTTCAAGTAAATCTTCTCCGTTTACGCGAAGTAAATCTCTTGGATGTTTAATAGAGCTCTCTCGTAGTAATTTCACGACCTCTCGAACGTTTATTTTTGCGTTGTTGTCGTTACACTTTTGGACAAAATCCGGAAGCGCGAAAGGGTCGTTTCTTTTGAGCATCTTCTTGTACGTTTCCTCTTCGTCTTCCCTCGAGGAGGAGGAAGAAGATGCCACGCTCGCGTTCACAACGACTGAGGATGATTTGCGACGAACACATGTCGTCAGTATTTGTGCGTGTTGGTTGTGCTGAAAGTGGTCATGCTGCTGCTGAGCAGCGCGTGTGTGAAACAGAGTACGAGTTGAAATGTATCTGCGCATTTTTTTTCAAGAGAGTTTTTGTCCTTCCTTCCCCTCCCTCTCTTTTTTTTTCTTGAGGGGGAGCACACGGAGAGCCTTGAGCCGAATGTACCTACAAATAATACTAGTAGCCTAAAAACTATTATTCTACTACACCTCGAAGCGAGTACCGACGCACTCTTCGTGCTTCTTCCAAAACTTATCCATCATCTCCTCGGTAATCGGTTTCGCTTTCGGTTCGTGAGGTTCCGGGAAACCTTTACCCCGCATACCGTGCGACGGACCGTAAAATTTACCGCTTTCCACATCCATCGAGGACGAACACAGTAAGATACCCGCCGCACCATCTTCAGCAGATTGAAAGAACGGTTTGATGAGATTCATCACAAAGTGGTTAAATCTTCCTCCTGATTTTGCGTGCGTGGTTTGTAATTCAGTCGCCGCAAAGCCTGGATGCGCGACGAGCGCTTTCACGTTTGTAATCTTTTTTTTACGCAAACGCGAGTCTAGCGCTTTGGTAAACACAATGTTTGCTAGTTTGGTTTGCCCATACATTTGCCAAGGAGTAGAGTAGTGTTCGGAACATTCTGGGTGTTTTTCTAACGACGTTAAATCGAACTCGCCGTTCGTATTCGCGGCAACCGACGCGTGATTCACGACTCGCGCGTCTTTGGATTTTGACAGCAACGGGAACACGCCTTGCGTCAACAAAAAGTGCGACAAACAGTTCACTTGCATTTGCTGGTCGAATCCGTTTTCCTCGGTGCCTTTGAATGGCAACGCCATGATCCCCGCGTTGTTGCACAAAACGTCCAAAACGTCCGCGTTCTTCTTCACTTCCTCGACGGCTTTTCGTACCGACGAAAACTTTTGCAAATCGCAATCGATGTGAATCGCATCTGGAGCACCGTGCGCTCGGCCAACTCTTACGACTTCCTCCAACGCCTTCTCGCTCCGATCGCTCGTTCGGTTCAGCATTAAAACTTTCGCGCCTTTTTCTGCAAATCCTTTCGCCAACGCTAATCCCGTCCCCGAAGTTGTCCCGGTTATCGCAACAGTCTTGCCTTTTTGTTCCGGCGTTTTATCCAATAACTCTCTCCAAATCACAGAGTCGCACTTCAAAGGCTCGTACTCTCGAAGCAACGACGCGATGCCGACAGATGCGACCCCGACTCCAGCCACGGCCGCGTACAGCGCAGCCATTGATTTGATTCGATGATGATGCGTTTGTTCTTGGCAACGAACTAACTCACTTGCTACTAATGGCTAGTTTTTTTTCTTTTTCTGTGTGCAAAAGTGGCAAAAGTTGCTCTCTTAAAAAAAAAAGTCAACCAAAGCTCCCTCACAAAACACACACTTTTCGTTGTTTGTGAGATCGGATCGTATAACAACTTTGAAAGTTCTTCTTCACTTCGTATCACACACACACACGCAGAGATACACAGAGTAATCGAAAAAGATCATCAGTAACAGCGGCACACGAGGAGTGTGAAAAGAGAAAAAAGAATCATGAGCGTGATGGGAAACGCGAACCCGTCGGTGCTCGGTGAAGGCGCGAGCGAAGAAAAAGGCGAACACGCTCGTTTGCAATCTTTCGTCGGCGCGATGGCCATCGCGGACTTGGTCAAATCGACTCTCGGACCGAAAGGGATGGATAAGATTTTACAATCGGTTTCGAAAGGGAACGCAGTGACCGTGACGAACGATGGCGCGACGATATTGAAATCTATTTACGTGGATAATCCAGCCGCGAAGGTGTTGGTGGACATATCGAAAGCGCAAGACGACGAGGTGGGAGACGGGACGACCTCGGTCGTCGTTTTCGCCGGGGAGTTGTTGAGACAGGCGGAGTTGTTGGTGAACCAAAAGATTCATCCGATGACGATTATCCAGGGGTTTCGAGAGGCCTGCGACGTGGCCAGGCAGGCTTTGGAGGACGCCGCGAGAGATAATCACGCGGACCAGGAGAAGTTTCGAGAAGATTTGATGAACATCGCGAGGACGACGTTGAGTTCAAAAATTTTGACCCACGATAAAGATCATTTCGCGAAATTAGCCGTAGATGCCATCCTGCGATTGAAAGGATCAGGGAACTTAGAGATGGTCCAGTTGATCGAGAAGCCCGGAGGGAGTTTGAAGGATTCGTATTTGGACGAGGGGTTTATTTTGGACAAGAAGTTTGGCGTCGGGCAACCGAAGAGGATCGAAAACGCGAAAATTTTAATCGCGAATACTGGGATGGATACGGATAAAATTAAAATTTACGGCGCGAGAGTGCGAGTGGATTCGATGACGAAAGTAGCGGAGATTGAAGACGCGGAGAAGTTGAAGATGCGAAACAAGTGCGAGAAAATTATCGCGCACGGCTGCAACGTGTTTATCAACCGACAGTTGATTTATAATTACCCGGAACAGATTTTCGCGGACGCCGGAGTGGCAGCGATTGAACACGCCGATTTTGAAGGCGTGGAGCGATTGGCTTTAGTTACTGGTGGAGATATTTTGAGTACGTTCGATACTCCGGAATCGGCAAAGTTAGGGGAGTGCGATTTAATCGAAGAGATTATGATTGGCGAAGATCGTTTGATTAAATTCTCCGGCGTGGCGAAAGGCGAGGCATGCACGATTGTTTTAAGAGGGGCATCGACGCATATTTTAGCCGAAGCGGAACGTTCCCTGCACGATGCGTTGTGCGTGTTGAACACGGCGGTTAAGGACTCGCGCGTTATCTGTGGCGGCGGGTGCGCGGAGATGATCATGTCCAAAGCTGTTGAACAACTCGCCGAAAAGACGCCGGGGAAGCGTTCGCTCGCGATGGAGTGCTTCGCCAAAGCATTGAGGTGCATTCCATCGATTATTTGCGATAACGCGGGTTTAGATTCCGGTGAAATCGTTTCGCAGTTGAGAGCGAGACACGCGGAAGGTGAAACGAACATGGGCGTGAACGTTTTGAACGGACAAGTTGGCGATATGACCGAGTTGGGTATTACCGAAAGCTTTAGAGTGAAACAACAGGTACTTTTATCCGCCACGGAGGCAGCGGAAATGATTGTCAGAGTGGACGATATCATCAAGTGCGCGCCGAGACAACGAGCGGATTAGTAGAAGAAAGAGCAAAGGAGAAAAGGGGAGGAGAAAGAAAACGTTTTGCGGACGGCGGTGCGCAAAGGAGTAAACTAAAAATAGAAGAATACATATTTAGAGAGTGTCAGTGATGCAAAAGGCAGCAATACGTAGGAACAATAAGAAAAAGAAGAAGAAGAGCAACAACAACAGCGTTTCAATCTAGTGCTGTGCGGTGAAATCCCAGGCACCACACCGCGACCAGTCCAACATTTTCCACTTCTTTTTTTATCGATTATCGTCTGTCCCACTTGGTTTGTCCTCATAATAAAAATGAGATTTTTCTACACGTCGTCTTTGTTCTCTATCCGATAACGAGCGAGCGATGCGACGACACGCCATCGAGCAGGTCGTCCTCTCCTCCTCTAATCGTCTGTCGAAGCGAAGACCGTTAGCGAAGAGATTCAAAACTGATCTCATCCCGATGTTTGTCGGCGCTTTAATAGCGTGTTTTTTCCTCTCGATCGTCTGGACCGTTCGAATACAAAAAGTTGAAGAGAAAAAACACGGAGGAAAGGACGTGTTGGACGGATTAGTCCCGAACACGAACACGAAATTCTTGAAGAGTACTCCTCCGGAAGAGTTTTCCGCGATTCCTAAAGACGATTACGCCAACGATGACGATATTGATGATGATAACGAGGATGACGATAATGAGAGAGGAAGAGATGATGAAGAGCAACAACGACAGGAGGAAGAAGAGGAGAAAAAACGAAGACAAGCTACAGACGAGTACCAGAAAAATATCGAGAACAGAGCGAAAGCGACGTCGAGAATGAACGAACACACTCGAGAAGAAGTCATCGAGGAGCTTTTCGAGAAGGCTCAGCGCGAAGATGAGAAAAAGCACGACGCGCAGGTGTTTGAAAGTTTATCGCTCGATGGAGAAGAAAAAGAAGAAGTGAAAAAGGCGGTTCTGAAGAAAGAGGAAGAGGTTGTTCAGCTATCGATGAAACCGTCGCTCGTACCAGTTGTTAAGAAAGAGAAGAAAGCAGAGAAGAGGAAAGAAACTGAAGTGGAAGAAATTGAAGAGGAAATCACGGACGAGACGAAGGCTTCGGTTGCGCAAAAGGCGAGAAAACACAAATCGCTCCACGCGACAACTTTGAAACATCTCGCCGCTTTGGCGAGGACTCCGACGGTGCTCTCTTTGGAGAGAAAAGTGACTGCGCATGGTAAGATTACGTGTGGTGGTACGGAAGCCGTCGTATTCAAGACGTGGCATAACTTTTTCACCGCAAACGAGAACATCACGCGAACTTTACCTCCGGTGGAACCGAGAATAACCGAAGTGGTCAATCACGCGCAACGGTATTGTAGACATCGAGGCGAGTGCGACTTCACGAAAATCTATGCGAACGTGAAATTGAAAAACGACGAAAATATGAATAAGAAACAACCCTATAAAAACGATGAGGTATTGCCCACGTGTGCAGTCGTCGGGAACGCTGGTTCGCTCAGGAACGCAAAGTTTGGCGAAGAAATTGACGCGCACGATATTGTTTTGCGTTTCAACAATGGTCGCGCGAAACATTTCGAGAAGCAAGTGGGTACAAAAGGGCATCTTCGAATGTATAACGGACCGTACGTCGAGGGCAAAATGGGTGGTGAAGTGACCATAGCACAGCTTAGAGATTCGAGCGTGAATCATTGGATTCGACAATATGAAAAGCATCGTGAGACGTTCCCAGAATCGTTCATCATGGACCCAGAAATTATTTGTCGAGCTTGGGATTTAGTGAACAGAGAAGGGGAGAAACCTTCCTCTGGTATGGTTGGCATCACGTTTGCCATGCGCTTATGCAGTTCAGTAGATATTTACGGGTTCAGCGCTGAGTCATACTTCAACGAAACAGAACGTCCGCACTATTACGACTGGGAACGACCGAAGCCGGGAAGAGAAAACGTGCACCCGTTTGAAGCCGAGCGTAAGATTTATAAAGCTTTGCAGAAAGAAGGTTTGATTACGCTTCACGAAGTAGAGGTAGGAGATGAGAATAGTAATAATCCTAGCAACGATAGTAGTACTAGCAGCAGCAGTAGCAGCAATAGCAACAATCACGATGAAAATTGAAAAAAAAATGATTTCTTCTTCAATAATTTTACACGTACACACACACACACGCATACGCATCAGAGTTAAAGAATGGCACAACAACCTCCTCCGCTCTCTTCGCTCAACCAGGCCATCGAGAAAGCTTTAGAAAGCGTGACTGAGTGCGAGAGATCTCTTAACACCGGAGAAAACGACGGTCTGATAAATAAAATGGAATCTTTAGTCAATCACTTCACTCTTTTACGGGAAGCCTCGAGTACCGATGAGACGGAAATTCCAATCTCAGTTATCAAACAGATCGACGAAGGGAAACGGCCGATGGCGAGAATGGTGGAGAGAATACTGAGCGTGGGGAAGACGAACGAGGTGACGAAAGGGAAGGCGAACGTGTTTGCGGAGTTTGAGAAGAGTTTAGAAAAGGAGTTAGGAGAGAAGAAATAGAAAATTTAGAAACGCAGAAACAACACACAGAATAGTTTATGCGTATAGGTAGAAGCAAACAAAATAGCGATGTAGAGTTACGTAGAGAGTTGATAATAACTATAATAAAAGGCAGAGCAAAAGCCGAACGTGCATAGAAATGTGTGCAAATCTTAATATTTTCTTTTACGTGTATCTCGTATCTACTCTATTAAAATGTTATACAAACGCGCTGCGCCGGCGAAAGAGAGAGAGGGAGAACGAAACATCATCGTCATCTTCACCTCCGCGAATAAATTCCCTTCTCTCTCTCTACTTCTCTCTATGTAACGATAAAAACGAAGAATAAACATGTGAATGACCGATCGTCTCAGCAACACTGCGACTTTTGTCTGTTTTGTCCCGCGTTTGCATCTAAAACGACGCCGCCTCGCCCTCCTTCCTGCGGCGTCGCTCTCGCCTGTTTCGGCAACTTATTCGCAATGGAATAAAACAAATCGTTCACGCACTCCCCACTCTTAGCGCTTGTTTCTAAAAATATTGACAATTTTTGCTCCTCCGCGTACGCTTCCGCCTCTTCCTTCGACACTTTCCGCATGTCTTTACAATCGCTCTTATTCCCGGCTAGAGCGATGACTAAATTCGCGTTTCCTTGTCGTTGCAGTTCTCTCACCCAACTCTTTGCCCGTTGCCAGGACTGTTGCGATTGCATATCGTACACAATAATCGCCGCAGCTGCGCCACGATAATACATCGGTGCTAACGAGTGATACCTTTCCTGTCCAGCCGTATCCCAAATCTCAAACTTTACCACATGATCGTCAACCGTCACCGTTTGTGTCATGAAGGCAGCACCGATCGTGCTCTCTTGGTGCTCAAAGAATTGTCCTTTGACGAATCGAAGCACCAAGGAGGATTTCCCGGCGCCCATGTCTCCTAACAGCACCAGTTTTGCCTGCGTTTGAGATTGTTGCGCTCCATGTGAAGAGTTGGACATGATGTTTACTCTTCCAGAAAAAGAGAAGAAGGCAACTTCTTTCTTTCTCTATTAATTATAATAACGGACTTTAAAAGTCCAAATCTCTCTCCCTCAAATAATAATACTAATAATAATAATAACAATAACAGCGCGTGTGTGCGATGATGCGCGAGCAATACCGCAAGAGCAGGAGTGACAGATGATGAGAGAACTGAAGGAGAAGAAGAAGAAGGTCTTTTCTCTTTCGCTTTTCAGAATTTAATGTGTTGTTTGTTGTGACGAAGAGTCGCGCAAGATTTTTATTCAAAGAAGAAAAACTCTCGAGCTCGCCAAAATCTCAAAACTCGTCATTTTCACAAAACAGGACGACGGTCAGCGGTGTCGCCAATTACCAAAAATTACGATGGATAAATTTTAACAACACGCGGACAGAAGACGATGAAAGGGAGAAGAGAGCACGACAAGAGGACGACCCAAAACTCCTCCTCTTCGGAAGGAGAACAAGAGGAAGAAGAAAATGGGAAGAAAGAAGAAGAAGGAGAAGGATACTCCTCTTCTGCGACGAGCACGAAACTCTTCCTGTTTTTATTTCTCGTTTACTTTCTTTCCGTCCTGATGGCGTCCTTCTCGAATTCGATTGCGGAGAATTTACCGAAAGCGTTTGGGACGATAACTTTGTTGTGGTTCGGCAGAGGGAGGATTTTAGGAAGCGGCGGCGGCGGCGGCGAGGCAAACAACGATGCGAACGGGATTTTTAAGAGCAACAACAACAACAACCGTCGAGGTTGGACGTCGAAAAAAGGAGACTCCGACGAAGACGACGAGAAAACAAATTCCTCGATTGGTGAAGAGGACAAAAATGGTGTCATGGCGCGGGAAGCGGCGGATACGACGAGGAGGAAGAATAACAATCGACGCGCGCGACGGTTCGCGAAACTCGACGCAAAAATCGTCGAGAGTTGGATTAAAATCAGAGAAGTCGTGATTAAAAGGTACGTCAATCACTGGTTCAAAACAATCAGTGACGACGACGAAGTACCGAACGCGTGCCGAGCGGTTATGGACGACGCGTTTCTAGAACTCGAAAAGAGAGCGACGAGAAATATCAACTTGCCAAAATTGTTGCTCTCAGATTTACCGTCTATTTTACAAGACGCGTTTGAGATGTACCGCGAAGGAAAAGCGATGATTGGTGGTGGAGATGACGACGCGTTGTTATCCATGAATAAAGACGTGGTGGACGAAAGTCTCGCAGAGGCATTGAGGCACATGAAGAACGAAAACGGAGGAGGCGAGTCGAGACTTCACCCGGCAGTACGAAACGAGAGGAAACAACGCAGGTTAGCCAGAGCGTACGCGAACGCACTCGCCTCGAAAGTGTTGACGAACGAAACGAATAATGGGTTGACTGAACCGCTCGCGAGAGAGTTGATTGTCGCTTCGATACACTTGCCGATTGTTCGTTTGTTTACGCCGAGACTCGTGACGAAACTCTTACTCATTCTTCTCGGCACAGACGATGAAGATTACATTAGCAGCACGAATAGCATCAACGATAAAATATTATCGGATAGAACGAAAGGAAACGGAGAGAACGGTGGACGACAAAATGGGATGGCACAAGGAGAAGGGATTGTTCATAATAAAGTACCAACATCGTCTCCGATAAAAAATGGCGATAAAAACGGATTGGGAGGAATAGTGCGCAACGAAAGAAACTCCTCAGCGAAGAAGAAATCTCCGAAAAGAATAGGATGGGAAGACGATATTGCACCCGCATCTGCGCCTTCATCGTTTAAAGCCCGCGTGACTGGAGTAGAAATTGCCGGGAGTGGCATAGCCGCGTTTGCGGTGTATCTCGTTTCGGTAGAATCCTTCGAGGACGGAAACAGTTGGATCGTACCTCGACGGTACTCGAACTTTGAATCGCTCCATCGGAAGCTCACGTCAATTAATCCTGAATTCAAAGGCGAATTTCCACCGAAAAATTGGGGGTATAACAACCTAGATGGCGCATTTATAGAAAAGAGACGACAACAGCTGGACTTGTACGTGCAAGAGATGTTAACAGACGACATCGTCAAAGACTGCGAACACATTTTCCATTTTATAGTCACGAGGAATAGAAGCCTGATGGGAGGCAGTGGAGGGTCCACGATTCGAAATGGTGGCAATGGTGATGAAAACGCGTCTATGCTGTCATCCTCGGAGATGAGACCGGTGACTCTGTCGAACTTACCGCCGTTAAGAACGACGATTTCGACGACCAACGAAAACACGTACATAACGACGCCTACGGGCCACGGGGGAGGACACAGAAGAATATTGTCCATCGAACAGATGGAACTTTTAGATTCTCCTCCGAAAAAAGGAAGTAAGTTTGTGTCAGGGTCTACGGACTTTGCACATTCGCCTTTGAATTGGGAAACGCTCATGCGAACCTTTGACGAGTGCGAACAAGTTACCGCCACCGATAGCGTGTCGACTATTTTCGCCTCCGAAGTTTTGAACGGCCCAATGCTTGGTTTATTCGAAACTGTTTTTAAAATGCACACGAAAGGCGTGGTGAGACGTTCATTCGTCTCTTTGGCGCGTCAGACCGTAGAATTTTTCCTCGGTTCCGCAGTTGAAGATTTTGTCTCTCGAAGTTTCAACCAACTCCAAGCGTCTTTCTTGATGAACTTGATAAAAGATACCGTGTGGCCGGACGAAAAAGAAGGCGGAATGACCCCGTACGATGAATACAAGCTTTCGCTCACGCCTGCGGAGGAGAAGCAAATAGACGAAACGAACAAAGAAATTTTGCGAAGAGTGTTGTTGAAAAGATTGTCCCAAAAGCTCTCGCCTATAGTCGGCGAGAGCACGGCGAGTCGAGGGACTTTAGAACTCTTCAGTCTCGTGCAGTCGGAAACGATGTGTCAACACGTCGGTTTATTGTTGTTTGAAACTTTGAGTTGCGAGTTAGTCCCGGAGACTATAATCGAATTATCCTACTCCAACGCGAAAGCGATGAAGAATGCATCGTCCTCGTCGGAGAAGAAGAAGACGTTGAAGAAGGCGAAGACGAAGTAATATTTTTTTAATAGTTGACTTGTACTATGGTAAACAAAGGAAAAATCTCAAATTTTGACTCGTACCCCTAAATAGGAGAAAAGCCCTGACGTGGCGTTCTCCACCACGAGAAAGCATCTCGTTTTCTCTCTCGTTTTGGTTTAAAATGAAGAAGAGAAAAGAATGATTTCGAAGCGAAAATCGTTATTCAGGCGAACGCGTGTTGGTTAAATTCCCTCGCAACTTAAAAGTTTAACATCTCTTAAACTACTACAACATCATCTTCATCATACAATGAAGTTAAAGTGTGAAATTTGCCCGCAACAAGCGACGTACGTCGTTGGGTGCGGAAACAAAGCGGCGTGCAACGGATGCGTCAAGACGAAGAAATGCAACCCGTCTCAAGAACGCGCGACGGAAATCACGCAGCAAGACGCGCAAGCGATGCCGTGCGATATCTGCAAGTCGAACCCGGTCTCCGTGGTCTGCCACGAAGATCGCGCGTTCTTGTGCACCAACTGTGACTTGAAAATCCACAGCGCGAACGACTTTGCTGGGCACCACCAACGTTTCGCTTTCACCGCGGCGAAGATGGCGATCCCGGAAGGCGTGAGCAAAGTGAAACCGGCAACCCCGGCGCACGTTCCGATCACCATCAGAACGAACAAGGTACGATACATCGTTTTTTACCCTCTCGAACGCAGAAAGGAAGGATGATCATCGCGTGAAACGTAATTGATTACTTCTTTTTCCGTACAAAAATTGCGCTTCCGTCGGGATTAGATCACGTGAGAAAACGTTTTATCTCTCCTTCTTTTTTGTATCTTTCTTCCCTTTGCTTGGCTGCAATTCACTCTCGTCGAAGCAGAGATGATTTCAGACCAAGAGAGAGATGGTTTTTTTACGAAACGAGGAAAGAAAAAAAAAATTTTGGAGGAAAAAAAAGAGGGGTGCCTTCAAAAAAGTAAAAACTGACCAATTCCAATTTCTCACACTTCAAAAACCACACAGCGAAAGAACATTGCGCAAAGCAACAACAACAACACGAACACGAACAACAAAAACAACAACATCAAAGAAGAAGAAGAAGAGCAACACTTCTTCGACGAAGACTGCCACGTCGTCCCGGAATACGTTCCAGTTGAGCTCATCGACGCGAACGACGTCGAGCAAGTCTCGGAGTTGTACTCTTCGGTGAACACCGGCGTCGAGTTTTTTCCGTCTGCCGCCGCTACCACGGCGAACGTGTACGTGCCCACGGCGAAATCGCAAAAGAGATCTTCCTTTGAAGACTTCTTGGGTGAATTCATCGGGTACGAAGAGACGATCGACGATGCGATTGTCCCGACGTTTTAATTTTGTATTGAAGCGTTCAAGCAATCGGCGACGAGGCGTAAAAAATTGAGGAGGTGGAGAGAGAAAAAGAGGTGGTTGTTGTGTGTGTTCGGCGGCGCAGTGTGCGCGCGCTCATTTTGGTTTTAAAGCAAATTTCAAAATCAGAGACACTTAAAGTTTAAAGAAGGAAACTTTTTAAAAGTCAAAAGAAATAATCCATGACACGTCTCGATGGCATGCGGATCTTTTTGTACCGCACAGACGTCGACTCTGGTGGGTGATTGGATGTTATTTCGTTGTGATTACAGAGACAAAATGTAATATATAAACACTTAAAACGAATCAAATTATCAAATGCTATCTTTAACCACAACACAGCTATCGTCTTCTACCGCCGTAGGCGCTTTTTCGCTCCGAGCTTAAGAAGGAAGGCTGTGCGTCTTTCTTCTTATCAGACTCCAAGTCTCGATGAATCTCCTCGTTCGTCTCTCTCGCGTCTTTGTCTAATTTATCCCTTCTCGAGGAGCGGTGCGAATCGTAATTCTCCGCCGCTTCGTTCATTTCTCTCAACCTCTTCTCTTTCTCTTCTTGCGAAAGCTTTCCAGCTCTGTGCCCGACGTTATTTCGTCTCGAATCCCATTTTGGTTGTTCCACTTTCGGCGCTCTTCGTTCTTTTTCTTTTTCGCTCTCGCGCCATTCATGTCTTCGATTTCTTCTCGCCTCAGCTGCCTGTTCCGCGCGCTCGTTTGCGTACGACATGCCGTATTGATCGTCTTTTTCTCTTTCGATGGTTGACTTTCGACGAGGTGGCGGTGATCGGCTTCTCGACCTCGAAGATGAAGGAGATGAATGTCTTCTTTTTTTTCTCGAGGAAGATTCTTTGCTGCGTCTTTTTCGTCTTCTCTCTCGAGAATACGAAGACGTGGAGGAAGAATCGTCGTCGTCGTCGTCGTCGTCGCTACCACTGCTGCTGCTACCACTATAGTCGTCACGACCCCGGCGACTACGACGCGAGGATTTTCCTCCTTTTCTCCTCTCTTCCTCGCGAACTTCTTCTCTGATTTTCTCGCGATACTTTTCCTTCTTCCGTTCCTTCTTCGCGCGTTTGCGTTCTTTCTTCTCTCTCGCTTTTTCCTTCTTTCGTCTTTTCCTCTCGTCCACTTCTCGTCTTATTTGCTCTCTCCTCACCGGATTGCTCGCGATATTTTCTCTGGCTTGTATCTCGCGTTGTTTCATCGCCAACAGTGGATCGTTGTTCATTTTATTCCACTGCTCGACTCTTTGTTTCGGGTCGTCCATATTCGGCGCGAGATATTCCGCCCTCCGTTCCGGTCGTTCCGGCGGCAAGTCCTCTCGTCGTTCTCGTTCTCGTTTCAACTCTTCCGGTTCTTCCTCTCCTTCTGCTCGAGTAAATTTCGTATCTTCTAATCTCGTCCCTTCCGCTAACGAACCTTTATACATCCAATCCAACCGTTCGCTCTTCTTTGAATGTCCGGCGTCCACGGCGTCTTGTTGCAACTCCGCCAACTTTCTCTCCTCTTGAATTTCCTTCTTCATCTCCTCCAGTTTTCTCTTCTCGTGTTCGGCTTGTTGCTCTCGCTTCCAGACCTCTTCGATCATTTGGAAGCCACCGGTGTGCCATGATTTCTTGTTTAAAAACGCTGTCGTATCGTGTGACGATTGATGAAAAAGAGAGAAACACCAAACACGGTTAGTTTTAATAAAAGACCACAACATCACAAAAGAATTGGAGAGAGCGGCGACGAATTTTACTCTTCCAATGATTGATGGTGATGAAAGAGAGACGACGAAAGATTTTCAAACGAATTAAAAAGAAAAAGAAAAAGAACGCACCTAAACCGCCCCCCATTTTGAACCGACGACGACGTTTTGCGTTATTCTTCTCGTGTTCTTCTCTTATTCACGGTCGGTGGTTTAAGAAGAAGATTCGCGGTATATAATTGATTGTTTGATGGTGGGGCTCCACTTTCTGCCGATTTAAATGAATTTTTTTCTCTTTTTTTCATTCTTCACTTTTCAGTCACTTTCATCTCCCTCTCTCTCCCTACAAACGCGCATGCTCGGCGGCGGCAGCATCTTGTCGTTTACGTCGTTTACGTCATCGTCGTCGTATCTCACATCTTTGACAACTTCTTCCCTTCTGGCGAACAACAGAAGAAAAAAATCATCATCATCATCATCGTATTCGATTGCAAAGAAAAAAGCTTCATTCATGAATAAGAAGAAGAAGAATATCACCACCACCATGGCGACCCCGAAAACCACCGAGGAGGAAGCCGCGCATCCGAACGAGAACGACGAGAAAATAACGAACGCTTCGTGTTATTGCGGTAAAATTAAAATGGAGATTTTAGGTAAACCGATAGCGGTTTCCATATGCCACTGCACGGTCTGCCGTAGACTGTCTGGAGGTGCCTTTAGTTTGCAGTCGTTGCACTCGCAAAAAAATTTTACGTGCGCGGCGACGGAGAACGATTTATGGTCGATTCAATCCTCGCCAAACGTCACCCGGTATAGATGTAAAGAGTGTGGTAGTCCTGTGTATGCTACTTTGGGGAAAGGGAAGACGTACGTCGTGCCTCGAAGCGCGTTGACGAACATCGCCAAGGACGACCAGAGTTTCAAACCCACGCATCACATGCATTATAAACAACGATGTATAGATATAGAAGACGAGCTACCAAAATTTGTGGGGACGAGTGCCCCAGGACGAGCGGAAATTTGGAATCCATCTTTAGATTAGCGATCACTTAGTTTGTAAATTGTCTTTAGTATTGTTGCATTTGTATATTCTAAACCAATCTGTCTATCGTTCTCTCTCTATGTTCGTCACCGATATCCCACTTCCATCGTCCATCTCTTCTATGCTCGAATACGCGTCTAACTTGACGTGCTCTGATCCCACGAAGACTCCCGTGAAGAGTAAAAATAACGCCAGAAACACCGCCGTGTCTTGTATCAACGCGCGAGTTAACTGCACTAAAGCTACGCGAACGCCAGCCGCCCACCTCGCCGCAAACCCGGGCAGTTTCAATCGAGAGATGACTCTAGAATCTAAAATTGTTTTCTGTTGTTCCATGTCTGCTTCTGTTAACGTCGTCGGCAAGAGCAGCACGAATGCGGTCGATAGAACCGTAAACTCAAAAGCGAGGAACACCAAAAATGGAGAAGAGAGATAGGCCACGTGCAATTCTCGTTCGCTCACTTCTATGTATTCTATGTACGCGGACAAAATCATGGCCGTTAGGGAGAGAATCAGTTTCCTCGTCGTATTCGTGTGTTTCAAAGTCAACGCCAAACACATCGGCACGCGAACGTTAAACGCCACAACTTCTTTCTTGCTCTCGTTCAGCGCTTGCGTTAGCATTTCCCGGTTCCAGGAGTTCTCTCTCGTCGCTCTCCCTGGGGATTTTATTCCCGTCGAAGGACTTCTTGCACTGCTTCTCTTCACTTTTGATCTCACATCGTCATCACTATCACTATGAATACCGTCGTCGTCTGATTCTTCTTCTTTATCCTTTCGTCTCTGCGATCGACGCATTGTTGTTGCTGTTTCAGATGATATTGCGCGTTTGGTATCTTCCTTGTTATGAAGAAATTTATTTTGATATAACGTCTAACGGTCTTGGCAGTACGGTGCTACGGTTACGTTCAAAAATGTTTATCTATCTGTACAAATGCAATATGCTGCTGCTTTAACTATAACAATAGTAAGAAGAAGTTCGCGCGTATAAAACTACTTCCTTCATCAATCTTCGCCCAACCGTTTACTCTCTACGTCCTGGAAACTCATGACGCGTAAGACGGCTTCGGAGAGTTTTGAAACGCCTTCTTGAATTTCCGAGGCGCTCAAATGCGCAAAACATAACCGAATGTATCTCTCTAAATCCTCTTTACACGCATCGTTGGCTGAACATCTTTCACCGGCTAAATAGGCAACTTTTAAATGCTGCGCGTACGGCTCTAAACTTTTGCTCGTCACGCCTTCCGGAAGTTTTATCCAGACAAAATAGCCTCCCGACGGTTTCTCAAACTCCCATCCGCATCCTTCTCGTTCGAGTTTGTTGCACAAAACCGCGCAACGACTGGCGTAAGAACCCTTCAAATCGTTCATGAATGCCTCCGTTTCGGTTTGCTTGATTGCTTCACACACTACGTTTGCAGAAAATCCAGCGGAGTTGCCACCGGAAATAATGTACCCTCGCTTTGAAAATTTCCCTCGCATGACAGAATCCGCGGTCTCAATCCAACCGACTCGTAACGCCGGCGCGAGAATTTTAGTGAAACTAGACACAGAAACAACCGCTCGAAAATCTCCGTTAGCTTCTTCCGGATTTTTTGCCAAGTATTTTCTTTCAACTTTACAAAATCGATCGGGCAAAGGCTCTTTCGACCAGCTCAGAATGTGGTACACTTCGTCGGCGATGATGTGGAACTTATATTCGTGCGCGAGTCTTACCAACTCCTCTCGCGCTTTTTGCGGCATCGTCACACCTTGCGGATTCGAATGCGTTGGCACGATGTATACCAACTTTGGTCGAAACAAAACTTTTCGTTTCTTCCTCGGCGTCGCGCCGACGTTCTCGAGAATAGAGTTGATTGGGTTGATAAACGTGTCCCCTTCTTCCAATCGTATCTTCAGCGCATTCACGTCCAAACCGAATTCGTTACTTTTCACCGTCGTTATTTCCATATCGTGGTCTTCGAATATCTTCGTTGCCAAGAAGTACGTCGCTTTCTCGCATACGACGATATCGTTCGGTTTCGCTAATATCGACGTCGCCATTTCGATGCCGTGCGATACGCCCGAAGTAAAGAATAGATCTTCCGGTTGCAACACGTTTTTCGTCGCCGTCGTCGCTGACGTCGCCGTCGTCGTCGTCCCCGCCTTGCTTTGCATCTTCGTCTCGTCGTTTTCATTTTGCTCTGTTTTTGCTTGATATCCTGTTACTCTCATTTCCTCTTCCTTTTCCTCTTCTTTATATTGTCTTCTCAAGAACGAGCACAACTCTTCCACGGCTCCAGTTGGTCCTTCCGAGGGAATATAGTTCAGATCTAACTGATTGTGCTTCAACTTCGATCCGCATCTCTTCAAAGCGTCGGATATGATCTTATTCGGTAGCTCCGAGTGCATCGGATGCCCCACGGCTAAATTGATGGTATCTTTCGGTTGGTTCGCGAGTAACGGACTTTGCGTCGGTCCAATTTTTGCCGAAGCCATGGTGGTTGTCGTTGGATAGTAGCAGGAGTGTTTCCTTTTATTCGTCGTAGGCGTGGTGGTGCTTTTAATAGTGTTTATGATCTTACTCGGCGAAGATGATGATTTTGGTTGCACGGAGTAGTTGTGGTTCGTGAGAAAGTGATGACTCATATATGATGTGAGATGAGCGACTGGAACGTTTTACGAATGAGGAAGAGGAGGATGCTTCCCCCTTTTGCAAAAAAGCAAAATCTTACTAAAAACTGTGCTCTCCCCATACCATACCACACTTTTTCCTCTCTCTCTCTGGGGGGAGAGTAGAAGGACGACGACGACGACGACGGAGAGAGCAGTCGTGCGCCCGCAATAATGTTTTGAAGAAAAATGTCTTCTCCCTTCTTCGTCTTCTTCTTCTTGGTCTTCTTCTTCGGAGGGGGAGGGACGATTCACATCGCGAGAGGAGAGGAAAGCGTGAGTGCGATGACTATTCGAGGAGGAGGAGGAGGAGGAGGAATAAGAAGAAGAAGACCAAAACGGAGAGAAGAAGAGGCGTGCGGATGTGAAATAGGCGTGGAGGAGTACGATGCGCACGAAGAGAGCAACTGGTGGGATACGAGAACGAAGATACCGTTCGCTTCCGCCAAAGACGCTTTGGAGAAGATGTCGTTCAACAACTCCGTATTGGTGATGATGACGAACGCAGGGGAGGTGGATTTACTGGATAATTACTTGTGTTCTTTGCGTTTGTCTGGTTTGAATAAGTACATCGTCTTTGCGACGGACGAGAGGGCGATGAAACATCTGGAGTATCGCGGATACAATGCCGTGGACGGAACGAATATCATTAAGAACAACAACAATAACGCAAAGAAGAAAGAGGGTGATAGCAAGGAAGAAAACGAGGAAGAAGAGGAAAAGATAAAAACGGAGATTAAACTGAGCAGTAAAGACGCTGAATTCGGGCGAAAAGCGTGGAAGCGCCTGACCCAAGCAAAGCTGAAAATTGTTGAGTTTGTCTTGAAGAGCGGCTACGACGCCTTTCTTACCGACGTAGATATCGTCGCGTTTCATAACTTCATGCCAGAGCTTATCAAAACCTCGGAAAAAAATCTCTGGCTGAGAGATGGCCAAGAAGTGAACACTGGTTTCTACTTTATGCGGAAGAAATCGAGTAATTTAAACTTGCTCGAAGCGGCGTTTCAGCGAATCAAAGAAACGCACGGAAGTCACGACGACCAGAAAATAATCAACGCCATCATGAAATCTTCTCAGCGAAAGTTTTTACCCACCCCTGAGTATGCCAACGGATGTTTCATGAAAACCGAAAGCGGTCGAACGGCAGTGGCAAACGGCAAAGTCAAGGCGGTCCACGTCAACTGCGCGCAATCGAAAGTGGTCAAACACAAAATTATGTGTCGACGAGGCCTTTGGTTTTGTCGCCAGCCTCCTACGTCGGCGCACGTCGCGCACGACGGGGGTCAAACGTGCGTAAAACCTGGTGGAACGTACGTAGTAAACGACGAGAGGAAAGTTTAGAGAGTATTTAGATTAGCATTAGATCGTATTAGTTGTGATAGTTTTCTGTAGATCTGTACCATCATCAGTGTGTATTTGATCGAATATTATGTTTCCCTTCCCAGCTCTCAACATTCATTTTTTAGGGTATCCCCAAACATGCCAAAGCGATGAGAAAAACTCAGAACGAGAAGGGCTTCAAAAAACGAAGAAAAACAACATTTCTTTATTCAAAGCGCCGCACACCGGGTGTTGTCTCAGATGCAGTCACAAAGCGTGATGAGCTCGGCGAAACCGACGAACGGGACTCTTTTCGGGTCTCGTCACGACGTTTCTGCTGCCGCGTTAAAGAAGGCCTCAACGAAAGCGCAGCAACAACAAAGCCGTCGTCGTCTTCAACCGATCGATGCGGTTTCGGCTGCTGGAAAAGAGTTCAGAGCCTGGGACGATGCCAAGAACAGCAAGAAAAGAACCGATCTGAAGAAGATCATGATCATCGGTGCGGGACCGATTGTCATTGGACAGGTAATTACGCTCTCTCTTCTCTCCGTCTTCGTCTTCTTCATCGACCCACCGCCCGTGAGAAGCAGCGGTAGGAGGGTTGGTGACGATACGATGATGATGAGTTTTAAAATAGTTTGTCTGTGTTTTTTTGGTTTGTTTTTGGTTCAAATTTTCAAACAACACCAACAAAAATCGCGTCGGTGTCGAGACACGTTGTTTTTCTCTCCTCTCTCTCCCATAAAAAAGGAGAAGAGAGAGAAATGTGGGTGCTGAAAAATATTTTGGTTTTTTTGACTCTTCTCTCGTATTTTAAACTGACTTTCTCTCTCTACTCTTTCTCTAAGGCGTGCGAGTTTGATTACTCCGGAACGCAAGCGTGTAAAGCGCTTCGAGCGGAAGGGTACGACGTTATTTTAATAAACTCCAACCCGGCGACTATTATGACTGACCCGGAAACAGCGGCGAGAACGTTCATTACGCCAATGACGCCGGAATACGTTGAAAAAATCATCGCCGCTGAAAAGCCAGACGCGGTGTTGCCAACCATGGGTGGGCAAACCGCCTTGAACTTGACCAAAGCCTTGGCAGAGGCTGGTATTTTTGAAAAATACGGCGTGGAGCTCATCGGCGCGAAACTTCCCGCGATTAACAAAGCTGAAGATCGTCAGTTGTTCAAAGATGCAATGACTAAAATTGGATTGAAAACGCCGCAGTCTGGAACTGCGGAAACTTGGGAACAGGCGAAGGTAATTGCTGCGGAAATTGGAACATTGCCTTTGATTATTCGACCGGCGTTCACGTTAGGCGGCTCTGGAGGCGGCATCGCGTACAACATGAAAGAGTTTGAGCAAATCACGAAAGGGGGCTTGGATGCTTCGGCAACCTCGCAAGTCTTGATTGAACAATCTTTACTCGGCTGGAAAGAGTATGAATTAGAGGTCATGCGCGATTTGGCGGACAACGTCGTCATCGTTTGCTCTATCGAGAACTTTGATCCCATGGGCGTGCACACGGGTGATTCGATCACCATCGCCCCGGCGCAAACTTTGACGGATAAGGAATATCAACGGTTGAGAGATGCATCTTTAGCGATTATTCGTGAAATTGGCGTCGAGTGTGGTGGATCGAACGTGCAAATGGCCGTAAACCCGGCTGATGGTGAATTGATGATTATCGAAATGAACCCGCGCGTTTCGAGGTCTTCAGCCTTGGCTTCCAAAGCGACAGGTTTTCCAATCGCCAAGATGGCAGCGAAAATGGCTTTGGGTGCGACCATGGACGGTATTCCGAACGACATTACCATGAAAACGCCAGCTGCGTTTGAACCTTCGATTGATTACGTTGTCACGAAAATTCCTCGATTCGCTTTCGAGAAATTCCCGGGCGCCGAACCGATTTTAACGACTCAAATGAAATCTGTCGGTGAAGCGATGGCCATGGGAAGAACGTGGCAAGAATCATTCAACAAAGCGCTTCGCTCGTTGGAAACTGGCTTATCTGGTTGGGGCTTGAACAAGAACGATGGTTTCATGCAAAACGACCCGGAATTGATTAAAGAACGCTTAGTTGTCCCATCCCCGGAACGCGTCGTCGCCTTGCACGAAGCTTTCATGTCTGGAATGTCCGAGGATGAGATCATTAGACTCACCACGATGGATCCATGGTTTATTCGTCAGCTTGGTGACTTGTACCAAACCGAATGTTGGTTAAAATCTTTGAGCTCCATGGACGATTTGTCCGTGGAAGACTGGACTCAAGTAAAGCGACGAGGATATTCCGATGCGCAAATCTGTAGAGCCTTTCCGGGAACTGTGGAGGCCGATGTTAGACAAAAACGAAAATCTATGGGTGTTGTCGCGGCAATGAAGCGTGTCGATACGTGCGCGGCTGAATTTGAATCAGACACGCCGTACATGTATTCTTCGTACGATGGCAGCTGCGAAGCGAAACCGACGAATGCGCGCAAAATCTTGATTCTTGGTGGTGGACCAAACCGTATTGGTCAAGGTATTGAATTTGACTATTGCTGCTGTCATGCCGCCTTTGCGCTTTCCGATGCCGGCTACGAAACTATCATGTTGAACTCCAACCCGGAGACTGTCTCTACGGATTACGATACTTCCGATCGTTTGTATTTTGAACCACTCACCGTCGAAGATGTCTTGAACGTTTGCGAAGTTGAACGGCCTGAAGGTATTATCGTACAATTTGGCGGTCAAACTCCGCTGTCTTTGGCTACAAAACTCGAAGCTGCTTTGAAGGCGAATCCGATTCAAGCCGCGTCAGGCAATGGCGTGACGCACATTCTCGGCACACCGCCAGATTCGATCGATGCCGCGGAAGATCGAGACCGATGGATGGATATCCTCAAGGAACTCGATATTCGACAACCGGCTGGGGGTGTTTGCGTTGACGAAAGTGAAGCTTTGAGTACAGCAGAACGTGTTGGTTACCCGGTTATGGTTCGTCCGTCTTACGTTCTCGGTGGACGTGCGATGGAAGTTGTTTCCACACCATCGCAGTTGAAGAGATATTTGAGCACAGCTGTTGAAGTCGATCCGGAACGCCCAGTTTTGGTCGATAAATATCTCGACCAAGCGACGGAATTGGATGTTGATGCTTTGTGTGATTCTTTTGGCAACGTCGTTATCGGTGGTATCATGGAACATATCGAGCAAGCTGGGGTGCATTCTGGTGATTCTGCCTGCTCTTTGCCGACCCAAACGGTTCCGGAATCGGCTTTAGCGACGATTCGTGAGTGGACACCGAAACTTGCTCGACGTTTAGGTGTCGTCGGATTATTGAATATGCAATATGCGGTTATGCCAGATGGCACGCCGTACATTATTGAAGCGAATCCGAGAGCTTCGAGAACGGTTCCATTTGTTTCGAAGGCGATTGGACATCCGTTGGCGAAATATGCCTCGTTAGTTATGGCCGGTCAATCGCTGGAGGAGATTGGGTTTATGCAAGAACCGATCACGAAGCACATTTCTGTTAAAGAAGCTGTATTACCATTCGACAAATTTCTAGGGTGCGACACGTTGTTAGGACCTGAGATGAGATCAACCGGTGAGGTTATGGGCATTGACTTTGATTTTGAGCGCGCGTACTGCAAGGCTCAAATCGCTGCCGGACAAAAGTTGCCAAAGTCTGGAAAGGTGTTCATCTCCGTCAAAAATTCGGACAAAGAAGCTATGGTCCCGGTCGCTAAAAATCTTGTAGACATGGGGTTCGAAATTTTGTCAACGGGCGGAACTGCTACCACTTTAGAAAGCGCTGGCATCAAGGTGACAAAAGTGAAGAAGATTCACGAAGGTCGACCAAACATTGGTGATATCTTGCGTGACGGTGATTTGAAGTTGATGTTTGTCACGTCTTCTGGTGACGCGAACGATTTAACAGACGGCCGCGAGTTGAGAAGAACCGCTGTTGGCTTGAAAGTTCCTATTTGCACGACTGTCGCTGGTATTAAAGCAACCGCAGGCTCCTTGAAAATCTTACAAGAAGGAAACTTACAAATGCAAGCCTTGCAAGATTTTTTCTAGATCCAAAAAATATTTAAATATCTGAAGTTCATATCGATTCTAAATACTAAGTAATGATGATAAAAGTATACACTACTAACTCCGCACATCTTCCCTCTCAGCATGCTTTCATCTCTTCTTCTTCTTCGCATTCTTCGCGTCTTCTCGAATTTGCTCGAAACGCGGTCGTTGTTCAAATACTCGCGAGGATTCTTTGGCTCCTACTGACGCACTTCGTCCATTTGTGGAAGGACGATTCTTCATTTCTCTATATTTTGCGATTAAATCTTCTCTCAAAACTGCCATGTCGTGTTGTCTTTTCAATCCAATGATTGGACCTTGACGCGACCTCGTCGCTTTTTTCTTTTTCATGTTGGAGTTTGCATTGAACATGAGGTCAGCGAAAATTTTAGATTGACGATTTCCAGCGCCTCCATTTATACCATTTTTTGCACCACCACCACCACCTTTCCTCTTTATGGTAATTTGCGGCGGTGCCTCTGCAACTTCTCCGAACTTAGGCAGTTCTTTGACTATGCCGAGAAACTTTTCCTTTTCTTCTTCCTCTATCCTTGCTTGCGCTCGTTGTTCCTTCTTCCTCTCGCGAAGCGATTTATACTTAGTCTTCTTCTTTTTCTTTATCTTTTTGCCTTCTTCTCCGAGGATGTCTTCGTCGAACAATTGACCCTTTTCACCTTTATCGGGCATGTTCCTCCTTCGAATTTCTTCTCCCACGTCTTCACTATCATCATCGCCGCTAAAACTACTACTACTGTTACCGCCGTCGTCGTCATCGTTTCTTTCGCTTTCTCTCTTTTCTTCTTCTTCTTCTTCTTCTTCTTCTTCTTCTTCTTCTTCTGTATCGTCGTCCTTGTCGTCCCTATCGTTCGTCTTCTGAGTTGTCTTTGAAGCCGGCAGTGCTTCTACATCATCCTGAACGCCCGCATATTCTCTCGCATTCGCGAAATCTTCGTCGTAAAAGCCTTCGTATTTCTTTTCGTCCTCGTCTTTCTTCCGTTCTTTCTTCTTCGTCTTATTTTCGTTCCTGTTATTGTTGTTCCTGTTATTCTTTCCATTCTTACCCTCCTCGTCGTCTTCGACCGCTGCCACTAAATCGTCCACGTTCAGTCCGTTTTCTCTTCTTTTCTTGATTTCTTGTCTCATCTGTCTCTTTTTAATCTCCTCTTGCGCGCGCATAAACCTCTTGAAAGACGACGGCGCTTCCAACATGGTGTCCGCTTTCAAAGCTTTTTCCACGTAAGAGACGTCGTGCTCTCGAAACGTGTTGTTCTTCTTATCGTACGTCCTGCCCTCTTTCAGCGCTTTCTGCCGTCGCCGTTGCCCTTTACCTCGCTCGCCGGTGCCCATCGTGTGTGTGTTCTGTTTCTTCTTCTTCTTCTTATATCGCGCGCGTCGTCGTCGTCGTCGTCGCGTCAAAGTTTGTGTCGGCTGAAGCGATGAATTTTTGTAACAAACTCTCATGAAAAAAGAAAGTTGCTCTTCATCAAATTTCCAAAAGAGAACAGCACTTTTGCGTACTCTACATTATTATTTATTGATATGGCACCTCCTTCGATAGACCCACTGGTGGACCAACCGATGAGCTCGGGGAGAAAGGAAGTCTCCTTATCCGCCTTTGCGTTTCTCTTTTCGGAAATCGTCCAATACCATTTGCAACGCGTCTCGGACACGAACGAATTAGAGTTGAAGTTGGAAGAAGCGGGCGCACACGTCGGAAGACGAGTGTTAGAGTTACTCGCGTACAGAGAGAAACCAACGAGAAGAGAGACGAGATTGAATGGAATCTTGACGTTCATACAGAACAACGTGTGGAAGAACCTGTTTGGACGCTCGGCGGATTCGTTGGAAATATATAACGACGACGAGTACATGATTTCAGATCGAGACGTTTTAGTGAACAGATTCATATCGGTGCCGAAAGATTATCAAGGGATGAATTGCGCGAGTTTTGTCGCCGGAGTGGTGAAAGGGTGCTTAGAAAGTGCCGGGTTTGACGCGCAAGTGTCGGCGTATGACGCACCGACCGCGGATGATGGGCACTATTCAGTGGCGAGAACAAACTTTTTAGTGAAAGTAGACGCAAACGTTCTCGAACGCGAGCAAAGTTTTTAGACATAAATGATGGTTCAAATCTTTAGAGTAAACGTAGACGTAGCATATTAACATATAGTGTAATGCATAGTAGTAATTATAGCAGTAGTATATTTCATTCTAATCAATCTAATTGGTCGATGGCCCAATTGAGATGTGCACGGAATTGCATCGCAGCCGGATAACTCATGTCTCTCGGGACACCGACTCGTTCTCTCAAGTAGCGCAGGCACTTTGCGATTTCTTTGTCCTTCTTCGGTTCTGACGGTTGTAGTGGCTCAGCCGAGCCGTCAAGCATAGCGTCGGCGACGATTCGCAACCATGCATCGACCGAGTCCACGTATTTCTCGTTTGGAACTGCGTATGGATCCGCAAGCGGTGCCTGAAATTGTTTCCTTCCTGCTTCGCCGGCGCCGCGACAGGCAAATCTGGCGACATTTTTCGAATTAGATATGAGTTTATACGCAGCTTCATGTCGCGCTTCTTCTTCTTTCCCAACATCGCACGCGTTAATAGGTTCCAAAGAATTCGTATTCAATTGAATCGGGAGTCTCCAGCTATCTCCTTCTCCGTTGATGATGCGCATCGCTTCTTTGACTTCAGCCGTGTTGTCCTCGTAACCAGGTCCATATTGCGGCGGAATGTTCATCACATGCGTGTAATAATCCGATTTCGTGGCTCTATATTCTGGGATCTCCTCAAACGCTTGAAACCATCGTTCGATGTTTTTCCATCTGCTATTTCCTCGCAAGTTTAGCCCTTTCCAATATACACACGAAGCGTTCATTCTCTCCACGTGACTGACAAACTGTAAATCTACGAGACTCGGATGTTCTTGATTTTCCAAAAACCACGGTCCGGCAGTAACTCCCAGCGCTTGTTCAATTCGGTCTAATGTAGCCTCGAATCCGCCTCTCGCCCCTCCGACGCCAAATGGCATCGACGGGCGAAAGATGAATCCACACCACGCTCCAAATAATTCTCTTTCCATTCCCAAAAGTTGGTTTACTCTATCAAACTCTTGTTCGGGAACCATAACTTTGTATTCTGGACCGGTAAACTCTCTCTCAATTCGTGCCATGATTTGAAGACTTTCCGTCATCAATTCGCCGTCGAGCTCTATCGCGGGTAACAGGCCGTTTGGAACTTTATCTAAGAATGCTTTCGGCTTATCACCGTACGAACGCATGTTAATTTTTTCGACTCGAAACGGAACGCGTTTTATGAGTAACATCAAGAGCGTTTTTTGGCAATACGGACACCACGCCGCGTGGTCTCTATATAACGTCAATCGCACGTCATCTTCCGATTTCGCGCTGTATAAATGCAGCAGATTATCCACGTGTGGTTCAGCTTTTCCCCCTTTCCTCTGTTCCGCTTGCTCTTTCATTTTCAATCCCGTTTCGGTGCTTTCTGATTTCGATTGTAAGTCTGCCCAAGAAGAAGAGGATGACGCCGATGTTGTGTTCACCATCCTCATCGTTCTTCTTTCTCTTGTTGTCGTTGTTGTCGCACAGTTCTTCCTCTTATTATTATTATTATTATTCTGTACGTGATGATGATGATAATATCCAGCGGTAGGGCCAGTGGTGAAGACGGAGTTTCTCGCTTGATGTTGCGCGAACATATCTTTCGACGAGACGAATATTTTTGTGTGGACGATGATGAAAGACGAAAGAGAAAAGTCTACAAAAATCGATAGAGCGATTTGGATCGAACATTATTCACGTTGAAGAATTAATACGTAATACATAATGAAATCTCTCTCTCTCTCTTACATATTTACCACTTGACCAAAGAAGGCTCCATTTCGTCCGGAGCTAAGTAACCCATCAAGTTGATGTAAGTTCCGGTGATGTTCGCCAACCCGGCTGCGGGTAAATCGTCTCTCAACTCGACGCTCGCCGGTAAACCAGGGCCGCCGATGGCGACAGGAACCGGGGCCAACGTGTGCGAAGTCAACGGCAAAGGTTTACCATCCGCATCCTTTAAGCACTCCTTCTTCTTGCTTCGCTGTACCATATCGTCGGCGTTGCCATGGTCGGCAGTTACCAAAAATACACCTCCCAACTCATCCACCAAGTCCAACAATTCTTTCAAGCACGCGTCGCACTCTTCGCAGGCGGCAATTGTAGCGGCGAGATCGCCCGTGTGACCAACCATATCTGGATTCGCATAATTCACGCGAACAACGTCGTATTTGCCAGATATCATCGCTTCCTTCCCAGCGGCTGTAATTTCTCTCGCTTTCATCAACGGCTTTTCGTTGAATTGGCAGTTATCCGAAGGAATTTGGACAAACGTTTCCAACGCTTCGTCAAAATATCCGGATCGGTTTCCGTTCCAAAAGAAGGTAACGTGTCCAAATTTTTGCGTTTCCGAGCACGCGAAAGTTCGCAAACCGTTCTTAGCAAAATATTCACCCGACGTTCTCTCGATTAAAGGCGGTGGAACGAGATAATTCGTCGGTAAGTGCAAATCGCCGTCGTATTGCATCATGCCGGCGTATAACATCTTCGGGAAACGTTTTCTGTTGAACGAATCAAAGTTTTCGTATTCCAACGCTTTTGAAATCTCAACGACACGGTCAGCGCGAAAGTTGCAGCACACGACGGCATCTCCGTCTTGGACAGCGCCAACTGGAGCACCGGCCTCGTCGACGATGACGAAGGCAGGAATGTATTGATCGGAAACATCGGCTGTCTTCAGCGTTTTCAAAGCCGTCGCGGCGTCGGTAAACGTATGTTCAGCTTCGCCTAAAATGTGCGCGTTGTACCCTCTTTCGACCATCCCCCAATCTGCTTCGTAGCGATCCATAGTCACGCTCATTCTTCCACCTCCAGAACCAACTTTCGCATCGCATCCTGCTTTCGTGAAGTCATCTAAATCTTTTTGTAAAGTCGCGAGGTACTCGTGGCACGTTCCGTCTGGGACATCTCGGCCATCCGTGAGAATGTGCAAACGCATGCGTTTACACCCATCTTTCACGGCTCCTTTCATGACGCCTAAGAGTTGGTCGTATCGCGAGTGCACGCCACCGTTCGAGAGCAACGTAATCAAGTGCAACGTGTTGGACGCGAACGCCGGTTTTATGTAGTTCCACCCGGGGTCGGTGAACATGGTACCTTTTTCGAGAGAAATGTCCACCAACGAAGCGCCTTGCGCGATGATTTTACCCGCACCTAACGCGTTGTGACCGACTTCTGAGTTTCCCATGTCATCATTCGTGGGTAAACCGACGGCTTTTCCGTGAGCGAGCACGGAGCGGTAGTATTTTGATCCCTGGTCCCGTAATTTGTCCATCGTCGGCGTCTTCGCGACGTGACAGGCGTTGTACTCGTCTTTGATGTCGTTCTCGCCCCATCCGTCGAGAATGCAGACTAAAACGGGTTTCTTCTTTGGAATGACCGGATGCGGTTGTAACTCCATCTTTCAATATACTATTTATATCCGCGCGCGAGATGAATTAAAGTAGTTATATTCCAATAATTATCCGGGTTTTTCCCAGAATTTTCTTTACTGCTGTCAGCTGTACCCTAATTTCTCTCTTTTCTCTCTTGGGAGCTCGAAAAAGCAGAGGGAGGCCTCACATCACAAACTATACGAAAGAGTCATTTTTCCTAAAAGTGTACTACTATTCTATACAACCAGACGAACAACTGATGCCGGCTAAGCGTCCACTCGTCCACGCCCAGAGAAAATTAAACCCACCGATTCTTCCGAATATATCGCATATCTCTCCGCACACGTAAATGTTCTTCATCTCTTTCAGCTCCATGGTTTTGGTATCGATGCCTTCGAGCGCGATGCCGCCGCCGGTGACTTCAGCTTTTCTGTAGCCTTGGTGACCGGTCGCTTTGATTTCGTAATTCGAAAGAATATCGATCAAATGCACCCTTTTCTTCTTCGGTAAGTTTGAGACGTTCGTAGTCAAATCCACTTCGGCTTCTTTCAAAAGCGCTTCGCACAAACGCGTGGGTAAGAGCGGCTTTAAGCGTCTCACGACCAAGTCCGAACCGCTTTTTCCAGGGCTCAAAACTTCGTTCCAATCGCAGGACGGGTTCCAGTTCACGACCAGTTTACTACTGCTACTACTGCTGACGCTGCTACTATTGCTATTTCTACTTGAATTATTCTCGACACTGCCATCTGCAATACTCTTAACCACGTTATGGCTTAAATCTAAAATCGACGGACCAGAATACCCTTTATGCGTAAACAAGAAACCCATTCTCGCGGCTTGCTTCGCTTTCTTCTTTTCAACTTTTTTTATCTTTACTTGACAATCGAGCGATACTCCTGGAAGATACTCGCCGCCTGGATGCTCTCCTACCAACGGCACTAACGCTGGATACGGTTTGTTCACGCCAACTTTCAAATCTCTTTCGGCGATGACGTATCCCGTGCCGTCTGTCCCTACTGCGGGGAAGGAAGAGCCGCCCATCGATAACACCAAGACGTCCGCTTCGATATCTTTTCCGTCCTCGGTATTCACGACGTACGTATCGTTCGCTTCATTTTTTGTGATTTTCTTCACGTTTGTTTCGTACTGGAACGTAACCCCCTCTCGTTTACACGCCTCGACGAGTTTATCTCTCACTTCTCTCGAAGAGTTGGAAAGAGGAAAATATTTGTTCGTCGTGTGTTCGATGCCGAGCTCGAGTCGCACGTCGTCTCGAAGCCAACTCAAACACTTTGGAACCGTCCAGCTTTGTAAAATAGCTTTCGCCAGGCGAGGATTAGAGTCCGTGACGTAATCATCTATGGTCGCTTCCACTGGTAACACGTTACATCGCGCTCCTCCGGACATTAAAATTTTCTTCCCGCTCTCTTTCGTCTTCTCGTACACAGTAACTCTCACGACAGTTTTTGCATCCTTTTGCGTGACGGCGGCGAAATACGCCGCCGTCAATCCAGCTGCGCCCGAGCCTAAAATCGCAACTTCTTTCACACGAGCCGCTGCTGCTACTGCTGAAGATGATGATGATGATGAAGCCGTTATTACTACTGTTCTACATTCCCGTTTCGTAGGACGACGACGAAGTTGGTCGTTATTTTTTTTCCAAGACGAGTGCGAGTCGTACGCTGTTGTTGTTGTTCTTGTTGATGACCTCACTGCTGCCAAAGCACAGCCTCTGATCTGCTGATGCGTCGTCGTCATTTTCGCGGCGCGAAGATGATGAGAATACTGGAAAGCGCGATAATAACGCTGAGCTCCTCCTCCGGTCGTGGTGGTCAGAAGTCTTGCACCCACTTTGGAGGCCAGGAACATTCACCACTACCTTTTTTTTGTGAAGGTCGGCCAAACAACTGCCAAAAAAAGAGCGAAAAAAAGCAAAGAACAAACACAACAGCAAACAGTTTTGTTTTCGCGCCGTTTCGTGTCAGAAGGTCAGGGCACCAACAACAAAGGGCGACTTTTGGACTTAACTTAAAAGGGGGTTGGCGGCCTTTCCAACCACGAAAAAAAAGATTAGAAGAAGAGCATCACTATTATTACGTTACTCGTGGACAAGAAAGAGACGCCGCCAGCACACACAACAACAAGAAGAAGAAGAAGAAAGTATCTCTCCTTCCCACGCATCAAACACGCAAGAAAGAAGAGCTTGTGAATAAACGCATCGTCGTCGTCGCCGTCGTTTCGTGTGAAAAACATTTCGATCGTCTTTTGTTCCAAAAAAAAGTATAATCTCCCGTCGCAGAAGAATAAACGCGCGAGAGAAAGATGAGCAGTAACAACGACAACATGAAGAGCGCCATGACCATTATTGGTGTTTCTGGTTCTGTGTACATCGCCGTGAAGATGTCCTGGTTTCGTAAGAACCCGTTCCACGTCTTCTCTGGCAAAACTGGCGCCATGTCGAAGAGTTTAGTCGACGCCGGGATTCAGTCCTACAACGCCTTCTTCGAACAAGAAGACGGGAAAGGCGTCGGGACGAAAATCGTGTCCACTCCGGATTTTGTGAACAAGTTTTACTCTTTAATCACGGACTTTTACGAATATGGATGGGGTGAATCTTTCCACTTTGCGGCGAGAGAGAAAGGAGAGTCTTTTGAAAAGTCCATCATTCGCCAAGAGCTCGCCATCGCGGAAAATATCGGCTTGAAACCAGGAATGAATGTGTTGGACCTCGGGTGTGGTGTTGGTGGCCCAATGAGAAATATCGTCCAAGGAACCGGTGGTAAAGTCACTGGCATCACGATTAACGAATACCAAGTTGGCAGATGTGAAACGTTGAACAAGGCGGCAAAGTTGGACCACTTGACGGAGATTATCCAAGGTAACTTCATGGATTTAACAAAGGTTTTCAAGGACAGAAAGTTTGACGGCGCGTACGCGATTGAAGCCGCGTGCCACGCGAGTAACACGCAAGCGTTGTACGAACAAGTCTTTGCCGTCTTGAAACCGGGCGCTTCCTTTGCTTCGTACGAATGGTTGCGAACAGATAAATACGACCCTACGAACAAAACTCACGTAGATATCGTCGACGGTATCGCGGAAGGTAACGCTCTGCCAGAAGTCCGCACGATAGAAGATTGCATTCAAGCCGCGAAAGGTGCTGGTTTTGAAGTTACTTTAACTTTTGATCGCGCGACGACGGGTGGCGTTCCGTGGCAACAAGCCATGAAATCTGCTCGCAGAGCTGCGTATTTGACGCACCTCATGACTGGTTTGTTAGAGTTTATTGGGTTTGCGCCGAAGGGTACTCAAGCGGTTCACACTATGTTGCTCAAAGCAGCAGTGAACCTCGAGAAGTCTGGTGACTTGGGTATCTTCTCTCCGATGTACTTGATCGTCATGAAGAAGCCGCTTTCGGCATAAAAAAGGAGAACCTGAACGCACGAGAGAAAGATAAAAGAATGAAGGATTGTTTAAGCGGAGGTTTCGATTACTATATATAAATAAATTTTTTAGACATTTAATGAGTAAACCTATATATGTATTGTGCAAAAGTTGTTCGAATGATTAATGCGCGCATCGAATGTGATGAAAATAAGATATTGTTTCCATTGTCGTCATCATAGTAGGTGTACTGTTTGCGATGAAATACAAAACATTGAATGTGTTGTCGTGTTGAAACTTCTTCATTACATAATGTGAATTTTTTACGGTTTACCGCTGCTGACCTTGACCATGGAGGCGCGCACTAACTTTTCGCCCACTAAATACCCTTTTCTGAACTCTTCCATGATGTGGTCTTCCGCTACATCCTCCGATTCTTCTCTCATAATAGCCTCGTGTACGTTCGGGTCGAACGGTTCGCCTTCGCCTGGAACAACTTTCAATCCCTCAGCTTCTAACGTTTCGAGCAATTGCTTGTGAAGCAGCTGGTATCCTTTGATTATCTTTTCTTCTCCTTCGTTTTCGCCCTTGACGTTCTTCGCCGTCAAGTCAAAGTTATCTAACACTGGCAACATAGCTTCGACCATCTTCGATTTCACCGCCGGCGCCAAGTCTGCTTTTTCCTTCGCCGTTCTCTTTTGGAAGTTTTGGAAGTCCGCCACGGATCGCAAGTATTGATCTTGAATCGCCGCTTTCTGGTCTTGCTCGCCTTGGACTTGCGCTTCCATATCCTTCACGGACTTTTCCAAAGCCATGACTTCTGTTTGGAACTTGGCCAACACGTCCACGTCGTTATCCGAGTTTTCCATCAACTGCGCGAAATAGGAAGTAAACTGGGACTCCTTCAACGCAGACGAGTCATCGTCCGATTTCTCCTCCTCTTCTTCTACTACTTCTGCGTCGTTGTCGTCTTCATCTTCCACTTCGATGGCTTTAGATACGATCAAGCTTCTTTTCGTATCGCGAAGAAGAAGAAAATTTGTTGCCGTCGTCTTCTTCGATTGGTTTCGATTATTTGCATAATAAAAAGTCAAGGAGGAGGAGGAGGAAGAAGAGGACGAAGAAGAGGACGAAGAAGAGCGACGACGACGACTCGAGGCGGCAGACGCGCGAACAACGGAGAACGATGAACAACCAGAGGATGCAAACATTTTTTTTTATCGCGATAGACAGACCCCCTCCTGTTTTTGCCAAAAACGACGGCGGACACACGCAAAAAGGAGGAAAAAACCACCCTCATCTCATCCATTTTTCCTCCTCTCCTCTCTTTCTTCATCACATCTCTCCTCCTCTCTCCTCTCTTTTCTCCTCCTCTTTCCGCAAACAACAAAAGAAGAAAAACTCTTCTTCTCTCTCTCTCTTTTATAACAACAAGAACCAATATATTATAAATAAAACGAGTATTATGCTCAGCGAGGAGGAAAACTACGCGCTTTTACTCTCCACTTTAGCCGGGTTGAGCACCTCCGTCGGGGGCGTTTTAGCCGTATGGAAACGACCCGATGCGAAGCTGTTAGCGTTCTTATTAGGGACGGCTATTGGAGTTATGGCCACGTTATCTTTCGTAGAATTATACGTGAAAAATGTTCTGGAGAATGGATTTTGGGGAGTCACTCTGTCCACCATGGCGGGTGCGGTTTTATACGCCATCGTGGAGCCGTTGTTACCTCACGTCGATTTGTTTGAAAAAGATGGTCCCGGTGGAACCAAACAGAAACAAAATGGAGGAGGATCGGGAGGATCGGGAGGAGGGAAAGTGAAGAGCAGCGAATCGAACACGTCATCATCTTTATCGAAATCAATGTCCTCGTCCATGTCTTCTGCTATGAACGAGCGGGGCAATCCTGTGCCGGGCGAAACCGAAGCTTCGCGCGGTCGTTTGATGCGCTTGGGTATTTTAATGGCGGTTGCTATGACTTTACACAACATTCCAGAAGGTTTCGCCGTGGCATTTTCATCTTTCACTGAAATTGGGCCGATAATGGCCATCGCAATTGGTTTACACAACGTGCCGGAGGGTATTATTGTCGCCGCACCGGTGTATGCTGCAACGGGATCAAGGAGGAAAGCACTGGCATTGGCGACGGCTTCGGGTTTGAGCGAACCGCTCGGAGCATTGTTTGCGTTATTTTTTATTCAGCCGTACTTGACGCCTTTGCGATTACAATACATGTTAGCTGCAACTGGTGGAGTTATGTCTGCGGTGTGTTTTATCGAGCTTTGGCCGGAAGGAAAGAAATGTAAAAATGATTTGAGTTTAGCGAAAGGAGTGATACTTGGGAGCGCCTTGATGCTCGGTACGCTCTACGTCGGCGTTTAAGGAAATGAAATATCTATGTATATCTTAGTCATCATAGAGATGGTGTTGCATTTACAAAATAGTTATTGTTGTTAATATTGTTGTTGATATTGTTGTTTAATATAGTTGTAATTTTGATACAAGAAAAGTTAACGCGTGTGGCGTCGCTTTCAATTCTCCATTCATATCAACCACAAATCAATCATCATTCGGTCGTCGTCACAAAATAGCGCACGTGCAAAACACAAACGCAAACCCAAAGAAGAGAGAAAGAAAGAAAGAAGTGATTGATAAACAATGTCCGCGACTGATAACGAGGAAGAAAAGAAGAAAGAAAAAGACGAAGTGGACGAACTCGTCGAGTTTTTGTCGGACAAGCGTTCGGATGTGAGAAAAGAAGCCGCCACCATCGTCGCCGGCTTAACCGGCACGGACGATGGCTTACAAACCTTGACTGATAAAAGAGAAACTTTAATCTCTCATTTGCTTCATTTGTTAGGGAAAGATCCCCCGGAATCTACCCCATCCGCTCAGGCGCTGATCAACTTGACCGGACACTCCTTGGAAGTCGTCTCGTTGGCGGTGAACAAAGGTGCCGTAGAAAGATGCATAGATTTTATTAAAGATGGCGAGTGCGCACCCGTGGATTTACTCCTGTCGCTCTTAGCCAACATAACGAAAGCAGAAGGTGGTGTACACGTTCTTTCTCAAGAAGGTAAACCACTGGAAGGATTTTACATCCAAAGACTCGTGCAGTTGTTAGTCAGCGGGAAGCCTCAAGAGACGTACGCGCAAGCGGCGAGCGTTTTATGCAACGTCTCCAGGCATCCCATAGGAAGAAAAGTGATTCTCGATCGAAAAGGGTCCATAGTCAATCTAGTTACTCCGATGTTAGCATCCACGTGCGATATTAGAAGAGAGCGTATCGCGGCGACCATACAAAACTTGTGTTGCGACTCGGAATCTAGAAAAAAACTCTTAGCGTTGGACTCGGAAGAAACGCCTATTGTGAAAGCACTTCTTCGACCAATAAGTGGTGCCAAAGTGAATAAAGAACTTTCCGATAACGTTAGGCGCGGCTGTGCGGGTGCAATTTTACTATTAGCTAAAGAGGCGGAGGGAAGAGAGATCATGAAGAAGCTCGATGCTCCCGTTTTGTTGAAGCAAGGTTATGAGCTGGAAGAAGAATCGGACGTTTGTGACGCGTTGGAACAGACCGGGGACGTGTTCTTAAAACACGGGATGGTCCCGGACGATATGGTTCCAAAAGACGTATCCGCTGAGGTCATTCCTGAAGGAGAAGAAGGAGAAGAAGAAGAATTACCGCCGCTCATAATGGGTTTGAAAAATTCAAGTTTGAATCAAGTCGATTGAAGCATAAAAAATGTAATATTATTCAAGATGAAAACAACTTTGTTGCCTGTTTTAAAGTATTGTACAAAATTTTCTGCGCTGCTGCTACTGCTGCTACTACTATCATCTATTGTTTCTAAAGATACTGTGGTACCTGCTAAATTTCTTTCTGAATGATCACAAACTTTTCAACAAACGATGGGGAGAAATATGGAAATTTCTCTTTTGTTAGCCGCAGCAACTCTTCCGCCGGAGAGACATGTCAAAGTGGTTGAATCGAACCCGATATCGCCCGAACACACTTTACTCTTATTCTCGATATCGTAAATAGTTAAAGCGGAAGTACCTTCACCAGCTGTCACAATCGCTCTTCCGTTGAATGTAAAAGCTGGACAATATAACATCTTGTGTTTTTGAACTCGCGGGTGTTTGTGGGCATTGAATCGGTGAAGCTTTCCTCCATCAACGCGTCGAACGTCCCATAAGTTGATTGAATCATCAAACGCGGACGTAACAATTTGATTGATATCACCTTCAACGTTCCATTCGACGAAATTTACCGCGCAGCCGCCGTGAGCATTCTCGATGTGGTGCACCGGTCTCGCTTTCGAGTCTCGTGTGTCCCAAATGGCGACGATGCCATCGTTCCCACACGTGGCAAACACGTCCTCGCTCCTCGCTTTCACGCATTTTACCACGCCAGAATGGAAATCATCGAATCTTCTCAAAACCTTGAGTTGACCGTCCTCGGTTATTCTCGAAGAACACACGCTCCTATCTTTTGAAGCCGTAAAAATCGAGTTTTCGTTGAAGACGTTCAACGAAAACACGCCGGCTTCGTGCATGTCTGTGTTTCTGGTTTGTAAGGTCGGAGTTTGCTTTTTGACTTCAACGGATGCGATGTTCCACAAAGCTATAGTACCATCCATACCACCAGCGGTAGCGAGCACATTGTTGCGGTTGTTCACAAACTGCGCGTTTGCGCACCACCCTTGATGGGCCTTGTAAGACAGGAGTAAGTCGGAAGCCGACGAGAAGATTGAAACAATTCCACCATCTCCAGCTGCGGCGATCAAACCATAATTTCTACCTTCATCGATGGAATAGTACCCTTTTTTAATCGATTGGTCGACGAGTTTCTTCTCATTGGCTTCTTTATATCCTCTGAGGAACACCGAAGAAGAAAGAGAAGGAGGAGGAGGAGAGGGAGGAGAAGAAGGCAAAGTCGGAGGAGGCTTGTGTTGTTCTTGTCGTTGTCGTTGTTCACAATAATACCAAACAGCGGACGTTTCAAACAATTCTTCTCCTTCTTCTTGATCTTCTTCTTCTGGTATCTCTTCTAATGATTTGTTTTGCTCTCCGTCTGCTCCTTCGTTTCCGTTCTGTCTCGCTGTTCTTGTTCTCGTTGAGCGTCTTAGTATTTTCGTTTCAACACTCCTCCTCAGCGTCCTCAATGATGATGATAACGGTCTCTTCTTACTCTTCTTATTCATGCCATTAATCGTACTTCCTAAAACATCAATACCCATGTTTTGCATGATTTGTTGGTTTCTTTGTATTCGGGTTAATCTTTCGAGTTCATAGGCGCACAGTGTGCCTCCCGTCCCTTCGGCGTTGTTGTTCTTTTCTTCCTTTGGTTTAAATTCAAAATTTTCTTTTCCGTCGAGAGCCAACGCCTCGGCATCATCGCTCACGATCATCATTCAACCAAACAGACGTTCCGCGGCACTTTGTTAGATCTCACTCAGGTTCGGTACGACCCGATTGAGGTTCCCCTCGCTTGTCTAAACCTTCCTTTAAAAATGACGAAAATTCCTTGTAATTCTGTTTATTTTTATTTTTATTTCCTTCTTTTTTCGAGAAGATGTGATATTCCCGAACTTCTATTCACGTCTCACAGCTTCTGAATTTATTATATGTGTAAATATGTAACTGAATGCGCGAATTTCATTTTTCCGGGGATTTTATTTTATTTTTATTTTAACCAAAATTAATTCGACGAATTGTTTAAACACACTGATCATTTTTTCATGCACAAAAAGGAAAATTTCTCATAGTAGTTAACGGATTACTAATTTTCCATGCATCAAGGTGTACTTAAATGCATATTTAATTCAGATTAATGCCGTTTTTGAAAAATTATATTTTATTTATTTATTTATTTCACCGAGAATTTAAAATATTCCCATAATTTGGCAGGTATTCTCAAGTTTAAAAGATCAAATACGTGTAATAATTAAGTTAAAGGTGGATAAATTCCTTTTCACTGGGATTATCGCTTGGGAGGAAAAGTTCAGAAGCAAAGAAGCAACCAACAACATCACAAATCTTCATTTTCTGTTCTCTCCTCCAGGAACAACAAACGAGAAGAAGAAAACAAAAATGATGTCGAGAAAGACAACAGTTCGCGTCTTATAACTGTGAAAACGCTGTCAATGTCTGAATTGATGCTGTTTTTGCCGCCCGATAACGACAGCATGACGAATGGAGCGGTTATTTCACTTCTGAATTTGCACTTGGAAAAGCTCCTGGCCTGTTCCTCTGATGAATTTAAGATAGTTCTTCGCCAGGATTCATCGATACCAAAAATATTGGATTCCTACCTTCAGTATCGACAAAGATCGTTCGATAAAGCCGTCGACATTCAACCGAGCCGAGAAGAGGACGATTTAGCAAAACGGATATTTTTATTGCTGATGAGAATTTCCTCTGAAAAGGAGAAAGCAGTCACAAAGAGGTTCTTTACGGTACCGAGAATAATCGACATAGCCACGTTATTCGCTCCTACGAACAGACTCTTGGTGGCAAATTTGTTCGAAAACGTGTACGGGGTAGCTCCTGAGATTTTCACGACGGAATTGAACGAAAGTTTCCAAGTAATCTCGAATAACTTTACCTCGTTGGTGCGCGGGGACATCGCTTCCTCTTCCGAAGTCTCGAAGGAAGACGCGCTTCGCTATCTCCGAGATGCGGCGAGAAGTTTGGTTGCATTCGTCCACGCTCTTCCTTTTGATGACGAGAAGAGAAAAGGAAGATGGTGGGACAAAAGTTTTCTCGATTCAGTGAGTAGAGTTATTGACCACCTGAATGGTAGTAACACTGGAGATGACGAAATGCTTGCAAAAGATGTGTCAAAGAGTTTTGAAGAACTTCGCAGACTTGTTGTAGGCGATGGTGCTATTAATACTCCACCATCTATGTCGAAAGAAGCGAAGTATGTAATTGACGAAATCCGTTCCATATTACCGGACTACAGTGAAGCATTCTTGTTGAAATGCGTGGACGTGTACGGACTCAACGCAGAACGAATCACCCAACACTTATTAGAAGGAGACGTGCCAAAGGAGCTTTTCGAAGAGAAGAAGAAAAAGAAGGAAGTGGCTCAACAACGACCGCCAGTGCCAAAACAACAACAACAACAAAGAGAAACGAAAAGCTTTTTGAACCCCAAAGCGGAAGGATTTTACGTGCCACAACCAAAGAAGTTTACCACAGAGGCAAAGAATGTGCTGGATAAGTCAACTCGTTCCAACAAAGAGGCCGTGTTGAGACTCCTCGAAAATCTCGAATACGAAGACGAATACGACGATTCGTTTGACGATTTACCTCCGCCACCTCCAAACGCGGTAGAAAAGCTTGAAGACGACGCGGACCCAGAATCTGAAGAAAAAGAGTTTTGGTTTTTCAAAGGGCGCGTATACAACGCACCTAAAGAAGGTGCTATAGTTATTAAAGCTCGGTCTCCTCAAGAAGCTTCTCGCATAGCAGTGGCACAAATAGACTCCGAGAAAACGTTTGGTTTAGGTGAAGGTGGGAATAAAGCTGTATTTCCTCGACACGATGCGTCTATTTCGGGAGAACACCATCTGCAAGGTGGACGACAGCAGTCGAAAAAAGGAGGAGGAGGAAGAGGGGGAGGAGGGGGAAAAGCTTCTGGTGTCAGCACTCGCGGGGCTGGGTCCAACGCCCCGTCTTTTCAGGAACGAAACAGGCGGAAAGCGGCTTCATCGAGGAAACGCGACGTAATATAGGAAGAAAGATAAAAAGATAGACAGATAGTTAGAGAGAGGTGTTAGCAGCGCATAATAATAATAAGAATAATACTTAGAAGTGTAGAAATGTAGAAGTGAAACACAAAAAGCTCAAAAAGACGTTTTTTTCCTTTCTCGGTCGTTACAAATTTGCTCTCTCGTGTTTTGTAATAAAAAGGAGGATGGAAGATGGACACGGAGAAAGCGAAAATACGGATCCTGGAACGACTACTACAACCACTGGTAAAGAACGCATGAGTGAAAGGGAAAGCGGCACTACCACGACCACGACGTCGTTTTTGTCCACCGCGTACGCGATATCTTTCAGCGATTTCCTTCTCGTCTTTCTCCTGTTTCTTCTCTTTCTGATTGTCTTACGAAAAGTGTATCGGTACGCGTTTAAGAAGAAAGATAAAACGAAAAAGAAGAAGAAGAATTAGAGAACATGAAATCTTCCACTCCACTCCTCCTCGACGCTCTGAAACGACGAAGCGAGAGGCACCGGATGGAATCTCACGTCATTCTCTCCCCCGTTTTCGAAGTTTTGAGTCTCGATTTTTGCCAGAACAAGAAGGAGTCGCAGAAGAGAAGTAGGAGAAAATCAAACGAACATCTGAATCTGGCAGTTGCTGAACTTCAAAGAATAATCAAGTCACAGCTCGTATCGCGGAAAGATGCGATGGCAATGTTACTCTTCATATGGGCAAACTGCGATGGTTACGAACAAAACTTCTTTCCTACTAAATCAGAATACGATGACGGTGTCGACGCGTTGTTGAAACGTTTTCGAGTCAGCACGGAAGCGTTCGTCCACGTGGTCTTGAGTTGTGATTTGCTCCACGAATTCAAATTGGCGTTAGAAGATGCAAATGATACTTATTTGAATGAGCGAATGGCTTCCGCAGTATTCTCGCTCGCTCAGAATGAAGCTTCGGGACAAATAGTTGACATTATCGAGAAACAAAAGACGGACGGCGGTGACGGAAAGTACCGTACTCCTTTTTTGCAAAACAATACGATTCGCAGGCTAGAAATGCATAAATATGTGGGAGAGATGAACAACAACGACGACGGTAATAGTTTTAATAACAGCTCTCATTTTGAGGGAGTCGTGGAGAAAGAAATGGTTAAAGTCATGAATCGCATCAATTACGAGAAGCAAATGTCTGTGAAAGAAGCAGTTCAGTTCTCCAGAAGTTTACTCCCTCTGAAACTTTCATCTCCGGCAAAGTTCACGCAACTGTTGCTTCATTACGCTGCTGAAAATAGCTCGAATATGCCCTTGATTTTAAGTGCGGCGTATAATTCTCCTGGACTCATTGAATTAGAATTTTTTATTCGCGCTTTTAGAGAATTAGTGGCGACAAAACCGCATTTGCTGACTACACTGAACACATTCATAGCTTCATTATTTAACGAGGACATGGCTAGAATGCACACGGATGGTAATGGGAATTATGATAGTTCTCTATTCGATCCCAGAGAAGGAATTCTGTACGTTGTGCTTCCGTTACTTCACAGTAGCAACGAGAGTGGCATCCTAGAATTTGCGATACATCTTTTGCGAGACATTACTATCAACGACACTCAGTTCGATTACACCTTGGTATTTCGAACGTATCCAGGTAGTATTCTGTTATCTTTGGCCTCTGTGGTTAATTCTCGGAATGCCGATGACGGGTGTTCAGAACGTGTGCGGGAGTTGGCATCTTCGACTTTATCTGTCTATGTTGATAGATTTGGGCAACTCGCAAAGGAGAAAAGAATTCATCTCACAAAGCATGCGTTGGGGTCGATCGAAAAATTGAGTTCTGTTGCTGTTTCCCATTTAGATTGGGACACGCGACTGAGAATCGAGCCGGTGCTGAAGTACGGTCGACGTAAACACGGTTCAGTCAGCGAGAAACCACCGCCAAGTTTGAATTGCAAATTTGATTCTGTCACGCTCTGGATTAAGAAAGTTCTCGAAGATATATTCTGCATCTCTCGGTCTGGCGATGAAGCTTTATCGCGAGTATTACGTTTGTTGTTTCCATTCGAACGAGAGGTTTTAGAAGAAAGGGAAGAGTTCGATTCCAATATCGATGCATGCTTAATTCAGTTCAGAAGTATACTCGTCGAAGTCAGTGTAAAGTATCGAGACCATTTAAAGCTGGCGCTATTATGGGCAAGCTCGGAGGTTTTCCCTCGTTGTACGTTTTCTGAAATTCGGAGAATAATATTTGGTCTGTTTCCAAAGCTTCTTCCTCAATTCTTGAACACGTTTGACGTAAGTGTAAGAGCGTATGAGGATGAGATAGCAACGGATGGTATTGCGCTGGATTTGTTTGTCAAAGTGATCGAGACGACGCAAAATACAATCGACTTTGAAATCTTGACTCGGCAACTCGCCAATATAGTTTCCTCATCGCCTCGAGAGTCGTTCGCGTTCCAGCTTCTAGGCTTTAGGAATTTATGCTCGGCACTATCCATTGTTTCTATGTCATCCAGAGGTGGATCTAAGAGTCGGGCAGAAGGCGCACTTTCTGCTGCTGCTTTTGATATTTTAGCTAAAGTAGTAACATCGAGCGAGTCCGAGGAAAATAAAAGGAAAAAGTTGGAAGAAATGCTCGAGGTTCTTCCGAAACCTGCTCTTCCAGACATAGTAAAACAGATCAAATTAGAAATTAGTAAGTTGTAGCATATAATAAGGATAGCTATGATAGCTTTGCCGCTGACCTAGTAATATATATATAAATAAAAACGTGCACTTTTCTTCGCTAAACTATTGTCTTTCTATTTTCTTTACTATCGTTGCTTCCTATTAATGGTTGAGTTTTGCTCAACGCGTGGTGATCTAAGATTGGATCGAGCTCGTCGTAATTGGGCACAGTAGTTGCAATCCATTTTCCGTTTCGCACGACGAGTCTATCGTGTTGAGATCTCGAAAACAACTCAGAGTATTGTCGACCGCGAAAGATCACAAAGTTTGCCGGACCGCCTTCTTTTAGCAATCCGTGAGTTTCACCTATTCCCATCGCCTGTGCAGGCGTTGTCGTGACAGCTTTAGGCCAGTCCCCAAGAGAAGGACGGTCTAAATGGGCAATGAAGACGCTGAGACGAAAAACTTCGAGCATATCCAAGTCCCCGTATCCGTAAAACTGGTCTCTGATGTTATCGCTCGCTAAACATACTGGAATATTTCTTGTGGTAATCTCCTTCAAAAGAGGAATTCCACGACGTCTCGGCGTTTTTTCTCCTAGTTCACACCTATTTTGAAGCCATTGATTTACCATAGGTAGACTAACGATGGTAATATTGGCTCTCTTTGCGGCTTGTAACATGATTTCCAAATTCTCGGCGGTTTGCGCCGCTAAAGAACAACAATGCCCGCAAACGATCTGTCCTTTGTAATTGTTTCTAATCGCTGCGTCAGATATGTGCAACAAACCTTTCGACTCTTCGTTACCGTTTTCATCGACGTGAAAATCTAAGTCAAGTTCAAATTCTATGGCGAGTTGGAACACTTTATCGAGCAAAGCGTGTATCTCGTCCCCGCAGGTCGTGTGGGGATCCAAATCTGTCCCTCCGTAGTCAGAACACGACACAGCGGCACCTAAAATCCCTTTGTGCGCTTTAACCGTCCGAGCTAGATTTCTACTAGAGTGTTCGTCTTTGAAAAAGCTCAAAATTGATAACGAGACCCCTTGTAGTTCTATTCGTCCTTTCCATTTTTCTCGAAGTTTCACAAACGCCGGCCAAGTCAGCGCGCCTTGAGTCGGACCAGACATCAAATGAGTTCGAATAGCGGACGTGCCGTGCGCGTACGCTGTCTTTAGAGAAAATTCCATTCTCGCCATGAGTTCTTCTTCCGTCCAGTGTATTTCATCGATTTGACAGGACTTGTCCGCACCGGCTAAAGATCCCGATTCGTTTCGACTTCGTTCGCACGTGTGCGATTTATCCACGTGAGTGTGGATATCGCAAAAGGTGGGCATGCACACCCCTTTCTTCGCGTCGAGGACGGTTCCTTCTTCTTCTTCTTCTTCTCCTTCTGAAGAAGGCTTAATTCGTGCGATTATCCCGTCTTTGACAGTTATGTCTACCAAAACCAATCCATCTCTATCTCCAGATGGGTTCGTTGTTCGGAAAGCGACTTCTGGAGTGCCTTTCGAGGACGAAACTGAATTCAGAACATCATCGGTTTTTGTCCCATTATCCTCGGCGAAAGATAATAAAACCACAGGCACTCTCGCGTTTTTAACGGTACACGACGAAGCAGTGCTCTCCGGTGGTTTTATCCACGCCGCCGCATTCATGATTACGCGCGCGTGTTTATGTTTATGCGTGCGGTCTCTCTCTTTCTCTCACGCGCACAAAACTTCTTCTAAAGTCTTCCAATTTTTGCTGACTCGCGCCACTTTTTTTGCCAAAGGACGCGAAAAAACTCACTTTTGGCGGAGCTTTTTATTCCTTTTTTGAAACGAGACGACGATTCGTCGTCACACAGAAGACCAACGGCCCCTGCCTGTGGACGACGGTTAAAAACGTCGAAAAGTGAAGAAGAAAAAAGAAAGAATCTCATTTGAACGCACACCGTGGCCGGGAAGAGAGGTTGAATAATAATAATAATTAATACTCGAGAGAGAAAGAAGAGGAAGACGAAGAAGAAGAACCACAAATGTTGAACCCGAACGCGAAGACGTTTACGTTCAACCCAACTGCAACTTCTTCCCATTTCAATGCCGCTTCGACTTTGAATGAGAGCGAGGGAGGAGTTCAGGACTTGACATCAAGTTTAGGAGACTTTGGATTCGTAAACGAGGATGATGCGGACGATCTTTCCGCGCTCGTAAAGGGTGGAGAAGGATTAGATGGTGGTGCTGTGAGTGAAGGAGGAGTACACTACACAGAAAGAGACTATTATTACGACAACAACAACAACAACAACAACATTCAGTCGAACGCCAGTAGTAGTCAGCAGGAGCAACAGTTTGATGATATACCCGACGAGGAGAAAATGAGATGGCTCGTGCAAGAATTCCCGAATATAGACGAAGCTATACTCGAAGATATCTTGTTCAACGCCGCTCATCATGATATAAACTGCGCGTTAGATTTATTAGAGGAGTTGGAAGGTGACTACGAAGCGCCGGTGCCAGAAGCGCCGGCGATTAACGAAGAAAATTTTCCTTCTCTCGGTGGCGGTGGTGCTGGATATGGCAACAACAACAACAACAACAACAACATAGCAGCAAAGAAGGAAGAACTACCTCAAAAGATTTATCTCTCTGGAGGAAGATCGAATTACGTTGACAGGCAAGCTCCAGCGACGTCGTCCTGGGCCACCTCCTCGCATCCGCCCTCTTCGATGACCACACGGTCGACGTACTTTGATTCACAGAATGAAATATCGACAAAAACTACCGAATGGGTGGAAACCGGTGATCTAGTGTCCAATCTGTACAAAGAAAATCGAGCAGATGCGCGTGATTTAGCGCGCGTGAGAAACGTCTGCTACGAACAAGCGACGACTGCTTTTCTTTCAGGTAATAAAGCTCTGGCGAAAGAACTATCGGCAAAAGGAAAAGAAGCCGCGAATGCAATGCAACGAGCTCATGAGCAAGCTTCGAATCAGATATACTCCGAAAGAAACAGGAATAACAGTAGCACGATAGATTTACACGGGCTTCACGTAGCCGAGGCGCTTCAAATTCTAAAGCGAGAGTTAGGCGCCGGCGGTGGAAGGTCTCGCGGAGAGTTTATTAGCATCCTCGTCGGTACAGGACATCACACCAAAGGGGCTCGAACGCCCAGTCGATTACCATCGAGCGTCGAACAGTGGTTGATTTCGGAAAAGATTCATTTTACCGAGCCAGTCTCGGGAGAGTTTTTAGTACGAGTTTTGTAATAAATTTTTAATAGTGCTTCGTGCAAGTACTGGTAACCACCACTCTTCCTCTTTTGTCTTTCAAGAATTCAGGTTTTAGCGAAAATGTCCACAAAACAAAGTGATGAGGTAGAGAAAGAGACGTCGTGATCATCATCGCAACTTATCATCAGGTATCATCATGTACTTTCTCGTCTCAGACGAGGAATCTGCACAAACGCCCTCTCGGAAGGATGAGATCGACGAGACGCAAGAGTTTAACGCGCGCTTGTTCGGGTGCGAATTCGTTCGAAGATGCGGTCGCATGTTGAAACTCAATCAATCTTGCATCGCGACTGGTCAAGTGTTGTTGCACAGATTTTACTTCAAGAAGTCTCTGAAGAAATTTGACGTCAAGCGCATGGCAGCAACGTCCATATGGTTAGCCTCGAAGCTCGAGGAGTCTCCTAGAAAACTCAGGGACGTTGTAAATGTGCTCGTTCGAGTGGAAGAACGAATGGAAGGGAAGAAGAGTTCAGAAACCGTCGTATTGGACGTGTATTCAGATCGATTCGAGGATATTAAAGAAGATTTGGTACGAAAAGAAAGGCACATGCTCAAAGAGTTTGGGTTTGTGATCAAAATTGAACATCCGCATAAGTTTGTGTTGAACTATTTGCAAATATTATCCTTGGCCGAGAATAAACAGTTGACGCAGAAAGCGCTGAATCATACGAACGACGCGTTGCACACGACCATATGCGTTCGGTTCAACTCGGAAACGATTGCATGCGCTAGCATATATTTAGCAGCTAGAGAAATGAACGTCGCGTTACCGGAGAATCCTCATCAGTGGTGGTTATTATTCGATGTTGTTCTAGAGGACATCGAGTGCGTGTGCGACTCGTTGGAAATTTTATATAAATACATATACATAGAATATCCACCAAAGTACGAGCTGTTAGGGGAGCTTCCTCCGGGTGACTTCGAGCAACCAAAAGGCGACGGAGGAAAAAGGAAAAGGTAGATGAACATAATAGAATAAAGAGTAGGAAATTAACGTGATGTATGAGATAGATAGAATGTAGAATAAGCTTGGGCGTTGTCGAAAAAAATCGTGACACATAGAAAATAGTGGAAATCATAATACACATTTTTATTACTTCGCTTCCAATAAATCGCTCAACTGATTGGTGTAAAAGTCCGGTACGATGTCGTTCTTCGGGCTCAACAAGCGATCCTCCGTCGTCACGCCAGATAACACCAACAAAGTGGACAAGCCGCCGTCTTTACCGAACAAAATGTCGGTATCGAGACGATCGCCAACCATGCAAATTTCATCCTTCGGAATGGAGTACTTCTCGGCGATGTAGTCCAACATGAAAGAGGATGGTTTCCCGACAACAATCGGCTCTTGTTGCGTGGAACCTTTAATGCATCCAACCATAGAACCGTTCCCGGCCCACTCTTGGGCAGAAGTTAAGTGCGTCACCGCATCCGTGTTGGTTGCGATGAACAAACATCCCGGGTTCTCGCGAATGCAAAGCGTCGCTTGCTGAATTTTGTGATAGTTGAAATGTCTGTCAAAGCCAACGATAACTGCGCTGACATCTTTGTCGTGATCCATGTACAAACCTTCGCTCAAAGTGACTTCTTTACCCTTATCGGCTTCGCAACCGGACCACTTGATGCCGAGCAAGTCGAGTTCTTCCCCGATACCGGTTTCCCCAACAACGTAGACTTTACCGTCGAACTTGATGGATTCGAGGTACGCGGCAGCCGCAAAAGAGGAGGAAAAGATGTTTTCCGCGGTGATGTTCAACCCCAAACTGGTAAACTTCTTCAAATATCCCGCTCGGGACTTGGTGGAGTTGTTGGTGATGAAAAACAATTGCTTGCCCATACTCTTGAGCATGTCAATAGTCTCCGGAACGCCATCAATCAACGAGTCTCCCTTCCAAATGACACCATCGCAATCGAAAATAAACGTTTTGGTCTTATCGAGCAACTTTTTCGCTTCCGCGATGTCCATTTTACGCTGCTTGTGCGCCATAGAAGCAGAGATTTGTGTCGTGGCAGATACTCTCTTCGATTGATTTCTTTTCCCAGAGGAAGCGACTTTGTTTTGAACGAGAACGGAACGCGCTGCGACTGACGAACTGGCAAAGGATGACATATGTGGGTCGTATATGTGTGTGAGTTCGTGTGTGTGAATATATATATATATATAATGTATATATATGTATATACTATTACGCGAGAGAAAGTAACGACGATGACGATGTGTTTTTTCTCTTCGTTTGTTCTGATTATCCATCGCGTGTGTGTTCGTGGTCCACGTGTTCCATTGAATATTCCTCTCCTGTCCTGCCGAACAGAAAGAAGGCTCGTCAAAATTTTATCTCTCTTTTTCTCGTTTTCCTCTCGCAAACAAAAATAAAAAACGAGGGACAAGAAGAAAAAAGTGCATTCATACAAAGTTGCGCGCGCGAAGAGTAGTTTTCTGTAAGTACGCACGACGACGAGAGCATGGGAATGCAAGCTTTACCTTTAATTCGAACCACGACATTCTTTTGCGGATCGTTAAAAAACAGCGGTAAATCTTTAGTAAGAAGAGCTATTAAATCATCGAGCACTCGAAGAAACACGACGACGACGACGACGACTGCGACGATGGAAAAACACGATTTTGATTACGATATTTTCGTCATCGGAGGCGGCTCTGGCGGCGTCCGCGCCTCAAGAATGTCATCCACCGCGGGTGCTAAAGTAGGTTTAGTCGAATTACCGTTTAATCCGGTATCTTCGGACACGCAAGGTGGGTTAGGAGGCACGTGCGTCATTCGTGGCTGCGTTCCGAAAAAGCTCTTCGTGTTCGGCTCTGGGTTCAAAGCCGAGTTCGAAGACGCCGCAGGTTTCGGGTGGGACGTAGACCCGAACCCGAAATTGAACTGGTCGAAACTCTTAGAGGCGAAAACAAAAGAAATCACGAGATTGAACGGAATTTACGGTCGATTATTAGACGGTTCTGGCGTGACTGCGTACGAAGGCGGCGGCAAACTTTTGGATAAACACACGGTAGAAATCACGAAAGCGGACAACACGAAAGAGAAAGTTACCGCGCAAAATATCTTAATCGCGACTGGTGGACGCGCAGTGAGACCAGATATACCGGGTAAAGAACTTGGCATTGACTCTGACGACGCGCTATCCTTAGAAAAGTTGCCGAAAAAAGTAGCGATTGTTGGTTCTGGATACATCGCCGTAGAGTTTGCGGGCATTTATCAAGGATTAGGTTGCGAAGTTGATTTGATTTTCCGTCAACCGTTACCGTTGAAAGGTTTCGATACAGAAATCCGCGAAAACGTGATGAACACTTTAAAGTCGCGCGGCATTAACGTGCACGAATCGACGACGCCGGAGTCCTTAAAAGAAGATGGCAAAGGCGGCATCGACTTTGCGCTCTCCGGCGGGAAGACCATCAACACGGAGGTCGTCATGTTTGCCACCGGTCGCGCGCCGAACACGACGAGGCCAGACATAGGATTAAAAAACGCTGGCGTCGAACTCGATTCTGCCGACGCCATCAAGGTAGACAAGTACTCGAGAACTAACATTCCAAACATTTACGCCGTCGGGGACGTGACCAACCGCATCAACTTGACGCCGGTAGCTTTAATGGAAGGCATGGCATTCGTTGAAACGGTTGTGAGAGGAAACGACAAAGAACCAGATTACGAAAATGTTCCGTGCGCGGTATTTTCCCAACCACCCGTAGCATGCGTTGGTTTGACTGAAGAACAAGCCATCGCGGAAGGGCGCACTTGCGACATCTACACGTCTTCGTTCACCCCGATGAAGTTGACTTTAGCTGGAAGAACGGAGAAAGCGTTCATGAAACTCGTCGTCGATACCAAGGATGATAAAGTTATCGGTTGTCACATGGTTGGTCCGGATTCAGCTGAAATCATGCAAGGTATGGGCGTTGCTTTGAAGTGTGGAGCGACCAAGGCGCAGTTTGATTCGTGCGTCGGTATTCACCCGTCCAGCGCGGAGGAGTTTGTAACGATGCGAACGAAAACTCGAACTGTCGGTCCGAACGCTGGCGCCGCTTAATAAAGAACAGGGGGATCGAGAAAGAGAGAGAGAGAGAGAGAAGTCGTTGTTGTGTGTTTTAATTTTTGAGTACAAAATCGTCATCATTATCAATCTTCATTTGTTTAATTTCAGAGTATATTCGTCTATATGGGTTCCTCCCTTTTTGGAGAGAGCTTCTTTTGGAAGAGAGTCTCTGATACACGAGTTTAATTGATGTCACTTTTGCTGACGCACTCGAAAAGATATTTTTGCCAAGATCGCTCCAGAATTTAGTAAAGAAAGAAGTGCGCACGTATACGTGTACAGATCACAGATCTCACAAAGACAGAGTGGTCGACGACGGTTACCGAACGCATTGAAACAGATCGCACTTGATGACTGGGATGAAGCGCAAAAGCGAGGACATTCACGCCTCGTTTGCGAAGAATGATTTACCACAGATTCCGAAACGCGGCGGAGAAGCAGCAGTTGACGTTGACGTTGAAGGAGGCAAAATAATGCCTTTTATCACGACGACAGAAAAGAAGACGACCGAGGAAGAGAACGCGACTCCGACGAAACGAAGAAAGAGCAAACAATCGACGGACTTCTTCAACGAGTTACCGTCGTTGATGGGTTTGGAAACGCTCCCAACGATTTCCAGACAGAACTCCTTCAGCATTTATAACAACGGTGGAGACATCACTCGAGTTTTATCGAGTAACAATTTATTCGCTGCGGAGGAAGACGTCCCGCCTGCATCCTTAGGCGCGGTCCCTCCTCTACGATCTGTGTTGAAAGAAGAAGAAGAAGAAGAAGAAGAGGGAAACGCCATATACAACGCCGATAACATCGTTAATACCACGCATGCAAACAACGAGGTAGCGAATACTTCCAACGCCGCGAACGCCAACAATACTTTATGGGAGTCACTAGACTTGCCGATGCCGCCGATGCACCCGACGCCAATGACGAACAACAACTACAGCGCGCACGAACAAGAGATTATTCTCGGCTCCAAATCATTCACGTTAGGAACACCATATGCGACACAGAACGAATTAATGCGAATGAATGTAAATAAGAACGACAAGAACAATACCAAGAATACCGGCAACAAAAAGGCGAAGGTGACTGCCGGAAAAAATGCTGCAGGCGGTAAGCAAGCACCGTCGAAAGCTCAACAACAAAAGAATCGTCGACAAACCGTCAAGGCGAAGAAGGATGCGATATTGGCGGTTGATAAAATCATGGCGGATAACGCTAAAAACCTCAGCCCACCGCGGAACTTGCTCAACAACGACGCCAGATTGCGAACGACTGAAGTTCAGGAAGCAAATGGGCAGTACCAATACTTCCACGCGCAACAAGAACAAACCATGCAGAAAAGAAACGAGAGAATGACGACTATGGCGACACTCACGACGCCATCAGATGAAGAAAATGCGAATCCGCCCTCTAACGGCTCGCGCGAAGACGAAAATAATAAGAAAAGCGACAACAACAATCGAAGCAGCGATAACAACAGCAACGAGACGAGTTTGGTAAAAGAAGTAGGAAACAGCGCTGATGGCGCGACGAATAACGACGACAAGAACAACAAAAAGAACAAAAGTATTCAACAACAACAACAACATCATCATCATCATCAACAACAGCAAAGAAATTCTCAAGCAGAATTAATGCTCTTGGAAGAGTTTCAAACCGTCGTTCGCAATTTATATTCCGTCACTCGCGAGAATATCAAAAACTCGCTGTATCGATTGGCGGAAGAGGCGAAGAATAGAGCAGCCGGGGCGACCATCCTTAAACAGAAAGACCACGTCATGGTTGATCAGTCCGTGGTCAATCTTCTCTATCAACGATATTAGAGCGAGAGAGATCTCATACAAATAGTCCTTTGCATTTCATGCGCATATTGTATTATATTTTCACTTTGTACTTTGAAATCGTTCACAGTATCTCCCGTATCGGTATCTCGTATTGGGGGGGAATCCAAAATTTTCTTCTTTCCTTCTCCTTCTTCACTTTCTGTCTCCCTTTCTTCGACACACGCGCACAGTATCACATCACACGCAGAAAGAAATGGATCGAGTACTCTTCTCTTTCGCTTCTACTTCGTCCTCCTTCTCCTCCTCCTCCTCCTCCTCTTCTTCTTCTATTAGAAATCACCATAATCAGTTTCAACGATTTACTTTTTACAACGAACAACATCAACGACAACAACAACAACAGCGAATAAGAAGAAGAAGAAGAAGACTCGAGGCATACACTAACGCTTCTAGGTACAATAATAATGATAATATTAAAGACGACGACGTTTTGATCGAGCTTAAAGACGTTCGAAAACAGTTTGGGAGCAAAAAAGTATTAGACGGGGTGTCGTTGAAAATCAGACGAGGTGAAGCGGTTGGTATTATTGGACCTTCCGGGACGGGCAAATCGACAGTGCTCCGCGTCATGGCTGGGTTACTCTTACCAGATTCTGGAGACGTCATCATTAGAGGTAAAAAACGGGAAGGTTTAGCGTCCGATGAGAAGAACCCGAGCTTGAAAGTTGGGATGGTTTTCCAAAGCGCGGCGTTGTTTGACTCGTTAACGGTTGGCGAAAACGTTGGTTTTCGTTTGTACGAACACTCTTCTTTACCGGAATCAGAAATTAGGAAAATCGTTGGTGAGTCTTTAACTGCAGTAGGATTAGCAGGATCGGAGGATAAATACCCCGCACAACTTTCCGGAGGTATGAAAAAACGAGCGGCGTTAGCGAGAGCGATTATCAAAGACGATATCGTCAACAAAGAAAACATGGGATCCACCACAGCCGCCACGGGAAGAATAGAGGAAGTTGTCATGTACGATGAACCTACTGCTGGCTTAGATCCTATTGCTTCTACAACGATTGAGAACTTAATGAGAGATTTGCAGGATACGCCGAACCATCCGTCGTCGAGTGGGGTGTCCTCGTACATTGTAGTTACGCACCAACATTCCACGATTCGAAGAGCCGTCGATAGGTTGGTCTTTCTGCACCAAGGTAAAGTTGTCTGGGAAGGATCGGCTACGGATTTTGACCGAACAAACGAACCAATTGTTCGGCAATTCGCAACCGGGGCTCTAAACGGACCTATTAGCTATACATAGAGGTGCTATTATTTGTCATTTATTATATTCACATCAACGACAACGTCCACGACATCTTCATCGTTTGATACTTCTATTCCTCCCTCGCTACTATTACCACTATCACTGCTTTTTACTTCATCTTCTATTGTGCTTAGTTGTTCTACTTGTGTTGAAGGCGCTGCACTACTGCTGTTATTTTTTACTATAGCTGGAAACTCCGGGAGTGTTTCGCCAGGTAATCGTGGCAAGGTTGGCAACGTCCTGCACCGACCACCGAACTCGTAATCTCGCGGATCGCAAGGGTTCGGTAGAATCTCCTTCCCGGTGATTTCATTGATGAGAAACTTCTTGTTGTAATAATTATCTAATCTTTTCTGGTCCAGCATGGATTTATCCTCTTTCGTTTTCGCTAATAAGTTTTGGATGAGCTCACTCTGCTCCGGGTCGACGCCACTGAAGGAAGGATTTCCAGCTTCCACTTTTTGGACGTTCCCGAACGATGCGATGGTAAGCGCCGCGCTCGCGACTATAAACTGACGGAGTATAATAGGATGTTTTTGATGATCGTATGCACGACGAGGAGAAGAAGAAGAAGAAGGCGTTGGAGGAACGCACGAAGAGAAAGAAGGTGCCACGCAACGAAACATTTTGTTTCTGTGTTTTGTTTTTATGCGGACGGAGTGTTTTGAAAATGCTGACATGATGAGAATTCTTGACTTCTTGAGATATTGAGCGTTCTAAAATTTGTATATTAGTTCTTCTTTGATTTCGAAAACCCGCCGACACCTTTCGATTTCTTGAATCCACCGACGACACCTTTACTTCCTTTCTTCTTTTCCAGTTCCTTTCTCTTTCCAATCGTGCTACTCTTGACCGTGGCCGCGCCGAAGAACGATTCCAAACGATTTTGAGAAGCGACGCCGGCTTTCGCTTTTTTGATTCTCGCCAAGGCGTTGCGAACGCGCTCTTCGTTGAACGATTTCTCTTTGACCAAGAACTCAATAACGCCTTCTTCGTTCGGTTTGGACCATTTCAATTCCAAGTTGTTCGTATCGATGACTTCGGGTTCTTTGAATAATTGTCTGGCTTCTTTGTACATGAAGTTTTCTGGGACGACGTATTTTTTATCCTTGATGTTCTCGAGGATAGTTTCGATATTTTTATATTCGCGAATCAACTGTAACGCCGTCACTGGACCAATACCACGGATTGAGTCCGTGTAATCGCATCCACATAGGATGCACAAGTCGATAAATTGGTCGTAATCCAAATCTAAACCTTTGAGAACCTTATCGAAATCGTACTCCGCGATGTCCTTCTTTTGCGACGCCGGCGCCATCAAGTTACGAATCAAACGCGGGCACGCAAACGTTAACGTATCCATATCTTCCGTAGCCGCTCCGTGCACTAAACCAGCTTTGCACATAGCCGCACACGTCGCCTCTGCTTCGCACGGCGCTTCAAACACAGGCACTCCGAGTAATTTCACCAATCGCATGACTTCTTGGTTTTGTTCCTTGGACACTCTTACGGTTCGTTTTGCCGCCTTCTCAATCGCATCTTTATCGCCCGTTTCTCTCGCCACTTCTAAATCCTTCTCCGCTTGGTCTCTCTTATCTTTTCTTTTCGCCAATTCTCCTCCTTTCAAAGTCGGTGGTTTTCCGTCAAACACGTACACCGGTTTAATCCCGGCTTCAAGCATCCGACACGTGCGAGACAAGACACCGATGAGATGTGCGGTGACTTGTCCGTTCTCGTCCGTTAACTGACTCTCCCCAGAGCGACCGACAACCATCTGTGTAGAAAACGAGAGAACAAAAAATAATAACGCGTCAGATGTGTTCGCAATGATGAGGCTGGATGAAAAAGGGATGCTTTGCCGATGAGAGTGATGAAAGCGTGAGACTGAGGATGAAACAAACTTTTTGAATTTCGAACGACGAACGATGTTTTTCTCACCAGATACTGATAGATGTGCATGGACGCGTCGATGGCTATTTTCCGGTCCAGGTACGATTGGAACTTTCTCTCCATGGAGCACCCCGGAGAGTGCTCGGCCAATAGTTTTGACAGACCTTTGATGCCCATTTTTATTCCTTATACTATATTTGTATCTGATGATGTGAATACATTTTATGGAGAGTCTCCTTGTGCATTTTTGCTTTTCTCTCGTTCTGTTGAACTCAAAAGCTGCTTGAGATCCCTTCGTCCTCATAGTATTTCTCACATCATACAAAAACAGTAATAATAAACCGAGACAACAACAACAACAACAACAACAAGAGATGGCGGGTTTACTCCAAGGCGATCGAGGAAAAATGATGATGAAGATCTATCACGGATCTTCTTTCGCGTTAGCCGGTTTAGTCCCAGCCGCGATGGTCATTCGAGACGGAAATTTACCCGTCGATTTAGCCTTGGGAGTTGCCTTACCGGTGCACTCGCACATCGGGTTAAACTTTGTGATTAGCGATTACGTGCCAAAATCTGCGCGATTACCCGCTCGTGCATCGGTGTTAGGCGTTACGGTGGCGACTTTATACGGGTTGTTCCAGTTGAACATGTACGGAGAAGGGGTTTCGAAAACAGCTAAAAGGCTCTGGAGATCGTAAAAAGAGGAGATGCGCACGCACTGGAAAAAGAGAAGAAGAAAGGAAAGAAGCTTACACGCAGCGAACCGCCTGTCTAGTAGCCATTATATATCATAGCTTTGTGTAGTAGATAAAAAATCACCTTTGTACAATATTTACACTTTTAATGCTGATCATCTTCATCATCACGAAGAAATCAGCTTCGTCAAGACTATCCATAATCTCGCACCTAAGAAGTTGTTCGTTGTCCGTACGAGAACAGAACCCGCTCTGGAAATTTTTGGGGGCAACTTTTCGTAAATAACTCGTTCAATACCGTTGACGATTTGGTACCTGGTATTCGCAGACACGGACATGTGGATACCTCCCAACATTATGGATTGTACGAACACGCCTGGAAAGAATCCAGCCAAGTTCCCTCCCAAAGCCTTGGCAAAGAAAGTAGCCACCGTACACGTCGCGCTACCAATGACTAAATAAAATTTCGCCTTTGCGAAGTAACACCCTATCCGCTCTTTTATCGAGTAGTCGCCAGCTTGAAAGACGTGCGCCAACGCAGGCTTACCTCCACCGCTACCATCTTTATCAACAGAGGAACCCGTCGGAGCTAAAAAATATACTATTAAGGTATCATTCAACGCCGCAGAGAGCATTTGAACGAGCGCGGCCAGTCGAATAGTTGGCGTCCACGCTTCCGAATTCAACCCCGTCACCCATATCAACACAGAGAGCGTAATGAGCTCATCGATACATATTTCAGTTAATAACTTAAAGACAAAGTTCTTATCGGCTTCTAAGCGCTGATTAATCCCACTCTTGAACGATGCCAAGGCGTTCTCGACGAACATTTTTCCTCTCCCAAAAATAGAGGAAGGGGTCTTTTCTCCATCCTCATCGGGCCAAGAGGAAGCACCTCCGGCAGCTGCCGTCGAATTTGTTATCGTCAACGCTCGTGAAAGCGCGACAGTTTGATAATATTTACTGCTGCTACTACTACTCGCCTGTGTCTCTTTATTCATATCATCGTTTTTACTTCCATCGTCGATGTAATTCGTAATCCTCACGAGCGACGACGACTTGCTCTTATTATTGCGTACGGACGCGATTCGAGGCCGTTGGAACAAAAAAGATGTCGAGGACGATGAAAAATCGTTTCTTCTCGCCGGGCTGCTCGACAGAACATATCGTCCCCGAGACTGACGACGACGAGAGGAAGCGCAAGAGAAGGAAGATGATGTGACGTTCTTCGGGGAAGAGAACGAAGTTGCCATCGTAAACATGGTTGTTTGAATAACTTTATTTAATAGGGGTAAATAAAATAACGACCTTTCGGGGACGTTTGTTGAAGTGAATTTTTTTTTCCCGCTTTCCGCGGGATTCCCCCCTTCAAAGTCATCGTGCATTCAAGACAACTCGTTCTCTCTCTTTCTTATTCGTCGGCACGCGAGCTCTGGACACATATCACATTTATACTATTTTCAATTTAAAAATTGGTATGTTAAATGGTCATTACAAAGAATATATTAAAGGCTAAATTAAGCGACGACTCGGCTCCACGGGTGGTCGATCTCACCGTATTGTATAGCAGTCAGCGTGTTCGTCATCCTGACTTGAAACGCGTTTTCAGAAAACGCGTTTTTCGGTACGGAATAATCGATGCCATCGTACGATATAGACGAGATAGGTTGAATAACCGCAGCCGTCCCCGTACCGAAAATTTCGTATACGTCTTCTCTAATGAACGCGTCGAGCACTTCCTGCAACGGCAACATTCTCTCCGTGACTTTACACTCGCCCCACTCTCTCGCTAAATCAATCACCGACTGTCTCGTGATTCCGGCTAAAATAGTTCCATCTTCTAAGCTCGGCGTGACGAGCTCTATTTCCCCCATATTATTCTTCCAAAATAGAAAAATATTCATCGTACCAGCTTCAGTGATGTATTGCTCCTTATCGTACACGAATAACGCCTGCGATGCGCCTGCATTCGCGGCGTCTCGTTGCGCCATCACGGTTGGACTGTAGTTACCTCCAAACTTTACGTTACCAGTGCCCCCTGGCCAAGCGCGAATCCATTTCGAATCTACAGCAAGTTTAATAGGAACGAAACCAGATTTAAAATACGGCCCAACTGGTGACATCATCACGTATAAATGAGCTTCTGATGTTTGGGTTAATCCTAACCACGGCGTGGTGCTAAAAATCAAAGGGCGTAAATACATCGCGTAGCCTTTCTTCCTCGGTATCCACTCTTTGTCAACTTTTAAAAGCGCTTCGATGCACTTCAACAATTCCTCGCCGTTAAAGGCGGGTAAACATAATCTAGAGGCGGAAAAGTTTAAGCGCTCCATGTTTTTCTCCGGTCTGAACATACGAACGTTGCCGTTCGAATCGATGTATGCCTTCATCCCTTCGTAACACTCGTTGGCGTAGTGAAACACGTGCGCGAAAGGGTGCAACGCAATCGGTCCGGATTGAATGATTTGTGGATTCGACCATCCAAGTCCGTTCCGCCATTCAACTTTAAGCATGTGGTCAGAAATAACCTGCGTTTAAAAGCGAGCAGAAGAGAGAAGAGAGGTGAGTTTTGAGATTCAGATGTTTTCGTCTCGAGAACTCAGACAGAGAGAGAGAGAGGAAAAGGGAGTCTGAAGGAAAAGAAGAAGAGGATAGATAAATCTTACCTTGCCGAAACCGAGTTGTTCGTCCGGGCATCGAGGCAACGGACGCGTCGTCGGATATATCTCTAAATTGGCAAACTGTTAATGATATTTCAGGAAGATTTGATGAGAAGAATCGTGTATCTGTCAGCGAGATGTTTACGAGAGAAAAAGATGACGAACACTCCCCGTGTTGTTTGAGAAGGAGAGAGAGAGAGAAAAGGAGTTTACAATTTCAATAAGCGCGCGCGAGTTCACCGCTCTAATAATTAAAAGAAAAAAGAAGCACTACTCACGTTCACATCTTGCATCGGTCCGCTGAAGTTGATTGGCGTGTTCGCTCGGTTGAGCTGGAGCGATTTACGCGGTGATCGCTGCGCCATCTTCTTCTCGGATAAAAATATATAAACTCCTTCGTCGTCGTCGTCGTCCGAGAAGTCGCGCTTTTTCGAACCACACGAATGAAAACTCTCTTTTCTCTCTTTCCTTTTTTTGTGCACGGGTCTGTCTCGCTTCTCTTGCTGACGGAGAGAACGCCACACCCCCAACAAGCAAGAGGAAGAAGATACGAAATAAAAATCGGCACAAACAAAGAGAGCACTCTCGCGCTTTTCTTTCTTCTCTTCGTGTGACAGAAAAAGTACGCACACTCTTACTCTCATCATGGCCACCACTTCAACCGTGATGAAGTCGAGCGCGATGATGAACTGCTCTCAGCAGCAGCAGCAGCAAAGATCATCGTCGTTGTCGAGCAGACGAATCTCATCTTCGAGCAAAAGATCCATCGGGGTCTCTTTGAACCGTAGAAAACAAAATTCCTCTTCGTCTTCCAGAAAGGAAACCGTCGTCGTCTCGGCATCTTCGGCCAAGATTAAGGTTGTCGGATGCGGTGGCGGTGGTGGTAACGCCGTGAATCGCATGATCGAAGCTGGCGTCTCGGTAAGTTTATGCGTAGAGCGCATAGCTCTTCGTTCATGTTTTCTACACAAAGCGCTCGCTCTCTCCACGACGACGATTCGAAATCGGAGAAATTGTCTCAGAACATCTCTCTCTCTCTCTCTCTCTCTCACTCGTCTCGCGCGTTTTTCACCCTCGTCATCGATCGATCTTCCACGTGTTGTTGTTTCTGTGTTGCAAGACGTTGTTCGGCTTCCATTTATCGGCGCGATCTGACTGTTTAAGAGAGAGCTCGCGCGCGAGGGAATCACAATTTTCTCTTTTTTGTTGAATTTGAATCTCCTCGTCTCTTTCTTTCTTTCTTTCAAGAAAAGCAACAACAACAACAACAAACAACGACAACATGACGCGAAAGAAGATACTCCTCAAAAACTCACCACACACGCTTCTCCTCTCACTACGAAACGCATCATATGAACAGGGCGTTGAATTTTGGGTCGTAAACACGGATGCGCAAGCGTTAGTGAACGCGCAAACTGTCAATGTATGTCAAATAGGTGAACAAGTTACGAGAGGTTTGGGATGCGGCGGGAACCCGGAACTCGGGGAAGTTGCCGCGAACGAAAGTCGAGATAAATTGAACGAAATCGTGAAAGGATCGGACTTGGTGTTCATCACTGCTGGTATGGGTGGTGGTACGGGCTCTGGATCTGCCCCGGTTGTTGCGAGAATGTCCAAGGAAGCTGGAAACTTGACGGTCGGCGTCGTGACGTACCCGTTCTCTTTTGAAGGTAGAAGACGCATCGTGCAAGCGACTGAAGCTATCGATGCCTTGAGAAAAAACGTGGACACTTTGATCGTCATTCCCAACGATCGCTTGTTAGATGTGTGCCCGGAAGGCACCCCGTTGCAAGAGGCGTTCTTGTTGGCGGACGATGTTCTCAGACAAGGTGTTCAAGGTATTTCCGACATTATCACCGTCTCTGGTTTAGTCAATGTCGATTTTGCCGATGTTAAAACCGTCATGAAAGATTCCGGAACCGCCATGTTGGGTGTTGGTGTTTCTTCGGGTAAGAACAGAGCGGAAGAAGCCGCCGTGGCAGCCATGTCTGCGCCGTTGGTTGAAAATTCCATCGATAAAGCCACCGGTATTGTCTTCAATATTTCTGGCGGTCCGGACATGACGTTGCAAGAGATCAACACGATCTCCGAAGTCGTCACGGACATGGCTGATCCAAGTGCGAACGTCATCTTCGGCGCAGTGGTCGATGATAAGTTTTCGGGTCAAATTTCAGTAACAATCATAGCAACCGGTTTCACTCCTGCGATGACGCAACGAGGTGGATTTTCTTTTGAAGCTCAAGAGCAAGCGCCGCCGCCGCCACCGCAGCAGCCGCCGCAACAAAAGAGAGGGGGATTCTTCGGGAGATAATCATCGTGGAAAGAAGAGATGAATTAAGAGAGAGAGAGAAAAGGAAAATCTGTAAAAAAGAAAAGAATGAATAAAAAGAAATCCGAGACCACCGCGCGCTTTCGAACATCTTTCGAGCAATTTAGAACGTTGTGATTATTTATGATACTCCATTGTTTATAATAATATACACTTTCAAACATAATTGCATCAACCATGTTACTAGTACAGAAAGAAAGTTTTCTTTCTCAATCAATTCGATTTTGCTGATTATCTTCCGGTTTATCGAACCATTTTGATCGATAATACTTCAGCATTCCTCTCATTTTTACTACCCAAACTAAGTTCAACAGGAATCCGCCGAAAATCAAAACAAGCAAGATTCCTCTCACAAAGCTAGGTATAATTTTATCCTCTCCCTTCCCAAACCGAGGAAGTAAAAGCAAGATTCCGTGTCCAAACATGATCACCCGCACAAAAATAAAAACGTAGCTAAAAACGGAGGAAATGTGGTATTCTAATCTATTTCCGGCGGGTAAACCTCTGTACTTCATCCCAACTTTTTGGGCGATATAATCCACAATCGGAAGCGTGTATTCCATCTCCTTACACGACTTGATGAACCATCTCATGTTCAAAAATGGCGTCGACGCTTCACAAATCGTCAAGTATCCCAACATCAACGGATATCCTCCGTAAATATACGCCGAAAATCCAGCCACGAAAAACAACACGTGGTGAACGACCATATCGATGCCCCCCAACTCTGGAAAGAGGTGCACCACGTGAAAGAAATCCTGGATCATGTACGACAAAAACGCCACAGAAATGAATTCACAAAACGCCACGAAGCTTCCATCCGTTGACTCGTACAAAATCACTTGTTCGTTCTGCGGCGCGTTGTACAACGCGCAGATTATTTTCACCCCTCCCCAGGTGAGAAAAGTGGCGTGCACCGTGCTCACGCAATACGAAGGCGCCGTTCTCTTGAATAACTTTTCCTTCTCTGAATTATCCGGTAAGACGTTCAAGAAGAATTTGGAGAGAACGAATTGTATCTCCCAGAAAATCACCCCGGCGAGGAGCTTGATGATTTCCACCATGAACGGTTGCGAAAAGAAGGAGTTGGAGGAGGTGATTTCATCGCTCAAATCGGTTGCCATCGATTCCATCTCCTCCTAGATTTTCTTTTTCCCTCCTCCTCTGATAAGAAGAGTAACGACGACTGAACGGTTTATATGCGCGCGCACAACTACAACCACAACTGAGAGTAAAGTAGTACTGTTTGTTTGTGCGTGTGTTGGTGATGTCCTGTGCGCGTGGAGAACAGAGAAGAGAGTCTGATGATGAAACGTGTATATTCTTTTTCTTCTTTTATCTTTTTGGGTGGAGTGTTCACTGGTTGAGCTTTTGACAGGCAACATGTATGGGCATAGAGTGAAAAGACACCCTCCTCAAAAAACACGAAGAGGCAAAATCTCTTCTTTATTCGTTAGACGCGCTCGCTCGCTTTTGGAGAGCGCTCTGATAGGTAGAGAAGAACACGACGACGCGGTTGTAAAAGTAGTAGGAGAAGAAGAGGAGGAGGTAGAACAAAAGGTGAGAGTGAGAAGAAGAGCAGAGAGGATCAACAACAACAACAAGAACAAACATGTCGTGGCAAGAGATGATTGAAAACTTGCAAACCGTCGCGTTGCCGGACGGCACGCAGCTCGGGATGTTGAGCGCTTGCGCGATTTGCGATCTGCAAGGGAACTTATGGGGTCAATCCGAGGGATTCCCCGGAATTGCCACGGATGAAGCGCAAAAGTTGATGGAACTCTTCGCGGATCCTTTCTCGCACTGCGCGAACGGGATATACATTGGAGGCACGAAGGTATACTAATATGTTTCCTATTTATTCTTCTTCGCATCGTCGTCTTCCTCATCCGGTTCAACATCAGTCGTTTTTTTATTTTTAAACTTTTCTCACAAAAATACTCACAAAAACTCGTTTTGTTTTACAAAACAGTACGTCTATTTAAACGGTTCGGACGAAGACGGAGGGGTCGTTCGAGGGAAGAGAGGCACGGAGTACGGTTTAGTCGTGAAGAAGTGCAAAACATGCTTCGTTATTGGTATTCACGGAAACAACCTGGAGACGCGACAGTGCTCGGCGCACGTGGAGGGGTTCGGCGAATATCTCGTCGGGCAAGGCATGTAGTTGAAGAGAGAAAGACGTCGTTTATGAAATATACACACAAAAAGAAAGTTCTTATTCTTACGCGCTATTAGTATTAAGTACTCTACATTTACAATTAATCTATGGTTCATCCCGCATGGCGCGCGCTCGCGCGAGCTCTGCTGCGGATGAAGAGCCGCCTGCATTCTGCGACGAAGACGTGCCTTGAATGCCTTCGGCTCGAGTCAACTTGGGCGTTTTGCGCAATCTATCGACATTCAGTCTACCATTCAAATCCTTATCTAAACCACCCGCGCTCCAACGTTCTTTCTTCATGCTCTTTTTCTTCTCGAAACGTAAACGCTTCTCGGCTTCGTGCGCTCGAGACCCAGGCTCGACGTTTTCGTCGTCGTCGGCTACAATTTTCCTGTGCGCCAAATCGTCGTACTCTTCCTCTTCCTCGTCGTCACCTCCTTTCTTCCTATTTTTCCTTTTAGCTTTTAATGGTTTCAGTTCCTCGTCGTCGTCGTCATCGAAGTCGTCGTCCACTTCGTCCGCATCGTCCTCGTCTTCGTCCTCGCCTTCTTCATTTTTTCGTTTCGTCGCGTTCGCCGCCTTTTCTGCTTTTGCTAATCTCTTCAGCACTTGCGCTCTCGCCTTTTCTTTCTCCGCTTTATCCTCCGCTTGCTGCATGGCTAATAAACTATTCTTGATCTTCGTCGCCATCTCCCTTTGCGCCGCTGAAGCTTTCTCGGCCTGCTTCCTCAGTTTCACCTCTTGCTTCAACTCCTTCTCCAACGTCGTGAGTTCCGTGCGCAACTCTTTCGTCATCGCGTTCAAGTCTAAATTATCGTGTTTACACCGTTCCAGTTTGCTCTCTATTCTCGCCACCTCATTAACTTTCGTCGTCGACGTCGTTACCTCCTCCGATAACGACGTTCTATCCTTCACGCATCCGTCTAATTTTTTCTGCAGCGTTTGTTGCGATATCTCCAGCGCCTGATTTCTCCTCTCTTTCTCCTTCACCTCTTTTTCCACTTTCGATAACTTCGTCTCTGCCTGCCTCGCGTCTTGCTCTCTGTGCGAAGCTTTCGTCGTCATTTCCCTTAAATTCCTCTCTAACTTGAATTTCGATCGCTCCAGTTGCTCTTGACTCGACTGCATCGTCTCTTTTTGTTGTAAAAACTCGTGATATTGAACGTACGGGAAAAACGTCGCCAATACGAACACAAAGACGAACAGTTTTTGGAGGAAAGAGAAAAAAGCTTCCATCTTACTCCTGCTCCCATCCCAGACAGACGACCCCGAGGTGGAATACTTCACCAGACCCATGAATACTAACAGCAACGATGAATAGTATCGGCGGCGTGGAAAGGAGAGTGAGAGAGAGTAAGAGTAAGAGAGCTCTTCTATCTCTTCCGATGATGTGAATGTTTTTGATGATTGATTTTTTTCTCAAGCAAGTCTCTCTCCTCTTTTCTGTTGTTGTTGTTTTTTATTAGCTTTTGTTGTTTTTGATTCCTTTTGTTTGAGGAAAGCACACCAAGGCAACATCGAAACGTCATTTCTACTCCCCTTACACACATCACACATCACACACACACATAAAAGAGACAACCACACAGAAGAAGATGTTATCCCCCATGATTTTATCGTCTAATGTTACCACCACTCGCGTGGCGTCCTTCAGATCCTGCTCTTCTTCTTCTTCTTCTTCTTCTTCTTCTTCCAGCGGTAAAAAAATGCTCCAATCATCATCATCATCGACGTCGATGAAAAGAACATCAACAACAACAACAAACTTTAATAAAAGGTTGACAGAACAGAAAAGAGGGAGAAGATCTGCGATGATAATCAAGAGCGGCAACGGCGACGACACGCTGAAAAACTTGGAGTCTCTGTTACCAGAGGACGATTCCGAACGGTTGCAAAAGGAAAGAGAAAGAGAAGCGGAAGAAAAATACAAGGAAAAACAGGAACAGAAAAGATTAGCGGAGGATTTGGCGAGCGCGATTAAGAACCAAGAGAAAAATAAGAAGAACACGTTCACGATGGGTGACGACGGGGAGTACGATTTTGCGCAGAAATCTATCGCCGCGTTGTGCTACATGTTACCTCTGCTCGACTCGTTGAAGTATTCAAAATTTCTGTTGATTCAGTTCCCGCTCGCGTCGTTGGCGTTGTTACCGCTGAAGCCGCTGATTGAGTTATGGTTCGCGCTTGGGTTCTTACAAATTGCCGTATTTTTTGGCATGTATTTGGGCGTAATACAAAACCAGAACATGTCAAGATTTGTGAGGTTTAACGCGCAACAGGCGATTTTGTTGGATATTTTGTTGATTCTTCCGGACGTGTTGACACGATTGTTCGCCGGGATGGACGGGCAAGGACCAACCGGAGGAATAGGTCTCCAGGCGGAAGTGATTATGTTCAACTCAGTGTTTTTGTATACCTACATCTCTTGCCTCGTAGGTTCTGTATCCGCGACGTCGGGTAAAACGGTCAAGTTGCCGCTCATCGGGGACGCGTCGGACTCGCAAACGAGATAATAAAATGGACACTTTTTAATACTATTCGATACAATCACAACTACAGCGACAAAAACGACAACTTCACATTTCTAATTGACTACAGTTTTACATCTCGAGCATGTCGCTGCGTTTACTCTTTGGTCGTCGCGCGGGTGCGGCTTTTTTCTTCTTTTGGCTCGAAGATGCATCTACTCCCGCGTTATCCTTGATGAAGGACACGGTTCCTTTTCGTACTTCTCTGTTCTTCTTCTTCGTAGCCGCCGGTTTCTTCTTTGCGACGACGGCTTGCTTCTTCTTTGCTCGCGCGCTCGATTTACCTCCCCCCGCAGGTGCAGCTGGCTTTTCTTTAATGTCGCCTCGCACGTCCGCTAAGATAGATTCAAAAGATAAACCAGCTTCGCCGTATCCGTCCGAATCCGAGTCGCCGTCATCATCTTTTTCGTCTTTATCTTTGTCATCTTCTTCTTCTTCCTCGTCGTCGTCGTCGCTTCCAAATTTATCGAGAATTTTATCGTCTAAACCAGGACCGTCTTCGTCGTCGTCTATTTCAACATCCTCGGATTCAGAAGCTTCACCGCCATCTTCGTCTTCGTCATCATCTTCTTCGGAACCAGCAGCCGCTCTGCTTCTTTTTCTCGTCTGCCCTCTTTCGTCTTCTACTTCTTCCACTTCGTCGTCTTCGTCCAACGCATCCTCGTCTTCTTCGTCGTCACTACTTTCAATTTCTACATCCTCTATTTCGTCATCTCGCGCATCTTCGGCGTCGAACAATCCATTTGCGCGCGGAATTCGTCGGTTGACTTGTTTCACCAACAAATCTCTCGCCGTTTGCGTCATCGCTTCAGCGGCGTCGCGCTCTGATTTTGATGCGTTTTCGGACACGCCCCCGCCGCCGTTCTTGGCGCTCTTAGCGTCTCGAACTGCCGCTAAGACGTCTTCGCTCGGCGGTAGCGAGGGCGGTGGTGCAAAGTAAGGAATTCGACCGCGCTGCCAATCAAATAGAATAGACTTGGCTACCGAATTTAAATCGGGTTCACCCCCTTTTAATAATTTGCCTTGATTCCTCGCGACTTGTTCGAGAAAATGCGTCGGCGAAGTCCAAGACGCGACTCGGTAGGCTCTTCGCAAATATTCCGGCTTTACTCTCGCTACGACGTCTGGTATGTGGTCCGCAGCGTCATCCATCTTCTCTATTCTAACAACGCCTTTCAAAACGGCATCCGTATCAGTATCCTCGGTATCGTGATACACGACGCCGGGACAATCGATGAGAAAAATACGCTTGGTCAAGTTAACGTATTGCCAAACTTTCGTTTCGCCAGGAATCGGAGCCGTCACGCACACGCGTTTCGTTCGCAAAGCGTTGATGACGCTTGATTTACCTACGTTTGGATACCCAATGAATCCTACGGAAATATTTTGTTTATCGGACCTCAAACGAGAGAATTGTCTCAGGACAGATAAGAGCGCGCCCTTCCCAAACGGATTCGTCACCGAGGCGTGGAACGCGATGGTCGGGTACTCCTTCGATAACGCGTACAACCATCGTTTGGTGACCCATGCGGGAACTAAATCAACTTTATTGAGCAACAGAATCAAGTGCTTGTGCCGTTTCATCGCGTCCATTTTCAAATGCTTCTCTAAATGTTCGCATCGCGTGCCCAAAGGATCCCTCACGTCCAAAACTTGAATCAAAACGTCCGAAGAGTCGACGACTTTATACAATTCTCCCCAAATTCTTTTGGATTGTCCTTTTTGAAACAGTTCATCGCCACCGGCTTTCCGTACACCATCATCTGCAGTCACCAAATCGCGGTCGTGAAGTGCTCCAGTCTCTATGCCTTCGTCGTACGCTTCTCCCGCCAGTTCAGCGGTTTGCGCCATCGCCATTATGTCGTCCATTTGCAAGTTTGGCTTCTTCCTCGTTTTCTTCGCTCCAAACACGCTCGAAAACGGCGTTTGGTTCAACAACTTCACTCGTCTCGATCTTCCTTTCTCTGGGTCCGCCAATAACGACAGAGGAAGTTTCTTCTGCTTCAAAATCACCTGATATCCGTCCGCCGTTTTCTCCGCCATCTCGTCTCTAAACTCAGCCAGTTGCTTCTGGCCTATAACTCGTGTATTCCCGAACCATCTTCGATCGGGAACGATTCTCGTGCTCGGTAACTCCTTCGATTGTAACTCTTGCTTTAAAATCTTCCCTTTCTTATCTCGTATCGGTCGTTGTTTGTACATTTTCAATCGTCTCACGGTCGCCGCGCTTCTTTGCGAGTTCCCGTGCGCGCTTCCTTTCGTTCTGTTTTCCGTGCTCATGGAGTGTTTCGGTTTCGCCGCACCACCACCACCTGCACCACCACCCATCGGCGATTTCTTCTCTCTCGTCTTCTTCGCCATCTTTGTAGTATCTCTCGGTCGTCAAACGTGTGCGTTTGTGTGTGTGTTTGTGTTTCAAGCCGGCGGGCGTCCGAACGACAGCACGAAAATGAATGCGGAGAAATTTCTTTACGCCGCCAGACAAAAAAAAGCCAAACTTTTTGTGATTTGTGTGATTTGAGTTTTTTCTCGTCTCTGCAAAAGTGCGTTATATAAAAATAAAATTCCTTTCTCTCCTGGGTGAACCAAGAAAGAGCGCACACCTTTTCGGCAAAGGTAAAAAGAATACTCACCGCACGGATAAGGAAAGGAGGACGATGGAAGCGAGCGACGACGATCGCAGCAGTCACGGGTTGACCTGTCACACCGCACCTGTACGTTTTATATTGATTTATATTATATTATAGATTCTTTGTTCTTTCACGTTTCACCTTTTCTCGCTCCAGTGGCTGACGGCGAATCGCACACTTTTCTCTTTCTCTCTCTTCTGTGTGTACTCATAAACAGGGCGTCATCTTCGAGTCTACGGACGAATTGAAAGCGCACTATCGAACAGATTGGCACAGATATAACTTGAAGCGAGACACGAGCGGATTACCGGTGGTTGGGAAAGAACTGTTCGACCGAGTGGTGATGCAAGCGGAAGCGAGTAAGTCGGCGTCGCAAAAAGTGGTATCGAACGCGCACTTGAAGAGGAAAGAGGAAGTGCCGAGATCGGTCGCTCGAGCGAGACGATTGCAAGAGTGGTGCGATCATCACAGAGAAGAAATCGAAGAGGCGGAGAGAAAAATCGCAGCCGGAGAAGATTTGTGGGAATCTTCAGAAGAGGACGACGGGGACGACAACGGTTCGGATTGGGAATCCGTGGACGAAGACGAAGCGGAGGCTGTTTTAGCGAGAATTGAGTCGATGAACATCGAAGAAGGAGAGGAGGACGAAGATGAGTTTCCAGATAACGACGGAAATTCTGCGACGGTTACTCTCGCGGACAACGGCTTTGAGTTAATCATTCACAGACCGGATGGCCAAACGAAAAGAATAGGACCGCGAGAGCTCAAGCGTTACTACAAACAAAGACACAAACCATCGGACGAGAGAGAAGAAGATGAAATCGCGAGAGAAGAACTGTACGAAAGAATGACGAAGCACATCCCGGAGAAGAAATTAGGCACAGTTAAAGGCGAGAGAGGAAACGGCAACGGTTTAGCGCAGAGATGGGTGAAAATCAATCAGCTGCAAAGGCGTTCGGAGAAGAGTCAGCAAAAGTACATGGCAAAGTCGCACAACATTTTTGCCGGTTCTGGGAACAAGAAGTTTGACATGAACATGCAAAACGCAAAGACAAAGTTACCAAAATCTGTTCCGTATTAGTCTGTATGTAGTGAATGGTTGTAACTTGTTGTAGGATACCACAAAGTAATCGTAAAATCACACCATATCGCTTGCCTCGAACATGTCAAACACTTCCCAGAGCAAGTCAAACAACAATAATAATCTCGGTGTGCGTCATAAAAAATCTCACATAACTACCACCTTTTACTCCTCGCTCAACATTGCGAACATCAATACATCACGAATAAAATGAGTAACATACGCACCATTCACGATACTCCAACAGCGAGTAGCAACCGTTTTTCCATGAGTCCCATCGGTGGAAACCCGATATACGTTGGAACTGTGTTTGGGATTGAAATTACTCTTCACCCGTTGTTGCTATTGTATTTCGTAATCTCCGCCGCACTCCCGTGGTTGCTGAATTCGTCCACGATGACGATGAAAGTTTGGTTATATTTAGTCGTCGTGAACATTCCTTTGTTGTTTGGTACCGTTTTACTGCACGAATTGGGCCACTGTTTCGCGACTAGAAAAGTCGGAGGCGAAGTTCATGGCATTCTGTTATGGCCTCTGGGAGGACTCGCATACATCGGTCACAGCGGAGATGCTAAGGATGATTTGATCGTCTCCATAGCTGGTCCTTTAACGCACATACCTCAAGCACTGTTGTGGTATGGATTATCTCAAGCTTTTACTCGGGGGACGTTTATGGACATGTTGTGCGTTCAAGCCTTATGGCTCAATATCTCGTTGATGCTTTTCAATCTCTTCATTCCCTGCTATCCTTTAGATGGAGGTAGAATTTTCGCAGCGTCGTTGCAACTGATGAAAGTGAGAGTTGATATCGCAGCAAAGATTTGCGCGTTCGTTTCATTAGTGTGCGCTCTTGGCATTGGTTTGTATGGCTTTCTTTATAATGAAATAATCGCCATGTTCATCGGCTTTTGGTGCGCTCAAGAATCGTATAATCTCTACGTCCACACGAAAGAAGAACGGTTGCAAGAGCATCAGCTTTTCAGTAAATACGCTATCGAGACGAACGATGGCCCGTACAATCAAATTTAGTAGATTTTCTTTTCTATTTTGTCATGCAGCGTTGTATAATATTACATACCTAGTAGTTCCTAATAATAAAATAAATACGAGTCTTTTCTCTCTCTCTCTCTCAGCGCGCGTTGATGGATGAAGACGACTTCGTTGAAAAATCAAGAAATACAATCGGGTCCAAAGCCTCTAAGCGCTTAATCTGAGCCTCAGTTAATTTTCCTTTTCTGTACGCCTCCTTTTGATCTTCTATCCAGGCTTTGATGCTGTTTGCTTTCTGCAAATTTACTACCCTTTTCCTACTCACGTAATCTGACATTTCCGATAAATTTTTCAACCACGCGGCGGAAATAGGCGTTAAGTCGACGCCGATGATGGCTAATTTATCCAACTGTCTCTCCGTTAACTCACCTTTTTCAGCCATTTCTCTCGTTTTCATCAGCCATACCGCCAAAGGACTTCCCAAAGGAGGCTCTGCATATTGTCCTCGCTCGGCTAAAAACATGGCCATATCCGAAGCGGATTCGTCAAAAGCAGTCAGTCCGCCTTGGAAATTTATGTTCACCACTGAAACGGTACTCTCCGCCTCGTCTTCGTCGAGTTTTAAACCTAAAGTACGCAATCGAAACTCGCGTTTCTTCGAAAGTTTTCCATTCTTGAACAACGATCGTTGTTTCGCAACCCACCTTCCTAAACCGCCTTTCTCGCGTTCGGAATAACTCGGATCGCAGTTCCCGGTGATGCACTGGTACTCAACCAACTCGTCGAACCAACTTTCCCAGACCGTGTTTGCTTGTAAAACCTTGGTCTCTGGTTCTAATGCGTCGAAACCTACAATATCGAGCAAATACAGTTGCTCTTGAGCTAACGATCCGGATGTTCTATTCAAGCGCGTCTCCAAGACCCATTCTCTCAATGTCTCTGGCGCTCTCTTCACCAAACCTTTCGTTCTCGCGTAATACGTTTCCTTCACCTGGCCGCTTTCGTCTCTCAACGGCGGTCTCCCAGTCCGCTCGCGCATTCGAACTCTCCCTAACGTACCTCCACTCTCCGATAACTGTCTCGCGGCGTACTCTAATAAACTAAAATTCCATCTCGACTGCGTCGGTGAAACCGCCAACACCTGCGGCGCCGCTCGGATAACTTGTCGAACTTCTTCCTGAGACAAGCCGCACCTTCTAAAAACTTCTATAGCATTCTGAGCGTTTTCCGCGATGAGTTTCATCCGTTTTCGATCGACTAACGCTCTGCCTCTGGCGGTAATCCGCCACGCTGCCGCGGCTGAAAATGTCGCCACCGCTTCGTCTTCTGTAAAACCGACGACTTCTACCAAGTAATCTTCCACGTACGCTTGCATGTTACTCGGTCGTTTTCGAGACGCCAACGGTTCAATCACGCGTCGTTTCTGTTTCAAAGATGGGAAAATCTCTTCTCCCCATCCTTCGCCTTTCCTCTCAAGCTCCCAGACGAGTTCGGTGTTGATTTGATTAATCTGCGTGCCTCTGTTTGCGCTCGGCGGAGCGGGCGAAGGTGCCGACTTTGCCGAAGATATTCTGCTGCCGCTGCTGCTCCTGCTTTGGACATTTTTCTCGGAAGAACTCGCTTGCAACTTCGATCTGCTCCGTCGATCGTCTCGACTCCTCTCTTCCTCCTCGTCGTCTTCCTCGCTCTCCTCGTCCACGGATCGACCGTAATCGATCGAAGACGCGCGGACGCAGAGAACATCACCATCCCTTCTCCTCCTCGTTTCCTCCCTTACGCAAAAGCCGAAGGAGAACTGGTTTTGGGAGCCAGCGTTGTGCAGATGACGCATTTTCTTTCCTCCTCCTCTTCCTTTTTGCATCGACGACGACGATACAGACGGATGATTGGAGATCCTCGCCAACATTCCGCGCATTATCTCTCTTTGTGCCTCTCTTTACTTCCTCTTACGAACTGTGATCATTTGTTCATCTCGTCGTATGCGCGTGGTAAAAAATTATATGGGGATGATGCAACAAATCGTATCTTCTTCTACGACTTTAAAAGAGATCCAAACACAAAAAAAGCTTTGGTTCAAAAAAATAGATGAAAATTCAGGTCCCAGAACTGACGGACAAAAACCAGTTTTTAAAGCAGTTAGTTCAGTGCAGTTCAGTCTTATAAAGAATACAAACGCCACACACGCGATGGGACTCAGAGCGTCGAAACCAAAACACGTCCTGAATGCTACGACGACGACGACGACGACGACGGGCACCCCCCAACAAACGACTCCCGGTGGACTTCGCGTGCGTATTTCTTCTTCTTTGTATTCTTCTTTGTATTCTTCTTCTTTTTCTTCCCTGCATGACAAAAAATGAACGAATCGAATAACGCTCTCTCCTCTTCATCCCCTTCTTCCTTTCCTACATCCTTATTAAACAACGACAGTTGACGAGTAAGCTTTTGAGAAGGTTGGAAGGGACCTCCTCCGCCACCTCCTTCTCCTCCGCCTCGTCGAACGCTTCTCAACAAAGACGACGGGAAAGTGGTGGGAGCATTCCCTCAACCTCATCATCGGACCATTATTTCTTACAAACGAAACCGGAACTCGCGCAGTTACTCCAAACGACCTCGAAATATAACGAAGCCTTATTAAAACACGAACAAAATGAAATAGATAGCTTAGCGAAATACATCAAAGAGATTGAAGCCGTGGAGAAGAATCCGTACGAGGAAGACTTTAAGAGCGAGAGCGAACGCGAAACGTTGAGCGCGGCGAAGCGTAAACTCGAGACGTCTTCGAGGAAAGTGAAAGAGTGCTTCGAGAAGGAGTCGGAAGAGTCGGGAGAAGAGTCGCGATTACCGACGAGGTGCAGAGCAGTCGTCGCGGAGTACGAAAAGTGCGGGCAAGAGGCGTTGGAGGCGTTCGTAGAGGCAAATAGAAGTTGAAAAATCACATCACATACGTAGAGAGTAAAAATAGAATTTTTCTTTTCTTTTTCTTATTATTCTCGTAACGACCTGCGGCAGAATATCTCACACGCGTTTGGAAAAAAAATGTGCTTCAATGTTTGTCGTCGTGATGGTGGTGGTGGTTTAGGCCAGAGATGATGAAGAAGAAAACATCATCATAAAGGGATACATATCATCATCACCATGCACCTCGATGAAGCCGTCGCGGTCGGATCCTTCCTCGTCTGCGTCGTCTGTTCGCACTTGCTCAATCGTCAAAGGCACGAGCGACGGATAATTCACGACTCTCGCTTTCAGCCGTCCGTGGACGAGCGATGGAGGAGGAAGAGGATAAATATGATGAAGATGAAGAAGAAGAAGAACAGAAGAAGAAGCAAAAGTTACGCGTGGAATGGCGATGATGACGATAACGACACTCCTCGCGCGATGATGAGAGACGGAAGGAAAAGCGGAGAGTCGGAAACGAGATTTCACGACGTGTCGGAATACCTCTCCTCCTCCGACGAAGCGAACGAAAACGACTACGACATCGACGAACTGTTGGACGGAGACTATTTCGAATCCGACGTCGACGAGGACTTTTTCGACACTCGGTCTCGTTTATCCTCAACAAATAATGTCAGCTCGACGACGACGACGACGACGGGTGGTGGTGGTGGTGGTGGTAGAAGAAAACTCGGCGAGTTGCCGGACGAAACGGCGTACCAGATTTGGTCCACGGCAAAGCTCCGCGACCATCCGTGCGTGCCGTATTGCACGTGGCGGCTGAACGACGAAAACGATACAGCTCAAAACGGAGGACGAGATATGCTTCTCGTGAGAATAGGCGCGGCAAATTCAGAGCTATCTCACGAAAACAAGCAACTCATGGACCAAGTGATGGTGTCTACTTTATACCACGGCGTCAAAACGCGCCTATTAGATCGAGACTATCGAACAGTCCCAGGTCAAATAGACGTCCTCATCGACATGCACGGATGCGGTTTAACTAACCCGCCTCCTTTTGACGTCATCGCGAGAGGCTTATCCGCCATCGGAGAGCTCTTTTACGAGCGCGCGAAAGTCCACAGGATCGGTAACCCGCCGCGAGGAACGCAGATTTTAATCAACGCCGTCATGGTGTTATTACCGAAAGAGATGCGAGATTCCGTGAAGATTGTCGTTTTGAGAGACAAACAGAGCGACGAGACCATGAAGCGCGCGTACGAGGCGAAGTGTTTAGTCTGCGATAGCATGAAATAGAAAAAATTTAGAAATGCAATAAGGTTTTAGACGATTAAATAATAAGGAATGCGCAATCGATGAACACGAAAGAACAAAGCAAAAAGCATAAAGCAAAAATAATTGAGTGAATGCGCGCCCTTGATTAAACTTCACTTGAAGTCATAACTGACAAGTAACAACAACAACAACAACAACAACAACAACAACAACAACAACAACGACAACATTAACTGTAACGCAACAACATGGTATCATTATTACGATCATCGCGTCTTTCTTTTTTCCTCCTCGTGTGTTTTTGTCTTGAATTCCTTCTTTCTCCTGTCCTCGCCGGTGGTCACGGAAATTCCGCGTTATATCACGAACTGAAACGGACGTACGGTTTCGGGAACAAAGAACCAGACGCGGTGCACGATAAACCTCCGGAACCGGAGGTTAGGAAACCAGCGAATTTGCACGAAGTCGGGAAAGATTTAGACCACGAAAAGTTAAAGGAAGAGTTTGAGTTGTTTCCGGAGCATCACAAAATCGATAACGCGGTACACTGGTCGGGGATAACCGCGTTGAAACAAGGGATAAAACTCGGGAACAACACGTACGTGCAAACGACTTTAGACTTAGGAGCAAACGTGAACATGACGTTGAAAGGTTCGAGACCGATCCATTTTAGCGCCGCACACTGTCCTTTCCGCGAGCAAGTGCAGATTGGGAAGACGTTAGTCGAGCACGGTGCGAGCGTCGTGGATGTCAACGAAGACGGGTATCAACCCATTCACTTCGCTTCGAGGATGTGGCAACCGTTATGTATAAACTACGTCGAATGGTTGCTACGAAACGAAAGCGTTGACGTGAACGAGCGACGCTCGATGGGTAACGAGACGACGCCGTTGCACGAAGCAGCGTTACGATCTTCGCTGAAAATGGTCCAGATGTTAGTAGAGAAAGGCGCGGTGGTTGACGCCTTGGATACCGACGGCGATACCGCTTTGCATAAAGCGGTAAAAGGAGATCACTTGCCGGCCATGCATCACTTGTTGAAGAGCGGTGCAAATCCCCACTTGAAGAATAAACGAAACGTATCGCCGTTCGAGTTGGCGCAGAAAATGAAAAAGGATTTTGACACGATGCAAGTATTTAAGAAAGATTACGGTTGGAAACACGATGCAGGACTCGCGCACACCGAGTTGTAAAAGATTTTGACTTTTAATATATGTGTTGTACAACAAGAAATTTTTACAATGCATGTACTCTATCGATACTATTATTATTTATTTAGCTTCTATCGCTAATTTAGCCGCTAATTTAGCTTCTACCGATGCTTTTTGGTGGAAGGAAAGGAATGTTCGGATGGGACTCAGGTGAAGCGTCCGGGTCGGGTTTCCACATCTTTATCGTTTTGTCCGCTTCGCAAGAAATCAATCTCTCCCCAGTCTTATCGAAACCCAGCGCGAATATGCCAGCTTCGGCTTCCATGGAACCCGGTTGAACCTGCGTTTGTAACGATTGGAAGCAATGTCCGGTTTCGTAATCCCAAAAGCGCATGCTACCGTCGTCTCCTCCAGAAATCATGACGTTGTCTTCGTTGAGCGCCATGGCGTTGACGATGGCGTTTTGCTTAGATAACATGTTATGCTTGAACTGACCATCTGGCAAACCAAACTTCTTGATGTTATCTGCCGAAGCGGAACTAAACTCCCAGTACTTCTGATGCATAACCATCGCGCGAACCCCTTTCTTGTGATGCGTCAACGTCTTCATGCACTTACCCGCTGCTAAGTCCCACGTCTTGATGGTCGAATCGTAACTCCCCGTGATGATTTGAGGATCTACGTTCTCGGTAATGATCGATCCTACGGTTGATTCGTGTCCAGACAAACAAAAAACTTGCGCTTTTGTGCGCATATCCCAAACTCTGCACGCAGAATCTCGACCACCAGTCATCAATATATCCAAGTCCGGATGTAACGCTATCGAATACACGCCGCTCAAGTGGCCGTGGTAGTTTCTAATCACTTTATTGTATTCTAAATCCCAACACTTGACTTTCTTATCTGCACCGCACGAGAACATGTACGGATGCTTGTCCGAAATGGCTAATCCCATCACTTGCTCGATGTGACCGGTCAAAGTTAACTTCAACCCCCCCGTGGCTAAATCCCAAATTTTTATGCAACGATCTCCAGAACCGGTGGCGAACCACTCGTTCGACTTGTCCACAGCAACCGAGCGCACCCATCCTTGATGACCCGAGATGACTCTGTATAACTTCCAAGGTTTCTTCCACTCCGGTCTCGGCCACTTGGACGCTAAATTTGCCGTCACGAGCGCGCTCGATTTCATATTTGCGTTTGCGCCAAAAACCGAAGACTTTGAAGCGGCGTTTGCGTCTGCGTTGAATTGCACCAACGCCCCACTCTTCTCTCCCAGTTCTTGGCTCTTCAACTTGGCTAAAATTCCACCCGACGCGTTCGCTTCCACCTTTTCGCGAACTGGTTCGTCGATGAAATCGATCAAAGATGCCAAGTCCGTTTTTTCGTTGTCGTCTGTAAGTTTCCTCTTGTTCTTTGCCGCCAAATTCGCTGCTTCGGCTAAACCAGGAATGGTATTTTCGAAGCGCTTGTTATTACTCGCATCGTTTGCTCCCGCGGCAGAGTTTGCTCTGTTGTTGTTGTTGTTGTTGTTGTTGTTGTTGTTCTTATTGTCTCTGGATTTAATCTCCGGCGGTGCCATGTGCCGCACGGCTTCGTATTCGTCCCGAATTTTCACGCTCATTTTTCGTTCGATCGAAGGTCGATGCATGAACATTTCTTCTTCTCCTCCTTCTTTCTCTCCAATCGAGAACAACGCTTTCGTTCTCTTGGCGGAAAGTTCCGCCAGCGCTACCGGGTCTGGACCTTTCACTTTCGTCATTTCTATTGTTGTGGCTGCGTTTTATTCGTCGTATTTAAAGAAGGAAGGAATGAAGAATTGTGTTTCCGAGCGAAGGCGGCTGTCAGCTTGTGAAGAATGCGAAAAAAATGAAAAAGAAAGAGAGAGAGGGAGAGAGGAAGAGGAACAGTGAGTTAGTATTTTCCTATGTTCGTTCATGCATTATTTTTCAATCTTCTTCTACTCTTCTCGCTCGTCGTTAATCACGCGTATTCTGCTCGCGTTTTTGGTCAACCAAAGCGCAAACTCCGGCGAACGCGCTAACGATTCCAAAGCGGCGTTCGTGGATTCCGTTTCGAGCTCGTCGGCTTCCTCGGCGCTTAAAAATCTTCCCCGAGAGTTACTCGCGAGACCAACGGGAGGCATTCGCTTTTTATCCTTTCCGTTGGAGCTACTCGTCGTCGTCGAGAACGGGGGAGGCGATTTCTTTTTACCCCCACTGTTGCTATTTTTTGTCGTCTTTTTACCGCTGGAGGATCCGCCACCTGGCGTCGGTTGCGGCGTGGCGGGTTCGCTTTTGTCTCCGCCACTAAACGGATTCAAATTCCTAACTAAACTGAACGGTGAAAGTGATGACGAGCGCTTATTCCGTGTTTCGGAATCTGCGTTTTTCTCCATTGGTGTAAACGGTGAAGGCGCAACGCGCGGCTCTGGATCCATCGTGGCTGGTAGTCTGCGACGAAGTTCGTATTCAGTTTCTTCCTCTTCGTCGCTGTAAAATTCATCGTCGTACTCGAACGATTTTCTATCGTCGGAAGATTTCTTCTTATCGAACAAATGAAAAGTAAACGCGTGAAATGCAAGCCGTAACGTTCTCTTCACGTCTTTTGCGAACGCTGCGGCGGGACCGGCTACGATTGTACTTCCGGCGAGGAGTGCAAGCGTGTTCCCGGTTTGCGCGTCTCGAGTGCAAAACTTGAGCATAATCACGCCAAATACTGAAATGGAGAAGCTGGTAAACTGTTTCCAACCTTTCACGACTTCCCCGCTTCTGTCGTCTACCACCCATTTCTTGACGAACATGACGCCTAAACCGGAAGATACCAAGAAAAATCCAACGACGAGCAGAGCTATGTAAATCGTCTTTGGTTCATCGGGATCGGCGTTGCGAAGGACGCCCCACGAGGCGCGTATCGGCTTAGACATCCCTCTCCAAAGGTACTCTAATACTATCTTCCACTTATCCACGGGCACAAAATGATACGCAAACGTCGTCACGAGCGTTGAACTGATACCGAAAAACGTTCTCGTCGCTCTTCCCGACGGCGTCAGTCTCGTCAATTGGAGAAGGACTAAACAGAGCAACATGGCTGTCGATAAAGACATCGCGGCTATGTAAAAGCACCACGGAGATGTGGCAATGACGGGTGCTAAGGTCATCGAGCTAATACCACCGACAAATCTCAAGAACAGGTTTGAATCAAAGTACTCTCGAACGGTTATTTCATACGTCACCTTCCCATTAGATTTTCCGCCAGAAGGGTTGCATTGCAACACGTACACCGCGCTCTTCTCTTGGAACGGACTCATGTTTGCGACTAAAGTCGATGGAGACTTCTTCGTTGCCTTTGACGAACTGCTGCGACTATTTTTACTACCGTTACTATTACCACTCGTGTGTGCCTCATTTTTCTTCTTCTTCTCCTCTCTCTTCATCTTTAATCGTCGATATTGCCAATTCTTTGCCGTCCTCTTCCCTTCTTCCTCTTCCAAAACGTCTTCCTCTTTCCCAACCTTCAACGCGCACTGATTCGCTTTCACGCTCCCGTCTGCATCTTTCAACGCTACCTCAATCGCATCAAACGTTCTCCAAATGGCATATTTTGGGTATCCCTTGATAAAGAATCGGCTCTGTTCTTCTACTTTATTCCAAGGCACATCTTTCCCTTTGGATGCGATTTTTGTTTCACCACCGCTCCTCCTCCCATCGTCGTTAAAAGAGACGACGACGTTTGAGTCTGTTTCTTGTGTTCCCCCTCCTCTCTCGTCGTAAAGGTTGTTGTTATCATCGCAGAGACTCGTCTCGCACAACGCGAGAAGAGTGAGAGCGAAAACAAACAGAGCGACTCTTCTTCCTCCTCCTCCTCTCATTATTATAGCGCGGCGCTCTCTCGCAGGGTGTATATCTAAGAATACAGTTCCTTTCTTATTATAATAACGCCGATGTGGTGTCTTCCCCTTTTTTTTTGGTGCTGGCGGTTACTGGTCTCACGCAAGTGTCGTCAAAATCGCTCAAAAAAGCAAAATTGAGCGAGGGAGGATTTTGGCCACGCGATGAAGAAGTATCTTTTGTGTGAAGGTAATCCAACAATCGTCATTACAAAGAGCGAGGAGTACATACGACAACTCTCGCTTCCAACGTGCCCCACTCTGAACAGGGAAAAACGTGCGCACGCATTTCACCGAGAAACAAGAAGGCTTTTTACTGTTTGACTTTATTTCCGAACGTTCTCACGTAAAGAAAAATGAGCGGCACGCAAATGATGACGACGATGCGCGCTTCGACGACGATCCGTTGTTGCGCTTCTTCGAATCAACAAAAATCGACTTCCTCCTCGTCGTCTTCGAGAAGAATCCCGAAATCTTCGAGCAATAACATCAGCAACGAAGCCGGTAAAGATGCGTTGCCATCGTCTCGCGCAACAGCTACCGCCGCTGTGTCCTCTGTCGCCGCGTTGAGCAGCGCTGGACCGGCTTTGGCCGATGGGTTGAGTGATTTTCAGGTACCGGATATGTCGTCGGCGATGGCGGAAATGCCAAAGGTGGACTTTAGTGGCTTCGCGTCGAAGCTTAAAGATATCAAAGTTCCGGAAATCGACACGTCTGCGTTCGACGAGTTGAAGGAGAAAGCTTCATCGGCTCTGGATGATGCTACGTCGGCTCTGGATGACTTCGACCCAAACGCTCTTCAAGCGCAACTTCAGTCGAAGGTTTCCGAGATCCAGTCAACTCCGGCACCTGTTACCGTTCCGTCTATTCCAAAACCTTCTGTTTCTGTGACTATTGAAACACCGTCCGCGTCCGTAGAGATGCCTGCGATGCCTGCGATGCCTGCGATGCCGGAAATGCCTGCGATGCCCGCGATGCCTGCGATGCCGGAAATGCCTGCGATGTCGGAAATGCCCGTATTGCCAGAAATGCCCGCGATGCCGGAGTTGCCAGAGTTGCCTCCTCTTCCAGATCTTCCCTCTGTGGAAGATGTGATGGCGAGCTTCACGAGTGTCATCGATTCCGTGCCTGTCCCGGAAGATCTCCAGCCTTTAGTAGCCGCTATTAAACAAAATCCAGACACGGGCGTTGCCTTGCTTGCTTTCATCTTTGGATCTCCGGTTTTACTTGCAGTATTAGGTGCGGCTTTGCGTGGATACGATGGTGATGTCCGCCCGAAAGCTTGCTATGAATCGCTCGAGAAGAACGGTAACGCAAAGATTATCGACACCCGCTCGGAAGAAGCGATAAGGAACGAAGGCGTTCCCGATTTGAGAGGATCGGCGAGAAACAAAGGGGAAATCGTTCGTGTCGTGAAATTGAACGAGAAAGAACGAAGACAAACGCGCGGCGCGAGACAGATTGAACTCACGATTGCAGCGGAGAAGGTTAAGAAGTTATCTTCGATTGGCTCGAAGTTGTACTTTATTGGTCCAGATGCGAAGGACTTGGCCAAGACGGTCAAAAGTGAAACTTTTGCTCGTAAGTGCTACACTATTTCTGGTGGATTTGAAGGCTACCGATCGTCTGGCTTGAAGTTGAGAAAAGGTGGCTATAAAAAGAACGTTGCCGAGGTTGCTGCCGAGGAAGCGTCGGAGATTGGAAGCAGAGCGACGCGCGCCGTCCAAAGCAGTGTCGGCTCCGTCTCGACGACTGTGAAAACTGCGGACGATTCGATGAAGGTTGTGTACGGGCTCCTCGCGCTCGGCGTTGTGGTCGGAGCGATCGAGTACGAAAAGACGTTGCAATTCATCGGCGTCGTCGGTATCGAATTGACTTTGTTGAACGCGTTCTTGTCGTACGAAAATCCTCTCGATGCGATTTCAGCGTTTGGTAACTTTGTTTCTCCGGTGACGCAGCCGATTACGAACGCGATTGGCGCTAAAGCCGGCGAAGTCGCCAACGAGGCCGTGAGTATTGCGTCGGAAAAAGTGAAGGAGTCCGTTAGCGAGATTTCTGTTCCGGAAGTTGATTTGGACCAAATTCCAGGCGGTTCCGGCCTCAAGCGTTCGCTGGAGAAGCGAGGGGCTTCCAAACAGTCCGCGGTCGAAGAGGACGAATAAAAACAAGAACACTTAAAATAAAGAATAAACAGTAGAACGCACAATATTATTACCATAGCAGAAAAGAAGAAGCAATGTATATGATTGAACAATAATTTCACGCATCATATAAATATATCATCTGATCAAATCCTCGCTTTTCTCACGCGCCTTCTTGGATTTTCCTTTTTCACCCTTTCACAAGCATCCCAAATCTTCTTCTTCTTCATCACAAAATTGAAGCAGACGTACTCTCTCTCTCTGCGATAAAGAGAAGGAAGAGAACACGCACGCATGCACGACTAATATTAAGAGCACGCTCGAGGCGGCACGCACTACGCGCGAGGATGAGAACGCGCCGGTTTACCGCTCTCCTTGTTCTTCTCGTCTTCATCGTCTCCCTCGCGGCTTCTTGTTCCGGAGAAGATGTTGGTGAGCACGTTCCTCCTTTGCCACACGAACAGGATGATGAACACGACCACCATCACCACCACGACGTAACCATGGACGTAACCATGGAAGCGCCGGATGAGTTGTTCGAATACGAAGCGGAGTTGGTGGACGAACGCCTCGAGGAGGAAGAGAATGAGATGGACGAACAATTCTTGAAAAATCAAGAGCAGCAGATGTTACGCGACGGTGATGGCGAAAAGCGTAATATCGTGGATCCTGAAGAAATCTTGGAGCAAGTGGAGGATATCTACGCTGGGTTTGATGAAAAGAAAGGATGGTTATTTGCCAACTACACTTCGCGCGTTTCCACGGAGAAGGCGGTAGATGCGCTTTTGCAAGAAGGACAACGCGCGTTGGATTTCGCAGAACAGAACGATGCACTATTTCACGTTCAGAATAGTCCACATTTTGCAAGGAGTACTAATTTACCGAACGAACAAAGCATTCCTTTAGAATTCGCGCGCTTGTGGATTGCTTCGGAAGCGTTATTCGTGCTAGCTGCGGCGTTGGAAACAGGCACGCTTCCTTTATCCGCCTTGTCGCAATCGCAAAGAGATATGTTTGCCAAGACGAATGATGAACATATTCCATGGACTTTAAAAGCTTTGCGAGCTGCACATTTCGCAGGAAACGACGGAGCTTCGGTAGCTCTCGCAGACAGAGCGCTCATCGGTCGAGGTGGTGTCGCCGAAAATTGTCAAATGGCAGTGCGACTACTGCATCCGCTTGCCGCAAAGCGCGAACTGGAGATTCAGAAAGCAGGTGCGGGTTCTGTTTCTGGTATGCCAGTACAGGCTACGTGGTTGAGAGACCGCGAGCGGGACGCTTCCTGGCACTCCAACGCCATGGAAGAAAGTTTAGCGGAAGAGCATCAAAAAAATTTTGTGGGAGGTGCGGATGATTCGAACGAATTTACGCCTCATGGAAATAGCGGTACGCCGGAAAGCACGAGAGCCGAAGGATACCGAAGATTGATGGGCACAGATGGTAGAGATAGAGACGAGATTGGAGCTTTACAACGTTTTGAGAATGCGGCGCGACGCGGAGATCGTTTAGCCGCCTTCAACGCAGGCTTCATGCACATGAGGGGTACTTCAGAGAATGTTCCCGTGAATGTTACTGCCGCTGAAATATATTTCAAGCAGGCTGGAGATGTGAACGGAGGTGGTGCCTTTAACGGTATCGGAGTCATTTATTACAACAAGAAAGATTTCGTCACCGCAAGACATTGGTTTGAGAAAGGAATGGCAGCGAACAATCCCGATTGCTTTTACAACATGGGCACGTTGCACCTGCACGGACTCGGCAACTTGGAAAGAAATGCCACTCAAGGATTTCTGATGTACGAAAAAGCGTCCAAAAGCGGTCACTGGAAAGCGCCGTTTGATTTGGCCAGAATGCATATGAACGGACAGGGAACGCCACAAAATTGTACGAGAGCTACCCGTTTATTTCGAATTTTCTACGACGAGCGAACGGGATGGGCGGATGAACTAGAGAACGCAATGGCTATGTTAGATGGAGTCGACGAGAATAGAAAAAAACTGAAAGGTGTGCCCCGAGATCCTTTTGGAGCGTTGATTCTGTACTCGCTTTACGCAGAACAGGGAAGTGAAGTTGCAACACAAAATATCGCTTGGATGCTCAGGAAAAATCTCACCGGTATCGAAATACCAAATAGATTTGAACTCGCTGGTTCGTTACTGCGACGCGTCACGCGTTCACCAGGTTTAGCTCCTGAAGCCAACATCGATTTAGGAAACATGCTTTGGAATAAGCAAATCGAAGCTACGCCACAAGATTTTGCGTTGTGTGACGACGAAGAAAGATTTATGGTTTCTCAAGGTCGCGACGCGATCGAAGGTGAATCTGACAACGCCGAACCTACTGGGAATAGTGATGCGAGTGCGATGCATTATAACGCTGCGGTTCACAGATACAGAAGAGCAACAGAAGGGGATTTACAACTTCCGGAAGCGTATCATGCTTTGGCTTGGGCACATTTCACGGGTAAAGGAGAAGGTAAAAACAGTACCGCAGTTCTCTTGCATCTCGACAAAGCGATGGAATTATCCAGATACGACGCGGAAATGTTCCCGAGTATCTTATTCTACGCGTACGTCCGCATCGCTTCCTCTTTCGACGGGTTCATTTCGTTGAAAAGGTTATTCGGTAGATTCCTTTCCTGCATCCTTGATATCGACAGAGATAGCATTGAGAGGTATTACAAAGAGAACTCTACTTTGGTGCACGGGTTCGTGACGATTTTGGCACTCGTCATACCACGTTTCCTCTTTTTTAGATACGCTGCTGCTGCCGCCGCCGCCCAGAATAGATAACTAGGAATAGATGAAATAGATATTATACCGGGATGGTGAACGTAGAGAAATATTTGTATAAAAGAAAATGCTCCACACCCTTCTTTCCGCCGCCACTAAAAGCTACTATTCTAAAATTGTATTTGTTCTTACTTTCTTTTCGTCTCCTTCCTTAGGTCAGGGCGTAAGTTCCTCTTCCATCGCGGTCAACTTATCGTTCGGGTCATCCATCGTCAAATAGTCGTAAGGAGCTTCGATCTGTACGCGCTCAGGTCTTGCCAATTGAATTTTAGCCTTTTTCATGGCTTGGACGAACGATAACCACAACTCAGAACGAATACCGAGGAACTGGTCTTTATTAATGGCTTCGACGTAGAACGAAAACTCCAACATGATTCCATCCGGCGTCACTTCTTCTATAAAAACGCGCCTGTGTAGCGTTTTCAACACTCGCGGATCGTTTTTGATCATCGTTCTAAACGTTGACAGCAATTTGGAGAGTTGACTCGCGTCTTTTAATCTCACTGTCATTTTCTCGTTGAATCTAAACTCTCTTCCTCGTCGAGTGACGTTGATGATTGACATTGCACCGAGTTCAGAGTTTGGAAGTAATATAACTTCTCTCTCTAAAGTTTTAATAGCCGTGCGAAACAAACCAATATCAATGATTTGACCCTCCGCGTAGTTCAACTCCTTCCCTTCTCTTGGAATTTTAACCGTATCGCCAATTATAAATGGGGTCGTTGTGTACAATAAGACGCCCATAAGAGCATTTTCTAATACCTGTTTGGACGCCAAACCGATGGCAATACCGGAAACGCCCCCGACAGTAACTAATGCGCCCAAGTTCAATCCTATTGCTTTGAAACAAAAGATTGCCGTCACGACCCAGGTGATAATTTCCGTCACTCTCTCCGCCCCGTTCACTCTCGCTAAAGTTGCCGGCGCCGCTCCGCTCTTCTCCAACCTACTCCACGCGCTCGAGAAAAACTTCTTCTCCCACGAAAACGTCGCCGCGACCAGGCCGCTCAAAATACACAAATACGTAATCGCTTGCACCGCGTAAATAATTCGAGCGACTTCAAATACAGCAGATCCAATCAATAACGCGCCAATCCCTCTGCTCCCGGAAGCTATCAACAAACCTCTCTCCACCGAACCTGCGATATCTTTAATAATCTCCTGAACTCTTTCGCTGAAACGAAAGAACCCGCTGAACAGAGATAATCGTAAAATCGACCCGAGAAAGAACAATAACGCCGCGTCTTCTAAATACACTCGAATAATTTTATCCGGACTCGGCGCCGGCGTCAAACCGAGAAATCGTCCAAAAGCCTCGAATATAAACTGCGCGACGATAGCGCCCGTTATTTCCGCCGTCTCTCTCGTGTTTATGGCTAAAAAAGCGGCATAAAACGAAAAAGCGCCGACGCATAACGTGATCAGTTTCGTCAACCACGAGTCTTCTTCGGCCAGGACGGGTACTCCCGGGAGTAACGTCCGCGGCGCGTTCTTTCCACCTTTCATAATCTCCGTCCCTCCCTTACTCGAAGAAGAAGACGAGGAAGAATCATCCAAAATGGTATCCATGGAATACATATCGTCAGAGGTTGCGTCTGCTGGTGCTTCGCGCGCTATTATTCTTTCTCGAATTTGTCCTCCTTCTTCTCTTTCCCTTTGTCTTCTTTGTCTTCTTCGTGTTGATGAAATTGTGTTCGTTAGAGAGGCGGCGAAAAAAAGAGTGACTTTGTCATCTTTCTCGTAATTGTTGTTTCCTCTTCTTCTCCTTTGTGTTCTTCTCTTTAACGACGACGAGAGAAAGGCTCGAGAGTAAGAAGAAGAACAGAACCGTGATGATGATGATGATGATGATGATGATGTCGAGCACACACCGCGCGACGACGATTGCATCGCTCGCGTGTTTGCTGTCATCATCGTCCCGGTCGTGGTGGTCATTTTTTTAATGGAGAGAGAGACGAGCGTTGAAAACCTCTCTCGACATTCCCCCATTCATTTTTTTGCAAAGGAAGCTTCTAGAGGATTTGCGCGAAAATTTGCACAAAATCGGCAGCCAAACCACGTAATTTCATTCATTGCTTTCGCGCCATAATAGTAGTAGTAGTAAATGATGATTATGTTTACCTCTACTTCCCTCTCATCAAAATCAGCCTTGGCGCAGAGAGGAGCACCACGGACGACGACAAGAGCAGCGTCGAAACCGTGTTGTTGTTCAACTGCGACTGCGACTACTGTTGAGAAGAGGAAGAAGAAAATGATGAAAATGATGACGACGACGAGAGGAAGAAGAGGAAAAGGAATGTTGAAATCATCATCATCAGAAGAGTCGTCGAAAGTTGCGATTGAAGACGACGACGACGACGACGACGACGACTTTTTACAGTTTCTGGAAGACTCCATGGAAGTCGCGGCTGGGGAGAAAAGAGACGACGATTGGATCGGCGAACCAGGCTCGGCCATGCGAGGCGAAGAGTTGAGGAAGTTGGTGTTGAAACGATACGGAAAGTTGTACGACACGAGAATTTGTCAGAGACGAGATTCGATGAATAAGTTGCAGTTGTTTTTACAAATAATGTGGAAGTTTGTCGGACAGAAGAGTTTTCCGATGACGGAGGCGGAATACATCGAACAAACCGACGCGGTGGCGGAAATATTGACCATGAAGAATAGGCAGGATTTAGTACGCGCGAACTTACCGATTTGGCCAAAATGGCCGAAGATGGATACCACGGGAGCAAACGCGGTCATGATTCCTTTGGACATCGACGAAGAGGATCTAACCATTGACGGCGAATAATAAATAGTAAACGAGTCTGTCTGTAGTAGTTGGTAGAGCTAAATGTGTTGTATATCTTCTCATAGGTATTAATAAAGTGTGTTTGGACTCTCTCTCTCTCTCTCTCTCTCTCTCTTCTAGTGCGCTGTGCCCGTCGCCGCGACTTTCAAGTTTGGCAACACCTCCAACCCGTCTCTAATCTCCAGTAACTCTATCTGCTGCTTCACGCGAGCTAATCTCGCGTACAACGGCCTCGCGTGTTTTTTATCCGCTTTGCTCGCGACTATGTTATTCATTTTCATCAACCTCGCGTCGTACGCTCGAAGTCTTTTTTTCAAATTGCTCTTCTCTTGTAACAACCCCTCTCGACTCATCTGTCTAACGCTGGTTGGATATAACGCTTCCAACGCGCTTCCGCAACATCTCTCGGACTCTGCTCGCATGGAATCAAAACAAGACGGGTCGAAGAGAAACTCCGAGATGAATTCGTCCGAGAGTAATTCTAGAGTGTAATCTCTCGCTAATACATCTTCTTCTTCTTCTTCTTCTTCTTCTTCTTCTTCGATACCATTCTCATCATCTTTTTCCAACGTTCTTCTCACATCATCATCGTCGCTTTTTCCACTACTACTCTTACTACTACTATTACTCTCGCTTTTACGACGAAGAACTGAAATATTTTCAAAATTCTTCCCGCCTCGTTTTGTTCCTTCTAATTCTTCTTTATACGACGACGACGACGACGCAAAATCATCGCGAAGACTGATATTATTCGTGGCGTCGCGAAGCATCAGATAGGGGAAGAAGAATTTTTGTGAGGGGGGCTGTCGAGTTCATTTTTTTTTTTTGAATTTTTCTCGTGCATTGCTCCCACCCCACTCTTCTTGGATTTAAAAAACGCTCGAAAAACTCTTTTCATTTAATTAATTCGAGATCTCCACACACATTTTTGCGCCGCGAGAATACTTACTTACTACGCGCATTTATAGTAGTACCCACCAAAACAACGTGGGAGGAAGAAGAATATCACGCAAAAACGACGATGGTGTCCTTGAACGCGAGAAACAGAGAAGAAGAAGACGACGATCACGATTTTGATAAAAAAAAAACCGATCAGGAGGAAAAATTCGCATGGCAGGAAAACTTGCGCGAGGACGATCCGTGGAAACACGTGAAAGATATCAAAGGGGATTTGCATTACCGAGTGTTGTCGATTCCTCGAAACGCGACGATGAGAGAGATTAAAGCGGCGTATCGGCAAAAAGCGCGCGAACATCATCCGGATAAAGGCGGTTGCAGCGAAACGTTCGATAAAGTGCAAAAAGCGTTCGAGACGTTGTCCTGTCCCAAGAAACGAGAGCAGTACGACAGGTTACAACACGTGACGCAATATCGGTACATACCGGGCGTGACGCAAAGAGCAGTCGGAGGAGAGGATTTACTGTTGGACGATATCGCCCGATTAGGGTTAGAAACAGACGCGAGCACGCAGTTGGTGGTGTTGTGCGAGGTGTGCGGGAGACCGTCGACGAGAGTGTGCATGTGCTCGTTGTATTATTGCGATTTTTGCGAACGGAAGCAACACTGGAAAGGCGAGTTTGGTTTGCACTGGCCGGTGACGCAGAGCGATCGTTTGAAGGTGGATTTGGCAAAAAAAGAGTTGGAGGAGAAGAAAAAAGAAGACGCGAGGAGGTACGAGTTGGAAGATCCAAACTTCAGAGATCCGGCGTCTTTGAGAGAGATTCGCGAGTTCAAAGAACACGCCGCGGAGATTTACGGCGTGAGGAAACGAGATCAAACGAGGGTGTTCGATATGCGTTTGGCGAGATATTACATGTGGGCACAGACGACGCGTCATGTATACGTCGCGATCATGTTACCGACTGGATATAAAGATAAAGAGCTGCACATGGACTTCAGAGGGCAAGTGTTAGTGGTTCAAAGCGAAGACTCGCCTCCGGTGGTGGAAAGACACCTCGCGTTTCAACCGTCGCGCGAGTTTCCCGTGCAAACCATGCAAACGGAGGATAAAAGATTTTTCGTGCTCTCGATTCCGAAAAGCAACATGGGAGAAGATATCAAACAGTGCTTTGAAGGTGATCCAGACTACGCGCGATGTATGCAACCGCCGTATACTTTACACGAATCAAATACTGAAGTCATCATGGAATTTGAACTGCCGTTTTGGATCGACGAGGAAGACGTTCGCGTGGACATTACGAAACGTACCGTTCGCGTTCGCGTGACGAACGAAATCGATACGATACGTCATTTCTGGTGGAAAACGCAAGGGCACGAAGAGTTGCGCAAGAACTGGGAAGCAATCGTTCCTGAAGAGTGCGCGTGGTCTTTAGACGACGAAAGCATAAACTCAATAGGCGAAAAATGTCGCCTATTGATGATTTGCCTCGCAAAGCCTTTGCCAGATCAAGAAGAGAAAGAATATAAGAAAAACTCGCGCCAAGATAACAGATTTGCATTGGCAAAGTGGGTTGACACTTCAACAACCCAAGAGTCCGGTGTCCGATTCTTTATCGAAGACGAAGACGATTTCGATCTCGAGTCGTTGCTCATATCGATGGTGTTTATGGAAACGGGCTCGTCTTTTGTACCTGCAAAACCGGAATACGCGTATCGCGCACCGTTCGATACTTCGAAAACAATAAGAGACGTAAATTTACTCCCGAAAAGAGTGAAAACGTTGCTGGATAAGATGCTAGACGGAACAGAAGTGTTTGAAAAGAACGAAGAAGAAGGAAGAGGAGAAGGAGGAAACCTCGAGGCGATTGCGAACGAATAAAAAAAAGACAAATTGAGACATGCCGACATTGAATGTAATTCAACTCGCTAAAAATGCGTACTAATAACACTAAATACTAAATATGACTACTAATAAGATGAAGCTAATGATCCTATTGTACTAAAAATCTGGAATGTCTTCATCCGAAAGCTCATCTTCATCCTGCCAAAAGTTTCCTTCCGCTTCAGAATCAGATTCGCGTTCTTCAAAAAATCTGTGTCGATCCGCCACACCAGCGGAAGATAAAAATCTTTTATCGTCAGTATTGCCCACCAGTACTTCTTGATCTAATCCAATATACGTGTCTGACATGATAAAGACCGTGATATCTGTAACACTCATACCTCGTGGAAAGTTATCAATTTTTAAAACTGCGTCAAAGGTGTCTGCAAACTGAGCTCGGCGCATTGCCACGAGTTCGCCGGTGCGCCTCTTTTCCCCTAACACGATCCACCAACCTTCGTCTTTCTGTTTCGGAAATCTCGGCGCATACGCCCTAGGTGCGGTTTTACGTCCCGATTTCTTACCAGAACGTTTCAACGATACTTTCACAGAAACATTGCGACGTCCATCGCTGCTGTTGACTTTATCTTCCACTAAAGTGGCTTTCACGTCTAACAGCGGGAGGTTTGCGCAGACGTTGTAAATCGCCTCACTTTTAGATTTCGAGAGACCAGCCTTTGACATAGCCTCAAAGAATGCGCTCTTGCGGTGAATAGCCAGAAACACGAGCTGTGGAAGACACGTTATCTTTGAAAAGCGTTCCAATTTAGAAACCTCCTCGTCGGCAATTTTTGGTAATAGGAGCAAAGAGTTGTCGTTTATGGAGAGCCCTTGAATAATCATTTGCGTCAAGTTCATTATTGATAACGCTGTCGACAACCATCCAGCTTCGCTGACTATTTCCGTCATAGCTTGCAGAATTCTTTGCGATTGGTCGAGTACAGACTTCGTATCCGTATGGTAATCCGACATTGGTAAAGGAAGTCGTAAAAAGTGCGCCTGGAAGAGTAAAGAAGCCTTGACGTGCGGGTCGTCGTACGCTCGTCGATCGACTTGATAACCTCCAGCTTTGAGGACATTTATCGCTAAATCTGCGTTTAACTTATCTTCGTTATGACGAACCGGGATTTCATCGTATTCTGCAACATCACACAAGGTTGTCAAGACATCCTCTAAAGTGTTCGATTTCTTCAAACGTTTGGAGAAAACAGCCATGGTTTTGAAATTTAAGTAATAGAAACTCGCAATTCTGCCGAGCATTAAAGGTTTAATGGAATCATCTTCGTCGTTAATAGCGAGACATTTTGCACTCGCGAGCGTTTCCATGGTGTTTTCAACCATTTCTGATAGGTATGAGTTCACGGTTTCGTGATTCGTATCCTCGAGGTTGTAATAGGTTGGATTTTTCATGGCGCGACGGAAGAAATACGTCCACGTTAGGTAATCCACGGCGTCTTGCTTCGATTTTATAGCTCCACCAACGACCTCGGCGTTGAAGTGATCTTCTAAACATTCATTAAAGCTTGATTCCACTGGAAATGGTTCGTACAAGAACTTTTTGTAAAAATTCTTCTTCGGTTCGTGTACGAGAACGACGCAACAGCCGCTTTTATCAAACTGCGGACGCCCAGCTCTCCCCATCATCTGCAACACATCGGTGATGGGAAAGTCTTGGTAACGTTTTGTTTTCCCGTCGTAAAACTCAGTTCCTTTAATAACAACCAAATGCGCTGGTAAGTTCACGCCCCAAGCTAGAGTAGATGTCGACACCAACACTTGAATTTTACATTCTGCAAATAACTGCTCCGCGACGCCGCGATCTTCCGGGGAAAGACCCGCGTGGTGTAAACCAATACCGAATTGCAACGTATGCTTCAAAGCTGGATCTTGAATCTTCGCGATTCTTTGCTCCAGTTCTTGACTGTTGCAGTGCACAAAAGCATCTGGATTTTCGTCAGCAGCTGCGTAGGCAATTAAATCGAGCGCCGTCAATCTCGTTTGTCTTCTCGAGGAGACAAATACCAACGCCGGTTTCAGAGGCGAGTGCGTTCGAATCGCCGCGTAGGTGGGTTTATTCATAGAAAGCATGCGAGGACAATAAAACTTCCCTGGAAAACCTTGAATGTGACATTCGAGTGGCACTGGACGAACAGATGGACGGAAGTTGAACAAACCTTTATCGTTCTCGATACCAAGCCAGTCCCCTAAATCTCTTGCGTTTGCCAAAGCGGTCGATAATCCGACGATGCGAATTTTCGATTTTGTTCGCGCGGAAATATAATTCATTCTAGAAACGATAGCTTCCAAAATTGGTCCGCGATCGGCACCTAAAAGATGAATCTCGTCAATAATGACGAGTTTGACTTTGCTAACGTAAGAGCGGGACTGCCAATTTCGAGAAATACCGTCCCATTTTTCTGGAGTTGCGACGATGATATCCGCACGTAGTAACGCACGCAAATCCGGTGTATAATCGCCAGTAAGTTCTACCATCTTCTTATTCACAGTTGGACAGAAGTACTTCTTCCAATCATCCACGCGCTCGCGAACGAGTGCTTTCAAAGGCGCGATGTAGACAACCTTACTCCCTGGCGGTTCATCTCGAAACATTTTTAGAATTGTAAGTTCCGATGATATCGTTTTCCCCGAACCCGTAGGTGCTCCCAAAAGAACGTTGTGGTTCGTATGGTACAACGTGTGAAACGCTTGCGTTTGAATCGCGTTGAAATGTGTAAACTTCTTTTCATAGAGGGACTCATACGTCGGATTATTGAGCGCGGATCTTGGAAGCGGTTCCAAATCGAGTAGCTCAGTATTCGGCGGCGGTTCCGTCGGTAAAACAATGTCCTCTAAATCGAGTTCTAAGAACGATTCGCATCCTAACCAATACAAATGCGTTGCCCTTAAGAAGTATTGGGGCGGTCGTGGATCAAAAATTGGAATGGTAAACGCCAACGTCATTCTACCTTCTTTGTATTGCTTTTTGCTCAAAGTGAAAGTCTCCGTGTGATAAATGTGCTCATTCACGGGATCCTCCACCCAAATCAACCATTGTTGCGCTTGCCCGTGAACTTCATCTCTCCACATGAACTCAGGCGTAAGGGTTGCGGAAACTCGAAGCACAGAGCGCGTGATCGGCCGAACTACAGCTTCAAGATTGACGTGAGGGAGTTGTTCGACGCAGCGTTTCACTTGCGCTCCAACGACAGCATTGAGTCGCAGTAAATCACCAACTTCCTTTGCACTCATATCGATCAAGCGATCGACGGTGGCATCCTTCTCTTCCAGCTTATAGATTGTCTCTGGCTTCAGAGTATTTTCGAACTGACGTAATGGTGAGTGGTGTGGCCATAATCTTCGATCTACCGCTTTTGAAAGCGTTAACAGTGTTTCTGCCAGCGATGGCCATCCACGCTTAAGCATGAGCTCGAACAAAGCGCGACATATTCTGCTGGCATTTTGAGAAATGTAACTTGAATCTGCAACTAATGAAAACGATTCTAATCGCTTCCGAGATACGTATACTTGCAAGAGTAAATTAACCTTGGCAATTTTATCGCTCATGTCACCTTTAATCTCAATCGGACAGGCGGAACGACGGTTTCTTCGAAGTGCCTCGAGTTCTGGCATTTCATCTTCTCTCGGCGCGATATTTTCAAACTCAGAGGAGTGCGAGATTACGTGCAACACTTCTGGCAAGGACATGTGTCGATTCATCATCTCTTCGAACAATTCCATGGAAGTAACTTTGATGTAGAAGTGCGACGCGATGCGTCCAGCTTCGGTTTGATACAGTTGGCCTGATTGTTCGTCGAAGCGAATCATCTTAGCCTTGTGTAGCTTTCTCGCTGCTGTTTTAATCAAGTTTCTCCGATGCTCGATGAGCCCGGGATCCAAGCGAACTTCATCCCATGTCAAAGCATATCCGAGTGGATTTTGCTCCATTCTCGTGTGTAAGTAAGAGTAACTCAACCACTGCGCGCCTTCGCGGACATTCGTTACGGTTCCTAACACAATTTCGGCGTTCAAATTATCCGCCAAACACTCGATGAATTGCGACTCAATCGGAGTGGAGTGCGTCAACATTGCAACATATTTCGTGAGCTTCTTATGTTCGGTGATAATGACACCCTCACCACTGGTATCGAAACCCGGCCGACCTGCTCTGCCGAAAATTTGCTGTACATCTAGAACACCAAGGTCCTTAAAACCTCCCGCACTCGCGTCGTAGAGCTGCGTTCCCTTGATGATGACTTGATGGGCGGGTAAGTTTACCCCCCATGCTAAAGTTGCCGTACATACTAATACTTTGATCACACCGGCGGCAAACATTTGCTCCACTAACGTCCGATCTTTTCGAAGCATCCCAGCGTTGTGACAGCCAAAACCTTTAAAGAATAATTCTTTCATCTCTTGGTTTCTTGATCGCGACACTTCTCTAGCGAATATCGATTTCTCCTCGTGTGTGTCGTTCTCAAACAACTCGAGTTCGCCTTCTTCTCCCGCTATTTCAGCCAACTGTCGCGCTGTTTTTACCGTATCCTTTCTTGAATGCACAAAGACCATCGCCTGTTTACCCTTACGAAGTGCCTCGCACGCTTTCTTAAAAGCTATTCGAATAGTCACATGCTGACGTTTCATTGCGTTTGTCTCTGAAACGCCAATGAAAACTTGTGTGAGCGGAATCGGTCTGTACGATTGGTCAAATACGAACAAGCCTTTACCTTCGGTGACACCTAAAAACCGCGCAACATCTCTCGGATTGGGCAAAGTTGCCGACAAACCGACAATTCGAATCATTGATTGCGTTTGCTCGACTTGACGACGCGTTCGCGCCACTAGAGTTTCAATGACCGGTCCTCGCTCGTCGTTCAATAAGTGCACTTCATCGATAATAAGGAGTCTGAGAGTGGAGGCTACGGAAACTTCACCACCTTTTCGCGTGATGACGTCCCATTTCTCTGGCGTCGTAACAATAACGTGCGTTTCTTCTAATTCTCTCTTGGAGAGCTGCGTATCGCCAGTTAGTTCTCGACACACCATCCCCAATTCGTCGAGTCGCTTCTGAAACGTCCGCGTGACTTCAGCCGCCAACGCCTTCATCGGCGCCACGTAAACAATCTTGAAATCGTCGTGTTCGTGCAAGCAATTATTCTCTTCGTCAAAATGTTTAGCTATTTCTTGCATCGCGCATAGCATAGCAATATTCGTCTTTCCTGCACCAGTAGGTGCGCATACAAGAACGTTCTCGTTCGACGTATACGCGCACTCAAAAATTTTGGACTGAATACGATTAAATGTCTGAATACCTTTGAACGCAGTTTGAGCCCAAGCCGGGAGATAAGACACAGAAACTTGTAATTCACCGTCTGCCACGGCGTCAGGGATACGCGCAGGTACGTAAATTTCTTCGTAACCTTCCAAGACTTTACGAGTCGTTCCCGGCGGCAGAGCTTTTTTTCCGCCGTCTGTTCCGAGACCTAGTCCGCGCAAACTGTTCAGAATGTCATCCACACTTCCCGGCGCGGCTTCGTTTCTGTTCGGTAGCGGTAACGAATCGTCGCAGAAAGCGCCATAACCAAGTCCAGAATCGTTCGTAAACCATTCTAACAAATATTCTCCATGACCACCAGCAGCGCGTCGTTTATTCCTCCGTTCTTCTTTCTTTCGGATTTTCTCCATCGCGACGTCCGTCGTTGATCGAACGGAGACGGCAGATTTACTTTTCGCATAATCATCCTGGGCAGATTCTTCTGGATCAAACGCTTCTTTTAAAGCTTGCAGCCGTCGTCTGATGGCATCCGCAAGTTGACCTCGTCTTTCGCAAACGCTCGCGACGAGATCAAATCCACCGTCACCGAGTAAATCGAACAACTCAGATGCAACCTGGTCGTCGCTGCTCGAAGTGTTCAAGCACACGCGACAGATATTTCCGCAAATATCCGTCCAACCTGCAAATGCATCTGAATTCTGATTGTTTTCTCTAAATATTTCGCATTGTTCGCGAAGCCAAGATAGAATTGAGCCAGAGCCGGCTTGAAGAGAAGTTGACACCTCGCTCTCAGTACCTAATGCGTCCAGCTCGTGGAACGAAGGAGTCCTCGACCGTTCTAGCTCTAAAGATGCGAACGCATTCGCGCTATCTAAACCGCGCGTCATATTCGATAAAATTGTAGATTCTAAGCCACTGGATATTTGGTCGCAGTGTTGATTACTGCTGTCAAAGTCATTCGCTCCGTAAAATCTCGGTGGCACGAAAAACATATCCTCCCCGTAATACGTCTCTTTTTTTCCCCCTACTCCCATCGACGTGCCATTCAAATCGCCACCAGTACTACTCGTGCTTCCTACTCTTCTTAGTGCGTTTGCGCTTTGCCAAAAATCTTTCCATCGCTGCGCGGCTTCACCGGTTTCGCTCAACACGCCCCCTAGTCTCGCTTTCACAAAACCGAAAGCTTCTCTCTCGTTTCCCCTCCTTTTCCCTTGCACTTTCTTTCTCTCCAATTCCGGCGCGTTCGAATACTCAACGACATCTTCTAAATCTGCCTCCAACTTCCAATCTACATCGCAATTCGTTGCCACCGCTGCATATAAATCTGCCGGCGCTTCTAAAAGTTCATCCGGCGAAATCAAGTCATTCTCCAAACGCAACAACTGTATCGAAGCGTCCGCGACTAAATCGAGCGCGAGCCTCGTCTCCTCGTCAAAATCCTCCAAAGAAGAAGACGAAGTTTTCAAAGCTACATCAGATAACTTCAAAAGTGCCAAATCTCTGTTCTTGGTCGCTTTCTTCGCAGTTTGCCGAAAGGACGATGATGGTGATGATGTCTTTGTCGTCGCGCTCCCTATTTGCTTTGCACGAGCCACGAACGCTTCATCCACATCGCTCACGTACCAATATCTATCGACACTATCATCGCTTCCATCGCCACTTTTGCCTCCACACCGCGCTCGCAAAAATGTCGTCAGACGCGGCGGTGGTCTTCGAGAGGAGGAGGAGGAGGAGGAGGAGGAGGAGGAAGTTGATAATGGTGCCATCGCGTGTGAGGCAGAGGAAGAAATCACCTAGATATTGAAAAGATGCACTTTCATCTTCATCCGCGCTTCACTCTTCTTCCTTATCATCATCCTTCTTCTTTCGAACTTGTACTTGAGGCACTGCATCTTTATCTTTTCCTTCTTCCCCTTCTTCTTTTGTTCTAACTTCGAAGCGCGAGTGTGATTGATCGCTCAAACACTTTTTGTTTTGAGTGTGACGCAAATGCGAGAGGGTTCGAGCTTCCTGCAAAGTCCCCACACTTTTTGAAGAACGAAACCACTCGACGACATCTTAAACATGTCTTCTCGAAGGAACGCCAGCGAGAGCGATAAAGACGAGACATCGAGCGCGTCTCCCTCTTCTAGTCCTTCTACCGCTGCTGCACTCGAAGGCATGGCGGAAGCCATCGAAAAAGGAGCGCATCTCCCCTCCGTGGATGAAAGAATAAAACACGCTTTAGAATGTCCTTGCGTGAAACCATTGAGAGATACGTCGTGCGGAGAAGAGTTCGACATGGCGTTGACGTGTTTTATGAAAGCAGACGAAGCGACGAGAGCGAGCGATTGTGCGGACAGGTTCGTGGCGTTGCACCAGTGCATGGTTAAGCATAGCGAGGAGTTTAAAGAATTCGCGGAGGAGCTGGTGAAACATAAAAACGTCGAAGGTCCAGCGCAAGTGTAATGTGTTCATACGCAGGAGGAAGTTTCTAGCAAGAGATAGATAGATAGATTGAGAAAAATACGCAGGTATATTTCGATGGAGTATGATAGTGATAGTGATATAGTGCGGTAGTGGTAGTAGTAGTAGTAATAGTTTGCAATTCATTAAATGATATTTGTTGTTGTTGTGTTTCGAACGTCGTTTACAACGAAAGCGTCATCCACTGCGCCGCTTTTGCCGATACCGACGCCTTGGCCGTTTTCAGTTTAGCCGCTAAAAGAGCGTCGGCAATCGTAAACGTACTTCCACACACGTAATCGTTCGCGCCTTCCAACGCTTTTTCGACTCTCGTGACAACCTCGTCGACGTTGGCGTGATGGAACAACTCAATAAGAGCTTCGCACTTGGCGTTGTCCTTCGCGGCGGTTGGTAACAACGCGAGACTGGACGCTTGCGTCATCTTCGCGAGATATCTTGCAATAGCCGTAGCTGACGTCAACACAAAATCACCGTCTGCGATCATAGCCGGACCAACGATGTTTTCTGGGTCTGGAAACAATCCTTTCTCTTCCTCCGTGACGTCCACGGCGATGGATTTTTTCGTCGCCGCGGTGTCCGGAAGCTTTGATAGAATCGATTCCAAAGCCATGGACCCGGCACAATCGCCAGCGTTGACAAAAACGCTCAAAGAATTCGCGGAATCCGCACCATTCACTCCACCAAACAACGGTGCCGGCGCCGGTGAAACCGCTACCAAACGTTTCTTCTTGTCTAACTTGCTCACGAACGGAATGAACTCGATGCCGCACATCCAAGGGCGCAACGCGGGAGGTACCACCAACCCGTCTGGGGTTTGCCAGTTCTCCAACAAGCAACACAATGATCTCTCCGTAGCAGTTAACGTCGAATTCAACAAGTGCACGTATGACTTGGTCTTTTCCGGGCCTTTCTGCGGAGCGCCGTAACGAATTTCCAATCGTCTGGATTGGTAATCTGTACAGTTCGAGCAAGACACCAACTCTCGGTGAGTTCTAGAGGACGGAAACCACGCTTCTAAATCGTACTTTTTCGCCGCGGCGTCGTTTAACTCGCCGGAAACTATGTTCACAACGTTATACGGAATGTTCAAAGATTGGTAAAAAGCCTCTGCGTTTCCAATCAATCTGTCCATTTCTTCCCACGAAGCGTTGCCTTCCGGCGTCACGGCTACGAATTGTTCAACCTTCTCGAACTGATGCACGCGAAAGATACCGAGCGTATCTCTCCCGTGACTCCCAACCTCTTTTCTGAAACACGTGGAATACCCAGACAAACGAATGGGTAAATCCTTCTCGTTCAACCATAACTTTCTTAAATACGAGCAGCACGTTTGTTCGCTAGTAGCGATTAAATACTTATCGTCACCTTCTCCGGTCACTTTGTACAACTGCTCGTCGAAATCGGCTAATTGCGCGCACTCTGCCATTCTGTCTTTTCTCATAAAAAATGGCGTCGCTAGCGGAGAATGCCCTCTCGCCGCCAAAAACGACAACGCGTAGTTAATCATCGCTTGGTTCAACAACACCCCGGCGCCTTTCAAATAATACCCTCTCCCTCCAGCCACGTCTGCGCCTTTCTCCAAATCTGCAATATCCAACATTCCAACCAAATCTACGTGATTCGGTAAATCCTCTTCCATTCTTCTTTCCCCCCACGTCGCATGCACCGTGTTAAATTCCTCGTCGTTATTCACCGGCACCGAGTCGTGGACGATATTCCCAATCTTCAACAACAACTCGTTCGTTTCCTGTTCCAAAGTCTTCTCCAGCTCCACGGTGTCTTTTCTAAGCTGGTCCACTCGCTTCACTTCTGGCATCAACTTTTCCGCCTCTTCCTTCTCCCCTGCTTTCATCTTCAACGCCACCGCTTTGTTCGCTTTGTTAAAATCCGCATTCAGCTTATCGAGATCGAATCGTACCGAGCGCCATTGCGCGTCTTTTTCGATGCACTGGTCGACAATTTCCACGGACTTGTACCGACGTTTTTGCGACTCTTTCACGACATCCTGTTTAGATTCAGTAATATTTCGCGCGCACAGAAGAAGTGAATATTATTAATACTCGTCAGTCCTTGATATCAGAAAGAGAGAGAGCTAATAAAAACGAGACGAATAAAAATCCATGTCGGCGCTTTTTCATCAAAAATCGTCTCCAATCATCATCGCACGACGTAAACGACGACGGAACGACGAAGAACAAAGAAAAACATCGACAAAAACAACGAGCAGCGAAAGAGGTATAAAAGTGGTCGCAACAAAACGCACCGGGTCGCCGCCTTTCTCCGGTCTCAGTAAGTTTATATCGAGCATATTTTTGTTTTGAGCGTGGTTTTCTGTGATGTGTTTTTTTCTTAAAACACTTTCATTTGGGAGGATAAAAAAAAGGTTCGTCGTTCACTCCTTTAAGCAGTCGTCCACCCCTCACACGTTGCACAGTTTTTGCGCGCATACTTAATAATAATGTCGAAACCGTCGAGGTACTCCAATCGCGTGCCTACGACTCGTACTACTACTGCTGCTGCTGGTGCTACTATGAGTACGTATGCGAATAGTATTATGGTGGAGAAACCTTTATCCTACGAAGGACCGTGCCACCGGTGTAACAAACTCGGGCACCAGGCGAAGGATTGTTCGAAACCTCGGATATGCGGGAAGTGCGGGCAGAAAGGACACGTGGAGAGAAACTGTGATAACGATAATAATTATAGCAACAACAACAACAACGCGCATCATCAAAAGAAGAAGCAGCAAAAGTATCGCTCGGTGTGTAAACGATGCGGTCAGAAAGGCGGACACTCTTCGTCGAGATGTCCGAACGTTTCCAGGTGTAAAATATGCACGGAAAACCACGAGACGAGAGAGTGTCCGAGAAATTTAGGCGGGACCGTGAGTAAGAAAAGGAGAGAGATTGAGGAGCAGCAGTCGTTCGTGGAGCAGAAAAGACGAGCGGTGATGATGGAGGAGGTTGGTGGTGGGAGAAGAGGCGACGGCGTCGACGAGGCGACGGGCGGCGACGACGGCGCCGAGAAACGATTACGAAAAGGAGGCGTCCTCGCGAGGAAGAAAGTGAAACTCGTTCGCGTACAGAAGATGAAGCCTCCGTCGTCGGCATTTGAACAGGCGAAGGAAGGCAACAAGTGCGTGCCGCTCGTTGATTACGCTTCGTCCTCTGATGAATGATAGAATTTTTTTAGAGCAAAGCACGCTTCTGCTTTAGGGAATAGTAAATAGCTTCCGAAATTGTGAGAGAAATAGATGCACGACGCAAACACACGTAGACGGTGATGATGATGATACCTAATACATACTACTAACAACAGAGTTTACACTCAATCCCTCTCTTCTCGATTTTATCTCTCGACTATTTTATATTCTACTAGTATTTTGATGCGCGTCAATCGAAACATCGATTTCACACGCGAACGCGATCCTTGTTCTCTCTCCGCTCTCTCTCTTCTAAATCGCCATCAACTCTCCAAAAGCTCTCATAAACACCACGGACCCGAAAAAGATGGCCGCCGAGCGCAGTAACTCCACGTTCGCTCTTCGCACTTCCGGCGACGCGTGCGTGAACTCTCTGTCGATGATGTCTTTGACCCCCATTTTTGTTTATTCTTTTGAAGCACTTTTGCGCGTAAAAGACGAGAGAATTTGTGTGGAAGTTGTTCCAACATAATTAGTCCACACTGCTATAATATAGACCACACCGACACACACTGACACCACGAAAGAGAAAGCGCGCGAAATAGCTTTTCATGACGACGACGGAGGAGGAGAAGTCTTCTATTTCTTCTTCGTTCACGGAAACGCTCTCCACAGACTTCATCTCTCGGGAAGAAATCGAGTCCATGGCGAGAACGCAAAAAGAAGCCGTCCAAAAGTTGCAAAACGCGAGTAAAAAACTCGACCTGTTTACGCATAAATCGAAAGAGAACATGGCAGACTCGAAGGAAAAACTCGCCGAAGCGGACGAGAGTTTACGAAATATAGCGGAAGATTTGAGGTGCATACACGGGGTGTGTGCGCGCGTGAAGAAAGGGTTGAAGAGTGCGAGTCAAGCGAACCCGAGAGGAGTTTGAGAGAAGAAGGTTGTTAGATACTTAGAGAGAATTTTAGAACTTAGTATTAGTACATGTAGCTTTATTTAGATCTTATACACGACGGCATTTCGGCCTTTGAAAGGTAAAAACGTAACTTTGATATCCTTATCTTTGCGGAGTAAGTAATCGACAAACTCCTTTTGCGTCGTGACCGTCCCGCCGTCTTCGGTGAGTCTTGCTGGAAACATGGTCGGGAAGACGCAGCAAGGGACCACGGCGAAGGATTTGTTCAGTTCGAGAGCGGCGTCGACGATGCTTTCGGTGGCTTGGTCAGAATGTAAACCAACCAGGACATCCGCAGACTCCAGCTTATGTCGAGTTCTTTCGTTGACGCCCCAAAATTCTTCTCGCACGTGCTCAAACGTGGAGAGCGCATATTCTTCTTCTTCTTCTTTCGCGTCTCTTAAAATTGGAGGAATTTTTACCGCTCGCTTCGGAAATGTTTCTAATTCTTGATTCTTATCGTATTTTGTCTCGTAATACGACTGATAATCAGGAGTATCAACTTTGCCGTCGCCGAGATTCGTGTACGCCAAAACGCGCTTCTCGTGTTGTTTCAATCTTTCCTCTTCTTCCTCGTTGGCGACGAGCATCCAGTTTTCTAATCGCAACCACTTCTGAACAGATGACGCGTTATTATCATCATAGCTATGTTTATTATCGCTATCGCTATCTCTATCGCTATCGCTGCTGCTGCTGCTACTGCTATTTCTGCTATCGACGCTTTGTAATGCTCTTCGACGAGCGTTCTTAATCTTGGCTTGAATCTTCGTCAACGCGACACACCTCGGTTCCCAGAGAATGACATTCTTCCATTTTTCCACGTTGAGTTCATAGGATAACGTTCCTGAACCTCCAGCGACATCTACGAAAGTTTCAGCTTCCGGAAACGTTTCGCATAAAAACGTCGCGAAGAGACGCTCTGCTTCGGCTTTATTCTTCTTATTCTTCGCGTGGGCCTCTTGTTCTCCTTCCACGTACGCCGTCTGCGCGGCATAGCTTTTTCCTCTCTTCGAAGCGTTCACTCTACTTTGCTGCATCGCTTCGAGCAAATCGTCGTTCGCGTAGTGTCTTTTCGTACATAACGGGTCGTTGCACTCGGCGCCCAGTATAAACGTGCGACAGACCGACGGCGATATCAACGCCGCCGCAGTCCCATTGGGAGGAGTCGAAGATGACGAAGCGCCAGATAAAGACGAAGAGGAAGTGTTCTTACCATCCAAATCCGCCAAAAACTTTCTCGCGTTCACGACCATCGACGCCGGCGCCATATCCAATAACTCCGGCACATCTTCCGTTTCTACGTACACCCCTTTCGTCCTTTCGCCTCTTCTCCCGCTCGCGTCGTGGTCGTATTCTTTTCCTCGAAAACGAACAGTTGCTCCCACCCTGATGCGCTTCGTCACGTTCGGTTCTGTGACTTTCAAGTAATAATATTGCTGCCGCTGCTGCTGATCGTGTTCGGCGACGCAGACGACGTCGAGAAACGTGAGACGTTTCCCCAACGTCGCGCGTCTCGTCACCACGCCTTGATTCGTTACCACGTTCTCCAAACTTCCCTCCCACGATGCATAAAAAAGCGCATTGGTCCTCTTGTTCTTCTTCGTCGTCGTCCTCGTCATCATCATCATCCTCGTCAGTGGTTTTCGCAACGACGACGACGACGACGACGATAACGACTTCGAGAGAAGTAGCATTTTTCAGCCTCTCTCTCTCTCTCTCTCGCCGTCGTCGTCGTCGTCGTCTTTTGAGACCACCCGGGGAGGTTGCAACAATCTCCTTTTTTGTAGGGGGGCAGAATTGTGAGAAATTTAACCATCAGACCAAGTGGCGGCTCTTCTTTTTCTTCATTCCTTTTGCATTCATTCAAACTCATTACACACACACACACCCTCAGCGCGCAGACGTAAGAAGAGAATACCCTCTCGCCGATCGCTCTCTCTCTCTCTCACTGTATATATATATATGGTGCGTCGTCGTCTCACTCCTCTCTCTCTCTTTCTCTTTCTCGAAATTAAGAATTTTCCCCTCTCTCTCTGCTCGTGTTGTTGTTGTTTCGAAACGACGACGACGACGACGACGACCGACGACGCGTTTTCATCGCGTCACGGCTGACATCAACTCTTTCTCTCTTTTGCTCTGTTTCCTCTGTTTGCGATATAAACAGGCCAGGAAAGGAATCCATCCTCTTCTTCGCAGAGTTCAGTACGTCGGCACGAACGGACAAACCTATCAGTTGTGGTCGACGGTCAAACACCACCAGGATCGATTTTTCTTGTCGCAAGACCAATACACGCATCCAGCTTGGACTGGGATTCCTCCGAAAAGCGCGGCGACGGGACAGGCGGCGAAGTTCAAGAGACGAGGGTTTGACTTTTTGAGCGGGTTGAAAGGGAGAACGACTAATCAGCAGCAACAAGGCGCGAAGAAACAACCAACGAAGAAGTAAATAAAAGCATCAATCGTTATGTCGGGTAGTTTTGTTCGCGAGACGACGGCGTCGATAGCTTGGAACGCTCGAATTTCAAAGAATAGTACGAATAGCAACAACAAGAAAATGTCAACACCATCAACCGTGAGGAGGACGAAAAACGCGTATACATTTCGCGTTACCGCAACCGGTGGTGACGGCGATGAAAAACCAGATCCGAACGAGTGGATGCAAAACGCGAGAAAGGATACCGAACGTCGAGCGATGCAATTTCGCAAGGCGAGAGAGGTTAGCAGTGGAGCAAAAGAAAAACGCGAACCGCGAAGGTATTCTCGTGCCGGTCGCGATCTGGACAAGATTAGAACGGCGATATCCCGAGGTTGGGTCCTCGATGAAGAGACGGGCGAGTACGTAAAGCCAGAATCCTCCATCGGTGACTTTGAAGCCTCTTCCTCCGAGGAAAACGGCGTAGCCACTGATGCGCCTGGCATCTGGGAACCTGATATGGTTTCCTCGAAAGAATGGAAAGACCAGTGGACGATGACGTACGACGAATGGAAAGTGATTCAAGCGGAAGCGAAAAACGCCATCTTTCCGCAAGATTGTTTGAAAGTTTTCGAAAATGGCGGCTTGCGTCGCGTTTCTCCGAACATTGCCGGTAAAATGCTCCAAATTTTGGGAAATAAAGTTCAAAGCGTCAAAATGGATCGGTTTGAACGCGCAGGGATTCGACGAGACCCGCGATTCGCACACTTGGTTGGTTTAACCGTCGCCGCGGCGCGTCAAAATTCCGAAGAGTTCAAGACGTCAGCCGTGTGTCAAGCAATTTGGGGTCTCGCCGTCGTCTCCGGCGAGGCTGCAAATGCGGCCGAAATGGAAGTGTTGTCGAACCGAGCAGCGCGTTCGGTGGTGGAGATGAAACCAAAGGACGTCACGAATGTTGCTTGGGCGTTAGCGTCATGTCGACACGCCAACGAAGGTTTGTTTTCCGCCATTAATGAATACGCCGAGCAAGGCGGATTGAAAGGATTTGACTCCTTTAAAATCACAACGTTATGCTGGGCCACGGCTCACTTACAAATGGATGGCGATGGAATCATCAAGGGAGTCGCGAAGTGGGCTTCCAATGCCCCAGGATCAAACGAAGGCGAAGACGGTACGCAACAAACCGTGAACAAATTGAAAGGCGCGCAGCTTTGCACGTTGAGTTGGTCGCTCGTGAACTTGCGTAATGACGTGGGATTGAACTCGGACATTTTGAAAACTGTTTGGAGTCACGTGTGCTCTCAAGAAGGTATCAAAAAGTTCATGGAAGACGATAGCATTCGAGGACGAGACTTGAATCAGCTGTACCAAACAGCTATGGCGATTTCATCGTCCGATACCAATAAAAACGCGACTCTCCCGGATGCTTTAATGGAAAAGTGCTCCAACGCGTGGGCCGAACAACGTCGTCCGCCGGTTATTTCTTGGTTTCAACGGGACGTTGCGGCTATTCTCTCGTACATGGGTGAAAAGTACGAGGAAGAAGCTATCGTTGCGGGCTATCGCGTGGATGTTTTGCTCGAATCCATCGGCGTCGTTCTCGAAGTCGACGGACCTTCGCACTTTGCGCGCAATGTGAAAGATCACGCGCTCGGTCAAACGAATTTGAAGCGCAACTTATTAAAAGCGGCTGGATATAAAATCTTTCCCATCGCTGTGACAGAGTGGGATTTGTTATTTAATGTTGAAGATAAATCTGATTACGTTCGAGCTGGGTTAGATGCGCTCGCAAATGGAGAAGACATTCCAGACATTGTGCCGAGCGAAGATTTCTCCTCGGCGCAAAGGGACAGTAAAAACGAAGGCGATAGGGGTGGATCTGCTTGGAACAGACGTCAAATGAGCACAATGTAGATATTATTAATAATCGTTGCTGTTGTACCTAGGTGATTACACCTTGCATATTATTTTCATTTATTATTAATATTAATTCCTCCCTCCGCTCTTTACACTCTCCGGCGAATCTGGAGCAGCGCTCGGCTGACTCTTCGATAAAGATTTCAAGGACGGAAGTGGAAGCAATCTAAACGACGACCCGACTTCACGTAACCGTAACTTATTCCATTCGACCCATTTTCTTTGCTTTAAATCCGGCTCGATGTTCTCAAACGTTGCCGTCACGGCTTCTAAATCTGGATAACTCACTCTCAAACAGGTCAACAGTCTCTCCGGTAACTCTTTTTCGTTTTCGCCTTGGACAACCACCCCGATATCTAAAATCAAATACTTAAAGAACGCGTGACACGTCCTCAACGAATTCGTTGCCAACGGTTTGAACGCGTGTCCATCAATATCAATTTCAAAGCACCCTCCTCTTTTAGTAAAATTCCCAGTTCTATCCGTCATGAAAGGTTTCCCGTTCCCTTTTGAAAGCGCCATGCGTACCGGCCACGGCAACTCGTGCTGCCCTCCTTTCACCATGACCACCACTTTCGTTTTCTGTCTCGTCACGCACTGATGCGGTGGTCCATCGAACCCATCCTTTCCATCTGTACCTTCGATGTATCTCAACAATAAGCTCAACTCTGGCGGTAAATCCTTCCAATCTTTCGTATTCTCAAATGCCTCTCTCGCCCAATCCGATATCTTGCACACCATCGCCACTTGATGACCTTGCCCATCCGGAGGTATTTTCGCCAATTTACTAAACACACCACCTTCGGGAGGATAATCTGGAATCATCACGTTCACAATCAATACCGAAGGCACCCTCTCTCTAATCAATTCTCCAACCTTTTTACCTAATATCTTCTCGTGTACGTCCATCACTTTCTTCTCCGAGCGAAACACCAACAGTTGTTGCACCTCGTACGCCGAAGATTGACTGGTAAACTTCTTTCGGTCTCTTTTATAATGTTTCCCTCGAAGTAAAAACGTGTGCGAATTCCCAAGATTTCCAGACCACGTCGATGGCTTTCCTACTAACGGTTCGTTCACCGGCGTGTCGTATCGCGGTATCGAAGCGCCTTTCATGGAAGTATCGCCTTGCAAGTTGCCTAAAATCGGATGCAAGTGGTGCGCGTACGGTTGAAAGGATTCGTTTCTATCCTTCACCGCGTAATCTGGTGCCGATATGCCATCGTCCGCGTCGTGGAACGCGTCGGTGCCGCTGGCATCTAACGACCTTCGTGTTTGCTCTTGTTTTTTACCGAAGGATGTTTTCTTCTTCACGAGAGATAAAGATCCTCCCCGTTTCTTGTTTCCCGTGTCGGAAGAATTTACGTTTCCCCTGGCGGCTTTATCGTCGTCGGTTTTGTTGTCTTTACTTCCACCACCGAAGCAGCCGCACCCCATTTTTGATGTTGATAGTATTTCTCTTTTCGCGTGCGTGGATCAGTTCGCGCGCGAGAGAAGACGATGATGCAGAGACACTATTGATCCGCGACTACCAAGCAGCGCGTATCAATAAAATATTCTCTGACGATGATTTGAGAGGGGGGGGGTTATTAGAAATAAGAGCAAAATTTTTTTTTTTCAAAAGCTACTTTTGCATTTCTGCAAGCGCAAAATAAAATGTGTGTTCTTCTTTCTTTCTTTCTTCCTTCCTTCCTCGAGAGAGTACAGTCGGTCACATGATGCTCTCTTCGCGCGCGAGTTCGTAACCGGGCGGGACACTCGGAGCGACTTCTTCCATGGAAGTCGAGGTGAGATAAACAACAGCTGGACCCTGGCGAATGAAACCGTGATCTTCCGCGGCTTCTAACTCGCCCGGCTTCAACACCGGGCCACTGGCTTGGCCGTTCAATTGAGCTTTCCAAAGCGTTCCGAGTGATTCGAGTTCGTCCCGGCGGATTTTCTCTCTCTTGTTCACGCGCTCGCAAAGTAAACGCAAAGTTTCCAAACCGACTCTCGCGCGTTTGAGCAAGGTGATTTCCTCAGCCGTCGGCGGTCGTCGCTTGACGCTAGATTTGACGTAAGACGATCCCTTCGTAGCAATTCCCTTGATCTTACTCGGCTTGATCTTTCGGCCGGCGTCCCGTTTAGCTTGCGTCGAATGATTCTTGCAATAGTGTCCAACCGGCGTGCCTTCGGTTTGCGGACCGTACTCGATGTAATAATTTGCGCGTCTCGCGCAGAGCGGGTGAAAGTACATGCGACAGCCTTCCTTCGAGCACTGGACTTTTGCACCTTCTTTACTACTACACACCGAGCACGTCGCTTGGAGCAATCGCGAAGGGACAGACTCTTCGCCGCGAATAGCTTCCGGCTCGTTGGAGAACAAATCGCACGATATACCCGGCATCCACTTTGCGCAGACAACGTGCGCCCATTTCAGCTTGTGCGGACGCATGTTAGCCGGAGAATCGGTCTTCGGCGTTTGATTAACAAGCGCTTTCGCATCGTCTTTAAGAGCGGACAGCTTTTGGGAAGCGGGCGAAACCATTTCTTCCTTGGTTCTATTCATCGGCGTGTCTTGTTGTGTCTCCATTTCAGGCTGCTCGGCATCTGTCATAGCGACGTCTTTTACATCGACATTTTCCATCTTAACCTCCACCTTTCCACCAGGCGTGCTTGAAGTAGTTCCCGGGCGAGGGGAAGAATTCGGGATTGACGCACATTTCTTCATCTCTGAAAGTGGACTCGAAAGTTTCGCCGGAACCATGGCGCGCATAGCTCCACGCATAACAGGGCAAAGTTCGCACTTCACTCTCGGATCGTACATTAAACCATCGCCAGCCTCGCGCATGTATCTTGGAGGTCTAGTTCTTGGCGCGTTCATTTCTCTCTCGCGGTCTTCGACAATTTGACACGGCCAGCATAACCAATCGCCGTCTGGAATTTCACCAACTCCGTAGCAGTCTTGATGTACGGCGACTTCACAACGTTCGCAAAACATAATCTCATTTGGTGGCTCGGATTCACCGCCGGTGCACACGCAACACAGCGCATCCTCCATAGCCACTATCGTACACAAAGGATCGACGAGCGCGCCCGAGGCGTTGAGGCTTTCCAAGGAGCCATCACCCCCATCCGCCAAGGCGGGGAGTTGTCCGCCGGCGCGAAGTTTCTCAACTCGCCAGCGTCCACCTCGATACCGATTCTCATACGCCTCGACGTCTCTCACCGTCCTTTCCATCTTTTCGAAGCGCTTCTGCACGTTCGGTTGATCAGCCTCTATGCGTTCCAAGAGCTCGTTCGCCATCGTTCGGGTAACGTTGACAACTCTCGCTAAAGCCGCTTGCGCGCGGAGAAGTTCAGCCGTGACTTCATCTTCTGGAGCAAACTTCTCGAATAAGTGCTTGTGTTTGTTCAGTCTTTCGAGCTCTTCCTTCGGGGTGAGTATCTTGCTCTCCGACCTCGGACTTTTCATCCCGAGGTTGTTCTCCATCTCCTTCTGAAGCGATTCTATATTTTCCTTCCTACGCAAGCATTTCAACGGAGCGTTTGGCGTGCCGCACGACGTTCCTTTCTTCATCTTGATGCATATCATGCATTTTTCGGCTAAGCTAGTACCACCGCCGCCGCCGGCAGCTTTGTTCGCAGCGGCAGCTTTCATTTTCGAAACGGCGATTTGCGCATCCTGACGTTCGTCCATCAGAAATTCATTGATATCTGATGGAAGTTCCGGTGCTGGGAATTCTAAAGCTTTCTCCATGTGCTCGTTAACGGCATCTGTCGGACCATGTTTTGGAGACATCGGAGATACCATATCGTCTCGGTAAGATGAATTCTCATTCGCAGATTTGTCGTTCTTGTGCGCCGCCGCTGGCGTCGCAATCTCTGATTTGGACGGAGTTGACGAAGGTTTCATTACCTTTGCCGGCGAAGCGCTCGCGCTCTTGTTGCCGCCTTTCTTGTTGTTCTCTTTTTCGCTCTCTTTTTCTTGGTCGTCGTCGTTGTCGTCGTTGTCGTCCTCCCCTTTCTTGTTGCTCTTCTCTTCTCGATCGTCGTCTTTCCCAGACGGATTCGTTCCACCTTCGTCCTGTTGCTGCCGTTGTTCCACGACTTTTGCCGCCTTATCGAGGACTGCCGCGTGCTTTTCGCAGTACACTCGATAATCAACAACCTCTTCCTTCTTTTTATCCGTTCTAACTTCCATTCGCATGCCTGTCTGCACCGCACACATTGGATGCACGGGAACCGTGCAGTTCCCGTACGCGCACTGAATGCAAGCGCCTTGGTTTCGCGTCTTGCAAACCACGCAGTTCATCGATAAACGTTCTTTAACTAACTTATTCATATTCTCAACCGGTTCCATAGCTTTCGTATTTGAAATAAAGAGTTCTGGAATCCATTGCGCGCAGAACAAGTGCGCCCAACGATTATCTCGCGTAGGTTTCAACGCGCCATCCGGGCACGTACACAAACAGCATTGCTTCTTCACCGCCTTGGAACTTCTCGTCGAGCATGCGCGACACATCCAATCGCCTTCCGGTACTTTCTGTAAACCATAACACGCTAAGTGCACGGCAACATCGCATCCTTCGCAAAAAATGATTGGATCTTCTTCGTACGACTCGCCGTCGAAACACACCCCGCAATACTCTTTGATCTCCTTCAAATCTGCAATCGGAGAGATTCGCGTGACGATAAACTTCGCGTCATCGTTCACTGTCTTCGCTCCGGCAACGTACCCTTTCTGTTTCGTTCCGTGTTCTTTCGATTTTTGTTTCTTTTTCTGCTTGGACTGGATGGATTCTATGCGCGCGTTTTCTCGCGCCCGCCGTCTATTTTCCTCCTCCATTTCCTTCATTTTCCTATCCATCTCTTCCCATTCTTCGTGGTAACTCCTCTCCTTCACCGGCAGCGTCAAGAAATCCGGATCTTCTTCCAATTTCGGTTGACTCGTGCTCGGAATCAACTTTTTCGCGTCTTCAGTCGTCACCTCTCGAAAGTGTTCTTCGCACCACGCGATGAACGGTCCTTGTTCGGGATCGGCCAACGAGGCTCCGACGGGTTTCACCCACGGTTGCATCTCGTCTTGCAAATAGTCCTGCTTGTTTTTTACTTTCGGTTCTTCGTTTTCGGACGTTATTTGTTGCTTCTCTTGCGCGTCGCCTATGGCAGACGTTAACGACGACGGCGCTTTGAAGAAGGTTCTCTTTGTTTCTTCATCATCATCATCGTTCAACGACGCCACCAAAATCGTCGAGAAATTCGTCGTTTTTCCCCGGAGTGACTCGTCCAACAGTCGCAAAGATTCTCTCAGAGAATGAGAAGACTTCCTTTTCTCGTCGTCATCGTTCTTCTTCACGCCATTTCCACCTCCACCACCACCACCACCACCTTGTGCCATGCTGCTGCTGCTGATGATGAAACGATGATCGTCTCTCTGACTCGCTCTGACTCTCTTACTGTGAGGAAACAAACGACAAGTTTTTTTTTCCTTCTTTTCCTCATCAGACAGACGAGAGAGTTTCACTCGTCAAAATCACCTCTTCTTTTGCTTTTTTGTCTGACCAAAAAACACGAGGCAAAAACAACACACACTCTCTCTCTCGCCTTTTCCTCTCCGAAAAAATAAAAAAAGAGAGAGAAAACGAGCGGAAGATCTGATGTGAGAAACCCCTCACAGAATCTTCTTCTTCTTCTTTTTTCTTTCCTCCGCGAGTGAGTGTTTGTGCTCTCTTTCTCTGACTCTCTTTGCGAACAACAACAACACGTGCGAGAGGACGTGGCCGCGCGCGGGAGAAGCGTTACATAAAAACGATCGTCTCGTTTCCTTTTAAAAAGTATTTAGCATTGATTCGAAAGAAAACGAGAGAAGAGAGAGAAACAAAATCATCATCAGATCGAGGACGAGTTTTTCCACTTTCCACAACAAAAGAGAGAAGAAAGAATAGATGTTTGATTTTTTCAAATCTGAAACCAACAACAACAACGAGAACAACAAGAAACGAGGACGAGAAAACGAGAACGAGAACGAGAACACTTTTGAGAACAAGAAGACGAAGATGGAGATAAAAACAGAAGACTTTGGCAGTGGTGGTGCCGCGTTGTTAGGAGCGACGAATGGAATGAATGGAGCGATGGTAATAAATCCAGGAGAAAAATCAAACACGTTGGGCGGGCAAACCGTCGGACACTACGCGAACAGAGACATGCACCTGAGAAAGCAAGAGGAGGACGGGGAGTTGCAATGGAAGGTGATTAAAAACGATGGGAACGAGCAACACTCGATATGGTTGATTGCTTTGAAGAATATATTTAGCAAACAGCTTCCGAACATGCCGAAGGAGTACATCGTTCGATTGGTGTTCGATCCGAGACATCACTCGATGTTGTGTTTGAAGAACGACGTGGTTATTGGAGGGATTACGTATAGGCCTTTCTGGAGGCAAAACATGTGCGAGATTGCGTTTTGCGCTATTTCTGCGAACGAGCAAGTGAAAGGGTACGGGACGAGGTTGATGAATCATTTGAAGGAGTACGTGAAAGAAGAGGAGGACATGACGCATTTAATCACGTTTGCGGATAACAACGCGGTTGGTTATTTTTCCAAGCAAGGTTTTACGAAAGATATTGTCATGGAAAGAGAGAAATGGGTCGGGTACATCAAAGAATACGACGGAGGGACGATTATGGAGTGCGCCTTAGAAGCGCAAATTTCCTACGTCGATTTTCCAAAGAATATTAGAGCGCAGAGAGAATGCGTGGAGGCTAAAGTTAGAGAGATGACCACCGCACACGTCGTGTACCCGGGATTAACGAGATTTAAAGACGGTGGGGAGTTTGGTAAGCACCGAATTACAGATCCGTTGTCGACCATCAAAGGTTTGAAAGAGGCAAAATGGAAAGCGCCGGATCCTCCGAGGTACCGCTTGGTCCACCCGGGGTGCGGGGACGGGTATCCAACCATAGAAAATTTGCACAAGTTCATGCGTTCAATTGTAGCTATCGTTAAAACGCATCCGGACTCTTGGCCGTTTATGAGCGCGGTGAACAAAGAAGAGGTCCCGGATTATTACGAAGTCGTGAAAGATCCGACGGATATAGAAAGCGTCTCCGAACGCTTGGAGAGCGAGAATTATTACGTGACGTTAGAGATGTTCGCGGCGGATTTCAAGAGGATGTTTGAAAATTGCCGCTTATATAATGCCGTGGATACGATTTACTACAAGTGCGCGAATCGACTGGAGTTGTTCTTCGACGCAAAAATAGCGGCGGGGATTACGTTCAAAGTGCGAGAAGCGGGTTCTTACTTGAATCGATGAAAATTGTTTTCTAAGCGCGCAGAGAGAACACAGCAAATATATAATACGATATAATGTACTAGTAAAGAATGAAATGATGATGTACACTCGCTATGCTTTTATCTCGTTTTTGTCATCGTCGCACATTTCGGCGAGATAAATTATAGAGATACTACGCGGTAAACTGTTCGCCGTCGTCAACGATTAAAAATTCGATATCTCGATACGTTTCCTTCCTCCACCCCCTCGCGTCGATATCGTGCATATCAAAATCCTCGTCGATTTCCCACTCTACGCCAAAATCTACAATCTTACACGCTAATTCTATCACAAATATTCCGCAATCGTGTCCGTTTTTCTGTTGCGGCGTATCTTCCAACGAAAACAACTCCACCTCAAAGTTGTTGTTTTCCTTGCCGGCGTCCCCGTCGCCGGCGGTGGACAAAAAATGCGACCCTCTCCCTTCGTTGATCAAAAGCCCTTTCGCGATCTGTTTCGCCATCTTCTCCGCGTGTGGAATGTTCTTATGGCTCATCGAGTCGATGTGCGACCATCTCGCCGGAATATCCGCCGTCACCGCCGGCGTGTGCACCAACAAGGACCAGTGACACCCACCAACGTGTAAACTCAAATCGGTCTCGTCGTTGACTGGTAAACAAAACAATTTCGACCCATCCAGCTCTAAATCCTTCAACAGTTGCGCCGCGTCCAAAATATCTCCGTGTTGCAAGAAATGCGCGACGTTTGGATCGATCAGTTCTCCTTTTAAATGTCGAAACTGTTCGTCTCTCGCTCGTTCCCGGTGTCTCTCGAAACAGAAATTCATGACGATATCGTTTATCCACCCGTCGTGTTCGCAGACGCGCCACAGGTCCGATCGTCGCACGCGAACGAGGTCTTTGTAATCTAACAAGACCGTGTCGTCGTCCATGCGGTTGTTCGAGTGGCACAGCCACGATTGGAGAGTGGTCGAGTTTGCCATTAGAAGTCTGTGATGAGATGTGTGTGACTTTTTGTGTTGTTTGTTGAATTAAAAAATATCTGTTTTTTCTTCCTCAGTCAGTTTGAGGAGAAGAACTCTCGAGTTGTTGTTTTAACGACTTTACACACGAACGACTTTCACACTTTGAGGACGACGACGTAAAGGATGGAAAAGAACAGAGCAGTTTCTTTGCTTGCGTAAAAAGAACTCTCGAGTTGTTTGAACGACCACCACACGAACGAACGACTTTCACAACACTTTGACGACGACGTAATAAACGATGGATTTCTTTGGTCCGGTAAAATGAATGGCATCAGCAATAAAAAGATTTTCAGTTGGACGGTCGATCGACTCCCGCGAGACGCGGGACAGAAGAAAGCGTCTGGCGTCCCGTTCGGCGTGTTCGTGTCTCCGTTTGGAGAGATGAAGAAGAGAAGGACGACAGAAACGACAACAACAGAAACAACAGAAACATTAGGGAAGAAGAAGAGAGAAGCGGCGGGGAAAATAGCCAGATGTGAGAGCTGTTTCGGGTACGTCAACGCGTTTTGCATGTTCGACGAGGACGGGTTTAATTGCGCCTTGTGTGGGCACGAAACAAAGTGGAAGAACGAGAGAGAACGGGAACGGTATAAGAGAGTGAGTCGATACATCAACGGAAGAAACGAGGACGACCCGAGAGCGAAGAAGTACCTCGAACGGTTGCCAGAGTTGAGAGAGGAGCACAACGAATTTATCGTGGCGGCGGAAAGGGTCAAGGCAAGAACGAGCACGAGTGGACCAACGAGGGTGATTTTGATCGACACGACGGAAGGTGGAAGCGCTTTGGAGATTGCAAAGTCGTCCGCGATGGCGGCTTTGGAAGCGGTGAGCGCAGAAAATGGCGGACAGACGGACGCGACGTTTGCGATTATGACGTTCGACGGAGGTTTGACGGCGTACGATGTCGTTGGACGAAACAAAGTAAGAGTGGACGATATCGATGAGTTGAGGAGAGATGAGGTGTTGATGAGTTTCGAGAAAGTGATGCAAATGCGGAGAGTTTTCGCCAGGGTGGATAAGTATAAAGAGGACATGTTAGCGGCGATTGACTCGATTAGTAGTAGTAATAGCGGTGGTGAAAGTAATACTGCCTTGAATGGGTTGGGAGTGAAGATGGCCAAGTTATCGACCAGCGCAAACGGAGAGGTAGAAGAAGATCCTGAAAACGGATCAGCAACGAAAACAAACACTCGCGGAGAAACACTGACGGTGAGTAAAAGGTACCAAAAGAAGCGGGCGTTTGGTCCGGCGCTTTCGCTCGTCTTGGATTTGCTCGGAGCCATGGAGGATGAGATTACCGAAGATGCGTTCAAGATGATGGAGAGTGAAGATATAAATATCAGAAACGGTGTAGATGTACTTAATTTGAACGGTATGAACGACGATGGAGATGCTGTCGCGATAGGAAATGGCGACGACGATTTTAACGAATTTGAGGAGAACGAGAAAAAGAGAGAGGAGGAACCGTTTGAATTCGACGGAGCGCGCGTGCTGTGCTTTTTATCTGGAATGCCAAACGCAGGTACTGGAAGCATCTATAGCGACAACGACGAGATAAACACTCTACTGAACGATTATTTGAGTGAAATGAGCGCAGATTTGCGCGCGAAAGCGACGGATGCGCTCTTCATGAAAGAGAAGAAGGAGAGCGCGTCGAAGAGAAGGAACGATGATGATACCAACGCTTTCTTCTTCTACGAACACTGCGGTAGACGCGCGAGCGTAAATAACGTTTGCATCGATACAATTCTGTGCTCAAAGCCGTCCGTTTTTTGTGGTTTACACGCGATATCTCCAATCTCGAGCATCTCTGGCGGCATAGTTTTACGAAACGACGAGGAGAGCGATGCCGGCGACATCAGCAGCTTCTTACCGAGCGAAATTTTCAAACTATTACAGAACGTCGACGGGCGCACGGCGAGAGACTGTGCCATTCGACTCCGCACTTCGTCCGAGTATATTGTCGCGAATGCCTACGGCGACTCGTTCAGAGAAGATAAGAAGTACAAGGGATTATACCACGTCGCTAGGATGGAAAAAGCAGACGCGTTTGCGTTTGATTTTGATTTTTCATCAAAAATTGGTTTCGGCGACGAAGACGATTTATCCGTGGCAGAGAACAGTCCGCCTATTTTACAAATGGCGTTTGAATACACAGTAACGGAGTACGACGACGCTTCAACGTCGTATTACTGGCGAAGGCGCATACGCAGAGTGTGCACCTGTGCCAAGAAAGTCGCGCGAACGCCGAGAGAAGTTCGCGACTTTGCGAAAGACGACGCCGTCTTTTCTTTGCTCTGCCGAAAGGTCTTCCACATCATGAAACTCGACGGTTTATTCGAATCGCGTTTGTTAGTCATCGATTGGCTCACGGCATTGATTTCAAAATTGGCCAAAATCAGCGGCGATACGTACGTCGACGCTAAATTTGAAAAGAAGCACAACAAAGAAGTCTTTTGTCGCTGCGCGAACGCCTTTTCGCCGACGCGACTGGTTTATACTTTATTAATCTCTAAGAACTCGCCGTTGGTGTTAATGGCGTACGACGGGATGAATAATGAAAACCAGCCAGATCTTAGGAGTTTAAACTTGTTCTTGTGCAAAGATAGGTTAGTTGGAGCCGATTTAATTGACTTTCTTCTCAGTGGGTGTGTTTGTGGTGGTAGTAAAAGTTCCACCGATAGAAACGTCGAAGAGGCTCAGGACGAGAAAAAGATGTACTACGGGTACGAAGGATTTCTTTCCTTCGTCGAGAGGATTAGCAGCGAAGAGTTTTTGAGTTTGTAGTAGTTTAATAACAGTTTAAAGAAGAAGTAGTATTATCAAGCGCTTTTGGTGGGGGGGAAACGATTTTTGGAGCTTTCAATTTTGAATTTCTCTTATATATTGAATTGTATGGTTGGTTGAGATAAGAATCTCAATGTTTTGTTTGTTTGGTCTTCTTTCGGTGTCTCTTGAGGAGACAGCGAGAGAACGTTTAACAAGAGGTGAACGCTTACGCGGAGGTAAACTCTGTGATGATAAAGAGAGAATTGGAAAGGTGAGTAAATTTCGACCCGTTGAAGGAATTTAAAAAAAAACGCACTGGTGACAGCCTTGGTCCCTTCGGAGACGGCGTGCTTGGCCAATTCACCCGGCAAGATCAATCGAACGGACGTTTGGATTTCTCTGGACGTCACGGTCGGCTTCTTGTTGTATCGGGCCAACTTGGCGGCTTCAGTCGCGATCTTTTCGAAGATGTCGTTGATGAAGGAGTTCATGATGCTCATCGCCTTGGAGGAGATGCCGGTGTCCGGGTGCACTTGCTTCAAGACCTTGTAGATGTAGATCTTGTAGGTTTCGACCTTCTTCTTGGAGGACTTCTTGGCGCCGCCTTTGACGGTCTTCTTTGCTGGTTTCTTGCCGGCCATTTTTGTTATATGTGTATGTGAGTGTGTTGAGTAATGACGAATTCTAGGGGCAAGTTCGAGACAAAGTCAATTGAAATTCGAGGTCGATCAAAAAAATGGTAAAAAAGGGGAACTTAATTACCCATTGTTTGAAAAAAAGCAGAATCTAACGGATCACAGATTCAAGTATACTCAATCAATTGCCGCAAAAAGTGTCTCATGTGATCAGAATTGTTGTTGTGTGTTAGATAAAAGCTTTTGATACCTTTTAACGCGGTATTGATTACTCAAGACGAAGAATACTGGATTTGCGTCCAAATGGGGGTCAGAAAGATGAACTTTTTTCAAAAAGACTACCCTAAATACAAGAAAAAGAGAGAAAAGTACGAAATTGAGCACGAGGTGCGTCATAAAATCGCGCTCGTTACCCACAAGTAACACACTCGTAAACGCATAAACAACAACAAAACACGCTCTTCTCTTAAAACAACAATGTCTGGACGTGGTAAAGGTAAATCCGGTAAGAAATCCGTCTCTCGATCCGCCAAAGCGGGTCTTCAATTCCCGGTTGGCAGAATCGCGAGGTACCTCAAGGTTGGCAAATTCGCCACCCGTGTTGGTGCCGGTGCCCCGGTCTATTTAGCCGCGGTGTTGGAATACTTAGCGGCGGAAGTTCTCGAACTCGCCGGGAACGCCTCCAGAGATAACAAAAAGTCCAGAATCGTACCGAGACACATCCAATTGGCCATCCGAAACGACGAGGAATTGTCCAAGTTGTTGGGGACAGTCACCATCGCCTCTGGTGGCGTCTTGCCGAACATCCACTCTGTCTTGTTGCCGAAGAAGTCCAAGAAGTAAAGTAAACAACACTATTATCATAGACAGAAGAGAGAAATCTTCGCATATCGTTAGCTTGTAACATTATTATACACCACATGAGATTAAAAATAACACGCGCGTAAAAACAACTTGAACACTTTCCCCCTTCTCTCTTTTGGGAAACCAAATTCCCCAGACATTAATGGGTGGAACACCCTCGAAACACCTCGCCGACTCCGGTCGGAAAACCGTCCTCAAAGCCTCCGCGATCGTGAAAAGTAAAGGTAATGGTGGTACTACCTCGTCGACGATTCAGACGACTCCTCGAAAACTTCCACGAAACCCGAGCGAATTGGAATCGATAATCACCCAACCGACTCGAGAGCAGTGGAGCGCGGTGATGGACCCGACGACGAATACGAGTAATACTACATCGCTTATGCATAAAAAGAACCCAGAGTTGGTTTCCAACATGCACAAAATCATGAATTCGAGTTCAGGAAAGATCATCACGGAGTCTGTGATAAATACCGTGGGGAAACGGAGGGAGAAGATGGTAAACGCAAATGGAAAGATGAAACCGGAGGAGATGTACCAGTTGGTGAGAGCGGTTTCCTCGTCAAAGTCGTCGAAAAAAATTGAAGACGAGGAGTTGAATGCGATTGCGAAAGAGCACGCACATTTAGTGGATAAAATGGACGCGAGAATAGTGAAGGAGTATTTAGCGGCGCCGAGGTTGGAGAAGGTGATGATGCGGGAGAGGCAGAAGTTGAGGACGGTCGGACGATGGCCTGAATAAATTCTAGTGCTAGATGTAGTTAGTTTAGTTATTAGTTTAAGTTATGTTGCAGCTTCCGCTCCTGCCGCTTTTACTTCCCCTCCTCGTCCTCCTTTCTTCGCTCGAATGATTTCCACGGCTTTTTGGATCTTGACTTCCATTCTCACTCTTCGCTCTTTCGTGTGTTCTTCCTCCTCGCCCGCGTCGTCCAATAACATTTTTAAAGCCTCCGCTTTGGAGATTTCTGTCGTTTGCGCGTCGTTGATTTCGTCGAAAGATTTTACGCGTTCGAGGCTTTCTTCTTCCTTCTTCTTGTTGGACCCTTTCAAGACTAAATCGGTCACTTGCTCTTTTTCCTTGGCGGTTTTCGCGATGTATTCTTCAACCGTGTTGCGACAAATCAAACGGTAAACGTGAACGGTTCTCGTTTGTCCCAATCTGTGCGCACGGTCCATGGCCTGTTGATCGACCGTTGGATTCCAATCAGATTCGAAGAATACAACCGTATCCGCGGCGGTTAAGTTGATACCTAATCCACCGGCGCGAGTTGAAAGCATAAAGACGAAGATGGACTCGTCGGATTGAAATCCAGACACCACCGCGGCGCGATCGGAAACTTTCGTTGAACCGTCTAAACGAACGAACTTGTGTTGCCTGGCTCGCAAATAGGTTTCTAGTAAATCAAGCATGGTTGTCATTTGCGCGAAAATTAATACTCGAGACCCTTGCGCTTTCTTTTCGAATAAAAGTTTGTCCAAGGCGGCCAGTTTCCCGGAATCCGCCATGGCCAACGCTAAATCGTACCCCGGGTTCGGTAATTCTGATAAAGAGTCCCCGTGGATGTGCATCGTTTCGTCTAACAACGAGACTCGGTCGGTGCGGTGCGTGAGTTTTTGAACCTTGTTCAACATCACGTTGTTCGCGGAAGAGTTGATCACGAGATTCCTTCTCTCGTATTCGCTCGCCGCGACCGAAGACGAAGGAAAGACAGAAGCGTAACTGCTACTCAGGGAAGATTTCCATTTTTGGTGTCTTCCGGTGAGTTCCATCGGCGACGTGGACTCCCATAGCGCCCACCGAATGTAATCAGACATTCGGGTTTGATTGCTTTTCATCGAGTAGTGCGAAGAATCAGAACAGTACTCGTTTGGTGGTTTTGACAAGACTCTCGGTTGGTACGCGCGATTGACCGCGCGAATAAAAGGCACCGTATCTTTGACGAGGTCCTCGAGAACGTAACATTTTGCAGCGCCGTGTTCTTGATGGTGTTGTGCGCGCTTATCGTTGAAGTCCTTCGCACTTCCTACGCCGCACACGTTCAACATCCTTCTGTTTGTTTTCCTTCTTGAAGAAGAGTGTTCGTCAAAGTGCAGCGCTTTCAGACCTTCTGTTTCGTAAAAAGACGATCGGTGTTCGCCGCCGCCGTTGGCGGTGACGAATTTCGCTGTCAACGCGTCCTCGTCTCTTTCAAACACGGCTTGGGCCCACTCGGAACACGTGTTGTGCATTCGCAAGAGTCTCATGGACGCATTCGTCACGACGTTAAAATCATTTCTCAACAGTTTCTCCTTACTGGAAAACAAAATGCCAAAATCTCTAAACGCCAGTTTCGGCAGCGCGACTTCGATTTCACTTCTCCACGCGCGCACGTCCACGAGCGGTTCGGCAGTTTTCAGGAACGCATTGATGTTCATACGCACACCGCCCATACCGATCTTCTCCGTCGTTTTAGGGTCGCTGCCATCTGCGCCATTTGCATCTCCAGAAATTGATGATGTACTTCCTACGTAACATCCCGGCGCGCCGCCTAATCGCGAAAACGCAAACGGTTCCGAGTTGGATCGCTCCTCGAACAAATCCGGGTGCGAGCACACTTTTCTGAGCTGAATGATCGTACCGAGAGGATTGTAATCGCCCTCGTTGATTTGATCGAACGCGACGGATTTTTTAATACTCCTATACATCTCTTTTTGTCGACGACTCATTCCGCATCTGATTACGTGTTCCTCCTTCGCGGCCATTTCGCCTAAAACATCCGTTTTTAAACGTCTCAACATGAACGGTTTTAACACGGCGTGTAATCTAGCCAACTGTTGTTCGTTCAACTCTTTACCATCCGTCACGGAGCCTTCGACTCCTTTCGAGAACCATTCTGCAAACTGTTCGTGCGAATCAAACAACGTCGGCATGATGAAGTGCAACAGCGCCCAAAGTTCTTGCATCGTGTTTTGCACCGGCGTACCGGTAAGCAACAAACGATTTCTACATTTGAAACCCAACAACGATTTCCAGCGTAAACTCGAACTGTTCTTAATCGCCTGGGCTTCGTCTAAAACCATATATTGCCACTTAATCCTATTCAAATATTTTTCGTCTTTCAACAATAAATCGTAACTCGTGACAAAGACGTGACAGGCGGCGTCTCTCGTGCTTTGCTCGTTCCCGCCAATCGCTTGCCGTAAGGTTTTCCGTTCATCTTGCGAACCCCAATACGGAATGACGTTGAAATCTGGAATGAACTTTTTCAGTTCGGCACACCAGTTCGGTAACGTCGACGTCGGCGCGGCAACGAGAAATGGCCCCCACAAATTTTTGTTCTCCGCCAAGTGCGCCAACAACGCGATGCTTTGAACGGTTTTACCCAAACCCATCTCATCAGCTAAGATACCGTTGATGCCGTTGTTGTATAAATTCGCGATCCATCTTAAGCCTTCCAATTGGTACTGTTTCAACGTCGCGTTGAGCATTTTCGGTTGTTCGATTTTATCCACATCCATCGCTTTAAAGTCTGCTTCTTCTCCGACTTTGTTCTTATCTCGCGCTTCTTTCGTGGATTGGTCAAACTCGTCCATTTTCGATTTCGTTTTTCGCATTTCCTCCAGAGCGGATTGTTTCGCTTCCTCGGCGACTTTCTTCCTCTCTTCTTCGGATAACACTGAATTTGGATTCTCAGCCACGGCTTTTGCGATGGCTTGTTCGCTCTTCTCTCGAATCACCTCTTCTTCGTCCTCGGTGGTTTTCTTCGTGACAAAGTGTGCGTATAATTCGGACTGGTTTAACAAAAATTGCAACCGGTGCTCTTGCATTTTCGCCTCCTGCTCTTGCTCTAATCGTTGTTTCTCCTGTCGTTCTCGTATTTTCGTATTCTTTATGTGGTCTTCCGCGTGCCGTTCTGCCGCTCTCCAAAACGAGGAAACCACAAACGAGAGTTTTCGTAAGTTTGCGTTCGGGGTGATTTTCATCAATCGTTTGCGAAGTGCGTTTCTTTTCCTAACTTCTACCGCACACATGTGCGCTAATAAACGCGCGCGTCGCAGTTCCACGTCGTTCCGTAACATTGCAATATTTTTCGTTCCTGGAACTTCAATGATGGCGATCCGTCGCCACAACTGCTCAATGTTCGTTTCCTTCCGTTTCTCCTCCGTCGGTTGAAACTTCGTCGCGTACTGAGCAAACTCAAACGTTTGCTCTTCGCGTCGTCGGTGTAACTCGTCGCGTATGCCGTGTCTACGTAGCGTTGATTGCGAGCGTTGTAACTCGCGCTCTTCTTTGGAGGGCAATCGTCGAATTTCTTCCTGTTCAACTTTCGCGAATTTTTCGATCCAATACGCTTCTACTGGCACTAAAGGCGCGTTGGATCGCGCGGCTGCTTCTTGGACCGTTACCGGGGTAAACTTTGTTAAAAGACGATCTTCTGCAGTTTCGGTATTCTCCTCACCATCGCCACCCCGAACAACTCCAGCCGCGGTCATTTTCAAAATGTTCCGCGGAATACCTTTTCGTAACTCATCCTGCGGATCTCTCTCGAACGTCGGGCCTCTTCCTCTTCCTCCTCCTCCTCTTCCTCCGCCACCTCCTCCTCTTCCAGCAGCCAGTCGTTTTTTAGTATCCGGTTCTTCCGGTTCAATCTTCCGCTTTCTCCGTTTCACGTTATTCGCCAGCGCAAACTCCCTATCCACCTCTCTCTTCTTCGCTAACTCTTCTCCGCACGGAATCTCCGCCAACTCTGAATTGTGCAACAACTGAAACAACGTCAAAACTCTCTGGTGCGAAATCGTCCTATAATCTATGTGCCCAGCGTTATTCCGCATAATCTCCGGCAACGCGAGCTCTCTCAAACCCGGTAAATTCAAATCGTACTTTAAAAAATCGTACTTATACGGCATCTCGAGCGTTTGGTCGTCGCCGAGTTTAATCCGCTTCCTTCCATGCGGCGGTTTCCAATCCAACCGGGATTCATCATCTTTCTTCTCTTCTCCTCCTTCTTCTCCTTCTCCTCCTTCTTCTTCCTTAATTTCTTCTCCGGTGGTGGTAGCATCATCCGCGTTCGTCGTTTTTCCCTCCGGCGAAGCCACCACCAAAACTTCCTCTTTTTGTCGTCTTTTCCTTTCCATCAGGATATCTTTGGTCATCCCGAGCAAACTCGCGGCGCCTTCCGCGGTCCGCATCGCTCGTTCGCCGACGAATCGTTCCTCGCAGTTTAATTTCTCGCCTTTTGCATCGTGCGTTTTCGGTATCACCAGTTGGTTGTTGCCGCTCATAATTTCTTCTTCTTCTTCTTCTTCTTCTTCTTCTTCTTCTTCTTTCAAAACGTTTCGTGGGGAAAACGTTTTAGAGTGTCGATTGTGTGCACGCGCAAACGAAAGCGCGCACTCAAAAGCTTAACTCTTCTTAAAGCGCGCGTCTCTTCCGTCTCGTAAACTCTCGTTCGCAAGCGTCGCGTTGAATATATAATATATAGAGAATAAAGGTCTTCCTCACTCCCGTCGTCCTCGTTGTTCCATTTATTTTTATTTTTTCATCTCTCGATCGGGTTGTTGTTGTTTGTGTGCGCGAGCGGGGGAGGAAAAGAAAACTCCTCTTCTGGTGGTCTGTCCGTGTGGCTTCAAAGCCGAAGGAAGGCGAAAAATTGAAGCCGAAGGAAGGCGAAAAATTTCGGCTGCTTTTTCCTCACAACAACGAACTTCTGAAGCAACCAACAATAACGAACCATCATCGAGAAGAAGAGGCTTCAGAGAGTAAACGACTTTTTACTTTGTTGTTTTCGAAAAGAAGAGAAGTCTCGCGCGACGATGTCGGGACCATTAGTACCACCAAAAGTGACCGTC
>ENA-OWPI01000015-OWPI01000015.1-marine-metagenome-genome-assembly--contig:-NODE-15-length-234540-cov-5.371270_pt1 | contig 234540 bp, 200 predicted proteins | sample MGYA00238138_ERZ651775 | MGnify/ENA primary metagenome ERZ651775 (study PRJEB26906, sample SAMN06265043) | marine metagenome | isolation source: Helgoland LTER site | place: Germany:Helgoland, sampling... | reverse complement strand
CCAAATCAGTTGAGTTGGCCAAGACTGGAATACTTTTCTGTATCCTAGGCTTACTGACAGGGATGCTTTGGGCCAAATTCACATGGTCGGAATGGTGGAGTGGAGATCCTAAACAGAATGCAGCAGCAATATGTCTGTTGATTTACCTTGCTTATTTAGTTTTGAGAAACTCGCTTCAAGACGAACAACAACGTGCACGAATCAGTAGTGTCTACAGCATATTCGCATATGCCGCTATGATCCCCTTATTGTTTATCCTTCCGAGAATGGCAGAAAGCTCGTTACACCCAGGAAATGGTGGCAACCCCGCATTAAATTTCTTTGATTCAGACGACCAATTGAAAATGGTTTTATACCCCGCGGTAATCGGCTGGACGCTAATGGGCGTTTGGCTAGCAGAATTAAGAGTTAGGTACAGAAGAATAGAAAAAGCACTTGAAGAAAATTGAGATGAAGAAAATTATTTTTGCATTGTTGTTCATAGTGAGTATTCCCTCTTTCTCACAAGTAAACTTAGACAAGATCAAAGCAGGTGAAAAGTATGAGATCACTGAAAATGATTATACCAACAAGAGCGTTGACATGGCTGACATGATGCGTGAAAATGGCAAAATCTATGTTGTTGTCGGTGTCATTGTAATCATCTTTTTAGGTTTAACATTCTATGCCATTAGAATAGATAGAAAACTCTCAAAAATTGAAGGGGAGGTTTTTGGTGAAAAGGTTAATTCTTAGACGTTTGTGTCTTACTTTTGCCCAAGAACCTAAAATGAGGAGATTATGAAAAAGTCAAGTCTAATTGGTATTGTCGTAATCGCTATAGCCATAGCCGTTATTGTCTCCACCTCAAGTAGCGCAAGCGCTTACGTCACCTTCGATGAAGCGTATACAATGTCTGAAAATGGCAAACCTGAATCTATTCATGTTGTCGGTGAGCTGAAGAAAAACAGCAGAGGTGAAATTGTCGGTGTTCAGCCTAGTTCAGATCGGCTTACTGTCGAATTCATTTTGGTGGATGAGAACATGAAAGAGCAAACGGTTTTCTTAAACAGCCCAATGCCTTCTGACTTATTAAACTCTGAAAAAGTAGTTGTGATTGGAGGCTTTAGAAATGAACGCTTTATGGCGGATAAAGTGCTTCTAAAATGTCCTTCGAAATACGAAGAAACAACTTTATAGACTTGAAGGAGTAAGTTGACAGGATGAAGGGGTTTAGGAATTTAAAAGTTTGGATAAAATCTCATCAACTAACCTTAGACATTTATAAATCAACTCAGCAATTCCCAAAAGAAGAATTGTTTGGCTTAGTAAGTCAATTAAGAAGAGCCAGCACCTCCATCCCAACTAATATTGCGGAAGGTTCTGGTAGAAAAAGTGAAAAAGAATTTATTCAGTTTTTAAGTATTGCTCTTGGCTCTGCTAATGAGGTAGATTATCTAATTGAGTTATCAAAAGACCTTGGATTTATTAGTCAAGAGATTTGGACTCAATTAGATCAAGAAATAAATGAGATACAGTCAATGCTATTTGTATTGATTAGAAATAAGTCGGAACGATCTTAACCCTTAAGCCTTGAACCCTCAAACTATTAACCTCGGTATTGGAAACGCAGGACATATATTTGTCATCATTTCCTTTGTGGCTTCAATTTTGGCAACCTTCGCTTATGGCAAAGCTGCTTTAAACAACGAGATAGGAAAAGACCCTTGGGTCAGTTTTGGACGGAAAGTATTTATCGCACATGGCATTGCAGTAATAGCCACAGCGGTGATACTCTTTTTGATTATCTACAATCATAATTTCGAGTATCATTATGCCTGGAGCCACTCTTCTGTAAACCTTGCTGTTCACTACATGATCGCGTGTTTCTGGGAGGGTCAAGAAGGCAGTTTCTTAATTTGGACACTCTGGAATGCACTATTGGGGTTTGTATTAATAGGAACAAATAAGAAGTGGGAAGCACCAGTAATGACTGTATTTGCACTAGTTCAGGTGTTCCTAACTTCAATGATTTTGGGTATTGTAATTGGTGATTTCAAGCTAGGAAGCTCCCCTTTTATACTATTAAGGGATGTGTTAAGCGATCCGAGGTTCCTGATCAACCCGAACTTTGTACCGGCAGATGGTACAGGTTTAAACCCTCTATTGCAGAACTATTGGATGGTGATTCACCCTCCAATGACCTTCTTAGGTTTCTCTTTGACATTAGTACCCTTCTCTTTCTGTATCGCTGGACTTTGGAGAAAAGACTTTACGGACTGGATTAGGCCCGCCTTACCGTGGACCATTTTCGGTGGGGTAATATTGGGGACATCCATCATTATGGGGGCCTACTGGGCATACGAAACACTCAACTTTGGGGGCTATTGGAATTGGGATCCTGTGGAAAATGCCGTCTATGTACCTTGGCTGGTGCTGATTGCCAGCATGCATACCATGATCATTTTCAAGAAAAGTGAGACTGCACTGAAGACCTCAATCGTCTTAGTAATCTCAACTTTCCTTCTAATACTCTACGCTACGTTCTTGACGAGAAGTGGGATTTTAGGTAACGCATCTGTTCACTCATTCACAGACCTCGGCCTTTCAGGACAGCTCTTATTATACATGTTTGTTTTTATGATTGGCGCTATTGTTTTAGCTGCCATTCGATGGAAACATATACCGACCTCAGAAAAAGAAGCTTCCACCTACTCTCGTGAATTCTGGATTTTTATTGGGGCACTTACGCTCTGCTTAATGGCTTTCCAAGTCATAGTCCCTACATCATTCCCAGTATTTAATGCAATAACTGAAGCTTTTGGCGGACTGTCTTCCTTGGCACAACCCGCAAATCAAATAGAATTCTATTCGAAATGGCAACTTTGGTTTGCCGTAGCACTTGCACTACTATCAGGTACAGGTCAGTTCTTCTTCTGGAAGAAAATGGACAAGGATAAATTGAAATCAGCTTTAGCATTACCAATCATAGTGTCACTATTGCTATCTGCAGTCATATTCACTGTAGCTAAAATCTATAATCCTTCATACATCATCATTTTGGTTGCTGCCATCTATTCAATCGTCTCAAACTCCAAGATTCTTTTAGGTCTATTTAAATCTAAAAGCTACACGCTAACGGGAGGCTCTGTTGCACATATCGGTATCGCTATGATGCTGCTAGGGATAATGTTTTCTGAAGGCTATTCAAGAGTATTGTCTGAGAACACTACCACCATCAGCCAGGATTTCACAGAAGAGCAAAACACCAATAATGTTGTTCTATTCTTAAATGATCCAAAACCAATGGCTGGTTATCAGTTGCTTTATAAAAGCGAGGGGCTAAGTGCTCAGGGAATCCCTGGATATATTAAGAAGTCTTTCTTTGAAGAAACCAATGACCCTCATTACAAAATTGCCATTCAGCCTATTGTCCAAGAAGAGGTGCAATATGCAAGTGTAGGCGACACACTCTATTTTAGAACTCCAGAAAACACCTACCATGAAGTAGAATACACCTCCATGAGCTCGGGCAAAACATTCACACTGTTTCCAAGGGTCCAGAAAAACGAGAGTATGGGCCAAAACGTAGTATCACCAGATATTAGAAAGCAATGGAACCGTGATATCTATACTTTTGTAGCATTGGCTAATGACTTTGAAGAGGAATTTACCGACTGGAGTGACAAAGAAATCCTTAGGGTCGACTCTATTGGCAAACGCTTCTTCATTAACGATTATGTTGCAGTATATAATGGTCTCGAACGAATTCCTCGCGTAACTTTTGCTGACCTCAGCCCAAATGATGTGGCCGTTAGAGCCAACATTACCGTTTTTGCCGAGGATGGTATGCAGTATAAATTACAGCCACTCTATGTGATTCAAAATGGCAACTTAGCGAGACCAATCATCATGAATCAAGAGATTGCTGCTAGGATCACGCTAGAAAGCATCAATCCAGATGATGGTTCAGTTGAGTTTGGTATACAGACAACTCAAAAAGACTGGATTATTCTCCAAGCGATTGAGAAGCCTCAGATCAATATCCTTTGGATTGGAACGATCATCATGATCATCGGCTTTATTATCGCGACCAGAAGGCGTTATGTGGAGTTTGTCAAAATGCGCGACAAGGGCTTAGCATAAAAGCCATTTCCGTTCTCTGGTAAATTGACTAATTTGATGTGAAGCTAATTCGACTCAAATGAACAATCGTAGATCCTTTATCAGGAAAACTTTTTTAACTGCCGGCACGCTATCCATTGGTTCGCTTTTCCAAAAATCTATTGCTGCAGACATTGCTGAGGCATTTCAAGAGCTAAACACCTTAAGTCCACAAGACGCTGCTCAAAATGAAGCGTTGTGGGCAAGAATTCAGCAAGCATACACTACATCTACCCAGATTATCAATTTGAATAATGGTGGCGTCAGTCCTCAACCGAAAGTGGTGCAAGATGCCGCCAACAGATATTACACCTATGCCAATGAAGCCCCATCATATTACATGTGGCGTATTCTAGACCAAGGAAGAGAACCGCTGAGAGCAAAACTAGCTGCCCTTGCTGGTGTAAGTCCTGATGAGCTTGCCATTAATCGTAATACCACCGAGGCCATCAATACGGTGATCTTTGGTTTAGATTTAAATGCAGGTGATGAAGTTGTTTTAACGAAATACGATTACCCCAATATGATCAATGCCTGGAAGCAAAGAGAAAGGCGTGATGGAATAGTATTGAAATGGCTGGACTTTGATATTCCAATGGAAAGTAATGCCGAAGTAATTCAAAAGTTTAAAGCAGCCATATCACCAAGGACAAAAGTCTTCCATATCACACACATGATCAATTGGACAGGCCATATCATGCCGGCTAAAGAGCTTTGTGCACTGGCCAAGGCAAATAACATACTGTCTATCGTAGACGGGGCCCATACCTTCGCCCATCTTGATTTTAAGATATCAGATTTGGGTTGTGACTTCTTTGGTACTAGTCTCCACAAATGGCTTTGCGCACCCTTCGGTACGGGGATGCTCTATATTCGAAAGGAACGAATCAAAGATGTATGGCCACTCCTTGCCTCACCAGAAGATCAAATTGACAACATTCGAAAGTTTGAGAACATTGGCACAAGATCTTTTGCGATTGAACAAGCCATAGGTTCAGCCATCGACTTTCATAATGCAATAGGCGCTGCCAGAAAGGAAGCAAGACTGAAGTACCTGAAACAGTATTGGGTAGATCAGGTAAAGGATGTCGACAAAGTGAAATTCTACACCAGTACGAATCCCGATCATAGCGGAGCTTTATTCAATTTTGGAATTGAAGGAATGGATGCCGGTCCAGTACACAACTCCCTTTTTGGTACGCATAAAATTCATACTAGCCCTATTAAATGGGAAAAGGTTAATGGCCCACGGATAACCCCCCATGTCTACACCAAAAAGTATGATTTGGAAAGATTAGTAGAGGCGATTAATGTGGTTGCCTCAAAATAATTCATAGATTCGTAAGCAATGAAAAGCCTTAGAATAGCTATTCTCGGTACAGGAAATGTCGCTTGGCATTTAGCAAGCACTTTTGAGAATCAAGGTCATGTGATCAGCCATGTATATGATCGTGATATCAGCAAAGCTGAAAAGTTTGCGCTTGACTATTTCAACGCCTCAACAAGCGATTCACTGGACTTATCAGAGGTCAATGCCAACCTCTTCATTATGGCGTTATCCGATGACTCCATCGAAGAAGTCGCCCAACAATTACAATTACCTTCAGGGTCAACACTTGTTCATACCTCAGGAACTGTTCCTTTAAATAGTCTCGGATATGCACAAACCCATAATATTGGTGTCTTCTATCCGCTTCAAACCTTTAGCAAAGGAAAAAGCCTTGACTTTACTGATATCCCAATCTGCATTGAAGGGGAATCCGATGAAACCATTGAATTACTGCGGAACTTAGCCAATAGTATTAGTCACTCTGTTCATTTGTTGAATAGTAATCAGAGAAAGGTTATCCATTTATCGGCAGTGTTTGCTTGCAACTTCACCAATCACATGTTTACTATCTCCAAAGGAATTTTAGAATCAAACGATCTCGATTTTGATATCCTAAAACCACTGATCGTAGAGACTTTGAATAAATCATTCGATATAAGCCCTGAAAATGCACAAACGGGACCTGCCAAAAGAGGCGATATGGAAACACTAGACAGGCAATTCGAATCTTTATCTAACGATCCTGCAGTTGCAGAGATTTATCAGTTAGTTTCACAGAATATTATCGATTCTTATCAGGATTAAACCTGGCCCTCTAACAAATAACTTAAATGGAAACACCTGAAATACCTCAAAAAGCACCGATCAGATTAGAAATGAAAGCAGGCACTTACTTTTGGTGCACCTGCGGCAAAAGCGCTTCTCAACCATTTTGTGATGGTTCGCACAAAGGCTCTTCGTTTACACCCGAAAAAGTAGTATTTGAAGAAGCTAAAACCGTATCGTGGTGCGCTTGTAAGCACTCAAAAAATGGTACTTTCTGCGATGGCTCACATAAATCTCTTTAAATAAGGCCAAACAGGTTTAGCTTTGTACCGTACATATCAACGATGCCAAGCAAAACACCACTAAAATCATCATTTGTCGTCAACTACCTAAAACTCATAAGAGGCTTCAACCTTTTTATGGTAGCGTTGACGCAATATCTGACAGCCATATTTTTGGTTGCTGGGGCTGAAAACTGGTATCAAATATTAACAGACAAGGGCTTTTTCCTTCTCGTTTCTACAACAGTCATGCTCACTGGGGCGGGTTATCTCATCAATGATTACTATGATGTAAAGATTGACTTGATCAACAAACCTCAACGTGTAATTGTTGGCAAGGACCTCAAACGAAGATGGGTAATTGCAGGACACACTTTGCTAAACCTTGGTTCAGTTGCCATTGGTTTTAGTCTCTCTATTTCTATCGGTATCATCAACTTTTTGGCCTCTTTCCTTTTATGGCTTTACTCTAATCAGTTGAAAAGACTCCCTTTTGTAGGTAATCTAGTAGTCGCTTTATTAACTGGTACCACGCTAATCTTAGTGAGTGAATACTTCGGTGATAAAAAATACCTCATTGCGTGCTATGCGGTCTTTGCTGCTTTTATTACCCTCATAAGAGAAATCATCAAAGACATGGAAGACATGAAGGGTGACGAAAGGTTCGGTTGTAAAACCATACCAATTATCTACGGCATTCCGAAAACCAAAAAGATCATATACGTTATTGCAGCGGCTTTCTTGGTCACGGTATTTCTAATGATCAGCCATATCTCCATGATTCTTCCCATTACGCTTACACTTGCACTTATTTTTCTGATCTTTGGGTTGGCAAAAGCAGACACTGTAAAAGCTTTTAGTCGGCTGAGTACATGGAGTAAAATCATCATGCTGCTCGGTGTCATCAGTATGGTTTGGATATGAGAAAGAAAAGAATCTCCGTTTTCGCCTCTGGCAGTGGTTCAAATGCCGAAAAATTCTTCGAATTCTTTCAAAACGACCCTGACATAGAGGTCATATCCGTTTTTACTAATAATAAATCTGCCGGGGTGATTGAACGCGCCAAGAGATACAATATCCCCCATCATGTTTATAATCGCAGCTACTGGGAAAATGGAGAGGTAATTATGCAGGTTTTAAAGGAAGAACATGCAGACTTCATTGTGTTAGCGGGTTTCATGCTGCTTATTCCAGATAGCATTGTCAAAGCTTACCCAAATAGCATCTTCAATATCCACCCAGCTCTTTTACCAAAATTTGGTGGGCAAGGAATGTATGGTATGCATGTACATCAGGCCGTCAAAGCCGCTGGTGAAAAGGAGTCGGGTATTACCATTCACTATGTGAATGAAAACTACGATGAGGGACAAATTATTGCCCAAGCATCTTGTGCCATTGATAGCTCAGATGCTGCCGAAGAAATCGCTAAAAAAGTGTTGAAATTAGAACACGAAAATTATCCTAAAGTCGTGGCAGAAGTAATTCGTAAATCAACATAAAATTCCTAATTTTGCGACTTCGGTTATTACCCCTCCATCATGTCGCAAGTAAAAATTAAATCCGCTTTAGTATCAGTATTTTACAAGGATAACCTTGCTCCTATTATCGACCTTCTGAAGGCAAATGGAGTGACTATTTATTCAACTGGTGGCACTCAAAAATTTATCGAAGATCAGGGAGCAGAAGTTATTCCTGTAGAGGATTTGACAAGCTACCCATCCATCTTCGGTGGACGCGTCAAAACATTACACCCAAAAATCTTTGGAGGCATTCTTTACCGAAGAGATCATGAAGGAGACCAATCGCAAGCGGATGAGTTCGAAATTCCAAGCATTGATTTGGTCATTGTTGACCTTTACCCTTTTGAAGAGACCGTGGCTTCTGGAGCTGCTGAGGAAGACATTGTAGAAAAAATTGACATTGGAGGTATTTCTTTGATCAGAGCCGCTGCAAAGAATTTCCAAGATGTGCTGATCGTCTCGTCAAGAGAGCAATATCCGGCATTAGAAAGTCTATTAAGAGAGAAAAATTGTGCAACAGACCTTTCTGATAGAAGAAAGTATGCTGCAGAGTCATTTGACATCTCTTCTCATTATGACAGTGCCATTTTCAATTATTTTAATCAAGAAGAAAAGCTTGATAAATTCAAAGTAAGTGAGCGTTCTGGTAAGCAACTTCGCTACGGTGAAAACCCTCACCAAGAAGGACACTTCTTTGGGCCACTGAACGATCTATTTGATCAACTCAATGGCAAGGAGCTTTCATACAATAACCTCGTAGATATTGATGCTGCAGTTTCGTTGATTGAAGAATTCGATGATAGTGAAAATGCCTTTGCCATTCTAAAGCATACTAACGCATGTGGCATGGCGACAGGAACTGATGTTAAAGACGCGTACCTTAGGGCATTTGCTGCGGATACCGTTAGCGCATTCGGAGGAGTGCTAGTTTGCAATCAAACTGTAGATCTAGCGGCAGCTGAGGAGATGCACTCGCTATTCTTCGAAGTTCTAATTGCACCTGGCTTCAGTGATGACGCACTAGCCTTACTGAAGGGTAAAAAGAACCGTGTTCTTTTAGTTAAAAAACAAAACTTAACGGCTCAGAAGCAATTCAAGAGCCTGTTGAACGGAGTAATAGTTCAGGACAGAGATTTAATTTCTGATAAATCAGCTGGCTTCAAATTAGTAACTAAAAAGGATGTGACTAGCGCGGAAAAAGAAGCGCTAGAATTCGCCTCTAAAATATGTAAGCATACAAAATCTAATACGATCGTTTTGGCAAAGGATGGTCAGCTTTTATCAAGTGGTGTTGGACAAACATCGAGAGTTGATGCACTAAGGCAAGCGATAGACAAAGCCAAGTCATTTGGCTTTGATTTGAATGGGGCTGTCATGGCTTCAGACGCGTTCTTTCCTTTCCCTGATTGTGTAGAAATAGCACATGGAGAAGGTATCTCTGCCGTTATTCAACCCGGTGGATCTATCAAAGATGAACTGTCTATCAATTTCTGTGATTCGAATAGCATGGCTATGGTATTTACAGGTACCAGGCACTTCAAACATTAATACACTGAACAATAGAATTAATAAGTAATTCGTTACTTTAGTTCTTTAATTTAAACACAAGGAGACTAGCTTAAATGGGTTTTTTCGACTTCCTAACAAGTGATATTGCTATTGATCTTGGCACGGCAAATACACTGATTATTCACAAGGACAAAATAGTTGTGGATGAACCATCCATCATTGCCATCGACAGGAATACCAATAAGGTATTGGCGATAGGAAAAGATGCGATGAATATGCACGAAAAAACGCATGATAACATCAAGACTATTCGTCCACTCAAAGATGGTGTAATCGCAGATTTCGAAGCTGCGGAAATGATGATCAAAGGAATGATCAAAATGATCGACCTAAAGAAAAAAAGTTTCATGCCTTCCTCACACCGAATGGTCATCTGTATTCCTTCTGGAATTACTGAAGTTGAGAAGCGTGCGGTTCGAGATTCTGCCGAACACGCAAATGCTAAAGAAGTCTATATGATTTACGAACCAATTGCTGCGGCTATTGGTACAGGCATTAAAATTGACGAACCTATGGGTTCAATGATTGTAGATATTGGGGGTGGTACAACTGAGATTGCCGTTATCGCTTTGAGTGGTATCGTGTGTGATCAGTCCATCCGTGTGGCAGGTGATACTTTCACTAAAGATATTCTTGATTACATGAGAAGGCAGCACAACCTACTCATTGGTGAGCGTTCTGCCGAGAAAGTCAAAATTGCTATTGGTTCAGCTTTAACGGAACTTGATGATCCACCAGAAGATTACGAAATCAGAGGTAGAGATTTAATGACTGGTATTCCTAAAGTAATTAAGATATCATATTCTGAAATTGCTTTTGCTCTTGATAAGTCAGTGTCTAAAATCGAAGAAGCGGTTCTTAAAGCTTTAGAAATATCTCCGCCAGAACTTTCGGCTGATATTTATGATAGAGGCATCTACCTGACAGGTGGTGGCGCTATGCTAAAGGGCTTAGACAAACGTCTGGCACTAAAAACAAAACTACCTATCCATATTGCAGATGATCCATTAAGGGCCGTTGTAAGAGGTACGGGAGAAGCCCTAAAGAACATCGATTCTTACAGGACAGTACTAATGATTTAAAGATGAATGGGTCAGTTACTAGCTTTTCTAGTTAAATACCGAGCATTCTTCATCTTTCTTTTCCTAGAGTTGATATGCATCTCGCTAATTGTCTCGAACAATGACTATCAGAGAAGTGCCTATTTAAAGTCATCATCTAGTCTCATCGGATCTATTACAGAATCTTCTGATAATATTGGTGAGTATTTTGGTCTGAAACGAGTGAACCGTGAATTGGCAGAAGAGAATGCCCGATTGCGGGAGCTTTTGCTCTCCAGTCCAAAGACCATTTCGGACGCTATAAGTAATTATACCATTAAAGCAGATACTGCTGACTCAATGGAATATATTCTCAGATCAGCAGAGATAGTTAGTAATGATATACGCAAGGCCAATAATTTCTTCATCATTAACAAGGGAAGTAAGGACGGTATTAGACCTGAAATGGGTGTCGTCAGTCCTTCGGGCGTTGTGGGGAAAATTCGTTCGGTATCAAAAAATTATTCTCAAGGCATCTCTATGCTAAACACTAGAAATTCATTCTCCGCTAAACACAAAAACTCTAATAGAATTGGGACAATACAATGGGATGGTCTCGACCCAAAAATTGCTAAGCTTTTATTTATCACTCCAGACGTAAGCATGCAGGTTGGCGATACCATTGTCACTTCAAGTTTCAATGCTGTATTTCCCAAAGACCTGATCATAGGCACCGTAAAGAAGAGTGCTCGTGACGCAAACAATACTTATCTGAACATTGAAATAAGTTTGAGCGTGGACTTTGGTAAACTCTCATACGTGTATGTAATTGAAAACGTCCGAAAGGAAGAACAGGATTCATTGAGTAACGCTAACCCAATAGCCATCCGATGAACAGGAGAATATTCACATTAATAGTTAGCCTTGTCATTCTCGTTCCTTTGCAGGTGCTCGTTTTTAGACACTTCGTGTTCTTCAATCTAGGGTTTTGCTTTATCTATCTCTTATTTCTATTGAGTCTTCCGCGAGAAGTGAGTATCGGCTTAGGAATGGTCATTGCACTAATCATAGGCATTATAATCGATCTGTTCTATCAAACCATTGGTATTCATGCCGCTGCTGGGGTTCTCATTATGTTCCTAAAGCCCTACTGGTTAAACATGAACGTCCCTCGATCTGGCTATGAAATCAATCATCTTCCACTGATTCCAAATTACGGTTTGGCTTGGTTCATTGGGTATTCTTTACCGCTCATTCTAATTTACTCATTGGCGGTATTGTTTATTGAAGCAGGCAATACTGGCCTTTTCTGGATTATTTTATCCAAAGCGTTGATAACTACGGTGGTTACACTTTTTTTTGTGGTCATTCTGCAATACCTTTTCTATTCAAAATCGAGGTAGGCCATGTTAGAAAATAGACGATACATCATACAAATTTTCTTCATCTTCATCGGGCTTGTTTTTCTTGTTCGCCTATTTGCCCTACAAGTGGCAGACGATACTTACAGCACAAAGGCCGAGCGTAACATTCTTCAACGTATAGTTGAGTATCCTTTTAGAGGTTTAATCTACGATCGTAACAATGAGTTAATTGTTTATAACGAGCCCATGTACGACCTGATGGTTGTTCCGAGAGATATACATATTGCGGATACGACTGAGTTTTGTAGATTATTCGATATCACTAGAGATGAGTTTGACGAAAGAATCAAAACGACTAAGCGTTATTCAAGGGTTAAACCGTCCATCTTTTTAAAGAAAATCTCTCATGAGAAATACGCGCAAATACAGGATCAGCTATATAAGTTCAATGGCTTCTATGTAAATCCACGAACTGTACGAAGGTATTCCCAACCAGTTCTTGCGAATGAATTGGGCTACATCGGTGAAATCAGCCCATCGCAATTAGCCAAAGACACATCAGGTTATCAAGGTGGAGACTATATCGGAATTACAGGCCTTGAAGAATACTACGAACCCGAATTGCGCGGTGTACGAGGGGTAAGCTATAAAATGGTAAACGTAAGAGGTATTGATAAAGGATCTTATAAAAATGGCGCTATCGATACGGTATCAGTAGCAGGAAAAAACTTGATCAGCACAATCGATCTTAACCTACAAGCTTATGCGGAAACGCTTTTAGCGGGTAAAAGAGGTAGTATAGTAGCCATAGAGCCCTCAACGGGTGAAGTGATGGTTATGGCCTCTGCCCCATCTTATGATCCGAACCTTCTTACAGGTAAATACTTAGGAGATAATTTTGAAAAAATTAGATCTGATACAACTTCACCGCTCTTCAATCGTCCCATTATGGCGACATACCCACCTGGTTCTATTTTCAAAACAGTCCAGGCCTTAATTGCACTTGATGTAGGAGTAACTACCACGGAGGAACAGGTAAAAGTTGACCTTACAAAAATTGGGGACCATGCCCCTGCCGGTAATTATGATGTAGTTAAGGGGCTCCGCTATTCTTCCAATAACTATTTTCGCGAAATTATGAGGCGCCTTGTGACACGAGGTGAGTCTTCTAACTATTTTATAGATAGCCGCTTAGGCTTAGAAAAATGGACCGCTGCGGTTGAAAAATTTGGCTTTGGTAACAGATTAGGCATCGATGTGCATGGAGAAGTTACAGGGAAAGTGCCTGACGTAGACTATTATGACGGTATATATGGTGAAAATAGATGGGCCTATAGTAATATTCAGTCCTTATCAATTGGGCAAGGAGAACTACTAGTAACGCCACTACAGGTTGCTAACCTAGCGGCCATCATTGCCAATAGAGGTTATTATATAAAGCCCCATTTAATAAGAGCCGTTGAAGAAAATGATGAAGTGGTTCCTTTTAAGCATGAGAAGATTTACCCTGGAAATGGAACTGAGTATTACCCTGAAATCATTGAAGGCATGGCACAAGCCGTTAAGCAAACAGCTCCACGTGCCATAATCAATGACATTGAAATTATAGGTAAAACAGGTACTGCTGAAAATGGGGTGAAAGATGAGAGTTTAGACCACTCTGTCTTCATGGCCTTTGCCCCGAGAGATAACCCACAAATTGCTATCGCGGTCTATGTCGAAAACTCTGGTATGGGTGGGCGTGCTGCTGGCATGACGGCAAGTCTCATCATTGAAAAGTTTCTTCGTGGTTATATCAAAAAGAATTGGTGGAACAGAGAAGCTTACGTCCTCAAAGGTGACTTTATAGATAAGGAGGTCAATTGAGCAGAGAAGGCGGTTTTTTTTCTAACCTAGACTGGCTAACAGTCTTTTTGTATTTCATCCTGGTAACACTGGGATGGTTTAACATATACGCCTCTATCTACGATCCTGTTCAAGACCTGAGCATACTAGATTTTAGCATTAATTCTGGTAAGCAACTCCTTTGGATTGGTTCTTCCGCTGTTCTGATCATTGTTATCCTCTTATTAGACTTTCGAATTTACGAGTCGATAGCTCCACTCCTTTATGGCGTTTTCATAGTACTTCTAATCGCTGTGGTTATTGTGGGAAAGGAAATTAATGGAGCCAAGGCCTGGTTTCAGTTTGGTGCATTTAGACTGCAACCCTCAGAACTCACAAAATTTGCCACAGCCTTATTATTAGCACGATACGTCTCCACCAATAGTGTGAAACTCACCCAATTCAAGAGCCAGATGACTGCTTTCTTGATCATGCTCTTCCCGGTGGGCCTTATCATGCTACAGCCCGACCTCGGCTCTGCGCTTATTTTCTTCTCGTTTATGATACCTATTTTTCGAGAGGGATTACCTCCTATTTACCTCATTGCTGGTTTATCACTTGTAATTGTTGGAACACTGACCATCATATTACCCATACAGACCATCGCTATTATTTTAGGATCAGTCGGAGTAGTTTGGGTCTTATTGACTTTGAAGTCAATAAAAAATATTCTCCTCACACTCCTAATCGTTGGGGCCAGTATCGGATTTGCATCAGGCTTTCACTATGCTTTTGAAAATGTACTTCCTAAATACCAAAGAGACCGAATTTTAGTGATCTTCTACCCAGATATCGTAGATCCTCAAGGTGCTGGGTATAATTTGAACCAATCCAAAATTGCTATCGGTTCTGGGGGCTTTGCAGGGAAGGGTTTCCTTGATGGCACTCAAACAAAGTTTGACTTCGTACCAGAGCAAAGCACTGATTTTATATTCAGCACACTAGCAGAAGAACATGGTTGGTTAGGTAGCACATTTATCATAGCACTCTTTATCGGTCTTATGATGCGGATTGTCTTTATAGCCGAACGGCAGAAATCTCAATTTGCTCGGGTTTATGGCTATAGTATAGCTGGCATTATCTTCTTCCACTTTACGATAAATATTGCAATGACCATTGGTTTATTCCCTGTTGTTGGGATACCCCTGCCCTTCTTCAGTTACGGAGGATCGTCCCTTTGGTCATTTACCATAATGCTCTTCGTATTATTGAAAATCGACATGCATAGGGCGCAAGTCCTAATGAGGGGCTAGCTAGACAAAGCGTCTTTCTAAAACGTTCATAAAAGCTTCAACTTCTTCACTGTCCATATCCCAACCCGTATTAAAGGCGTTTGCTCTATTCAAAGCATCACTTAAGTCAGTCGCTTCATCAACACTTGCAAATGCTTCTTTCATTTTAGCATTGTCGCCTCCGAATAGGTTGTTCTGAAACATGAACTTTTCATTTAGCGTTAAAGAAGCCTCAACAGACTGGTTCATTTTGCGCTGAAGCTTTTCGGCTAATGTCATTCCCTTAGTTGAAGAGTCGAACTTGTCATTGATCGTTACTTGTTCGACTGAATCCGAAACCTTATGAGCTATTTCAGACTCAGCCCCTACCGATATTTCTTCGATTTCCGCTTCCACAACAGGTTCAGGCTTTGGTTCCTCGAAAACCTCAAACAACTGCTCTATCCTGTTATCTGCACCCAACTTTTGGAGGAATTCTACAGCGTCCACTGTTTCTAACTCGGAAGCATCAATGCTCTCATAAGAAGTGATAATACTGGATTTAGTGTCAAAATCACCAATTCTGTCAATAAGTGATTTGAATAAGTCTCTGTTTGTCTTAATGTACTTATACTGTAGCTTAAAGTCTTGTGGTTTATCAATGCGGTCTAGTATGCTTTCCAAATAGCCCTTTGGCTCAAAAGAAATAAGAATTGAATCTTCGATGGCTTGTGTAAGCAAGGGCATCAAATGCGCCTTATTAATACTAATATGATTCGAAAGGACATTCATAAAAGCTTTTAAGGCATCTTTGACCCTTTCATGATTAAAATCAAAGTATGGACTCTCGAGTCGTTCTACCTCGTTTCTCCACTGGTTGAAGAGTGAACGAATAATAAAGGAGTTAACCTGTCTTGAATTAGTTAGAGATATCAATCGCTCTCCATCAATCTTATCGAAAGTTTGGAAGGATTGCTCAACGATATCTTGACCAATTAATTCACTTATTTCACTAACTGCATCGTGCTTTAACTTGTAGCGCATCCCATATTTCTTTTGATTTGTAAATTAAGCATTATGGCCAAAATCCTGATTCGAAATCTCAACAATAAAGTCATCTTAGCTAACGATGGTTCTTCCAGCATATTGAATAACATTCATAGTGCCGGAATAGACTGGATGCATGCCTGTGGTGCCAAAGGCAGATGCACAACTTGTAAAATGGTTGTACATTCAGGTTTAGAGAGCCTTGGGCCAGATACCGAAGCTGACAGTAAATTCAGATCTTTAGGCAAGTTAAAGGATAACGAACGACTGGCTTGCCAAAATGGACTCAAAGGAGACTTAGACATCAGCATTGCTGAGGCCAACAAATTTCCTCACATGGAATATACAGATTAGCATGTTTTTAGAACCACAATCCAAAATAGCAGGAGAACATACCTCAGGAAGTATTGAGGTAATCTGTGGGTGCATGTTTTCGGGGAAAACAGAAGAGCTTATTCGAAGATTGAGGCGTGCTACCATTGCTAAGCAAAACGTTGAAATCTTTAAGCCTGCTATCGACACGAGATACGATAATGATGATGTAGTGTCTCATAATAAGACATCCATTCGATCCACTCCTGTTCAATTTGCTTCAGACATCCTGCTATTAGCAGGAGATAGTGACGTCATTGGAATAGACGAAGCACAGTTCTTCGATGATCAAATCGTTGATGTATGCCGAAAACTTGCCAATAGCGGTAAGCGTGTGATTGTGGCAGGCCTAGACATGGATGCCTATGGTAAACCTTTTGGCCCGATGCCTTATCTTCTGGCCATTGCCGAATTTGTGACAAAACTACATGCCATTTGTGCCATAAGTGGGTCCTTGGCTTCGTTCTCTTACAAGTTGACAGAATCTGAAAAAACTGTAGAATTAGGTGAAACAGATATTTACGAAGCTCGCAACAGGAAATATTTCTATGAAGGACAGAAAGAAAAGCAGGACAAAAAAGAGCCTTAGCGCCTTGTTGGCTATTGGCCTTCTGTTTTGTGGACCTCTTCTATCTCAACAAGCCCTAGCCCAAAACAACATTCCCATCTTAAGTTGGAGAACTCATTTTAGCTACTCCAATGTAAAAACTATTGCCTCTAGCGAAAACAAGGTTTTTGCCGCTACGGAAAATGCCATTTTCTATTATGATCTTGAGGACAACAGTTTAAACCTTATCAATAAGAATACGGGCTTATCAGGTGTTGGAATCGGCACGATATCTTTTGACCCGGCCTCTGACCAACTTATAATAGCCTATGATAACGGCAATATTGATTTCTGGTCAAATGGAAATATCAATACTGTAACTACCATTCAAGAAACTCAGACGACTGCTAGCAAGAAACTTAGGGATATCCAGCGGTTTGACAATGCCCTTTACTTCTCTGGAAACCTTGGCGTTGTTGTTTACGACATCGCTCGGGAAGAGATTACTGAAACTTATCAGAACCTCGGGCCAAACGGAGAAGCCTTAATCGTATATCAAACCGCATTTGCCAATGACAGCATATACGCTGTTACGGAGAGTGGTATACTGTCAGCTAGTCTAGCATCCACTGTCAATAGACAAGACTTCAACAACTGGAACAGGGCGCTAGTAGGTATTAGCTTTCAACATATTGCCCAGTCAGGTAATACATTTTTCGCTAGCGCAGACAGCGACCTCTTTACCTATAATTCCGGTCTGTGGACCTTCAGTCAAAATTTCACAAGCCCCATAAGTTCATTAGAACCATCAAGTCCTACCAGGCTACTTGTCCTCACAGAAAGTGAACTTTGGCTAAATAATGAAAACGGACTATCTCAATTATACGATGCTACGAGTGGTCAAATGCTCAATGACATTATTGAGAGCAATAGTCAAGTTTGGATAGGTTCTTCCAACCAGGGCCTTCTTCAATTCAATGCTTTTAGTGCTCCTCCTAATAGCCTGAAACCTGCTGGACCGTCAGCCGATGTGCTTTTAAGCCCCGCTGCATTTGAGAAGAGTATTTATTGGATAAATGAGCAGGCGGCTGGAAGCATCTCTCAATTCAACTTAGAGGATCAAACTTGGACAAGTTTTCTACCAAAGAACTCGAATGGTGACCTTATTTCGAACCTCACAGACTTGGAGTTCGGGGTCGTTAGCGAAAATGGCCTTGCAGCACCGATATTTTCTTCTTTCGATCAAGGTCTATTCTCTGGCGGAAATACTTCAACTAACTCAGTTGACCTAATCGAAGGCTTTCCGAATGGAACACCACCACAATTGTCAAATGGCTCCTTCAATATGTCATCTATAGCTTCTCAGGGTATTAATAAGCTATGGGTCGCCACTACTGAAAGCCCTAATACGCTATTTTCATTGAACCTTACTTCCAATGAATGGACAAGCTTTTCTCTTACCTCATCATTGGCACGTTTTCCTACTAACTTGTTTATAGCTCCTGACGGGAGCAAGTGGATGAGTATCGATCCCTCAAGAGGCGGAGGTATTGTTGTCTTTGACGAAACAACAGGTACGCAGCGGAACCTCAATACCAATGGGGGGCAAGGTGGCCTTCCGGGTACTGAAGTAACCGACATGGCATTAGATCAGAATTTATTCCTTTGGGTAGGTACCAATCAGGGAATTGCGTTCTTCCCCAATCCATCAGCCGTTTTAGATAATCGTCCGCTTACTGCCAACGTGCCCATTTTTGAGAATAGACTGTTACTTCGTGACGAATTTATTACTCAAATAGCCATCGATCCTGCGAACCGAAAGTGGTTTGGGACTAAAAACAACGGGCTTTGGCTTTTTAGCGAAACAGGTGAAGCACTTGTCTATCATTTCACCATTGATAATAGCCCGCTTCCGTCTAATCAAATCATATCATTGTACTTAGACCCACCTTCTGGAGAGCTTTTCATTGGTACGGATAAAGGGACCGTTTCTTTCAGAAGTGATGCAACAGAAGGAACGAACCAGCATACCAATGTTGAAATTTATCCTAACCCCGTCAACCCTTCTTTTCAAGGAAACATTGTCATTAACGGACTTGCAAATAGTGCATTGGTAAAGATTACAGATGTATCTGGAAAGCTGGTGAGAGAGGTGCGAGCCAATGGTAGCACTTCCTTGTGGAATAGTCGAGACATCAACGGAACTAGAGTTAAGTCAGGCGTATATTTAGTCTTCAGCTCCAACTCAGATGGCACAGAAACTTTTGTCGGTAAAATCGTAGTGATCTAATGCTCTTCCACACCAAGGGAATCGTATTCAGTGCCATAAAATTCAAGGAAACTTCGATTATCGTAAAGATATTTACGCGCGATTATGGCATGCAATCCTACATCATCAATGGTGTTAGAAGTCAACGGTCAAAAGGAAAAATTGCCATGTACCAGCCTCTTTCTCTTCTGGACATGGTTGTCTATCAGAAACCAGGAAAGGACATTCAACGTATCTCTGAGGCAAAATTTGCGAAGACATACGCTCAAATACCCTTTGACCCTTTCAAAAGAACGATTGGCATATTTCTTACCGAAATCTTCAACAAAATATTAAGGGAGGAATCAGAAAATTCTGATGTATTTGATTTTCTCTTTCATTCACTAGAAATATTTGATCATTTGACAGAAAATGTGTCAAATTTTCACTTGCAACTACTCTTAAAAGCAACTCCCTACCTAGGTTTTGGACCTGCCAATGCCGAAGACTTCATTCATCAATTAAGCGAGTCTGGATTCTATTTCACTACGCTAGCAGGCGAGAAAGAATTGATCAATCAGCTGATTAGTGATAACTATGGCGGTGAGATAAGCATAAGCAATAACTTTCGCAGAGAAGTACTTGACCACATCATCAAGTTCTATCGGATACACTCTGGCAACCTTCGAGAAATCAAGTCACTTAGCATACTCAAAGTCATTTTGAGTGATTAATTCTCCTTTATAATTATTAATTTCGGTCTAAACCGATAGAAAATGAGCAGTAAACTGTACGATGAAGTTCCTTCATTAGACCTCGCAGATTTCACAAGTGGAAACCCAGAGAAAAAAGCCGCTTTCATCCAAGCACTTGGCGAAGCTTATCATAATATCGGGTTCGTAGCCATTAAAAACCATGGCCTGACAGATGAAATGACAACAAAGCTTTATGCCACAATTCAAGCGTTCTTTGGTCTTTCAGATGAAGTGAAGCAGCAATATGAGGTGCCAGAATTAGCTGGCCAACGTGGATATATTGGCAAAGGGAAAGAACATGCTAAAGGTAGAACTACAGGTGATTTGAAAGAATTCTACCATATAGGACAAGACGTAACTGATGGAGATTCCATCAAATCTGAGTATCCCGATAACATTTGGCCGGGTGAGCTTCCACAAATGGAAGAAATTGGTCTACATGTTTATAAAACATTAGAAGACACTGGAGTAAAAATGCTTCAAGCCATTGCTCTTTACCTCGATTTGGATGAACATTATTTTGACAGCAAAGTGCATAATGGTAACAGTATTCTTAGGCCCATACACTATTTCCCAATTGAAAACCCTGAAGAAGTTCCTGCAGATGCTGTGAGAGCTGCTGAGCATGGTGATATCAACCTTATCACCTTATTAATGGGTGCTAGTGCCGATGGACTACAAGTATTAAGAAGAGATGGTAAATGGATACCAATTACCGCTCTCCCAGATCAAATTATTGTCAACGTTGGTGATATGTTGTCAAGGCACACGAATAACAAATTAAAGTCTACAATACATAGAGTGGTTAATCCTCCTAAGGCATTGATGAAGACTTCAAGGTTCTCTATTCCATTCTTTATGCACCCAAGATCAGGTATGGACTTGACGGTTTTGCCAAATTGTATAGATGATGACAACCCCAAATTATATGATAACATTACAGCTGGTAATTTTTTACAAGAACGCCTCGCTGAAATTGGACTCAAAAAGAAGTAAAACTTAATCATGGCGATTAAGAGAATTCGATATTTCATTTTCCTTAAAGACGTGATGCTCTTGTCTGTCAGCGCCTTTGGTGGACCACAAGCGCACATCGCTATGTTCATCAAGGTGATGGTGGAAAAAAGAGGATATCTGACTGAAGTGGACCTTATCGAACTCAACGCCCTATGCCAAATTCTTCCTGGTCCCACGTCTACACAAACCATTACAGCAATTGGTTTTAGGATTGGCGGGGCCAAATTAGCCTATCTGACGCTTCTCGTTTGGATGATGCCTGCCGTGACTATAATGACAACCGCAGCCATTTTGATCAACTCCTATCAGACCAAAAATCTGACCTTAGAGTTTACCAAGTTCATTCAGCCTATGGCAGTTGGTTTCATTAGTTATGGTGCATTTACGATCGCTAAGAAGGTAATCAATACGAAGACGGCCATTATACTAATGATCCTTTCGGCAGTTGTCACTTACTTTATAACTACTCCAGCAGCATTACCCATAGTTTTGGTGATTGCAGGTTCAATCACAGCTTTCAAATACAAGAAGCACGAAATAGCCGTAAAAGAGAAGGTAAAAATCAAATGGGGCAATTTTACACTTTGGGGGTTAGTTTTAGTCGCAGCAGCACTACTTGGAGCTTTCACGCAAGATCGATTCGTCTTGCTATTTGAGAACTTTTATAGAAATGGAAGTTTAATTTTTGGTGGTGGCCAAGTGCTAATTCCATTTTTAAACACGGAGTTTGTAGAATTCAAGGGTTATCTATCTTCCGAAGAATTCCTATCCGGTTTGGCCATGGTACAAACTGTTCCGGGCCCTGTATTTTCTGTAAGCTCATTCGTAGGTGCCCTTTCTGTTCGAGACATGGGTATCGGAGGTCAGATATTAGGCGGGTTTATAGCGGCATGCGGTATTTTCCTACCCGGTACATTCCTTATTTTCTTTGTGATTAGGTTTTGGGATAGCCTGAAAACCTATCGAGTCGTTAGAGCATCTTTAGAAGGGATTAATGCCGCTAGTTCTGGTATGGTGGCAGCAGCAGCCTTTATTCTTTTTGAACCCATTCAAGGATCTTTGATGGACGTCTCTGTCGTTATCGGAACATTTCTAATCTTGACACTTACAAAAATACCTCCCCCTTTCATTATTCTCGCTGGACTTCTCGCTGGTTTCCTTATCTAAGGTAATTGATTACAAGCCTATCCGAAGAAACCGTCAAATTACAATCCATGCCGATTATCAATGGATAGTTTCTATTCTCATGACCCGCCTCTAAACCAATAGCGACTGGAATATTTAATGGAGCCAGATACTCCATAATTATTTCCTCTATGCTTACCTTAAAGTAAGATTGAGCATCAGTGATTTGGCTGAAACTCCCTATAATAGCTCCTGAAAGTTGTTCGAGCTTACCCACTCGTCTAAGCTTATTCATCATCCGATCAATGCTGTACTTTGCCTCACCCACTTCTTCTAAGAAAAGAATGTTACCCTCTGTCTCTATTTCATTAGCAGCTCCTATTGACTCACATATAAGAGACATGTTACCGCCTACTATCTTTCCTGAACAGTCACCAATAGTGGTCAGAGAAGATTCAATCAACGGATACTCGAAATTGAGCCTACCAAATAATAAATCTCTAAGATTCTTGTCCGAAATTTGGTCTTGGCCAATTGTAACTGCTACTGGCCCATGTATACAAGGAATTTCGAGTGCTGCTGATTGAAGTAGAATACTCGACAAATCACTGAAACCAACCAACCATTTAGGTTGCTTCAATAAAGGTCTAAAATCGAGTAGGTCAAGGATTCTAGTGGTTCCGTATCCGCCTCTAGCAAAAAAAACTGCCTTGATTGAAGGATCATCCAAAGCCTGCTGTAGGTCATTTATCCTTTCTTCATCTGTACCAGCAAAGTAACCTTGCTGGTTATGAACGTTACTCCCTACTTCGACATTGAGGCCCCACTCTTCCAGTATAGTAATGGCCTTTAAGAAATCGCTTTCTAGTCGTTTTGCAGTCGCTACGATGGCTACATTATCACCGCTCTTTAAAAACTTCGGAATGTTCATGGTCCTAAAATAAAAAAACCTCTTCCAAGGAAGAGGTTTAGTTATGCTTTTATACTAGTTCTTAGTTACCGTTTCCAGCTTCAGGGCCTGGCGTTTTAGGCATAGGAACACCTAACTTTTCAAATACGCTTTCTGTAATATTCAAATCATCTTCAGCAGCTAGAACAATACCATCATTAGATGAAGTTCTCATGTTCAAAATGATCTTATACCCTTGTTCCTTACGAACATCTTCAATAGCCGTCTGCACCTTAGTAAAAACTGGATTCATCAAAGTTGACTCCTTAGCAACAAGAGACTGCTGTGCTTGAGCAGTCCAAGTTTTGAAATCAGCATCCTTTTTTCTAAGTTCAGCATCTTTCGCCTGAAGTGCCGCTTGACTTGCATTTGGCTGTTGCGCCATTTGTTGAAATTCAGCTGCCATTGCTTGTAGCGTGGTTTGTTTTGCCTGTGCTTGTGACCCTAATTGATCTTCGAAAGTCTTCACTTCAGATCTAATTCCATCCATCTCAGGCATGTTATATACAATAAAATCGATATAAGTATATCCGATTTTAAACTCCTGAGCTTGAGTAGCACTATACACAAAAAGTGCTACTACCATCACCAATAATTTACGATTCATCATTCTCTATTTTAATGTTTCAGTTTTCCTTTTCTTGTTTCAACCCTAATTCTTCTAAAACGAACTCGGTATAATCGTGGACTGGGTTTGTATAAACTAGACCAACATCTGCAGCCTTATCAAACAAATAATCTAATCCATATTTTCTAGCTATTACCTCCACTGCTTGATTTACTTTATTTCTCAGCGGTAGTACTAGCTCGTCAATTTTCTTGTAGTAGAGCCCGTCATATCCAAAAAGCTCAGTATACTTTTTCAAGGCTTCACCTTGCTTATCTTGGATCTCTTTCTCTCTATCCTTTTTCATTGCAGGAGTTAGTAAAACTTCAGTCGCCCTTAACTCCGCACGCATCTTTTCTAGCTCATCATACAAACTCCGTACCTCTTTATCATAAGTACCTGCCAAAGCTTCTATTTCCTTCTGCTTCTCGGCATATTCTGGCATCTTATTTAGCACAAATTCAGAGTCGAAATGCCCAAATTTCTGCGCTAATGTCTTTTGAGCAGGCGCAAAGTTAAAAATTAATGCTAAGATTACTAGAGTGCGAAAAACTTTGTACATACTACCTTATTTGTTGGCCAATTGTAAAATGCACCTGTGAGCCTGAGACAATTGCAGGAGAGAAAGATGGGTCGGAGTCAAATCCATATGCCCAATCAATTCCTAGCAATCCAAAGGCTGGCAAGAATACTCTTGCCCCAATACCAGCTGATCTAAATAGCTTCCTTGGAGAGTATTCGGCAAAGTCTGTCCATGCATTTCCTGCCTCTCCAAAGGCTAATAAGTAAATAGTAGAAGAGGGTTTTAATGAAACTGGGTATCTCAACTCAGCAACAAATTTGTTATAAACTACTCCTCCCCTAAAGCCAGTATTTGGATCTACAGGGTCGATAATATTATCATCATACCCTCTCAACGCTATAATGTCTTGCCCTATTATAAAATTGTTACCTCCATTTAGACCATTTCCTCCCAAGAAGAACCTTTCGAATGGCCCGGAGTCAGTTCTGTTAGAGTAGGAACCGATAAAGCCCATGTGAGCCCTAGCGTTAATGACAAACTTCTTATTCAACGGTAAGAATAATGAAAAGTCCATCATCCACTTGTGGTACTCAACAAACTTGTACCGCTCTTGCTCAGTTAAATCCCCGTCAAATTTATCTGGATTCAATAATGACCATGGAGGTGTAGCATTGATTGCCAAAGTAAACTGAGAACCGTACCTAGGATAGGTCGGTTGATCTATGTTACTCCTAGAAATCGTTGTATTGAAAGTCAAGCTATTCGACTGACCAGTAGAGAACCCAAGCGTATTACCAAAGTTGAAGACATCATATAATTGATATGACAAAGTATTCTGAATCTGGAAGTAATCATCTGGCCACCTCAACCTGCGGCCTAAGCCTACCGTAACTCCTGTTGCTTTTAAGAATCCTAATAGATCATTATTAGTGAAGTTGATGGTCCGGTTAGAAGTTCTGTTCAAACTCACCGTGAAATTGTTTGGTTTCCTTCCTCCAAGCCACGGCTCAGAAAAAACAAGGCTATAACTTCTAAATCTTCGGCCGTTGGACTGAAGCTGTAAAGATAGTTTTTGTCCATCGCCACTAGGATAAGGTCTCCATTTGTCCCAATCCTTGATGTTTCTAATTGAAAAGTTGTTTAGGGAAAGTCCTACAGTTCCTACAAAACCAAATGGCCCACCAAAACCTCCCGAAAGTTGTATCTGATCTGAAGACTTCTCGACAAGGTCAAATACTACGTCAACCGTTCCGTCTGCAAGGTTTGGTATTGGCTGGGGATTAATTTGCTCAGGATCGAAATACCCTAATTGCCCCAATTCTTGAATGGTTCTGATCAGTTCCTTTCGGCTGTATTTTTGACCAGGTAAGGTTCTAATCTCTCTCAGCACCACGTGATCACTTGTCCTGTTATTACCTTTTAGTATGATTCTTTTGATAATCGCTTGATCACCTTCATACATTCTCATTTCGATATCAACAGAATCATTCTGTGCTCTTACTTCAACGATATCTAGCCTAAAGAAAAGGTATCCATCGTCAGTGTAGAGCGAGCTAATATCATCACCACTTCTACCATCAAATTGAGTTCTCTCATCAAATTTCTGGCGATTGTAAACATCCCCTTTGCTGATGTCTAACATCTCCGTTAGAAATTCATCGGAATATTTAAAGTTTCCTACCCAATCAATATTTCGAACGTAGTACCTGTTTCCTTCATCCAGCTTGACTTTCAGGTCAACATAATCTTCATTCACCTTTATCACCTCATCATCAATAATCTCAGCATCTCTGTAGCCTTTAGAGTTATAAAAATCGATCAGTGACTGCTTATCATTTTTAAACTCATTATCAATTAGCTTTGAGCCATTGAGGAAGTTGAGTTTTACGTTATCGTTCAAAAACTCTTTGAAGTCCTTCTTTGAAACGGTGTAAGATGAATCAACGTAGTTTCTAACAGCATTTGGGTTAGTCTTAAAGAGTTCATCGAATAGCTTTGAAACCAACCAAAAACGAGCTTTCTCATTGGTCTTTTTGAATGTTCTTTTGAGTCGTTTGGTTTCAAAAGATTCATTCCCTTCAAAGTATATCTTGTTAATCTTCACTTTTGAACGCTGATCCACATCAAATCTTAAGGCGACTCCGTCAGTTAGAATTGAATCTCTTTCCTGTAAGGTCTTTACGGTAATATTTAAAAAACCCTTTTCAATAAAGTATTTACGAATGACGATCTCGGAGTTTTTGATCAAAGCGGGGCTGGCGACCTTGCCAATAATTCCAATTTGTTCTTTGATCTCAGTTTCTTGCGTCTTATTGATTCCTTGAATATCGAATTGACGAATTCGAGGTCTCTCAACAATCTTCACTTCAATAAAGGCTCTATCTCCATCGGTCCGGGTAAGCCAAAACTGAACATCGGCAATAATACCTTCTGTCCATAGTTTCTTTATTGCATCCGATATTTGTTGGCCTGGAATAGGAATTTTATCACCAACCTTGATTCCTGAAAATGAGATTAATGCCTTTTCGCTAAGGCCGGTAAGTCCAGAAAACTTAATATCTGCTATCTCGAAGACTTTGGGGTTGGAATAGTCAATCTGAACACCCTCACCTGCATTCACGCCATACCTGTTCTGTGCAAATACACTTGCACAAACAAACATGACCATGACAGCTACCAATAACTTTCTCATCCGCTTTTTCAACTCTTTATTTGTTCGCTTGTCATTCCGAATCTTCTTTCTCTCTCCTGATAGGCTATTAGTGCTTTGTACAAGTGCTCTTTTCTAAAGTCAGGCCAAAGCGTATCTGTAATGAAAAATTCCGTGTATGCCATTTGCCAGAGCAAAAAATTGCTTATCCGTTGTTCTCCACTTGTTCTAATCAACAACTCAGGATCAGGAATACCTGAGGTGTTCAAATATTTATCTATTAACTCTTGATCAATATTTTCAGCATTAATCTTTCCCCTACTCACATCCAAAGCAATTGCCTTAGTCGCTTGTGTCAAATCCCATCTCCCACTATAGCTCAAGGCTAAAACAAGGGTCATCCCAGTATTTTTTGAGGTCTTTTCCATTGCCTCTTTCAATTCCCTTTGACACTTTTTAGGTAAACTTTCGGTATCGCCAATGGTCTCAAGCCTAACGCTATTATCCATTAATGTCTTCATTTCTGAGGTCAAGGTAGACACCAAAAGCTCCATTAGCGCAGTGACCTCAAATTTTGGGCGTGACCAGTTCTCAGTTGAAAAGGCATAAAGTGTAAGGTACTCGACTCCCAGTTCGGCACAGCCTTCTGTTACATCGCGAACAGCATTTATTGCATTTTTATGTCCAAACACACGTGCAGCACCTTTATTCTTAGCCCAACGCCCGTTTCCATCCATTATGATAGCCACATGTTTTGGGAGAGATTCTGCCTTGATTTGTTCCTTCATTGTACTGGCTTCTCAAAAATCAACCGCGAAGGTACAAAAATGGAATTGGTTTTTAAATGTCCTAATCAACTCTTTGTCAGAGATTAAAAGAATGGTTTTGGACATACGATTTTGAAGAATGTATAGCTCAATGAGAATCCAGTGAAAAACATGACATCGTCATCGTTAGGATTCCCTCCTCGATAGTCCTTAATATTGGGTGTTGTCAAAGAAACGTTGTCCAAAACATCAGAGTTTGTCTTTATCGCTGAAGCCGAAACACCAAGCGTCCATCTCCTATCGATTCTGAGTTTTATACCCACACCTACGGGCATTCTAAACCGTATTCCAGAACTGTAGACATTAGATAATTGATCCTGTCCTTCGAACTGATACACACCTACGCCAAATAATAAATATGGTGTCCAAGACTGATCTAATTTTGGGTTCCTGTAGTCTAGAAAATGATACTCAAAAAGCATGTCGGTATTGAAAAAGTCTCCTTGAAAAGAGGCTCTTCTATTTGCTGAAAATACGTCAAATGCTTCATCATCTGCACCTTCTAACTGTCCTGCTCCAATAGAAAATCGGACACTTAAACCATCGTCAACGTGCTTTCTGATAAAAAACTGACCTCCGAGCGAGTTGCTACTAAGCTGATAGCTTCTTGTAACATCTCCCAAGTAACTATAACTACCCATCTCTATTCCTATTTCAGTATTCTGTGCTTTGACAGGTTTAGGAGACAGCGATAGGCATATCATGAGCAACCAAAACATTGGTTGAATCAGTTTATCCGTATGATATGAGTGCAAGCTAGATAACAATGTAATAACGTTTTTCAGGGTGCCAGTTAAATATTGTTAACTCAGTTTCTGGCATCCAAGCCCCAGTTCAGTTTGTTGCGCAAGGTATCAAAATACTTATGATCATTAAAACGAACGAGCTTGGCCTCAAATTCTTCTCTCCTAACGGAAATTTTTACACTATCGTCTACACTTTGGGAACGAGAGTCTAGAGAAACCATAAATTGTCTTGATCTACCTTCTATTTCAAAAGTAATAACGCTCTTATCTGAAACGATAATTGGACGAACGTTTAAGTTATGGGGGCTTACTGGGGTTATGATAAAGTTCTTCATGCTCGGATGAACCAGTGGACCTCCGCAACTTAAAGAATAACCAGTTGAGCCTGTGGGTGTCGCTACAATAAGCCCATCTGCCCAATAAGAATTCAGATAATCTCCATCGACATACGTATGCACTACTATCATCGAAGATGTTTCCTTTTTGACGATTGTCAATTCATTAAGCCCAAAGTTATATGGATCAAATAACCCCTGGTTTGAATCTACATGGATTAGCGACCTTGATTCAATACTTAATTCATCGGCTAATAGCTTATCAAATATATCCTCAATTTCGTTTCTCGGTGTTGTAGCCAAAAAACCTAATCGACCTAGGTTTATCCCGATTATAGGAACTTCTGCTTTACTCGTATATGTAATAGTATCAAGTATGGTTCCATCACCACCTAGGCTAAAAATAAAGTCGAATGAAGAAAGGTCGTCACCGAGTTGGAAAGTACTCAAGTGGCCTGAATCCAAGCCCTTGATCTTTAAATCCGCCTGATAACTTCTTGAGATAGCCGCTTCTATATTATGTTTCTTCAGAAGTTCGAAGACATCACTAATACAGCTCTGGGCCTCTGGGCCTGTACTTTTACCGTGTAATGCGATTCTCATAAAAAAGCTAAATATTGAGGTAACGCATCAAAAGATCAAATCTTTCCTGATCATTTGACTTAATTTCTTCTTCCTGAAAGCGTCCAATTATTCTATATCCGAATCTTTCCAAAGAAGCTGTGATATGTGAAATCTCAGTCATATTCAACTTTAGGGTCACCCTAAGCAAAGACATGTCCTTAGGATCAGAATTAATTGTGCTGCTGAGGACACGTGCATTTTCAGCTTCAATCAATCTGCTAATTTCAGCTAATGAGTAATCTCTTTGGTTCATCAAAAGCACTAAAATAGCGCCTGGTTCTTGAACGGCTGTAGATTCTGCAAAAGCATTGATCGTATCCTCAATAGCAATGACTCCTTCAAAAACTCCAGACTCAGATAAAACGGCTACCATCTGGTATTCATATTCCGTAGCTGCCTTTATAACATCGTAAAAATGCTGGTGTTCCATGACAAAGCACTCTTCACCTTCGAGTTCAAAATCACGAATCAGCCTTTTGGGATCATTCTCTTCAAGAATAATTTCTTCGGTAATGAAACCAAGAAACTTACCCTTTTCTATAACTGGCAACTGGTTTGTCCGCAGTTCTTCCATCCATACAATAGCTTTGTTGCCATCATCTGATGGTTTCAAAGGAGGAATCATATGATTTATTAATTCTGCTGCTACCATTTTCATAAAGCTTAAACGTAAAACGATGCCCGAAGCCTTTTAGTTCTTAACGTCTACTGTACTGAGTTAAACAATATTATAAAATGTCACCCAATTTCTAAGCATATCTAAGCCATATTGTGTTAATACTGCCTCTGGGTGAAACTGAAGGCCCCAAGCCATCAGTGTTGGCTCACTTTCGAAGGCCATTAACTCTTCTAATTCTGTAAATGCAGTTGCCTTAAGGTTTTTGGGAAGGTTTTGAACGATCAACGAATGATAACGCACCACGTCAAATTGGGCGGGTAACTCATTAAAAGCGTGCCCCCCACTCGTTATAATTCTTGAGACTTTTCCATGCATTGGGTAATTGGCTTTAACCAATTCTCCACCTAAGAATTCGGCAATTGCTTGATGACCAAGACAAATCCCTAGCATTGGGCACTTCCCTAAATAAGTCTCTACGACTTGTAATAAGTTACCAGCACGTTTCGGGTTTTCAGGGCCCGGAGATAACACAACGCCACGATAGTCAAAAGATTCAATATCCTCGATTGAGCTGTCATTCCTAAAAACCTTGCAATCAATACCTAGTTGACCAAAATAATCCACTAGGTTATAAGTGAAGGAATCGTAGTTATCGAGTAGTAAAATCAAACTGGGGATATTAACTCTTTGATGGATTCAAGCATGTCTTCAGCAAAAGGAAGTACGACATCGAGAGCAGTTATAAGGCTAGGCCCTAATTCGGCTAGAAAAGGATAAAGGACCAATTCTTCGTCCTGACCAGGTAATTCTATTCCAAAGTTGTTGGTTAACCAGAGGATAATGCTCAAGCCAATGGCCCATTTGACAATCCCCACAATTGCTCCAGCAAACTTATCTACACCACCGAGCAAAGTCATGTCCACCATTTTCTTTACAAGCTTCCCAAACAGATTAACTAAGAGAATGATGGCAATAAAAATGACTAAAAACGATATGAAAGGTAGCAGGTGATCAATTCCATCGAAGTATTCAGACAAATAAGTCATCCCTAGCTCCATTAATTTGAAGCCTCCTATAATGGCAAGCACAAAAGCTAGTATGCCGAAAATCTCTAACAACAAGCCCTTCTTGTATCCCATGACAGCGCCAAAAACCAAAGGAATAATCAATATGATATCTAGCGTTTTCAACTATCCGACCAAAATGGATTTAACGATACCAGAAATAGTTTTTCCATCAGCTTTACCAGCCAAGGCCTTTGAAGCCAGACCCATTACCTTACCCATGTCTTGGGGGCCTGCTGCTCCTACTTGAGCCACGATTTTTTCTAATTCAGTTCTAATTTCCTCTTCTGACACCTGCTTTGGAAGGTACTTCTCAATCACAGCGATTTCAGCTAACTCTACCGTTAGTAAATCTTCTCGTCCTTGGTCCTTATATATCTGAGCTGAGTCTTTCCTTTGCTTAACGGCTTTCATCAACAACTTAAGTTCTGCTTCAGCAGAAACAGAGCCATCATTCCCCTTCTCGGTTTCTGCCAATAAGATCATAGACTTGATAGCTCTCAGTGCTTGCAGTTCAGCTTTTTGTCTGGCCAACATGGCTGTTTTAATATCTGTTTCGATTTGTTGTTTTAAGCTCATCTCAAATAATTTCGATTTTTTTAATCATTAACTTGCACACAAAGTTATGCAATAAAGGAAATTTGAATGACTAGACTGAGTGTTAACATTAACAAAGTAGCCACGCTACGAAATGCCAGGGGAGGAGACAATCCAAATGTAGTTCAGGTAGCGAAAGATGCGGAGCGTTTTGGTGCCGAAGGAATCACAATTCATCCTAGACCTGATGAAAGACACATTACTACCAAAGATGTATATGACTTGAAGGAAGTTGTGACGACTGAATTTAACATTGAAGGTTATCCTGATGATAGGTTCTTAAGAATCTTGGAGGAAGTGAGGCCTGAACAAGCTACGCTTGTACCAGACCCTCCTCATGTACTGACTTCAAACGCTGGTTGGGATACTATAAAACACGAAAAGAAGCTATCAAAAATTATTGATAAGATTAAATCTATGGGCATTCGTACATCAATTTTTGTCGAACCCAATATGGCTATTATTGAGGGCGCTTCGAAAGTAGGTGCTGATAGAATAGAGCTCTATACAGAAATGTACGCCACTGGATATAGGGGCAATCCATCCAAAGCCGTTTTATCATACAAACAGGCTGCTGAACGAGCGTATTCTCTAGGCTTAGGCATAAATGCTGGTCATGACCTAGATTTGACAAACCTGAAGTTCCTAAAACAAGAATTACCCAATTTAGATGAAGTAAGCATTGGTCACGCATTGTTCTGCGATGCGCTTTATCTTGGCTTGGAAAATACCATTCAACTATATTTACGCGAATTAAAATAGATGCTATTAAACTATAAAACCCTCGGTGAAGGTCAACCGCTCATCATACTTCACGGCCTCTTTGGATCCCTAGACAATTGGGTAACACTAGGCAAAAAGTTTGGCAAAACTTTCAAAGTGTATCTGGTCGATCAAAGAAATCACGGTCAATCATTTCATAGTGATGAATTTTCCTATGATGTAATGTCAGAAGACCTAAGCCTATTTATGGGGGAAATGAAACTAGAGAAAGCGCATATTATTGGGCATTCTATGGGTGGAAAAACGGCCATGGAGTTCGCCAGAAAGTATTCTGAAAAAGTTGAAAAACTGCTTATTGCCGATATTGGTCCAAAGTTTTATCCTGTACACCATACACAAATTATCAAGGCATTTTATTCGGTACCTATTGAGAAAATCTCCTCAAGGAAAGAGGCCGATGATATTCTAAGTGGATTGGTTCCAGACTTTGGTACAAGGCAGTTTCTCCTCAAAAACCTAAGTCGAGAAGCTGATGGCTTCAAATGGAAAATGAACTTAGATGCTATTTCTTCCAGTATAGAAGAAGTAGGAAAGGGTTTAAATCAAAATGCTATTATCATGAATGAGACTCTTTTCTTAAGAGGGGGTAATTCCGATTACATTCTTAATGATGACTTTAACCTCATCCATTCTGTTTTCCCAAATAGCAGGGTAGACACTGTGGAAGGAGCTGGTCATTGGCTACACGCAGAAAAACCAAGTGAGTTTTACGAAAAAGCAAGTGAATTTCTATCCTAAATGAGCTCAGGCAAAGTATATATCATTCCAAACGTCATCTCGGAGAATACACAAGAAGAAGTGATTCCTGCTCAAGTAAAGAATGCTATTCTGGCTTGCGATTTCTTCCTAGTGGAAAGTATCAGGACCGCTAGAAGGTACATCAGCTCTTTGAAGCTTGGCTTAGTCATTGACGATTTACGGTTCGAAACGTTGGATAAAAACACCTCTATTGAAGACTGCATAGATTTAATCCAGCCTATTCTTGAAGGTGAAAATGCTGGAATTATCTCCGAATCTGGTTGCCCTGGAATTGCTGACCCTGGGGCTAGACTAGTTCACATGGCACATCAATTCAATATTAAGTGCATTCCAATTGTCGGCCCTTCCTCCATACTCATGGCCTTAATGGCTAGTGGTTTCAATGGTCAGTCATTTGCTTTCCACGGTTACCTACCCATTGATAAAAAAGACCGTCAGCAAAGGATTAAGGGCCTCGAAAAAGAGTCCAAAGAAAAAGATCAAACACAAATCTTCATGGATACACCATATCGTAATGAACAACTTCTTGTAGATATCCTCAAAGTAGCCCGAAAAGATACTTTCTTATGCATTGCTCGTGATATAACGGGAGAAAAAGAACTAGTTATTACCAAGTCCATTGGGAAATGGAAAGTTGGTGATATTGCATTGAACAAGGTCCCAACAATTTTCCTGCTCTACGGAAATTAGACTCCTAGAAAATAAGTTTTCTTTATTCGCTACAGAACTCTATTTTTGCACCCTCATAATATTAGACATATGGCTTACTTATTTACATCAGAATCTGTTTCAGAAGGTCACCCAGACAAGGTAGCTGACCAAATATCAGATGCTCTTATTGATAATTTTTTAGCTTTTGATCCTGAGTCTAAGGTTGCTTGTGAAACGCTAGTCACTACAGGACAAGTGATATTGGCTGGCGAGGTTAAATCAAATACATACCTAGATGTACAAAGAATTGCAAGAGAAACAATTCATCGTATAGGTTACACAAAAGCAGAATATCAATTCGATAGCAAATCTTGTGGTGTGCTTTCTGCAATCCACGAACAATCTGATGATATTAATAGAGGTGTAGACAGGGCCTCAAAAGAAGAGCAAGGCGCTGGCGATCAAGGCATGATGTTTGGTTATGCTTCAAAAGAAACTGAGAACTACATGCCTTTGGCATTAGACCTTTCTCACAAAATTCTTCAGGTACTCGCTGAACTCAGAAGAGAGAATACAGACATATCATATTTGAGACCTGACGCAAAGTCTCAAGTAACCATTGAATATTCTGATGATAACACTCCTCAAAGAATTGAGGCTATTGTAGTGTCAACTCAACATGATGATTTTGATGCTGATGATGCAATGCTTGCGAAAATCAGAGAGGATATTGTGAAAATTCTTATCCCTAGAGTAAAAGCGCAACTCCCTGCAAATATTCAAGCGTTGTTCAATGACCAAATCAAGTACCATATCAACCCAACCGGAAAGTTCGTAATTGGTGGTCCTCATGGAGATACTGGTTTGACTGGCCGTAAGATTATCGTAGACACATACGGTGGTAAAGGTGCACATGGTGGTGGTGCTTTCTCTGGAAAAGACCCTTCTAAAGTTGACCGTTCTGCGGCTTATGCTACGCGCCATATCGCTAAGAATCTAGTAGCAGCTGGCGTTGCTGACGAAGTGTTAGTACAAGTATCATATGCCATTGGTGTCGTTGAGCCGATGGGGATTTTTATTGATACTTATGGTACTGCCAAGGTTGATATGAGTGATGGAGAGATTGCTAAAAAAGTCTCTGAAGTTTTTGATATGAGACCATTTGCAATCGAAAGTCGCCTAAAACTTAGAAACCCTATGTATACGGAAACTGCTGCATATGGACATATGGGTAGGAAAAATGAGACTGTAAGTAAGACATTTATAAATTCTAGCGGTCAACCACAAACGTTCCAAGTTGAACTGTTCACTTGGGAAAAACTTGACTACGTAGATAAAGTAAAACAGGCATTTAACCTGTAAATAAAAAAGGCCTCTTTCGAGGCCTTTTTTATTTAGTGTGATACTACTTTCTCTTTGTGCTTTTTGATCTGCCTCCTTAGTGCCTCAACACAGTGATCACTTGCTGCCTCAAAAGAACCATTAGTTTTATTAGCAAATAGCTGCCCTCCTGGTACATTGAGCTTGATTTCTACCGTCTTATTCTCAATACCCTCGTTATTGAGTTTAAGGATTACTTCAGCATCAATAGTCCTATCATAATAGGTATCCAACTTGTCTAACTTCTTTTGAATAAAGTCGATGAGCTTTTCGTCTGCATCAAAATGGATTGACTGAATTTGTACTTTCATAATTCTAAAATTTAAAGGGTTAAACTTATGCTTTAGGGTGAGCCTGATCAAAAATAGACTTCAATTTTTCTAATGAATTGTGCGTGTATACTTGCGTAGCTGCTAAACTACTGTGCCCTAACAAATCTTTCACTGCATTTAAGTCAGCACCTTTATTCAAAAGGTGTGTCGCAAATGTATGACGCAGGGCATGGGGACTCTTTTTGTCTAATGACGAAACGTTGTTTAAATATTTCTTAACTGTTCTATAAATTAACATAGGATATGCCTGTCCTCCATCCTTACTAACGATTAAATATGAGTTATGGTCATGAGAATAGACATGATTTTTTTCTTGCACATAACTTTTCGTCAGATTATACAACGATGTAGAAATTGGAATAATTCTTTCTTTGTTCCGCTTGCCTAAAACTTTGATGGTCGACTGACTCTCATTGATATCCGAAACTTTAAGCCCTAGAAGTTCGGCCAATCGAATGCCGGTTCCATAAAGCATTTCTAAGATTAGTTGATCTCTTCTTCCTTCGAAGGAATCAGGGAAACTCACATGATCTAAAAAAACAGAGAATTCTGTCTCATCAGCAAAACTAGGTAGCTCCTTGCTGGTCTTAAGCGATCGAATTTTTGACGTAGGGTCTTTTGTAATGACTTCCCGCTTGAGCAAAAACTTATAGAAAGATCTTAAGCTCGCAATCTTACGGTTTACAGTCCTCGCTGAAATGGAATCATCCATAAGGGATAACACCCATGAACGAATCATTAACTGAGTGGCATGTGCCAATTGATCAGCTTGAAACTTGTGGTAAATAAAGGATTGAAATTGTCCGAGATCGTTTTGGTATGAGATCACAGTGTGCTTACTGTAACGTTTCTCGAATGATATGTATTTTATGAAGGAATTAACCATGTTAGCACTGCGCATTTCGCACAGTACTAACATAGTAATTTTAAGGCAAAAAAGAATGCCTTAGTAGTTATCTTTGGCGAACATCTTTTGCTTGTAGGCCGCCTTAATTTTCATAGCTCTATTACTAATAGAAGGCTTCTCGTACGCAGTTCTTGATCTAAGCTCTTTTAGTACTCCAGTTTTCTCGAATTTCTTCTTGAAACGCTTTAGGGCTTTATCAATTGACTCGTTTTCTTTTACATTAATGATTATCATAATATATTATACACCTCCTCTCAATTCGGAGGGCAAATGTACAACCTTTTCGGAAATACAATAACCATCTGAAAAAGAAAGAATAAGCGACTTTAGGTTATTTTAAAATTTGACGAGCAATTACCAGCTTTTGAATCTCAGAAGTACCCTCTCCGATCGTACATAACTTGGCATCACGATAGTATTTTTCTACTGGGTAATCCTTGGTATAGCCATAGCCACCGAAAATCTGTACTGCTTCAGTTGCACATTCCACAGCACATTCTGATGCATGATACTTAGCCATTGCAGATTCCTTAGTCATTGGCTTTCCTTCATTCTTCATCTGAGCTGCTTGATGCGTCAATAATTTAGCTGCTTCAATTTTAGTCGTCATATCGGCCAATTTGAAAGAAATAGCTTGGAAATTGAAGATAGGCTGATTGAACTGCTCTCTCTCTTGCGCATACTTTAGTGACTCATCGAATGCACCTTCAGCAATACCAAGACTTAAGGCTGCGATAGATATTCTACCTCCATCTAAGACCTTCATGGACTGAATAAAGCCTTCGCCTACTTTGCCCAACATATTTTCTTCTGGTATCCTGCAGTCTTCAAATATCATTTCAGCAGTCTCTGAAGAGCGCATGCCTAGTTTATCTTCCTTTTTCCCAGCTTTAAAACCTGGAGTACCACGCTCTACTACGAAAGCAGTCATTCCATGAGAGTCTCCTGTTTCGCCAGTTCTGACAATTACTACAGCGACATCTCCTGATTTGCCATGAGTAATCCAGTTTTTTGTACCGTTAATCACCCAATGGTCTCCATCTTTTTTTGCAGTAGTTCTCATGTTACCAGCGTCTGAACCAGTATTTGGTTCAGTTAAACCCCAAGCACCAATCCATTCAGCTGTGGCCAACTTTGGCAACCACTTTTGTTTTTGGTTCTCTGTACCAAACTGCAAAATATGCCCTGTGCAGAGTGAATTATGTGCTGCAACAGATAGTCCAATTCCTGGATCAATCTTAGCTACTTCGGATACGACAGTGATGTATTCATGGTAACCGAAGCCAGAGCCTCCATACTCTTGTGGCACCAATACACCCATTAACCCTAGTTCACCGAATTTTTTAAAGATCTGGACTGGGAATTCCTGATCGTCATCCCACTGATTTCTAAATGGCGTAATCTCCTTGGCACCAAAGTCTCTAATCATTTCAGCGATCAGCGTTTGGTTCTCGTTCATTTCAAAATCCATTTCTATTATAGTTTTTCGAAAATTAGTCAATCTACTTATCCAAACAAACGTTTGTTAGGCAGAATGGTTAGCGATAGAATCCATACGGTCGCCACCTCAAAATAACTACTGATCGAAGCACTGTTTCCATTTGAAAAGTTAATTTTAGCTTTGAACAAAATCTAAGTATGAAAAGCATTTTGATTACCGGAGGAGCCGGGTTCATTGGAAATCATGTAGTAAGATTGTTTGTCAACAAATATCCTGACTATCACATCTTCAATCTTGATAACCTTACCTACGCGGGAAACCTAGAAAACCTAGAAGACATTGAGGCGAAAGAAAACTACTCCTTTATCAAAGGAGATATCTGTGATGCCAAATCAATAGATGAGTTGTTTGACAAACACCAGTTCGATGGCGTCATTCATTTAGCGGCAGAATCTCATGTCGATAGATCAATTTCTGACCCATTGGCCTTTGTCACCACCAACGTAATTGGAACGGTTAATCTGTTGAACTCCGCCAAGCGCTTGTGGGTTGACAAGATGGAAGGAAAGCTATTCTATCATATCTCTACTGACGAAGTCTACGGCTCGCTAGGTGACGAGGGCTTCTTTTTAGAAGACACTTCTTATGACCCTCAATCCCCATATTCTGCTTCAAAAGCTAGTTCTGATCATTTCGTAAGGGCATATGCAAACACCTATAAACTCCCTATAGTAGTTTCTAATTGCTCCAATAATTATGGCCCTAATCAGTTCCCAGAGAAACTTCTCCCTTTGTGCATCAATAACATAAAGTTTAATAAGCCACTTCCAATTTATGGTAAGGGTGAGAACATTAGGGATTGGCTTTATGTAGTTGACCACGCTCGAGCCATTGATGAGATCTTCCACAAGGGTCAAAAAGGAGAAACTTATAACATCGGTGGTTTTAATGAATGGAAAAATATTGACATCGTTAAACTACTATGCGATATTATGGATCGTAAGCTTGATCGCCCAACGGGTACCTCTCAAAAGCTAATCACCTATGTTAAGGATAGAGCAGGTCACGACATGCGATATGCCATTGATGCCAATAAGATCAAAAATGAATTAGGTTGGGAACCGTCTCTCCAATTCGAAGAGGGTCTTGAAAAAACCGTAGATTGGTATCTCGCCAACACAGAATGGTTAGAAAATGTTACCTCGGGTGACTATCAAAAATATTATACAAACCAATATCAAGCATGAAGGGAATTATCTTAGCTGGAGGATCGGGAACAAGACTTCACCCATTAACGATTGCTATTAGTAAGCAACTAATGCCTGTTTACGATAAACCTATGATTTACTATCCATTGTCAATTCTGATGTTGGCAGGGATAAAGGATATACTTATCATTTCCACACCTCATGACTTGCCACTTTTTGAGCAACTTTTAGGAGATGGAAGCCGAATAGGTTGTAAGTTTAGTTACGCTGAACAACCTAATCCCGAAGGGCTTGCTCAAGCCTTTATTATTGGTGAAGAGTTTATCGGCAATGACAAAGTAGCATTAGTACTTGGTGATAATATCTTCTATGGCTCAGGCCTTCCAAAACTTTTACAAAGTAATACCGATCCTGAGGGTGGAGTGATTTATGCCTATCGCGTTAATGACCCAGAACGATACGGAGTTGTTGATTTTGATGACGACATGAATGCCCTTTCAATCGAGGAAAAGCCTGAACAACCCAAATCTCATTGGGCTGTTCCTGGTCTCTATTTCTATGACAATCAAGTGGTGGAAATTGCAAAGAGCTTAAAACCAAGTCCAAGAGGGGAATTGGAGATTACAGATATTAACAAAGCCTACTTAGAAATGGGAAAGCTCAAAGTGAGTACTATGGATAGGGGTACCGCTTGGTTGGACACTGGCACAATCGATTCACTAATTCAGGCTGCACAGTTCGTTCAGATCCTCGAAGAGCGACAGGGAATTAAAATCTCCTGTATTGAAGAAATAGCCTATAGCATGAAATTCATTTCGAAAGAACAGCTTCTAGAAATAGCAAAGCCCCTTGAGAAGTCTGGCTATGGGAAATACTTGAAAAATCTAGTTTCCTAAGAACTATTCGTTGTACAAAACGCTCATTAGTACAGAGGCTACATTTCCGAGGGTCTCTTTACTAATGTTCTCCATAGTATCATCGGTTGTATGCCAAGCAGGAGTAAACGATCCGGTCGTTTCTCGGTAGTCAATTATATCGATCATTGGAATCCGTGCAATATTATTGACATAAACATGATCGTCAATAATGCCTTGAAAGCCGTTTTGCTTTTTGAACATGGCGCCATAGCCTAACTGTCCAGCTATACCCCAAACCTTTTCCAGGGTTCTTCCTGCGTTCTCTCTTGAGACAGAATCGTAAAAGAAAGTAGCATCAGGCGCACCTACCATATCTAATAATATTCCATAATAAGCTGTATAGCCCGCTTTGTGCTTGTTCCTACTCCAGTGCTGTGATCCTAAGCACCACCAAGTGTCTTTATCAGCCGGCAATTGTTTGCCTGCTTCCTCATTATGCTCACCCCAATCTTCACCATCAAATAAGATGATGTCGACACCTACGTCAGGCGCTTGGTTTTCACTCAAAAGCCTAGCCACTTCAAGCAATACACCTACCCCACTACCTCCGTCATTGGCACCATCAATTGGAGCATAAGTATTTTCAGCATCGCGATCTCCAAATGGACGTGTATCCCAGTGTGCTGCAAGCAATATTCTTTTCTTCTTTTCAGGATAAAAGGAGGCAATCACATTTGTAAGCTCTACCTTCTTCCCGTCATATATATAATCCGTGAAGCTTTGCATGGTCACAGATGCACCATAAGCCTCAAATTTATTCTTAAACCATTTAGACGCATCGCGATGCGCTTGTGTGTTCGGTACCCGAGGGCCGAAATCTACTTGCGCCTGAACAAAGGCGTATGCTGAATCTGCATTGACCACCGGAGCGGATTTTAATTCAATTGAGATTTCTATTTTTCCCTTTGCCCCATCATTTCCTCCGCAGGATACAAGAAGTATGACACAAATAAATGAGAGTAATAATTTCGTTAATCGCATAGCGTACGTTTGTATCCTAAAAATACTAGCCTTTTTCCATTAAAATAGGATTAGCATTCGTATTTGATAAGAAATAAAAAACCACTATTTTTGCAGTACTTATTTGGAAAATAACCAGAGGGGACCTTTAAGTCCCCTCTTTCTTTGTACAACTATGGATATAACATCAGAAATAAGAACTCTTGCTGAATCCTTCTTGAAGGATGAGAGTTATTTCATTGTCGATGTGATATCTAAAGGAGTTGGTGGAAAAATAAAGCATCTAATACTGCTAGACGGAGATAATGGCGTTTCAATAGACGACTGTGCCTCAATTAGCAGGCAAGTCTCTTACCAAATTGAGGAAAGAGAATTGATTGAAGATGCTTTCATTCTTGAAGTATCATCTCCAGGTCTTGAGCATCCTTTGGCATCCGAAAGGCAATTTGCCAAAAATGTAGGAAGAAAACTTAAGATCACATTAGTTGACGGAACGATGATCCAAGGAAAACTGGAAGGTCTTTCTAAGGACGCATTGGATATAGAAAAAGAGATAACTGAAAAGAAGAAGGTGAAACTTGAAAAAGCATCTATTCCTTTCAAGACAATAGAAAAAGCAAACGTGATCGTGTCATTTAATTAGAGAAAATGGACAGTGTAGTATTAATCGAGTCATTTGCAGAGTTTGCAAAAAGCAAAAACGTAGACCGACCTACTATGATTAGGATTCTGGAAGATGTTTTCAGAACAATGATCAGAAAGAAATACGAGGTAGACGATAACTTCGACATCGTAATCAATGCCGACAAGGGTGATTTAGAGATATGGCGTTTCCGTGAAATCGTTGACGACAACTCTGAAGATATTTGGGATCATGACAAAATTTGTCTGACAGACGCACGTAAAATTGAGCAAGATTTTGAAATAGGTGAAGAAGTAGCTGAAGAAATCAAACTTATTGATTTCGGAAGAAGAGCAGTAATGACGGCTCGTCAAACCTTAATTCAACGTATTAAGGATCTTGAAAAAGACATCCTTTATCAAAAATATAAAGACCTTGTTGGAGAGATTATCTCCGCAGACGTATATCAGATTCTTAGCCGTGAAGTGCTATTAATAGATAACGAAGACAATGAGCTTTCTATTCCTAGAAACGAGCAAATCTCGAAAGATAGATTTAGAAAAGGTGAATCTGTTAGGGCAATTGTTGACCGTGTAGACATGGTCAACGGAAGCCCTAAAATCATTCTTTCCAGAACCTCTGGTCAATTCCTTGAGAGACTATTTGAAAGTGAAGTACCAGAAGTATTTGATGGCCTAATTACCATTAAAAAAGTAGTTCGCGAGCCAGGAGAAAGGGCAAAAGTTGCTGTGGAGTCTTATGACGACAGAATTGATCCTGTAGGCGCTTGTGTTGGTATGAAAGGTTCAAGAATTCACAGCATTGTCCGTGAATTGCAGAATGAGAATATCGATGTTATCAATTTTACTGATAACATGGAATTATATATTTCCAGAGCACTTAGCCCGGCTAAAATTTCGAGTATGAAAATCTTGGAAGATGACGGACGAGTATCTGTTTACTTAAAGCCTGACCAAGTTTCCTTGGCCATTGGTAAAGGTGGACAAAACATTAAACTAGCGTCTAAACTAGTCGGTCTTGAAATCGATGTGTTCAGAGAACTTTCTGAGTACGAAGAAGAAGATGTCGATTTGGATGAATTTTCAGATGAAATAGATAGCTGGATTATTGACGAGCTTAAGCGAATCGGTCTTGATACCGCTAGAAGTGTGTTAATGCTAGCTTCTGAAGATATAGTTAGACGAACTGAACTGGAAGAAGAAACAGTAAAGTTCTTATTTGAAATCCTGAAAAAGGAATTCGAGAAGCAATAGATTTTATAAAAACCTGAAAAAAAGGGATATTTGAGTATGTCAGAAGAAAAAATGATGAGACTGAGTCAGATTTCTAGAAAGCTAAACGTAGGTAGAAATACCATCGTTGAATTTCTGGAAGACAAAGGCTACTCAGTCGACAGCAGCCCCAATGCCAAAATCGATGGTGAGCAATATGGTTTGCTTGCTAAGGAGTTTGCTGCGTCTGCCTCAGAAAAAGAGGAAGCGTCTCATCTTACTATTGGCACCAAGCATGGTGAAGATTTAGCGCCTATTGCTTCTAGTGCTCCTCCGGCCGAGGAACCTAATAAACAAGTACCTGTTGCTAAACCTGAAGCTCCAAAAGAAGAGCCTAAACCTGCTGCACCAAAAGCGGAAGCTCCGAAACCAGAAGAGCCAAAGGCACCAGAAGAACCAAAGGTAGAAGCTCCGAAACCTCCTGTAGTAGAAGAAAAACCAGTCCCCGTTAAAAAGGATGAGGCACCTGCTAAAAAGGAAGAAACCCCTGTTCAGGAAAAGTCTGGGTTAAAAATATTAGGAAAGATTGACCTTGATAAGGACAAGAAAAAAGAAGCTCCTAAAGCCACTGTTGTCGAAAAACCAGTGAAGGAAGAACCAAAAGCTCAAGAAAAACCTGCAGAAGAAGTAGCCGCACCTGACAAGGTGATTGAGGCAAGGGCAGATTCTTTAAGAGGCTTGAAGGTGGTTGGAAAAATTAAATTGCCTGACCCTCCGAAAAAGAACAAACCTGACGACAAGAAAAAAACAGGCGCTGGGGCTGATTCAAAAAGACCTAGAAAACGTATTCCATCTAAATTTGAACGTCCTAATAGACCAGGGACTTCAGGTGGGCCAGGAACTGGGCCTTCAAGAGGTGGACAAAGAGGTGGGCCGCCAAGTAGAAGTAGAGTTCCTAAGGAAGAACTTACCGATAAGCAAATCCAAGAACAGATTAAAGAAACCCTTGCACGCTTAAGTGGTGGTGGTAAAGGCGGAAGCAAAAGCCGATCCAAATATCGTAAAGAGAAGCGTTCTGCAGTTGCTGAGGCAGCAGAGGAAAAAATGCTCCAAGAACAAGAGGATAGTAAAGTCCTAAAACTAACTGAGTTCATCTCAGCGAGTGATCTTGCGAGTTTAATGGGTGTGACTGTCAATGAGGTTATCTCTACTTGCATGTCTCTTGGAATGTTCGTTTCGATCAACCAAAGATTAGATGCAGAGGCAATTACCATTATTGCAGATGAGTTCGGATATGATGTTCAATTTACTTCTGCAGATGAAGATGTTGATGTTTTAGAAGCAGTCGATGAGTCCGAGGATTTATTGGATAGAGCTCCTATCGTTACCATTATGGGTCACGTTGACCATGGTAAGACATCCTTGCTTGATTATATCCGTGACGCAAATGTGACTGCAGGTGAAGCCGGTGGTATTACCCAACACATTGGTGCATACGATGTAATGACCAAAGCAGGTAAAAAAATAGCATTCCTTGATACACCGGGTCACGAAGCTTTTACAGCGATGCGTGCGCGTGGTGCTAAAATCACAGATGTAGTAATTATCGTAGTAGCAGCTGACGACAACGTGATGCCTCAAACAAAAGAGGCAATCAATCACGCCCAAGTAGCTGAAGTGCCTATTGTAATTGCGATTAACAAAATTGATAAGCCAAACGCCAACTCTGACAAAATCAAAGAGGAGCTTTCTCAAATGAATATCCTTGTTGAGGATTGGGGCGGTAAATATCAATGCCAAGAAGTATCGGCAAAAACCGGTGAAGGCATTGACGAATTATTGGAAAAAGTATTGCTGGAAGCTGAATTACTTGAGCTCAAGGCAAATCCTAATAAAAATGCTGTAGGAACTGTAATTGAAGCTTCTCTTGATAAGGGAAGAGGTTACCTATCTACGGTAATGGTTCAGGGTGGTACTATGAAGATTGGAGATGTTGTATTAGCAGGGTCTCATTTCGGAAAAGTGAAAGCCATGTATGACCACAGAGGAAACAGACTCGAAAAAGTCGGTCCTGCAACACCAGTTCAAATGCTGGGATTGGATGGAGCACCTCAAGCTGGTGATCGTTTTAATGTGATGGATACTGACCGCGAGGCCAGAGAAATTGCTAATAAACGTGAGCAAATCATGCGTGAACAAAGTGTTCGTACTAAGAAACACATTACGCTGGACGAGATTGGTAGACGTCTTGCCGTTGGAAACTTTAAGGAGCTTAACGTAATCGTAAAAGGTGACGTAGACGGTTCTATTGAAGCATTGGGTGATTCATTACTAAAACTTTCTACAGAAGAAGTTCAAGTGAACATCATTCATAAAGCGGTAGGTCAGATTTCTGAGTCGGATGTATTACTTGCAAGTGCCTCTGATGCAATCATCATTGGTTTCCAAGTGAGGCCTTCTGGTGGTGCAAGAAAAATTGCAGAAGCCGAGGAAATCGAAATCAGATTATACTCTATCATCTACGATGCTATTAATGAGCTCAAAGATGCAATGGAAGGTCTACTTGAGCCGACTGAGAAAGAAGTTATCACGGGTAACATCGAAGTACGTGAAGTCTTCAAGATTTCGAAAGTGGGTACCGTTGCAGGTTGTTATGTAACTGATGGATTCGTGAAGCGAAACAATCAGATTCGACTAATCAGAGATGGTATAGTAGCCTACACGGGTAACATCGGTCAATTGAAACGTTTCAAAGACGATGTAGCTGAAGTGAAATCAGGTTACGAATGTGGTTTGAGCATTAAGAGCTTCAACGATATTGTCGAAGGTGATATCATCGAAGGATTCGAAATTCAAGAAGTGAAGAGAACTTTATAAAAGTTCTAAATCGATATATTGAACCCTGACTCTAACAGTCAGGGTTTTTTTATGCAAAACATATTACTATTTATCATTTGGGGGAACATCGCCATCCTCGCTCTAGGACTGATCAGCCCTTGGCGGGCACTCTGGTGGATGAGCAAACAGAACCGACTCTTGGTGCTGAAGTATTATGGTAGTTCGTTATTGATCCTGTCGAGCATCTATTTTCTCACATAAGATCAATTGCTTTCCTGATTGATCAGTAGCTCCAAAAAGATATTGATCACCTCCCTCTTTTAGGCCACTCTTCTTTCTAATTTGTGCCACCGTCATAGGGAAGTTTCGGACGGTGATATTCGCCTTCATTTCCGGGAAATGATGTTTCAAGACCTTCTTGTTTAAGGAAATCTTGTCGAGTACACGGAAGGTGCGTCCTGGGAAGCCTTCGATCAAATCAGAAGATGTGTATAGATGCGTGTTAACTTCTAGCTTCTTCAATCCAAACGCATTACCAATAGTTTTAAAGGCCCCAGCCTTCAGAATAGAAGCGTTCGGTTCGTAAAGGTATGCTTGTACTTCATTAAAGCTTGAAGTGGCCCTTTCTTCAGCATCAAAAGTGAAGTCAAACACCTCCTTGTTATTACCTTTTAGGTTAATGCAATGAATCTGAGGGGTACGTTCAGAATTATTATCTAGTAAGAAAACCAGTTCTTTAACTTCGTTTGCAACTGCGATCACGTGAACCTTAGCCACTGAACCCAATTGCTGAATAGCTCCTTTAATATCAAGCAAAGGCGATGTCTTAAGCATGACTTGCTTTGCTTTTGACAATAGTTTAGGAAGTAAAGAAATTACATTTGGCTCGCAGTCTTCGAGCCTAACTACCTTTTCATTATGGTCGTCTCTCCTGGCTGGATCTAAATAGATCAGATCAAAATTGTCTTGGCTAGTTAAAAATTCTTCCGATTGCCCATGGTGTGCTTCAAAACCAGTAAGACCTAATAGGTTGAAATTATATTTAGCATGCTCTACCAGTTCGGCTTGTCTTTCTACGTAATGAGCCTTTGAAAACTTCTCCGAAAGAAATGCAAAATCAACACCGAAGCCTCCTGTCAAGTCGATCATTTGTAGTCCTGCATTAATCAAACTCATTTTATACCGAGCGGTATTTTCTGAAGAACATTGCTCCATTGATAGTACTGGAGGGTAAATCAGACCACGTGTTTTAAACCAAGAAGGGAGCTTAGTCTTGGCCTTTCGCTTTGCTTGAATTTGCTCAACAATGAGCTTCATTGGCCAATCGGGGTAATGATTGGCTTTTAGCATTAATGATGAAGGTTCATCATAAAGATGATCCTTTATGAATTCTTGAATTTCCGGTTTGGTGAGCTGATTAATCAAACGGATCGCATTTGCTTCTGCAAATATTCAACGATCTGAACAGCATTGGTCGCTGCTCCTTTTCTAAGGTTATCAGCTACTACCCACATGTTCAATGTATTTGGCTGACTCTCATCTCTTCTCAGTCTACCGACAAAGACTTCGTCCTTTTTATGCGCTGTCAGCGGCATAGGATAAAGGTTTTTGCTTGGATCATCTTGAAGGATAATTCCTTCCGTATTGCCCAAGATTTGTCTCACTTCGGCTAACTCAAAGTCTTCCTTAAACTCAACATTGATCGCTTCTGAATGACCTCCCATGGTGGGAATCCGTACAGTGGTTGTTGTAATCGCAATTGTATCATCACTGAAGATTTTCTTCGTCTCGTTGATCATCTTCATCTCTTCTTTGGTGTAACCGTTCTCTTGGAAGACATCTATGTGAGGCAACGCATTCATATCAATCCTATGAGGATAGCACATTTCTCCGACTAAGCCATTGCGCTCATTCATCATTTGATCTACCGCAGCTTTACCAGATCCTGTTACGGACTGATAGGTGGATACAACAATTCTTTTAATCCCAAATCGTTCTCTCAAGGGTGCTAAAGCAACCACCATTTGAATAGTTGAGCAATTGGGGTTGGCGATAATCTTATCGTCAGCTGTCAATTGATCGGCATTAATCTCTGGTACAATCAATTTATGATCAGGACTCATTCTCCAAGCAGAAGAGTTGTCAACTACTGTGGTACCTACTTCAGCAAACTTAGGAGCCCACTCCAGAGAAGTGCTTCCGCCAGCTGAGAAAATGGCAAAATCGGGTTTGAGAAGAACTGCATCTTCCAAAGTAATAATGGTGTATTCTTTACCCTTAAATATCTTCTTTGTACCTGCAGACCTAGCAGATGCCACCAGATACAATTCATCAAATTGAAGATTTCTCTCTTCTAAAACTTCTAGAATCTCTCCTCCTACAAGTCCTGTCGCTCCAACAACGGCAATTTTCATTTCTATCTCTTTACGCTTATTAATTAGTTCGTATAATTCAAGTTTCTTATATTAAAGTAACAATTAACACACATGAGGTTTATACTGAGCATCTTATTCGTGCTATGCACAAATATACTGTTAAGTCAGGTCAACAGTTTTCCCTATACGGAAAGTTTCGAGCAATCGTTTAACACGGGCAGTAATGTAGATTTTATAATCAACTGGAAAGGTAATACGGTTGCCGCTAGCAATAGGATCTTTGCGGGAAGTGATCCAAGAACAGGTAATCAATCGCTAAATATTATTCCAACCTCAAGCTTTAAGGGCACCACCGAAATCTCCTTAAACCTTTCTGAAATCAACAATCCTAAAATTTCATTCTATGCTTTCTCAAAGCAAAATGGCTCCTCCACATCCTCTCGTCCGATACTATTAAGCTTCTCTACTTCCATAGATGGAGGAGTAACATATACAACGCCTGTACCCATCGGAGATGCAACCACTTTTCCCAATAACGACTCAACAGCGTATGCGCAATACACCTACGAATTGCCTGCTGAAGCGAGTGGAATCCCCAATGTGATTGTAAAAATGGTTGCAGAACGAGGAAGCGGATTGGGGTCTTCTGCAGAGTTGGTTATTGATGACTTTTTAATTGAAAGTCAAGTACTGCCGCTCGCGTTGACCTCCGCCAAGGCAGAGACTCATCGAACTGTACTTTTGAAGTTTAACCAGGCAATTATAAAGGCCTCGGCCGAAAACAGTACGAACTATACTATTGATAATGGCATCACGATTGGCGAAGCGTTACTGATCGATCCAAATACGGTTCAGCTCCTCACTTCTACCCTTTCAAATGGACCTTACGAAGTAGCCGCTTTCGGTATAGGAGAGGCTTCCACTAACACACTCTCTGATACCTTAAAGGCCAGCTTTTCCTTTATTGAACCGCTTCAAGTTATTGCCCTTAGCATAATTGATAAGCAGACCATAGAATTGGAATTCAACCTTGATCTAGACACAGCTGCAGCAAAAATTTCTGATTACTATTCCATAAGTCCAGACATTGGTCATCCATTACACATTGCGTTAGATGAAAGTATAAAAAGCAAAATAACACTCTCTCTAGCGGAACCTCTCGAAGAAGAAACTTATGTGCTTGTGATGAACGGGCTAAGAGACAAATCGGCTTTGGCATTCGCTGAAAACTTAAGGGTGTCGTTTAACTATTTACCACTAGGAGTCTCTGAGCTATCCGTAGTTTCTGCCACAGAGATTGAGCTCACTTTTAATCAAAAAATTGAGGATAGCAGTGCCCAATTATTAGCCAACTACGGATTCAATTTTGATATTCAACCGATACTCCTCTCAAAATCCGATAGCCTCATCAACATAAGGCTCAATCGCCCACTGGTAAATAATACGTATACAATCAGCATAAATAATGTCACGAACCTCAGCGGTAATGCTAAGGCCGAAAGCCTCCAAGTACCTTTTAAATATGAAACCGCAACACTTCCACGCCAGCTCATTATCAATGAAATATTTGCCGACCCATCGGGAGATCACGAGCCAGACCCGACCGTACTACCAAACGAAAGTAACGATGAGTACATAGAGTTGCTTAATAACACCCCGAATACCATAAACCTTAAGGGTTTTCAGTTATCAGGTGGAACTATAGGTGATTTTGTAGTTGGCCCATTCGACTACATGATTCTTACGGCAAACAGTAATTTGAGTCTATTTCAAGCCTTTGGCGGTGTGGCAGGTGTCTCATCTTGGAACAGTCTGAGCAACAATGGCGAACAAATAATATTGACAGACAACCTTGGGAATGTAGTTGATAGCCTCACTTATGATAAGTCTTGGTACCAGAGTAGTGATAAAGCTGATGGTGGTTGGTCTATTGAGCAAATCAATCCTACGCCTTCTTGTATTGGCGCCCATAACTGGAGTAGTTCTTCTGACCCAAAGGGTGGTACACCTGGCAAGCAGAACGCTATCTATGACCCTTCGCCTGACATTATCGCACCAGAAGTGAATGCCCTCCAAGTCATTAATGACACAACCCTTCAAATAAATTTCAATGAGACGATGGACACCTCCACGCTCATAGATAGCAACTTCTCTTTATCCAGCGGAGTATCAGTGCTGAACATTACAGTGGCAAACCAACTGGGGACGGAAGTTTATATTCATCTCACTGAAAAATTTGAAGCTGGTTTGGTTCATGGCATCAGGCTGTCAAATGTGATGGATTGTGCGGGTAACGCCATTGAAGACATCACACTCGACTTCCTTGTCGGGGCCAGCCCCAACCTACATGATCTCATTATTACAGAAATCATGGCAGCTCCTTCTCCATCGCAAGGCCTACCAGAAGTGGAGTATTTAGAGCTTTACAACCCCTCAAATAAGGTGCTTTCCATAGCGGGCACTATACTGGCTGATGCTATTAATACCACCATCTTAGATGACTACAGCCTTTGGCCAAATGAGTACTTAATACTAACACCTAATTCAACCGCGCATCAATTTGATGCATTTGGACAAGTTTTAGGTGTAAGTAATTGGGTAAGCCTAAATAATAGTGAAGACAAACTCTCACTCTTCAACAGCCAAGGAGAGCTCATTTACACCGTCAGTTATTCGGATGCTTGGTATAGAAGTAGCATCAAAAGTGATGGCGGTTTCTCTTTAGAAATGATAGATCCCACCTTCCCCTGTCTGGAGGAATCCAACTGGACTGCATCAGAAAGTACGGCTGGAGGTTCTCCTGGGAAAATCAACTCCGTGGATAACTCCAACCCCGACCTGTTAGGTCCAAAACTTGTGCAAGCCATTGCAATTAATGCCTCCACGATACAACTACGGTTCAATGAAAAGCTGAATACTTCAGCCATTCAGCCCAGTCATTTTAGTGGTAGCCTAGACCTAAGTTTCATTGCCATGGCGATGAATGAAGATGAAAGATCTCTTCAGTTGACAACTGATAACGACCTCGTTGAAAACACTGTCTATGAAATCACTGCCAATAGTATTTCTGATTGTAGTGGAAACTTAATCCGCGAGAGTGATAATGCTATAGACCTCATCATAGCGGCTGAAGCCAAGCCTCGTGATATCGTAATCAACGAAATTTTATTTAATCCGAAAAGTGGAGGAGCTCGATTTGTAGAGATTTACAATAACTCTACAAACTATATCAACTTAAGCGGATGGTCGCTCGCTGGCTTAACCAATTCGAGAATCTTGACAGAGGAAAATCTATTTATGCCGCCTTCGACCTATTACACGATCACTAATGATGCTAGCGTGCTTTCAAGCCAATACCCAAATGCTCAATCCGACACTTTTATAAAGCTGACCTCAATGCCAAGTCTACCTTCTGACGAAGGGCAGGTATCGCTCATCAACCCAAGTCAAATTGAAATTGATGCCTTTTCTTATAATGAAGACTATCATTCTCCATTGCTTTCAGACTTAAAAGGAATCTCCTTAGAACGCATAAAATTCTCTGGACAATCTGAGGATCCTAACAACTGGTTTTCCGCATCCTCCACAGAGTATTCCGCAACACCAGGCTATGAAAACTCACAATCTCGTTCCCGCGAAGTACAAACTGGTGAAATAAGTGTGGCGCCATTAGTCTTCTCCCCTGAATCCTCCAATGGGGCTAATTTCGTTACTATAAATTATTCGTTTCAAACGCCAGGAAATACGCTGAACATAAAAATAGTTGATGCGGAAGGTAGAATGATCTTAGAACTTGGCCAAAACGTCATTGCTGGTAAAGAAGGCTTTCTTACTTGGAATGGAACTACTCATCAAGGAAGTAAAGCGCGGATAGGATATTACATGGTGTTATTAGAAATTATCTCCCCAACCGGAGAGATCAGATACTCCAAAAACAAAGTAGTCGTTGGCACACAGTTTTAAGTCCAGCCTACTCTTCATCCGTCAAAATTAACTATAGCAAAATTATCTATTATAGATTTTGTCAGGTGCCTAATATTTCTTGTGCAATTATGGAGAAGATAAAATTTTTCTTAACTATATTCAGACCATAGCCACAACCTAAAAGTTACAACTAATATGAATTGCTTAATTAATGAAACCATTGATCGCTATTTGCGAAGAGGCCGCAGGGTCGAAGTCATAGCCCGCTACATGAGTATGCGTTATCGGGTAAGCATAGAGGCATCTGCTCTGACCAAAAGAATGCAATTAATAAACATTAGCTAATAAGATTTAAAGACTCCAAAAGAGTCTTTTTCTTTTTTATTGAACACATTTGGTATAAATCTGTATGCTCAAAACATCTATGCATTAAATAGCACTTTTTACCAAATGAACTATTGCATAGTACAAGGATCAAAAAACATAGTTATACTTTGCAAATGAACAAGGCAGCCTTATTTTTGTGAAAAATTTTACTCAAAAACTTTATATAGTATGAGCAGTTCTGAGAAGACAAAGTATTCAGGAAGTGAACTTCAAGAGTTTGAAGCACTGATCATGAAAAAAATTGATGCTGCTAAAGCTGAGTTAACCGAACTGAAGCGCAGCTTGACTAAGAGTGGTGACTCTGGTGATGACATTTCCAACAACTCGACAAAAGTACTTGAAGATGGTGCTGACACCATGGAGAAAGAAAACCTGAATCAACTTGCTGCTAGACAACAAAAGTTCATCGCCAACCTAGAAAACGCGTTGATTAGGATTAAGAATGGTACTTATGGAATTTGCATAGATACAGGAAAACTAATTTCGAAAGAAAGGTTAATGGCAGTTCCACACACGATGCATTCGATAGAAGCAAAACTTTCACAAAGGAAGTAGTGGACTTTCTAGTCCAGCATATCGAAGCGCTCATATTCTGTGCACAAAAACCAATCAGACTCATTGAGTTGAAGGCGTGTCTTACAGAAATGTTCGAAGCGGATGTTCCTGAAAAAGATATTGAAAAAGCAATTGAGCAACTCGTTGAAAAATATAGTAACGATAACTTTTCATTCGAGGTAGTCAAAAGCGGAGGTGGTTATCAATTCTTAACCAAGCCATCTTACCAAACAAGTATTGGCATTCTATTGAAGCAACAGTCTAAGAAGAGGCTGTCTACTTCCGCTCTAGAAACGCTGTCTATCATAGCCTACAAACAACCTACCACGAAGTCGGAATTAGAACAGATAAGGGGTGTTAATTGTGATTATTCCGTACAAAGGCTTTTAGAAAAAGAGCTTATTGAAATTAAAGGGAAATCCGAAAATGTTGGGCGCCCTATACTATACGGCACTTCAGATCAATTTATGGACTATTTTGGCATTAACGATTTGAAAGATTTGCCTACTCCAAAGGACTTCGCTACGCCAGACAATGAAATAGGCTCTCCAGAAAAAGAGGGAGAGAATCCAAGCGCTGAATAATTAGCTACCTTTGTCGAAATCCAGTAGTGATACTGCATACATATGACAAATAAGAATTTCAAACCAAAGAAGAAGCGAAGCAATACTAAGGTTAGCAAAAAGCCAGAGTATAAACATAAGTCGCTTCAACAGCCCACTGAACAAACTGAGGCCACTAGGCTCAACAAATACATTGCGAATTCAGGTGTCTGTTCAAGACGCGAGGCCGATAAACTCATCGAAAAAGGCGAAATAACCGTTGACGGAAAAGTAGTCAAAGAGATGGGCTATCAGGTTCAACCAGGACAGGTAGTTCTACATGAGAAAAACGTTTTAAAACCAGAAAAACAGGTCTATGTGTTGCTCAATAAACCCAAAGGGTTTATTAGCACGACTTCAGATCCCGAAGGGCGTAAAACGGTCATGGACCTTGTTGCCAAAGCTTGTCCTGAACAAATTTTTCCTGTAGGCAGGCTTGACAGAGGAACAACTGGGCTTTTACTGTTTACCAATGATGGTCAATTGTCTAAAAAGCTCACCCAGCCGAAGCATCAAATAAAAAAAATATATCAAGTCAGTTTGAACAAACCGATCACTCAAAGTGACTTTAATCAGATATTAGAAGGGCTTACTTTAGAAGACGGAAAAGTCACTGTAGACGACCTAGCCATTGTCGATGGGGACAATACAACCCTAGGAATAGAAATACATTTAGGGAAAAATAGGATCGTTAGGAGAATATTTGAGCACCTGGGGTACACCGTTGAAAAACTCGATCGAGTAGTCTATGGCGGGCTGACCAAGAAAGACCTTCCAAGAGGGAAATGGCGTTTTCTGACTGAAAAAGAAGTGCTTTGGATAAAATAAAATAGTATGCATGCATACTATTTTACCTTTCGTTATTATATTCGCAAGGCTTATGCAAACGATTTCGAGGAGTGTAAATAAAAAAAGCCTCTCAAAAAGAGAGGCTTTTGGTGTGGTGCTGAGTGGATTCGAACCACCGACTCACGGATTTTCAGTCCGATGCTCTACCAACTGAGCTACAGCACCCTGAAACGGAGGACAAAAGTATATAAAAAGTTAAACCGTGCAAAACATTTTTAATAAATTCAAAACTGATTACAAGACTAACAGCTACTAGCACATAATATGGAGTTTCTACCTCAAATAGCCTTTCTAATTATCGTTGCCATTGCATCATTCTTTCTCTTCAAAAGAATTACGAGAATTAGAAAAAATATCTTCTTAGGAAAACCTTCTGGAAGGACAGATAGACCATCCGAAAGATGGAAGACAATGCTACTTGTTGCTTTCGGCCAACAAAAGATGTTTAAGCGTGTAGTGCCCGCATTTCTACACTTTTTGATCTATGCTGGTTTTCTAGTCATCAACTTAGAAGTTTTGGAATTCGTAATTGATGGGCTTGCAGGTACACATAGAATTTTCGCTCCTTTTCTAGGTGACTTCTACACCGTGTTGATCAACGTCTTTGAGTTTTTAGCGGTTGCAGTTCTATTCTCATGTGTTGCTTTCTTGGTGAGAAGAAATATCATGAAAGTCAAGCGTTTTTCTGGCGAAGAGATGCGCAAATGGCCAACACTTGATGCCAACTTAATATTGGTTATTGAAATCGTTTTGATGTTTGCCATATTAACCATGAATGCTACGGATATGCTTATCCAAGGACAGGACGATCATTATGCACAAACCAGCACCTTCTTCTTTAGTAGCTTCTTAGTTCCCCTATTTGAAGGCATGAGCGTTTCTACACTCATTTTTGTTGAACGTTTCGCTTGGTGGTTCCACATTGTTGGCATTCTGGGCTTTGCCATTTACGTCACCTATTCAAAACACCTTCATATCGCGATGGCCTTTCCAAACACATGGTATTCTAACTTGGAGGAGAAAGGTAAGATCGAGAACATGCCAGTAGTGACAAATGAAGTTAAAATGATGCTTGGTATGCAAGCTGAGGGATCTAATGAACCCCCTGCTGAAATTGCAAGGTTCGGAGCAAAAGATGTAAATGACCTGAGCTGGGTTAACATAATGAACGCCTACTCTTGTACTGAGTGTGGCAGATGTACCTCTCAATGTCCAGCAAACATGACGGGCAAGAAATTATCTCCTAGAAAAATCATGATGGCAACACGCGATCGTGCAGAAGAAGTTGGTGCTAGCCTAGAAAAGGGAGGCAAGGGCTTAGAGGATGGCAAGTCGTTATTAGGAGACTATATTACAAAAGAAGAGATCAACGCGTGTACCAGCTGTAATGCGTGCGTAGAGGCCTGCCCAATTAACATTGACCCACTCGCGATAATACTAGAGATGAGACGATATGTGTCGATGGAAGAATCTGCAGCACCTGCCTCATGGAATGGTATGTTCCAAAACATTGAAACGAGTTTCTCTCCATGGAAATTCGCACCGACAGATAGGTTCAAGTGGGCCGAAGACTTAAATAAAGAATCGAAATAAATCTGAAATAATGAGTGATCAGCAATTGACAGTGCCAACTATGGCAGAAATGACGGCCAAAGGAGAATCTCCAGAAGTGTTATTCTGGGTAGGTTGCGCAGGTTCGTTTGACGATAGATATAAAAAAGTAACGCTCGCCTTTATTAAAATCCTGAACAAGGTTGGCATCTCTTATGCCGTATTGGGAGAAGAAGAAGCTTGTACGGGTGATCCTGCACGAAGGGCTGGAAATGAGTTTTTATTTCAGATGCAGGCCATGTCCAATATTCAGGTGCTGGATGGCTACAATGTAAAGAAGATTGTAACAGCCTGCCCTCACTGCTTTAATACGCTAAAGAATGAATACCCAGAATTAGGTGGTAATTATGAAGTAATCCATCACTCAACCTTCCTTCAGCAATTGATCAATGAAGGAAAAGTAGGTCTAAAAGGTGGTGGAGAATTCAAAGGCAAGAAGATCACTTACCATGACTCATGTTATTTAGGCAGGGCAAACAACATTTACGATGCCCCTCGGGAAGTGCTAGAGGCGCTAGATGCAGAGTTAGTGGAAATGAAGCGTTGCCGTACGAAAGGCCTTTGTTGTGGCGCAGGTGGTGCTCAAATGTTTAAGGATGCTGAGGCCGGGGACAAAGAAGTCAACATAGAGCGTACTGAGGAGGCACTTGAGACCGGTGCCAATATCATTGCAGCGGGATGTCCTTTTTGCATGACAATGATGCGTGATGGTGTAAAATCAAAGAATAAAGAAGATAGCGTAGAAGTGATGGACTTAGCAGAACTCATTGCAAAAAACGAAGGACTCTAGGCTTTAGGTAGACAGTGCCCTATTAAGCTTGTCCCAATGAATTATCCTTTGGCCTAATCAGCCACAATGAAACAATTCACTGGAATTATTGTCTCTACTAATTGGTTACAAAAGACTACGAAACGACATTTGATTAATAACGTTGGTCTAGTCTTACCCCTTTTAAGAACATCTTTATGCTAAGCCCATTTGAAAAACTAAGTGCCGCCTCGAGGGTCTGGATTTATCAAGCAGATAAAACTTTGAGTCAGCAAGATCAAGATGCTTTATTAACAGCTTCTGAGGAGTTCCTTTCGCAATGGGCGGCTCACGGTCAATCTTTATTGGCGTCCGCCACCATCAAGCATGATCATTTCTTAATTATCGCCACGGACGAAGGCTTTAGTATGGCGAGTGGCTGTTCCATTGACAGCTCTTTTCGTTTTGTTCAAGAAATGGGAAGTAAGCTAGACATCAACTTCTTTGACAGGGCTAATCTAGCGTTCCTTGACAACGAGCAAGTTCACTTTATAGCAATGAAAGATATGAAGGCATCAATTGCGTCAGGGGTTATTGATAGTAATTCTTTATTCTTCGATAACAACCTTGGCACTAAAGAAGAGCTTGAAAAAAGCTGGATCGTTAAAGCAGAGGAAAGTTGGTTGAAGAGATACTTTCAGACGTCAAAAAGCGTATTATAAAGTAGCATTTCGCTAATTTACACTCAATGAAGAAGCTAAATTCATTACTATTTATTATTGCCACCATCTACCTGAGTAGCTGTGCCACTCAAAAAACCAATTTTCTTGGTGTTCAAGAGGAACCAAAGAAAACTGTAGCCACTCCTAGCAATCCATCAATCGGTTCTACTCAGAATGCTGCTAAAATCATTACCGCAGAAAAAGAAGAGCAAAAAACGCCCAAAGTACTGAAGAGCTATGTGGAAGATCAAAACTACACTCAGGCCATAGTGGACTTCAAGGCTGAACTAGAAAACAACCCCGAAGCAGGTGACATCAACTACTACACGGCAGAGTCATATCGAAAATTAGGGGATTCAAAGTCATCGATTCCCTATTATGCTAAGGCAATCGCTGCAGGTTTCGATAACCCCGAATTAGAACTGAATTACGCATTAGCCTTAAAGGCTGATGAACAGTATGAAAATGCGAAAAAGGTACTTTCTACTTACGCTAATTTCGCAACGATTGAGGTTTATAAAGAAAGGGCACAACAAGAAATTAAGAACCTAGAGAAACTAGACAGTATCAGTCTATATGTCAGAAATGTGGACCTGAAGCCTCTCGATGAAATCAACACGCCAGAATCGGAATACAGCCCTACCTTTTTTAATAACGAACTTTATTTTTCAAGCACGCGTGAAGCAGGGACCTTTAACCGGTACAATGTCCCTTTCAGTGACTTGTATAAAGTAGGTGTAGAAGGCTTAACACCTGATGCCGCTACACTGAGTCAATTACCAGAGCTTTTCAATTCTCAAAATGTGAACGAAGGCTCTTTGGCTTTTAGCCCTGACGGCAACACCATGGTTTTTGCGAAAGGAAATACTGATGGTAAGAAAAGCAGAAGAAGCGTAGACTTATTTATCTCCTACAAAAAGAACGGCAAATGGAGTACTCCAGTCTCCATGCCAATCAATAGTCCGGAATATTGGGATACCTCTCCTTCTTTCAATCTAGCAGGTACTACCATGTACTTTGCCTCCGACAGACCAGGTGGTTTTGGTGGTTCTGATATTTATAGAGCAACATTAAACGACCGCGGCAGATGGGCCAACGTGAGTAACATGGGTGCTTCAATCAATACATCAGGTGATGAGGTTTTTCCATATGTAGCGCCTGACAACAAACTATACTTTGCTTCAGACGGGCATGCAGGCTTCGGCATGCTAGACTTATTCTCTGCTGAAAACAAAGGTGGGGTTGTGACGATAAGAAACTTAGGCCCATCATTTAACTCTGCCGCTGACGACTTTGGATTGATCTATTCAGACTTTCCATTTGAAGGCTTTTACACCTCCAATAGAGAAGGCGGTAAAGGTGGAGATGACCTTTACAGTTTCGTTGATAATTCTAGCGACCTGAAAAAGATCACTTATGCATTACGCGGAACCACTTACCAGCGAAATGAGGATAGCACTCAGGTAATCTTAGGAGATGTTCGCGTAAAACTATTAGACGCAAATGGCGAATTAGTGGATGACGTATTGAGTAGCCGTGGCGGATCATTCAGTTTCCCGATTGACCCTGAGAAAGATTATACCTTGCAAGGTGAGAAGAGTGCCTTTTTCCTTTCGAGAAAAATATTTTCAACCATAGGACAAGGCATAGCACAAGAAGACTTAGTTGAAAGGTTTACAGAGAAAGTATTTAATGAAGACCTAACACTGGATCCAATCATTTTGGATGCCATCATCTTGCTTGAAAACATTTATTATGATTTAGCAAAAGCAGAAATCAGATCTGATGCTGCCTCAGAATTAGATAAGTTGGTGCAACTACTCAATGACAACCCAGAGATCAAAATAGAAATTAGCTCTCACACAGATTCACGTGATGATGATGACGCCAATATGGGCCTTTCACAAAGAAGGGCTCAAGCTGCAGTTGATTATATCATTACAAAAGGAATTGACCGAGAAAGGCTAGTTGCGAAGGGTTATGGCGAATCGTTATTAATTAATGGCTGTACCAATGACGTTGAATGTTCAGAAGAAGAGCATCAAAAAAATAGAAGAACGGAATTCAAAGTGATCAATGTGGATCAAAATTAGTATTTCGCTAGAACTTTGAAGTTAAAATACATGAAAGGCCTCCATATTTGGAGGCTTTCTTATTTTTGTAAAATAATATTCTGAAGATGAACGACCGATACATGCAACGCGGGGTCTCTGCCTCAAAGGAAGATGTGCACAATGCCATCAAAAACCTTGACAAGGGCCTATTTCCAAAAGCTTTCTGTAAGGTCGTTCCCGATTTTATGGGTGGCGATGATGCTTACTGCAACATTATGCACGCTGACGGAGCAGGCACCAAATCCTCTTTGGCTTACATGTATTGGAAAGAGACTGGCGATATCAGTGTATGGAAAGGCATAGCACAAGATGCCATCATCATGAATATCGATGATCTCCTTTGTGTAGGAGCTACTGACAACATCTTGTTATCCTCAACTATCGGTAGGAATAAGAATTTGATTCCAGGTGAAGTCATTTCCGCCTTAATCAATGGTACAGAAGAGGTTTTGCAAATGCTTCGCGATAATGGACTGAACATTATCAGTACGGGAGGCGAAACTGCAGATGTTGGCGATTTAGTTCGAAGTATTATAGTAGACAGCACCGTAATCGCTAGAATGAAGCGAGCAGATGTTATTACCAACGAAAAGATTCAACCTGGACAAGTCATAATAGGCTTAGCGTCTTATGGTCAAGCTACTTATGAAACAGCGTACAATGGAGGCATGGGTTCAAATGGTCTTACCTCTGCAAGGCACGATGTTTTCGACAAATATCTAGCTGAGAAATATCCTGAAAGTTTCGATCCAAGTGTACCAGGCGATTTAGTCTATTCCGGTTCAAAGAAATTGACGGATGCAATTGATGGATCACCACTTGACGCAGGTAAACTTGTGCTGTCTCCTACTAGAACTTATGCTCCGGTAATGGTCGAAATCCTCAAAAAATTTAGAAATGAAATTGGTGGAGTCATCCATTGCAGTGGTGGTGCACAGACTAAAATCCTCCATTTCATAGATAATTTACACATCATCAAAGACAACCTATTCGAAGTACCTCCTCTTTTCAAATTAATTCAAGAAGAAAGCGGTACAGATTGGAAGGAGATGTATAAAGTCTTCAACATGGGTCATCGCATGGAGATATATGCAGACAAGAGTATTGCTGACGAAATAATATCTATTTCACAGTCCTTTGGCATTCCTGCACAGATAGTCGGCCGCGTAGAAAAGTCAGACAACAAAAAACTTACCATAGAAACAGCCCTGGGTAAATATCAGTTTTAGAGAAAAAAGGGCTTGATAGCAAGAACCTTGAGTAAGTCCGTAGCCTATAATTATTCGCATTTTGCATGCGAAGAAAAACTCTCTTCAAAGGAGTCAATCGTCAGCAATGCCAAAACCGCAACTTTTGATGTCGACTTTACAAATGGACAATATTATACGCTAGGATCAATTGAGAATAACGCTTTACCTATTACACTTATCTCCTTTGAGGTTAACAATTACAAAGAGAGCCAGGTGAAACTAGACTGGGTAACCGCGTCTGAAATTAACAACACTTTCTATACCATTGAGCACAGTACAGATGGATCGAATTTTGAAACGGTAAGCATTATCGATGGAGCAGGAAACAGCGATGACCTACTGTATTATACCTACATAGATACTTCTCCGATGAAAGGCACTTCTTTCTGCCGACTAAAGCAGACCGACTTCATCGGAGAATTTGATTTCTGAGAAATCAGGTCTGTTAAAATAGAAAATCAGTTCAATGCCAGCTATAAGGCCTATCCTAACCCAATAAATAAGGGTGACCAATTAAGGATCAGCTACACTGTTGAACGAGATCAAACCTTATACTTGACAATTCTAAACCCTAGAGGGCAAGTAATCTTAAGAGAAGAGAAATATGCACTGTTAAGGGAAGAATTCCTTGAAATCTCTACTAGCCGAATGGATAAAGGCTTAAACCTGATTAGAATTATTGATGAAAGTAATAAAGTAGTTACACTGAAAGTCCTAGTGAGGTAGGCGCTCATAAACGGCAGAGAATACCGATCCTCTACTAAAGAACGCTAATTTTGTAGGAATCAAGTCGATGTCCTTAATCCGCTCATGAATGTTAATGAGTTCATTGGCCTCTAATCGAGACGCGATCTTAAAGAACACATGCATGCTCTGGATCAGCAGTTTTTGATGCCAAACATTGGTAGGATAAAAATCTGTCACGAAGAGTTTTCCTCCTGAATCAAGAAGCCCTTTCAAGTGTGAAAGAATAGTCCCAAGGTCTTTTGAAGAAAAGCAATCGAGGAAAAAATTAGTGATAACGAAGTCATACTGTCCGTTCACCTTACGAACATCCTCACAAATCAACTGAACATGATTACCCTTAGAAACACGCCCTTTTGCTCTTTCAAGCATGCCTTTTGACATTTCTACATAGTCAATCTGCAAATCAAGACCCTCAGGAAGTAACTCTAAAACCTTACCTGTACCTCCGCCTACGATTAAGACTTTAGCCTTAACCTTAGTCTCAAGATCGGAGAGAAAGGCCGCCTGCGCACGCTCTAATGACCTCCCGAAAACCATTTTCGCCAAGAAATCATAAACAGGTGCTATGGTATTGAAATTATTGCTCACAAAAGTGCTAGACCTGGAAGAAAGAAAATACCGTCCCCAATGATTCGATAAAGATTATACCTTTTGAGAAAAGTAGGCGCTTGGATTAAAAGCAATAGTGTAAGCGACATGGCTAAAATCATAAACTGTGCTTTGTTGTCATTAAATCCAAAACCTATACAAACGACAATGATGAGTTCGTTGATGACTGACGCTATACCAATCCGTCTCTTTGTTGATTTTGCTCCCCTATTCAAGGCAATTGATGCCATCCCTTGCCTATTGTCAGCCTCCATTTCGAATAATGGAAATAACATGAGGTTGACATAGGCTAAAAGGAAAAATTGGACAAAGACCACCAGAAACATCCAATCCCATGATGCCAATAAACTAATGGGCCCAATAAATATTCCGGCCACATACACAAAGGCCGCAAATAATTCCTTCTGTGAGCTGGTCTTACTCAGTTTTAAATAGAGAAAATACAGTGCCGTTAGCACCACCAATCCAAGGCCGACCATTATTGTTTCAACTGGTAATTGAAACATGTTATAGACCCCAATTCCAAAAACCAATAGAGAAATTACACTGAGGACTTTAAAGTACTTCTGATGGAAAGCATGGCGCGGGTTTACGGCCTGCCCTTTTACCCTATAACCATCCCATAAGTGGTCTGCACTATAAATCAGCCAAATAGCGATACCCAAACCCAAAACAATCTCGAATGTCAAAACCACCCCAAACACCTTGGCGACAAAAAGACTTGAAATAATAGCACCAGCTGTTATATCAAGGCTCAGGTTCTGTACAAAGGCAATTATTTTTTCCATAAAAAAACCCTGACTTACGTCAGGGTTCCAATATATCTAGTTTCAATTTAATCTTAACCATCAGCAGCCAAAGCCTCTGCACCACCAACAATCTCGAGGATCTCTTTGGTAATGGCTGCTTGACGCGTTCTGTTATAAGTCAATCGAAGGTCTTTTAATAAATCTCCAGCGTTATCAGTCGCTTTGCTCATGGCTGTCATACGCGCACCGTGCTCAGAAGCATTAGATTCTAATACTGCTTTGTATAACTGAATTTTAAGCGACTTAGGAATCAATTCGTCAATAATAAAATCCTTAGACGGCTCGTAGATGTACTCAGTAGTCGTAGTAGCGTTTACATCTATTGGGTTTTCAACGATCGGCAAGAACTGCTCAGTTCTTACAAACTGAGTGGCCACGTTTTTGAACTCGTTATAGACTAACACTACTTTATCATACTTACCAGACTCGAAGCCTTCCATAGCCTCTTCTGCAGCAGCTCTCACTACATCAAAAGATAGGTTACCAAAAACGTTCCAGTGCTTATCATTTACTGGATCCTTCTTTTTCTTAAAGAAATCGAAGGCTTTTTTCCCAATCGGCAAAAACTCCACTTCCGCATTAGCATAGCCTTCGGCCGCTAGTTCGTTTCTAACTCCTTTGAAAACATTAGAGTTAAAAGCACCACATAGCCCTCGGTCAGAAGTTACGGGGATAAAAAGCACTCGCTTTACCTCTCTAACTTCGCCATAAGTATCCATGCCTTCATCTGAGTTACCAGAAGAAACATTGGCTAGTAAGGCGCCTAATTTCTCAGAGTAAGGGCGTAATTGGGTGATTCTCTCTTGTGATTTTCTCAACTTCGCAGCTGCCACCATTTTCATGGCTCTAGTGATCTGTTGTGTAGAACTGACAGAAACAATCCTTTCTTTTACTTCCTTTAAGCTTGCCATAGGCTATTATTAAATGGGCTAGGCCCTATTTTTAATTAGTATTTAGAAGACAATTCTTCAGTAACTTTCTTCAAAGAAGCAATAGCTCTATCAGAAAGATTTCCTGCTTTCAAGTCATTCATTGAATCCGCATGAGTAGCTCTCAATATTGTAATGAATTCCTTTTCGAACTCTCTCACTCTGTCTACAGGTATTTTGTCAATCAATCCTTTAGTAGAAGCATAGATAATTGCTACTTGATCTTCTACAGCAGAAGGAGTGAATTGTGGTTGCTTCAAAATCTCTTGGTTTCTTCTACCCCTATCGATAGTCAACTGAGTCGCAGCATCAAGGTCAGAACCAAACTTAGCAAAGGCTTCCAATTCACGGAACTGTGCTTGGTCTAGTTTCAATGTACCCGCTACTTTCTTCATTGACTTGATCTGAGCATTACCTCCAACCCTAGATACTGAAATACCTACGTTAATCGCAGGGCGCACACCTGAGTTGAAAAGGTTAGTTTCCAAGAAGATCTGACCATCGGTAATCGAAATAACGTTGGTAGGGATATATGCAGAAACGTCACCAGCCTGAGTTTCAATAATAGGAAGGGCCGTTAACGATCCACCACCTTTTACTTTACCCTTCAAAGATTCTGGCAAATCATTCATCGCAGCTGCGATTTCATCATTGTCATTTATCTTGGCTGCTCTTTCCAATAATCTTGAGTGAAGATAGAATACATCACCAGGGTAAGCTTCACGTCCCGGAGGTCTTCTTAGAAGAAGAGACACTTCGCGGTAAGCAACTGCTTGCTTAGAAAGATCATCATACACTACTAATGCAGGACGTCCCGTATCTCTGAAATACTCACCAATGGCTGCACCAGTAAATGGAGCAAAGAATTGCATTGGTGCAGGATCAGCTGCAGAAGCAGAAACAACTACCGTATAGTCCATTGCACCACCTTTTTCAAGGGCTGCAACAATACCAGCAACTGTAGAGGCCTTTTGACCAATCGCTACGTAGATACAGAATACTGGTTCGCCAGCATCATAAAATTCTTTTTGGTTCAAAATGGTATCAATTACCACAGCAGTTTTACCTGTCTGACGGTCACCAATTACCAACTCACGCTGACCTCTTCCGATTGGAATCATTGAGTCAATCGCCTTGATACCTGTCTGTAATGGCTCATTTACCGGCTGACGATAAATTACACCTGGTGCTTTACGCTCCAATGGCATCTCGAAAGTTTCGCCTTCGATTGGGCCTTTGCCATCGATTGGAATACCCAAAGTATCCACAACACGACCAACAACGCCTTCACCGATGTTTACAGAAGCAATTCGACCAGTTCTTTTTACCGTGTCACCTTCTCTAACTCCAGCAGACTCACCTAAAAGCACGGCACCTACATTGTCCTCTTCCAAGTTAAGTACCAAAGCCCTTAAGCCATTTTCGAACTCTAAGAGCTCTCCTGACTGTGCTTTAGATAATCCGTAGATTCTGGCTACACCATCACCTACTTGAAGTACTGTTCCTACTTCTTCTAATTCGGCTTCTGATTTGAAGTTTGAGAGTTGCTCTCTCAATATTGCTGATACTTCATCAGGTCTTACGTCTGCCATTTTATATTACAGTTAATGTTAAAATCTTATTTAAAATGCTTTTTCGTAGTAGTTCTTAGAGAACTCTAATTTAAGCGCTTTCAATTTTGAACTTACAGAATCATCTATTTGACGATCACCAATCTTAAGGATAAACCCGCCAATTAGTTCTTCATCAATCACTTCTTTAAGCTCTACTGCTTTACCAGAAATCTTGGCAACAATCTTTTCGAACTCCGCTTTAGTCTTAGCATCAAGTTTGAAAGTGGTTGTCACAGTCGCTTCTGCGATACCCTGATTAATGTTGTATTGATGGTGAAATTCCACCGCAATTTGATCAAGGTACTCTTCTCTTTGTTTTCTGGTTAGAATTCTAAAGATCGCAAGCGTTAAGTCATTGACTTTACCCTCAAAAATCTGATTCAAAACAGCTAACTTTTTGTCATGCGTGACAATTGGGCTTTTCAGCATCAATAATAAATCTCTATTCTCTTTTACAAGATTAGAGAACATCAGCATATCCTTATTCACTTCTTCCAACTGCCCTTTTTCAACCGCTAGGTCAAGCAAGGATTTAGCGTATCTGGAAGCAATTCTATATTCAGACATTCGTCAGAATTAGTTTAAGTTCAAATCTTTTACGTAGTCGTTCACTAAAGACTCTTGCGCTTTTTTATCGCTCAATTCTTTGCGAAGTACTTTTTCAGTGATTTCCAATGAAAGCTTAGCAACCAATGTTTTCACATCAGCCAATGCCGCTCTTTTCTCATTTTCTATTACTGACTTGGCATCTTCGATCATCTTAGCGGTGATCTTACCAGTATCTTCCTTTGCTCCTTCTACAATATTACTTGCCGCAGCCACTGCTTCTTTCAATATCGCGTCACGCTCAGATCTCGCTTCAGCTAAAAGGTTAGCATTATCAGCAGATAAAGCTTCCATGTCTTTCTTGGCTTGCTCTGCAGCAAGTAAAGCACCTTCAATCGTATCTTCTCTTTCTTTAAGCCCATTCAAAATCGGCTTCCAGGCAAATTTACCTAACACGAACAATAGCAGTATAAATGCTATGGTTTGGAAGATAAATAATCCGGTATCTGGGGTAAGAATATCCATTTCTAAGTTTTTTTTAAAAGAAAAGCTTCAGACCAGCCTAATGCTAAGTCTGAAACTCTTCAAATACTTCTTAAAGCGCTGCTACGATATCAGCGTTAGTTGCAAGCAAGAAACAAGCTACAACACCGAAAAGCGCAATTACCTCGATAAGTGCAGCAATAATCAACATTCCAGACTGCAATTTACCTGCAGCTTCAGGTTGACGTGCCATACCTTCCATAGCAGAAGCACCAATTTTTCCGATACCAAGACCTGCGCCTATTGCAACAAGACCAGCACCAATACCAGCTCCCATAAGGGCATAACCAGCAGTTAATAAAATAGATAACATAATTGTATTTGTTATAAATGAAACAATGGTATTCGTACTAATTAATGATGACCGTCATCTACTGCCTGCCCGATATACATCGAAGAGAACAGTGTAAAGACATATGCCTGAATTACAGCCACCAATATTTCAATTAAAGTGATTACTACAGAGAAAAGTGTTCCCACAACTCCTACAGTTACACTATTAAGTATAAACCCTAAACCAACAATACTCAACACTACAATGTGGCCTGCTGTAATTGAAGCAAACAAACGAAGTGTAAGAGAAATAGGCTTAGTGAAAATTCCGATAACCTCTACCACAAGAATAATTGGTCTTAGAGGCAGCGGTACACCTGGAGTTGCAAAAATATGCCCCCAGTACGCTTTCTTACCATTAAACTGTGTGATGAAGAATGTTATTAAAGCTAAACTCAAGGTGACTGCGATATTACCTGAAAGGTTGGCAGCGCCTGGCGTAAGCCCTAATAAGTTGTTATACAGTATGAAGAAGAACATCGTTAATAAGAAGGGCATAAAGCGCTTGTACTTATCTTCTCCAATGTTAGTCTTAGCTATGTCGTCTCTAATGAAAACAATGATGGGTTCGAATAGAGATTGAAGTCCTTTTGGTGCAGCTACTCCGTCTTTATATCTTTTTGCTATCGTAATGAACGTGATCAGCATTAAGAATATGCTCAAGAAAAGTGAAGCGACATTCTTAGTGATCGACAGGTTCAAGAAATCAGACTTGGCTTCTGCATGGTCGTCAGTAGTTGCCACAGCGTGGTCCACTTCTGTTTCATGACCAGCTTCAGCATCGTGACCAGCCTCTTCGCCATGTCCTTCACTTGCTCTCACTAGTTTACCATTGTCATGATCAATCATGTAACCTGCATGAGCGATTGGCTCGTGATGCTCATCATAAAAGTTAGATGACATGAAGAATTTTAATTCTCCATGATCGTAAATGATCATCGGTAAAGGGATGGTTACATGCGTATGACCAAGCGTTATGATGTGCCATTGGTAGTCATCTGCAATGTGATGCATGATGAAGTCTGTACCTCCAGCCTCTTTTTCCTCGTCTCCGCTGTCTGAAGCGGCAAATAAGGTTGAACTGTTGGCAATACTGAAAAGCGTTATTAAGAGGCTTATGATCAGTAAATTGGGAAATTTAGTTCTGTTATTTTTCATCATGTTTTTTCGGCCTCTGTCGAAATGGCGCGCAAGTTAGACAGAATGCTATATATTTCAAATACTAAATAGAATAAATAGGCTACGAAAAAATTGGCCACCCAAATGACCCTACCCTCGATACCTACAAAGAGTACAATACCCACAAAGCCCATACTTAAAAGCAGTCTCAAAACTGTCAAGCCTAGAAATAAATTAGGTCGACTTTGAGCATCCATATTCCTAAGTCCCCAGTCACCAATAATGACGACTATCAGGGCAAGAATTGCTGAGAAAATGACAATAGACCACACCTTTTGATGAATAAAAGGTGCGCTACTTTCCATCTGCTGCAAACCAAAAACGATTCCTGCTAGTACTAACGAAACGATTATGGATACGGTGATTTGCTTGCCCAAGCTTTGCATGCCGCAAAAGTAGGTCTTTGGAAACTAGTGATGAAGCGAAGAAGTAAAAAAGATATGACTTTCGGCTAGTCTTTGGGCAGCGACTTATAGAGCATGTAAATGGCACCAGTAGTACCGACAAGAATCATTAGAATGATGAACAAGGGCTTTCCGTTATTCCAAGACTCATCCATTTTGAAGCCTAGCCACGCACAAACACCAATGGTTAGAAACAGCTGAATACCGAGCTGAGAGTATTTGAGGTAACTATTCGGGTTGTTAGGCCCTTTTGATTTTTCTTTCTGTGGCACGGCTTTCTGGTATTGTGATGACAATGTCTTTTGCCAAATGGCCCATTTTACAACCTCCATTAAAAGTAGCACCCGGCTCTACTACCAACTGATTGGTGAGTATATCACCATTAATTACAGCCGTAGGCTTAAGGATAAGGAGTTCTGAAATCTCGATGTTCCCTCTAATGTTTCCACCTACTTCTCCCGAACGCGCCACTACGTTTCCGTCCACGTAGGCATCATTGCCCATTACAAACTTGGCTTTAGCTTTTGCATTGCCAAACACCTTGCCTTCAATACGGATATTTCCAGCAGATTCTATACTGCCTTCTAGCACCGTTTCTTTACCAATGATATTACTCGTTTGGCTAAGTTCTTCGGCTGATTTTTTTTCTCCTTTTGAAAACATGGTTCAATCTGTTTAGTCTGATTAAAACGAAATGAATTCTTCCGGGTTTACGGCCGAACCATTGTACCACAACTCAAAGTGTAAGTGTGGACCAGAGGTCAATTCTCCAGTATTGCCAATGATGGCCACAATTTCACCTGCTGTGATAAAGTCACCCACTTCTTTTGTGAGTGTAGCGTTGTGTTTATAGATCGAAATTAAATTCTCTCTGTGCTGTACTGCAATTACATTGCCCTCGGACTGTGTCCAACTTGCTAAAATCACGGTTCCGTCAGCTATACTTTTAACAGGTTCATCTTTTTTAGCAACAATGTCAATACCGTAGTGCTTCGTTTGTCCATTAAATGCTTCAGAAATATAGCCTGTAATAGGTGAGAAAAAATAGAGCTGTCTGAGTTCGTCATTTTCAATCTCACCAGTCAAGAGAAAGTCTCCGCCTTTTTCAAACTCCGCCTTAAACACAGAATCTGTCTCTTCCAATTGTTTCCTGTTGTTGGCTTGCCGTGGCTGTGTGGCTTCTGTTTCGGGAACCTCATTGGAAACAACGTCTCCTTGCATGATCTTCTTAAAACTGGTGATGAACTGATCTCTATTCTCTAGCTCTTGGTTAAGTGAGTCTAGAGAAATGCTCATTTGCACTAAATCTTTGCGCGTCTCTTGTTCGGCATAGCGTGGGTCAAACCATTGGGCAAGCACCGTATTTACGAGATAAATACCAATCGTTAGGACTACCAAAAATGCCAAGAAGCTAAAGAAAGCTATCTTTGCATAAGTAAACTTATAGGTGGCCTTCTCAGAAAAGTCTTCCTCATTCTGAACGATGAAAATATGTCTGGTATTAAGCCAGTTAGAAAGGGTCTTCTTGAATCGAGCCACAATTAAAAGTCACGGAAAACAAAAATATTGATTAAAATCGAGCCAGACACCTTTTATTGTATTAATTGCGCCTTATTCTTCGTTGCTATTCAGAACTTAGTCTGATTTGAGAATCAACAATTTACATATCACTCGACTTTTTTGTCTTTTCCTCTTTCTCGGAGTAGCTGGTTGCAATTCAAAAGGCTACCAAAACGTGAATGCCCGCTATAATGGCTATTTCTATTCAAATCTATACATCGAAGAAGTATATCAAAGCCTTGAAGATAACTACGAATACAACTTCAATGATGTACTGAAGGTGTTTCCAGACATCGACTCAGGTACTGTTCAAGGCAATGAAGAAAAGCTTGATGATGCTTTTGAAAAGGCATCTCGGGTTATTGAATGGTATAAAACTAGCGACTGGGTAGACGACAGTTACTTATTAATTGGTAAAATCAGACACCTGAGGGCACAGTTTCAATATGCGGTTGAAACTTTCCAATATATCAATCAGACGAGTAAGGATACTGGTGCTCGCCAAGCCGCGCTTATTGCCCTTATGCGCACCTATATGGACATGGGTGAAATGGATAAGGCTACTGATGTCTCAAATTACCTGACCCTCGAGCAAAAACTCACGCCAGAAAACAACCAAGACTATCAAGTCCTTCTGGCCTATTATCACCAAAGACTAGGGAACCAAGCGGGAATCGCCATCGCACTAGAAAATGTGAATGGACTCATCGTGAATCGTGACCAAAGAGCAAGAACAAACTTTATACTCGGCCAGATAGCCCAAAATAATGGTGAGGGCCAAGAAGCTTTTGACTATTACGATTTGGCCTTAAAAGGGAATCCTCCATATGAATTAGTCTTCCATTCTGAATTGAATAAAATGGCGCTGGGTGATTACACGCGCGCTAGCGCTGAAAGAATGGAAAAGGTGTACAAAACCTTTGACAAAATGCTCAAGGATGGAAAGAACTTGGAGTACCAAGACAAAATCTTCTATGTAATGGGTCAGATGGAAGAGCAGCGCGGCAAACTGCTCAACGCCATCGCCAATTATAGGGTGGGAACTCAAGTGGAACAGCCAGATACCCGTCAGCAAGGGCTAAACTTCTTAAAGTTGGGCGAAATCTATTTTGACCCTTATGAGAACTACCCACTGTCGAGTCAATACTATGACAGTGCGATCGCAAAGCTTCCAAAAGACATTGAGAATTATGAAGCGATTGTCGAAAAGCAGGAGATTCTAAAAGACTTTGTAACACAACTCAATACCATTTCACTCAATGACAGTCTGTTGTCCTTATCGGAAATGAACCCAATCTCCTTGGATGCCTTTTTAGATCAACATTTACGTGCAGAGGCTGAGAAACAGAAAGAACTTGAGAAGCAGAAGAGAAAGGCTAACTCACTCATACCAACAGTCAACAATACGAACACAGACATTTCTGATGACGCCACTTGGTATTTCTATAATCAGGCGGCTATCAGTCAAGGCGAACAAGAGTTTAATAGCACCTGGGGAAATAGACCGCTTGAAGACAACTGGAGAAGATCTAGTAAAACTTCCGTTGCCGCAGGGAGAGATCCTTCTGTGGTGGCTAATGTTGATCAAGCAAATACAGAAGGAAATGAGTCTTCAAATAGTAGTGAGGAAGGGTTTGAAGCAAAAAAACAAAAACTATTGGCAACAGTACCAAAATCTGCCCAACAGAAAGACCTCGCGAATGCCCAAATTCAAGAGGCATATTTTAATCTAGGAAGGATTTATAGGTTTGGGCTGAAAAGAGAGGATGAATCAGCTGTCAGTTATGAAACACTCCTTAGCAGGTATCCTAAAACAGATTTTAGGCTCGAGACACTTTTTGCACTTTACACCCTCTTCGAAAACACAGATGTCAGTCGCGCTGCTGAGTATAAACGATTGATCATTGCAGAGTTCCCTGCTAGCCTAACCGCTAAAGTGTTAATCAACCCAAATTACGTGCAGGAAAAAGAAGCTAGAAACCTAAGGCTTCAGCAACAATACGCAGATGCCTACGCCAAATATGAATCAGGAAACTATGTAGAGGCTGACCAAATGTTGAAGGCTGCCTTGGGCTCTTTTGAAGATGCCGATTTCTTACCAACTGTGGAACTGCTGTCCGCTATACTGAAGGCAAAGACTGAAGGCCTCTTCCCGTATGAAAAAGCCTTAGAAGAGTTCACTTTAAAGTATACTGAAGGAGCTTTGTTTGATTACGCCACCGCATTGATCGCTAGCCTAAAACCAACTAAGGAAGTACTATTGACAGAAAGAGGCTTTGACTTTAGTGAGGATTTCCAACAACAACATCTAGTTGCGATTACAATTGATAAGTCCATTAATGGAGTAGATGGAATAAAAGCATTGATCAATTCGCTCAATGCAGAACGGTTTCCAAACCAGAGGCTTTCAATAGGAAGCCTTACCTTAAAAAAGAATGAGAATGTGGAAATACTTTATATTAACTCATTCAAGACTAAATCGGCTTCCGAACGTTATAGAGATGTGCTTTCAGAAGTCTTAGCAGAGAGTATTGATCAAGAAGACGCTAATTTTCATAATTTTGCTATCTCCATCGACAACTTACAGTTCTTATTCGATAGCGAGAAGATTGACGAGTACCTGGAGTTTCATAAGAAATTTTATCGATAGATGAGTTTAAAAAGTAAAATAGCCCAAAACCGACCTTTGTTAAAAAAGCTAACCATCGCTGCTTGGGTATTTTTTGTTTTGGCCGCTGTTGGTTTACCAACTTACATCTGGGCGGTAAGTTCTAATGCGAACAATTGGTTTGGTGAATTGCCGTCTTATTCTCAACTAGAAAATCCTGAGCAAAACCTAACTTCCACACTCTATACTTCAGATGGCGTTCAACTGGGTTCAGGTTACTTTCGTGATAACCGAAACCCCGTTACTTATGATGAACTGGGTGATAACCTCACAAATGCGCTCCTGGCAGCCGAAGATATTCGCTTTGAAGAGCACTCGGGAATTGACTTAGAGAGTATGTTCCGTGTGGCCTATGGGGTGCTTACTTTCAACCGAAAAGGTGGTGGTAGTACGATTAGCCAGCAATTAGCCAAGCAGTTGTTCTCTACAAGAGTTGTGAGCGAAAGAGATAAAGGAGGGCTAGAAGGAAAGAGCAGGGTTCTTGACGAGTTGATCTACAAAACGAAAGAATGGATTCTGTCGGTTAGACTTGAGAAGTCATATACTAAGCCTGAAATCATGGCCATGTACTATAACACAGTAGAGTTTGGTAACAACGCCTATGGCATTAAGTCTGCTGCAAAAACATATTTCAATAAACTCCCTAGCGAATTAACAGTACCCGAAGCATCTGTATTGGCCGGTATGCAAAAAGGAGTCACCACTTATCGACCAGACAATAACCCCGAAAACTCTAAGCGAAGACGAAATATAGTGATGAGTCAAATGGTGAAGTATGGTTTCTTAGACCAAGCGGTATATGACACCCTAAGGCCAAAAGACATTGAACTTACCTTGAAACAGCAAGATCAAAACGCTGGACTTGCCCAGTATTTTAGAGGTGTAGCTGGTGGTGACCTGAGAAGGCTAGTCAATAATCTAGGCTATGACCTTTATGCTGATGGATTAAAAATTTACACAACCATTGATAGCCGTATGCAAGCTTATGCAGAGCAAGCCACCGATAGTGCCATGCGCCAATTACAACATCGTTTTGATACGCTATTATCCGTTGAAGACAGAAGCTTATGGATTGACGCTAAAGGTCGAGACATTGAGAACTTCATGGAAGAGAACGTGATTCCTAGAACTAAGGCATATAGAAACCTGGTCAAGGAATATGGCAAAAAATCTGATTCTGTTGATTATTACATGAACTTGAAGAAAAAGCTATCCGTCTTTTCTTGGCACGGTGATATTGACACGCTCATGAGCTCTGTTGATTCTATTCGTTATTACAAGCAGTTTCTCCAAAGTGGTTTTATGGCCACCAACCCTAAAACTGGTGCCATAAAAGCATGGGTTGGCGGTATTAATTATACCCACTTTCAGTATGATCATGTGCGCTTAGGAAAAAGACAGCCTGGATCACTTTTCAAACCCTTTGTTTATGCCACGGCTGTGGAGCAAGGATACTCTCCATGCTATACTTTCAAGGATGAAGCCATATCTATTGACATTCCTTTCCAAGATGAGCCATGGAGCCCACAAAATGCTGAAAGTCGTTTTAGCGGAGACGAAATGACCCTCAAATTAGCCATGGCAAAATCGGTAAACTCTATCACGGCAAGGGTAATGAATATTGTAAAACCTGAAAAGGTTGTTGATATGACCAAAAGACTTGGCATCAAGAGCACCATTCCTCCTTACTACTCCATAGCCTTGGGAACCGAAGTCGCATCGTTGCACGAACTCGTTGGTGCCTATGGAACCTTCGCGAATAAAGGAGTACATGTAGAACCCTATTATGTCAGTAGGATTGAGGATAGGTTTGGAAACGTTATCTATAATGAACCGCCGAGAAAGAGCAGAGCGATTAGTGAAGATGTAGCTTATGTAATGCTGAATATGCTCCAAGAAACTGCTAAGTCTGGATCAGGGCGGGGTTTATATTTTCGGTATGGACTAGTTGATGCAAAGCAGGAGAAGAATGAAATTGGTGCTAAGACTGGAACTACTCAGAATGCTTCTGATGGTTGGTTTATGGCCATTACGCAAGACTTAGTGGCTGGTGCTTGGGTTGGTGGAGACGATAGAGCCATCCACTTTAAATACTGGGCAGACGGGCAAGGCGCAAGAACGGCTATGCCAATAGTTGCTCAGTTTATGCAAAAAGTTTATGCAGACTCAACGCTGGGCATTCAAAAGTCTTTCTTTGATAGACCTGCAGACCTCAGTATGGAAATCGACTGTCAAAAATTTACAGATATCATGAGTACATCTGACAGTACCATCATCTTTGATGACGAGATTTATTAATTTCGACCCATGGAGGTCGCTCGGTTTAAACCATCCGAAATACTAAAACTACCTGATAGCCCAGGAGTCTACCGCTACTTTAACGATGAGGGTAAACTTATCTATGTGGGGAAGGCAAAGAGTCTCAAAAAACGAGTTTCCAGTTACTTCAATAAGAATACCGGGGTTAACCGAAAAACGCGTAAACTGGTAACCGAGATAAAAGAGATCGAGGTCACGCTCGTTAACTCAGAGTTCGATGCGCTTTTACTCGAGAATAACCTCATCAAGCAAAACCAACCGAAGTATAACATCCTGCTTAAGGATGATAAGACCTTCCCATACATCTGCGTATCTAATGAGCGCTTTCCGAGAATCTATAGCACTCGAAAATTCATCCCTTCTAACGGAACTTACTTTGGACCCTATGCCAATGTGAAGGTGATGAACAACGTGCTTAAGTTGATTAATAGCCTCTTCACCCTGAGGTCATGTCGCTTTGATTTATCTGAGGATAACATTGCCAAAGGAAAATTTAAGGTTTGCCTTGAATACCATATCGGGAATTGCAAAGGTCCTTGTGAAGGACTACAAACCGAAGAAGACTATATAAAAGACATCGATCAGGCCGTCAATATTCTCAAAGGAAGTCTGGCTATCCCGAAGCAGTACTTTAAAGAAAGAATGACCGCAGCTGCCGAAGGCTTAGCCTTCGAAAAGGCACAGATGTATAAGGAAAAACTCAATATGGTTGGCCTCTTTCAATCCAGGTCCATTGTTGTCAGCCCTAAGATTGCCGACCTTGATGTCTTCACCATCATAACGGATGAGAAGTGGGCATTTGTCAACTACCTCCGCATCAAAAACGGTACAATCAATCTATCTCAGACTTCTGAGGTAAAGAAAAGGCTTGATGAGTCTGATGAAGATATTTTAATGCTCCTTCTGATTCAATTGAGAGATCAATATCAAAGCAGTGCCAAAGAAGTGCTAGTCAATAGGCCCATTGACTTTGTCTCAGACAATTTTAAAACTATCCAGCCTCAAATCGGAGATAAAAAGAAGTTGATCGACCTATCTCTCAAAAACGCACTCTTCTCTAAGAAGGAGAAATATGCCGCATTAGAGAACGTAAAAGACAAAGGGAATAGGGTCTTAAAGCAGCTTCAAACCGATTTACAACTCAAAGAACTACCAACACACATCGAGTGCTTTGACAACTCTAATATTCAAGGCACCAACCCAGTAGCATCGATGGTCTGCTTTAAGATGGGGCGTCCGGCTAAAAAGGACTACCGACACTACAAAATTAAGACAGTAGTGGGTGCTGATGACTTTGGGTCAATGAAAGAGGTGGTCGGCAGGCGATATAAGCGCCTTCAAGAAGAAAAAGCTCCATTGCCTAAGTTGATCGTAATTGATGGTGGCAAGGGTCAATTAAATGCCGCCTGCGATGCTTTGGTAGAACTAGGGCTGTACGGCACCATACCAATCATTGGTATTGCTAAACGACTTGAAGAGCTTTACTTTCCTGGGGACCAATTTGCGCTACATATCGACAAGAAATCAGAATCCCTCCGCCTAATCCAAAGGCTGCGAGACGAGGCGCACAGGTTTGCAGTTACTTTCCACCGAGACCTAAGGAGTAAGAACAGTTTTAACTTCGAACTAGAGAATGTAAAGGGGCTCGGCCGCGTCACCGTCAACAAATTGCTCAAGGAGTTCAAAACCATGAGTAAGATAGAAGCTGCTTCTGAGGCGGAGCTAACAGAATTGGTTGGAGACGCTAGGGCACGTCTTATTCAGAATTACTTCCAACAAAAAAAGGAAGCTAAATAGCTTCCTTTTCATTTATGATTAGCAATCTCTAGTATTCCCAGAGATTATGCATTTTCTCTAAAAGTTCGAAACGCTTTCTCATGGCCTGCTCAATAATTGAGTAGTCATAATCTGTTTTCCCATATAGCGTTTGGATGTTGTCATCACCAATGTTCTGAAACTTCGTAATGTACGTACTGAAGAGTCTCAAATCAAAAGCATGTGCAAAGCTCAACTCTTTATTACGAGGGTTTCGCTCATTGTACCAATAAGCCACATCCTTATTACTCTCTCCATAGACCTTAGCAATGTAAGCCGTTAAGTCCTGGTATTTAATCTTTACGATCTCACGTTCAGCACCATCAACCGAAGCTTTTGGCGGAGCAATCAATGTAATAGAGACGATGTCCCATTTCGCTAAAGACTGGTTTCTATCAAACAGTAAATCTTCTTCTAATAAGAGTACATCCAGATCTCCTTTTACTGCAGGATCAAGAGACTTGGCACCTGCACTTGACGCGTATTCCGCATCAATAACAGAGTCTAAACGCGCGTTAGTATAATTCTCAAAAATACCACCTTCTCTGATTTTTAAAGCCGTTCGAGCTCTAGGTCTCTGCGTTTCATCATAATTACCTTGCTGAGTCGAAAAGTCAGCCAAATTATTGTTGAAATCTTCTTCCAACATAACGTCATCTTCGTTGAAAGTCTTCACTTCATTCTCAAGCGTTTTATAAGGCGTAATACCTACTACTTGATCCAAAGCCTCATTTTGTGCTCGGTAATAATCGCGAATACCCGCTAGGATGATTTTAGTTATTCTTGACTCCTTTGCATTCCAATTAGAATTCTGCTTTTCATTAAAATTCATTTTAGACCAAAGACGAATGCTAAACATTACATCTTCATCTCGAATTGGACGAATAGAAAACTCATTATTCTGTTTCCGTGCACTATTGAGTCCAGCTACTTTCGTAGTGCTTTCAATAGTTTCTAAAAACTTAGCCGGATCAATTCCAGTTCCTTCCTCTTGGGCTAAAACCGAGAACGACAACAGCACTAATAATAAGCTGAATAACCTCTTCATCATAATCTCAAATTCTAATTAATGATCATTGTCATATTATCTACGAAAACGATCGGAATCTGCTCATTCTTATAGTTTACTCTAGAAATTTCTTCAACAGACACCACCAACTGGTCTCCAGCTGCCATTCTTGCACGAATGGAAGAAAGGTCTACGTCAGGCGTTAAACCATCAATTCTGATAACACCTTTTCTTGTTTTTCCTCTAGTCAAATAAACTTCACCTTTCGTGACGTAAAAGTTAGCGTCATCAGGATACTTTTCAGCAAAAGCAGCATCAGGGTTTAGCCTTAAATCTAAACGCGTTGGTCTATCATCAAGACCCACGTTAGGATTATAAACTTGTCCGTTTGGTCTAACATCAAGCACTGGAAGTGGAACATTTCTAGCTTCAAACTCTCTGAAACCAATGTATTGACCACTACTAGAGACATCGATTTTTACTGCTCTGTTATTCGGAACAACAGAAATCTGTCCTTTACCAGCACCTTTTGTAAACGTTGCACCAGCAACAGTAAAACTCGGTTGGTAAGCTGGCCCTAAGGCAGGAACACTAATGTTCAAGTTATTATTACAGTCTAAGTACAGCACATCTACCGATTGAGACCTCACATCAATGACTGGTCTTGCGACAAAGTACTCATGCGTAGTAGACCTTGTAATCTGGCTACCTGTTCCATCGTCAGCAGTGATTTCCACATCAAAAGTCTTCTTAGCTAAGCCATTCGCATCATACTCATTTGCACGAGCAGAAGTCTTAAAGTTTACAACACCTCTTCCATTAACAACATCAATTTCTTGACCGTTAATTTTGACTGTTGGCTGCAAAGAAGAATTTCCTAATGTGAGGAAAGCCTGAGCATTAAAGTCAAGACCTGTAGTTATGATGTTAGACTCTGAAAGTACTGTAGCCTGAGCATAATCGATTCCAGCAAAGGCACCCTCGAGAAATTCTTCGGCCTTAATTGCGTCACCCTGAGTTGCTGAAGGCTTACTCGGAGTACTCGTAGGTGTATTTGCTACATTGTCATCAGTAGCCGCTGGTTCTTCAGACCTTGTCGGAGCAACCGCAGCTAATCCACCTATTTGAGGAACATTATTAGGGTCTGCGGATACCGCTGTTCCTACCAATGCCTTCAGTTTGTTGAGTGCAACTGCCTCTTTGCTATAAATTTGATTCTTATAGAATGTCAATTGAGCAAGAACAGAAGCCAATGGGGCTTTGTAGAAGTTAAAGTTAGCGTAGTCTTTATCTTTCTCTTCCTTATTATTCTCATACATTTTGATGTCATCTGCCTTAAGTGCGATAGACTCCATCCATTCAGCATTCATACCCTCTTTACCCAAATAGTTGATCAATGCATTCACTTGCTCAGGATAAGCATCTAGCTTCTCTTGTAGCTCTTCAGCAAAACCTTGATTCACTAAATAGTTCGAAGGCTCTTCGTATTTCTTTAATGTAGAGCGCTCTCTTAGCTTTGATGTATCGCCTCCAGTAGCCACTTTTCCAAGTTCGTACTTCATATTATCGAGATAAGATGCAAGTCCATTGGTATAATCTCTTACACCTTGAGCGACTGCTGCAACCGCCTGGTCACCAGATTTATCACCTTGGTTAACAACGTCTGCTTTTATATCCGAAAGTATCGTCTGGTTATAATCTAAGAAAGATGAGTTTGAAACTTCCAAACCCCTTTCCATCAAAACGAACTTCTCCAGTACCGAGTCTTTAATTTGTAGCGCGAGAAGAGCGGTTAGCACGAGATACATCATGCCAATCATCTTCTGCCGCGGGGATTCTTTTCCTCCTGCCATTATCCTTCAGCTTAAGAGTTAGTTTGTTTCATTGCAGAGAGCATTGCCCCATATACCTTATTAAGCGAAGTCACATTAGTATTCAATTTAGCCATTTGGCCTTGGAACTCTTCCGTCTGCTTAGCGGTATTCATAGCTCCTTTGATCATGGTTTCCATGTTCGATAGGTAGCCTTTCATATATTTTGCAACAGATTCAGTATCTGCTAATTCAGTTTTGTAAGCACCACTCAAGGCTTGAAGTTGCGTAGCCGCATCTTTCAGTTGCACTTGGTATGCTTCAGTAGCCGCTTTTAATTGCGCTTGGTTACTACCTGATCCTTTGACAGTGTTGGCTACTTCACTAAATGCGGTAGCGGCCTGAGCACTAGACTGATCAATTTTAGCCAATGAAGCTGCAGCAGTCTTAGCATTCTTAGCATACTCTTCGGTAGCAATAGATGCATTTGACATGTTCGCCATTTGCTTGGCATTGCTCGCCAGGTTATCCATTCCAGCCTTAAGGTTTTGTAAACCTTCTTTACTGAAAGCTGCTTCTTTAAGCATTTTTTGCAAAGAGATATCGCCTTTGTCAGACGAAGCTGATCCATTACTGTCTTTGGAATGATCGTATAATAGTTTTGTATAGTCTGTTCCTTTAGGCTCGAAAGCAGAGAACGCAAAAATTAATGCTTCTACACTTAGTCCTGTAACAAGCATAGGCGTTGCGCCAGGCCAGCCTTCAAGCTTAAACATAGCACCAACAATTACGACCGAAGCACCTAGGCCATAGATCTTGGGCATTATATTGCCATAAAAGTTGTTAACGAATTTACTAGCCATTTTTTTCTGAGTTAGGTTGAAGTTGAAATTAATATTTAGGTGTCATTATTGTTGGCCAAGGTAGTCCATGGCACATCTGAAGCCGATTGAAGCCGAAGCCACATCACGGTATTCATAAGATCTTGTTCCTGTTTGTAGATAGTATGATATATCGTTCCATGCACCACCTCGAACTACTTTTTTACCAAAGTGTGGGCTGTCGCTATCTGTTTCAGGATTGTAAGTAAACATTGGGTTCAAATCCCATACAAGTGGATTGTATATTGGAGAGAAATCATCTCGACACCATTCAGATACGTTTCCAGACATGTTGTATAGGTTGAATGGATTGGGAAGGAAAGCATTCACTGGTGCAGTATATGAATAGCCATCATCTGCATAAGCTCCTCTACCTGGTTTGAAATTGGCTAAAAAACAGCCATCCTTATTTCTAGTGTAAGGGTTACCCCAAGGGTATTTCGAAATCTCTCTTCCTCCTTTAGCAGCATATTCCCACTCTGCCTCTGTCGGCAACCTGAAATTAGGGTATCTAGTTTCAATTGGGCTTATATCTACAAAAGTACTTGCTGCTGCTCCACCGGCTTGTCCAGCAGGTCCTACAGCACCAAGTACTGGTCCTGCATCAGCGGCTGCCGCGGCAGCTTCCCTATCTTTTTTCTTACCACCGAAGAGGCCACCACCACCTTCGTATTTTATTTGCTGTCCATTGTTAAGGTTAATGGTTCTCCACTCGGCAAACTTTTCTGCAGCTTCCCAGCTAACTCCTACAACAGGGTAGTCATCAAATGCTGCATGCTTCCAGTAATACTGAGTCATTCTGTCTGCATAGTGATAAGTAAACTCTTCTTCCCAAACATTAGGATTAGGCATAACCGCTGCAATCAGTGTTGCATCCCAGTACCTATCCCCGTTTTGAGCGAGTTCAGAAACACTATAAAGAAACTGACGATACTCGTTGTTCGTAATTTCTTCAGAATCCATAAAGAATGAACTTACCACGATCTGTCGGTTAGAATTAATTTGTGATGCGGCTACATCTTCATCGGCTTGACCCATAAAAAATGTACCTGCAGGTATGGCAACCATGCCATATGGAAGTTCTTGGTACCAGCCACCTCGATCGAGGACGCCAAGTAACTGACCCTCTTCAAGAAGCTTTCCTTCTTTTCCTCCTCCTGCCAAGAAGCCATCGAACATGCTACAGCCAGCGGTGAAGCCCAGCAATAACACAATCATAAGACCCAATACAGACTTTCTCATCATAGTCAGTTTTTATAGTTTCCCGGCCATTTATCTCCATTAAATAAGGCCAGTAGTCGCACATAAAGCGCGAAAATTAATATTTTATTGTTAGTAATCCGCTGAGACATAGAAAAAATCACGTTTTTCATTCTCTGCAGAACTTATGCTTAGTAACGGTATCTTGGAGTTCTTATGATATTTCTTCCAAGATTTCTTGCTCTATTTTTCGACTTAAACGTGTAAATGAGCATTACTTCTTGCGAAGTAGGCTCTTTACTCAACCTATCTGTCAATACAATATCGACCGAATATGCCAACGCCAAACTACGATCCTTGAGTACATTATAGCCAATCATTGCCGAAGCTGATTCTGATTGTCTGTAAGAAACTCCTCCCCATAATTGATCTCTAAAACGAGCAATAACACTTAAATCCCAGTTATAGGCATCAAAACCTATTGATCTAACTAATAAAGTTGGGGTAATTGTGAGCTCAGGAGTTAGCACATAGTCATATCCTGCTGTCAAATAATAGTGTCGAAGTAATTGATTGGCTATTTGATCTTGACCGAAGTCAAATTCGGGTTGAATTAAGTGATTTGTACTGAAACCACCAAAAAAATTCCCATTTCTGTAGAGAATTCCTACTCCAAGGTCTGGCCTTAATTGAGACTCTTTACCTGTCAAACTACCCACACCATCCCTTGGATCAACCACAACTATCTCATCAAAGTCTATGCTACTAGAGAACATACCCGCTTTTAAGCCAATACTCAGTGAGGCGCCATTTGGTAATTCTAGAAAATAAGAACCAGAGATTTGAAGCTCTAAATTAGAGGAAGGACCAAGGTTATCATTGACTACGTGAAAACCCAAGCCACCATTCCAGAAGCTCGAACTAGTGTTATAGCTAATCATTTGAGTGCTAGGCGCACCACCACTATTAATGGTGCCATCATAGCCAAACCATTGTGACCTGTGGATTGCAGTTACTGTATTACCATTGGAAAGACCAGCGAACGCTGGATTATAATACAATTGATTGAACATATAATGGGTAAACTGCGCGTCTTGTTGCGCTCGTAAACCCAGATGACAACACAAGCATATAATGGTTAGCAGAAAGGCTCTTGTCATAATGTGGTAACGCGAAATCTATTCCATTTATTTAATCCGCACGAATATATTACAACAAAACTAGCAAGTGCCCTTATAGGTTTCGCCAATCTTATAGTTTGTTCGCCTTCTTAATATACAATTCCAAAGCTCCTGTCATTGAAGGAGCATTCGGCTGAGGCGCTTCAATATCCAAAACGAGGTTTGCATCCGTGGCTGCCTTAGCAGTTGTTGGACCGAAAACAGCCATGCGTGTATCATTTTGCTTATAGTCAGGGAAATTCACAAATAGTGAATTAATCCCACTAGGGCTATAAAAAGCAATTATATCATAAAAGACATTATCTAAGTCCGACAAGTCACTCGCGACCGTCTCATAGATAACGGCCTCAGAATACTCATAGCCGTTGTCCTGCAAAAAGTTTGGAATATCTTCTTTGCGAATGCTAGAGCAAGGAAATAGATACTTTTCGTTCTTGTGCTTCTTTAATATCTCTATTAAATCTTCCGCAGTTCTAGAACCAGTGAAGATTTTTCTCTTTCTCACGACAATGTACTTCTGAAGATAATTCGCAGTCTGCTCTGAGATACAGAAGTATTTCATGTCCGCAGGAATATCAACCTTCAAATCATTACAGATGGCAAAGAAATGATCTACGGCATTACGGCTAGTAAAAATAATAGCCGTGTGCTTTAAGATATCTATTTTTTGCTTCCTAAACTCCTTTGCAGGGATAGGATCTACCTGAATAAAAGGCCTAAAATCGACCTTGATTCCGTATTTCTCTGCAAGTTGATAGTATGGTGATTTCGGATCTGACGGTTTTGGCTGTGATACGAGTAAACTCTTAACTTCTTTCAGCCTCCCCTCAATGATGCTATTAGACATATGCTTCCCTACTTATTTCCCGAATTGGCGTGTTATAACAGTAATTTGATCCCGACAATAGCAGGGACGATTTCTGTGCTGCAAAGGTAAGAAAATATATATAACTTACTATATAGCTTTAGTTGCTCAAGCTTGACGTAAATGTTTAACAACCTGTAAAGCAAATAGATGACAGTGCCCACTAGAATTGTGTTGATCAATAACACAGGAAAACTGTAGTTGCTGTAAACGACCAGAGCACAGAGAACAGTCATGGCCATGACGTAACAATTGTTGAGACTTTGTATTTCTTGAAAATGACGGCTTATTGAAGGGGAAAGGTTAAACAAAGACCCTATCAGCCAAATGAAAAGGTATTTAATCAAAAAGAAAAGTTGAAAAGTAGCGGTCATCACCAGCCAAATTAAGATGCCCATACCAAAGCTCTCTGGAATCAGCCAAGGGACTAACACGAATCCTTCAACCTGATGTAAACCAAAGAATAAAACTATAACGACAAAACTCGTAGAAGCAGATAATATGATGCTGAAGTAGAGACTCTCGGTACTTAAAAGCCTAATATTAGACCCAAACTCGTTCTTTAATTTAAAATTAAGAAGTTTAGAGAAGTCATATACAGTGGCGAACATCTTCGGAAATGCCATCCGTGACACAGCATAAGCTGCCAGCAACAGCGCAGAAATGGCTATGGCAATGTCACGAAATAAAACTGGTGAAGATTCAATAAGCACGCTCATATTAGAATCGAGTAGTAAACCCGAAATGTATTTTCGATTGATTAAAGTTCAGGCCGCCTGTATTTTCAGATGTGCCTAAGGCGTAAACAAAGTTAAAGATACCATTGCTATTGGAAAAGTTGATGCCGGCACCCAAGCCTAATGCAAATTCATTCTTCTCTCCGATCCGATCTACAAAGTCGCTTCTTATGAATCCAATATCTGAAAAGACACTGAGATAAGAAGATTCATCAAAAAACACCCTTGACTCTATTGTTGAATAAGCATAACCCGTGGCAAAGAAAAAGTTCTCACTAAACCCACGGAGGGTATTTAGTCCCCCTAAACGATAAGCATCATTTTGAAAAAGCTGATCATTGGAAAGTAAGCCTGCATTAATTCCAGTATATAAAACCAGCTTTGGACTAAATGACCAGTAGTTATCCACACTAACGTCATATTGATACTGAAGGGTCTTTAAGTCTACGTCTAGATAAAGTTCAGTAGGTAAGCCTATATTCTGTTCAATGGTTTTATTACCAACAGAAGCAGAGAGCCTAAGGCTCAAACCACGCCTAGGTAAAAAAGCATCATCCAAATGATCTAAATACAAGCTCAGACCATAACGCGTTACCGCAAAATCAATGATATCAGGAAGCCTCGTAGCGTTGGCGAATTGAGAAGTCGCGAGAAGGTCTGTGTTTCTAAAGCCCGTGAAAAAACCAAGCGTACTATTGGTCGCTAGGTTAAAGGAGAAGTCCACCCGAAAATCTCTCCGCGTAAAAGTGGTGTCCTGCTTTAGAAACTCAAAGTCGGTGTCTACAGATAGTGGACTCCTAAAGATGTTAGGATGAAAGTACTCCATTCGAATTGACTGCGTTTCCTCGCTTAGCCTCCTCCAATGGAGACCGATTTTCTTACCCGTTGCAAAAGGGTTATACAGCTCCAGATCAAATTGCCCAGTAATAAGTAGTCCATCATCACGGCTCGTGTTTGGCAGAAAGCCAATGATACCATCGATGGTGTTAATCGGTCTTTTGGCAAGCTCCAAAGAGACTATTGCCTCACTATTTTGAAACGAAAGCCGTGGGCTCTTGACCAAACGTAAATAAGGCAACCTTCTTAGCTTGCTCACTACACCATCAACAACAACTTGATTATAGGGATCTCCCATATCAACTCCCAAGTATGCCGTGGCAAATCGAGATTTCAGAATTTGATTGCCAACGATATGTACTGAATCGAACCGTATCAGTGGCCCAACATCTAAGTTCAGCGTGGCATTGAGTTGATTACTCTCAATCCTAAGAGAATCATATCTAAGTGCGGCAAAGGGAAAACCGTTTCTTTCGGCATAGCGCAACATGCTAGTTTCAATCTTCCCAATTGCTTTAAGGTCAAATCTTTCGCCATTAAAGCGACTGGTTTTATAGCCCGATTTGCGCAGAATACTCCGTTCCACATTTCCCGCGCCCAGCGAAAGCCACTCAAAAGGAGCCCCAGGGTCTATTGAAGCTTCTATTTGACCCGGGAGAGAGGTGATGCTGTCTATTTGGGCCAGGAGATAATCATCCAAACCCAGTTGATTAATTAAAGACTGGATTGTCTGAATTGCACTTAAAGAATCTATGGGGTTTTGATTATACTTATACTTGCGAATCAATTGCTCGTTTTCAGCAGTAGCCCTTATCCTTAACTCCAGCTTGTCCTGTGCGAAGGCGGAACTGAGGATTAAGAAATTTAAGCCGAAAACGACCAATATGACACCGCGAAAGCCTGACATTTATTAGGTTTGAATTTAAAATAACGAAACTTTGGCCGGATTATACATCCATATTCCATTCTGCAAAAAAGCATGCCACTATTGTGACTTTCACTTTTCCCAATCCTTAGGTCAAATCGATGAGATGGTTGACGCTATTGGGGAGGAGCTCATCATGCAAAGTGACTTTTTGGGTCGAGATACTATTTACACCATCTATTTTGGAGGTGGTACACCTTCACTACTCGAAGGCCCTCATTTAAAGAAACTGATGGGCATCATTCAGAGTGAATATGTCTTGTCTAGCAACCCAGAGGTCACCATGGAAGCCAACCCGGATGACTTGACTGAAGAGAAGCTCACGACCTTCTTCAATCTTGGAGTAAACAGGCTAAGCATTGGGGTTCAATCGTTCAATGACAAGCACCTGAAATGGATGAATCGCCAACATACCAGTAAAGAAGCCATTGATACATTTCACTTGGCGCGTAAAGTTGGTTTCGAAAACATCAGTCTTGATTTGATCTATGCCTTACCAGGCGAAAATCATGAAAACTGGCTTAATGACCTTGAAATGATGGTAGGCTTGAGGCCAGAGCATATTTCTTCTTACTGCCTCACCATAGAGCCGCAAACGGCTTTTGGCAATTGGCTTAAAAAAGGAAAGATCAAAGCCATTGATGAAGACTTCGCTGCTGATCAGTTCGAAATCCTCTTGGATACCATGGCCAAATATGGTTACGACCAATATGAGATTTCAAATTTCGCCCAACCCGGATACGAGTCTCAGCACAACAGTGCCTATTGGAAGGATGAGAAATACCTAGGCATTGGCCCATCAGCACATTCCTATAGTGGTAAGTTTCGTAAAGCGAACGTGGCGAACAACGCCAAATACTTAAAAGGAATCAAAGAAGGAGAGGTGCCTGCCGAAGTGATCACCCTTAGCCCAGAAGATCAGGTAAACGAATACATCCTTACCTCGCTGCGTACGAAATGGGGCTGCGACATGAGTCGTTTAAAAACCAAATACAATGTTGATTTACTCTCTGAGCAAGAGCATTACCTCAACAAGTTGGCAAGTCAAGATCTGATTTATGAAGACGAGGGTTGCTTGATATTAACGAACAAAGGAAAACTACTCGCAGATAAAATCGCTTCAGATTTATTTATTGAATAATTTCATTCCAACACCAAACGCTTACTGCCGAATTGGTACTTTAGATGCCCCAATCGGAAAACGATGAAAAACAGGTATTCACATAGGAGTAGAAAAAGCCAGCCCGAACCCTTGGGTGAAGCTATTAGTGAGATGCTTAAGGCTTTCCGTATCGAAGGTAAATTTTATGAAACAGACCTTGTCAACTCCTGGGAACGTGTAATGGGCAAGCCGATCGCCACTAGAACCTCTAAGATCTACATTAAGGACAAAAAGCTCTTTGTCCATATCTCTTCCGCTCCGCTGAAGCATGAGCTGAATATGTCTCGCGACAAAATTTTGGTGATGCTCACCAAAGAATTGGGTCAGCCAATCGTTAATGAGGTGATTATAAAATAAAAAAGGAGACCAAAGTCTCCTCTTTTATTCATAGTGTAAATCTTAATTCTTCTTAATCTCTTGATTCAAATCAGCCTTCTTATAGCTCTCAGGAAGTCTAGTAATGGTGATAATATTCTCTTTCGTGAGGTATTTGTTCGCTGCTGCTACAACCGCTTCTTTAGTAATAGCATCTGCACGCTCATTGCCTTTCAAGATATCTTCAAAGTCATCGCCATTTTTCAGGTAAGTCCCCATCGCATTTGACCAATAAGCATTTTGCTTAATAGACTCATCAAAGTTTTGCTTACGAGCAGTGATAATCTTTTGGAGATCTTCATCCGTAAACTCTCCGTTCTTTATCTTCTCAAGTTCTTTGAGAGCTGCCTGAGTGAGTGCCTCGACATTCTCGGGCTTACATGGAAAAGAGATAGAAAAAGTGAAAGTTGGGTCAGGGTAACCGGTCAATGAAGCATTTGCTCCAGCACCATATACGCCACCCATTTCTTCTCTCAGCGTCTCAATCATTTTATTCGTTAGTATGCCTGCTACTGCGCTCATCAGTCCGTTAGTGTTCATGTCATACTCATAATCGCCAGACAGGGTAATGCTCACCTGGCTCTTCTCATCTACACCAACATAAACGTTTTCTGTAATCTTTCCCGCCTTGATATTGAGGCTCAAGTTCTTATAAGACTCATTAGATGCTGTAGCGGGTAAACTCGCGATATACTTTTCTACCAGTGGTTTAAACGTATCCATGTCAATGTTACCAACAAACACGAACTTAAAGTTACTGGCGTCTGCAAAGCGCTCTTCATAAATCTTCAATATCCTATCTAAGTCAATCGTTTCAAAGGCTTCTGGCGTTGGGAAAGTTATCCACGGATTATCCTCACCCATCATTATCTTCTGCATTTCTATCTGAAACTGGAAGTCAGGGCTAGAAGTAACATTAACATATAGGTTCTTTGTTCTGCCTAACCAGCTATTGAAAGCTGCCTCATCTTTTCTTACCGTAGTAAATTTTAGATGCAGCAACTGCATGAACGTCTCCAAGTCCTTAATGCTTGAAAAACCAGAAACCGACTCGTCATATAAACCAATTCCCGCATTGACAGAAGCTGTTTTTCCGGTCATAAACTTGTTAAGGTCAATCGCGTTGAATTCGCCAACACCCATTTGACTCATCACTTGACCGGCCATTTGAACTGACATGATATCTGAGGGGTCATACAAAGAGCCTCCACCAAAACTAAAGGCGTTCAACCTAATCTCATCATTCTTGAAGTCTGTCGGCTTTAAATAAAGCTTTGCTCCATTTGACAGCATCATTTCTGTAATGCCTGTTACTGCGTTTGTTGATTCAGAAACAATTGACCCTGCTTTTGGCAATTGACTCAGCAGCGTAGTTGCTAATGTTTCTTCTGCATAGGGCTGAATAGAATTGTCATCCTTGGCGTTATCTAAGATCGCAATCAGCTCATTCTCTGTTGGAATCATATCCGCATTCTCTTCTTTTGCGTTGATTTCAATCGTTCTATTGTCCTCAGTGATCCAACTTTTAATCAATTCATTAATCTCTTCTAGTTTAATGGTTGGAACTACCTTATTGAGGTTGTCTAATCGTTGTTGTGCATTCAAAAGAGACCCTCCATTGAGAAAGTGGTTGACATATGCCCCTACTACTCTACCTGATTGATCCTTATCTGCTTCTTTCACACCTCTTTCATAACTATTGCGGTAGAGGGCGATGGTTCTTTCCAATTCTCCTTGTGTAAATCCGTACCTACGAACCCGTTCGTTAGCCGAAACAGCTGCTTTTAGGCCTTCTTTAAACTGATCATCTTTCACATTTACATAAATAGTATATGCCGATTTGTCTTGGCCCAATGTCCTGCCATAACCACTGAAACCAAATTGAAAAGGAGGATTCTCAGCTTGTACCAGTTCATTGAATCGTTGGCTCATCATATTGCTGAAAAGCCCTCTCATCACAGTTGTTCTAAAGGCTGAAAGCGTATTCTCTGTTTTAGTTAAACCCTTTTTAATAAACTCAACGCTAATGGTGTTGCCAGTTGCTTCTTCATCGCTGGCTACAGCTATTCTAGTTCCTTCGAAGTCGGTTCTAGAGTAATAAATGCGCTCTTTAGGTTTTTTAGGTCCCTTTATCTTACCGAAAAGCTTCTTGATCTTCGCTTCCATTTCAGGAACGTCAAAATCACCGACAGCCACAAGTGCCATTAAGTCTGGTCGATACCAATCTTTGTAGAAGCGCTTGGCGGCCTCATACTTAAAGTTCTCAAGTACTTCGGGCTTACCAATAGGAAGTCTTTCAGCATACCTGGATCCCGCCAAAGTGATTGGCCAAACCTGCTGTCTCATCCGCTCATTTGCACCTAGTCTAAGGCGCCATTCTTCCATGACAACTCCTCTTTCCTTATCTATTTCCTCATCATCAAAAGTAGCTTGATGTGCCCAGTCGCTCAGCACCGTCAGGGCTTTGTCCAAATTTTCTGGATTGTCCGTAGGAATCGGAAGGATATATACCGTTTCATCGAAGCTCGTATAGGCATTCAAATCTCCTCCAAATTCTAAGCCCATCTTCTGTAAGAAGTCGATGAGTTCGTTTTTCTGAAAATTCTTTGTCCCGTTAAACAGCATGTGCTCTGTAAAGTGAGCCAGTCCTTGCTGATCTTCATCCTCTAGAATTGACCCTGCCTTGATGACAAGACGGAATTCTACACGATTTTCAGGTTGCTTATTCTCTCTTAGGTAATAGGTAAGCCCATTATCGAGGGTACCAATCTTTACTGACGGATCGGTTCGCAGCTCCTGAAAACCACGTACCGAGAGTGGTGTAAGCACCATCAAAAGTGCTAACAGGCTGAAGTAATATTTTGAGTTTTTCATCATTTCTTTTTTGAGTTCTTGAGTTTTTCAGTTTTTGACTATTGAATTCGTTAATATATGTGCTAAACAATTATAAGGCAAATATTTTCATTTTGAATAATGAAATAATGATAAATAATTGATGTCCTAAATAGCGCTTTACTTTTGTAGGAAGCGTTTCTGGAAAAACAGAATCACAAACACTCCCATAAAGATGGCTGCATCGGCAATGTTGAAGATAGGCCAAAGCGCTACTTTCTTACCACCCCAAACAGGAACCCAATCGGCAACATTGCCTTCCCATACGTCTAGATAGAGCATGTCAATAACTTGTCCATGAAACCATGGCGTCATCACATCATAGGGTGCGTTGTCTAAGAAAACACCATAGAAAACGCTATCGATCACATTTCCAATAGCGCCTCCTAATATGGCTGCAATACACCACAGCAGGCCCGTGTGGTAATTTTTCTTAGACATGCGATAGAGGATAATTCCAATGACAATCATGGCTACCATTCTGAATATGGTGAGCCCAAGCTTACCATATTCTAAGTCAAAACGAAGGCCAAAGGCCATGCCTCTGTTCAGAATATAGTGGAGTTTAAACCAGTCACCCAGCAGCGTGATTTCTCCTGCTGGGCCCATGGCCATATTGAAATGCACCAATAATTTTACCCCCTGATCGATGATAATCACTCCTAGGGTTAAAAAGAAGTATTTGAGGTGCTTCAAACTTAAATTTATCTCACTGAAATACTAAGGTCAATCTGCCAATCATCAATTTCAACGGTATCGGCACCATCAAGCTTATCTACAAATTCTAGGCTGAGGGCCTGAGTTTCTTCACAGATATAGGTCTTATTGGTACTTAATGCTTCATTAATAATCGTTTCGTTGGTTAGAACGAGAACATCGATCTTATCTTGAACATCTAGTCCTTGATCTTTTCGAAGATTCTGGATTCGATTCACCAAATCCCTGGCAATTCCTTCAAGGCGCAAGTCTTCAGAAATGGTAATATCCAAGGCTACAGTAGTTTTACCTTCACTCGCAACGGACCATCCTGGGATATCTTCACTGCTGATCTCAACATCATCAATTGTAAGCTGAATCGTTTCACCATCAATCGCCAAGTCGTACTGACCTGCCTTTTCAATGGCAGCAATATCTTCTTGACCCCATTGGTTTATGGCAGCAGAAATCAATTTCATTTTCGGTCCAAATTTCTGACCTAATGACCTGAAGTTAGGCTTCACTTTCTTTACCAATACGCCAGAAGCGTCATCTAAAAACTCAACCGTCTTGACGTTTACCTCTGACATGATGAGGTCGGCAACAGCCTCCACATGATGACGTGTAACTTCATCTAAGACTGGAATCATAATCTTAGAAAGCGGCTGCCTCACTTTGATCTTTTCCTTCTTACGGATAGAGTGCGTCAAAGAAGAGATGGTTTGTGCCAAGGCCATTTGTGTTTCTAAATCGGTATTAATACACGCTTCGTCAACCACAGGAAAATCAGTCAAGTGAACAGACTCACTTTTGTCTAAACCACTTACTGCATTCAAATCTCGATAGAGGTTCTCCATATAGAATGGTGCAATTGGCGCACCAATCTTAGCCACAGTCATCAAGCAAGTATACAGCGTTTGATAAGCTGCTCGCTTGTCATCATTGTATTCCCCTTTCCAGAACCGTTTCCTGTTTAAACGAACGTACCAGTTACTCAACTCGTCTGCCACAAAGTCCATGATAGCTCGGGCCGCACGTGTAGGCTCATACTCGTCATAAGCTGCATCCACAGTTTTAATCAGTGTATTGAGTCTTGAAAGTACCCAACGATCACTTTCTGGTCTATTTGCTAATGGAATGGCTGCTTCTTGAAACTTGAAACCATCGAGGTTTGCATAAAGCGCGAAGAAATTATAGGTATTGTGAAGTGTGCCGAAGAATCTTCTTTGCACTTCACCAACGCCTTCAATATTAAATTTTAAGTTATCCCATGGGTTGGCATTCGAGATCATGTACCAACGTGTGGCATCTGGCCCATACTCCCCGATCGTTTTGAAAGGGTCGACCGCATTGCCCAATCGCTTGGACATCTTATTGCCTGCTTTATCAAGCACTAGTCCGTTGGCAATTACGTTTTTGAAGGCTACGCTATCGTGAAGCATTACAGCCAACGTATGTAGTGTAAAGAACCAACCTCTTGTCTGGTCAACCCCTTCAGCAATGAAATCTGCCGGAAAGCTCTTTTGGAAGGTCTCTTCGTTTTCAAATGGATAGTGCCATTGTGCATAAGGCATGGCACCTGAATCAAACCAAACGTCAATCAGGTCTAATTCACGAATCATTTTTTGACCTGAATCACTGACAAGGATAATGTCATCAACATACGGCCTATGTAAATCAAAGTCATCCGAAATTTGCTCGTTCATAAAACCAGCATCTACCGACTTTTGAACTTCAGCCTTCAACTCAGCAATCGATCCAATACACTTTTGTTCTTTCTTATCTTCTGAAACCCAAATCGGCAATGGCGTTCCCCAATACCTTGATCTACTTAGGTTCCAATCCACGAGGTTCTCTAACCAGTTGCCAAAACGACCTTCGCCTGTAGAAGCAGGCTTCCAGTTGATCGTTTTGTTCAACTCAACAAGTCTGTCTTTATAGGCTGTGGTTTTGATAAACCATGAGTCTAATGGATAGTAGAGAATCGGTTTGTCAGTACGCCAGCAGTGTGGGTAAGAGTGTTCGTACTTCTCTACTTTAAATGCTCTATTTTCTTCTTTCAGTTTGATGGAAATCAATACATCAAGAGACTTCTCAGGAGCCTCTCCATCTTTATAGTATTGATTCTTCACGTACATGCCTGCAAAGTCTGTGATCTCATCTACATACTTTCCTTGCTTGTTCACGATCGGCACATCCTTACCTTCTTCGTCCTTTACGAATACACCAGGCATATCGTATTGAACAGAAGTTTTAAAATCGTCTGCACCGAAGGTTTTAGAAATATGTACAATACCAGTTCCGTCTTCAGTAGTTACAAAGTCACCGATCACTACGGTAAACGCTGGCTTTTCCAATGGAATGTATGGCATCAACTGCTCATAATCCATGCCTTCCATGTCTCTTCCTTTAAAGGAATCGACCACCTCGAAAGGGATTAATTTATCGCCTGGTTTGTAGTCTTCAATGGCAATGTCTTTTGCTTTTTCATTGAAGTAAGCACCCATACGCTCTTTTGCCAAGATCACATTAGTTGGCTCAAAAGTGTATTGGTTGAAAGTCTTCACCTTGACATATTCAATACCCGCTCCGACAGCCAAACCATTGTTGGCTGGTAATGTCCAAGGTGTCGTGGTCCATGCTAGGATGAAATCGTTTTCAGTTCCTGCTACTTTAAATTGGGCCACCATAGAGGTGTCCTTAATGTCTTGGTAAGTACCTGGCTGGTTGAGTTCGTGTGAACTTAGGCCAGTTCCTGCCGCTGGTGAATACGGTTGGATGGTATAGCCTTTATAGATCAGGTCTTTGTCGTATAGCTTCTTGAGCATACTCCAAACCGTCTCGATGTATTCTTTCTCGAAAGTGATGTACGGGTTATCTAGGTCGACCCAGTACCCCATTTTCTCGGTAACGTCATCCCAAACGTCCTTATAACGCATGACCGTTTCGCGACACTTTTGGTTGTATTCGTCAACCGTAACTTTCGTGCCGATGTCTTCTTTCTTAATCCCAAGTTCTTTTTCAACCTGAAGTTCTACAGGTAGACCATGGGTATCCCAGCCGCCTTTTCGTTTTACCTGAAAGCCTTTTTGAGTTTTATATCGACAGAAGATGTCCTTGACCGTTCTGGCCATGACATGATGAATGCCAGGTGCTCCATTGGCAGACGGAGGCCCTTCAAAAAATGTAAAAGTCGGACTACCCTCTTTTTCAGAGACTGACTTTTCGAAAATTTGATTGTCTTTCCAGAATTGAAGTATGTCTTCACCAACCTTAGCAAATTCTGGTTTCTTATACTCTTTATACTTGCTCACTTTAATTCCTTTCGTATTACCTATCGGTAGAGCCCAAAAATGGGTCGTCTTTCTTAATCAATAAATTATCTCTGTCTATCTCTTCGTCATCATCTTCATTATAGAACTCATAGTGTTCAATGAGTGGATGAATCTTTTGATTCCGCTTTCCGCTATCGAACACCATCAATAATGACGGAAGCAAAGTTAAGTTCGTGATCATAGCGAAGAACAATGTCAATGAAGTCAGTAAACCTAAGGCAACTGTTCCTCCAAAGTCAGAGAAAACGAAAATCACAAAACCGAAGAATAGAATGATCGAAGTATATAACATACTTGATCCTGTTTCTTTAATACTATTACTAATCGCTACGGGTACGAAGAAGTTCTTCGCAAAAAGCTCTTGTCTATACTTTGCCAAAAAGTGAATGGAGTCGTCTACAGAGATTCCGAAGGCGATGCTAAAGATCAATGCTGTACTTGGTTTCAAAGGAATGCCAAAGAAGCCCATGATCCCTGCCGTCATAATCAGTGGAATGAAATTCGGAATCAGCGAAATGATGATCATCCTTACGTTCGCAAATAAAATGGCCATGATGACAGCAATAATGGCAAAGGCCAATAACAAGGAGTTACGAAGGTTTTCGATTAAGAACTTATTGCCCTTCACGAATAATAAGGTAGAGCCTGTTACAGCAGTATCTACTCCCTCATCATCGCCAAATACTCTGTCAATTTCGGGCTGAACTACGTTGTTGATCAACGAATCCATTCTTTGCGATCCTATATCCGCGATCTTCAAGGAAACGCGCAACACCTGACCTGTAGAGTCCACAAAGTTATCGAGGAAGCTAGACTCCCCTTCGCGATTACTGAGGTAGCTCAAGATGACATTTCTATCGCTCGGGCTTGGTAAGCCATAGTACCTTTCGTTTCCGTTATAAAATGCCTGCCGTACCGCCTTCGCGAATGTGACAATTGAAATCGGAGATGATATATTTTCTAAAGGTTCGAGGGCTCGCTCCAATCTTTCAACTTTTCGCAGGTTTCTCGCATTGATGGAGGACTTTGGCTTACCAAAATCAATGATGATTTCCAAAGGCATCACCCCACTAAAGTTATTCTCAAAGAAATAGAGGTCTTGCTTGAGTTCTGACTTTTCTGGAATGTCATCGACCATGTAGGCTACAGAATAAACCCTTGTTAAGCCAATAATCGCAACCACAAGAATAACGCCTGTTACCACAAAAACACGGTAACGGTGACGGTGCACGATCAAGTCGAGTAAGCCCAGAAACTTTCCGACAGCCTTAAATTCTAAATGCTTAAGCTGGTTCTTCTTTGGCGCGGGCAAATAAGACAGAATACCCGGAATCAAGATGATACTCACCACAAAAGTTGCCAGGATATTGATACCTGCAACCAAGCCAAACTCCTTAAGTAGCGTAATGTCGGTTGTGACTAACACCAAGAAGCCAATGGCGGTAGTGAAATTGGTGATGAACGTTACCATCCCAATCTTGCCTACCATTCTGTTGAGCGCTTTAGGCTTATTGCCATGTTTCGCGTACTCCTGATGGTACTTATTAATAAGGTATACGCCATTCGGTATCCCTATGACTACTATGATAGACGGGATCAGCCCCATCAAGACAGTAATATTATAGTTTAGTAGTCCTATTGTTCCAAGCACCCAAACGACCACGACACTAATGACAATGAGTGGTACCAAAACAGATGTAACCGAACGGAAGAAAAGGAAAAGAATCAGTGCCGTTATGCTCAAAGACAAAACAATAAAGAGCCTCAGCTCAACATTTGTCTTTTGCTGCATGATAGTACGCACAAATGGCATACCCGAATAATGAAGGTCTATCTCTGTCTCTGCGGCAAATTCTTCTCCAAGTCTTTTGATTTCATTCACGAGTACATTTCTGCCTGCTGAATTCAATACTTCCCGCTCTAAGTTGATCAGTATGAGCGTTGCACCATTATCAGTGTTCAGCAACTGACCCGCATAAAACTTCAGCCCTAGGGCTTCTTGTAATAAGGAATCAAGTTCTTCTTGGGTCTTGGGAGACTCCTTCATTAGGGGCTCTAAGTCGAAGCTTCTGTTGTCTTGATTTTTGACTATCTTTTGTAATGTAGGCAACGAGATGACATTGCTAATGCCTTCTAGACTTGCAATCGTTTCGCTTAATGCCTTGTATTTGTTGAAGTTTTCGAGCTCGAAAAGGGAGCTGTCTTTTGCACCTACTACTAGGATATTGCCATCTTCTCCGAACTTCTCTTTGAAGTTCATGAAATAGCGAAAGCTCTCGTCAGTGCTAGGAACGGCCGTGTTAAAGTTGAATGCCATCTTGACATTCCTTGCCTGATAACCCATAAAGGCAGTAAACAGGAAGATCGAGATGATCAATATCAGCCTGTGTTTCAGTACAATATGAGGGAGTTTAGACCACATTTTCGAACAAGTTGACAAAGGTAATATTTTCCCCTTTCTATCATATCCGAAGACCGTCTTATTAATAGGTATAAAATTGTCCTAGCGCATGCTTGGCAAAGATATGCCTGTGAGCTTACGATAAAGACTCATGGCATTAGAATCGGTAAGCCCAGAAATATAGTCTAGTAATGCCCTTAAAGAAGTATAGGTGTCTTTCGACTCCTTAATTTCATCTTTCAAATCTGAAGGCAATAAACGGAATGCAATGGATTGCTTCTTGGTCATGCTGGATTTACTCAAAATGGCAGGCACAAAAGACTCTAACAGACCATTTAGCACATTAAACCCTGCAGCTTCAATTTCTACTACATGCTGTGCCCTGTATATTTTTTCTATTGAAACATTCTTAATCTCCTCTAGCGCTGGCGTGGCTTGAATATCATCCGTAAGAGATATATCGTAGTCCCCAGATAGAATTCCTTCCTCATTCGCTAAAAAATGATCTGTACTCTGCTCAATTAAAACCCCTATCGTCATCGCTCGAAGTAATGAAATCTGTTCTGCTTTACTCCTGATCGTTTTCAGTTTAGTGGCATCAAACTTTGAACCTATCACTTGAGCATACAGGTCAATGGTGTCTTGATGACTAATTAGACCAAGGTTACAACCATCTTCTAGGTCGATGATATGATAACAGATGTCATCTGCGGCCTCCACTAAAAACGCGAGTGGATGACGGCACCATTGGTCATTGGCTAATTGGTGTAATTGGAGGTCGTTGGCTAACGATTTAAAAATTTCGGCCTCCGAATGATAAAACCCATATTTCTTTTGGCTTCTTCTCGGCTTAAATTGATCTGCTACTTTAGATGGTCTTGGATATTTTGTAAAAGCAGCTAGTGTTGGCTTTGTTAAACGCAAACCTTGGTAACCAGATTTGTTCAGTAACCTGAACCCTTGAGCATTTCCTTCAAAGTTGATAAGATCGAACCATTGTTGCTCAGTAAATTCTGTTTCAAGATTGTCTTTATGAGTAACAAAGTAATCTGAGATGGCATCTTCGCCCGAATGACCAAAAGGTGGATTGCCTATATCATGGGCAAGAGAGGCAGATGCTGTAATCAAACCAAAATCGTTTGCACTAAAGTGGTCCTTCAAGGAAGGGTGCTTTTGCAAAATCACGGTACCTACAGACCTACCCAATGACCTTCCGACACTGGAAACTTCCAAACTATGCGTCAAACGATTGTGCACAAAGTCATGCTCCGGGAGCGGGTGCACTTGCGTTTTATCCTGAAGCTTTCTAAAAGGGTGCGAAAATATGATTCGATCGAAGTCCCTATCGAATACCGAACGATCGGTATTCTTTTTATGAGATTCACCACTATCTAAAAGTCCTTGCCAATCCATGTGATAATCAATTATTGCTTGAAATTAGACAACCTCTGTCAACAGTCAAACTATTCTAATTTAAACCGATATTATTCACCTAAATGGCGCAATCCTTTGCACCAGAACAGAGGTTTTTCTCAAGATTGACACCATAAAATGTTAGTTAACATAGGGTTAATATGGCCCTCCTGCTCTGATAGTTAGATAAAAGCAGCCTATGGGCACTATGTAAAAGCCATAGTTTACTGCAAACGTTTGCGTTAATTTTAGTTAAATTCAGCTATGAATTACCCACCAGTAATAGTACTTTAAGCATTCGATTGCACTTTTTTGGCCAGGTTCGGCCTAAAATCAAGTAAATTAAAAATGATTGTATGAAAAAAATTTTACTAATCCTGCTTGTTATGTCAGTAGGTTTCCAAGGGGCTCTACTGGCTCAAACAAAGACCGTTACCGGTACGGTTACAGGGGGGGATGACGGCTTAGGCATTCCTCGTGTAAATGTAACGGTTAAGGGTACTACTAGAGGAGAGGCTACCAATTTAGATGGTACTTTCTCTATCCAAGTAGCTGCCACCGAAACACTAGTTTTCTCTTTTGTGGGTTATATAGCTCAAGAAATACTAGTGGGAACTCAGACCACTATTGATGTGGTTTTACAACCAGACTACAATGAATTAGATGAAATCGTAGTTGTGGGTTATGGATCTCAAGAAAAGAAAGAGATCACAAGTGCTGTAGCCAGCATAAAACCTGAAGACTTTAACAACGGAAATATTTCAAATCCGACTCAGTTACTTCAAGGTAAAGTTGCCGGTTTATCAATTACCAGACCAGGTGGTGATCCAAATGGCGGTTTCAATATCCGTTTAAGAGGTATCTCAACATTTGGTGGTAACCAATCTCCTCTTATTGTGTTGGATGGTGTGCCTGGTGCAGACCTTGGTAATGTTGATCCGAATGACATTGCATCTATTGATGTATTGAAAGATGGTTCAGCTGCTGCGATTTACGGTGCTAGAGGATCTTCGGGTGTTATCCTTATTACTACTACTAAAGGAAACTCGGGTGAAGGTATTAGTAATATCAGTGTTAACACTTTCGCAAGTATTGAGCAGAAAACACTAAACAAAATTAGCTCATTAAGTGGTGATGAATTTGTCGCTAGAGGCGGCCTAGACTTAGGTTCAAGAACTGATTGGGTAGACGTTGTAACGCAAGATGCTTTTTCTTATGCTACTAATGTAAGCTTAAGTGGTTCAATGGGCGGTACTTCTTATCGTGCCTCTGTTAACTACAGAAATAACGAAGGTATTGTTAAGGGTTTCAAAAATGAGAGACTAAACACAAGATTAAACGTTACGCACAATGCGATCAATGATCGTTTGAGATTAAGTGCCAATGTTAACTTGACGAATGGTTCTTATGGAGCTAAAAATAATGGTCTATTCGATTTTGCATTGACTTACAATCCAACGGCACCAATTTTTGACGATGGAACTTTAAGCCAAAATAGTCTTGGAGGATACTTCCAAACACTAGCATCTTCTGATTACTTCAACCCCGAAGCACTTAGAAGAGAGCAAAACTTTAGCGGTACAAACAAAACAATCCTAGCTTCGTTTAGAGGCGAATTTGATGTTACTGACGACTTAACGGTTGCTATACAGTATAACCAAGATAGATTTAATGGTCTAAACGCTAATTCCTTCTCAAAATCTGACTTTGCTTATGGCGGTCCTAGAGGAGGAGTTGCAGGACGTACTACTGATGATAGATTTACTGAAATCATCACAGGTACTTTAAACTACAACACTCAAATAACTGATGACTTGACGGCTAACTTCCTAATAGGAGCAGAGCGTCAGACGATAACGGCTGAAGGCTTTGGTTTACAAACTCGTCAGTTTTTGTTTGATTCATTTGGAGCAAATAACTTGGGTGCAGGGGCATTAGTAACTGGCCCTGACACTAACTATTACTCTTATAAGAATCAAAACATTCTTAATTCAGCATTCTTCAGAGCAAACCTTAGTTTTCAAGGTACTTACTTCCTTTCTGCTAGTGTGCGTTCTGAATCATATTCAGGATTTGGTGATAATGAGAAAACGGGTTACTTCCCAGCTGTATCAGCAGGTGCTGAGTTAACTGAGATTGCTGACTTAGGTCCTATTTCACAATTGAAATTTAGAGTGTCATACGGTATCACTGGTGCGCTTCCTGGTTCTGCTGACTTAGCACTTCCAATTTTCAGAAATGGTGGAAGAATTGACCTTGATGGTGATGCAAACACAACTGATGATCAGTTTATTGCACCAAGACAATCGCAAAACGCAAACCCTACGCTGAAATGGGAAACCAAGAAAGAGTTTAACGTAGGTTTTGATTTTGCTGTTTTTGATGGCAAGATCACTGGTAGTACTGATTATTATACTAGAAACATTGAAGACCTTATCTTCAACGTTCCAGTTCCAATTGGAGCACCAAACCCTTTTGATGCTGGCAACTTTAATACTGTAGGATCTACTTTCGTAAACCTTGCGGATATGAGATCAGCTGGTTTTGAATTTAGCGCATCAATCAATGGTCTGAAATTAGGTCCAGTATCTTGGACACCTTCATTCAACTTCACAATCTATGACAAAACAACCATTGAGAAACTATCTGTTGGTGACGGTTTAGGTTTTGAAGAATTAAGAGGTGGAAACTTAGGTGCTCCAGGTCAAAACAACACGCAGATTATTCTTAATACTGTGGGTGAAACACTTGGTAACTTCGTTGGTGCTAAGTTCATCGGAATTGATGAAAATGGCCAGTATGTGCTCGAAGATGCAAATGGCGTAAGGGGAGCTTCTGCATCTGATTTTGCTTTGGATGATTTAGCTGTTATTGGTAACGCGCTTCCTGATGCTGATTTCGGTATCAATAACGCATTTCAATATAACAACTGGGATTTCAGTTTCTTCTTAAGAGGTAGTGTTGGTCATGACCTATACAACTCTTTCAGAAGTTTCTACGAGAACCAAGATGCTAGTACAGGTGCATGGAACAGTGTAGTTACTGACAAAACTCCAGTGGTTACTGCTTCTCCTACATTCTCTGATCTTTATATCGAAGATGCAACGTTCATTAGGTTGGACAACTTACAGTTAGGTTATAGAGTACCTTCTAATTCAGAATGGATTGAGAACATTAACGTGTACTTCGCTGCACAAAACTTGTTCACTATCACAAACTACACTGGTTTAGATCCTGAAGTAAGATATACTGACGGTGGCAACCCACTCGTTCCAGGTATGGAAAGAAGAAATACTTTTATTCCTACGAGATCATTTACACTCGGTGTAAAGTTGAATATTAAATAATTATAGAAATGATTAGATATACTAAAACGACAATTCTTGCTGTGGCGCTACTTTTTGTAGCAGCAGCTTGTGAGGAACCGGTGCAAGAAATTTTCGATGGTGTAACTCCAGAGGAACTAGCGCAAAGCACTGATCCTGCACTAATCGATGTGCTGAAAGCATCTGCTTATAACCGTATCATTGGAACATGGGGAGGGCACAACTCTCTATGGTCTATGCACGAAGTAGCTTCTGACGAAATGGTAGTTACCCATAAAGGAGCTGACTGGGAAGATGGTGGACAGTGGATTAGAATGCACAGACACGAATACAATGCACAAGAGGAAGCAATAAACAATGGGTGGGGCTATTGCTACACTGCCATTGGGGATATGAACCTTTTGATTCAGCAAAACCCGAATGTAACTGCGCTAGTCGCTGAACTAAAGATCCTTAGATCACTAGTTTACCTTTGGTTAATTGATGCGTATGGTAACGTTCCTATTGTTCTATCAACGGATACGGATGCAACACCTCCTACTCGCACAAGAGCAGATGTGTTTACTTTCATCGAAAGTTCAATTCTTGATAACATCAGTGAGCTACCAACGGAGAACACTAAAACTACTTTAAATCAGTGGTCTGCACGTGCTATCCTAGCGAAGCTTTACTTAAACGCTGAGGTTTACACTGGTAGTGCTAGATGGGCTGATGCTGAAGCTCAAATTGACTTAATCATCAATAGCGGTGTTTTCAGTTTAGAGAACAACTTCTTCTCTAACTTTGTAACGAACAATGAGAACTCAAGTGAGAACATCTTGACGTTACCTTATGATGAGAACAATGCTAATGGTTTCAATATTGCCCAGATGACTGGTCACTATTCAACCCAGGCAACTTTTGATTTGCAAGATTCACCATGGAATGGATATGCTTCTCTTGAAGAATTCTACAATGCTTATGAGACGAATGATGCAAGAAGAAATAGTTTCCTTGCTGGTCCTCAGTTTGCATTAGATGGTAGCCCTCTTACGGATGATAACGCTGAAGCAACTGACCCTGATGGTCCTGGACTTAATTTTACTCCGGAAATCAACGAGTTAGCGCCTAATTCGTTTAGACAAGCTGGTGTTAGAGTTGGAAAATTTGAATATCGAGTTGGTGCTACACCTAACTTGAGTAATGACTTCCCAATTTTCAGATATGGAGATATCTTATTGATGAAAGCAGAAGTAATGCACAGACAAGGTAATACTGCTGGTGCGTTAAACTATGTGAATCAAATAAGATCAAGATCAGGTATCGCTGCACTTACTACTTTAACTGACGACATTCTTCTTGCTGAAAGAGGTAGAGAAATGTTTGCTGAAGGTTATAGAAGATCTGACTTAATTAGATTTGGTAAGTACAATGATGCATGGTGGGCAAAAGATGCTTCTAACCCTTCTGTGAACATTTTCCCAATTCCACAAGGACAATTAGACGCAAACCCTGATTTGGTACAAAACCCAGGATACAACTAGAATTACTTCATTATAATCATTAAAAAGGCCCCGCCCCGAAGCTTCGGGGGTCGGGGCCTTTTTTTATCTCAATATTTCTCATCTTTGTAATGATGGCGAACCGGTTAAATTTCTTTTTCCTAGCCCTATTACCTCTTGTGGTTCTCACTTGTCAAGAATCATCAGAAAATCAAAGCCTATTCCAGAAAGTCCAGCCTTCCGAATCCGGCATTACCTTCGAGAATCATCTTGAATACGATGAACAGCTCAATGCCTATACCTATAAGAACTTTTATAATGGTGCCGGGGTATCACTTGGAGACATCAACAACGATGGACTAACTGATATATACTTTGCGGGCAACCTCGTTGAGAACAAGCTTTATCTAAACAAAGGAAATTTTCAATTTGAAGACATCACGGCTGAGGCAGGCGTTGCCTGCGAGAATGTCTGGTCTTCCGGTGTTTCCATGGCCGATGTCAATGGCGATGGCTATCTCGATATTTTCGTTGCCAAATCAGGTCCCCTAGAGGGCGAGAAAAGATATAACCAACTCTTTATTAACAATGGTGACTTGACCTTTACGGACAAAGCACAGGCCTATGGGATTGATGAAATTGGCCTTTCAATACATGCCGCCTTCTTTGATTATGACCGTGATGGTGACCTAGACTTTTATCTGCTTAATAACAGCACTCGCTCAGTTGGAGGCTATGACCTAAGACAAGGACAAAGAGAGCAACGAGACCCTACTGGCGGCAACAAACTCTATAGAAATGACGGTGATAAATTCACCGATGTCAGTGAACATGCCGGTATTTACGGGAGCTCCATTGGCTTTGGACTAGGCGTTACCGTAGCTGATGTGAATCGAGACAACTGGCCCGACCTTTTCGTTTCAAACGACTTTTTTGAACGAGACTACCTATACCTCAACAATCAGGACGGCACCTTTACGGAGTCATTAACATCGATGATTTCTGAAACCAGCATGGGTTCGATGGGCGCGGACATTGCTGACCTAAATGATGATGGCTACCCAGAAATCTATGTAACTGAAATGCTTCCTGCCACACAGGATAGAGTAAAGACCAAAACCCTATTTGAAAGCTGGGATAAATATCAGGCCAATGTCAATAGCGGATATCATCATCAGTTTACTCGGAATACCCTTCAACAAAATTTAGGTGAAAACCCAGAAAAGGAAGGTGAAGTAGTATTTAGCGAGATCAGCAGACAAGCAGGTGTTCATGCCACAGACTGGAGCTGGGGAGCACTTATGTTTGACTATGACAATGACGGTAAGTCCGACATCTTCGTAGCCAATGGCGTAGTGAAAGACCTGACAGACCAAGATTATATCAACTTCTATGCGAACAACACCCTCCTCTTCGAGCAGTACCGAGAAGACAGCCTTGTGGTTACCAAGCTGCTAGATGCGATTCCTTCAATACCACTCAAAAATCACCTCTTCCACAACCAAGGAAACTTTCAATTCGAAAGTATAGCAGAGGAAACAGGCCTTTCTGATAAGGCATTCTCAAATGGCGCAGCCTATGGAGATTTAGATAATGATGGTGACCTAGACTTGATTGTCAACAACATCAACAGTCCAGCGCTTATTTATAAGAACTTAAGCAGTGAAAACACCCAAAACCATTACTTAGAAATCTCCTTTGACACAAAAGAAGCCTTTCAACTGTTTGGCACTAGGGTCACCCTGTATTCAGGAGACCTCAAGCAGGTTAAAGAGTACCATCCAGTGAAGGGCTATATGTCATCGATGGATCACTTACTACACTTTGGGCTAGGGGAGCGTTCAAAAGTCGATAGAATTGAGATCCTATGGCCAGACGATACCCAGTCTGAACTTTTAGATATCCTTTCTGACCAAAAGTTAGTACTCTCCAAAAAAGAATTGGTCTCACGAAAGTTAGATGAGGAACCCAAGGCCTCCCCTTTATTCACGCGGACAACCCTTTCAGGTAAATTCATGCATCAAGAAAATCAGTTTTCAGACTTTGATAGAGATCGGCTGCTATTTCAGATGAGCTCGAACGAGGGGCCAGCTGCAGCCATAGGTGATATCAACAATGATGGCCTAGACGATATATACATTGGTGGTGCGAAAGGCTTTGCGGGCAAATTTCATCTCCAAATTGCGGATGGTTCTTTTCAGACTTTAGCATTGAATGAAGACATAATGTCTGAAGACGTTGATGCCTCGTTTGTAGACATGGATGCTGATGGCGATTTAGATTTGATCGTTGCAAGTGGCGGATATGAATACGGAGCCTTAGACCCAGTTTTTCAAGACAGGCTTTACTACAATGACGGGAATGGAAATTTCACACGCAGCCCATGGGTAAAATTTCAATCGGTCAATGAAAGTTCCGCTTTCATCAAGCCCATAGATTTTGACGATGATGGAGACCTTGATTTAGTAACGGGAACACGCAGCACCCCATTTGCCTATGGCATTCCAGGCAACATTCACCTCTATGAAAATGAAGGTCAAACTTTTAGTGAGGTTGATACCAAAAACATTGTAGCATTTCAAAAGGTCGGAGTGATGACTGATGCGATTGTATCCGACATTGATGGTGATGGTGATAGCGACATCATTGTTGTTGGCGAGTGGATGCCCATTAAAATCTTTATCAATAACAATGGAACGTTTGAAATAAACAATCTCAATTCATCCGAAGGGCTATGGCACAGCCTCTCTGTAATGGACATGAACGGTGACGGTTTGTTAGATATCATAGCGGGTAATCACGGCTTAAATAGTAGGCTGAAAGCAGACAAAGATCACCCTCTCGCCATGTATGTCAATGACTTCGATCAAAATGGAAGCATCGAACAAATCATTACGCAATATGAAGGTGAGGACAGCTATCCAATTGCACTACTTCCTGACCTGGTCAAACAACTCCCTGGATTGAAGAAGAAGTACCTCAAACATGAAAGTTATAAGGATCAAAAAATCAACGATCTTTTCGATGAGAAAACCTTAACGTCATCCCTGAAAGTCGATGTCGTTGAACTCAAGTCTAGCATTTACTACCAACAACCTAACGGCAGCTTCCGTCAATCTGCTCTTCCGGCTGAAGCACAATTCTCACAAGTTTTCAGCATTCTTTCAGAGGACGTGAACAATGATGGCCAGATGGACCTGATTATCGGTGGAAATCAGACCAGAATGAAGCCAGAAATGGGTATCAATAATGGTTCGTATGGTTTAACTTTACTTAACGTTGGTAATGAAGAGTTTAAGGCATTAATGCCCGCGGAATCAGGGCTTGTAGTGCGCAATGACACTCGACAAATAAAGAAATTAAATGTTAATGGTAATGACATCTACTTGTTCGTTAGAAGCAATGACAGCAGCATTACCTATAAAAAAACAATAAATGAATAAGCGATCACTTGCAATAAGCTTAATGGTGTTGACCATGGTGTTTTTATACTCCAGCTGTACCAAAAAGTCAGAATATCAAAACCTTGTTGAAGCAGAGTTGGCGACTAATGTCCGTAAAGACAGTCTTTATTTAGGCATTAGTCTACAGATGGGTTCAAAAGAATTCTTCGTTCACTGTTGGGACATGAACAAGCAAGGCACGCTAACAAATGGTGTCGGCAACCAAATTAAGTATGACGCGAGCGAGTATTTTAAGAAAAACACTTCGATGCATTTCTATCCAAAATTTGTGGATGGAAAAATCTTCGAAATGCCAGTAGAGTTCAAATATGACGACTGGGCGCTGTGGAACGAAGAGCTATCCGTTGAAAACTTGATGGAAGAAGTAATTGATGTGCTAGAATCGTGGTATGGTGACGGATTCATTAAAATGGTAAATGAGGATGAAACAAAAACCGTCTGGGTAAAAGTAGATGGAAACAGGCGAATTAGAGTGTATCGACAAAGTGTATCATCCGTTGCTGTCGTGTTTACGGACCTCATAAAATTGAACGAAATCAATAGTGAAAAGTCTTAAAGCTGATTTATGAACGCCATCAAAACTTCGTTTTTAAGTCTCATTATTCTTGCAGTGGCTTGCTCCTCTCCTGAGAATACTGGCCCTTCACTTTTTAATAAACTTGAGGCCGAAGACTCTGGTGTTTCCTTCAAAAACGAACTGTTGTTCGATGAGGAATTCAATATTTATACTTACCGAAACTTCTATAACGGTGGTGGAGTAGCAATTGGCGACATTGATAATGACGGCCTAGTTGACCTCTACTTCACAGGAAACCGAGTGTCAAACAAGCTTTACAAAAACCTAGGAAACCTTCAGTTCGAGGATATCACGGACAAAGCAGGTGTATCAGGCCAAAAAGCATGGAGTACGGGTGTCAGCATGGCTGATATTAATGGAGATGGATTTCTTGACATCTACGTTTGCAATTCTGGTGATATTACTGGTGACGACAAACAGAATGAGCTTTTCATTAATAACGGAGACGGAACCTTCTCCGAAAGAGCTGAAGCTTTCGGCTTAGCAGACAAGGGGTTTTCTACTCACGCGGCATTCTTCGATTATGACCGTGATGGGGATCTTGATGCTTACCTGCTCAACAACTCATACAAAGCCATTGGAAGTTTTAACCTTCAGAAGAACGAAAGGCCAGTAAGAGACGCTGTTGGAGGTGATAAACTGTATAGAAATGACAACGGCAAATTTGTTGACGTAAGCGAAGCATCTGGAATTTATGGGAGCATTATCGGTTTCGGACTAGGCGTAACTGTAGGAGATGTTAATGCCGACAATTGGTTAGACATCTTTATTTCAAACGACTTTTTCGAGCGAGACTACTTATACATCAACAAAGGTGACGGGACATTTGATGAGGTCCTTGAATCAAGCATGAGATCCATCAGCCAAGCTTCTATGGGTGCTGATATGGCCGATATCAACAATGATGGAAGTCCAGACATATTCGTCACAGACATGCTTCCTGAGACTGACCAAAGATTGAAGCAAGTCACCACTTTCGAAAGCTGGGATCGCTATAACTACAGCGTCCAAAATGGATACCATCATCAATTCATGCGTAATATGCTGCACATGAATAACGGTGACGGCACCTATACAGAAGTAGGCCGCTTGGCCGGAGTAGAAGCGACCGATTGGAGTTGGGGAGCACTGTTCTTTGACATGGACAATGACGGGTTGAAAGACCTATTTGTGGCCAACGGGATTTACCAAGACATAACTGATTTAGATTATCTGAATTTTGCAGATGATGAGGATACCAAAGTCAATGCGATCAATGAAGAAGGTGTGAATTACAAAAGCCTAATTGATCCTATTCCAGTAACCCCAATATCAAATTATGCTTATAAGAATGGCGGAAATCTAAACTTTACAAACCAAGCACAGAAATGGGGACTTGGTGACCCAGTTCATTCTAATGGTGCTGCCTTTGGCGATTTAGACAACGATGGTGATTTAGACCTGGTGGTTAATAATGTGAATGCCATTTCTAATGTTTTCGAAAACAAAGCCAACGAGCAACTTACCAACAATCACTATTTAAAATTCGAACTTAAGGGAAAAGACAAAAACACTTTTTCCATCGGAACTAAAATTTTGGTGAAAGCAGGCGATCAGCAGTTCTACCTCGAACAAGTGCCCATTAGAGGCTTTGAGTCTACTGTTGACCCGAGACCAAATATGGGATTGGGAGCCATCGAAAAGGTAGATTTCATCGAAGTAACTTGGCCTGATGGAAAAGTGACTTCGCTTAAAGATATAGCAACAAATCAAACGGTCACCCTTAATTGGGCTGACGCATCGGATATAAAAGACAGCCCCAAATTAATGGTACAGCCTATTTTTACAGCCCTTGACGCGAGTAAAATTATTGAGGCCGTGCACAAAGAAAGTAATTATGTCGATTTCGATCGTGATCGTCTAACGTATCACATGGTATCTAATGAAGGTCCTCGTTTAGCCTCCGCAGATGTGAATGGTGACGGGAGAGAAGACTTATACATCGGTGGTGCAAAAGGTTTTGCCGGCTCCATCTACACTCAAAGCAGCACAGGTGATTTTGGAGAAACCAAGCAAGAAAGTATTAAAGATAATTATCTCTCAGAAGATGTGAATGCCACTTTCTTCGACATGGACAATGATGGCGACCAAGATTTATTCGTAGCCAGCGGAGGGAATGAATTTGGTGTTGGTTCAATCCAATTGGCAGATCGCCTATACCTCAACAATGGCAAAGGATCATTTAGCAAAGTAGAAGACCCCATTCTCAATGCAAACCGTTGGAGTACCAGTGTCGTCATTACGAACGACATTAATGGAGATGGTTTTACCGACCTGTTCGTTGGTTCTAGACTTAGACCTTTTCTCTATGGCGTTCCTGCTCCTAGTTTTATCTACTTAAACAATGGAAAGGGTGGCTTTGAAGGTGCTACAAATCAAATCGCACCAGAATTAAAAGATTTAGGCATGGTCACAGATGCCATTTGGAATGATTTTGATAATGATAATGACCTAGACTTAATCGTTGTTGGAGAATGGATGAACCCAACCATTTTCGAAAACAATGACGGAACGCTTACCAATATTTCAAACCAAGCCGGTACATCTTCCTTCAAAGGTTGGTATCACAGAATTGAAGCAAGCGATGTAGATGGAGATGGAGATACTGATTTCATCTTAGGAAATCACGGCTTGAACTCTAAGTTTAAAGCATCTTCCGCGGAACCAATCAAACTCTATGTCAACGATTTTGACCAAAACGGAAGCGCTGAACAAATCTTTACAAGAGTCATTGATGGGAAAAACTTGCCTTACACATTGAAGCACGAGCTGCAGGTGCAAATCCCTGAAATCAAGAAACGCTACTTAAAGTATGCCTCTTTCAATGATCAAACTATGGAGGAAATCTTCTCCCCTGCCCAGCTTGAAAGTGCTGTGGTATCAGAAGCAACGCATTTGGCCACATCAATAATGATTAACAACGGTGACGGTACCTTCAGCATTAGTGCGCTTCCAGTTGAAGCACAGTTTGCACCAACCTACGCAATTGCTATGGCTGACTTTAACGGTGATGGAACAACGGATATTCTACTGGGCGGAAACCAGTACAGAGTAAAACCACAAGCAGGACGGTACGATGCTAATTATGGGGTCTTACTTATTGGAGATGGAACAGGTGGTTTTAAAGCTGTATCAAAAGCCAAAACTGGTCTTTCCATAAATGGCGAGGTTCGAGATTTCTTAATTCGTGAAATCAACGGTGAGAAAGTGTTGCTTGTCGCGATGAATAACGAAGCCATTAAAGCCTATAAGTTCTAGGCCAATGCGAGCGAAACTCTCGATTCTATTTTTATCCATTCTACTCCTCGGTTGCTCGCTTGAAAAGCAAGAACCTCTATTCAAGCTATTGCCATCAAGCGAAACCGGGATCGACTTTAGGAATATAGTTACCTCCTCTGCCGACTTCAATATTTTAGAATACCTCTACTTCTACAACGGAGGCGGTGTGGCTGCTGGTGACATCAATAATGACGGCTTAGTCGACCTTTTCTTTACTTCAAACCAAGCATCAAACAAGCTTTATCTCAACAAGGGAGATTTAAAATTTGAGGATATTTCTCAGCCTTCAGGCGTTACTGGTACAGGTACTTGGTCTACTGGGGTAACCATGGCAGATGTAAATGCAGATGGCCTTCTCGACATATATGTCTCTCAGGTAGGAGACTACAAAGACGCAGAAGGTCAAAACGAACTCTTTATCAACAATGGTGATAACACTTTCACCGAATCAGCTGAGCAATACGGCCTAGCCTTTAAGGGCTTCTCTACTCAAGCTACCTTCTTTGATTATGACCGAGACGGAGACTTGGACATGTACTTGCTCAATCACTCGATTAAAAACCCAGCGGTTTTCACAGAGGCTACAGCCCGTCAAAAGCCTGATGCTGGTGGTGACAGGTTTTTTCAAAACCAAGCGGCACAGGGTAAAAAAGGTTTCATAGACGTTACCGATGAAGCTGGTATCTATTCCAGCGTCATTGGATTTGGCCTTGGTGTAGCCGTCAGCGACATCAACAGCGATGGATGGCCTGACCTTTACATCTCAAATGACTTCACTGAAAATGACTACCTCTACGTCAATCAAGGCAACGGTACTTTCATAGAAGAATTAGAGCATCGAATTCCACATACAAGTCGCTTTTCAATGGGAAATGAAATTGCCGATTTAAACAATGATGGCCTTGGAGAAATCATCACAACAGACATGTTACCTACAGACCCTGAAATCTGGAAAAGATCGGTGGTTGAAGATAAACCTGAGGTCTATAAAATCAAACTAAGCTATGGCTATGGTCATCAATATGTCCGCAATACCTTACAAAGAAACTTAGGAAATGGACAATTTTCAGACCTCAGCCTTTTCACTAATTCCTATGCCTCTGACTGGAGCTGGTCCCCCCTCATTTTTGACATGGATAATGACGGGTTTCAGGATATTCATATCACCAATGGCATCTATAAACGTCCAAATGATCTCGACTACCTCAACTACCAATCTACTGCCAATGATGTTAGACAAAAAAGTCAAGCAGCGCTGGAAACCTTTTTGGTTGAGACATTACCCACGGTCAAAATCTCGAATTATGCGGGCCAAAACCTAGGTGATTTTAAGGTCAATGATGTCTCCTCAGACTGGGGACTAGATCAACCCTCCTACTCCAATGGTTCGGCTTACGCAGACTTAGATAATGATGGAGATCTTGAACTCATCATCAATAACATCGAACAAGAAGCCTTCATTTACGAGAACCTTTCAAAGGAGAACGCTTATCTCAAAGTTTCCTTCAAAGGGCAACCACAGAATCCATTTGGTATTGGTGCAAAAGTGACCCTTCATTTAGGAGATGATCAGCTGAGTCGAGAAAACTTTAATACGCGTGGTTTTCAGTCGAGCGTTTCCCCAAGCCTTCACTTCGGCTTGGGAACGAATAAAGTCATTGATGAAGTTATGGTGACTTGGCCTGATGGAAAAGTTCAGCGACTGACCAATCAAAATGTCAACCAGACCTTATCACTTAAGTATACTGATGCTGTTGAACAAAGTAAAATGGAGAGCAACAGGGATATGTCTCTTCTAAAAACGGTTAGCAACCCTGTCAGCTTTACACATACCGAAGATCTCTTTACAGACTTTGATCGTGAATACCTTATCCCTCGACAGTTCAATCATGAAGGCCCAGCGCTTGCCGTGGCTGATGTGAACAATGATGGCTTAGACGATATCTATTTTGGCGGTGCCAAAGACCAAGCGGGTGAATTATGGATACAGCAAACAAATGGGGGCTTTGACTCAAATCCGTCTCCCGTTTTTAATCAATTAGCCAAGGCCGAAGATATTGCAGCAACCTTCTTTGATGCAGATAATGACGGTGATCAAGACATCTATATCAGTAGTGGCGGCAACGAATTCGCAGAAGGACAACTTTTCTCCTATGACAGGCTTTACCTGAATGACGGTAGTGGAAACTTCCGCTTCTCCCCTTCAGCACTTCCACAGATTGGATCGCAGGGCAAAACAATAGCGATTGCAGATGCGGATGGCGATGGTGATCAAGACGTCTTTGTTGGTTCTAATATCGTCTCTGGAGCATACGGAAGCGACCCGAAACACTACCTACTGATTAACAATGGCAGAGGACTATTCAAAAATGAAATCAATAGCCGAATGGTTGGAAACGATGCATTCGGAATGATCAATGCTTCACATTGGTTAGATTACGATCAGGATGGAGATCAGGATTTATTAATCGCTGGGGAATGGACACCTATTCAGTTATTTCAAAATGACGGCAAAGGAAACTTAAGCGCTACAGCAAGCGAGGCTTTCGATCAATCAAATGGTTGGTGGTACAGCTTGAAAATAGCCGACATCAACAATGATGGCTTACCAGACATAATTGCGGGAAACTTAGGCCTAAACACCAAGCTGAAGGCATCCATAGATGAGCCCGTCAGTTTATACATAGGTGATTTTGATGATAATGGTCAAACCGATCCGTTTGTGTTTCATTTTCAAAAAGGCATAGCATCTCCTTTTGCCACACGCGATGACCTAATCAAGCAAATGGCAGGCATTAAAAAACTTCACCCAGACTATAAATCCTATGCCCAAATCAGTGGCCCTGAAGATATACTAGGGAATGATTTCGAAAAAACGTCTGTGACAAAACATGCATACACCTTCGAGTCGAAGGTCTTCCTAAACAAGGGGGCTGGAGCCTTCAAAATAACCTCCCTCAATCAAGAAGCGCAATACGCTACAGTTATGGACATTGTCGTTGATGATTTTAACAAAGATGATAAGCCAGACTTACTCCTTTTCGGCAATAACTATACTTTCAGAAACGACTACGGACGATCAGACGCCAAGCCAATAACGCTCCTGCTAGGAAAAGGGGATGGCACCTTTATCCGAGGAAATGATCAGTCTATCAATACGTCATCTACATGGGGAGAATATCGCTCAGCACAACCCATTGTCATTAAAGGGTCTCCAATGGTAATCGCTATCAGAAACAATGCATCACCCATCCTGATCGGGTCAAACTAACAATTTCAGACCACCCAACGAAGTCCATGTCACAGTTTTGAGGTTCAATGCTTATATTGAGTGCACTATGACCTCAAGAACATCCCTACCAATACTTCTCTTAACCTCAATTCTTTTAATTGTCTCTGGTTGTAAGAGCCAAGAGTATGGCTTCTCTAAAAAAGATGTCAGAAGCGGCCAAAAACTCGCAGGCCTAGATTTTGATAAGCAATCGGTAAATACCATGTACCGATACCTTGGTAGAAATAAAGCTGGCTATGACTCCATGCGAAAGTATGAGATGAGCAACGAGACTTTTCCGGCCTTACTTTTCGACCCTCACCCTGCTGGCTACATAATGCCAGACTATAACCTGGCTAATAATCGATGGACAATTCCTGATAACATAAACCGCCCGGAAACAGATGAGGAGATTGCCTTTATGAGCATCCTTGAACTCGCAAGCCTTATAAAGAACCAAGAAATCTCTTCCGAACAACTTACGAGGCTCTACTTAAATCGTATCAAGCAATACGATAGTCAATTGCAAAGCGTAATCACTGTCATTGAACAACAGGCAATTGAACAAGCAATAATAGCGGACAAAGAAATTACCTCGGGTAACTACAAAGGACCATTACACGGTATTCCTTTTGGTGTTAAAGACCTCATGGCGGTAGAAGGCTATCCAACCACCTGGGGAGCTATGCCTTACAAAGACCAAATGATCGACCACACGGCTACGGTGGTGAAAAAGCTTCAAGACAAAGGAGCAATTCTCATCGCAAAACTCGTTTCAGGATCATTAGCTCGTGGTGATGTCTGGTTTGGTGGTAAAACGAAAAACCCTTGGGACCTAGCACAAGGCGCCAGTGGTTCGTCAGCCGGCTCTGGTTCTGCAACTGCGGCTGGGCTAGTGGGCTTTTCCCTCGGTACAGAAACCCTAGGTTCGATTACTTCACCAGCCACTAGAAATGGTGTCACAGGCCTTCGTCCAACTTATGGCCGCGTTAGCCGCTATGGCGTCATGAGTCTAAGTTGGTCAATGGATAAAGTTGGCCCGATCTGTCGCTCGGCAGAAGACACTGAAATAGTATTCGATGCTATTTATGGCAAAGATCCACTTGACCCAACGACCAATTCAGTAGGCTTTAGCCAAGTCAATAAGTCTCCAAAGGAACTTAAAGTAGCCTACCTCAAAAATGATATTGAGTCAGACTCAAGCGATATGGGTCGTAACCTTTGGCGCAGCTTAGAAACTTTAAAAGGCATGGGTGTAAATCCAGAAGCCATTGACTTGCCGAAGGGTTTTCCATACAACGCTTTTGACATCATACTCAGGGCGGAAGCTGGAGCCTTCTTTGACGACTTGGTCTTATCCAAAGGGGTAGATAAAATGGTAGAACAACACTTCAGTTCAAGGGCCAACTCACTACGTCAGGCACGATTGATTCCAGCAGTAGAATACCTGCAAGCAAACCGCCAAAGAAGACAGCTAATTGAAGAAGTCCATCAAATCTTTAAAGATTACGATATCATCATCGCCCCGACATTTAGGAGTCGTCAACTACTCATCACCAACCTCACTGGTCACCCAGTGATTAGTGTTCCAAATGGATTTGATAAAAGAGGTAGGCCGACCAGTTTGACGTTTATTGGCAACCTTTATGATGAAGGCAGCATATTGGCCATGGCCAAGGCGTTTCAGGCAGAAACTGACTATGACGAAAAACACCCTCCACTTTTCTCCGAAGCACAAGGCAAATGATTAAATCACTCAAAAAACTATCCCTCTTTCTAGGCCTACTCCTCATTGTTGGCTGTAGCCAAGAAGATAAACATGTTCGCGAACTTGGTGTAGTATCTGCTTTTTCCGAATTGGTAAATGCAGGCGTAAAACAACTAGCGCTAAGCTCCACTATGACAACTGCAGAAATGGATGCGTTCTATCCATTGGCAGTAGAAGCTGCCGCAGCTCACAATGTAATGGTCGCAAGAGAGCCAGATTTAATTACAACAGACCTTTTTCCAGAAGATATCGCTGAGGGCAAAGAAGTACTCCTTTTGTATCAGGGAAATACGAAATACGCCTACGATCAAATCAAAAAAGATCAAGAAGAACTAATCGCAGCAGGAAAAAACACTAAGGTCGAAAGCCAAGAGATTGCGAGAAGATTTGGACGCTTGTTGAGCTATTCCCCAAGAAAAATCAATTCTCTAATTAGCGATAACACGCAGTATAGAACACTGGATGATTTCAATATTCAAGCCACCAACGTATTTCTTTATTACAAAGACCTCGCGAAAGCAACTTCCTTTTATAACGAAACCCTAGGGCTAGAATTACTCACGGAATATGACAATGCCAGCATAATTAAAATCACCAATAGTGCTTTATTAATCTTAGTGGATGCGGCAAAGGGAATGCACAGTGCAGACGAACCAAAAACAGTTGCCTTAGCCTTGCTAACAGATCAATTGACAGAGTGGTATGCTTATTTGCAGGAAGAAGGTGTCGAGATCAAATACACCTATAAACCAAAAGAAGGCGGTCCTCATGATGGTTTTGTGGCGATCGACCCAGAAGGCTATCTACTAGAGTTTGAACTCTTCAAACAGCACAAAGAGAACGAAGCTTTCGTGCCTTATCTAGCGCAAAACGAACCCTCCAAAACTTCAGTAAACTACAATTCGAAGCGACTAAGCTTTCATGGTGCCATTACTTGGCTTTACTATAGAGATATGCTCGCCATGCAAGATTTCGTTGAAAATACCTTCGGCTTAGAGTTGGTGGCTGATCAAGGATGGACAAAGATCTATCGTGCCACTGACACCGGTTTCATTGGTCTTGTTGATGAAAGACGCGGCATGCACAAGTTCACTGAAGAAAAAGGGGTGACTGTCTCTTTCATTCTTGAAGACCTAGAAGGTTGGTATGAATATGTAAAAACAAACAAGCCTTTTGAATTGAGAGAGGGTGCTTTTGAAGAAGAACCAGGCGGCAGGTACAAAGCTTTCGTGGGTTTTGATCCAGAAGGCTACTTTTTAGAATTTGATAGATTCTTTGACCATCCTGACAACAAAAAATTGATGCCTCTTTTTAAGTAAAAAAAAGGAACCCTTAGAGATCAAAGGGTTTTATAAAAAATAATAGCGTATTACGCTTAATACTAGGCCATTAGTTTGCACATCAAAGTAAGAACCGCAAAATTTGAGGTGTAAATCAGAAGCGATGAAGAAAAACTTTTTAATTCTAGTATTAAGCCTATTTGTATTCACTGCTTGTGACTCAGGCAAAAAGGAGATTACCATTTCATCCGATGTCTATCATGACGCGATGGAAAAGCTTTCTGAAGTGATCGTACACGATATTTTCTCTCCGCCAGTGGCTAGCCGTATTTATGCCTATCCAAGCATTGGCATGTATGAGATTTTGGCTAAAGCGAACCCATCTTATAAAGCATTTGCTGGCCAGCTGACCGACTTCAAAGCAATTCCAGAACCAAGTGAAGAAGTGAGTTATGAACTTGCTGCCTTAGAAGCCTTCTTTAAACTAGGTACAAACTTTATCTTTTCAGAAGATAAAATGGACACTTATAAAGCGGAGCTTTATAAAGATTTGAGAAAAGGCGTGAGCAAATCTTATTTCAATGCATCCTTAGCCTATGGAAATGAAGTAGCACAACACATTTTGGTTTGGGCTGATGGTGACAACTACAAGCAGACGCGTACTTTTCCAAAGTTTACCATTACTGATGATCCTACTAGATGGCAGCCAACGCCTCCTGCGTATATGGAAGCCATCGAACCAAGTTGGTCTCGCATTAGACCTTTTGTCATTGACTCAGCAGATCAGTTTGTTCCTGAGAGACCAACTGAATTTGACATGACCAAAGGCAGTCCATTCTACAAAGAAGTAATGGAAGTATATGACGTGGCTAACAACTTAACACTAGAACAAAAAGAGATTGCATCATTCTGGGATTGTAACCCTTATGTAATGAATGTCACAGGTCATGTGATGGCTGCGACTAAGAAAATAACCCCTGGCGGACATTGGATTGGTATTGTGAAAATTGCTTGTCAACAAGAGCAAACAAGCCCTATGAAAACAGCTGCAGCCTATGCTTTAACTTCTATTGCCCTAGCCGATGGCTTTATCAGCTGCTGGGATGAGAAGTTCAGAAGTAATTTGATCAGGCCTGAAACCCTTATCAACAAGCACATAGATGAAGAGTGGTTGCCTTTACTTCAAACACCTCCGTTCCCAGAATATACGAGTGGCCACTCTGTAATTTCTAATGCAGCTGCTATTGCTTTGACCTCTCTCTTTGGAGAAAATTTTGCGTTTGCTGATGATACAGAAGTAAAATATGGCCTAACTGTTAGATCATTCACCTCATTTGTTGATGCATCAGAAGAAGCAGCAATCAGTCGATTGTATGGTGGAATTCACTATATGCCTGCTATTGCCAATGGGGTTACGCAGGGCAAATCCTTAGGCACATATGTTGTTGGAAAACTAGTCCTTCAGAACGAAAATATCGCTCAGAATAAGAACTAATAAAAATTGAATCTTGATTTGGAGCCAGCAGTAAACTGCTGGCTTTTTTGTTTTTGGCTAGGACCCTTTCACTTCCAAAACTATGATTTTTCCCTCAAAGTGCTTATAATTATATGTTGCGAAAGAAGGTATAATATCAAGTTTTCGCTTCGAAACTGAAACGCGCTTTTACTGGCTTACTCCTTAAGGCTTATACGGGGTAAATCAGCAACCTTAAAAACATCTAATGGAAAGTATTGGATTGAATACTATAGACTATGTAATCATAGTAGTATACCTCGTGGGAATTGTTTGGTATGGAATTCGAAAAGGAAAACAAGAGAGTTCCGAAGACTATTTTTTAGCTGGCCGAAACATGGCTTGGCCAATTGTCGGAATCTCTCTTTTTGCTGCAAATATTGGCAGTAATACCCTCATAGGACTTACCTCGGATGCATTTAATACCGATGTTGCCGTCTATAACTACGAATGGATGGCTGCGGTGGTCCTTGTGATCTTCTCTATCTTTTTTCTGCCATTTTATCTGAAGTCTCGGGTATACACTATGCCAGAATTTCTAGAAAGAAGATATGATACTAGAACACGTTATTTATTCTCTGGAATCACAATTGTCGGTAACGTAATCATTGACACGGCCTCCGGTCTTTATGCTGGTAATCTTATTCTAAAAATCATTTTCCCAGGAACTCCCTCTTGGATTATCATCGCCTTGCTCGCGTTTGCAGCCGCGGCTTATACCATTCCCGGTGGCCTTTCATCTGTGGTACATACTGAAGTAATTCAAGCCGTGCTATTGATCTTTGGCTCTATACTCGTAACGTACTTCGCTTTTAGTGAAGTAGGAGGATGGAGAGCCATGATTGACGGCTTAAACGAATTGAAAGCCAGCGGTGCTATAGAAAAAGATGCGGGGGAAGTGCTGAGTCTCATACGGCCGGCATCGGATAAATCTATGCCGTGGCCAGGCTTATTACTCGGGGTGCCTTTGCTTGGCTTCTATTTCTGGGCGAATAATCAGTTTATGGTGCAGAGAGTGCTCTCCGCAAAAGACCTTAACCACGGTAGATGGGGTGCCATTTTCGCTGGATTATTAAAGCTTCCTGTTCTTTTCATCATGGTAATTCCTGGTGTTCTCGCCATACTTCTATTCTCTGATACAGACATTAGCTTTCTGAACTATCAGATACCAGTAGCTGGCGGCTTTGAAACTTGTGGCGCTCTGGCAGATTGTCCGAACATGACATACCCCGTTTTGATTTATTCACTGTTACCAACAGGCGTATTAGGCCTAGTAATCGCAGGATTACTAGCCGCCATGTCTTCGAGTATTTCGGCCACCTTGAACTCTGCATCTACATTGATCACGATGGACTTTGTACAGAAACTAAAGCCTGGCATTAGCTCAAAAGGGTTGGTAAGGGCAGGTCAAATTGCAACAATAGTCTTAGTAATTCTAGCTGCCGCTTGGGCGCCATTGATCGAATCTTTCCGTTCACTTTGGACTTATTTGCAACAGATATTGAGCTTTATTTCCCCGCCAATTGTCGCGGCCTTTGTAGTCGGATTATTTAGCAGAAGGTCTAATGCCAATGGTGGATTCTGGAGTTTAGTATTATCCTATGCCCTTGTCCTCGTTTGGATTGCCTATTGCTTTGCCAACTTTGGCGGCATAAGCAATGCTGAAACTGGAGTTCACTTCCTCTACATTGTTCCGGTACTATTTGTAATTGCAGTATCAATCAATTTGGCGATCAGTTCTTTATCTCCTGCACCGACAGATGAGAAATTAAAAGATATGATTTGGAGCAAAAGCATTTATCAAGACGAAACCAAAGATTTGGTTGGACTTGTTTGGTATAAGAACTACAGAATACTTTCTGTAATCCTCCTGATATTGACCGCCATCATTGTCTTGTGGTTTGCATGATAACTAACTAACAAAAGCCCTGATTCCAAGATATAAGAATCGGGGCTTTTTACACTTCACACTATTGGTTCTCAAACGAGAATAAAATACATTAGCCGCCTCGTATAAAACGTATTGAGCAAAACCTTCAATGTATAATCCATCGGCACATATACTGCTAAAACAACTGCTTCCTAAACTCAGGAAAAAAGCTGGCAATAAGAATATTGAAGACTTTGAAAGAAGATACATCGCCCTCTTCAGCGATATCTTCAGCCGATTTCAGAAGCTGTATGGTCAACATGAAAACGCCATGAAGGCTTTTGAAAAGCTTAGCCTTAACATGTTACATGGCTACCTTAAAAGACCTACAGACTTAAAAAAATCGGATGAACTGCGGGAACTAAATCCTGGTTGGTTCAGAAGCCAAGAGATCACCGGCATGATGCTCTATGTGGATCGTTTCAATAAAAACCTCAATGGTCTTTTGGATCGTGCCGATTACTTCGAAGAGCTTGGGATTAACTTCCTGCACTTGATGCCATTACTTGAGAGCCCAAAAGTCAAGAATGACGGGGGATATGCAGTAAGCGATTATCGCAAAATCGATAGTCGCTTTGGAAGCAATCAAGACTTCGAAAAAGTAACAAAGGCACTACGCGATAAAGACACTTTGGTCATGCTCGATTTTGTGGTGAACCATACAAGTGACGAGCATGCTTGGGCTACAAAAGCCAAAGCAGGAGACAAGGACTTTCAAGATTTTTATTACGCTTTTGAAGACCGCGCTACGGCTTATATGTATGAGCGATCCATGCCAGAAGTATTTCCGGAAACTTCACCCGGAAACTTCACCTTCGATAAAGAAATGCAGCGATGGGTGATGACGGTATTCAACAGTTACCAATGGGATTTGAACTATACCAATCCCTATGTTTTGGTAGAAATGATCGATAACATTTTCTACTTGGCAAATATGGGTGTAGACGTATTCCGAATGGATGCCGTGGCCTTTGTTTGGAAACAAATTGGGACTGATTGCCAAAACCTTCCGCAGGCACACCTGATTCATCAGCTATTTAAGTTGTGTGCACAAGTAACTGCTCCTGGAGTTGCCTTTTTAGCCGAAGCGATAGTCGCACCAACTGAGGTTGTCAAGTACTTTGGCGACTCTGAAGTATGGAGCAATGAACATGACATGGCCTATAATGCTACACTGATGGCATTGCTCTGGAACTCGATTGCAACACGAAGTACGCGAGTAATGAAAGCTGGTCTGAGAGATATTCCAGTGAAACCCCAAGGCACAACTTGGCTTAATTATGCCCGCTGCCATGACGATATTGGAATGGCTTTTGAGGATCGACACATTCAAGAATCGGGCTTCGAACCAGGGCCACACAGGCAGTTTTTGACCAAATTCTTAACAGGAGATTTCCATGACTCTTTCGCCAAAGGAATGCCTTTTATGTATAACCCCAAAACGGGCGATGCAAGAATTTCAGGGTCACTGGCTTCTCTGTCTGGACTAGAAAAATCCATTACTGAAGGCAATAAACTAGGCATTCGTAGGGCAATAGACAGAATCAATTTACTCCATAGTGTAGTACTTTCTTATGGCGGTATTCCTGTGATTTACTCGGGAGACGAAATCGCTACGCTCAATGATTACAGTTTCTTGAAAGACGAATCGAAGAGTGACGATAATCGTTGGATGCATAGAGCTGCAATGGACTGGAAAAGAGCCGAAAAAAGAGCAAAGAAAAACACGCCAGAAGAAAAAGTCTTCAGTATGCTGAAGCGAATGATTAAGGTAAGAAGATCCGTGGTTGAATTCGCAGATGAAAACAATACACAATTGATTGAAGTATCAAACGAGCACATTTTCGCTTTTCAAAGGACCTTTGAGGGTAAAAGCACATTAGTCATCGCAAACTTTAAAGATTCAGATCAAGAGATTTATCCGCACCTTGTTTTCCCACAAACCCAAGTCAATCCTTTTAAAATGGTGGATCGCATCTCTGGCAAATCAGTAAAAACTTCAGAAGGGAAACTTACTCTCAAGCCCTATCAATTCTATTGGTTGACAAACAAATAAGCCTTATGAAAAAGACCTGGTGGAAGGAAAGCGTAGTATATCAAATCTACCCAAGAAGCTATAATGACTCAAATAACGATGGCATTGGCGACATCCCTGGCATCATTGAGAAATTAGACTACATACAGTCCTTAGGTATAGATGTGATATGGCTTTGCCCAGTTTATGAGTCGCCAAATGATGACAATGGTTATGACATTTCGGACTACCGAAACATCATGAATGAGTTCGGGAGCATGGCCGACTTTGACGCATTGCTCAAAGGAATTCATGATAGAGGAATGAAGCTCGTCATGGATTTGGTCGTCAATCATTCTTCTGATGAACACGATTGGTTCGAGGAGTCAAAAAAATCTAAAGACAATCCATACCGCGATTATTACATTTGGAAGCCGGGGAAAAATGGTGGCCCTCCGACAGACTGGGAAGCCTTTTTTGGAGGTTCCGCCTGGGCATATGATGAGACGACAGAAGAGTATTACCTCCACTTATTCACCAAAAAACAACCTGACCTGAACTGGGAAAACCCTAAGGTTAGGGAAGAGGTCAACAGCATTATTCGTTACTGGTTTGACAAGGGAGTCGATGGCTTCAGAATGGATGTGATTTCACTCATCTCCAAGCGACCAATTTATACTGATATGATCTCTCCGGTATTCGAGGAGACAATCGCCAAGCAATACGCTAATGGCCCTCGGATTCATGAATTCTTAAAGTCCATGAATCAAGAGGTGCTCAGTAAATACGACATCATGACCGTAGGCGAAGGACCCGGTATCACTTTAGTACATGGCCTAGACTATGTTGGAGAAGATCGCAATGAGCTCGATATGGTCTTTCACTTCGACCACATGTTTTTAGACATGGGTGCTGGCGGAAAATTTGATCCGATCCCCTATTCCCTCGTTGAGTTTAAAGACATATTCAATCGGTGGGATGCAAAACTGAGCCAAGGCAATGGTTGGGGAAGCATCTTTTTGGGCAATCATGATTTTCCAAGAATGGTTTCAAGGTTTGCCTCAGACGGATCGTATCGTGAAAAGGCAGCCAAACTTTTGGCCAGCATGTTACTTTCCATGCGCGGTACGCCTTACGTATATCAAGGCGATGAATTAGGAATGAGTAACGTAGCCTTCGCAAATCCAGAAGATTACAAAGACATTGAAACGCTCAACTATTTCAAGTCACTCGAAGCAGAAGGCAAAGACCCAATGGACCATATGCATAATGTCCACAAAATGGGGCGTGATAATGCAAGAACACCTATGCATTGGTCGGGGGATAAAAACGCTGGTTTCTCGGAAGCAGAGCCATGGATAAAAATGAACCCTAACTATCCAGATATTAATGTGGAAGATCAAGAAAGAAGCACGTCCTCTATTCTGAACTTCTATCGTAAAATGATTCAGTTTCGTAAGGACAATCCAACACTAGTATATGGGGATTATGAGTCTTTGCAAAATGATCATGATAAGATATATGCCTATCGTAGGTGGGATGATGTGAATGAATTTTTGGTGGTACTCAACTTCTCAGATCACGAAGTAGACTTCGACCCGATTATAACAGGATTAGAACTCCTCATTTATAATTATACGGATGCAACCGAAGACTTGCTGATGAGGCCTTGGGAGGCAAAGATTTTTAGAATTAACGATTGATAGCCATTATATTTAGACATGTCAGAAAAGCTTTGGGGAATTGATTTAGGCGGTACAAAAATCGAAGGAATAGTCTTAAAGTCGAAAGACGATCCAGAAGTGCTGCTTCGAAAAAGAATCGACACTGAAGCTAATCAAGGCTACGAACATGTGGTCGGGCGCATCAAAATGCTTATTGATCAATTAGCTGATGAAGTAGGCGAAAGACCCAAAACACTAGGCATGGGAACTCCCGGTGCCATTGACCCTCCTACAGGACTTCTAAAGAATAGCAACTCTCAGTCCATCAACAATAAACCTTTCCTGAAAGACCTTGAAGCACTATTGGGTATACCAATAGTGATGGCGAATGACGCCAACTGCTTTGCGCTAGCAGAAACACAAATGGGCATTGTACCCGAAGTTGACCCAGAAGCCAAAGTTGTTTTTGGAGTGATTATGGGTACCGGTTGTGGTGGTGGCGTGGTGGTCAACGGACAAGTTATCAATGGAAAACATGGAATTGGTGGAGAATGGGGTCATAATTTTCTTGATGCCTCCGGTGGAACCTGCTACTGTGGAAAGTCTGGCTGTGCCGAAAAAATCATTTCTGGAACTGGTCTTGAGAACTACTATGAAGCGCTCACAGGTACTCGAAAAAGACTCAAGGAAATTCTACCAGATGCCCGATCAGGAAAAGACCCTAATGCTGTTAAAACCTTAGATCGACTTATTCATTTCTTCGGCCTGGGCATATCAACAATTATTAATGTTCTCGACCCTGATGTAATCGTATTAGGCGGTGGAGTCGGTAACATCGAAGAACTCTATACCCGCGGTGTGGCAGAAGCTGAAAAATACATATTCAACCCTCGGTTAGAAACGAAAATCGTTAGACCCAAATTAGGCGATAGTGCCGGGGTTTTTGGAGCCGCTTTCTTGACTGTTTAATCAGCGCCTGACCGCTTTGGGCGATCAGACCTAGACTGTACGATGGTTATTTCTCTTTCCTTTGATGAAAAACGGGCATTAAAGCTTCCTCAAAAGCGACTCCATAGAGGTCGTCTCTTTCAATTTGCCTTTAACTTCATCGATAGACACTCTGATTTGAGATAGATCATCTCTGTCTCTAATGGTTACCGTGTTGTCTTCCAATGTCTGATGATCCACTGTTACGCAGTAAGGTGTTCCTATCGCATCTTGTCTTCTGTATCGCTTACCTATCGCGTCTTTCTCGTCATACTGACAATTGAAATCGATCTTAAGCTCAGCAAGTATTTCTCTTGCTTTTGCTGGAAGCCCAGACTCTTCTTTTTTCAATAACGGCAAAACCGCTACTTGATATGGTGCCAAAGCAGCAGGTATTTTCAATACCGTTCTTTCGCTACCATCTTCCAAAATTTCCTCTGTGAAAGCGCTTGACATAATCGCCAAGAACATACGGTCTAAACCGATAGAAGCCTCCACCACATAAGGCACATAAGATTTGTTCTCTACGGTGTCGAAGAATTGCAATTTCTTACCAGAATGCTCTTCGTGGGCTTTCAGGTCAAAGTCTGTTCTTGAGTGAATGCCTTCTAATTCTTTAAAGCCCATCGGGAAATTAAATTGAATGTCGGCAGCAGCATTGGCGTAATGCGCCAAGTTCACATGGTCATGGAAACGATAGTTTTTTTCTCCTAAACCAAGGGCATTATGCCAAGCAATCCGCTTTGCCTTCCAGTTTTCGTACCATTGCATTTCTTCTCCTGGCTTCACGAAGAATTGCATTTCCATTTGCTCAAACTCACGCATTCTGAAAATGAACTGGCGTGCAATAATCTCGTTTCTAAAGGCTTTACCAATCTGTGCGATACCGAAAGGAATCTTCATTCTTCCAGTTTTCTGCACATTTAAAAAGTTCACAAAAATACCTTGAGCCGTTTCTGGTCTTAAGTAAATCTTGTTGGAATCTTCAGCAACAGAACCCATCTCAGTAGAGAACATGAGGTTGAACTGACGAACGTCTGTCCAGTTTTTAGTCCCAGAAACTGGGCAGGCTATTTCTAATTCTTCAATGAGCGCTTTGATATCTTCCAAATCTCCATTCTCAAAACCTTTACCCATTCTTTCGTTGATGCTATCAATCTTCGACTGATTTCTCAACACATTTGGATTGGTCTTAAGGAACTCGGCTTTATCAAAAGCATCCCCAAATCGTTTTTCAGCTTTTGTCACTTCTTTGTTGATCTTCGCTTCTACCTTGTCAAGGTAATCTTCGATCAATACATCGGCACGGTAACGCTTTTTGGAATCCTTATTGTCGATCATCGGATCGTTAAAGGCATCTACATGGCCAGAAGCCTTCCATGTAGTGGGGTGCATAAAAATAGACGAATCGAGACCCACGATGTTCTCGTTCATCTGGACCATTGCCTTCCACCAATACTGCTTAATGTTGTTCTTAAGCTCTACTCCATTTTGCCCATAATCATACGCAGCATTCAGGCCATCATAGATTTCGCTTGATGGAAAAATGAAGCCGTATTCCTTTGCGTGACCCGCAATCTTTTTGAGCAAATTATCTTCGTTCTGTGCCATGCCGCAAAGATATGGAAAAGGGATTCAACAAGTACAAGACATGAATTAAAAAAGGAAATAGACCGATCAAATAACAAGGGCTGAAAAAAAGCCTATCCAATCGCCCAAATGGGTATATTTACACATTATGTCTAAGCGGGTCATCTACATTGTAGGCGTAGTAATCATTGCATTGCTCGCAATTATCGCGGTTCAACAGTATATGTTGTACCAGACAAAACAGTACAGCCCAGAGTCTACTGCACAGTACACCAGCAGCGATGTAAACATCAAAGTAACTTATAGCAGGCCTTCAAAGAAGGGAAGAGAGATTTTTGGTGACCTCGTTCCTTTCGGAAAATGGTGGAGAACAGGCGCTAATGAACCCACAGTAATTGAGGTTTCTAGAGACATTGTGTTTGGGGAAGATCAACGCTTACCTGCTGGTAAATATTCTTTAATTACCATACCTGACGCTTCCTCTTGGACCGTCATATTTAATAGTCAAATTCCTGATTGGGGTACCGATTATTTCCCCGAAAGTGACATTGTCAATGTGACTGCCAGACTAGAGAATTTACCAGACGTAGTCGAGCTATTCACAATCGATTTTACTGAGGACAATGGCACTCCAGCGCTGATCTTAGCCTGGGATCACACCAAAGTGACTGTCCCTTTTAGCGTGCTTTAAGCTATCTCTTAGCACTCCTTCTTATCACATTCTTTCTTAAGGCGAATTAAACCTTTGTCTTTCGCTTACATCCAAATGGTGTATTTAAATGAAAGAATCATGAGGTCAATATTAAAAATCACACTTATCCTCACAGTCATCTTTTCAGCCGGGCAAGTCTTAGCACAAGACAGGAACAAAACGCTCCTACAAACTGAGCAGATGGCTGCTAAGCTAGAGTTGTCAGACAAGCAAAAAACACAACTTGACAAGGAGTTGAAGGCAAATCAAGAAAGTAGAAAAGCTACCATAGAAAAAATGAAGGCTTTACGTGAAGAGATGAAAAGAGATGCTTTTGTAGAAAAGCAAGCGCGCATGGAACGCATGAAAAACATTCTTACGCCTGAGCAGTGGGCGAAATACGAACAGTTTCAAAAAGAGGGTAAAGGAAAAGGTCAGAGGTTTCGTGGACAACGAGGTAGAAATAATATCGGTGGCCAAAAAGGGCGTGTAGATCGACAAGATTCCGTTGGACGAACGCAAACAGGTAAAAGACGAATGATGATGCGTAAACGCGGCATCGAAAAGAAAATGCAAGAGAAGAAAGAAAGCGGAGGGGATGGTGGTAATTAAGCCTTCGTTCATAATTGATAGTATACAAATTCACGTCATTCTGAATTTATTTCAGAGTCTAGCATCACAGTTTTCTGGATTATTTAAGATCCTGAAACGAGTTCAGGATGACGATTGATACTTTACTAACCTTCTCCAAAGGAGGAAAAAAGTCATTTCTGACCAACTACCTATCTCCAATCCAACTCGCTTTTTGGACCCATTTTACCTTCAACACTTTTCAATAAGGCTTTTGAGTCGAATACTTTTCCTCCTTTGATCACCTGCTGAACGTTTCGCGTATTTGTAATCTCTGTCAAAGGATTTCCATTGATTACAAAGGCATCTGCTAGTTTGCTCACCGTGATACTTCCAAGGATATCACTCTTCCTAAGCGCCTCGGCCCCATTGATTGTAGCAATCTTTAGCACATCAGCATTCGGGATTCCAATAGAGACCAAGGCTTCCATTTCTCTATGGGCACTAAACCCAGGAATGTACTCTCCCACTGACGGATGATCCGTTCCTAAAGTAATCTTACCTCCTTTGTCAAAATACTTTTTGACAGTGACCTTCTTCACATCAAATATCTTCTGAAACATACCCAAATCTTGGCGCGTTTCTTTCGTGATTTCAAAGGCATATGGTGTCAGATACTTGCGCTCTTCATGCCAGTAATCGTAAAACTCTTTTCTATGACCATAGTAGCCGTAGGCCGTTAAAGTGGCGTCAAAGAAAACGCCATTATCAATAAAATGATCAATTTGCTTATCGACAGCAGGATCGTTCACGTCCAAGTCTTGAAGTGTAGCGTATGCCGATTGTGTATTCGGAATGGCATCTCCTCCGAGAAAGTGTTCTATTCGATCGATGCCCATATCAATTGCATCTCTTGGGTTGACAGTATTTCTAAAACCTGAGCCTAGATGACCTGTAACTGGTAATCCGTGTAAATGCGCTCTTTCAATTAAGGCCTTGAGCAATACCGGAGAGATGCCTTTAGCCTTAAACCCTGAAACTCCTAGCGCTGCCCATTTATCAACGGTCGCATAAATATCTTCTATGGTTGTTCCTCTATTCCATGCCGGAAAAGCGGTTCCAAAGTAGGGGCCTGAGCTATGAATACGTGCACCAATCTTCTCGCCTCGATCAATCTTTAGTCTAGCCTCCAACATTACTTCTGGCTGAATTTCACCCCCTGGAAAAGTAGAGGTAACCCCATTCGCTAGAAAAATTACGGGATTGGCTTCGACTTCATCTCGCCTTACCCCATCAAATGTTACGCGATAATGTGCATGCAAGTCAAAAATTCCTGGCAATAAGTATTGGTCGTCACTAAGTTGAAGGAGTTCATATCCTTCGGAAGAATTGAGGGACTCATTCACGCGAACGAATTTTCCGCTACGCACGACAATGCCTTGATTCTTTATCATTTCACCTGATTCGACATCAAAGTATGATCCGCCTGTGATATAGAGATTCTGAGCTGAAAGGCTTCCAATCAGAAAAACACCAAATAATAAAAAAGTAAAACGAGTTATGAAGGTTCTCATATGGCTAGATTTTCAATCAATATAATCGCTCTAACTGAAAGCAACTTGAAAGAATTGATGAGAGGTCAATTCCTTATCGCTCAAAACGAAGCGCTACTTCTTCGAGACTCTTGTTAGAACCAACGATTGTTAGAATATCGCCTAACCTGAGCCTAGTATAACCGTGTGTAATTATACTCTGCCCACCCCTATTGACTGAAAGAACAATAACATCTGAAGGCAACCTCAAATCCCTTAGGGCGAGGCCTCGTAAATTCGGGTTTTGAACATCGACATCCATTGTGTCTTGGTTTTCTTGCATACCCAATAGGAGTGTCGCTGCTTGAGGGGATCTTACCAAGTGATCCATTAAGCTTACCATTGCAGTAGCAGGATCTACGATCAGGCAATCTAGTTTATGGAATTTCTCAAAGTTGTAACGGTGGTTAAGTCGTACCACAATGTCTTTTGTACCCACACGTTCGTATAAGATTTCGGCAATGGCCAAGTTCTCTTCATCTGTGAGCATTAGCACTACCGCTTCAGCCTTTTCAACATTGTTATCAACTAGACTTTGATAGTCAAAATCATCCACTTGGTGCACTACGAGATCTGGGTATTCATCCGTTTGTATTTCTTTGTTCTTAGTCAAAAGCTCCGCCTCCCAATTGTGCTCCTTTAACTGTCTTGCCAAAGCGACAGATTGAGATTCTATTCCTATGATCATTGCATCACGCACACCATCAAAATGAGGTGTATTCGCCTTAGTCCGTGCTTCGCCAACGAGTTGAATCGACCACTTGAACAATGGTGGCCCAACGAATTGGTTCAGGACAATAACTGCCACGACAATGGTTTGAAACTCTGCTCCAAATGAGGGGAATGTATTCGCAACTATAGTTGCAAGGCCGAGACCTACACCTGCCTGCGTTACAAATGGCATCCAGCCAATTCTTCTAAACAAGGCCGAATCTCCTGCTAATGAACCCCCAAGAATAGACCCAATAATCATTGTAACCAGACGAATACCGAAGAGCATAAAGGCTACCCCAATTACTTTGATCAAAATATCGATGGAAACGGACGCTCCTGTTAATGTAAAAAAACAGATATATACGACTGGTCCTATCTCTTCTAACAGCTTAATAAACTCGTATCGAAAACGAGAGTAGTTGGTGACGATGAAACTACCGATGATACAAATCAAAAGTGGCTCAATATGAAACTCATGCCCAAAATTATCGAGCGTATAGTGCTTAACGAAATAGTAGAGTAAATAAACCGAGTAGCCAACCCCCAAGATGAGGGCCATTTTTAAATATGCATTGGCTCTAAATTTTAATACTAAGATTAATATCCTTCCCACTAAATAGCCCAAGACAAAAGAAGCCGTGAGCTCTGCCAGCAGTATGAGTAAAAACTGTAGATCAAATGGATTCCCGTTTACCAATGACGTGGCAATAGACAAACAGATGGCGAAAAGGATGATAACTAAGAAGTCTTTGATTACCGTAACGCCCATTGCCATTTGTACAAATGGCCCTTTAGCCCGCATTTCATTGATTACGGCAATAGCTGACGCGGGAGATCGGGCTACAAATATGGTCGCCATCATAATAGCCACGGCTACTTTTGACCCATTATTCATATCGCGCATGAATTCAATCTGACCAGACAAGAAGTAGATAAGTACCGAACTGCCTATGAAGGTGACAGCCAACTGGCCGAAGGTCATCCACTTGATGCTCTTCATTTGTCCTCTTAACTCTTTCAAATAGAGTTCTGCCGCAGCAGCAAAGGCGATAAATGCGAGGGAAATGTCATTAATAAATTGAAGGCCAGAACCGGCTTCTTTTGGTAGCAACTTGAAGATAAACGGCCCAGAAAAAAGCCCAATTACAAGTAGGCCCGTAATAAACGGAAGCTTGGCCTTTTGAAAAAAGCCCGCAATCTGATTAGCCGCCACGGCTATGATGGCAAAGCCACCCAGAAGTATAAGAATCTGCTGTATTTCAGTCATTCAGCTGCCTTATCAGTAATAATGATTCAATTCTAGCTTTGTGCAAGCTTACAAATTAATCATAAATGACTTACTAAGTGCCCTTATTCTAAGGAAAGAGAGATTATTTAAGTTTGGTGTTTACGGTTACCCCATGTGTTAGGGTCTTATGTACTGGGCAGCGGTCGGCTATCTCAACGATCCTATTTCGCTGTTCTTCAGTGAGGTTGCCTGTCAATTCTAGCTCTCGGTCTATAAACTCAACCTTGCTACTTTCGTTTAAGTTTTCTGCGTCTGCCGCATGACGCTTTTCTCTACTCAGATGAACTTTTACCTCCTCTAGGTCTAGCCCTTTATGATTTGCGTAAAGGCGAATCGTCATGGCGGTGCAAGCACCTAAGGAAGCGACCAGAAGGTCATAAGGAGTTCCAGCCAAATCGGTTCCACCAACATCTTTTGGTTCATCTGCAATCATGTAATGTCCATTGGCAATAATCTCTGTAAGCAAGCCTCTTTCCTTTTCATTACGAACCACGACCTGACGATCTGTAGTCAAATCATCTGGCTTAGCTTCTGGCATGTAACGCGTGGCCCAAGAGGCGATTACCTCTCCAACATATAGTGCGTCCTCTTTTTTTGTGAGCAAATGATCTGCACCATCCAAAGAGACATAACTCTTAGGATGCATCGCATCCATATATATCTTTTCAGCATTTTTAATGTCTACTGTATCATCTTGAGGAGAGTGCAAGATCAAGAGTGGACGCTTGAGCTCCTTAATGACTTGAGACTGCTCGTAGTGCTTAAGGTCATCGATAAACTGCTTTTTTATAGTGAAAGGTCGCCCACTGAGGGAACCTTAGCCTTTCCAGAGGTTTCAATTTCATCTAGAGCGCCATCAAACAGGCGCTTTACATGTGGAGGGTCGGCAGGTGCTCCGACTGTAGCCACCGCTGCAACATAGGGCAGTTGACTGGCTGCAATTAACACGGCTGCACCTCCTAAAGAGTGTCCGACCAATAATTTGGGTGCCTCATATTCAGCCTTGAGATACTCTGCCGCCACAATCAAGTCTTGAACATTGCTCGAAAAATTGGTGTCAGCAAACTCACCTTCACTATCCCCGAGACCTGTAAAATCAAACCTTAATACAGCTACTCCTTTAGACGTCAGTGCTCGGCTGATATTGGTGACTGCCATAAAGTTTTTGGAACAGGTAAAACAATGAGCAAAGAGGGCATACGCTCTTGGGCTTTTATCCACAGGCGTTTCTAGCCGTGCCGATAACATGTGACCTTCTGCATTGGGAAATTCAAGTTTGAAACTTTTCATGGCATAAAGGATTTTCTTTACAAGTCACGAGCCTCTAAAAAGGTTCACGTACCTTTTCAAGGTAGTGATTGTGCTTGAATAAATGGAGACGAAAAACGGTATGGTAGAAGTAATCATAGATCGTAAGCTCGCGCCATCCCTGGCTTTCATTTTTTACAGTCTCTAAGAAAATATTGAAGTATGGGGCATAACAGAAAACAAATATCTTTGCATCGAGTTTTGGATGCATAAGTTTTGACAATGGGAAAAGAGAAAAAAGGCGTTTTGTTGGTGAACTTAGGAACACCAGATAGTCCAGCTACAAAAGATGTTCGTAAGTATCTGCGTGAGTTCTTAATGGATGGTCGAGTGATTGACATTCCACTTATCCCTAGATTCTTATTAGTCAATGGAATAATTGCCCCATTCCGGGCACCAAAATCAGCCAAAGAGTATGCTAAGCTTTGGGAAGATCGTGGCTCTCCATTAAAGTTTAATGGGTTTGATGTGAGAGATTTACTTCAGGAAAGGCTTGGAGACAACTATCAAGTAGCCCTCGGAATGCGCTACCAAAGTCCGAGCATAGAAAGTGCTTTAGAGGAGCTCAGAAGTCACAACGTGACACAGATCATTGTCATTCCACTATTCCCTCAGTATGCTTCAGCTAGTACAGGTTCTGTTTCAGAGAAAGTGAATCGTCTGGTTAATAAATGGCAAATCATACCTTCCATTACACACATTAACCAGTTCATGGATCATCCTAAGTTCCTAGAAGCTTTTGCAGACAATGGAAAGGCTTTAATGGAAAAGGAGACTTACGATCATGTCATTTTCAGCTACCATGGATTACCTGAAAGGCATATTAAAAAAGGATCTGTTGGGAATCAATGTCAACTGGGTAGTTGCTGCAATAAGCTGCATGAAAAGAATCGTTACTGCTATAGAGCACAGTGTTTTTATACTTCTCGTCAACTTGCCGAAAGAATGGGGCTTAAAGAAGGTGACTATACTACCACTTTCCAATCAAGATTGGGTAAAGACCCTTGGGTAAAACCTTATACAGACATATTCTTGAAGGAATTACCTCCTAAAGGGATCAAAAAGGTACTTGCCTTCTCTCCAGCATTCGTTTCAGATTGTCTTGAAACTACACTTGAAGTAGGAGAAGAGTTTAAGGAAGAATTCGAGGAAGCTGGAGGTGAAACTTGGACTTTGGTGCCAAGCTTGAATACATCCACTAAATGGATTGAATGTTTAGAAGACCTTGTTAAAACAGCTTAGTCTGGAAGCCTAATAGTTACAATACGCACCTTGTGAGCTTCGCCTGGACCACAATCTGCAGGATCAGCACTATTAGTGACAATTATTCTCACTTCGAGGTTGTCTTGCTGGAATTCAACAGGCAAGCTTTCGGGCACTACAGTCGAGCCAAACCTTGTATTAAATTCAATGACCCAACCACAAGATTGAAAACCCGTTACGTTTGCACCGTTCTTTATAATGGCCACCTGCTCAGCAGAAGGGGCAGTATCGCTATTGGAATTGCATCCACAAAAGATCAATAAGGCTAACAGGGTTAAGTGCTTATAATTCATAATCTGTATTGTTCCTTAGTTTAGGTGCCCACTGAAACGCCAAGTTAAGTAGGAGCATTGTACTTTGGGAGGATTACATGAAAAAAAACAACAATACTCAGCTTGAGGGTCTCATTTGTTCAATTCTAATTTCACGCGGAGGCGTAGCAAGTGAGCCACAATTAGCTCGGGTAGCAAGAAACTCTACCTTAAGCAACACTTCCAATCCATCTTGTTCGTATTGCGTATTGAGATAAGTCGGCTTATACAATTCACCTTGAATACGGATCATAAAGCCACAAGACTCAAGACCAGCAATAGTCGAAACGTCAACGATAATTCCATCTACTTCATCAATTTGAAAATCATCATTACTACAGGAGAGTAGAAACACAATAAGTAGCAGAATGTAAGCTTTACTTGACTTCATGTTTTACGAGTTCTCATTATAAAGACCATGAAAAATTCAAAAATCTGTTAAACCATTGCTGGTTCAAGAATTTCCACGAGCTTATCTAACACGAAATCAACCTCCTCTGGCTTGTTGTATTTACTAAAAGAAAATCTAACCCCTTGTCTATTAGTGTCAGCTTTAATACCATTCAAAACGTGTGAGCCCATGGCTGCACCACTATTGCAAGCGCTACCTCCTGAGGCAGAGATTCCATTAATATCTAGGTTAAAAAGAAGCATGTCATTATCTTCTGATGGAGGAAAACTTACGTTTAACACAGTGTACAAGCTATGTCCGTCACGAATGTCTCCATTAAACATGACTCCCGGAATCCTGTTCTTCAAGCCTTCAATCATGCGATCTTTCAGTCCTCTGATATATCGTTCATGGTGGTTCATATCGCGATAAGCAATTTCAAGAGCTTTCGCTAAGCCAACGATACCATAAACATATTCCGTCCCACCCCGATGATTTCTCTCTTGTCCACCGCCAAGCATAAAACGACCTATCTTTTTACTCTTGCAAACTCTTAGAAAGCCTACCCCTTTTGGACCATGAAATTTATGCCCTGCACCCACTAGAAAGTGGCAATTCAAGTTTTGAGTGTTGTGCGCAAAGTGTCCCATGGTTTGCACGGTATCCGAATGAAAAATAGCATCATATTCAGACGCTAGCTCACCAATTGCACCAATATCGTTAAGTGTTCCAATCTCATTATTAGCATGCATGAGCGACACCATAGAGCGACTATTGTTCTTTAGCAGATCGTTCAAGTGGCCCATGTTTACATGGCCTTCGCTATCCAAATCAACATAGCTGATTTTCACCTTTCCCTCTGCCTCCAGTTTACGAGAAGTTTCTAAAACAGCCTTATGCTCAATTTCTGAAGTAATGATATGCTTAAGGTCATAGGCATCAACAGAACAGGTAATAGCAGTATTATCAGCCTCTGTTCCTCCTGATGTAAAGAATATTTCGGATGGAGATGTGTTTAATAAATCTGCAACCGTGCGCCTAGCATATTCCAATTTAGTCCGAGCCTCTCGACCGTGAGCGTGTGTTGAGGATGGATTTCCATAGACATTCAACATCAATGGTCTCATCGTTTCGAAAACCTCTAGATCTAGAGGTGTAGTCGCTGCGTTATCGAAATAAACTTTCATGCCTTAAAAAATTAATTGGACACAACTTCCTTAATATCTGATATTATCTTCTGAGCCAAATGTTCAGCCGTAGCTTGAGATTCTGATTCAGCATAAATCCTGATGATGGGCTCAGTATTTGACTTCCTTAAATGTACCCATTCCTTATCAAATTCAATTTTGACTCCATCAATGGTATTTACAGGCTGGTTTTTATACTTCTCAGCGATTGTAGACAGCACCTTATCAACATCGATCTCAGGAGAAAGGTCAATTTTATTCTTTGAAATATAGTAATTCGGATAGGAAGCCCTTAACCTAGAAACAGGCTGACCAAATTTGGCCAAATGCGTTAAAAACAAAGCGATTCCAACCAAAGCGTCTCTACCATAATGTAATTCAGGATAAATGATTCCTCCGTTACCCTCGCCACCAATGATAGCATTCGTTTCTTTCATTTTAGTCACCACATTGACTTCACCAACAGCAGCAGCTTCATAGTTGGCGCCATGTTTTTCAGTAACATCTCTCAGGGCACGTGTCGAAGATAAATTAGAAACAGTATTTCCTTTTGTCTGGGAAAGCACATAGTCAGCCACGGCCACTAATGTATATTCTTCTCCAAAGGTAGATCCGTCTTCTGAGACTAGGGCTAACCTGTCTACATCAGGATCCACGACTATCCCAAGGTCGTAATTTCCATTTTCTAGTGTGGAACAAATCTTCGTCAAATGTTCTGGTAATGGCTCTGGATTATGTGGAAACTGGCCATTTGGCTCACAGTAAAGCTCTTCGACATGTTCTACGCCTAGTGCCTTCAAAAGAGGGGGTAATGAAATCCCACCAGTTGAGTTTACGCAATCAATTACCACTCTAAAATTAGCTGATCGTATGGCCTCAACATCTACCAACGGTAGGTTTATAACCATTTCAATGTGTTTGGCGATGTAAGTATCGTCATGAGTAATTTTCCCTAGGTCCTTTACCTCTGCAAAAGAATAGGCATCGTTTTCGGCTATCTCAAGAACTTCTTTTCCATCATCTCCAGAGATAAACTCTCCTTTTTCATTGAGAAGTTTAAGCGCATTCCATTGAACTGGATTGTGACTTGCCGTTAAAATTATACCTCCACCAGCGTTTTCGGCAGGAACGGCAATTTCTACAGTCGGAGTTGTTGATAGGCCTAGGTCTACCACATCAATGCCTAAACCAATAAGTGTTGAGGTAACCAAATTAGAGATCATTTCACCCGATGGGCGTGCATCTCTACCAATAATAATCTTTGATTTTCCAGACTTCTCTTTTACCCAAGTGCCAAATGCTGCTGCAAATTTCACTGCGTCTATTGGTGTAAGGGCTTGGTCCACTTTACCGCCAATTGTTCCTCTAATACCTGAAATTGATTTTATTAATGTCACTAGCTCTGCTGCGTTAATTCAATTGCAAAAGTAGCAAAACAAGTGTAGAAACACTCCAATAAAATGTGTTGAAAAGATTCCTAGGGTCTAGGCACTTATTTGAATTGTGCGAGGACTTTGTCTACCTCATTATCAGGGTTTCCGCAACTTTCGGCATCTTTCATATCCTTACCGCACAAACCGCAGCGGATACCTTCTTTATTCAGGAATGGGCTTTGAGAAGCACATGTTCCTTTAAACTCACCGTTTTTCAAAAGAATTAACCTTACGGACATCCCAACAAAAAACAACCCTATTAAGACTAATGTGAATATAAATGTGGTCATGACAGACTAATTTGAGGCAAATTTAACATACTTGATTTCATAACGCTACCTTTGCCCCATAAGTTTCTGGAAAGGAAAAAGAGATGATTCAGCCCCCAAAAGACATTCGGAGAAAAGAAAAGCTTGAGGCATTCGATAGACTGCTTACCATTATGGATGAGTTAAGGTTGAATTGTCCATGGGACAAGAAGCAAACACTAGAAAGCATCCGACACTTGACTATTGAAGAAACGTATGAGCTCTCTGACGCCATCTTAACTGAAAACTTGGAGGAAGTAAAAAAAGAAATTGGTGATTTGATGCTTCATATGGTTTTCTATTCAAAAATTGCTGACGAACAGAAAGTATTTGACATAGGAGATGCGCTAAATGCTATCAGTGACAAACTTGTTCATCGTCATCCACACATTTATAGCGATGTAGAAGCTAATGACGAAGAGGCAGTAAAGGCCAATTGGGAAAAAATTAAGCTTAAAGAGAAAGGCAATACGTCTGTGCTAGGTGGCGTTCCAACCTCTTTACCTGCTTTAGTTAAAGCCATTCGTATTCAGGATAAAGCTAGGGGCATTGGCTTTGATTGGGAAAAGAAAGAGCAGGTTTGGGAAAAGGTCGAGGAAGAAATGCAAGAATTCAAAGCCGAATTCAACGTAGCTGAAAACGAAGCGATCGACAAGAAAAAAGCCCTCGGTGAGTTTGGTGATCTATTGTTTTCACTGGTCAACTATTCTAGGTTCATAGACATTGACCCTGAAGAGGCCCTTGAAAGAACTAACCTGAAATTCATAAAAAGATTTCAATATTTAGAAGTCGAGTCCAAAAAGGATGGCAAAAGTATTGGTGAAATGAGTCTCGAAGAAATGGATCATTATTGGGAAAAGGCCAAATCGCTCAAATGAATTTCAAATCGCTTTTAAGTAAATTTTTGATTTGGCGTATACGCCATATTCGAACCAAGAATTTTATAATCATTCTAGGTGGCGTTATTGGTCTTCTTGGTGGACTCGCTGCGGTAACCTTAAAAAGTGCCGTACATTTTATTCAGAACTCCCTTTTAGGGTTAGACTACTCTTATATCTATATATTTTTTCCTGTCGTTGGTATTTTAATTACCGCCCTTTTAGCCAATTACATATTAAAAGAGCGTTTAGGGCATGGTATTACAGCCATTCTATATTCAATTTCCAAAAAATCAAGCATCATCAGCCGTACAAAAATGTACAGTCGCATGCTTACATCTGGTCTCACCGTTGGGTTTGGAGGTTCTGTTGGGTTAGAGGCTCCTATTGTCGTAACTGGTTCTGCAATTGGATCAAATATCGGTCGGTTAATGCACCTCAACTATAAGCAGCGCACACTTATGATCGGTTGCGGAGCTGCTGCTGCCATCTCTGGCATTTTCAACTCGCCTATAGCTGGTTTAATTTTTAGCATCGAAGTAATCCTCACTGATGTGACTATTGCGGCATTCATTCCGCTTTTGATTGCTTCGGTTATAGGTTCGCTGGTTTCTATGTTGCTTTTAGGCGAGGATGTTTTATTCTCTTTCGACCTAACAGATCCATTCTTAGCCAGTGACTTTGGCTTTTATTTACTCTTAGGTGCTTTCTGTGGTCTTATCTCATATTATTTTACGAATACTACCCTGTTTGCTGAAAAACTGGTCGCCAAAATCAAACACCCTGTTATCAAAGCTATTATTGGAGGCCTCGGGTTAGGTGTTCTTATGCTATTTTTTAATCCTCTCTATGGTGAGGGCTATGATACGATTAAGCTTCTCCTCAATGGTCAGGCCTCAGAGGTATTAAGTAATAGTCAGTTTTTTGCCGAGGTCTCTGACCAATGGTTACTCGCTGGCTTAGCATTCATTGTACTCCTTTTAAAGCCAATAGCAACCGGAGTGACCATTGGGGCTGGTGGCAATGGAGGGATTTTCGCTCCATCGCTCTTCGTTGGTGGAATCACTGGCTTCCTCTTCGCACAAGTGAATAATCTTTTAGACCTAGGACGAACACTCTCAGTCAGTAATTTTACATTAGTAGGAATGTGCGGTGTAATGAGCGGGGTGCTACACGCTCCTTTAACTGCCATATTCCTAATAGCCGAAATCACCAGTGGCTATACATTGTTCCTTCCACTTATGATTGTATCAGCCGTGGCCTTCAGTACCAATAGCTACTTTCAAAAACACTCTTTCTACGCAGCAAACCTGATTGAATCTGGAGACTTAATTCAAAATGATAAGGACAAACAGCTACTGAGTCTTATGAGCATCTCTAAACTCATTGAGAAAGATTTACTCACCATTCACCCACAGCAAACACTTCATGAGCTAGTCTCATTAGTTAAAAAATCAAAGCGTAATATATTCCCTGTGGTGGATGAAGAAAACGTCCTTCAAGGCATTATTACGCTGGATGACATTCGTGAGATCATGTTTGACCCTGAATCTCAGAAAAGTGTAATTGTCGAAAGTTTAATGCACAAGCCTCCAGAAACAGTTTCACCAAGCGAGCAGATGCAGGAAGTCATGTCAAAATTCGAGAAGACTGGTGCATGGAACCTACCAGTCATCAGCGAAGGCCAGTATCTAGGCATCGTCTCAAAATCAAGAATCTTTAATACTTACCGCACTAAACTAAAGCGACAACAGAAAGAAATGAGCTCCTAAATCGCTTAATATTAAGCGTAAAGCCGTGTTACAATAGGAATAGACTTTCTACTTTCTTATTAAAGTAAAAATAGTTATCAACAAAAAACAACAAGAAGTGATTGAGGTTAACCTATTGGCAATCATTTACTTATGTGATAATTTTACTTCTATGTGGATAAACACTGAATTTTGTGGAAAAATACTTTAATAAAAATTTGGTTCTTTTTATTGTCTAATAACACCCTTTTCCGCCTCTTCTTTCTGCCCTAGGAATATAGCATTCTTTTCCTTCTAAGGGTTGAAAAATGAAAGCTTCAGAATTACCTAAGATATAGCCCTAAAAAAGTTGAAAACACAATAAACCTAAGGTTATTGGTATTATTACATAATTATTAAATCGGCTAGCTAATCTCTAACCCTTCCCGAACAGCAATTTAAGACTCCGTTTTTATAGCAAAAACGATCTGCATACCGTATTAGAAAAATGCAATTTACCAGAATGTGCTGAATTGGGGGTTTCTAGTTGCCTCTAGCAATAATGACGCTGTCAAAACTTTTCTTCCTTTTCGAATTAGTATCAAGAATTGACTGACATTAAACTCAATATCTCCTCTAGATACTCACGCGTATTAGAAAGGCGCGGCACTTTATGTTGACCTCCGAGTTTTCCTCTTTTGCGCATCCATTGGTAGAATGTGCCTGGGCTTGCCTCGTGCACAATCGGTAGAGACAAGGCCATGTCTTTATACCGTTTGGCATCATAGTCGGAGTTAATACTTCTAAGCGTTTCATCAAGTGCCTTTGTGAAGCGATCCAAGTCATCAGGATTCTTCTCAAACTCTACAATCCATTCATGCGCAGCATTCGTTTCTTCATCAAAATACTTTGGTGCAGCTGTGAAATTATTAATCTGTGCTCCCGTCTTTTCACAAGCTTCAGCAATGGCTCGCTCAGCATTTTCCACTACGACCTCCTCTCCAAAAGCGTTAATGAAGTGTTTAGTTCTTCCAGAGATTTTTATTCTGAACGGATCGACAGAAGTAAACTGAATAGTGTCTCCTATTTTGTATCTCCATAATCCTGCATTGGTAGTGATCAGCAACGCATATTGCTCTCCCATTATTACTTCACTCAACCCAATAACCTTTGGAGATTCCTTATGGATCTCGGCAAAAGGAATAAACTCGTAATAAATACCATAGTCCAGCATCAGCAACATATCGTCTGACCCTGCTGGATCATACTGAATACCGAAGAATCCCTCAGAAGCATTATAGGTTTCCATATAACGCATATTATCCGAAGGGATGAGGCTTTTGAATAAACTCTTATACGGCCCGAAAGCGACAGCACCATGGAAAAACACTTCCAAATTGGGCCAGACTTCATGGATATGACTTGCGCCTTTTAGCTCAAGTACTTTCTGTAGAAGAATAATTGTCCAAGTAGGCACGCCTGAAATGCTAGTCACATTTTCGTTCATGGTATGCTCTGCCATCTTATCGATTTTCGACTCCCACTCATCCATCAAAGCAATATCAAGCGTTGGCGTGCGGACAAACTTGGTCCAATACGGCAGGTTCGACATAATTACTGCCGATACGTCTCCATAGAAGGATTCGCTATTGCTATCAAATTGATTTATCTGTTGACTTCCTCCTATCGTAAGGCCCTTTCCATCAAAAATCTTAGTATCGGGAAAATTATTGCAATAAATAGACAGCATATCCTTCCCCCCCTTAAAGTGACACTCTTCAAGTGCTTCATAAGAAACTGGGATAAACTTACTTCTTGCGTTTGTTGTGCCTGAAGACTTGGCAAACCATTTCACGTCTGATGGCCACAAGAGGTTCTGCTCTCCCGCCATGTTCCTCTCTATGTAGGGACTAATTTCTTCGTAGGATGAAATTGGAATCAACCGCCTGAACTGATCTTCGGTGTGCACGTCAGCGAAACCATGGGTTCTCCCAAACTCAGTATTTCTTCCTGTTGTTATTAAGGTTTTAAATAGCTCTCCCTGAACTTCATGAGGGTACTTCATGAATAGATCAATCTGGTGCATGCGCTTCTTCATGACCCAGGTAAGAAAGGAATTTAGTATCGCCAATTCACTAGATTTTACGTTTCAACTCAAAATGCTGTCCGAGATAGACTTTTCGCACCTGCTCATCAGCCGCTAATTCTTCCGCAGTACCAGCCTTTAACAGCTTCCCTTCGAACATTAAATAGGCTCTATCAGTAATTGAAAGTGTCTCTTGCACATTATGATCGGTGATTAAGATACCAATATTTCTGTCTTTAAGCTTTGCTACGATGGTTTGAATTTCTTCAACAGCAATAGGATCTACTCCAGCGAAGGGCTCATCGAGTAATACAAACTTAGGATCAACGGAAAGGGCTCTTGCTATTTCTGTTCTCCTACGTTCTCCTCCGGAAAGGACTCTGCCAAGGTTTTTACGCACATGGGTCAAGCTAAATTCCTCGAGTAGAGACTCCATCTTTTCCCGTTGCGCTTGTTTAGAAAGCTTAGTCATCTCTAGGACTGCTAAGATGTTCTGTTCTACCGTAAGCTTTCTAAATACGGAGGGTTCTTGCGCCAAGTAACCTATACCCAATTGCGCTCTTTTGAACATCGGTAGTGGTGTAATTTCTTTACCGTCCAGCGTCACTTTACCTTCATTTGGCCTAACGAGACCAACAATCATATAAAACGTGGTCGTTTTACCCGCACCATTTGGTCCAAGAAGCCCAACGATCTCACCTTGATTAACTTCAACGGAGACTTCGTTGACTACTTTTCTCTTCTTGTATGTCTTTACTAGATTTTCGGCAGATAACTTCATTGGAGTAAAAATAGTCTAATCAATCAAATTTGATGTCTTTGACAAAGAGTTGGAGTGATTTATGTCCACGAAACTCGTTTTCCTCTACACTATATGCAATATGAAAACGCATTCCACTATCAATCATATCGGAGTACTCCCCAAAGCCAAAGCCGATTACATCATAAGCATCATTCGTACCCTCTTGCCTTACAATAAATTTCAAATGCTGTTCTTTTAAAACTTTAACATTTGTAGCATACACATTCTCGGAAACAAAGACTGGTTGCATGTTCTGTGGGCCAAAAGGTGCCATTTGGGAAATGATATTATAAAATTTCTGGTCTATCTCCTCCAGCCTCATGAGGGAATCGATTTTCAAACACGGAATCAATTGATCATCAGTGATCCTGCTGGCAACCACTTCCTCAAATTTCTTTTTAAAGGGCTCTACATTAGCGATTGGCATCGTAACACCAGCGGCATACATATGTCCACCAAATTGCTCTAGCAAATCTGAGCATTCGCAGATCGCCTCATACACATCAAAGCCCATCACAGACCTAGCAGATCCCGTCACCATGTCGTTTGACTCTGTCAATATCACCGTGGGCTTATAAAACTTATCGATACATCTAGAAGCTACTATACCTATGACTCCCTTATGCCAGTCGTGCTTATATAAAACAGTTGACTTGGTTTGTTCAAAGCCTTCATTTGAAAGAATCATGGCAATTGCCTCTTCGGTAATAGCGCTATCAAAATCCCTTCGGGCATCATTTTTATCGTTCACTGTATTTGCAAGTCCTACCGCAGCTTCTTCGGTTTCTGCAAGTAGTAAACCTACTGCTGATCCTGCATGACCCATTCTACCAGAAGCGTTGATTCTAGGCCCAATGCCAAAGACTACGCTTGAAATAGTAAGGTTAGTCTGAACCTTGTTAAATTCAATCAATGCTTTTAACCCTGGTCTTGGGGCACTATTGATCTTCTTTAACCCAAAATAGGCCATTACTCGATTCTCTCCAGTAATTGGGACAATGTCGGAGGCTATACTTACCGCAAGAAGATCTAGAAACTCATACAGCACCTCTAACTCTATTCCGGATTGAATGCTGAAGCCTTGAAGTAGTTTGAAGCCCACTCCACATCCCGATAATTCTTTATATGGATAGTCACAATCTTTACGCTTTGGGTCTAATACAGCGTAAGCCGCAGGCAGCTCATCACCGGGCATATGGTGATCGCAGATGATGACGTCAATGCCTAATTGATTAGCCATTTCTACCTTATCTACCGCCTTGATGCCACAGTCTAAAGTGACAATCAGGGAATATCCGTTGTCTTTTGCGTATTGTATCCCCTCGGTTGAGACGCCATAACCTTCTTTGTAACGGTCAGGAATATAATAAGCGAGTTGATCATAAAAAGCATTCAGAAAACCATAGAAAGTGGCCACTGAAGTGGTCCCATCTACATCATAATCTCCATAAACCAGTATTTTTTCGCCATTTCCAATGGCATCAGTCAAGCGGTTTACTGCCTTATCCATGTCTTTCATTAGAAATGGATCGTGCAGCTGATCGAGTGATGGTCTAAAAAAGGACTTAGCCTCGTCAAATGAAGAAACGCCTCTTTGAGAAAGTAATTTTGCTATTATGGGACTAACCTGCACCTCATTCTGCAGGAGCTCGACAATAGCCTCGTCATAACCTTCTTCAAATAGCCATCGCTTCTGCATTAGATAAAATTAAAAAAAATTTGCACTATAAGGCATAAAAAAAGCAGCGCCCGAATTAGACACTGCCCTAAATAATATGATCACAACTTAATTGTTAGATACTTTCTCTATTGCTATTACTTCCTTCAAAGGAACTCTTTTAGCGTCACGATAAGGCACTATCCATGCATCAGAAACGCCCATTTCTCTCAAATACCTCTTCAAGACATTTGCATCATCATAGTTTCTAAAGTTCCCAATGATATACTTTCTTAATTCGTTGCCTTCTTGATCAAAGTCTTTTGCTGTCTCGGCATACTTAGCTAGATCTATTTTTCGAAAAGCACCAACCTGCACTTTAAATACCACTCCTACACTAAAGTCCTCACCATTTATCAATTCAGGATTATAAACTGGAGTGATCGATTGGTCCTTGAGGTTTTCAATTTCTCGCTGACCAGCCTGATATGCCGCTTGCATACGCGTGACTTGTTTCTGGAGGTCGCTCACCTGGTCATCCTTGCTCGACACTTGTCTCTCTAGGTTTTGAATCTCTCCTGCTGAGCTAGCGATCCGTGCTTTCTGAATAACATTTTGGTCATAAAGGACTTTAAAATCCTCCACAGACATCTTTTTCTTGCGCTTTTTCCACTCCTTCGCCTCTTTTTTAGTCAGTGGTCTACCGTCTGAAGTTTGAGCCAAAGCGACTGAGGCTACAAAAACTCCTATTAAGAGTGTTAAAAACACTTTCTGAGATTTCATCGAGTAATCGTTAATTCTATGTACAATTTAGAACAATATGCTCAGCTTTTCAAACTACCGATCATATCCTCTGGTCTTACCCATTCATCAAACTCTTCTGGCGCAAGATAACCTAAGTTAACAGCCTCTGTTTTCAGCGTTGTTCCATTTTCATGGGCTGTTTTGGCTATTTTCGCTGCCTTTTCATAACCAATCTTAGTATTCAAGGCGGTTACTAGCATTAACGAATTATTGACATGCTGTTGTATACTTTTATAGTTTGGTTCGATACCAATCGCACAGTTCTCTTCAAAAGAAACACATGCATCTCCAATCAAACGAGCTGACTGTAGTGTATTGTAGGCCATAACTGGCTTGAATACATTCAATTCATAATGTCCCTGCGCCCCAGCAATTGAGATCGCCACATCATTGCCCATCACCTGAGCACAAACCATCGTCATGGCCTCACACTGCGTTGGATTTACTTTGCCCGGCATGATAGAAGATCCTGGTTCGTTTGAAGGAATGATAATTTCACCAATTCCAGAGCGAGGTCCTGATGACAACATTCTAATATCGTTGGCAATCTTATTGAGAGAAACCGACATTTGCTTAAGTGCCCCATGGGTCTCAACGAGTGCATCATGAGCAGCTAAAGCTTCAAACTTATTCTCCGCAGTAATAAATGGAAGACCAGTAAAGTGCGCGATCTTCTCGGCAACACGTTCAGAATAACCTTCTGGCGTATTAATCCCTGTTCCAACGGCTGTTCCTCCAAGGGCCAATTCTGAGAGGTGTTCTAATGTGTTTTTGAGCGCCTTCAAGCCGTGATTCAATTGAGAAACGTAGCCTGAAAACTCTTGGCCTAATGTCAGTGGTGTAGCATCCATTAAGTGGGTACGCCCAATTTTGACAACATTCATAAAAGCATCTGACTTAGCTTTCAATGTGTCTCTCAGTTTTTCTACCCCAGGAATAGTAGTTTCTACCACCATTTTATATGCTGCAATGTGCATTCCAGTAGGAAAAGTATCATTCGATGATTGCGACTTATTCACATCATCATTCGGGTGAACAAATCTTTCGCCTTCACCAAGGGTGTTGCCCGCTATAACGTGTGCCCTGTTGGATATCACCTCGTTCACATTCATGTTCGACTGTGTTCCAGAGCCTGTTTGCCAGATAACGAGAGGAAATTGATCATCTAACTTTCCTGCAAGGATTTCATCACAAACGGCAGAAATCAAGTCCCTTTTATCTTCAGTAAGTACACCCAACTCACAATTAGTATGTGCCGCGGCCTTTTTTAAATAGGCGAATCCGTAGACCACCTCTAGTGGCATACTTGCCTCTTGCCCTATCTTAAAGTTATTTCTAGAACGTTGGGTCTGTGCGCCCCAGTATTTGTCAGCGGGCACTTGAACATCGCCCATTGTGTCTTTTTCTATTCTGTATTCCATGTGAATGAGATGTTTTTCAGCTGATCAAAATTAGGCATTGAAGCCTTTATACTGAAAGAAAAACATAGTTATTCACCGAACGGTGACACCGTCATAAAAACTTCTGTCGAATGCCTTGACCATTTACCGATCGGAGGCGCTTGTTTACCGATTAGTAGAACCCAAGAGTACCAATAGCCCCGTACATTTGAAGAGTCAAAAACAACTAACAACATTTGGTCTTGAGGTTGGTCCCTCAAATAGCCCAAAGTCAAAACTCAAAATAGAACAACGCTTAAAAACGAACTGTCATGGAAAATAAAATGAATAGACGAATTTTTTTAGGAGCAGCCTTTTTGGTAATCGGTTTACTCCTCACTTTAGACAACTTGAACATTTTCAATTTTGATCTTCCAGATTACGTTTTTCGCTGGTACACATTTTTGATCATCCTTGGTGTATTCTTAGCTACGGTTAGAGAAAAAGTTGGAGCCGGAATCACACTGATCGTCATTGGCTCTATATTCCTAGTAGATAGAATGTCAGATTATTACTACTGGGATTTTTATGTCCAAGACATCTTCAAGTTATGGCCTCTAGCCCTAGTAGGTGTTGGTTTATCGCTGATCTTAAAGCGAAATCGTCACAATGAATACGAAAAAAAAAGCTTTGACAATGACTTCGACCATGTCGATGAAATTGCTGTCTTCTCCGGATCTGAAAAGAAGGTCACGTCAAAAGAATTTAAGGGAGGTAAACTCACTTCAATATTTGGAGGAACAGATTTAAACTTAGTAAACGCTGATCTAGCCCGGGGCACGAATGTATTGGATGTATTTGTTTTGTTTGGCGGTTGCGATATAAGAGTTCCTTCTGATATGAATGTAAAAGTGAAGGTTACTGCCATATTTGGAGCCTTTTCGGATGAACGAAAGGTAATCAACGAGAACGAAGCCAATGACGGTAAAGAATTAATTGTCAAAGGTCTAGTGCTTTTTGGGGGCGGAGAAGTTAAATAGTTCCTCTAATACAGAAGTGAGTTTCATTGCCGAAATTGAAACTCGCGGCTATTTGCTGAAAGATTTTAAGTAAATTCCGCTTAGCGCGGATTTTTTTATGGACCACCCCTTCATCCGAAATAAGAGCATAATCATTTATTCCATCACCTGGCTAGTGATCTGTGCCCTATTCGCCTTTGCGCTTTTCTATTTCTACGACTTTGAAGCAAAGACTGCCGCTTTAGATAGCCTCGTGTTCAACGGCATCTTCTTCGGCTTAGGTTTGGCTTATTGGTTTAATGTACGCTACAACTCCTTTGAAAAATCTCAACTGCTCAATCTAGTTGTGAGCCATTTGGCAGCCTTAGTACTATCCGTTTCACTCGCCATTTTCTTATCCAAAAGCATTCTTACAAGCGTTTTGGCTGACGAAGAACACATAAATTTTCTCAACGAGTCCATTCCTTGGCGAGCAGCACTGGGTCTTATGTACTATTCCATCATCATACTGGTCTATTATCTCATTCTTTATTATGACGACCTAAACCAAAAAACGAATGAAAGATCTCAGCTAGAGACCATGCTCAAAAATTCTGAATTGGAGATGTTGAAGTCTCAGATCAACCCACACTTTATTTTCAATAGCCTTAATTCAATAGCTTCATTGACGATCATCTCTCCAGAAAAGGCAAGGGAAATGGTCATCAAGCTCTCTGAGTTTCTCAGGTATTCTCTTGAAAAAGATAACGATCAAATGAATACCATGGAGGATGAGCTGAACAATATCATCCTTTACTTAGACATTGAAAAAGTACGTTTTGGCGATCGCCTATCCGTTAAAACCGATATCAGCAAAGAATCGCTTCACCTTAAACTTCCTAACCTGATTCTTCAGCCGCTTTTCGAGAATGCCATCAAGCATGGAATCTATGAGAGCCTGGAAAAAGTAACGGTAAGCTTAAAGACTTGGCAAGACCAAAACATTCTTAGGGTAGAGATTTCAAATCAATTTGATCCGCAAGCGACTGGCAAGAAAGGAAAAGGGATAGGATTGAAAAATGTAGGAGAACGTCTAAGGTTGATTTATGGCGTACCTCAATTGGTATTTACTGAGAAGACTGATAACTTATTCACCGTTAGATTGGATATCCCTCAAATCGCAACCGACTTATGATACGAGCCATTATTATTGATGACGAAAGTTTAGCAAGAGACCTCATCAAGGCCTACTTAAAGAAGTTTGATGACATTGAAGTGATTGCCGAATGTAGTGATGGATTTCAGGGCCTAAAGGCAATTCAAGAGCATAAGCCAGATATGATTTTCTTAGACGTGCAGATGCCTAAGATCACTGGTTTCGAAATGCTCGAGCTATTGGAAGAGCCTCCTGTAGTCATTTTTAGCACCGCCTTCGATCAATATGCCATCAAAGCATTTGAGCTAAATGCTACGGATTACCTGTTGAAACCTTATGCCGAATCTCGCTTTAGTGAGGCGGTTGAAAAAGCCAAAACAAAAATAGGAACCAAAGGAGTGGCCAAAGCCGAACTCGAAACTCTTCAAGAAACGAGAGCTGAAAGTGACGAATCCCTGGACCGTATAGTGGTGAAAACGGGGAATAAAATCCAGATCCTTCCACTTGAATCGATCTCACACTTCGAGGCACAAGACGACTATGTAGCCATTCATTCAGAAGTGGGCAAGTTCTTAAAACTGCTTCGCATGAAGTACTTAGAAAATAGACTTCCTCTTGGGGAGTTTGTTCGGATACACCGATCGCACATCGTCAACGTAAAGCAAATCGAAAAGCTAGAGCTTTACGAAAAGGACTCTTACCTGCTCTCTCTCAAAACAGGTATCAAATTACCAGTGAGCCGCAGCGGACATAGCAAGTTAAAGGAGGTGTTGAAGTATTAAGCAAGGCTTCCCTACGGTTCATCCACTTGATTCTACGATTCGGCAAGTATAATTTATAGGAGTGTCCTACTCATTGCACATTTGAGTCATCAAATACTCAAAGTAATGCAACGGTTAAAACTCATTATCGCAATTCTCATCATCAGCACGTCAAGTGTTATTGCAACAGCACTTATAACGTTAATAGGCGCACTGTTTTTTATTAAATGCAAAAAGACTTGGCGCACTCAGTTCGCAAAACTGACCCAACCTTAGCCAAAGCAACCTTTTCACTTATATTTGAGCATGCTGAAAAGACTTATCATATTAGTTCTTATGTGCTCAACTGCTAGCATTTGTGCACAGCAACCCTCAGGACTGTGGATACTTACTCACGTTAAGGCCCTACAGCCAGTGTACACCATGGTCGAAATAGATGGAGCATTTGAACTCGCTGGTGATGAGCCTCAAGACTCATCCTTTCTTTATAATTCCGGGTTAATGACCATTGAATTTCAGAAAACTAATGCAGCCATAAGCCATTCCTGGGATGGAGAAGAAGGATGGACCGTAAAACTTGATAAAGAAACGCTTTACCTCTATGGCCAAAGGGATACCCTGTTCGGTGACTATAACAAGGGCGGCCTTATACTCAGGTCTACATTAGACGACAGACCAACATATTACAATTTTTCTCCCTTTGAAGAAAAAAAGTTTTCCACACCAACTCTTCTTGAAGAATCATGGGAGATACGTTCAGAAAACAGCCTATTAAAGGATTTGAAAATCTCTTTTACCACTGACAGCAGTTATCAAGTGGCGAGCGGAAAAAGTTTAAATAGTCAAATATACTTTACTTATAGTTTAGGCAAGTTAGCTGCAATCGAATACGACTTCCCCGCTACTTCAGAAATGGGAGATGGTCAAGAACTTGGAACCATTTACTTGTTCAAAACAAGAGGAGGCAAAATTAAAGGAATTTTTTACCCTGTGACAGACGGAGTAATAACGCCAACAAAAAGCGAATTGACACTTTCAAAGAAAGTACGCTGACCCAAAATTATCACTTGCCTTAGTTGATTAGCCGTTAAGTCACCTACCTTGTGACCGACAGATGTCAATAATCAACAAAGTGAAGGCGGTCGAACAGATTTTTGCTTCCCTCGACAATGAAATCGCCTCCCTTCAAACCACAAGCGGACTCCACTGTATTGCTGGTTGCGGTAAGTGCTGTTTCAAGCCGGATATTGAGGCCAGCCCGCTAGAATTTCTTCCCTACGCTTTCCATTTGTTCCTGACTAATCGCATAGAAGAACAATACGATCTTCTTTTAACAAGAAATACTTCTACCTGCGCTATTTTTTCACCCACTAAGGATTCTCTCGTCAAGGGCAGTTGCTCAGAATATAAATTCCGAGGATTAATTTGTAGGCTATTCGCTTACTCCGCTATCAGGGACAAGTATGGTAAAACAACTTTTGTGACTTGCCTTCCTTTAAAAACACAGTCCCCTGACCAGGTCGCTTCGATCAATGCCTCTATTGCTGAAGGCAAGAGCGTTCCCATGATGAACGACTATTATTTTCAAATTAGAAGCATTGACCCCGACCTAGGCACCAAACCAATGCCAATTAATCAGGCCCTTAAAGAGGCAATGGAAGTTGTCATGAGTTATTACGCCTATCGGCTGCCTCCTGCCTCAGGAAAGTTAAGCGCATAAAAAAGCCCAAGACATCTGTCTCGGGCTTCCACAACAATAATTCTTGTCGCCTTATTTTCCTCCGCCTGCTTTTTGCATTGGGTTAGAACCTGAAGCTTGTCCTCTAGCAGCTCCACCACGTCCTTTGAACAGCTCGAAGCGGTTAGGCTTGTTGTTCGCCGGGAAGTAGTTGTTGTCTTCATTAGTATCAGCAGTTTCTCTGTCTGGATCGAGTCTGATCTGCACCACCTGCTTAGTTTTCATAAAGGCTTTAGTGACTTTATCTTCATTCTTTCTCCAGATGTATGCTGGAATCCTATCCACCTCTTTCGTTCCGTCAGCGAATGTCCACTCAATAATCAATGGCATTACCAGTCCACCAACATTTGAAAAGTCAATCTCATAGAAGTTTGCTTTGTCACCAAGAATGGCGCGCTCCTCATCGGAAAGCGCTGTATCAAATCTTTGGTAAGCAGTTTTCGCTTCGTCAGTTACTTCGAACTGATCGTAAGAATAGTAGAAGTCTTGTAACCTCTTGTCTTCTTCAACATACATCTTTCTACCCTCTGCTCGGTTTCTTTTAGCAGCAAGATCACTTTGAGCCCCCTCGGCTTCTTCTCTAAGAATAGGGAATTCAACTTCAGGATTTTTAGTATCAAGCTGGTACCATTTTACATCGTCAATGGCTATATCAACATTGTCGATGGTGAAGTACCATCCACGGATAAACCAGTCGATATCTACTGCAGAAGCATCTTCTAAGGTTCTAAATAGATCATCTGGCGTTGGGTGTTTAAATGCCCATCTTTTCGCATACTCTTTGAAAGCGAAGTCAAATAATTCGCGACCCATGATGGTTTCACGAAGGATATTCAAGCCTGTAGCTGCTTTCGCATAAGCGTTATTTCCGAAACCAACAATGTTTTCTGAATTGGTCATGATAGGCTCCAACTGATCTTTTGGCAAAGCCATGTAAGGAGCGATTTTGTGTGCCGGCCCTCTTCTATGAGGGTAGTTCGGATCAAACTCTTGCTCCGTTAAGTACTGAACGAAAGTATTTAAACCCTCATCCATCCAAGTCCATTGACGCTCATCAGAGTTAACAATCATTGGGAAGAAGTTGTGACCTACCTCGTGGATGATCACGCCAATTGCACCGTACTTTGTAGACTCCGCGTAAGTGCCATCTTCCAACGTTCTTCCATAGTTAAAGCAGATCATTGGGTACTCCATACCATTTGATGCTTCTACTGAAATAGCTACTGGATAAGGATAAGGAATAGTAAAGTTTGAATACGTTTTCAAAGTATGGGCTACTGCTTTAGTAGAGTATCGCTCGTAAATACCATACGCTTCCTTTGCATAATAAGACATCGCCATTGGGTGGTCTTCTCTACCTTCAATGTCGACCGCCATGGCATCCCAGACAAATTTTCTAGAAGAAGTCCATGCAAAATCACGTACATCCTCCGCTTTATAATGCCATGTTTTTGTTCCTGACGCTTTAGAATTCTCATTGGCCTTAGCTTCTTCTAGCGTAACGATTTTAACAGGCTCAACAAATTCATTTTGTGCCTGACTCCATCTCTTTTGTTGCGCTGCCGTTAGGATTGATTTTGCATTTTCTAAAACGCCTGTAGATCCAACTACGTGATCAGCAGGAACAGTCATTTTTACATCGTAGTCACCAAAAGTCAAAGCAAACTCGCCTCTTCCTGTGAACTGCTTATTATTCCATCCTTGGAAATCTGAATAGACCGCCATTCTTGGGAACCAACCCGTGATTGTATAAATGTAGTTTCCATCTTCTGGAAAGAATTCGTGCCCTCCGCGTGCTCCAGAAAGAGCTCTCGGTGTAGTATTATACCACCACTTAATGCTAAATACGATCTTTTGACCTGCCTTTAATGGCGTGGCTAAATCAATACGCATCATCGTCTGATTGATGGTATAGGTCATATCACCACCCTTAGCATCTTTCACTTCCATAATATGAAAACCCCAGTCGTTGTCATGCCCATCAAGGCCGTCAATTTGGCTATAAGACATTCTTGGACGAATGCTGCTTGGCTCAAATTTGTAAGAATCATTATCTGGTTGTCTTACGTTTTCATCCAAAGCGAGCCATAAATAACTGAGGGCATCCGGAGAGTTGTTGTAGTAAGTGATGGTTTCTGCACCCGTCAAACGCTGATTTTCATCATCAAGAGTCGCCTCAATTTTAAAATCAGCCTTCTGCTGCCAGTATTGTGATCCAGGAGCACCCGAAGCCGTTCTATATACACTTGGATCTCTCAACATACGCTCAAGCTGCTCAAAGCGCTTACCGTGATTACTATTAACTACTTGGGCAAAAGCACTTGACCCCAAAAAGGTCACTACCATTGCCATAAGCCAAAGTCTTCTCATCATTCTATCGTTTATTTTACCAAAATTTCGTTTCTAACATCATTGTAATGGCTATTCCCGCCACAGCGGACGAAATAATCAGATTCCAATCTCTTCGCGCCACATTAAATATGTTGACGAAGACAAAAGAGATTACCATAAAGAACGCCACGATTATAATCTGACCTAGCTCAAGGCCAAGATTAAAAGATAGTAGGGGAGTGACAATGCTGTCTTCCCTTCCTAAAATACTTTTCAAATAATTTGAGAACCCTAAACCATGAATCAGGCCAAAAAATAATGCAAAGAAGTAATTCGTATTAAACTTTGCAGGGGTAATAGCACTTTGTTTTCTAAGCAAGTTCACGAATGCCGTTATGAAAATGGTGCAGGGAATTAAAAATTCAATGATATCACTCCTGAAACTCACAATCTCTAATGTACTTAAGGCCAGGGTAATCGAATGACCAATTGTAAAGGCCGTAATCAGAATCAACACCTTCTTCCAATCTTGTATGACGTAGATAGCGCAGAGGGCGACTACAAAAAGGATGTGGTCATATCCATAGAGATCAAGGATATGCTCTCTACCTAATTCAAAATATATGGCAAACTGGCTCATAAAGGGGTATTATTTCGGGCCCGGATATTGTAAGGAATGCAATAATAAAGTTTAATTTTGAATACCCCTATAAAACTTAAAAACATGCTGCAAAAGCTTATTTGGTCGGTTTTAATCAGTGCTGTTCTGTATTGGCACCCATTTCATGTCAGCGTGACTGATATTGAACATGATGCCGAATCAAAATCTATCCAAGTTAGTCACAGAATTTTTCTTGATGACTTAGAAATAGGGCTGAAAAAGTACCACAAAATTGAAAAACTGGATACTTACGAGCCTGAAAGTCAAGAACGGCTCGACAGTCTAATCAGCTCATACCTCAAAAAAAAGGTGCTTTTTGTTATTAACGGGAAATCCATGGAATTCAATTACCTAGGTTCGGAGCTTGAGGGCGATGCCCGGTGGTGCTATTACGAAATAGAGGGAGTAGAAGAAGTAAATGAGGCAGAAGTAACCAATGTTGCCTTGATGGACGCCTTCGATGATCAACAAAACATCATTCATTTTAAATCAAAAGGTACCTTGAAGAGTTATAAACTTGACAAAGACACCAAGTTCATCAAGTTTAAATTCGACTAGTGAAAAAAACCTTCTCATTAATATTATTAACAGTGCTCATTTGCTCATGTGAATTTGGAGAAAAAAAACCTGCCGTTAAACTTGAAGAAAGCCCTGAGGCCATTCCAAAATTTGTGAATTACAAAGTCGAATCTATTAATGAGCAGTCTGGCCCTTGCCAAACAGATAGTCTATCCAACCAATGTGCCTCCTTCTTCGTGGAGTATCCTATTATTACCGGCATGCTCAGCCCAGCGGCAACTCAGAAAATCAACGAAAATATTAAATCGGCAATTTTCGATTATGCTTTTGTCTCCGATAAACCAGAAAGCTTTCAATCTCTTATCAAAGAAATCTCTTCTGAGTACACAAAAATATTAAATGAATTTCCAGATTATAAGGCTTCTTGGTCTATGGAAGTTAACTCTGACATCATCTATCAAGACTCTAGCTATATTAGTGTAGCGTCTACCATCTTTTCATACACCGGAGGTGCGCATCCTAACGCTTATCAGGTGTACAGAAGTTACGATTTGCAAACTGGAGAACCCATTACCTTGAGTGACATTTTAATTCCAGGTTTTGAAGACCAACTGAATGAAATGGCAGAGATAGAGTTCAGGATGCTGAAAGAAATCCCACCATCTCAGGCATTAAAGGTGAAAGGATATTTCTTTGAAGGTGATAAGTTTACGCTGAACGATAACTTCGCAATCATCAACAAAAGCTTGATTTTCTATTTTAATCAATTTGAAATTGCGCCTTACGCAGTTGGCCCAACGGAGTTAGAATTGAAACTAACCGATTATGTTAATCTCGTAGATGCGAAAGGTATCCTCAATGGTCTTAAGAATTAGTCTCTTACTCACTTGTCTTTTTATATCAAGCCTTGGTGCTGCTCAAACCGGAGCTAGTGAAATCACTTTCACTATAAAAATTGCTGGCATTGGGGTTGATGGATTTTTCGAACAAACCTCGGTCTCCTTTAATTTCAAGCCAAATGATTTAGGATCATCATATTTCAAATTAACGATTCCCACTTCTACGATTAATACTGGCATCAATGCAAGAGATAAACACCTTCGTAAATCGAAGTACTTTGACGTTGAAAATTACCCTACCCTGTCTTACACCTCGACAAGCGTAGTCCATACTGCCGAAGGCTTTAAACTGTTAGGTAAACTCACCATAAAAGAGACAACCCTTCCCATTGAAATTCCTTTTAGTATTGACGTGATCGATGGTATGAAGTATTTTAACGGTGCTGTCGAACTAGATAGGAGAGACTATGACGTAGGTAAGAACCACCTGATTCTAGGTGATTTAGTTAATATCAATATCAAAGTTCCTTACTCCGAAAACTGAAATTCCCGATAAGCATTCCAGCGTTTGCCGTCATGCTTAAGCAGCCAGAAAGAGTTGACCTCGAATTCGTGATCAAAGGGTTTGTCCTCAAATTCTGCCCAAGCCTCAAAGAATTTATCCTTCTTCAAATCTCTGAAAGCTACGGTCATATGAGGATGATAACCTCGGTTATGGGTGGCATTGAACAAGTTCATATTTCTCTTCGCATACCGAGCCAGTCTTTCTTGAAAATACATCAAATCCTGACTCATTTTATTCTTGATAAAAATGGTTCTCGGAGGAAAAGCACCAAAACCATCAAAGCTCAAATGAAATTTTTCCTCATTAGTTGCTTGAACAAGTAAACTGAATAACTTATCTTCTTTTTTCTCTTTCCACTGGAAAGGCATATGGAGCGTAATGTGCGCAGGAGACCGTAAAGCACCTTTGCTATTGAAGTCATCCCGAAATTGCACTTTGATTTTTTGCGCCTCCGATTGAATCGGGTCGGGAGGAATTATAGCTAGAAAATAACGAGACTCAGCAGGCTTCACGACCGAATCTAGCAATAAAATGGCGCAAGTCTATAGTATCAAATCAGCATAAAATCTTGCCACGGTGATTAAATCAGACTCTCGCTTAAACTTCAGCTTTTTCTCCTTAATAAACTGTCTCAAGTCTTCCGAGTACTTTCCAAATACCTCCATAGCTCTTTTATTGAATGATGAAATGGGGATGAGGTCTATGTTCTTTGACAAAAAATAATCTGTTTCAACCACTTGTTTACTTGCGCTTTGTAAACCCTCTCCATTATCAGAATAAACCTTCTTATTAACTATTCTGTCATGTGCCAGAAGGCCAATTCGCCCTATTTCCAAAACCTCAAAAAAACCATTTATACGCTCGTCTTTGCTTGAAAAGTTTTTTGCATTAACAAACAACCTCTTTTTACCTGTCGCATTAAGAAACTCGAATTGGTTAACTGTATTTCCAGAGAGGTACGTCACTTGATCACCGACAAGTATTTCAAAAGCATTGCTCTCCACGTTATACCTCATTGACTTTCCAATTACCTGAATTCCCTCGGAATTCGTGAATTGCATTTTCACATACGCATCGGTCAAGTAGGGGCCGAAAAGCCTTTCGTCTTGTATGTATCTGGTCGAAGCTCCATGTCGTTTTTGACCTAAAATAGTAAAGCCAAGAAGTTGTCCTTCTTCATGAATACTCGACTCGAACGAATCGTCATTTATTGAATGTCCGTTCACCGCAAAGGTACTGATCAGACAAAAAGCAGTGATGAAAAACATATTCCTCATTTTTTCAAGCATTTAGGTTCGGCCAATGTTTATTAATGCAACGCTTGTTGACATAACATCATGTTGTTTTCAGAAGCGAATTCGTGTAAATTCCGCTTTCTAAAATTGATTCATGATGAAAAGACTCTTAACACTCTGTATTGTTTTAATGCTCACGGCTTTTGTGTCGCTAGCCCAACAACTTAAAAGCCCAGACGAATTCCTCGGCTATGAGTTAGGAACAAGATTTACACCTCACTATAAAGTAGTGGACTACTACCAGTATGTCGCTGGTGAAATGAGTAATGTTGAGACAAGTCAATATGGACAGACGAATGAACTGAGACCTCTTATTACCAATATGCTTTCTTCTCCAGAAAACATGGACAATTGGGAGCAAATTCGCACCGACAACCTGAAGCGCATTGGCATGATGGAAGGTGAGCCCGTTGGTGAAAAAATAGGCATCGTTTGGTTGAGCTATAACGTTCACGGCAACGAAGCTAATTCTACTGAAACAGCGATGAAAACGCTCTATGAATTAACTAGACCTGGTAATATCAAGGCTCAAAACTGGTTGAAAAATACAGTTGTCATTATGGACCCTTGTATCAACCCTGATGGCCGAGATCGTTACGCTAACTGGATCAATCAAGTCGCAGGCACTACGCCTAACCCTAGCCGTGATGCCATTGAGCACAGAGAGCCATGGCCAGGAGGAAGAGCCAACCACTACCTATTCGATCTGAACCGCGATTGGGCATGGCAAAAGCAAGTTGAGTCACAACAACGCATGAAACTCTACAATACCATCATGCCACATATTCATGTCGACTTCCATGAGCAAGGCAGCAACAGCCCTTATTACTTTGCGCCAGCAGCAGAACCTATTCACGAGCAAGTGACGCAATGGCAAAGAGATTTTCAAGAAATTATCGGCAGAAACCACGCCAAATACTTTGACGAACAAGGCTGGTTATTCTTCACAAAAGAGAGCTTCGATATTCTGTACCCTAGCTATGGTGATTCTTACCCAATGTATAATGGTGCCATCGGCATGACGTATGAGCAAGGCAGTAGTGACCTGGCCATACTCACTGACGAAGGAGATACGCTTACGCTAAAAGATGCCATCGAGCATCACTACACTACTGGAATGTCTACGGTGGAGACTGCTTCCAAAAATTCTGAAAAGATGGTGGATGAGTTTGCTGCTTACTTCAGTACAGCGGTAAACAACCCGAAATCTAAGTACAAGACTTATGTAATTCGTGGTACCAACCACCCAGACAAGTTGGTGCAACTAGAAGCATTCCTTAAAAGACATAACATACAATACGGAACTGGGAGCACGAAAAAAGCCGTCTCTGGTTTTGACTTCATGTCTGGTGAAACCAAAAATATGCCCATTCAAAATGGTGACATTGTGATTTCCGCCTATCAGCCGAAAGCCGTATTAGTACAAGCATTCTTCGAGCCTAATACATTTGCCAGTACTTCTAATACGTATGACATCACCGCTTGGGCCACTCCATATATGTTGGGCTTAAATGCTTTTGCTACAGAAGTAAAAGTAGATGTAAGTGCTGCTGAAATGTCTATTCAGGGTGCCGAAGTAATCCTCAATGAATCTACTCCTCCGGCATACCTTGCAAAATGGGAAACGCTAGAGGACGCTAAGTTTTTAGCCGAGCTATTGAAGCATGACATTAAACTCCGCTACGCGACTGAGTCTTTTAGCGTAGCAGGAAGGGAATATAACCCTGGCACGCTTATCATCACTCGAAAAGGAAACCAAAACATGAAAGGGCGTTTCGATGAAATCGTCAAGTCCTCAGCCACGAAATTCGGTAGAAGCCTATATTCTGCACCAACGACATTCGTGGATACTGGTAAAGATTTTGGATCAAACAATGTTCCTTTTATTGAGAAGCCTAAGGTTTTGGTGCTCCGCGGAGATGGTGTTAGATCTCTTGGTTTTGGAGAGTTCTGGTACTTTATGGAGCAAGAGTTGAATTACCCAATCACCATGGTGGATACTGATGCTTTCGGATCAATTGATCTTGACAATTACAACGTAGTTGTGATGCCATCAGGTTCTTATGGCCGAATGTTGAATGACAGCGGAATGAAAGCCCTTAAATCTTGGGTTCGCGCTGGCGGAAAGGTTTTAGCCCTTGAAAGTGCTATTAACAGCTTTGTTGGTAAAGAAGGGTTCCAGCTAAAAAGAACTGCTGAAGACGAGAACCCTGAAAAGAAAACTGATGAAGAAAAGGAAAAAGACGCCCTTACCGCATACGCAGATAGAAGCAGTAAATTTGAAGATTCAAGACTTCCAGGTGCTATTTTCAGATTAAAAGTCGATAATACTCACCCAATGGGATTCGGTTATAGCGAGCAGTACTTCACCATTAAGAATAATAGCGCAAGACTTGCTTACTTACCTAATGGATGGAATGTAGGAATCATTGAGAGTGAGGCTTCACACGTTGCGGGCGTTGCTGGTAGCAAGGTGAAAGAGCAATTGGCCAAATCTATGGTCTTCGGTGTAGAAAGTATGGGCCGTGGTTCAATGATCTATTTCGCTGACAACCCACTCTTCAGAGCCTTCTGGGAAAACGGGAAAATGTTCGTTGCCAATGCCATCTTCATGGTTGGGCAATAGAAAATTTAAACTGAATTATTAAAGGGAGGCTAAAGCCTCCCTTTTTCTTTTCTTATAAGCTTAGGCAGTGCTTGCTTTACTTTCTGTAAGAATTGTAGATTTGATTCTTAATGTCAGATACTAAAAAGAATCCCGTAAAGAGTGAAGAGCTTGGCTTTGGACAGAAAGCCTATGCAAAGTCTACTCGTTTGATCTCGCCAAATGGAGAATTCAATGTAGAGAAAGGCGGCCTCAACTTTTGGCAATCTTTAGATATCTATCACGAACTAATCTCCATGAAGTGGTGGAATTTCGTGGGCGTTATTACGCTCGTATTCCTTGTGGCCAACTTACTATTTGCAACCCTTTATTATGCGGCTGGAATTGATAGTATAGCAGGTCATGCTTCTCAATCGGGATTGGATCATTTTATTACCTCCTTCTATTTTAGCACACAATCAATTACCACTGTTGGCTATGGTAAATTGTATCCCGATTCTAATGTAGCAAGTATACTTGCCGCAGTTGAATCTTTCATAGGACTGTTAGGTTTTGCACTTGCCACAGGCTTAATGTTTGCGCGATTCTCTCGGCCTGGGCGAAACTTAATCTATAGCGATAAGGCCATCGTTTCCCCTTATCAAGACATCAATGGTTTAATGTTTCGATTTGCAAGTGGCAGCAAAAATCAGTTAATAGAAGCCGAAGTAGATGTCGTAATCTCTTATTGGTCTGCTAGCGGAAATCGGAGAATATTTAAAGGAGTGAACCTCGAAAGAACGAAGATCAACTTCTTTTCAATGAGCTGGACGATCGTTCACCCGATCGATGAGAAAAGCCCTATTCACGGTTGGACTAAAGAGGATTTTGAAGAAAAACAGGTTGAATTGATCATCATGTTCAAAGCCTTTGACGACACCTATGTAAGGCAAGTCTATGACCGAATGAGCTATACGGCAGACGAAATAGATTGGGGAATGAAATTCTCACCTATTTATGATGACGCTAAAAAGGGCAAAATCTTCATCGACATGGAAAAGCTCAGTAAGACCGAACCCGCTCAACTGAATTAACCTTCCATCCTATTTTTTTGAATTTCAGTGTATTAGTCATTGATTTTCAGGTAGTCAGTGTTAATTTCAATAGTCTTACAAAATTCAACGCTATGAAATTAAAGCAGAATATTTTCAAAATCTGTGGCATTTGCCTTCTTGCCACCTGGCTATATATGGCCCCCGCTCAAGCACAAGATGGCTATCAACGTCCCCCCGAAGTAATTGCAAAACTTATTGAGGCCCCTTCTACTCCTTCCGTAAGTATGGATTCTAAAGGGGAGTGGATGCTTTTAATGGAACGCCCTGGTTACCCAAGCATTGAAGAAGTCGCTTCCCCTGAACTTCGTATTGGGGGAACTCGAATCAACCCAGCAACAAACGGAAGAAGCCGTCAGTCATTTATGACAGGCCTAAAGCTTAAGAACATGAATACTGGTGAAGAATTTAGCTTCAGTGGACTTCCAAGTAACCAACAAATAGGAAATGTAGGCTGGTCTTTAGATGAAAGCAATATTGCCTTTACCAATACCACTGCTAACGGTATTGAGCTCTGGGTTGCCAATGTTAAAACGAAATCTGCGAAACGCCTTTTAGGTGCGGTGGTCAACAACGCCTATGTTTCGGCTTATGAATGGATGCCCGATAACCAACACTTAATGGTGAGTACAGTGGTAGAGGGAAGAGGCGATGCTCCTCTTAAGCCAAGAGCTCCAAAAGGCCCTGTATTGCAAGAGACTTCTGGTGCTGAGGCACCGTCTAGAACCTATCAAGATTTACTGAAAAACTCTTATGATGAGAGCCTTTTCGAATACTATACAACGGTTCAGTTAAGAAAAGTTGATTTAAATGGTAATGCTACCAAAGTTGGTAAGCCTGATATCATAAAAAACTTTAACCTATCTCCTGATGGTGAATATTTACTTGTTCAAACGATTCAAAAACCATTCTCATACTTGGTGCCTGCGTCACGTTTTCCTTTCAACTACGAGGTTTGGAATACGAACGGCAGTCTAGTAAAAGTTATGGCAGAAATCGCCTTGGATGAAGTAAGGCCTAAAGGGTTTGACGCTACTCGACTTGGTGCTAGAAGCATGAGTTGGAGAGCCGATAGACCTGCCTCCCTTTATTGGGCAGAAGCGCAAGATGGAGGAGATCCAAAAGCTGAAGTCGCTGAAAGAGATGTGGTATTTATGTCTGACGCACCTTTCAATGGAGCACCTATTAAGTTAGCCGGTACTACACTCCGTTACTCAGGGATTACTTGGGGAGATGATTCTAGGGCAATATTAAGCGAAAGCTGGTGGGCGCAACGACTAGACAAAAGAACGTTAATAGACCCATCAAAACCTGGTAAAGCCGGAACCGTCATCATTGATCGCAGCACCACGGACAGTTATAATGATCCGGGTAGACCAATGATGCAAAAGAATCAATACGGCATGTATACGATGCGATTCGACAAAGACAATTTGTTTATGAGCAGTATCGGTGGTTCGCCTGACGGAAACCGCCCCTTCTTAAGTAAGTTCAATCTAAAAACTCAGAAACAGGAGATCCTCTTCCGTTCAGAAGCTCCATATTATGAACGCCCAATAGACATTATTTCAGCAAAAGGCGACCAGATCATTACAATGAGGGAGTCTGAGAATGAGCCTCCAAACTATTTTGTCCGCAATATCAAAAAGGGCACAATGAAGCAAGTCACTGACTTTCCTCATCCTCAGCCGGACATGATAGCTGTTAATAAAGAGATCATAAAGTACCAAAGAGAAGATGGCATTGACCTAACCGCGGTACTTTATACACCTGCAGGTTATAACAAAGAGCAAGACGGACCACTTCCGGTACTCATGTGGGCATATCCTCGTGAATACAAGTCAAAAGCAACTGCTGGCCAAGTGAGAGGTACACCTTACTCCTTCACGCGAGTAAGTTCTGGGTCTCCGCTATTCTGGGTGCTGAGAGGCTATGCCGTAATGGCAGACACTGAATTCCCAATTATTGGAGAAGGAGACAATCAGCCAAACGATAAGTTTAGAGAGCAGCTAGTCATGAATGCTAAAGCAGCCATTGACGCTGTGTCTGATTTAGGGGTTGGGGATCGAAATAGAGTAGGTGTGGGAGGCCATTCTTATGGTGCCTTTATGACGGCAAACTTATTAGCGCACTCAGATCTATTTGCGGCAGGTATTGCACGAAGTGGTGCTTACAATAGAACATTGACTCCTTTTGGTTTTCAAAGAGAGGAAAGAACCTATTGGGAAGCGCCAGAACTATACAATTATATGTCTCCGTTTATGCATGCCGATAAGGTGAATGAACCACTACTCCTAATTCATGGAGAGGCTGATAATAATTCGGGAACTTTCCCAATTCAAAGTAAGAGATACTATAATGCCATTAAAGGGCATGGTGGTACTGCTCGTTTGGTAATGCTACCTGATGAAAGCCATGGATATAGAGCAAAAGAATCTATCCTGCACATGCTTTGGGAAATGGACAGCTGGTTAGAAAAGTACGTGAAAAATGCTTCAACTAAACCAGAGCCTACGAGCATTGACGCTAAAGGAAAGTAGTAAAAAACACAATCATTTTGCTAGGGCTCGTCTATCGCGAGCCCTTTTTTTGTCCATTGGACAAAGCCTAATGCCAAAATCTGAGTCAATTAAATTATATTCCTTGGTCAAACAAACAAACTATGAAAAAATACGCCTCACCTCTTATTGCAGCACTACTGCTGCTCGTCACATTCAACATTGATGCCTTAGCACAACGAAAAAAGGGTAAAAAAGCAGAGAAAGACCAAGTGGAAGACCCTCTCAAAGGAGTTTCGCTAGGAAGTATGGCTTTCAGAAGCATCGGGCCGGCACTGACCTCAGGCCGTATTGCAGATATCGCAGTTAACCCTGACAACTCTAATGAATTCTACGTAGCGGCAGCCGCGGGTGGTGTATGGAAAACGACCAATGCAGGTACGACATTCGAACCTATCTTCGAAAATTATGGTAGTTATTCCATTGGATCATTAGCTATGGACCCCAATAACCATAGTGTGCTTTGGGTTGGAACTGGTGAAAACAATAATCAGCGATCCGTTTCATATGGTGACGGTGTCTACAAATCTGTAGATGGAGGAGCCTCCTTTAAAAAGGTTGGACTTGATAACTCTGAACATATCGGAATGATTAAAGTAGACCCACGTAACTCCGATGTAGTCTACGTGGCTGCAACTGGCCCGCTTTGGAATGCTGGAGGGGACAGAGGCCTCTACAAAACAACAGATGGCGGTAAGAACTGGGAGAAGGTATTGGAAATTAGTGAGCACACTGGTGTTAATGAAATTCACTTAGACCCAAGAAATCCAGATGTTCTTTATGCCACTGCACATCAACGAAGGCGCAGACAATGGACATACCTTGGTGGTGGTCCAGAATCTGGAATTTATAAATCAACTGATGGTGGTGCCAACTGGGAAAAGGCTAACAAAGGACTACCCGGCGGAGATAAAGGGCGAATTGGTATGGCCATTTCTCCTGTAGATCCAGAGGTTATTTATGCTGTGGTTGAGGCCCAGTCAGGACAAGGTGGCTTTTATAAAAGCACCAATCGTGGCGCATCATGGCAAAAAATGAGTGGAACATCCACAAGTGGCAACTACTACCAAGAAGTTGTAGCCGATCCCGTTGATGTTGACAGAGTCTATCTGCTAAATACATTTACCCTAGTAACTACGGATGGCGGTAAGACTTTCAATAATTTGGGTGAGCAAAGTAAACACTGGGATAATCATGCCATATGGATTGCCCCAAGCAACAATAAGCATTTACTCGAAGGTGGTGATGGTGGCGTCTATGAATCCTTCGACCAAGGTCAAACTTGGAAGTTTTTCACCAACCTACCTCTCACACAGTTTTATAAAGTATCTGTCGACAATGCTGAGCCATTCTATAATGTAATGGGTGGTACGCAAGACAATTATAGTCTTCATGGTCCTTCTCAGACGGTAAGTCAACATGGTATTGTCAGTAGCGACTGGATAGTAACGCAAGGGGGTGATGGCTTCGAATCTGTTCCTGACCCTGTGGATGACAACATTGTTTACGCACAGTATCAAAATGGAGGCCTTATTCGCTTCGACCGCAAAAGTGGTGAAGGCGTAACTATTGTTCCAAGACCTCGAAAAGGAGAGAAGGCGTACAACTTTAACTGGGATGCACCATTGATGGTGAGCCCACACGACCACAAAACACTCTACTACGCTGCAAACAAGCTGTTCAAAAGCACGGATAGGGGAGATTCTTGGACGGTAATTAGCGGAGAACTCGATCAAGATATTGATAGAAACCTTCTCCCAATTATGGGAAAAATATGGCCAATGGATGCCGTGGCTAAGAACAGTTCAACTTCAAGGTATGGCGCAGCAGTTTCATTAGACGAATCAAGGCTTCAAAAAGGGCTGTTGTATGTAGGATCTGATGATGGGCAAATTAGTGTCTCGGAAGATGACGGAAAGACTTGGAGACAAGTCAACCGTTTCGATGGCGTTCCTGAAAACACATATGTTTACGACTTAATTGCCTCTAAACATGATGCAAATACGGTCTACGCAGCATTCAACAACCACAAAAGCGGAGATTTTAACCCTTATGTCCATGTCAGTAATGATAAAGGACAGACTTGGAAAAGTATAAGCGCCAACCTGCCTAAAGGGGCTGTATATGCTTTAGAGCAAGACCACATCAATGAGAACATCCTCTTTGCTGGAACGGAATATGGTGTTCATGTTTCTATTAATGGTGGAACAAGTTGGACCCCATTGAAAGCTGGCTTACCAACGATCAATGTTCGTGATATGGCTATTCAAGAAAGGGAAAATGACCTAGCGCTGGCTACATTCGGTAGAGGGTTTTACATCCTTGATAACTACAGTCCACTCAGAGAGCTAGCAGATAAAGCAACTGAAAAGGACGCACACGTTTTTGCTATCAAAGAGGCGCTTCTGTTTAATACATGGACCCCACTGGGAAGCCTTGGCTCTAGAGAAAAGGGCTTTCAAGGAGAAACTTTCTATACCGCCAATAACCCTAAAAAGGGCGCAGTCATCAGGTATTGGTTAAAAGATAGCCCAACATCGCTCAAGGCAGAAAGACAAAAAAAGGAAAACGAAGCCTTTAAAAATGGCGCGGCCATACCATATCCTACAGTTGAGGCCTATAAAGCAGAGCAAGACGAACAGCCTAGTTTCTTAATCTTCACGATAAAGGATCAAAGCGGAGAAGTCATCAGTGAAATAAGAAAAGCTACGAGCAAAGGTATGAACGAAGTAGTTTGGGGCTTGACCTATATGAGCTTTGGGCAAGTAAACATCAGACAAGCCAATCAAATGCAAAGCTTGCCTTCTTCAAATGTCTATGTAGTACCAGGCAATTATAGTGTTACAATGAGTCAAAATGTGGGGGGCGTGGTAACAGACTTGACAAGTGCGGTTAGCTTCAAGGTTAGCGAGCTCAACAACCGAACCCTTCCAGCAAGTGACTGGGCAACGATGACAGTGTTCAAAAAGAAGGCCGTTAAGCTAGTCAATGCAATCAATGCGACCCAAAGTGTATTAGGACAACTCAACACAAAAATCCAAGGCTATAAAGCCGTAGTTAAGGGATTGCCAGCTAAAGAGTCTGCTGACTTATTCTCAGAAATACGCCAACTAGAAGAGAAGTTAATCACCGTTCGTCAATTATTGAATGGCGATCAAACACCAAATCGATTGGATATAGACGGAGAGTACAGCACATCAAATAGAGCTCAAAATGCCATTTATGACATCCTCGGCTCAAACTCAAACGTAACTGGAACTTCAGAGCGAAACTATGAAACCGCCTCCTCAGAGTTTGCGCCTATCCTTCAGGCTGTGAAGGACATTCATAACAAGTTTGAATTAATGGATCTAAAATTGGGAAATCAGTCAGCACTGCCATTATTACCAGGCGCATTACCAAACTGGAAAAAGTAATCCTTAGATACAAAGGTGGCTTGGTGAGCCACCTTTGTATCTAATCTAGCGAACAGTCCGTTTAAGCATTATAAACTTTCTATTCAAATAAAGTGTTTAACGTATGTATATACCGCTACAGGCATAATGCTTTTTGTGGTTCGATTTACAGAAGATTGCATGTGAAACACCGTGTTTGTGCTGTAAATTTAAAATTATTCTATTTTTCGTTTAATAGATAGTAAGTAGTAAAAGCCTTAAATTTATGGCGCGCGCTGAGCTGAATAATTGAAATATTTAGTCTTTATACTAATATTCTTCTTTTCTGAGAAAGCTACTTCTCAGGACCTAATTTCTGTTGCCTCTACTTTCTTAAACGATAAGAACTATATCGAGGCAAAATCGTCCATTGATGAAGCCTTTGCCCTAAAAACCATTGTTGACAACCCTGGTGCTTGGTTCATGAAGGCACGAATCTATCATGAAATTTTCCTTTCTAAGGACCGGAGCTTAGATCGGCTTAAAGAGAATAAAAGTGAGTTTGTCAAGACAATAGTGGAGGCCTATAATAAAACCATTACTCTCTCTGTACGCACCAGTAACTTCAATGTTTTAGCAAAAAACCAAATTGAGATTCTTTGGGCTTATGGTATAAATGAGGGCCAGCGACTATTTCAGGCACAGTCATTTGATAAAGCCATAGCAGCATTTGAAATAGCAAAAATCACAAAACCTGGCGAATCGAGGTCATATATTTCAGCAGCAGTAAGTGCTTTATATGCGGGAAAATATCAATTAGCGGTGGACTATTACATGGCTGTAAAAGACATCGATGTACTTCCTAGAGATGGTTATGATGGTCTTATATTAGCTAAAAGAAACCTTCGCGTTTCAGATCAAAACCTGATTGAAGTTGTGGGTGATGCTCGTTTTGAATACCCCAATCATATCCCTTTTATTATCGAAGAGGTTAGAACGCTTATTAGACTTGACCGATTAAAAGAGGCTGAATCAGTTCTCAATATTGCAATCAAAAGGAATCCAAATGAGTCTAGCTTGGTATTAAGGCAAGCAGATTTATTCGATATAATTTTCAAAGACGCCTACATTAATGGTGAGCCAGAAAGATCTGAGCGTTATTTTGAAATGGCCGCTACCAATTACGAACGCTTTCTGAATGGAAACCCAACTCACTTTGCTGCCAACTACAACTATGCGGTAATGATCAACCTGATGAGCAACGAGGAATATGAGATGAGAGGTGACGAAAGCCAAGATATTGGTCACGATTGGACTCGAAAAGCACTTCCTTTTATGGAGAAAGCCTGGGAGGTTAAGTCTGGAGATGTCAAAGTGCTCGAAGCCCTTAGCGTTTTCTACAAACGACTCAAAATGGACGATAAACTTGCCGCCTTAAATGGAAATTAAAGTGATCGTGGGTTCAAAGAACCCTGTAAAAATCAACTGTACCCTATTAGCCTTTCAAAAAGTATTTCCAAACGATCTCATTAAAGTTGAAGGCGTTTCAGTCCCTTCAGGTGTAGCCGATCAACCGATGTCTGACCGTGAGACACATCAAGGCGCTGTAAACAGGACGCAGAAAGCAAAAGAAGCTCATCCTTCTGCCCAGTATTGGGTGGGCATTGAAGGTGGTATTGAAGACGGCAACACAGGCATGGAAGCCTTTGCTTGGGTAACTATATTATCAGACAAGCAAAAAGGTCAAGCCAGAACAGCAACTTTCCAGCTCCCTCCAAAAATTCAAGAATTGGTGCGCCAAGGTATTGAACTCGGTGAAGCTGATGATATGGTTTTCGACCGAAAGAACTCCAAACAGTCCAATGGTGCAGTTGGTATTCTTACTAATGATCTGATAGGTCGTTCAGCCTATTATGAACCTGCAGTCGTTTTAGCACTAATCCCCTTTTTACATCCCGCCTTATATTAAAAAAACCATCCTGATCATTCAGAATGGCTCTCTTTTCTATCTGTAGAGTCTATCTATTGGTGTTTAAACCGCTCTCAAATACTTTTGGTTTTCTTGGCATCTTCTGATCCATATTAGCCGTTTGCATCACCATGGTGGCAATGATTACTGCATTCTTTCTTAGATCTGCTGCCTGGAGTCTTTCAAATACATCCATGTTAGAGTGGTGCGTTCTTGTATTATAATCTATTGGATCTTGAATAAACTGAAAGCCGGGTAGTCCAATCCCATCAAATGCTTGGTGATCCGTACCGCCAGTATTTCGAATCGTCACCGTATTTGCTCCCATGTCTTCGAAGGCGGTAAACCATTCTTGAAACAGTGGTCTCACAGCCTCATTACTCTGTAGGTAGATTCCTCTTACCGCTCCAGTACCATTATCCATATTGTAGTAGGCTGAGAACTTTTCATGAGCCTTATTTGGTGCACCATTTTTCATGAAAGTGTTTTGAACATAGTTTCTAGACCCATACAGGCCCTGCTCTTCACCACTCCATAAGGCTATTCTTACGGTACGTTTTAAAGGAGTATTAGACTCTTTTAAAATTCTCATCACTTCCATCATAACGGCAGAACCTGCTGCGTTGTCCGTAGCACCGGTTCCGGCAAACCAAGAGTCCATATGTGCGCCTAGCATAACTACTTCATCCTTTAAACTAGGGTCAGTGCCTTCAATTTCTGCGAGGACATTATATCCTTGAAGATCCTTTGTCTGAAATTCCGTTTTGGTATCCGCTTCAACCATTACTGGCTCCCCTTTAATTGCTAACCTTACCATTCTATTGTAGTGCTCTGGTGCAATCTCCATTTCGGGAAGGGCATCTGGGTCCCTTCTTGCCCCATTTGAGGTAAAGAAAGTTCCTTGGCCTCCTCTACGTGTAGCAAGTACCATGGCCACTCCTTCGTCCTTAAAAAGTTGATATGCAGCATTTCTCAGGTTGGCGCTTCTTCTAAAGTCAGAGACTCTATTGGCTGAGAACTCGCTGTTGCCATTACTAACCCGAGCGCTCGTCATGTCTTCGAGCTGCTCATCTGTAAACCTCCTTGCGTCTGCCTCAAAGGTTGTAGTTGCCTCAACTGTAGTTGGTAGCATCACCACTTTTCCTGCGAGTTGTCCTTTATATTTAGCCAAATCAGATTCGTTTTGGATATTAACATAAACGACCTCCGCTGATAGCAAGCCATTTGTACCTGGCGTCCAAGCCTTAGGAATACCAATAATTGCTTGGTAATAAGGTGCTGTCATAGCGAGATAAGATTTCTTCACATCCCAACCCGGGCCAAATTCTCCCCAAGCCTCTACTTTTACATTTGTAAGGCCCCATTCCTTCATTTCTTTTGAAGTCCAATCATAGGCGTTTTTAAGTCCCGAAGACCCCGTCAATCTTGGCCCAATTCTGTCCGTTAAATTCCAAGCGATATCCATCACCTGGCTATTATTTAACCCTTCATCTTTAATTTTATAAACCGCATTGTAGTCCACTTCCGTGTTTTGGAAAGCGAGGGCGGTGGTGCTCACAAAAAATAGGCACGACAAAAATACACTTAGCTTCTTCATATCAATATTGGTTTTATTAAATATAAGAAGATGAATGAATCCCTGCTCAGAAAATAGTACGTAAGGGAAATAGTTGGGATTAGTTCGATTTTTCTTGGATAACCTCATTCATCTGAGCAAGAAAGCTCGACATTGCTTTACTCCAATCGACTGAAGCATCCCATGCCTTACCTACATAGATGTTGTTATTCCTTAGGTCATTCAAGTAGAATTTATGAATGATTTTACCTGAAGGTTTTTGCCTATCGGGAAAAGGAAGCCATTCATAAACCTTCGTGTCGACACCACTCACAAACATCAACTCGTACTGAAAGCCTTCTTTCCGCAAGACCTGGTTCGTCTTGGTAAGATCTTTAAATGAAATGTTGTTTGTAGTATCAGTGGCTAAGGCGGTAATCATATAGTTGCGGTCTTTGAGGCGTTGCTTAAAGGCCTTTTCCTCAAATAAATTCTCATACCTAAATGAGGCCGGACCTAATTCCTCAAAAAGGGATTCATTTATCGGCTCAACGTAAACTTTAAACTCTGCCAAACTAGGAGGAATGCTTTTGGCGACTATACCCAACTCAACTTTCGAATAGAAAAATTCTGGAGATTCATTTACTAATAGGTTGTCTCGGTATAGCTCTCCAGTTTTAAAGTAAGTCCTCAATTCACTGGTAACGGGCGCAAGTTTTGACGAATATCTAGCCCAAAAAATACTGCTTTTATCAAAAAAAGAATCCTTCTGGTTATAGGGGCCCATCGCTAAAAATATAGGGGAGTCTTCATCTTTAGCCGCAAAGAGGATAACATTCTGAATCTCACGCTCATTTAAAAACGCTGGAATGGCTAACACCGTATTAGGTATTGAAAAGAGCGGCTCAACCTCTATGTAGGCGACAGCATCGATGCCTTCTTCCGCAAGAAACTGTTGCAGTTCATCCACCAAAATCATCCACTCGCTTCTGTCTGAAACCTCAGGTACAGAAAGAAGCACAATAGACTTAGTACTTAGAATACTTTCGGGAGGATAAAGTGCTTGGTTAAGCTGTAGTTTATCCAGCAACTGATTGCTTTCTGACTGACTGTATGCACTAGACCACAGGCAGGCTAATAATAAAAAGTAAAATAACTTCTGTATGAATGATCGCAAGACTTCGTTTCGTATTGATTATGTTTATGAAAGTTAATTAAGCCACAACCAAAAGGCTTTTACTAACTTTCAATAACCCTATTAACGATGCAAAGGTATTCAAATTTCATTGCCCTAATTATTCTCGCATTCTTCATTTCTATTCCAGCAATGTCACAGATCGGTCGTCTTGATGCCGAATACATGTTAGATGATCTAAGAAGGCTTTCTCATGATGCCGCACAAGGCAGAAAAACCGGTACGCCAGGAAACGAAGCGGCAAGGCGTTTCATCGTTGGACAAATGAAAGACGTTAAGGCCAAAAGTCTGAATAAGGGCTATCTACATCCTTTTACTTTCAAAAACCGAGCAGGTGAAGAAATCAACGGGGTTAATGTGATTGGATATGTCAAAGGCGAAGAAGAAACTGCTTTCGTTATTACTGCACACTATGACCACGTGGGCGTGAAAGATAGCCTCATCTATAATGGTGCGGACGACAACGCATCTGGTGTCTCTGCATTGCTTGGTCTTATGGAGTACTTCAAAGCCAATAAACCAAGGCACACACTAGTTTTCGCAGCATTAGACGGTGAAGAAATGGGCCTTCAGGGCGCGAAGGCCTTCTTAGAAGATGAGAGTATTCCTTTGGAAAGCATCGTGCTTAATATCAATATGGATATGATCAGCATAAATGATAAGAATGAGCTTTATGTTGCAGGAACCCATCATTACCCCAACTTAAAACCAATTATCGAAAAGGTAGACCCACAACCTCTCAACCTCAAACTAGGGCATGATAGTCCCGACCTGGGCAAAGATGATTGGACCGGTCAGTCAGATCACGGTGCTTTTCATAATAAAGGAATTCCATTCTTATACTTCGGTGTAGAAGATCATGAACACTACCATAAGCCTACTGATACATTTGAAAACGTGAATCAAGAGTTCTTTGTAATGGCCGCACATGCGATACTAGGCTGTATTTTGGCGTTAGATACTTGCCTAAATTGATATAAGCTATGATTCAAACCTTCATTAGTCATGCCTGGAAAGAAAGTTTCCGGTCGCCAATTTGGGCAAAGAATCTTTTAGCCAATGTCTTTCTAGGTTTTGTAGGCCTCATGCTGATGGTTTATGCAATAATGGCAGGCGTAGCAATTGCCTTTAAACTTGATGACTTCTTTCCTGGTCAAGATCCTGTAGAATTGATTAATGGTGCCTTACTCTATTACTTCTTTTTTGAGTTTCTGCTTCGCTTCTTTTTGCAAAATGTACCTGTACTAAGTATTCAACCTTACTTACACTTGCCAATCAAAAAAAGTCAGTTTCTCAATTTCATGCTGAGAAAGAGTCAGGTGAGTGTTTTCAATTTGTTAGCCCTCTTTTTATTTACGCCCACGGCTATTTTAAAGGTTGCGAAGGAATATGGTGCTTTAACAGGCCTATTGTGGCTTACAATGATCATTGGAATGGTCTTTACCATTCACTTTTTAGGTATCCTCTTTAAGAAAAAATTAAATGACCTTCCAAACCTATTACTGGGAATGGTCGTCCTTGTCGCTGGCTTAGGTGCCCTTGACTATTTTCAGGTAATTTCGTTCTCTTCTGTTTCAAAACAACTTTTCGGAGCTGTACTGGATCAGCCAGTGTTTGCAGCTATTCCCGTTCTGCTCTGGGTTGTACTGTATAGGTTGAACTATGTTTATTTAGCCAAGAATACTTACCCTGAAGAAATTTCTACCAAAAAGAATAAGGCGAAAGTTTCTGGCGACTTCACTTTCCTAAAAAGGTTCGGTCGTATTGGAGAGCTTATTGGCTTAGAACTTAAACTTATTTTAAGACATAAGCGACCCCGCAATTCCCTTGTCATGAGTGGCCTTTTGCTTTTCTATGGCTTATTTTTTTATACGCAAGATGGTTTTCAGGAATTAAATGGAATGTTCCTCTTTGCTGGGGTCTTTGTAACAGGTTCATTCTTTATCAATCATGGGCAATTCCTCTTGAGTTGGGAAAGTGGATATTTTGATTTCATTATGACCCGAAGGAGTAATATCAGACAGTACTTCGAAGCTAAATACTACATGTTTGTTGTCGCTTGTACCATTGCGTTCGTAGCATCAACGGGTTATGCCTATTTCGGTGTAGAAATTATCCTTTTCAACTTAGCGGCATACCTTTTTAATATTGGCATTGGTATTCCATTCGTTATGCGGATCGCCATGTACAGCCCTAAAAAAATTGCCTTAAATAAGGGAGCTGCCTTTAACTATGAAGGTGTTGGCGCAGCCCAGTTTCTTATAGCATTGCCCGTATTGGGCTTACCGTATGTCTTTTATGGACCGCTTGCGGCCTTTGGGTATGGAAATTATGGGTTACTATTGGTCGCCTTAATTGGCCTCGTTGGTTTCTTGCTTAGAAACAAGACCATAGACTATCTAACTTCATCGTTTACCAAGAATAGACATAAAATCGCAGCGGGATTCCGTGCACAATAAAACTGAATCATGATTGAGATAAAAGAACTTACTAAATCATACAAGGGTGTTGAAGTTGTTAACATTCCTGAAATGTCCATTGCCAAGGGCGAGAGTTTTGGCCTTGTCGGTAACAATGGTGCAGGTAAAACCACTTTTTACAGAATGATATTGGATCTGATAAGACCAACTCATGGGACTGTTTTATCTAAAGGCATTGATGTACGAACGACTGAAGAATGGAAGTTCTATACCGGTTCATTCCTTGACGAGTCCTTCTTGATAGATTATTTGACGCCAGACGAATACTTCGAGTTTGTCGGTTCTCTCCACAATTATTCTCCCGGTGATATGAAGGAGTTTCTTGGTCAATTTGAAGCCTTATTCAACGGAGAAATCACGGGTAAGAAAAAGTACATCCGCGACTTATCTAAGGGTAATCAAAAGAAGGTTGGTATTGCAGCAGCTTTAATGGGAAGCCCAGAAGTAATACTATTGGATGAGCCTTTTGCCAACTTAGACCCCACTACTCAGATCAGGTTGAAAGACCTATTAAGAGACTTGAAAGAAAAGTATCAGTTAACCATGCTTATTTCTAGCCATGACCTTAACCATGTGACTGAGGTCTGTGAAAGAATCGTGTTGCTTGAAAAAGGAGAGGTCAAGCAAGACATTAAAACAAGCGCCTCCACGCTGAAGGACTTGGAGGAGTATTTCGCTACTTATTAAGGAAGCCTAAACCGTACCTTCCAATCGCTATAGACCGCTTTAATGGCTACTTGATCACCTTTGCTTACGTCCTTTGGTTGTTCAAAAAAGTATACCGCCTGTAACCAATGGTCCAATTCGCCTCCAGGGCCAGTAGAATAAGAGTCGTCTTCATCCATATGCAGATCAAACCAAAAGGCCACTGCCTGAACTTGTCCTTCCTGGCGTATTTCCACCTGTATGGAATCAACTTCAGGGTTATCAAAGTCAATTTCTTGCGCATGAATATTGTAGAAATCATACGCCCTAAGGTTAAAAACTTCACTTAGTGGCAGGTAGTCTTCATGCTTAAGGTCAACGGGAACATAGGTATCAGAAACTCTGAACTCATTAAAAATGGAGAGGTCGAAACCAGAAATGTCCTTAATAGGGTTTACCAGATAGCGTTCCGGGAATTCTATCAACTGCGCTTTTAACGATATTCCCGCAGGGATAATCTTAACATCAGGCGTACCCATTTCGCGCTTAGCCTGGCGAAGTGAAGAAAGGATTCCTTCACCCAATCCGCCAGAGTCTAAAATTTCAGAGACGATCAGATCAAATTTCTGTTCGAAGTCATCACCTTCCTCGAGCTGATCAGACCTTTTATTGACAACTCTGATATTATCGCTATATCCATTGGCTTCAACTATACGCTCAGCAACGTTCGCTAAGTCTGAATTCACTTCGCAAGCCAATACGGATGCAGCCCCTGCCCTAGCTGCCATCATGGCCAACAAACCCGAGCCCGTACCTATATCAAGTACTCTTGACTTTTCAGGCACCGCTCTACTAATTGCTTTTTCAAAAGCATCATTCCTTCTTGTATCAGAAAGCATGTCAAAATGCCAACTAGGAATACTTTTCGCGCGTATTAACTCAAGCGCATGCTTAGCGCTATCGCTACTCGTTTGGTTTATTATGATATGTTGATAAACCTTTATCGCCTCCTTGGTATTACCTTCTCCTTCGAACTTTTCAGCCAAAGAATGGAGGTCCTGAAAATTATCAGAAGCTATGCCAAACTCCTTAAACCAGTCTTCAGCGTCTTGAGTCATTCCAAGTTGATGATTAAGTAGTTCCTTAGAGTGCTCATTGAGGCAAAACACTTTTGATTTCACCCGCTTTCCAATCAATGACTAGGCCTTTGGCCACAGCTCGGGCCTTCTGCTTTCCGTAGAGATATTCCACAAGGTAAAGTGCAGGATCATATGATTTCGCACCACCCGAAGAAGTAACCATTTTACCATCATGGACAAAACTTACGTCTTCGTAGATATCAAGGGCTGGAAATCGTTCTCTCATTTTGTTAATGTCGCTTGGGAATGTAGTACACTTCACATCATTCAAAAGACCTGCTTGAGCCAGAATAAATGCCCCATCACATAATGACATTACGAACTGTGCCTTTGTACCCGTTTCCTTTACGAAGTTGATCAACACTTCATCTTCCAAGTCAGAATCCATATTATGTTGTGCACTTGGCACCACCAGAATGTCTATATCAGGCGTGTTTTCAAAGCTATAATGAGGTGTAATGGTAATTCCCTCAAAAGTAACAATAGGTTCTAGCGTTGGGGAGACGATGAATGTCTTCATACCAGGGTCAGTATGAAAAATAGTGTGTTGAAAGATATCGTATGGCGCCATCAGCTCTGAGTTATAAACTCCATTGATGGCTAAAAAGCCAACATTCAGTACCTTTTGAGGTGCATTAACAGGATAGTAGATCTCTAAACTTGTCTGTGCAACTTCTTTCTTGCCTGAGAACGTTGAACACCCTGATATGAACACTGTGAGTATTAAAAAATAGATTTTCTTCATGTCAGTTTCCTTTATAAATGACCCCATTCTTCATCACCATATTCACTTTTTTCAAGTTGGAAATATTATCGATTGGATTTCCTTCTACGGCTATAATATCTGCCAAGAAGCCTTCTTTGATTTGCCCTAACCGTTCTAAATGAAACATTTCTGCATTGAGAGAAGTAGCAGACTGCAAAGTAGATTCAGGAGTCATCCCATAATCTACCATCATCTCCAGCTCACGTGCATTTTCACCATGCGTGAAAACCCCAACATCTCCCCCGAACACAATTTTGACTCCAGCATCTAGTGCCATTTTGAAAGATTTACGTTTGTTCGAAATTCTAGTCGGCTCAGGGTCTAGCCCCTTTTTCCATCCTCCATATTGGCTAATGGCATCACCAGCGGCTAGTGTTGGGCAAAACCCAATTCCTTTTTCTGCCATAAGGGCAAACAATTCTGGCGTTCCACCATCGCCATGTTCAATCGTTTCAACCCCGGCTTCTATCGCTCTTCTCATACCCTCGGGGGAAGCTGCATGTGCAACTACATATCGACCACTGCTTTCAGCCATTTCAATAATGGTTTTAAGTTCGGCTACGGTAAAAGTAGCTTCAGCTGTTCCGTTTGGTCCCCAACGATAATCAGCATATACCTTTATAAAATCTGCACCATGGCCGATTTGATCACGCGTCACTCTAATCAATTCATCAAAACCATCAGCTGTTTCAGCGCCAAGCGGTACTTGAACTCCTTCGTGAAAGCCTTTTGGACCATAGCTTCCCGTTGCCACAATGGCTTTGCCTGCTACTAACAGTCGAGGCCCAGGAATCACACCTTTATTCACGGCTTGTTTCATGCCGACATCGGTGTAACCAGCCCCTTCAGAACCTAGGTCTCGCATGGTGGTGATTCCTGCCATCAAAGATGCCCTTAAGTGGTTCACCGCACGAGCTGATCTTTCAGCAAATGATTCTTTCAACACCTGATCGTTCCAAGAGGTTTCGTTGTAAGGGTGAAGCAGAATGTGAGAATGCCCTTCAATCATTCCCGGCATTAAAGTCATGCCTTTTAGGTTAACAGTCTCCTTGGCATTAATACTTCTAGCAGGCCCTGCGTACATAATTTTATTCCCCGAGACAGTCACCACCCAGTTTTCATGCATGGTCTTCCCGTCAAAGACTCTATCAGGTTTTAATAAAAAGTCTACCTGTGCATGACCAAAGAGTGGTAGGCACAGTACTAGCAGGAATAAAATCGGCTTTCTCATTTGGCAAATATTTGAGATGGGTCTTTGAATGACTTGAATTCAAGCGCATTCCCGCTTGGGTCTAGAAAAAACATGGTTGCTTGTTCACCCACCTCGCCTTCAAAACGAATGTAGGGTTCAATGATAAAGTCAGTGCTTACTTCCTTCAGCTTGTCCGCCAAAGTATGCCACTGATCCCATTCTAAAAGTGCCCCAAAATGCCGAACAGGTACGTTCTTACCATCGACCTGGTTCGTGTGGGCTACAGCAAGTTCTTCAGGCTTAACATGTGCGCTCAGCTGGTTACCAAAAAAGTTAAAGTCGATCCACTTTTCGGTAGAACGGCCGATTTCGCAGCCTAAAAGACCACCGTAAAATTCGCGAGTTGATTCAATGTCCTTAATGGGAAATGCTAAATGAAAAGGAGAAGGAGAAGTCATTGTTAATTATTAGTTTAGGGTTAACAGACATCAATTTAGCACTTAAATATTTTCATCGAAGCATTCTGAGGAATTCGTCTCTTTCAGAATTTAGCGGATCGCTATCTATTGACTTATAGTCATGAAAAAAAGCTGATCAAGGTTCTGTTTTATCTTATTTCGTCTTACCGATTACGGTTCGTGAATTACCAGCTGCCGCCAGAACCTCCGCCCCCAAACGAACCACCACCGAAGCCGCCAAAGCCTCCGCCTCCACTACCTCGTCTTTGATTATTGCCCATACTATTGCCCATCATCATCCACGTCCACCACGGAATGCGTCTTGAACCAACAGCTCCTTTTCTTCTCTTACTCACAATCGCTGGGATTATAAAGAAGAACAGAATGAACAAAATGAAGAATGGAAATCCCTCTTCGCCCTCTTCACCACTTTTCTTTCTGTTTTGGCCAAATTCTTCAGCTTTAAACTCTCCTGAGGCAAGCTTAAAAATTGCTGTCGTAGCATCGTCTAAGCCTTTGTAGAAATTTCCCTCTTGAAACCTAGGGTTCATGTAGTCTTCTCGAAGTGTAAAGGTGGCCGCATCAGTAATGGAGCCTTCCATGCCATACCCAGTAACTATGGCTGCCTTTCGGTCATTGATAGATACAACAATAAAAACACCGTTATCCCTTGATGTACCCACTCGCCATTTTTCACCCGTTCTTTGAGCAAAATCAACCACTTCATAACCACCGAGTGATGCTACAATAAGAATGGCTACTTGGGTTGAGGTACTATCTTCATACCCGAGCATTTTATTTTCTAATGCCCTAAGTTCTTGATTCGACAGGGTGCTCCCTGTTAAATCCGTTACCAAGCGGGGCGGGGTTGGTGCATCGGGAATACCGCTTTGGGCAAAGCCCAAAGTACTTACCGATAAGAGAAGTATAATAATCAAATTTCTCATGTTAGTTTTTGCCAAATGAAATGTCGTCTGATAATTCGTTCTTGTCAGCCTTCAGATACGGAAAGTGCTCCTTCAAACGCGCTCCCGTACAGATGATTCCTTCAACCAAGCCTTTTGTTAAATCTCCAGTTTTAAAGTGACCCAGCATCTTTTCCTTAGTGATATCCCAAAAGTCATTTTCAACCTTCTCATTAATGCCTGAATCACCAATAATGGCAAACTTATTCTCCTTCACCGCCATATAAATGAGCACACCATTGCGCGTGTCCGTCTTATGCATATTCAGTTGATCGAACATTTGAGCAGCACGATCTAACACGTTATCAGTTTTACAATGATCTTCCAAATGCACTCGAATTTCTCCACTTGTATTTAGCTCGGCCTCTTCAATGGCCGCCTTAATACTTTTCTTCTGTTCTGAGCTAAAAACTAGGTCTGCCATTAGTCAAAAGTTACTTTTGGTGCTGTCTCTGCTCCTGATATTGCTTGGAAATATCCCTTCTGATCGAAGCCAAACAGATTGGCATAAAGGTTTTTGGGGAAGCTCCTTATGTAGGTATTATAGCCTTGCACCTCTTGATTAAAGTTTCTCCGCTCTACAGCAATCCTATTTTCTGTTCCTTCTAATTGAACCTGTAACTGCTGAAATTGAGTGCTTGCCTTCAGATCGGGATAACGCTCTACGGTTACCAATAACCTGCTCAATGCTGAACTCAAGCCTTGTTGTGCTTGATCAAAGTTAGCAATCGCTTCAGGCGACAAGTTACTAGGGTCGATAGTCACAGCAGTCGCTTTTGACCTCGCCTCAATTACCCCTGTTAGTGTTTCCTGCTCAAAGTTTGCGTAGCCCTTAACCGTATTGACCAAGTTAGGAATTAAGTCCACCCTTCTTTGATATTGATTCTCGACTTGGGCCCATGAGGTATTGATACCTTCATCTCTTAGAACCATTGTATTATAGGTCCCTTTTATACTTGAGTAACCGACTAATAGTAATACAACTACTACAATCAGAATAATCCATTTTTTCTTCATCGTCAGTTTGGTTTTAATAGAAATTACACATTTTCCACTACAACTTATATGCTAACTTTGTTATCGGACAATATGACAGATAAGCGTAGCCCATGAACACCGAAGACTTTCGTAAGCATGCCCATGAACTAGTTGACTGGATGGCCGACTATTTTGAAAATGTCGAGGACTACCCTGTCTTACCAGATATTCAACCAGGGGATATTTTTAAACAACTTCCTACCGAAGCACCTACTTCTGCAGAATCCTTTGATGATATCTTCAAAGATTTCAAAGACATCATTATGCCGGGCATTACGCATTGGGAGAGCCCCAACTTTATGGCCTACTTTCCAGCGAACAAGAGCAAAGCTTCAGTCCTTGCCGAAATGCTGATGAGCACACTAGGTTCTCAGTGTATGATTTGGTTGACTTCTCCTGCCGCGGCCGAATTGGAAGAAAGCGTAATGAATTGGGTGCGGGATATGCTCGGTTTACCAAAAACCTTCACAGGTGTCATTCAAGATACCGCCTCCACCGCAACACTTTGCGCCATTCTCACTGCTCGCGAGCGAGCAACTCAATTCTCTGTTAACGAGAAAGGGTTTGAACAACAGAAATTTACGGTATATGCCTCAGCAGAAATTCATTCTTCCATAGAAAAAGCGGTCAAAATTGCCGGAATAGGTGCGGCACAGTTCAGACCAATTCGCGTGGATGAAAACTTCGCGATGTTGGCGGATCAATTGGAAAAAACGATTGAACAAGACATCTCTCAAGGCTTTATTCCACTTTGTGTTGTATCGGCTATTGGTACCACGAGCACTACAGCGATTGATCCAATTGCAGCCGTCAGCAAAATATGTCTCAAACATAAAATATGGCACCATGTAGATGCTGCTTACTCTGGGACTGCCTTGGTGCTTCCAGAAATGCGCTGGATGTCTGAAGGCGTAGAAACTGCAGACTCATTTGTGTTTAATCCTCACAAGTGGATGTTTACGAACTTTGATTGTACGGCATACTATGTAAAAGACCCCGTTAGCTTGGTTAACACTTTCACGATAACGCCTGACTATCTGAAAACTTCTGTGGACCATGAAGTAAAAAACTATCGAGACTGGGGCATTCCATTAGGCCGAAGGTTTCGTGCACTGAAACTCTGGTTCGTAATCCGAGAAATGGGTGTAGAAGGAATTCAAAACACCCTTCGCAAGCACATTACTTTGGGCAAATGGTTAGCGACCGAAGTTATTAAACATCCAGATTTTGAATTGATGGCACCCGTTCCATTGAACACTGTATGTTTCAGGTTTACCAAAGGGCCAGAAGACCAGCTTGACCAATTAAACGAGCAGATCATGAACAACATCAACAAATCAGGTAAGCTCTTCTTTACGCAAACCAAGCTTTACGATCAATTTACCCTTAGGCTATGTTTTGGCAATACAAATTTGGAAGCCTACCATGTAGAAAATGCATGGCAGTTAATTCAAGATACCGCGGCAGCGTTGAAACAAGAATAAGAACCTTCAGTTATTCGATTATGTATAACAAGCTTACCTCTTTGCTATTGATCCTAATATTCATCCTTAGCTGCAACCCCGACAAACAAACGAAAGTCGATCCAAACGAAATCACTTTCGCTACTGACGATGCTTCTGTGCTATTCTTCAAGAATGTAAGACAGCTCTATTATGAGATGGAAGAAATGGAGGCGGCAAAACTCAAAATCTTTCGGCATAAAAAGCGTGATCAATCACAAGACGAACCCATCATAAACTTAGCGATCGTTGAAAATTGGAGGTTTGATGAGGCTTATTTATTGCTCGAGCCCAATGCGGTTATCTCTAGCCTCAATGAGTTCACGATAAAATGGGAAGGGGAAACGGGTACAGGGGAAATTCTATACCGTCAAGGAAATAAGTCTGACCAAGTCGCCTTTGCCGATCAAATCTACGGGTGCATACAACAGGGCTGTACTTTTTCTATTCAAGTAAACGATATATGGGACACTTTTCTGGGTTCAGAAAAGTCTAGAGAGGCATTCAGGGTAACGATGTTCGACTACTACAGACTAGTCAAACGGATCTGATTAATGCTCCTCTTTCTTCTTTTTGCCTTTGAAAATGGCATCGTGCTGGCTCAAAGCCGCTACAAAACCGACTAGGATTACAACAATCCAAAGAAAAGTATTTGCGCCTGAGGCAATTGGTGGATCAAACAACATAGTTCTTTCTATTTAGGCTATAAAGATACGGCAAATCTCAATTGTTAAGAAGCCCTTCACATTTTTTTAACTGCTGTGTAACAATTAAGTAGTATTAAGGCCTAAAATGTAATAATAAGTTAACCCGTTTTGGCCACCAAAACCGTCCTTTTGGTTCTACTTTCGGAAATACAAAGTTCCCAAAGGAATGAAGAGTGTTTTAAAAGAAGAGCGTAAGAAAAGAAAGATCACCCAAGAACAGTTGGCTCAGATGGTGGGGGTTTCTCGGCAAAGCATTAATGCCATAGAAAGAGGTAAGTACACGCCCTCCACAGTGCTGTCACTCAAGATTTCCGAAATTTTTAACACTTCTGTCAATAAGCTCTTCGAATTAGAGGCTTCGGACTATCGATCATAAGCTATTCTGATCTCATGAATTTTCTGTAATTTGATATGTCGCCCTTATTGACAGTCAATCACATACAGAAACTATGGCAAAGAAAATCAAGATTTTATCAATTGATGGTGGTGGGATTAGAGGCATCATCCCAGGAACCATTCTCCATTATATCGAAACTGAAATCCAGAAAAGACCCGGGCAAGAAACCACTAAGCTAGCAGATCATTTTGACCTCATTGCGGGTACTAGTACTGGAGGAATTCTTACCTGCATCTATCTTATACCAGATGAAAAAGGCCTCTCTAAGTATACTACAGAAGCCGCTCTCAACCTCTATTTACAAAACGGAGCGGAGATCTTCAGCAGAAGTTTTTGGCAAAAGTTAAGGACTTTGAATGGTGTTGCTGGAGCCAAATACTCAGCAGATCAAATCGCAAAAAAACTTGATGAGTACTTTGGTGATCATTGGATTTCTGAGTTGAGACGACCCTGCATCATTACTTCATATGATATCACCAACCGTAAAACTGTCTTTTTCAACAAACTCGATGGTGTTGACAACCCTGTAAGAAACTACAAAGTCAAAGATGTGACGAGGGCTACGTCTGCCGCTCCGACCTACTTTAAACCAGCCCATATTACTTCGAAAATAGGAGCAATTTCGACCCTCGTTGATGGTGGTGTTTTTGCCAACAATCCTGCATTATGTGCTTATTCTGAGGCTAGAAGCCTAGATTTTGATCAGCTGTTAGAAACCCCAGGGACAAAGGCTTTCCCGTCTGCCAAGGACATGATGCTCCTATCAATTGGAACAGGTACGGTCAAAGAAAGTTATCACTACGACAAGGCGAAGAAGTGGGGAGCCATTGGCTGGATAAAGCCTGTTATTGATGTTATGATGTCTGGTAACTCTGAAACAGTCGACTATCAGCTAAGTCAAATATTTGATGCCACAAATAATAGCGACTATTATCACAGAATTCAGCCAGGATTAGGCGAAGCCAATTCACAAATGGATGATGTTTCAGCACAGAACTTAACAGCCTTACATCAGGCGGGGCTTGAATACATCTCTAGTAATCAGCAAGCCCTAAATAAGATTGTAGATCAAATACTCCCTTAGTTACCGTGTGCGGTGAGCACTAACTGTCTACTACCGCCATTGTTTCTGTGCTCACAAAGATAAACTCCTTGCCATGTACCGAGGTTCAGGCGACCATTGGTAATGGGTATGGTAATAGAGGGTCCAAGTAGCGATGCTTTGATATGAGAAGTCATATCATCCCGCCCTTCAAAGGTATGCTGGTAGTGCGTTTCTTCTTCTGAAACTAACAAGTTGAAGTGCGTTTCGAAATCTTCTCTAACCGTAGGATCAGCATTTTCATTAATCGTCAAACTTGCCGAGGTGTGCTTGATATGAACATGAAGCAAGCCAGTTTTGATTTCCTCTATCTCTGGAAATGCAATAATTAAATCCTTTGTAATTAAATGAAAGACCCTTGAACGAGGTTTAAGACTTATTTCTGTTTGGAAATAATTCATTATTGATCATCCCCTTCAAGTTTGGTGGAGTTATCGGCAATACGAAGGTTCTCAATAAAATCATCTAATTGACCATCCATAACGGTTGGTAAATTATGTACAGAATAACCAATTCGGTGGTCTGTTACGCGGCCCTGAGGGTAATTGTAGGTTCTAATTTTGTCCGATCGGTCTCCACTTCCAACGAGTGACTTTCGCTCTCCAGCAATTTCGTCTTGCTGCTTCTTAAGCTCTTTTTCGTAAAGCCTTGAGCGCAGCACTTGCAGCGCTTTAGCATAGTTTTTATGCTGCGAACGTCCGTCTTGACATTCCACCACTGTATTTGTCGGAAGGTGAGTAAGCCGAACAGCAGATTCTGTCTTGTTTACGTGCTGACCGCCTGCCCCTGAACTTCGGTAAGTATCTTTTTTTACATCCTTTAAGTCAAGCTCAAAATCTATTTCGTCAACCTCTGGAAGTATGGCAACGGAAGCTGCTGATGTATGTACCCGTCCCTGAGACTCTGTTACCGGAACCCTTTGTACACGGTGTACACCCGATTCAAACTTTAATGAACCATAGACATCGTCTCCTGAAATGCTTAAAACTATTTCCTTAAAGCCACCAGAAGATGCTTCATTCACAGTAATCAGCTCTTTCTTCCAGCCTTTGCCTTCAATAAAGCGCTCATACATTCTATAAAGGTCGCCAGCAAAAATAGCGGCCTCATCGCCTCCTGCTCCTGCTCTAATCTCCATAATAACGTCTTTTTGGTCATCAGGATCTTTCGGTATAAGTAAGAGTTTAATCTCAGCCTCTAGTTCTACTTCGCGTGGAACCAACTGGTCAAGCTCCATTTTCGCCATGTCTCGAAACTCTTCATCCTTTTCCGTTTGAAGGACTTCTTTAGCAGAAGCAATGTTGTCGACTACATTTTGGTAATCATCATACACCTTTACAATCTTTTCCAGGTCCTTGTACTCCTTGTTCAGTTTAGAATAAGCTTTCATGTCAGACATGGTATCTGGTTGTACTAGCAGTTGGCCTAGTTCTTCAAATCTGTCCTTTATCGCAACAAGTTTTTCAATCATACCGAATCGGATTAGTCATCAAAATTAAAAAACAAAAGCATTCCGTGATACATTTGTAGACCATTACATAAAAAACGTGTCATGAAAAGATTTTTACTACTCGCAACGCTCATCATTACAGCCACGTCATGTGGAGATCAGAAAATTGATACGACCAAGGCACGTGAAGAAATGGAGGACCGTGAAATCAAAGTTGTCTCAGATGCAGAGATTGTTGAGAGAGCTATGGAAATGGGAAAGGCCATCGCTCAAGATTTTATGGTAACAGTAGTTCGTGAGCCTCTTTCTGAAACGGATGTTATCAACACAGACTTCGGCCCTGACTCCATTTATCAAAAGCATCGTTACTTTTTCGATGACCCTGAAGACCTCAATGGAAAGGCGCTTCAGGTATTTGAAGCCTATTTATATAATCGTGAAAACGATATCGAATCAGAGCCTAACCTTCAGAAAATAAATAATGGAATCGTCCTTTATTATACCACTCCTATGTATGCCGATAGCGTAATCGTAGGCATGTGGGCAATAGAGATTCCACGAAAAAATGTGGTCTTGAGTATAAAGAACTAGACCTCTTTGTAACGGAAACAGTCGCTGACATGGTCATTCACAAGGCCACAAGCTTGCATGTAGGCATACATAATGGTGCTGCCAACAAACTTAAACCCTCTTTTCTTCAGGTCCTTGCTCAGCTTATCTGAAACTGAAGTGGTTGCTGGAACTTCAGCCATCGATTTCCAATGATTGACAATGGGGTTTCCCTCCACAAAAGACCAGATGTACTTATCGAAAGTGCCAAACTCTTGCTGCACTTTCAGAAAGTTCTGAGCATTCGTAACGGCACTCTTAACTTTCAGTCGATTTCTAATAATGCTCGGGTGTAATAAAAGCGTTTCCTGTTCTGCCTGACTAAACTCCGCAACTACCTCTGGGTCAAAATCTGAAAATGCTTTGCGATAGCCGCCCCTCTTTTTCAGGATCGTTGACCAATTAAGTCCGGCCTGTGCTCCTTCGAGAATTAAAAATTCAAAATGAATACGATCATCATGTACCGGTACACCCCATTCTTCATCATGGTATTTGATATAGTCTTCAAAAGAACCTTCGCACCAACTACATCTCGTTTTCATAGTATTAAATTAATGTCGATCGTTTATCCTTGTGAGAGGCTTATATATCGTCTCCGTGTATTAATGTACGTAGCTCCCCGCGTTAATATCAATTGTCGTTCCCGTAGCATGGTCCGCTAAACCGCTAGCCAATAGAACCACCATTGGCGCGATGTTCTTAGGTTCGGTTAACTCCGTCAAAGCAATATCATCTAGCGCAAAGGACTCTCCATATTGATCCATAAAGTCTTGCGCCATGTCAGTGCGTACAAACCCAGGAGCTATGTTGAATGCTTTTATGTTCTGCTTTCCACAATGTCGGGCAATCGACCTGGTTAAAGAAGGAATCGCTCCTTTAGAAGCTCCGTAGGCCAAGTAGTCCATTGTATCTCCGCGAAATGCTGCCCTTGAGGAAATATTTACGATCCGGCCTCCTCCAACTGTTTCGAAATGCTCAATGGCTTTTTTACACAAAAGACCCGTGGCCCGTGTGTTTACAGCAAATGTCTTTTCCCAATCCGCCAACCAATCCGTATCATCCATATGAATATCCGATGACATGGCGATACCAGCATTATTCACAAGCACATCGAGTTGTCCAAAATGACCAACTACTTGTTTAAACAATGACATTGGCGCAGAAGCCTGCTCTAAGCTTGCTTGAAATGCAAAAGCACTGTTTCCAAGTGATGCACAAAGGTTTTCTGCCAATTGCTGGTTTGAATTGTAATGAACGGCAACGGTAGCCCCCGCTTCAGCGAGCCCTTCACATATTGCCTTCCCAATACCTCTAGAACCTCCTGTAACCAATACGACTTTTCCTTTTAAAGAAATCTCCATGTTTAAATGCTTTTGGTCTAATAAATTACATTCTTATGGGTGCTAAAAGCACCTTGCCGAATTAAACACGAATAATTCCCAAACACAACGAATTATGAAAAGACATCATTTCTTGATTACCTGCTGTTTCTTAATCTTGCAGCAAGCGAGTCTAGCTCAAGTCACATTTGAGGAATATAATCCACCATCATCACTCGTTGTTCCTGAAAACCCAATTTCCAAATCGAAATTTCCCTTTATTGATGTACACAGTCACCAATGGAGAATGGGAGAAAGAGACCTTAATGAGCTTGCTTCCGAAATGGACGGACTAAACATGGGCTTGATGGTCAACCTCTCTGGAGGTAATGGCAAGGCAATAGTCGATGCCAATAAAAACATCCAAGGAAACCAACCCAAGCGCTTTCTTGTATTTGCCAACGCTAACTTCAACAACATTGATGATGACTGGGGGCCAAGAGCCGCTGCTCAGCTACAAAGAGATTTTGAACAAGGTGCTCGAGGACTTAAGATATTCAAGAGCTTAGGCTTTTCTGTAAAAGATGAGGATGGAAACCGAGTGGCTGTTGACGACCCAAGGTTAGATCCGTTGTGGGCAAAGTGTGGTGAGCTTGGCATTCCCGTTTTGATTCACACGGCCGACCCAAAACAGTTTTGGGAGCCGTTTGATGCTAATAATGAGCGTTGGTTAGAGCTTAAAACACACCCAAGACGAAAAAGAGAAGACAATGACCCTGCGCCTTGGGCTCAAATGATTGAGGAACAGCATAATGTTTTTAAGAAGCATTCGAAGACCACTTTCATTGCAGCTCACATGGGCTGGTATGGCAATGATCTTGCGCATTTAGGCGATTTGCTAGACGAAATGCCAAATATGATGGTTGAGATCGGAGCCGTTATCGCTGAATTAGGAAGGCAACCGAGGTTCGCCAAAGCCTTTATGGAAAAGTATCAAGACCGAGTACTCTTTGGAAAGGATGCCTATAACCCCGATGAATACCCAACTTACTTTAGGGTATTAGAATCCGAAGATGAATATTTTCCCTACTACAAAAAGTATCATGCCTATTGGAAAATGTATGGCCTAGGACTCTCTGATGAAGTGTTGAAAAAGATATACTATAAGAACGCAATCCGTATCATACCGGGTATTGACGCTAGCGCATTTCCTAAGTAACCAAAAACTCAGACCTTATTAATCCCGATTCAGGATATGAAAGCGCTAGTCTAGCCTATTCCCCTTCAAATCCAACAACTCAGCGGCTACGTTTGTAGTATGCAAGAACAGAATCACTTAAGTCAAAACATTATGAGACGGATGCTGCTATTTGTAGGAATTGGAATTGGCTTACTCATCATTGCCAATGAATCTAAAGCCCAGAAGAGTGTTTCTATGTATGGTAAAGTAACTACCGTAAGTGGAGATAAATATACTGGTGCTATTAGATGGGGTACTGATAATTCTCAAAAGGCCGAGGTCTTTTGGGTAGAGCTATTCAACGGAACAAAAACTTCTAATGATTTTCTGCGATTCCTTACAAAGTCTGAGGTCCAAGAGCTATCTGGAAAAGAAGAAGGTGATTCCTAGTTAAATCTTGATTTAGGCGTTCTAAGCATCTGGGAAGACAAATTCTCAAGGACTCAACATGAGTTCAAATCACGGTTTGGCGATATAAAATCAATCGAACCCCTAAGAAGAGACCGGGCCAAAGTGACCCTAAAAAACGGTGCTGTTTTGGAAATAGCAGGAGGAAATAGTGAAGACCTCGGTGGTTCAATTGGTGTCTTGGATTTTGAATTAGGAGAGGTTAAACTGTCTTGGGGTCGTATTGACAAGGTTGAGTTTATGGCTGCTCCAAAAGGCTATAAGGAAACTTTCGGGGAACCGATATACGGTATTGTGAACGCTGGTAGAAAAGGGACTTTCAAAGGCAGTGGGGACCCCGAGTACATCAGATGGGAAGACATTAAAAATATTACGTTTAACTAATTCAAAGAGGGGCCTGACCCAAAAGTCAAAAACAATTCTTCATAAGTTGATTGCTTTAAGGTCGCGTTTGGTCACGCGGCCTTTTTTTATTGCTTAAAAACTGAACAAGAAGTAAAAGAATAATACGATCCAAGCTACATCTGTAAAGTGCCAGAAGTCCCTTAAGATTTTGAATTTGGTTTTTTGGTAGGGGTTCGTGGCATAAAGGAGATGCTTGACCACATCTTTAGAGGTTTTATGGCACTCCATCAGCAAGACCACCAAGTAAGTCATCACGCCTAACATGTGTATAACATGCAAACCAGAAATCACATACAAGTAGGCACCAGTTCTATGGCCACTGAAAAAGATATTATTGGATTGAAGCTCTCTCCATCCGGTAATCTGTGCTGCAGAAAAGACCAAGCCTAAAAGAAGAGTAACACCTAGCCATTTTTTCACCTCCTCCAGATCGTCCTTTTCAAAAGCCGGCAAAACTCGGGAGATCGTAAAGCTCGAAGTGAGCATGATAAATGAGCTCACGATAAACGATTTTGGAAAGTCTATCTTAAGGAACTCAAGATTTTCGGGCCTTGAAGCGGTAAATGCCACGATGGTAAACAAAAAGATAACACCACTACCGATCATGCTTACATAAAGCAAAACCATGTGCGGGTGCATCTCCTCAATACGCTTAAAAGCCTCTTTCCTAAAGTCTAATTTGTCTTTTGCTCTTTTCATTAGGCGTCTCTAACAATTGTTTAAACGAAAGGGTTATGTGAAGCAACAAAAAAATCTGCTTAAGTCGAGAAGCACTTATACAAGTGGATATTTGAAAAATAGTACATTTGCAACCCATTCCAGACACATCCATTGAAGGTTAAAGATTTCATCAAGGTTTATAAAGAGGATACGGTCATTCAATCCATAGCGGAAAGAATTAGGCCGAATGAGACCACGCGCCTGAGACTGAAAGGGCTGGTCGGTAGTCTTGATGCTGTTGTGGCAGCCGCAACCTATCAGATCAATAAGCAGACAAACATTTTCGTTTTACACGATAAAGAAGAGGCTGCCTATTTTCATAATGACCTGCAAAACCTGATGGGAGAAAAGGAAGTGCTCCTCTTCCCTACTTCATACAAAAGACCTTATCAGTTTGATGAAACTGAGAACGCCAACATCCTGATGAGGGCAGAAATCCTCAATCGAATCAATCACAAAGCATCCATTGGGGAGTTAATCGTAACCTATCCAGAAGCGCTCACCGAAAAAGTAATCAACAAAAAATCACTCTCATCGAATACGTTTACCGCTAAAGTTGGCGAGGCACTAGACGTGGAGTTTTTGACTGAATTATTGCAAACGTATGACTTTGAGCCAACTGACTTTGTTTATGAAGCAGGCCAATTCTCTGTTCGAGGAGGTATTTTAGACGTCTTTTCTTATGCGCATGACTTGCCCTATAGAATTGAGCTCTTTGGTAACGAAATCGACAGTATTAGGACTTTCGACCCGGTTTCACAGCTGAGTAAGGAAAACATTAAGGAAATCAATATTATCCCAAATGTTCAAACAAAGCTTTTAGCAGAAACACGACAGTCCTTCCTCAGCTTTATCCCTAAAAACTCTAAAATCTGGTTTAAAGATTATCAGCAAACTTTAGATACGATTGAAAAATACTTTATCAAGGCGACTGAAAACTTCGATCAGATACTTGGGGTAACTGATGCCCAAATTGTTTTAAGTCCTGAAGAGCTTTTTGAAAAGCACAACACCTTTAAGGCCGACCTTAAAGGCTATACTCAACTTGAATTTGGCAGCAGGGCTTACCTAAAGGCAGATTACACTTTCGATTTTGAAGTAGAGGCTCAGCAGTCATTCAACAAAGACTTTGATTCCATAGTAGAAAACTTGGGCCAATGGCAACTTCGAAATACTAGCCTTTGCATTGCCTCCGAATCACTTAACCAGATTAGCCGTCTCGAAACGATTTTTCTTGAGCTCGACCCTAGCCTAAAGGTTCTTCCGATCAATATTAGTCTGAGAGAAGGCTTTATCGATAAGAATAGAGAAGTCCTTTGCTATACTGATCATCAATTATTTGATCGTTTTCATAAGTATAAGAGTAAATCCAAACACTCAAAATCTAAGGCGCTTACCTTAAAAGAGTTGCGTTCGCTTCACCCTGGTGATTATGTGGCGCATATCGATCATGGTATCGGTCGTTTTGTGGGTTTGGTAAAAAATGAAGTCAATGGAAAGCTTCAAGAGTCCATTCGACTAGTCTATCGCGATGATGATTTGCTTTATGTAAGTGTACATTCCCTACACAAAATCTCAAAATATACCGGAAAAGAGGGTGTTCAGCCTCCTATTAGTAAACTAGGGAGTCAGGAATGGGAGAATAAAAAGACACGCGTCAAGGGAAAGGTTAAAGATATTGCCAAAGACTTGATAACGCTATATTCAAAAAGGAAAAGCGCTCCTGGCTTTGCATTTTCAGAAGATGGCTTTATGCAAGCCGAACTTGAGTCTTCCTTTATTTACGAAGACACTCCTGACCAAGCAACTGCTACAGAACATGTCAAAAATGATATGGAGCTATCCCATCCAATGGACAGGCTCATTTGTGGAGATGTGGGTTTTGGAAAAACAGAGATCGCTATTCGTGCCGCGTTTAAAGCTGCCGTTAATGGAAAGCAAGTGGCAGTACTTGTGCCAACAACTATCTTGGCCATGCAACACTTCAGAACCTTCTCTGAAAGATTGGAAAAGTTTCCAATTAAGGTGGAGTACATCAACCGGTTTAGGACACCAAAACAAATTAAAGAGACACTCGCGCGTGTTAAAGAAGGCAAAACTGAGATCTTGATCGGAACGCACAGGATTGTCAATAAAGATGTCCAGTTCAAAGACCTCGGCCTTTTAGTAATTGATGAAGAGCAAAAGTTTGGGGTTAAAGTCAAAGACAAGCTCAAGGAATTCCGCGTTAACGTAGACGTCTTGACCTTAACAGCAACACCAATTCCAAGAACCCTCCATTTTTCATTAATGGGCGCGCGTGATTTGAGTGTAATCGCTACTCCTCCGCCTAATCGACAGCCCGTAACTACCGAAATTCACGGTTTCAATGAAGTGATTATGCGTGACGCCATCAGCTTTGAGCTACGCAGAGGCGGACAAGTCTTTGTGGTACACAACCGAATCAATGATATTGAACAAATCGGTAATATCATTCTTAAGCTTGTCCCAGATGCTCGCATTGGTATTGCCCATGGACAAATGGAAGGTAGCCAGTTAGAAAAGAGAATGATGAAGTTCATCGAAGGTGAATATGATGTGCTCGTTTCTACCAACATCATTGAGTCTGGTCTTGATATACCAAATGCCAACACGATTATCATAAATCATGCGCATATGTTTGGCCTTTCAGACCTGCACCAAATGCGTGGTCGCGTGGGTAGATCCAATCGAAAAGCGTTTTGTTATTTATTAACGCCACCATCGATTGGACTTTCCTCTGAGTCCAGAAAACGACTGAGTGCTCTTGAAGAATTCTCGGATTTAGGGGATGGGTTTAAAGTGGCTATGCGTGATTTGGATATCCGCGGAGCCGGAAACCTGTTAGGGGCAGAACAGAGTGGGTTTATTTCAGACCTAGGGTTCGAGATGTATCATAAAATTCTTGACGAGGCAGTTCAAGAGTTAAAGGACAATGAGTTTAAAGATCTTTTTGTAAAGGATCTAACCAAAGAAGCCGCAAAAGTAGTGGCAAGAGACTGCACCATTGAAACGGACATGGAAATTCTTATTCCTGATAAGTATGTGTCGAACATCTCTGAGCGAATAGGCCTCTATGCGAAGTTAGATAGTATCAAGAATGAAGAAAAGCTGCAGGAATTCATCACCAATGTCAGTGATCGTTTTGGGGCAATGCCAGAGGCTGTTAAAGACTTGGTCGAAACAGTTAGGTTACGTTGGCAAGCAGAACAATTGGGTTTTGAGAAAGTCGTAATGAAAAATGAGGTAATGAAGTGCTACTTTATGCCATCCGAAAATGAAGCATATTTTCAATCTCCCATTTTTGGTAAAATTATAGCCTTCGTACAACAGAGGCCTCGAAAGAGCAAGATGAAGGAACATAGAACCCGGTTAATCTTGACTTTTAATGAGGTTAATTCAGTAGACGAAGGAAAAGCACTGTTTAAAGAGATGCTTCAAGAGTAGAATACGCTCCAAAAATGAAGCCGTGTGCCTCTAAAAGCTCATTAGCTCTTTGAACTTAAGCGTCTGCCGTCTTGAAACATCAATTTCTTCTCCTCCCTTCAGGTAAATCCGCAAGCTTCCACTAAACCATGGTTCAATGCGCTCAATCCACTTGAGGTTAATAATCTGTTGCCTATTTGCGCGAAAGAAGGTTTTCTCGTCAAGCCTTGACTCCAAATAATTCAGGGTTCGCGTAATCATCGGCTTAGACGTATCAAAGTATACGGTGGTGTAATTACCACTCACCTCAAAAAGTCTGATCTCTGCCAACTGAACAAACCAACAACGCTCACCATCCTTCACGAACACTTGATCATTGATAGTCAGTATTCCCTCTTGATTGCTGTTCTGCTCGTTTTCTCTTTTCTTGATCTTATCATAGACCTTGGAAACAGACCCTGCTAGTCGTTGTTTCTGAACGGGCTTGACCAAGTAGTCCAAAGCATTGTATTCAAATGCTTTAAGCGCATGCTCATCATAGGCTGTTGAAAAGATCACCTCAGGCAATACTTCGAGCTCTTCTAGCAGCTCAAAACCATTTTTTCCAGGCATTTGAATGTCCAAAAAGATAAGGTCCGGTTTCAATTCATTAATCTTTTCCTTGGCCTCATCTGCGCTTGCAGCCTCGCCAACTATTTGCACATTGTCAAACTCCTTCAGTAACCTTTTCAGCTCATTTCTGGCCAATCTCGAATCATCAATTATCAGTGTCTTCATGAGGTGCGTTTTTCTTTAACATTCAATGGAATTTTTACGGTAGCACAAACCACCTTCTCGTTCAGGTTTTGTACTGTCAAGCTAGCATTCTCGCCATAGAGTAGTCTCAGCCGTTCTTTAGCGTTTTGGATTCCGATCCCCCTTCTTTGCTCACTGGAGATTGGCTTTTCGATACGCTTCATTTGACCCGTATTGGTAATATTGATTAATAAGTAGCCGTTATTCACTGCTGCTTTCACCACGATCTCTCCCCCGTTCGGTAGGTTGTTTATACTATGTTTGATGGCATTTTCTACCAGCGTTTGAACAATCATTGGTGGAATTAACATCTCTCGGGAACTCTTGTCAATATCAAAAGTATATCTCAAGCGCTCCTCTAACTGAATTGCCTCAAGCTTAAGGTAGTCCTCTACTATGTTTAATTCCTTATCTAAGGATACTTTTTCATATTGATCAAACTGAATAGAGAACCTTAACAAGTCTGACAAGTGAGTAATTGCATCCCTTGCCCTTTCAGTGTCCTCTGCCACTAATGACCGAATGTTATTCAAGCTGTTGAACATGAAGTGCGGATTGATTTGTGCCTTAAGTGTGCTCAACTCAGCATCAATGACAGAAGCAGATATTTTCCACTTTTCGATTTCCATCTCTCTCGCTTTTTGCAAATACTGATAAGCAAAATATAATGCTGACCAGGAAATGAAATAGATGGCAAAACTCGTTACGAAGCTCAACAGAAATACTATCATTTTACCTCCGGAGAAATTTTCAAGGCTCGCCTGCCTAAGTTTTTGCATGGCTTCCTCATCTACTCCTTCCATCGGTGGAATCCCGATAAGCTTGTTAATGGCATCAGGGTCACTCCCAACAATCAACATAAAGACAGCGATTAATGATATCAGGGTCAGTAGTGATAACAAAGTACCTTGCAGCACGCTGGCCAGCAGCACTTTTGGCCAAAGCTTCGGAATGCTTAAATCTTTCCAGTTTTTACGCTTAACATACCCTCTATACAGATGGCTTATAAAGACGCCAAGCAAGATCGCCATCAGATTGGTGCCCAGGGCAGGCAAAAGCGGCATAAACATCGCCATCGCCAGAAAGCTCGTAAGCATTAGCCCTCCCCAGCCGCCAAACTGTAGCATCCAATAGAGCTTGTTTTTATTCATGATTCAAATAAAAGAGATTTACAGCAAGTGCCTGTTTTGCATTGACTGAAAGGCAATATACGCTGATTAAGTGATGTATAGATAGACCAACTTCACCTCTAAGCCCTCGAGGGGAGTCACCGAAATTCCGTCAATATTTATCCAATTTTTGAAATATCCCTTTGTTAATCTCGTTTTAGACATTGATTCAGAAGGTTGGTTTTGTGATAGACTCAGTATAAATGTATATTAGCGAGTTCATTATTCACCTGAATAAGCTTAAACAGTTAAAAATGAAAAACGCAGCGGGTTATTTGAAAGTTGGCACTCTAAGTGTTCTCCTTTTATTCTCTATCAGTGCTTGCTCTAAAAAATCTAGCGAAAGCACTACTACTGGCGCTAAATACGCGACTAAGAAAAGCAACTTAGGCTTCAAACCTTATTATGGCAAGAAATTACCAAACCCTCCCGGAATGGTATTTGTACAAGGAGGTAGAACTATTCTAGGCTCTTTTGAGCAAGATCTTTATGGCTCGAGAGACAATGTTGAAAGAACTGTTACTGTTAATTCTTTCTGGATGGACGAAACAGAAGTCACAAATAAGAACTGGAGAGAGTATGTATACTATCAGTACAACCCACAGGACCTAAGCCTTCCGAAAAACATTGAAATTGAAAACGCTAGCTCAAAGGAAAACGAAGGCGCAGCAGAGCCAATTCTTCCGTTTATTCCAGACTTAGAAGGGCCAACGCATAGCAAAAGCAACCCTAAAATGATGCTAGACATTATACCTCATGATGAGGTTTGGACGAGTAGTTTCTCGTTTAACGATGTTTATGCCGAAAACTACTACAGCAATCCAGGTTTCAATGACTATCCAGTTGTTGGGGTTACGTGGAGGCAAGTAGTTGATTATTCTAATTGGAGGACAGACTTCGTTAACCTGCAGCAGATATTTAAGATGGATTTCGAAGACCTGCCATTAACCTTTCAGGAAGAATTTTTAGTTAAAAATGAAACAAGTGGAGCATTTGAATTAGGCATTGGTGGACAAGTAATTGGCGACAACAATGGTGAAAAACAAGTTATCTCCGTAGTAGACTTTGATGATTATCAGCAAGAAATTGTTGAATACATGAACGAGCCGATGAACAAAAGACTGTTTATTGAAAGGGGCATTTACTTACCAAAGTTTAGGTTACCAAATGAAGCAGAGTGGGAATATGCTGCAAAAGCAACCATTGGTACTGTCTACCTTGATGAAAACGAAGAGTACGGACGAATCTACCCTTGGGATGGAAGAAGTACGCGTAACCCTTTCGGCAGGAAAAGAGGCGAGCACTTAGCAAATTTCAAAAGAGGCCGTGGTGATTATGCTGGTATTGCTGGAAATGTAAATAATGATGCCTCAGTAATTCCTGAAAAAGTAGGAAAAAGAGAGCCTAATGACTTTAACCTATTCAACATGGGTGGTAATGTCAGCGAATGGGTATTTGATACCTACAGAGCTTTATCATACGGAGATTTTGACGACTTAAACCCCGTAAGAAAAGATGGCACAGGAGATTCTGAAGCAAATTACGGCTGGGAATCAAGCCAAGTAACTGACAGCATTTCTTACAACCCACAGCTAGAGTATCGCTCATTAGTTAATGATCGTTCTAAGGTTTTCAAGGGTGGGTCTTGGAAAGACGTGGCTTATTGGATGGCGCCAGGAACAAGAAGATACTTAGACATGGATAGAGCAACTTCCACTATTGGTTTCCGTTGCGCTATGATCTCAATCGGCTCTAAGCAATTCGACCAATCTAACGGAATCATCAGCAGTGTCTTTGGCAAAGAATAATTAACATTAAAAAATTATAAGGCTCCAACCATTGTTGGGGCCTTTTTTATTTAGCTCCACCAATGGTAGCAATGCTCATTGATTTTGGCTCACAGTTACCTAATACCTCTAAACAGGCTACTAGGGTTGAGCCGGTGGTGAGGAGATCATCTACGAGTAGTATTCTTTTATTCCTTAGGGCATTATTGTCAACAACGTCAAATACACCTTCCACACTTTTTATTCTATTGAGTTTACTCTTCTTGGTTTGAGAATCTATATGCTTCACTTTTATCAAGTCACTCGTGTTCATTGGAATCCCCAAAACAATAGATAAGCCCTTGCCAAAATACTCGCTCTGATTATAGCCTCTTTGCTTTAATCGTTTCGGGTGTAGTGGAACCGGTACGATCAGATCAAATGCATTACCCAGTCCAGCATGCAATAAATCATACGCATACCTCTTCCCCATCATTTCACCAACATCAGGCATATTCCCATACTTAAGCTCGTGTAATACCTTCTGTGTCAAGCCATTCTTGTGAAAATGGATATAAACTAAAATATCCCTTAGCTGAACGAGTCCTTCAAATTTTTCTTTGAACTGTGGAACTTCCAGCTCATGGGTGCGGGTTTTTGGTAAATTGTATAGACATTTCGGACACAAATACTTGCCTCCCTTTGGTAGTACTCGGTCGCAACCTATACATAGGTTAGGATAAAAGAGAGACAAAAAGTCTGACAAGTAAGTATTGAGTAACCTTTTAACCATTTTATTAATGAATAAAGTAACAATAATATGAGCATAGTACAAGAGTTTAATGATTACAGAGCCAAAATGAACGAGAAGATTCTCGAAGAGGATAATAAAGTGCTCAAAAGACTCTTTAACCTTGATACCAATGCGTTTGCTGAGGGTGACCTTGATAAAACAACCAAGGAAATAGTGGGTCTAGCCTGTTCATTAGTGCTACGATGTGATGACTGTGTCAAGTATCATCTAGGAAGGTGTTTCGATGCCGGTATTACGAAAAAACAAGTGTTTGAAGTACTTTCAATCGCTAGTTTAATCGGTGGCACCATTGTTATTCCACACCTAAGAAGAGCCACTGAATATTGGGAAGTCCTTCAGGAAGAAGCGAAAAATGTATAAAAAGGACCTTGACCTTCAAAGGAAGTGGGTAAAGCTTTTGACCCAACTGGGCGAAACCATTGGAAAAAGACCAAAGGATCTCAATAGCACATTATTTCTGATTGGAGTTCAGGAGCTGGGCAAAGGAAAGCAGGTTTTCTCTAAAGAAGAGAAGCAAGACCTCATGCACATAGCAATTTGCAAAGTGTTAAGCTACTCTGGTTACTATGATCTAGATGGACTGGATAAAGATGGGTGGCCTCACTGGGTAGCTAACAAAAAGCTACCAAGGTTTGACCTTCTAGATCAAGAAAAACTATTAAAGATGCACGTGCTTGAGTATTTTGAAAAAGAATACGAATTAAAAATTTCTCTATGAAAATCATCTCCTACAACGTCAACGGTATTCGGGCAGCGCTTAAAAAGGGGTTTGACAATTGGCTGAAAGAAGAAAACCCTGATATCGTCTGTATTCAGGAGCTTAAGGCCATGGCCGATCAAATTGAGCCATTCTACAAAGACCTCGGCTATGAGCTATATACTGAAACAGCAGAGAAAAAAGGCTACAGCGGTGTAGCCATTCTTACAAAGATTAAGCCTAAACATATCGAGTACGGCTGCGGCAACCCGCTGTATGATAGCGAGGGTAGGGTAATTCGTGCAGACTTCGAAGATTTTTCTGTAATGTCGGTATATATGCCAAGTGGCACTAGCGGAGATATCAGACAAGATTTCAAATATGATTGGCTCGATTTCTTTTATCAATACGCTAATGGTTTGACAAAAGACATTCCCAACCTGATCATCAGTGGAGATTACAATATTGCACATACCGCTATAGATATTCACAACCCTGTTTCGAATAAGAAATCATCGGGTTTTCTGCCTGAAGAGAGAGAGTGGTTGTCTAAGTTTATTGAATCAGGCTTTATCGACAGTTTTAGAAGGTTTAATACAGACCCTCATCACTACTCTTGGTGGAGTTATCGGGCTAATTCTAGGGCCAATAACAAGGGCTGGCGCATAGATTATCATATGACAACCTCACCCATGCAAAGTAGGCTGACCTCAGCATCTATACTTCCTAGTGCTCACCATTCGGATCACTGTCCTATTGTACTAGAAATTGACTGAATTAGTATTATATTCTGCCTTTATCAATTGTTTTACAATCCTTTGCGCTTGTTTTGCGTAATTAAAGTGTAGTCCAAAGTTTAGGAGAATATGGGATCTAATGAAGCGCTGAAAAATCAAATTAAAGCCTATAAAGTTAAATACTATAGGAATAAGGCGATAAAGGGCGCGATTATATCTGCTGCACTCTTACTGGTATCCTTCTTGGTTATCAATACAGTAGAGTTTTCAGGTAGGCTTGGGTCTATTGGACGAGCGGCACTACTATACACTTTTATAGCGGTCAGTTTCGCTGTTATATATCAGCTCGTTATCAGGCATTTATTGACCCTAAAAAACAGTAACAAGCAAATCAGTAATGAAGAGGCTGCTGTTCAGATTGGGCTTTTTTTTCCTGAAATATCAGATAAACTACTGAATATTATTCAGTTAGAAGAACTGTCAAAGCAAGAGAATGATCTGCTCTCCGCAAGCATTAGACAAAAAAGCGCCACGATACAAAGCATTCCTTTCGTAAAGGCCATTGACTTAAACGCCAACAAAAAATACCTCAGATATATCTACGTTCCGGCAGCAATTATTATCCTTCTGCTTGTCTTTTTACCACAATTCATCACCGAAAGCTCTACCAGGATTATTAAATACAATAGCGAATTCAAACCTGAAGCACCATTCAACTTTATTCTGGATCAAAGCACCTTCGAAGGATTCATTGAGGAGCCCTTTACATTATCCATTAAAACCTCGGGGCAGACTAGTCCAGCAGACGTATACATTTGGATAAATGAACGCAAGATTAAAGTAAGCAAAATCGCTAATGATACATTTCAGTTTAGAATTGATCGATTACGGGGAAACGTTGACTTTAGCCTCGAGTCAGAGAGCGTATCTTCAAACACCTACACGATTAAAGGGCTCAACAGGCCAATTATCAACCTATTCAGTATGGACATTGAATACCCTCCATACACATTAAGGGAAAATGAAAACATTAAGAACTCAGGTAACCTAACCGTCCCTGAAGGCACTAACGTAAACTGGCGGTTCTATGCTGAACATACAAAATCATTATCTCTACAGTTCGAAAAGGAGCAGAAGGTTTTTCCAGCTACAGATGATAAAAATGGGGGCTTTAGTTTTGAAAGAACAATTTCTAGCTCAGGTCCATACAAGATAAACCTGCAAAACGACTTCAGCAGTAATAAAGACTCCTTAAAATTTCAAATAGACGTAATCAAAGACCGGTTTCCTGAAATCGTTTTGGAACAGTTTCAAGATACAGTGCTGTATAAAAATATAGTACTGGGGGGCAACATTAAAGATGACTATGGCTTCTCCTCCTTGTCATTTCATTATTCATATAACGATGGCGATACCTTTGATTCCTTTAAACTACCCTTCAACACCGCGCTATCTGATCAGAGCTACTACCAAATATACTCGCTAGACTCTGCTCAGATTGTAGCAGGTGCTGAGATCAATTATTACATGCAAGTGTCTGATAATGATAGAGTTAATGGTTATAAAACCGTAAAGTCAGCCACGTACAGTTTCAAGATTCCATCACTAGAAGAGATAGAGGCAGAAATTGAAGCGAATGATCAGCAGATTCAAAGTGAAATTGACAAAACCCTTGAGGACGCTAAAGAACTCAATAAAATGATCGAAGAGGCAGATGAGCGTCTAAAGACTAAAAAGGAAATAGAGTGGCAGGATGAAAAATTGATGCAAGAAATCTTAGATCAGAAAGATAAACTGGCCGAAAAGATGGATGAATTGAAAAAAGAGAACGCCAAAAACAACCGTAAGCTCGATCAATTCAAACCCCAAAACGAATCCATTAAAAAGAAAATGGAACAGCTTCAGGACATCATGAACAATGTATTGGATGATGAAATGAAAAAACTTTACGATGAGCTTCGTGAATTACTCGAGGAAAACTCTGATATAGAAGAGTTTAGAGAGAAGATGGACGATCTGAAGGAAAACAGTAGCACCCTTGAAGAGGACCTTGAGCGGACCTTAGAACTATTTAAAAAGTTGCAGTTTGACAAAATGCTTGAAGACAATATTGAGCAACTTCAGGAGGAAATAGACGATCAAGAGGCGCTTACTGAAGAAACTGAAAAAGGGGAGCAAACTAACGAGGAACTAGCTGAGAGCCAGAAAAAAGAGCAACAAGACCTCGAAAAACTTCAAGAAGAATTAGACAAACTCAATGAGCTCAATCAGGATAGAAAAAACCCAGAAAGCCTACCAGAAGACTTAAAAGAGGAATTAGAGGAGGCCAAGGAAGAACAGGAAAAAGCCAAGGAGGAATTGAGCTCCAAAAATGAAGAGCAAGAAGCAGAAGAGGCCGAAAAATCAGAAGAAAGCAAGCAAAGCGAAGGTACAGAGCAGTCTGATCAACAAAAACGACAAAAAGCCGCACAGGCCCAAAAACGTGCAAGCGAGAAGATGAAAGAGATTAAGCAGAGCCTTGAGTCTATGCAAAGCGGCATGCAAATGGAGCAACAACAAGAGAACCTTGAAAACATGCGTGACTTAGTAGACAACCTAGTCACTCTGTCTTTCAACCAAGAAGGTTTAATGAATGAATTCAGAGAAATACGCCAGAGTGACCCTCGTTATATAAAATTATCTCAACGTCAGATCAAACTTCAAGATGACTCGAAGATAATCCAGGACAGCCTCATTGCACTCTCTCAAAGAGTCTTTCAAATTTCCTCGTTCGTCATGAAAGAACTTGGCGAAATGAACCGACAAATGGAGGGTGCTGTAGAGACCCTAAAAGAAAAAAGAATTAGTCAAGCCGTTGGTAAACAGCAGTTTGTGATGACCTCAATCAATAATCTCGCACTACTACTAGATGATGTTGTTCAGCAAATGCAGCAACAGATGGCAAGTCAAGTGGGCCAAGGCAAACCACAGAAAAAAGGCAACAAACCACAAATGGGTGGTCTAAGCGAGCTTCAAAAACAACTCAGTCAACAAATTCAAGACATAAAAAAAAGTGGGGAATCTGGTCGTCAACTTTCTGAGCAACTAGCTAAACTTGCTTCGCAACAAGAAAGACTCAGAAATGCCTTAGAAAATTTTGAAACTGGCCTCGATGGAAATAAATTAGGAGAAAAGATTGATCAATTAATCAATCAGATGGAGGAGAATGAATGGGATCTCATTAATAAGAACATTACCGAAGAGACCGTTCAAAGGCAACAAGAAATCCTGACACGCCTTCTTGACGCTGAGAACTCCGTCCAAGAACGAGGTGAGGATGAAGAGCGCAAAGGAAGAACAGCCTTTGACTATGACCTATCAATTCCAGAATCCCTTAATGAGTATCTTAAGGCAAAAGAAAAGGAGATTGAATTGCTACGAACAATACCTGCGAAATTGAACCCTTACTATAAGAAAGAGACCAATAAGTATTTCAAAAAGATTAAGGAAAAGACTTGAGCCCTTCAATGAAAAACATAAGTATCGAAATACCATCTCTAGTCGAGAACATTCGCATAGTCGAAAGCTTCGTAGACAACGCCAAAGAGGAGTATAACCTCACGGACGACCTTTACGGCAACATTATGATTGCCGTAATCGAATCAGTTAACAATGCCATCATCCATGGCAACAAGACCGATAAAAACAAAAACGTCCTACTGAGTGCTACCCTGCATGATGAACAAATCGTCTTTATCGTGAGCGATGAAGGCCAAGGCTTTGACCACCAAAGCCTTCCAGACCCTACGGCACCGGAAAATATTGAGAAAGTGGGTGGGCGAGGTATCTTTCTTATCAAAAACCTCGCTGATGAGGTCAGTTTCAAAAGTGAGGGGCGCACCTTAGAACTCACATTCTATCTCAATTAATGTCAGACATCAACTTCTTTCAAGAAGAGGTCTCATTCCAGCTAAGCCATCCGGACATTCTTAAGGGTTGGATCTCTACTATAATTCAAAATGCCAAACAATCATTTGACACAATCAATTTCATTTATTGTTCAGACAACTATTTACTCGAGATCAACAAGGAATACCTAGATCACGACTATTATACCGACATAATAACCTTTGACAACAAAGAAGATGACGATTCAGCACTTGACGCTGACATTTTTATATCAATAGATCGAGTCAAAGAAAACGCAACTCAACTCAACCTACCATTCGAACAAGAACTCCATCGTGTCATGGTTCATGGTATTCTTCATTTGCTTGGACACAAAGACAAAACAGAAGAGCAAAAGAATGAAATGAGAGAAAGCGAAGAAGCTTCTTTATCTTTGCTTCACATTTAAACAAAATTCCATGTGTTCCACGTGAAACTTTTTCGACTAGCGTAACTGTTTCACGTGGAACTATTGATTTAAGGTTATGTATCCAGCGTACGATGTAATAGTAGTAGGAGCAGGTCATGCGGGTTGTGAGGCGGCAAACGCAGCAGCCCGAATGGGCTCGAAAGTCTTGCTGATCACAATGAACATGAACACGATCGCTCAGATGTCATGTAACCCAGCCATGGGAGGTGTCGCCAAGGGCCAAATAGTTCGAGAGATAGACGCGCTTGGTGGAATGTCTGGTATCATATCTGATAAATCCATGATACAATTCAGAATGCTGAATAAATCAAAAGGTCCAGCCATGTGGAGCCCTCGTACACAAAATGATCGAATGCGTTTTGCTGAAGAGTGGAGGCTCGCATTAGAGGCTAACCCAAATGTCGATTTTTGGCAAGAAATGGTTACGAGTATTTTAACCGATGGGAACCGAGTAACTGGCGTCACCACCGGAATGGGTATCGAGTTTAAGGCAAAATCTGTAATCCTCACCTCAGGAACATTCCTCAATGGAATCATTCATATAGGCGAAAAGAAATTTGGAGGGGGGCGAACGGGTGAAGGAGCCTCAACGGGAATTACCGAACAACTAGTTGCCCTAGGGTTTGAAGCTGGCCGAATGAAAACGGGCACACCCCCGCGTGTTGACGGTCGCTCACTTGACTATAGTAAAATGGAAGAACAAGCTGGAGACGAACGGCCAGAGAAGTTCTCTTTTAGCGCGGCAACTACGCCATTACAAAAACAACGCAGCTGTTTCATTACCTATACAAACCCAGAAGTACATAGCACACTCGCAAAAGGCTTCGATAAATCACCAATGTTCAATGGACGTATTCAAGGCATTGGTCCTAGATATTGTCCTTCAATAGAAGATAAAATTAATCGCTTCGCTGAGCGTACCAGGCATCAGATATTCGTAGAACCAGAAGGGTGGAACACCGTTGAAATATATGTCAATGGATTTTCTACATCGCTTCCTGAAGACGTTCAGTACGAAGCCATCAAAAAAATCAGTGGGTTTGAGAATGTGAAAATGTTCAGACCTGGCTATGCTATTGAATATGACTACTTCCCACCTACACAACTGAATCATACCCTCGAGACTAAGCTTATAGAAAACTTATATTTCGCCGGGCAGATCAATGGCACAACCGGATATGAAGAAGCGGCTTGTCAAGGCTTAATGGCTGGGATAAATGCGCATCAGAAAAACCATGAAGACAACCCGTTTACCCTTTCGCGTTCAGAGGCCTACATAGGGGTCCTAATAGACGATCTTATCAACAAGGGCACAGATGAGCCTTACCGTATGTTTACGTCTCGTGCCGAGCACAGAATTCTACTGAGGCAAGACAATGCAGATCTACGGCTCACAGAGAAAGGGTTCAACCTAGGGCTTGCCACACAGGAAAGACAGGACACCATGAAGAAAAGGTCCGAGGCAATGCACAAGCTTCTCAATGACCTCGATCAGAAAAAGGTAGATCCTGCTGAGGTTAACCCCACATTAGAAGAACTTTCTACGGCTGGCATTCAACATCGTACCACACTCGCTAAACTCATTAAGCGACCTCAGGTCCATATCCACGATCTCAAAAGGATAAATAATGACATCAACGAATACCTCAACAAGTATGATGAAAGTACATTAGAGGGGGCTGACATACACATTAAGTATGCCGACTACATCGACAAGGAAACTAAGCTTGCAGAGCGTATTTCGGAACTAGAAGGCCTTGTAATCAAAGAGGCATTCGACTTTCAAAGCGTTCAAGCCTTGTCATCAGAAGCCAAAGAAAAGCTGGGGAAAATTAAACCAAAAACCATTGGCCAGGCTTCTCGTATCAGTGGTGTTTCACCCGCAGACATATCCGTTCTGATGGTATATATGGGTCGATGATAGGTGAGGAAATCATAAGGTGCCCTGTTTGCAACAGCGATAAGCTAGAACCGCACAGTAATGTGGTTGATCATTTTGGTCACAAAGACTTGTTTAGCTTAAGCATTTGCCGCACCTGCGAAACATTAATTACGAATCCGCGTCCAACAGAAAAAGAGTCCATAACCTACTATAAATCAAATAGTTACGCATCCCATGGAGATAGTCAAGGCTACATCTTTGATAAGGTGTACCAAACAATACAAACAATCAACTTTAGCCGAAAACGTGCAGTTCTAGAAAAGTATACACTTCACAAAAACCACCTCGATTATGGGTGTGGAACAGGTTCCTTTATCAGCTATCTACAGAGTAAAGGTTGGGCGGCAACTGGGGTAGAGCCTGACGACAAGGCGCGCTCAATTGCTATAGAGCGAAACCAAGGTGGAAATATTTATCCCTCTTTAGATCAACTCGATAAGCACCTTCGCTTTTCCTCGATAAGCCTATTTCATGTACTTGAGCATGTACACCAACTTCGTGAAACCATGCAAAAAATCATTTGGCTTTTAGATGACAACGGAACCCTCATCCTTGCATTACCAAACTACAACTCGTTGGATTCACAATACTATAAGGATTACTGGGCAGGATTAGATGTCCCTAGACATCTCTACCATTTCTCTCAGACAAGCATTGAGCAACTGGCAAAGAGTTTTGGTCTGAATATTGTTGCAACCCACCCAATGACTTTTGACAGCTATTATGTCAGCCTGCTATCGGAAGAATATAAGAACGGTAGCAAAAACTATTTGAATGCCTTCATGCGTGGATATAAGTCTAACCAAGCCGCAAAGAAGACAAATGAGTACAGTAGTCTAATCTATGTCCTAAGTAAATGAATAGTGCTAGCCGTTATCTTATAGTATATCTTCTTCCTTTAGCACTCCTCGCGTCTTGTGCCAGAGTCGGGACACCAACAGGTGGTCCCGAAGACGAAACACCTCCAATGCTGTTAAAATCTATTCCTGCAGACGGGACAACGGGCTTCAATGGTAATACCATACTACTAACGTTTGACGAAAGAATTGTTACCAACTCCTTAGAAACGGACCTCATTTTAACACCAAAGCCTTCTGGTACATTTCGGGCGAGAGTTAACAAAAACGTTCTTTCCCTAAGCTTCACTGAGCCATTTAACGAAAACACTACCTATAGTCTGAGCTTCGGCAATACTATTCAAGACATAACGAATGATAACCCTGCTGACGGAATTAACCTCAGCTTCTCAACAGGTGACTATATTGACTCATTGAGTATTCAGGGTCAGGTCCTTAATTTGTATAGCCAAGAACCGATCGAAAACCTTCTAGTGTCTCTTTATTCCGAACAAGATTCACTTGATATACTCAGCGGCCCTGCATCCTATTACAGCAGAACTGATTCAGCGGGAATTTATAAATTCCGAAACTTACCTAATGGAAACTTTAGGGTTTACGCTGTCCGTGATAAAAATAAAAATAGTCAAGCCGATAGTGATAAAGAGGCCTATGGTTTCTATGGAGACACACTCGTACTTGCAAACGCTATTAATGACATTAATTTTTCTGTTCAAAACTTGAATACCGACAACATCCGAACAGTCTCTGCACGCGGGTTTGGAGTTTATTTTGACCTAGCCTTTAACAAAGCCATTTCAAATTTTGAGATGCTAGAGGATGAGGATTTAATTTATGATCAACCAGAATCGAAGACCATAAGGTTCTACCGAATGGATAGACCCTATAGCGACACAACACAAGTCATATATTCCGTCAAGGATTCTATTGGAACCGTGTACAGGGATACTGTAGGTGTTTATTTTAATGAATCTAAACTTGATCCTTTGCCCTTTAGTTTTCAACTAACGCCCTCAGGAGAATTCATAGCCCCCAACGACAGCCTTAAAATTACATTCAACAAACCAGTGATAAGCGTCAATATAGATAGCTTATCCATTCAAGTTGACAGCCTGAACACCATCCCTCTGAAAGAGAACTTCATTTCTTGGAATAAACTAAACACTGAACTTTCGTATCCCTTGGATCTTGTATCATTGTTGAATCAGACCTCATCAAAGACTATATCAATAGCTTTACGCACTGGCGCGTTCATATCAGCAGACGGTGACAGTTCTATCGTTCAAACAAAAAACCTTTCATTACTCACCACTGAGGATTCTGCTATCATAGGAGGTACTGTTCAGTCTAACAGTGCCAATATCATTGTTCAGTTATTAGATGCACGGACATTAAAGGTCGTTCGAAGCAGTACTTCTAAAAACTTTCTCTTTCCATATTTGCCTGCAGGTCGATATATGATTCGAATAGTAAAAGACTTAAACAACAATGGAAAATGGGACACTGGTAACATCCTTAAGTGGGAAGACCCTGAACCTGTAAAGTTTTATTTTGATGAGTTTTATAAAACTAAAGTGATTGAAGTAAGGAAGAATTGGGAACAAACTGACGCAAATATCTTCTTCTAACAGTACAAAAGGTCAAGTACAACTTGTGTATAACTCAATTGATCTCATCAACTTCTCCACAGAATTAAGACATGACGTCTCTTTCACATTCTTCAAAAGGATAACTAGCAAGTGGCAAACATTCTATCACCAATTAATGCACATCTACTTAGACTGGAATAGTTATCCACTAAAAGCAAGAGTTATACCGTTAGATAGAATAATGACCTTATGCGCAATGACTTAACACGTGTATAATTTGTTAAGAACAACACTATTACAAACAATTCGTAAACAAATGTTTTAGATTAGCGCTTAATAAAAAGATTTCCACATATCCACAGCCCTAATAAAGACTATTTAGAGTTATATAAAGAATAATATATTAATATGAGCCTGTTGAAACTGTTGATAAAGTCTTACCTAGGTGCACTAGCTTGCATCATCATCATTTCAAACTCTCTACATGCTCAGACGAATGATCCAGTTCAAATCGCGACAGAATACTACAATCAAGGAGATCTTGAAAAAGCCAAAGATGAGTTTAAGAAGCTGGCCCGAAACAAACGGAACATCCCTCGTATCCATGAGACATATTTCAGGTTATTATTGACAATTGAAGATTTTGATGAAGCTGAGAAATACCTTGGAAACGTCATTAAAAACTACCCTGATAATTTTACTTACGAGGTGGACTTAGGTGTCCTTTACCGAACTATGAATCAAGAGGAAAGGGCTAATCAGTTATTAGATCAAGTTGTGATCAAAGTGACAAATAGATCGGCTCTTGATAAGAGATCAAATGAGACAAGAATGTTGGCGCAAACATTCTTTGAGAAAAACTTCAGGGATAAAGCTTTAGATACCTATATCAACGGCAGATCTATTATGGGTCAGGAAGATCTTTTTGCCTTAGACTTAGCAAGAGTTTATCAGCTGATGAACAAAAAGCAACCGATGATCTCGGAGTATCTCAATTTTTCTAAAAATCAGCCGCAGAACTTAAATTATGTCAAAAACTCACTTCAGCGATATTTACCCGAAGCTGAGGATTTGGATACACTCGAAATGACATTATATACTGTCATCCAAAAGGAAGCTGGTAATAGTACATACAATGACCTGTTGGTATGGACACATCTCCAACAAAAAAATTTTCCTGCGGCACTTAGGCAGGCAAGAGCATTAGATAAAAGGCTTGCGAATAATGGTGATAACATTATGAACGTAGGCATGATTTCTTTTCGAAACAATGAGTATAAAACTTCTAAAAAAGCATTTGACTACATCATTGAAGAGTTTCCTGAAAGCCCTAGTAAGAGATTAGCATCACGTTACCTCTTATTGTCAGAAGAGGAAGTTTTGAAGAATAGTTATCCGATTGATTCTTCTGCAATTCGAGATCTTATATCGAGATATGAAGTGTTTATTTCCGAATCTAGGGATGTGTTTTCAATAATGGAATCCCAGAGAAGAATTGCACTCTTACAAGCATTTCAACTGAATGAGATAGAGAAGGCTATTGAAACGTTGACAGGGATGTTAAAGCAACAAGTGGGAAGACATAATGTAGTGGCAGAGGCAAAAATGGACCTAGCTGATATTTATCTATTAAATAAAGAGCCCTGGGAGTCAATTTTGTTATATGGTCAAGTGGAGAGGATGTTTAGGGATGAACCACTCGGGTATATGGCTAAACTCAAAAGTGCAAAGTTATCCTATTTCAAAGGTGATTTTGAATTGGCTCAAAGCAACCTGGATATTTTGAAACTTGCTACGTCAAGGGAAATCGCAAATGACGCCTTGGACTTAAGCATATTAATTAAAAATAACACTGTATTTGATAGCACTGATGTGGTGATGCAAGAGTATGCTAATATTGAGCTGATGTTATTCCAAAACCAAAAGAAACAAGCTTTAGCTGCAATGGATTCTATGCTAGTGAAATATAATTATCATTCCATCGTAGACGAGGTGCTTTATTTACAAGCACAAACGGAATTGGAGCTAGGGCATATTGAGAAAGCTTTATTGTCTCTTGACAAAATCAAAGAAGCCCACTATTTTGAGATTCTTGGGGATGACGCATTATTCTTAATGGGAACAATCTATCAGGATAGCCTAGGCGACAATGAAACGGCAATGGGTCTTTTTAATGACCTCTTGACTAAGTTTCCAGGAAGCATATATGTTGCGGAAGCTCGGACAAGATTTCGTGAACTTAGGGGTGATTTCAACAACGAAAACTAGTCACTGGTTTCATGGCAACTTCCTTCAACAACCTACGAGTAGGTAAGAAATTCCGATTAGTCAACTTTGGAGAATCATTTGACTTTGAGGTATTAGAAATAATGTCCGATGGTGATTGCCACCTCAAAGACGTCTATACCTTGGAAAACTATACGCTCTATGACCTAATCCGCTATGGAAAAGGAGCTGATTTCGATGTAAACGACCTATGAGGCTAAAGCCCTGGGCGCTTTTACTATCAACTCATCTGCGAAGCAGCTAAAATTAGACTGAAAGCATTAGAAACATCACTACAATCTTGAGTTACGCCCTCATTACAATTTCTCTAGTTCAACAACTAGGAAACTAATCCCTTATCTATTTTCCATGTAAATATTTTAGAGATAAGTGTTTATTTGAAATAAATAGTATGCATGCATAACAAATTTTTTATAACTTCGTAAGACCTTAAGGGCTTATGAAGAGAGAAGAAACCATAGATCACCAAATTAAAATGTGCTGGCACGCCATTTACCGAATGTATAACCAACAGGCGGTTCAGCATGAAAGCACTACATCTATGGCCTTTGTGGTCTTGAACATAGACCCGACTGAAGGTACACCAGCCACGAAAATTGCTCCTCTAATGGGGCTTGAGTCCAGAAGCTTGACCCGCATGCTGAAAAGTATGGAGGAGAAAGGCTTTATCTATAGGCAGAAAGACCCAAATGATGGCCGGTCTGTCAGGATCTTCTTAACAGAAACAGGCCTGGAGAAAAGAAGAGTTTCCAGAGAAGCGGTGATCCGTTTTAATGAGGTAATCAGGCAATCGATTGCAACAGAGAAACTAGAGGCCTTCTTTGAAGTATTAACAAAGATTAATCAATTGATAGATTCAAAATCAATATTCTAAACACATGAGTCGAAGTATAAAGAAAGTAGCAGTATTAGGTTCGGGAGTAATGGGCTCAAGAATAGCTTGTCATTTCGCGAACATAGGTGTTGAGGTATTGCTGTTGGATATCGTTCCAAGAGACTTGGCTGAAGAGCACAAGGCTAATCCCGCGGCAAGAAACAAAATTGTTAACGATGCGCTTCAGTTTGCATTAAAGTCGAAGCCATCCCCCATTTATGATGTTTCATTCGCAAAGCTTGTCAAGACAGGCAACTTTGAAGATGACATGTCTAAAATCGCAGAAGTCGATTGGATCATTGAAGTGGTGGTAGAGAGGCTTGATATTAAGAAGATTATTTTTGATCAAGTTGAGAAGTTCCGTAAACCAGGAACACTAATCACATCGAATACATCAGGCATTCCAATGCATATGATGTCGGAAGGTAGAAGTGAAGATTTTCAGAAACACTTCTGTGGTACACACTTCTTCAACCCACCAAGATACCTGAGGTTATTAGAGATTATCCCTGGGCCAAAGACAGACCCAGAAATCATCGATTACCTAATGCACTATGGAGACCTCTACCTAGGCAAAGAAACGGTGCTTTGTAAGGATACTCCAGCGTTTATCGCCAATAGAATTGGTATTTATGCCATCATGTCCGCTATGCACACAATAGAAGACATGGGCTTAACTGTTGGAGAGGTTGACAGAATGACGGGGCCGCTCATTGGCCGCGCTAAGTCTGCAACTTTCCGTACGATGGATGTTGTTGGCCTTGATACCACAGTCAATGTAGCGAACAACTTATATGCAGGTCTTCCGAATGACGAATCTAAAGAGGCCTTTGTCCTTCCGGGAATTGTAAAGGAAGTTCATGAAAGAGGTTGGTTTGGAGATAAATCAGGCCAAGGCTATTTCAAGAAAACAAAAGATGCTAACGGACAGCGCACGATTCTAGAGCTTGACTTAAAGACTTTTGAATATGTGGAAAGAGGAAGGGCAAACTTCAAGGCACTTGATGCTGTCAAAGACGAAGAAAACTTAAAAGACAGAATTAAGATACTTGTCAATTTCGATGATAAGGCGGGTGAATTCTACCGCAAAACATTTTACGATACGTTCAAGTATGTAACCTATCGTATTCCAGAGATTTCCGATGAACTATTCAGAATAGACCAGGCTGTTTGTGCAGGTTTCGCATGGCAGATGGGACCTTTCGATACTTGGGATGTACTAGGCGTTAGATCAGTCCTTGAGCAAATGGAAGGCATGGACATGAAGCCCGCTGCTTGGGTTTATGAAATGCTTGAAGCAGGCCACGAGTCTTTCTATAAAATTGAGAATGGAATTAAGAAGTATTATGACATTCCTTCGAAGGCTTACAAAACCATTCCAGGGACTGAAGACTTAGTGATTCTTGAAAACATTAGAGAAACGAATAAAGTATGGGGTAATGCTGGCGCAACAATCTTCGATATCGGAGATGATGTTTTATGCCTAGAGTTCCATACAAAAATGAATGCGATAGGTCAGGAAGTAATCGAAGGCATTGAGACTGCGATTTCAATGGCTGAAAAGGATTACAAAGGACTTGTAATTGGCAACGAAGGAGAAAATTTCTCGGCAGGAGCCAACCTTGCTATGTTGTTTATGTATGCGGGTGATCAAGAGTTTGACGAAGTCAACCTTATGGTGGCACAATTCCAAAACACGATGAAGCGCGCCAAATTCTCTTCAATTCCTGTAGTATCTGCACCATCAGGCTTAGCGCTTGGTGGGGGCTGTGAATTGTCTTTACACTGTGATGCGATTCAGGCACATACCGAAACCTACATTGGTTTAGTTGAGGTGGGTGTTGGTTTGATCCCAGGTGGTGGAGGAACCAAGGAATTGACAATGAGAGTTGCCGACTCTATCGAAGGAGGAGATCCAGAACTGAATCGCTTGCAAGAAGCCTTTATGAATATTGCAACAGCGAAAGTGGCAACATCGGCAGAAGAAGCAAGGGCGATGCACATTTTGAGACCTCAAGATGGAGTTACGCTAAATAGAAAACGACTTTTGACGGATGCTAAAGCGAAAGTGCTAGAACTACATGAAGCCGGCTATACGCAGCCAGTAGAACGTACGGATATCAAAGTTCAAGGTAGAACGGGTCTCGCACTCTTCGAAGCAGGCATCAACGGCATGGTGCTCGGGAACTATATCTCGGAGCATGATGCAAAGATAGCGCGCAAGCTAGGGTGGATTATGTGTGGAGGTGATTTGACATTCCCACAAGAAGTATCGGAACAGTATTTACTGGATTTAGAACGACAAATGTTTGTCGAGTTAACGGCAGAACCTAAGACACTAGAAAGGATTCATAGCATTCTTTTCAAAGGGAAGCCATTGAGAAACTAGACTTTAGATGATAGTATTTAGACGATAGAAGTTCTAAGGATGCATGATTTTCGAGAGTTGATAGTTTGGAAGAAAAGTAGAGCGCTGGTGAAAGACGTGTACGTGCTGACAGCTGAACTTCCCTCATCAGAGAAGTTTAACCTCAGCGCTCAAATGCAGTCTTCGGCTGTTTCGGTTTCTGCGAATATTGCCGAGGGATCAGGAAGGGGCTCCGATATTGATTTTGCTCGCTTCTTAGACATGGCCATGGGTTCTGCTCATGAATTGGAGTCGCAGTTGTTGGTCTCATTTGATTTGGGTTTTCTAAATCAAGAAAGAATGGATCAGGTTGTTCAGCAACTGTGGGAAATAGAAAGAATGATTGTAGGATTAATTAATAAACTCAGAGGCAGCAAATAGTCTATTTACTATTGTCTAACCTCTAAAATCTTAAAATAAGATGGACGCATATATAGTAGCAGGATATAGAACAGCAGTAGGTCGAGGTAAACGCAGTGTATTAAAAACTGTCCGTCCCGATGATATGGCTGCTGATGTAATTAAGCATTTGGTAAGTCAAGTCCCTAGCTTCGATCCGAAGCGAGTGGATGACCTGATAGTTGGGAACGCAGTTCCCGAAGCAGAGCAAGGCATGCAAATGGCGAGAATGATCTCTTTATTAGCACTGCCAATAGGGGTGCCTGGCGTTACGGTGAACAGATACTGTGGCTCAGGTCTTGAGGCAATTGCTTTAGCCTCGGCAAGAGTACATGCTGGAACGGCTGATTGTATTATTGCTGGAGGAACAGAATCAATGTCGATGGTACCAGTAATGGGATATAAAACGGCTTTGAACTACAAACTAGCTACAGAGCATAGCGATTATTACCTCAGCATGGGCTTGACAGCAGAGCAGGTAGCTAAAGAGTATGGTATCAATAGAGAAGAGGCAGATCAGTTTGCTCTTGAATCACATTTGAAAGCAGTTGCGGCTCAAGCAGCAGGTAAGTTTGATGATGAGATAGTGCCAATCAAAGTGGTTGACAAAGTGGTTGGGCCTGATGGCAAAATCATAGAGAAAACCTATACGGTTGATAAAGACGAGGGCCCTCGTGGAGATACTTCTATGGATGTGTTAGCTGGGTTAAGGCCAGTATTTGCACAGGGAGGTCAAGTAACGGCAGGCAACTCGTCTCCAGTATCTGACGGTGCATCTTTTGTGATGGTAATGTCAGAGCGCATGGTGAAAGAATTAAACCTAGAGCCAGTTGCCAGAATGGTCACTTATACGGCAGTGGGAGTTCATCCAAGAATTATGGGCATCGGACCTGTTGAGGCAGTGCCGAAGGCATTAAAGCAAGCAGGTTTGAAGCAGTCAGACATTGACTTGATTGAATTAAATGAAGCTTTCGGAGCACAGTCATTGGCCGTGATCAAAGAGTTGGATTTAGATAGGTCAATTTTAAATGTGAATGGTGGAGCTATCGCTTTAGGTCATCCTCTCGGATGTTCAGGGTCGAAGCTTTCAGTACAGCTTTTCAATGAAATGAGAAGAATGGGTAATGCGAAATATGGTATGGTCACAGCATGTGTTGGTGGTGGCCAGGGAGTAGCAGGAATTTACGAATTCCTTAAATAGACACTGATCATTTGATCAGGCAATAGAGAAAAATTTAATAACTAAAATACTAATCTGATGTCAGCAGCAACCGACACCAAACATTCAATTAAAGGAGGCGAATTTCTCGTAAGAGAAACGAATGCCCAGGAAGTCTTCATTCCAGAAGAATTTTCCGAAGAGCAAAAAATGATGGCACAAGCATGCCAAGATTTTATTGATACTGAGATTCACCCTAATGTAGATGCTATCGATAGCATGAAGGATCCGAACTTGGTTCCTACAATCTTTAAGAAAGCAGGGGAGCTAGGTTTACTAGGAATTTCTGTACCTGAAAACTACGGTGGCTTAGGCATGAGCTTTAACACGAGTATGTTAATTGCTGATATTGTTGGAGCAGCAGGTTCTTTTTCTACAACATACGGTGCACACACAGGAATTGGTACACTACCGATTTTGTACTACGGTAACGAGGAGCAGAAGCAGAAATATTTGCCAAAGCTTGCCACGGGCGAGTGGGCGGCATGCTACTGCTTGACAGAACCAGATGCTGGGTCTGATGCGAACTCTGGTAAGACAAAGGCAGTGCTTTCTGAAGATGGATCGCATTACAAGATTACGGGGCAGAAGATGTGGATCTCAAATGCTGGATTCGCTGACTTATTCATCGTTTTCGCGAAAATCGAAGAGGATAAAAATTTAACAGCCTTCATCGTTGAAAAAACCTTCAATGGGATTACAATGAATGAGGAAGAGAAGAAGCTAGGAATTAAAGGTTCTTCGACACGTCAAGTATTCTTTAACGATTGCGAAGTTCCTGTAGCGAACATGCTGTCGGAAAGACAAAACGGATTTAAGATTGCTGTAAACATTCTAAACATTGGCCGAGTCAAGCTTGGTGCTGGTGTGCTCGGAGGCTGTAGAACGGTAATTTCACAAGCGACTCAATATGCCAATGAACGTAAGCAGTTCAACGTTTCGATTTCGAGCTTTGGTGCGATTAAGCACAAACTAGCTGAAATGGCAACACGTGTTTATGTTACCGAGTCACTTGACTATAGAGCAGGGCAGAACATCGAAGATAAGATGAATGATCTTGCTGCTTCAGGAATGGACGATGCCCAAGCCAAATTAAAAGGGGTTGAGCAGTTTGCCATAGAATGTGCGATTGCCAAGATTCACAGTTCCGAAGTATTGGATTATGTGGTAGACCAAGGCCTTCAAGTCTATGGGGGAATGGGTTACTCCGCAGACGCACCAATGGAACGCGCCTACAGAGACTCACGTATCGCTAGAATCTATGAGGGGACGAATGAGATCAATCGTATGTTGATGATCGGTATGATCCTTAAGCGTGCGATGAAAGGGGAGCTCAACATGTTCGAACCAGCCATGGCGGTTTCCAAAGAATTAATCTCCGTACCGACCTTCTCGACCATTGATAAATCAGTGCTTTTCAATGCTGAGAAAGAAGTGCTTAAAAACCTGAAAAAGGTGTTCTTAATGGTTGGCGGAAAAGCTGCCATGGTATTACAAGACAAGATCGAAGATGAGCAAGAAATAATGATGAACCTTGCGGATATCTTAATCGAAGTTTACGCGGTAGAATCAGCAATGCTTAGAACAGAAAAGTTAATTAGTATGCGTGGCGAAGAAGCCTGTACGGATTACATAGCAATGACACAAATTTATATGGCTCAAGCTGTAGATCGTGTTAATGCAGCAGCTAAAGAAGCGATTGCGTCATTCACAAAAGGCGATGAGCAAAAAGTAATGCTAATGGGCTTGAAACGATTCACTAAGATGGACTTGGTAAACACCAAAGAGCTAAGAAGACAAGTAGCAGATACGATGATTAAGGAAGGGAAATTCCCTTACTTCTTCGGATAACCAATGCTGTCCTCCCCTTGGGGAGCCTGCCTGCCGGCAGACAGGGTGCTCGCAGAGCGGAGGGGGATTTTCCTTAGTGTCATAAGGGTTATCAGCCCTCTAAAAAAATGAAAGCGAATTCCTGATGGGATTCGCTTTTTTTGTTAACTCTTCCCCCGAAAAAAAAGGGGGGGTGGCCAAAGGCCGGAGGCGGTATTCGTCATTCCTATGAATGATAAACTCGATGCTATTCCTCCCCTAAGAAACGAGAAAGTGACACAAGGGGTATCCGTCATTCCCGTTTAGACGGGAACCCCCCTATAGTTTATAGAGTCTTATTCATTCCATATTGGGTAAGGGAGCTCTCCTCATAAGGAGCTGTCCGAAATGCAGGCCCGCATAGAAATGCTCTCAGATATAGCCGCAGCACTTGATTTAGATATTAGGGAGTTGTTGGTGGGGAGGATGGGACAATAGAGGTTATTCACAATACCGCTTCTGATTCTGCAAATACTGCTAAAATGGGTTTAATCGATTAAACCCCTCTTCCAAAAGGAGCGAAAGCGAGGCCTGCTAGTTTAAAATGCTGGGCACCGAATGGGATACCTATTATGGTGATGGAAAAAAGGATTCCCCAAAATAGGTGAGTAACAAAGACCCAGAAGCCTCCAAAGACCAACCAAATGATATTTAAGGGTAGAGAAAGACAGCCAGTAAGCGACCGTCCAGGCGCTATCTGCTGGCCGAAAGGCGCGAAGCCTAGTATCGCCAACTTAAAGCACTGTATGCCGAAGGGAATGCCCACAATGGTTAAGCACAGGGCAATGCCGCCAATGATATACTCTAGGGCGATCATCCAGCCGCCAAATACGATCCATATAATGTTACCAATTAAGCTCATACGCCTTTAACGATGTAGATTCCTAATATTTCTTTTCTAGCTTTAATCTAAGAAAAGAAATTCTGGAATGAGGGTTTAATTGGAATTTTTAGACCCCCGATTTCTGATCAACCTTTGACTGATTCCCAATCTCTGTTTTCTGATTACTCATAACGCAATGCACCCGTAAGTCAGGCACCACCTCAAGTAAGTGCCCGCTAAATCATAGAGAAAGGGGTAATCGATATGGTGAGCTCTTCGCCTTTTCTTAAGATTTTCAAAGAAATTGGACCCTTCGTTTCATGGCAATAATCGCTAAACTGATCTTGCGTAAGGTTTACTTTTCCGTCAACGGAAAGGATGCGATCACCTGGTTTTATCTCGGCCTTTTCTCCTGCAGAGGATGCGATCACATTTTCTACTTCTAAATAGCCTGCATACTTTTTGACTTTAAGGCCACTTTTGCTTTCACGAAAGGGAGCATTAAATAGGTTGTTGCGTTTGACGTACATCACTTGTTTGTCATAGTCATAGATGGTGTTAAAGCGCTTGAGAATCTCTAAGCCAAGAATGCCATTGACATTACTCATACTGCTAACCCCAGAGGTAACACTTGCCATTCTTATTGGAACACCTTCAAAAGATTCACCAAGAACGGTGAAGCTTTGAAGCCTTCCTATTTTATCTACGGATTCATTACCGAGTGCTTTTCCAGCATGCTCATAGCTAGGAGATACTTTATGGACGAGTTCGTTTTCATTCACGGTAGGCGTATTGATTCGTAAGGCCAAAGCGGCACCAGTATCTACTAGATACGGGCCTGAAATGGTCTCATTACCGGAAATGAAAAGGCTCCCTTCAACAATCGGAACGTTAAATGGGACTAAAGAAATACTATGTGCCGTATAGCCTTCTGGGGCAGGAAAATCCTCTCTTGGAAACAGGTTAATTAACCCTTTCTCAAAATCCATTTCAACAGTATAATTATTCAGAATATTTGCCCCAATGATAGCGTCTATAGGATAATCAGGATCCCCCAAATGATCTAGGTTCATCACCAAGAAATCTTGGTTTTTTAGTGCCAAATCATCACCCAATTTCAAGCGATTCCTTTTTGATGACTTGATCGAAACAGGTCCAGAGGCACCAAGAACAGTTTGCGTTCCTGATGTTTTCAAGCCGATCTCGTCTGCAACACTTTCACTAGCGAGGTTAGCTGCAGCACCAGTATCAAAGACAATGTTAATGGGCCGACCATCATTGATTTGACCTTGAATATAGATATGGCCTAGATGGATTTGGAAGGGTAAAGTAACGATTGGATCGTTTGCCCTGAGCACGCTGCCGACCAACAGAAATGCTGCAATGATAAGTGTTCTCATAATTGACCTTTTGTCTAATATACTCTACTAACGAGGTAGATGTTGCAAATTCAGCCTAACCTTAACACACATTAAGAAAGGTTTGTCTATTCATTGTTTTGAGCTAAGGTATCTTTTGCTGCGTCAAAGTAGTTGACATTTCGCGCACCCAATAAACGGTATTGATGCCCCATTCTACTTTGAAAAGCATTCCAATCTTTATTCTCAGGTTTTGTCCAAACTGTCTCTGACAGGGCTAAGGCTCTTGGGTAGGCCATATATTCTACATAATCAGACGTTTTCATATACTCTGTCCAGACATTTGCTTGAGCACCAAGTACATGTTTGTGATGTTTTTCATCTAAAGCTTCAGGAATCGGCTCGTAGTGATATACGCTCTCCAAAGTAGTGAAGCCGCCAATGGCTAAGGGTTGTGTTGCAGGATCAGCTTGGTAATGATCAAAGTACATATCAGCATTGGGTGACATGACAACATCATGACCAGACTCTGCGGCTTCTATGCCACCAGCGACACCTCGCCAAGACATGACAGTAGCATCTGGCGCAAGTCCTCCTTCGAGAATCTCGTCCCAGCCGATTAGCTTTTTGCCTTTGCTCACTAAAAACTTCTCCATGCGCTTGATGAAGTAACTTTGGAGTTCAAATTCGTCTTTTAGCCCTTCTCTTTTGATCACCTGTTGTGCCAATTTGCTTTTTTCCCAAGCTGTTTTTGGGGCTTCATCTCCACCAATATGAATGTACTCTCCAGGGAATAAATCAATCACCTCTGTTAACACGTCTTCAAGGAATTCAAAAGTCTTTTCGCTAGGACAGTAGATGTCGTCATAAACGCCCCATCGGGTGCCTACTTCATAAGGCCCAGGTGCGCAACCTAATTCTGGATAAGCAGCTAGTGCCGCCAAACTATGGCCAGGCATTTCTATTTCTGGAACGATGGTAACTTGTCTTTTTGCCGCGTAAGCCACAACGTCTCGAATCTCACCTTGTGTATAGAATCCGCCATAGGGCTTACCATCACCAACGTAAGGATTGAAGTTCTTTTCGACTATAGTTTCTTTGCGCTGACTGCCGATCTCTGTAAGCTTCGGATATTTTTTGATTTCGATTCTCCAGCCTTGATCTTCAGTCAAATGCCAATGGAAGGTATTGAATTTGTAAAAAGCCATGAGGGCGATATACTTTTTAACGAAGTCAACAGGAAAAAAATGACGGCCAACATCTAGATGAAGTCCTCTCCACTCAAAGCGAGGGGCGTCATTTATGGTCATATATGGAAGCACCGCGATATGCTTATCCGTTGGAAGCATTTGGATTAAAGACTGAGTTCCGTAGAAGAACCCTTTGGAAGTGGAGGCTTTGATCGTTACACCCTCATGATTCACCGTTAGCGAATAGGCTTCTTTTGCCAAACCTGAATTTTCTTTGAAGTGAATCTGAGCATTTCCTGATTCATGTAGTTCTGATGACCAACCTACAGATTTGAAATAGTCGTGTAGAAAGAGCATGACTTCTTTCGCATCATCTGATTCAGATAGAAGAATAGGCCTGCTATTGAGGTTGAAATGCTTTTTGAGGTTGTAATCTATACTTTGTGGTTGAGGGACAATTTGGGGGGTAATTACCTTTGGGGACTTTGGTTGGCAACTCGCTAGAAAAATGATTGCGATAGCCAGCACTAAAAAATTTCTCATGAGGGAAGGTATTGAGTTTGTGCGAAAAATGAAACGCATTGATTAACGGTTGAGAATAAGAAGTAAGATTTCAATATCTTAGTCAAAACTCTAGACATGACAAATAGAAGAAAATTCCTAAAATCAACTGTATTTAGCGGCTTGGCAGTTACTACTGCTGGACTAAGCAGTATGGCTTGTGAGGCATCAAAGCCGATAAAAAAACCAATAGTGATCTCTACTTGGAACCATGGTTTGGAAGCGAATACGGCTGCATGGGAAGTTTTGTCTAAAAAAGGACGTGCTGTTGATGCCGTTGAAACAGGCGTGCGCGTCACTGAAGACGACCCAAATAATGCCACTGTCGGCATTGGAGGGTTTCCTGATCGTGATGGCGTAGTGACCTTGGATGCCTGCATTATGGATGAATTTGAAAATTGCGGATCTGTAGCGTTCCTTCAGAATATTAAGAACCCAATTTCTGTAGCCAGAAAAGTGATGGACGATACGCCTCATGTCATGTTGGTTGGGGAAGGCGCCAGACGCTTTGCTGTTGAGAAGGGATTCAAAGAAGAGAATTTATTAACGGAGAAGTCTGAGAAGGCCTGGAAAAACTGGCTAAAGAATCAGGACTATAAACCCAAGATCAATGTAGAGAATCACGATACGATTGGTATGGTGGCATTGGACGACATGGGCAACTTATCAGGAGCATGTACTACCAGTGGTGCTGCATGGAAAATGCATGGTCGCGTAGGAGACTCACCGATAATTGGAGCGGGCCTTTATGTAGATAACGAAGTTGGCGCTTGTACGGCAACAGGCCTTGGAGAATTTGTGATTAAGATTTGTGGAGCACACATGATTGTGGAGTTGATGCGACAGGGTCTTTCGCCAAGCGAAGCGTGTAAGCAGGCTGTTGAACGTTTAGTTCGAAAGTACCCAGAAGATTATAAAGACCTACAGGTTGGCTTCTTGGCACTGAGCAAGAGCGGTGAGTATGGAGCATACTCTATCCACAAAGGGTTTAATTATGCTGTAAAATCGAATGATGAGGAAGAGCTGATAGATGCTCCTTACTACGGAAGCTAAGCTTGCTTGAATAGTGGTTGTGCTTTACCATAGGTAAGCGACCTCCAAAGCCACTCAAATGGATCATATTTGAAAAAACTTAGCCAAACGCCTGCAAAGGAAATGTTAAATACCCAAATACCTAGTACAAAAACCGCTTGAGCAGAACGGTCTAGGTCTCCGAAAAGGGCTAGTCCATGACCATAAAAGAAGAACCCACAAATTATGGACTGCATTAGATAAGTACTTAGGGCCATTCTGCCTACATCTGAAAGGCGCTTTGCAATAAAGCTTCGCGTTGAGGTCTTGGTGATGATCATAACGATACCGATATACCCCAGTGCCATTAATATAGAGCCCCAGTAATTGAGTTGTGAGAAGAAAAAGAAGCTGAGTCTAAAATCCCAGCCGTAATTAAAGTCTAGTATCACGCCTCCAATAACCAAAGGCAAACCGATTCCCAGCCCGTAACCCATCATCTTGCTGTAATACTTTACACTCTGTTTTGCATTGAATACGCGCCTTTTATAGAGGGCCATTCCTATGAGCATTAAGCCAGCCACTTTCCAGAAAGTTTCAAACAGAAAGACCGTTGTTTCCATTTGAAAGGCTTGTGGTGCTCGGTAAAGGATTTGTCTTTCCCATGTACCACGATAGAAATCTATTTCTTCGGCAATGGCACCAGATTCAGGAGTCCAAATTTCTGTTTTAGTTGCTTCGTATTCACCGGGCTCCCATAGGGGGGTAGTATAACCAATGACAAGGCTGATCAGGGACCCAATTACCAAAAGGAGTACGCCTACTTTAATTTGTGTCGCTGACTTTTTACTTCTGAACGTGAACATGAAAAAGGCACAGATAGCATAGATAAAAAGAATATCGCCATACCATAAAAGGTAAGCATGAATCAATCCGAAAAGGGCTAAAAAAAGAAGCGCCTGTTTTGTAAGCCAGTTGAGCGCATTTGCTCTTTTCGTGCTTTTTGCGAAATCATGACAATGCTTGCACCGAATAATAAGGAAAAGATTGTAATGAACTTTTGATCAGCGAAGACATGACTTACCAGCCAGACCCAGAGATCATTTCCCGAAAGTTTTTCGTAAGCAGTTGGGTTACTGTATGCCACAGAGGGCATGGCAAAGCTTTGAATATTCATTGCCAGAATTCCCAATACCGCGATTCCTCGCAATATATCCATGGACACAACTCTCGCTTGCGGGTCAACGGGGTTAAGAAGGTGGGATGCTTTTGTCACTCAGTAGGGAAATTATGCAATCTGTGTGAATATAAAAACCTCAATACAACTTGATGAAAACGCCTTGATCATTAATCTCCATCGGAAACGTCTTGAGATCATGACAGAGCCTATTGGCTTCCGCTCCTGTTTTCAAGTTAAATCGATAGAAGTGCAAGGGGCAGATTACCTCATTGAATGCGTTGAGCGTGCCTTCTGAGAGAGGCTGCTTCTGATGTGGGCACAAGGCTTCGAAGGCGTAAAACTCATCCTTACTTTTCGCTAAACAGACTTTCAGTTCACCGATTCTCAAAACCCTGATGGCTTTTTCTCCAAAGACTTTCTCCATTGCTGAGAAACTGTTGAATACTTTTACGCTTTTGTAAGTTGAACCCATTGTTTTTTAATATACTCAAGAACTTTGTTTGACGCTTGAATCCGCGATATTAGTGCCCGAAATTTATGCTGAAATTATCCATTACATGCAGGCTGTTTCTGGCCATTTGCTTTGCCCTCTTCACGATCACACCTCTTGTATCTCAGGAAGTGACCATCAAAGACGATACTTTTAAACCATTAATCGGAGCAACACTGGTGTTGTTACCAGACTCATCTGTTTACGTTTCTGGTATAGAAGGAAAAGTCGTTTTGACAATAAGGGAAGAACAGGAGGCTATTATTTCATTTGTCGGATATGAAACGCGAAGGGTTTCCATTCGCCCCAATGATAACAAGGTGATCATAATGACTTCAGCAAATAAACTGCTAAACGAACTTGTTGTTGAGGGCTTTTCTGGAAGACAACCATTGAGTCGTCAAGCGGGTTCGGTGGCTACTCTTTCTTTGGGAAGTTTAAATCGATTTGATGAAACCAGTTTGGTCAATGCTGTAAACACGGTGCCTGGTGTGAGGTTTGAGCAACGTGCTGGCGGAAGCTATCGCGTTTCTATCCGCGGAAGCTCTATTCGTTCACCTTTTGGCGTGCGCAATGTGAAGGTATATTGGAATGGAATTCCTTTTACCGAGCCCGGGGGAAACACGTTCTTGAATCTATTAGACCTGAATAATTCTGCTAAGATTGAGATTATGAAAGGCCCATCCGCTAGTGCATTTGGTGCAGGGAATGGCGGTGTCATAAAGATTCAAAGCACAGATATATCAACCCTTTCGAATTCAGATATCATATCAGCTTCTTTTGGTTCTTATGGAGTACGGAAATTCAGCGGTTCTCATAATGTACTGAAGGAAAATAGCAGCTTGACCTTCAAGTGGACCGACCAAAGTGCTGATGGTTATCGTGAACACAATGAATTTGAACGTAAGACCTTAGAAATAGACGGTATCTTTTTCCCAAGTGAACAACGGACAATATCGGCCTCACTCCTTTACTCAGATTTGTTCTATGAAATTCCTGGTGGACTTAACCCAGATCAACGAGCTGCAAATCCACGTCAAGCGAGGCCAGGGAGTATCGATAAAAATGCTTCTATTGCCAATAAATACTATTTGCTCACCATTGGGCAAGAATATCAAATGAGCGACACTTGGTCAAATGAGACTAACATTGGGCTAAACATTAGTGACTTTGAAAACCCTTTTATCCTAGACTATAAAAGTGACAACCAACAAGTTTTTAGCCTCCGATCAGAGTTTAAAAATGAGTTGAATCTAGCCGGAAAAGCGGTAAACCTTACTTACGGTATCGAGCAGCAAAGGTCTTTTTTTGATGGCAAGAACTTTGGGAATGTGAATGGAGAAGCAGACACAATTCGTTTTGCAGATGAGATAGAAACTGAGCAACGGCTCCTTTTTGCCAATGTTGATTATCAAGTGAACGAAGGCCTCAATTTGACTTTCGGCATGAGCCGAAATTCTCTGCAATATGATATCAATAGAACTATCGATAAAATTAATAATGCTCCTCAAGAGTTTCTGAAGGAATTTGATGCGGTTTGGTCACCAAGGCTGGCAGTTTCTCAACGGCTGAATAAGGATTATTCTATTCACTTAAGTGTAATGAAGGGGTTTTCTCCACCGACCACCACCGAGGTTCGAACGAACGAGGGTAGCATAAACCTGGGGCTACAAGCAGAAAGAGGATTGAATTATGAGCTTAATTTTAGGGGGGCAACAGCTAGTCGAAAACTCTCTTTTGACTTAGCCCTATTTTACTTTCAACTAGATGATGCCATTACAACCTTTACCGATAGACAAGGCGTTGTTCTTTTTCGAAATGCAGGCGAAACTAGTCAGAAGGGGCTCGAGCTCTCATCAAAAATGGATTGGATTAGCGCTGAGAGCGGGATGATTACAAGCTTGAGTTCTACGCTTGCCTATACTTATCATGATTTTCAATTTGAGAACTATATTGATGATGGCGATGATTTTTCTGGAGTGGCCTTACCGGGCACCGCACCGCATGTAGTGAATATTCAAACAGACCTTGAATTGCGTGGAGGAGTTTACTTGAACCTTACTTATCATTATTCAGACCCTATTCCCCTGAATGATGCCAATACTTTTTTCTCAAAGGCTTATAGCCTCATAAATTTAAGGACAGGCTTTCGAGGGAATGTATTTAACCAGCCTTTAGAAATCTACGGAGGAGTGGATAACCTCTTAAATGTTGAATACAGTTTGGGAAATGATCTGAATGCTTTTGGAAGAAGGTATTTTCAGCCTGCTGCAACAATTAACTACTACGTTGGATTTAAAATTAAACTGAACGATTGATATGCCAGAATTGAGCCCCGAATTAGTGAGCCAACTGTTAAGAGAGAGAAGGTCAATATATCCAGCACAGTTTACTGGCGCACCTGTTGATGATGAGATGATAAAGGAAATGTTGGAAAACGCTAACTGGGCACCGACTCACAGGTTTACGGAGCCCTGGCGCTTTGTAGTATTCAGCGGTGATGGCTTGAAAAAGCTGGCAGAGTTTCAGTCAAACCTTTATAAAGAGGTAAGTTCAAAGGCAGGTGATTTTGATGAAGTGAAATTTCAAAAATTGGCAACAAAACCGTTGATGTCTTCTCATATCATCGCCATTGGAATGGCAAGAGACCCGAAAGAATCAGTTCCTGAGGTGGAGGAGGTTTCATCCGTTGCCATGGCAGTTCAGAACATGTATTTAACCGCTACAGCGAATAGTGTCGGTTGTTATTGGGGCTCTGGAGGAGTTACCTACTATGAGGAGGCAAAACCATTTTTTGGATTAGGAGCACAGGACAAATTATTAGGCTTTTTGTATGTCGGGACTATCAACAAAGACAAACCGCTTACGGGCCGAAGAAAACCTGTTGAGGATAAGGTAAGGTGGGTTCGCTAAAAGATCAGCTGCCAACGAAAAGCCCACATCCATTTCAGGGAAAAAGCACTAATTTCTGCGGAATTCATGATTTTTTGAAGCTCATCTTTACGGAATGCTCGCCTAACGGAGAGTGGGGCGTCACACTGAACCATCGGTGATTTTGAGAACAGTCGTGTCAGCAGCTTAATAGAATGATAGGCTAACCAGTGCCGATGTAAGTCGTTGATGACAACACCAATTTTAGCTTGAGTTTTAAACTGATTGAAAATGGAGATCAGTTGCTCATCTTTGAAATGGTGTGTAAAAAGAGTACAAATGACCACATCATAGCGATTTGTTTTAAAATCATCAGAGAAGATGTCTTCTGTGTAAAAAGATATTTCAGGGTATTGCGCACAGTTCTGCTTGGCATATTCTACGATGTTTGGGTTGGCATCATAGCCCTTTAGCTCAATTGAATAGCCCTTTTTTCTGGCCCACTTTGCCACAAGGATCATAATATCACCACCACCACAACCCAGGTCAGCGATAACAATAGGCGCTGCTTTCGGGTGATTACCAAGAAGCTTATTGAGCCCATTAATCGTTACTTGATTACCTCCGAGAAGTCGGTTAATTGTTTCAAGCTCACGTAAGGCTTGGTCAATGATTTCACCCCCAGACTCAAGGTCATCCATCAACTCTTCTTCATAGGACCTTTTTTCAAACATGCTTTTCGTTTCGATTACTATTAAACTTAATGATTAAATTAATGGATAATGCGCATCACCAGACTATTCTTTTTACTTCTATTTTCAACGGTACTTGTGAGTTCTCTAAGCGCACAAGGCGAGGCTTTAAACGTAAAGGCGGAGGTACATATTCTGAAGGTGATGGGCGAATACAAAAACCCTTTGGCCTACTACCCATTACGAAGGGATATTTTTCTTCCGACCGAAGAGGAGGTGATGAAGACGGAGTTGAAAAACAGGAATCCAGATAATGCTGTCGTTAGTGGATCGTTTATCTTTATGAAGCCAGGTGCTGGGCTGAATAGAGAACCTTTTGTGGATGCTTCAGGGAAACCCATGTTTACAAACTTTCTGTCAAACAAGAAACCGGCTTCCTTGAAAGGAGACAGCTCCTTCTTTTTAGGTAAACAAAAGCGATTACTCAGTGCCCACCCTAATCTTGGTAAGTTTTTACTGTACAATGAAGGTTTTTTGAGGCTTAAATAACCTCTAGGATCATCGACTCGACAGTCAGGCCTGGTCCAAAAGCCAATGAAAGAATTTTATCTCCTTTGTTGCTAGCATTCAAGGAATCGAAGAGTTTTTTAAGGACAAACAGGACCGTTGGGGAAGACATATTGCCATAATCCCTTAAGACCTCTCTTCCCGCCCAATCTTGGCTGCGGTCTAAACTTAACTCTTGCTCAATGACCTCTAGAATTCTTTTTCCACCAGGGTGCAGGGCATAGTGATGAATTTCTTCTACTGAGACCTTGTCTTTAAGTTTTTGAACCAAGTTTTTAATTCCCTTTTCAATAAGTACAGGCACATAGGCGCTCAGTTTCATTTCAAATCCAAAGTCTCCGATATTCCATGCCATTTCTTGTTCTCCTTCAGTGAAGAGTTCATTATGAAAAGTAATCGGCTTAAGCTGAACCTTACTGCTCAGAGAAGTATCTGCTGAGATAAGTAACGCTGCTGATCCATCACCGAAAATCGCATTGGAGATAAGGTTATCATCGTCCGTTTTATTTTGAAAGTGCAGCGTGCAAAGTTCTGTTGCAACTACAAGAACCTTCGCCTCTGGGTTTGCGGCACAAAATGCATTGGCAGCCTTAATACCAACAAATGCCGCATAGCAGCCCATGAAGTTGATACAGGTCCTTTCAACGTTTTTACTTAGGCCCAATCGATTAACAAGATCTATATCCAAACCAGGCGCATACATTCCTGTACAGCTGATCGTAATCAGATGGGTGATGTCTATCGCTTCAACCTTTGTTTGTGCAAGACAGTTATTCACACTTGCCAATGAAAGCTCAATGGCTTCTTTGCGGTAGTAGTCAGAGCGTGCTTTTGTCGTTGGAAATGGATCTAAACCTACGCTTGGTGGGTAGAAAACCCTATCCTTTGAACTGTCAGAGGCATAGTCAGGTATGGTTGAGTATCGATCTACAATTCCAGAAGCACGATAGAGTGCCCTTAGCCTGCTTTGCTCGGCACCAACCATGCCATGGGCTTTTGCCATGAACTCGACAACTTGATTTTGAGGAATTTTGTGTTTGGGTACGGCAGAGCCGATAGAAAGAATGGAACAAGTCACGCCCTATATTAGTGGTTTTTAACCTAAATTGTTTGACGAAACATCGGAATATGTTTAAAAAATCAAACTGGCTACACCTTCGCATACACTTTTCATACTTTTTACTGCCTATTTATATTTTTGCGCTGTCTATTAGCCCTAATTTAAGCGAGGGTGGATTGCTTTGGTTATTCGTTATTCTACACCTCTTTATTTACCCTGCAAGCAATGCCTATAACAGCTTTTTTGATAAAGATGAAAAGAGCATCGGGGGCTTAAAAAATCCTCCCCCAGTGGATAGGGGGCTTTTTTTACTTTCTCAAACTTTTGATCTGATAGGATTACTCCTTGCGTTTATTTTCTTTCCTGGCAACTATACCCTGATCGCCATGTTGATCGCATATATCTTAGCATCAAGAGCGTATAGTAACCCAAAAATTAGGCTAAAAAAGTATCCTATTACGAGCTGGATAATTGCTGGTTTTTTTCAGGGTGCATGGGTAGTGTGGTTAGTCTACGTTGGGCTGAACGACTTTGCTTTCACTAACATTTTGAAGCCCCATGTTTTAATACCGGGACTATTGGCGTCTGCAATTCTATGGGGTTCTTATCCTATGACACAAATCTATCAACATGAGGAGGATGCTAAACGGGGTGACATCACATTGTCTATTAGGCTTGGGATTAAAGGAACTTTTATGTTTACAGGTATTTTCTTTGGGTTGGCGAGCCTAGGGTATGTCTTATACTTCCAACATTACTACAGCCTTACGTATGGACTAGTGTTTTTAGCGGCTATGTCACCAGTGATTGTCTTCTTTACACAGTGGTTTGTGAAAACGCTAAAGAATGAGTCAAATGCAAATTATACCAACACCATGCGCTTGAATTGGATTTCAGCGACATGTTTGGGTGGCTTCTTTCTCTATCTCTTTTTACACTCAACTAATATTTTGTCCGTAGTAGGGGTTTACTAAAATGGTTGGCCGTGGGTGTTTTTCATGATTTGGTAGGCAAAAAAGGAGGAGTTTCTCATTAAACTTACGGCTACTTCAGAAGTGAAAGAGGAACCAAACAGGGCTTGCGTTCTACGCCCAACACGAAGGCGTTTTTTGAAGGTCCTGTTCCAGGTTCGGATATAGTCTTCTTCTAAGGCTTGACGGTTAAGCTGACCTTTAGTGTAATGTGTTGAAACAGATTCTGAAACGATTTTTCCTGAATGTATGGCCATAGCCATGCCATTACCACATAATGGCGTGATCAATCCCGCTGTGTCACCAGTCATTAGGATATGGCTTTCAACAGCACTTTTTGGAGAAAAGGAAAATTCATTGATGACCTCAGGCTTATCGAAAATGAATTCAGAATTATTGAAGATTTCTTTAAGGAAAGGGTTTTGCTTGACTACCATATTTTCCATGGCCTCGATTGAGCCATGCTTTTTCAGCATTTCTCTACTTCCAAGGTAGCACAAGTTGTATTTATCATCTTCAATGGCACTGATGCCACAATAGCCACTTTGAAAGTTATGAAGGGCAACTTTGTCCTTCGGGTAATCTGTCTTTATGTGATATTTAACGCCAATGAATGGTGCTCTTTTATGGGTAAAACCTCTGTCAAGCTTGTTGTCGATCACGCTTTTTTTCCCATAGGCGCCAATGACGATTTTACTTTCGAAGGATTCGCTGCCCGTCTTAACTAAGAATTTGTCGCCTATGAACCGAACATCTGTTATGGCTTGTTTGGTGACAACATTAACACCCTCTTTTAATGCGATCTGATAAAGAAATTCATCCAACACATATCGGCTTACGCCAAAGCCTCCTAAATCCAATGGCAGCTCAAAACGTCTTCCCTTGACAGAGGAAAATTCAAACGTTCGAATTCGTGAGGGGTGAGAAGCGTCAGGGAAGAGACTGTTGCGCTCTAGAAAAGGCCTAACTTCATCTGAGACATATTCCCCACAGACCCTATGGAATGGAAATTGTTTTTTTTCGTATAGGTTGACTTCATACCCCTTGCGTTGCAAAAGGATGCTACTGATTAACCCCGCTAAACCGCCACCGATGATTGTAATTTCTTTCAAAATATCCCTTAATACAGATCAATAACCACTCAAATAAAATGGAACAACTGCATTATAATTTGAATTAAGTTTATATTTCAATAAGAATCAGAATTTCTAAAATACAATTCAATGAAAATAAGAAATATAAGACTAGCAACGTTCGTTGCTTGTTTGTTTGCAGCCTTTATGCTAATCGCTGTAAACCCAGCCGAAGCGCAGAGTAAAAAGAAGAAAGCGGAAGCGGCAAAAGCAGAACAAGCGGCAAAAGCAGCTGCAGCAGCCAAGAAACCGGCTGCTAAAAAAGGTGGTATTCAACCATACGACAAGGTAATCACAAAAGAAGCTAAGACTGATGAAGGTCTTTTCAATGTGCATACTTTAGATGATAAGTACTTCTTTGAGATTCCTAATGACATGTTAGGAAGAGATATGCTAATGGTTACTCGTATAGCCAAGACAGCAGCAGGCATCGGCTTTGGTGGTGGAAAAACCAATACGCAAATGTTGAGATGGGAAAGAGTTCAAGATAAAATCTTGCTTAAAATTATTTCTACAACCATAACTGCAGCAGACTCACTTCCTATCAGTGAAGCGGTCAACAACTCTAACCTTGAGCCAATATTGGCGGCTTATGATATCAAAGCGTTGTCTAAAGACTCTACAGGAGTTGTAGTTGACGTGACGGCATTATTAACAGGAGATGTTAAGCCTCTTGGCTTACCACAGAGAAATAGAACTCAGTATAGAGTGACGAGATTAGATAATTCGCGGTCTTATGTTGTAAGAGCAAGTAGTTATCCTGAGAATATTGAGTTACGACACGTAAAAACGTACCAAGCAGGAAGCTCTCCATCTAGTTCAGCAGATGGCTCGATTACAGTAGAAATGAGCAACTCAATGATTCTTCTTCCTGAAGTGCCTATGCAGCGTAGACTTTATGATGAGAGAGTTGGTTGGTTTGCTAGAGGAACAACAGACTATGGTTTGGATGCGCAGCAATCTAAGGTAGTTAGATACCTTGACAGGTGGAGACTTGAAGTCAAAGAGGAAGATATGGCTAAGTTCCGTAGAGGAGAGTTAGTTGTGCCTAAGAAACAAATAGTTTATTATGTAGACAGAGCAACACCAAAGCAGTGGGCTCAAGCGATTAAAGATGGTATTGAGGATTGGCAAGTAGCTTTTGAAGCTGCAGGTTTCAAAGATGCTATTATCGCTAAAACACCTCCTACAAAAGAGGAAGATCCAGATTGGAGCCCAGAAGACGTACGTTATTCTGTTGTTAGATACTTAGCTTCTCCAATTCCAAACGCAAACGGTCCTCACGTAAGTGATCCACGCTCTGGAGAGATCTTAGAAAGTGATATCAACTGGTATCACAACGTAATGACTCTTCTTAGAAGATGGTTCTTCGTTCAGACTGCTGCTATCAATCCGCAGGCTCAGAGTTCTGAATTTGACGATGCGGTAATGTCTCGTTTGATCCGTTTCGTGTCTTCTCACGAAGTCGGACATACATTAGGTTTACCACATAACTTTGGTTCAAGTAATGCATACCCTGTTGATTCATTAAGATCGGCATCATTTACTAAGCGAATGGGGACTGCTCCTTCTTTAATGGATTATGCACGTTTCAATTACATCGCACAACCAGAAGATGCTGGTGTTGCTTTAATGCCAGAGGTTGGTGAGTACGATAAATATGCTATCGCTTGGGGTTACAGACCTATTTTGAGTGCTAATTCTCCAGAGGAGGAATTGCCTACTTTAAGAAAGTGGATTGAAGATAAGAATGGTGACCCAATGTACAGATACGGTCGTCAGGGTAACTCTAATGACTATACAGCTCAAAGTGAAGACTTGGGTGACGATGCCATGAAGGCAAGTATGTATGGCATTAAAAACCTAAAAGTGATTATGACTAATCTTCGAGATTGGACATATGAGCCAGGTTCTGATTATAGTGAACTTGAAGAAATGTATGGAGAAGTAAGGTCTCAGTTTAACCGATATATGGGCCATGTTGGTCGTTATGTTGGTGGCGTAAAAGAGAACTACAAAACTGCAGATCAAGATGGTTTAGTATATACTCACGCACCTAAAGCGAAGCAAAAAGAAGCAGTGAAATTTATCACTGATAATCTTTTCAATACACCTAAGTGGATGCTAGATCAAGAAATCATAGGTAGACTTCAGGATTACGGTGCCGTAGAGAGCATGCGCTCATTACAGGCAAACACTATGAATTCACTTTTAGAGTGGAGAAAGATGGGTAGGGTAATAGAGAATGAAGCTATGAACGGTTCTGGCGCGTATCCTATTACAGAGCTTTTCTCTGATGTAAGAAATGGTATTTGGTCAGAACTTTCTAGAGGCCGAACTATTGATACTTACAGAAGAAACCTTC